>Ga0206106_100023_pt1 | contig 460785 bp, 386 predicted proteins | sample 1B1ome_FD_148677 | JGI IMG/M metagenome (GOLD analysis project Ga0206106, IMG submission 148677) | Enriched microbial communities from leaf-cutter ant dump, University of Wisconsin, Madison, United States - 1B110A | ecosystem: Environmental > Terrestrial > Nest > Insects nest > Nest dump... | reverse complement strand
CTGGCGGCCATAGCGGCGTGGTACCACCTGATCCCATCCCGAACTCAGAAGTGAAACGCGCATGCGCCGATGGTAGTGTGGCTCGCCCATGCAAGAGTAGGTCACCGCCAGGGGCTTTATCCCAAAACCCTCGCAGCTCACGCTGCGGGGGTTTTTTCTTGGGTCTTTTGTGGTGCGGCAGCGCGGTGGGGTGCGGCGTTGGTCGGGCAAAGGCATCGCGGCTGAAGCCGCTCCTACAAGAGCCCAGGGCGCTGGGGAGCGCACTTGTGCGCGATGCCCGCGGTGGCGATGCGGGGCAATGGGCATCGCGCGTCAGGGGCGCTCCTGCAGGGCACGCGCACGTGCGCTTCTGCGACTGGCGTACGCCATGGCGAGGGATGCTTTCGCCTATGATGCGGTGAGGTTGGGGCGGTTTCGGGGAGTGCGCCTTGTTTGTCCATGTCGAGACTCGCCGCCGATCGCGCTGGCACTGGGCCACGTTGCTGATTGTCTGCCTGTGCGTGGCGTGCTTCGTCGGCCTGACGTTTGTTCCGGCACCCACGCGCATCTCGCTGTTGCTCCAGTGGGGTACGGTGCCGGCCAATATCTTCGACCGGCACGATGACTGGTTGCCGCAGTTGCTGGATCCGGCGTTGCTGCGTCTTTTCACGGCGTTGTTCATTCATGTCACCTGGTTGCACCTGATGAGCAACCTGCTGTTTCTGGTGATCTTCGGCTTGCCGGGTGAGCGCGCGCTGGGCTCGTTGCGGTTTCTTGCGCTGTTCGTGATTGGCGGCGTGGCGGCCAACCTGATTGGTGCGTTGTCGCTGGCGGGCGTGCGGTTGCCGATCATCGGCTGCAGCGGCGCGGTGTCCGCCGTGGTAGGCACCTATGTGGCGCTGTTCCCCCGTGCCAAGCTGGGCTTGGTGCTTCCCTTGGGCCTGTACCTGGAGTTTGTGCGGGTACCGGCGTTTCTGTTGATCGGGATATGGGTGCTGCTGCAGCTGCTTTTCAGCTATGCGGGCCCAAGTTACGGTGCCTACGTGTGGTGGGCGCACATTGGTGGTTTTCTCGTGGGCCTGGTTTTTGCGCTGTTTTCACGCGATGCCGTCGCCCGTCGCCTGCGCTACTGAGTGCCGCGGCGCGTTGCGTCCGATGTGGCGATGGGCGAACAGCCGCAGCAGGCCGCGGGCGATGGGCGTGGCAGCGACCTCGCGGAATACCTGCTTTGGATCGGAACCCTCGCGCCGCATGTCGGTGTGCTTGCGTCGGATGTAGGCACGCATCACGTCGGCGTTGAACTCCGGATGGAACTGCGCGCTGAACGCTTCCGGCCCGTAGCGCAGCAGGTGATGCGGGTCGCGCTCGGAACGGGCCAGTACCGTGGCCTCCTTGGGCACGTCGATGACGCTCTGTTCGTGCGTGGTGTGCGCGCGAAAGCGGTCGGGCAGGGTGGCCGTCAGCACGTCGTGCGCCGCGTCGGGCAGCATCTCGATGGTTTGCGTGCCGATTTCGCGACCGCCGGGCAGGTAGTCCACGCGGCCGCCCAGTGCGTGCGCCATCAACTGATGCCCGAAGCACACGCCGAACATCGGCAGGCCGGCGTCCATGGCGTTGCGGATCCAGCCGGCGGTGTTTTCGCTCCAGCTGGCGCGTTCGGTCACCATGGCCGCCGAACCGGTGATCAACGCGCCGGCCACCTCGTGCGGCGCTGGCAGTCGTTCGCCGGCGGTGACATCGACGATGCGCACTTGGCCGGGCAGCAGCCGGGCGCTCAGGCAAAACCAGTGGGCGAAATCGCCATGGCGCGCGCGGATGGCCTTGGGGGCGTGACCGGTGCGGATGACGAGAACCGGCTTGGCCGGCGCGAATCGGGGTGACAGATGTTTCATGCGGGTGCGTGTGGATGGAATGCACGGTTCATGGCGAGGCGCCATGGGAGGTTTCCAGCGGCGGCAGCACGGTGAGGATTTCCTGCACCGTGGTCAGGCCACGTGCCACCTGCTCGGCGGCGGAGATGCGCAGCGGTCGCATGCCTTCGGCCAGCGCCGCCTTGGCGAACTGGCCCAGATCGAGCTGGGCCGAGATCAGCGCGCGCAGCGCCGGTGAAAGCAGCATCATCTCGTAGATGCCGGTGCGGCCCATGAAGCCGGTATTGCGGCATTCCAGGCAGCCGACCGGTCGGAACACCGTCTCCGGCAGCGGCAGTGGCCAGCCGTGGGTCAGTACGGTCCAGGTGTCCGGGTCCTGCGTGGTGGGCTCCTTGCAGTGCGGGCACAGGGTGCGCACCAGCCGCTGCGCCACCACGCCGGTAAGCGTGGACTGCAGCAGGTAATGCGGCACGCCGAGGTCGAGCAGGCGGGTGATGGCGCTGGGCGCGTCGTTGGTGTGCAGCGTGGACAGCACCAGGTGGCCGGTGAGCGATGCCTGCACCGCCATCTGCGCGGTTTCCAGGTCGCGGATCTCGCCGATCATGATGATGTCCGGATCCTGCCGCAGCAGAGTGCGCACGCCGGCGGCGAAATCCAGGTCGATCGACGGCTGCACCTGCATCTGGTTGAACTCGGACGCCACCATCTCGATGGGGTCCTCCACCGTGCACACGTTCAGTTCCGGCGTGGCCAGGTGCTTGAGCGTGGAATACAGCGTGGTGGTCTTGCCCGAGCCGGTGGGGCCGGTGACCAGCACGATGCCGTGCGGCCGCTCCACCATGCCGCGCCATTGGGTGTCTTCCCGCGCGGAAAAGCCCAGTTGCGCGAAGTCCTTGACCACCAGGTCGGGGTCGAAAATGCGCATCACCACTTTTTCGCCAAACGCTGTGGGCATGTTGGAGATGCGCAGCTCCACCTCGCGGCCGGAGGCCGAGCGCGTCTTGATGCGGCCATCCTGCGGGCGGCGCTTTTCGGCCACGTCCATGCGCGCCAGGATCTTGATGCGGGCGGTCACGGCGGTCATCACCGGCGGCGGCAGCTCGAACACCTTGTGCATCACGCCATCGATGCGAAAGCGCAGGCGGCCGGCGTCGCGTCGCGGCTCCAGGTGGATGTCCGACGCGCGCTGCTCGAACGCGTACTGCAGCAGCCAGTCCACGATGTGCACCACGTGGCGGTCGTCCGCGCCCACCTCGCCGGTCTTGCCCAGCTCCACCAGTTGCTCGAAGTTGAGCAGCGCCGAGGTGTCGTAGCCGCCGTTGCTCTTGGCGTCCTGCGCCATCTGGATCGAGCGCTGGACGCCGTAGAACTCCTGCAGGTAGCGGTTGATGTCGAGCGGGCTGGCCACCACGCGCTTCACGTCGCGGCGAAGCATCTGCGACAGGTCGGTGGCCCAGGCCGTGTCGAACGGCTCGCTGGTGGCGAAGGTCACCGTGCCGGGCGCGGCCGCGACCGGCAGGATGCGATGCCGCTGCGCGTAGGCGTGGCTGACCACCTGGGTCACCGCGGCGACGTTGATCTTCATCGGGTCGATCTTGAGGTACGGCAGCCCCGCGTGCTCCGCCAGCCACTCGGTGAGCACCTCCAGGCTCAGCGGGCGGCCCGGGTCGCGCAGGTTGGGCAGCTTGGCGTTGGCCACCAGCACCAGCGGGTGCAGCTCCACCGTGGCACGCCCGTCGCGCTGCCCCAGGCGCACCTGCCTGGCGTCGTCGGGCTGCAGGTAGCCGTCCACCACCAGCGTGGCCAGCAGGTCGTCCAGTTGCAATCGACCCCGGCGGCCGAGCAGCGACGCGATAGGCGGTGATGTGGCCATCCGAATGGGGTTCCTTGGACTCCGGGCCGTGCGGCCGGTGCCGGGCACGCTGCCGCTATACTAGCGTGCTTTATTGCCAGGTCACGGAGAACCATGTCCGCCCGCACGTTCCAGGACATCATCCAGACCCTCAACCGCTATTGGGCGGAACAGGGTTGCGTGTTGTTGCAGCCTCTCGACACCGAGGTGGGTGCGGGCACGTTTCATCCGGCCACCTTCCTGCGCGCACTCGGCCCGGAGCCCTGGGCGGCGGCCTACGTGCAGCCCTCGCGCCGTCCCACCGACGGCCGCTACGGCGACAACCCCAACCGCTTGCAGCACTACTACCAGTACCAGGTGGTGCTCAAGCCGAACCCGGAAAACATCCTGGAGCTGTACATCGGCTCGCTCAAGGCGCTGGGGCTTGATCCGCTGGTGCACGACCTGCGCTTTGTCGAGGACAACTGGGAATCCCCCACGCTGGGTGCGTGGGGATTGGGCTGGGAGGTGTGGCTCAACGGCATGGAGGTCACCCAGTTCACCTATTTCCAGCAGGCGGGCGGGCTGGAATGCCGGCCGGTCACCGGCGAGATCACCTACGGTCTCGAGCGCCTGGCGATGTACCTGCAAAACGTGGACAACGTCTACGACCTGGTGTGGACCGAGGGTCCGCGCGGCACGGTGACCTACGGCGACGTGTTTCACCAGAACGAGGTGGAGCAGAGCACCTACAACTTCGAGCATGCCAACGTGGCCGAGCTGCTGCACTGGTTCGACGTCTGCGAGGGCGAGGCCAACAAGCTGGTGGCGGCCAACCTGCCGTTGCCGGCCTACGAACAAGTCATGAAAGCCAGCCACACCTTCAACCTGCTCGATGCCCGCCGCGCCATCAGCGTCACCGAGCGCCAGCGCTACATCCTGCGCGTGCGCACCTTGTCGCGCAGCGTGGCCGAAACGTATGTGGCGCAGCGCGAGAAACTCGGCTTTCCGGGGCTGAAGCAGGCAAAGGAGCAGGCCCATGGCTGAGCACGCATCGCTGTTGATCGAACTGGGCACGGAAGAACTCCCGCCCAAGGCGCTGGACGATCTTTCCGCCGCGTTCCTGCGCGGCATCGTCGACGGCCTGGCCCGGCGTGGCATTGCCGCCGACGTCGATCGGGCCGTGGCCTACGCGTCGCCGCGTCGCCTCGCGGTGCATGTGCCGCAGGTGGCCGACCAGCAGCCGGCACAGTCCATCGAGCGTCGCGGCCCGGCCGTGGCGGCGGCGCTGGGTGCGGACGGCCAGCCGTCCAAGGCGCTGCTCGGGTTTGCGCACTCCTGCGGCGTGGGCGTGGACCAGTTGGAAAAGCTGGAGACCGACAAGGGCGCGTGGTTTGTGTGGCGCACCGTCAACCCAGGCCAGCCGGTGGCGGCGCTGTTGCCGGGCATCATCGAGGAGGCGCTGGCCGGGCTGCCCATTCCGCGGCCGATGCGCTGGGCCGACCACGACTACAGCTTCGTGCGTCCGGCGCACTGGCTGGTGATCCTGCATGGCAGCGCCGTGGTGGAAGGCCGCGTGCTGGGCCTGGAAAGCGGCCGCCTCTCGCGCGGCCATCGTTTCATGCACCCCGAGGCGGTGGAGATCGCCAGCGCCGACCAGTGGCTGCAGGCGATGCGCGAAGCCAAGGTGCTGGCCGATCCGGCCGAGCGCCGCCAGCGCATCCGCGAGCAGGTGGCGCAGGCCGCGCGGGAAACCGGCGGCGAGCCGCGCATGGACGATGCCCTGCTGGACGAATTGGCCAACCTCACCGAGTGGCCGGTGGCCATTCCCTGCGCGTTTGAGCGGGCCTTCCTCGACGTGCCGCCCGAGGCGCTGGTGACCACCATGGTCGCCAACCAGAAATTCGTGCCGGTGTTCGACGCCGACGGCAAGCTCACCGAGCACTTCATCGGCATCGCCAACATCGAGAGCAAGAACCCGGCGGAGATCCGCAAGGGCTACGAGCGGGTGATCCGGCCGCGCTTCGCCGACGCCAAGTTCTTCTGGGACGAGGACCTCAAGACCCCGCTGGCCGACTACCAGGCGGCGCTCAAGAACGTCACCTACCAGCAGGCGCTGGGCAGCCTGTGGGACAAGAGCGTGCGCGTGGCCGAGCTGGCCCGCATCGTCGCCAATCGCGTCGGCGCCGACGCGGGCCTCGCCACGCGCGCGGCCAGCCTCGCCAAGTGCGACCTGCTGACCCGCATGGTGGGCGAATTTCCCGAGCTGCAGGGCGTGATGGGTCGCTACTACGCCGGCCGTCATGGCGAGTCGCCCGAGGTGGCCGAGGCGCTGGACAGCCACTACCAGCCGCGTTTTGCCGGCGACGGCATCGCCAGCGGCGGCATCGGCCGCGTCGTGTCCGTGGCCGAGCGGCTGGACACGCTGGCCGGCATCTTTGCCGTCGGCATGAAGCCCAGCGGCAACAAGGATCCGTTCGCCCTGCGCCGCGCCGCGCTGGGCCTGGCGCGCACCCTGGTCGAGGCCGGCATGGACCTGGACCTGCGCGGCAGCTTCATCGAGGCGCTGGAGCTGATTCCCGACAGCGCGCTGGCCTCCGCGCTCAAGCCCGGCAAGGACGGCAAGCTGCCGCCGTTCGACGCCGGCGCGCAGCGCACCCGGCTGGCCGGCGAGCTGTGCGACTTCGTGCTCGACCGCCTGCGCGGCTACTACGCCGAGCAGGGCTTCGACGCCAACGCGTTCGAGGCCGTGCTGGCCGTGCAACCGCGCAGCCTGGTCGATCTGGATCGTCGCCTGCGCGCCGTGGCCGAATTCGGCCGCCGCCCCGAGGCCGCCAGCCTGGCGGCCGCCAACAAGCGCGTGGCCAACATCCTGCGCAAGTCCGACGCCGAGCCGGCGGGCGAATCGGCCGCGCTTGATGCCGCGCTGTTCGAGTCCGACGCCGAGCGCCAGCTCGCCGCGGCGCTGGAAAGTGCCCGCGCCGATACCGCCGACGCCCTGTCGCAAGGCGACTACACCGCCGTGCTGAGTCGCCTGGCCCGGTTGCAGGCGCCGGTGGACGCGTTTTTCGACAGCGTGCTGGTCAATGCCGACGACCCCGCCGTGCGCGCCAACCGCACCGCCTTGCTGCGGCAGTTGCAGAGCCGGTTCACCGCCATCGCGGATATCGCACGGCTGTAGACGGACGCGTCCCCTTGGCGCGTACCGGGCCGCTTCCACGAGGTGGGGCTGGCCCGGTACGCGAGTGTTGTTTTTTTGTGATGCGACCTCGCCCCTGCCTGCAGGGAGTGGGGTATGGTTGCGTGGCTGGCGTCGGCCTCCGGCACGGCGACGGCCGATCCGTTTCGGGATGTGCCCTTTGAAATCCGGGAGTAGCGATTGATCCTCTGCGTTCCCAATGTCCTGAGTCCCGAGGAACTGCGCGCGATACATGGCGAGCTTGGTGGCAGCGCGTTCGTCGACGGGGCGCATACCGCGGGCTGGTCGGCCCGTGACGTGAAAAAAAACCTGCAGATCACGCCCGATGGCGCGCCGCATCAGCGGGCGGCGGATATCGTGCGCGAGGGCATGCGCCGCAGCGCCATGCTGCAAATGGGCATCCTGCCCGTCGCCCAGACCTTGCCCTTGTTCAATCGTTACGACGTGGGCATGGAATATGGCCTCCACGTGGACAATCCCGTCATGGGCGGCATGGGTCAAGCCGTGCGCAGCGATATCGCCATCACGGTTTTTCTCTCCTCGCCCGACAGCTATGACGGCGGCGAGCTGATGGTCAACACGGGCGGCATGGAGTACGCGTTCAAGCTGGACGCCGGCGCGGCCATCGCCTATCCCGCCAATTCGCTGCACCGAGTCACGCCGGTCACGCGCGGTTCGCGCCGCGCCGCCGTGGTCTGGGTGCAAAGCCAGGTGCGCGACGCGTCAAGGCGCGAGCTTCTGTGGGACCTGGAGACGGCCAAACGGCAAATCTATGCCCGCGACGGCAAGAGCCCGGCCTTTGACGCGGTGAGCCGCTCGCACGCCAATCTGCTCCGCATGTGGGCTGATATCTGACGCGTAGCGGCAGCCCGAACGGGGTGGAGTGGCCCAGGCGCGGGGAATGGGGAGTAGGGAATAGGAAGCGCGAAAAGCGCCGCACTCCTGCCACCGATCACCCTGAGCGTAGCTGCGCAGCAGCGAAGTCGAAGGGCGGCTGGCGGCAAGGCTTCGACGTCACCGTCGCGCGGCGACGCCCACGCTCAGGGCTGTTTCGCCATCTCGTTCGGCACGACGTCGGTGTAGTTGGCGAACTCGCTGTAGGTCAGGCGATGGTCGCCATTGATGTCGTAACGCTCGAACTGGGCGCGCAGGACGGGCATTTTCGCGGGAATCTCCGAGCGTGACAGCCGCATGTCGCCATTGATGTCCAGCGAAAGAAAGGCCTCCGTCGACTGCATGGGCGTCATCAGCGGCATCTGGCTGGCGCGTGCCATGCCCTCGCGCGTCGCGCGCGTCTCGAAGGATTCCGCGCCCGACTGGCTGATCTGTCGCGACATTTCCGTGCGCTCCTCGGATCGGCCCTTGTGCGCGTCCTGCGCCATCAATGTGCAAGACCATGCCATGCAGGCGAAAACCAGCCACCAGGGTGCATATGTCTTCATCTGTGCCTCGCTTGCCGCGTCGCGTTTTCGTCCGGTTTCCGGCGCGCTTTGCAGTCCGGAGCTGCCGGATCCGATGGGTCTTTCGGGCTTGCCACCCCCGAGGTTGCCTCATTCCGCCAGCGCTGGGGAGTGCCGCGCTTGGGGCGAAAATAAATGTGTTACAAACGTGTGAAAATTTGTTAGCAAAGTGTTGACCTGTGCGAATGCATGATTTAACGTCGGGTGAACTCCGCATCGGCTGGCAGTTCGCCACGGCAGTACTTCGGCAGGTCGCGAGGGCGGTAGTTAGGGTCCCTACATAAGTTTCATCCGCCCGGATGCCCGGGTAGAACCTTGGAGTTACCACTATGAATTCGCGGAAAACACTCAATACGCGTCAATTGCCACGGACCGCGCTTGCCGTGGCCCTTGGCCTGGGTTTTGCGGGCCTGGCCTACGGCCAGTCGACCACCGGCAACATCTTCGGCCAGGTGCCGGCCGGTTCCGGCCAGACGGTCACCGTACGCAGCACCTCCGGCGTGACCCGTCAGGTCCAGGTTGACGCCTCGGGCCGTTACGACATCGGCTCGCTGCCGCTGGGTTCCTACACGGTGACCCTGCAGCGCGACGGCCAGGACGTGGATTCGCGCTCCAACGTCACCCTGCGCGTGGGCGCGGGTACGGAGGTCTCGTTCGGTGCGCCTGCCGGCGCGCAGAACCTCGCCGCGGTGACCGTGCAGGCCAACGCGCTGCCGACCATCGACGTCACCGGCGTCGACTCGCGCACCGTCATCACCGCCGAGCAGCTGGCCAAGCTGCCGCTGGCGCGCAGCGCCGAAGCGATCGCGCTGCTGGCCCCGGGCGTTACCGAGGGCAGCCAGCTGTTCGTCAACGCGACGGGTGGCTCGGTGGTCTCCATCGGCGGCGCGTCCGTCACCGAGAACGCCTACTACCTCAACGGCTTCAACACCACCGATCCGCTCAGCGGCTTCGGCGGCATCACCCTGCCGTACGGCGCGATCGACCAGCAGGAAATCCTCAGCGGCGGCTACGGTGCGGCGTACGGTCGTTCCGACGGCGGCGTGATCAGCCAGGTCGGCAAGCGCGGCACCAACGAGTGGCACTTCGGTGGCCAGATCGAGTGGACGCCGACCCAGCTCAAGGCGGATCCGGACGACTGGTACTACCGCAACAAGGACGGCTCGCGCGGCGACATTCGCCAGTACCGTCATGACAACAAGTCGTGGACGACCACGGTGGACGCCTATGTGGGTGGCCCGCTGATCGAGGACAAGCTGTTCATCTTCGCGGCCGTCGAGGCCGAGCGCAAGCAGGGCCAGTCCACCGGTTCGGACGCACTGCCGTACGTGACGCATTACCGCTACGACAACCCGAAGTGGTACACCAAGCTCGACTGGAACATCACCGACAACAACATCCTCGAGCTGACCGCGGCGTCGAACAAGTCCTCCTACGAGGGCACGATGAACAGCTTCGACTACGACACGCAGGAAGAGGGTGGCTTCAACAGCTACGACACCCACACCAAGAATGGTGCGGACGTCTACTCGGCCAAGTTCACCAGCTACATCACGGACAACCTGACCGCCACCGCGATGTACGGCAAGATGAAGGGCACCTGGTACAGCGATACGCCGGGATATGACCCGACCTATCCGTACCTGTTCGGCTACCCGGACCAGAACCCCGACGTTCCGGGCGCCGGCAACCAGAACACCCAGACGGTGTCCACCATCAACCTGCCTGGCCACCGTTCGACCACCACCAACCTGCGCATCGACCTGAGCTATCGCCTGGGTGACCACACCCTGACGGCCGGTATCGACAACCAGGACGTGAAGAACATCGATGGCGGCACCATGTTCCCGACCGAGGGCCTCGGCTACGCTTGGGAATACAACACCATGGACGATGACGCGGACACCTACATCATTGGTGGTCCGGACACCGGCGCGGGCTGGGAGAACCGTCCGTGGGTGGAGAACACCGGCTCGCAGGTCGGTGGCGAAACCGGCTACTACGTGGCCAAGTACCGTTACCACGACGATGCCACCGTGCGTGTGCAGCAGCGTGCGCAGTACATCGAGGACAGCTGGCAGATCACGGATCGCTGGCTGGTGAAGCTGGGCCTGCGCAACGACCAGTTCACCAACTACAACGCCGGCGGCCAGCCGTACATCCGCCAGACGTCGCCGCAGTGGGCCCCGCGCCTGGGCTTCAGCTGGGATGTCAACGGCGACTCCAGCTTCAAGGTCTACGGCAATGCCGGTCGCTACTACCTCGCCATGCCCACCAGCGTGGCGCTGCGTTCGGCGGGTTCGTCGCTGTACACCCGCGAGTACTACACCTACGAGGGCATCGACGAGAACGGCATCCCGACCGGCCTGCATGCGATCAACACCAGCGTGGGCGCCGGCAACCCGCTGTCGGCCAACGGCGAGTACGGCCAGCCGCGCGATCCCAAGGTGGGTGCGTCGTCCAACCTGAAGTCCGAGTACCAGGACGAGTACATCCTCGGCTTCGACAAGTCGCTGGGCGATTCGTGGGTGTTCGGTGCCAAGGCCACCTACCGCAACCTGCGCAACGCGATCGACGATATCGGTGACACGCCGGCCATCTTCGCCAAGATGGAAGAGATGGGCATCGACCCGACCACGTACGATCCGGGCCAGGAGCCGGGCAGCATCCTGATCAACCCGGGCAAGGACACCACCTTCTTCGTGAAGAAGCTGGACGGCAGCTACTACGAGGTGCCGATGCGCTGGAAGGAGGACTTCGGCTTCGATACCACCATGAAGCGCCACTACTACGGCCTGGATCTGTACCTGGAGCATCCGTTCGACGGCAAGTGGTACGGCAAGATCGACTACCTGTGGTCGCGCAGCTACGGCAACAGCGAGGGCCAGGTGCGTACGGACATCGGCCAGGATGACGTGTCGGCCACGGTGGACTGGGATTACGCCCAGGTCATGTCCTACGCCAACGGTGCGCTGGCCAATGATCGTCGTCACCAGTTGAAGGCGTACGGCTCCTACCAGATTGCGCCGGAGTGGCTGGTTTCGGCCAACGTCTCCATCGCCTCCGGTGCGCCGAAGACCTGCCTTGGCTATTACGGCCCGGGCCAGACCAACCCCGGTCTGGGCTATGGCCCGTACTACCACTACTGCAACGGCGAGTGGACGTCGCCTGGCGACACCCGCCAGCCGTGGACGTACCGCCTGGATCTGAGCGCCGAGTATCGTCCGGAGTGGGCAGGCAAGAAGCTGGCCTTCAACGCGATGATCTACAACGTGTTCGACAACCAGGTCATCACGCAGACCTACCCGATCTCGGCCAGTGCCAGCTATGGCCGTCCGTACGGGGCGACCACGCCGCGCTACGTCCGCTTCGGTGTGTCGTACGACTACTGATAACAGATAGGCGTTTTGTGTGATTGAAAGAGGTCGCCGTTGAACACGGCGGCCTCTTTTTTTGCCCATTGGCAAACCTCAGGAGCCTCAGGGTCAGGTCAACCTGAATTCAGTTCGACATTTATCAAAATGTAAGTACAATTTGCTTGTGCAAATCGAATTCGACGAAGCGAAGCGCCAAACCACACTCGTTTGCCGCGGGCTGGATTTTGCCGATGCCGGTTTGCTGTTTGCGGGCGTCACGGCCACGCGGCCGGATAACCGCAGGGACTACGGCGAGCCAAGATTTCAGACGATCGGTTTGCTGCACGGTCACGCCGCGATGGTGGTTTGGACGCCGCGCGGCGATGCTCGACGCAATCAGCATGAGGTATGCACATGAACACGAAGCAAAAGCCTTCGGCCTGGGTTGACCCGGACGATGCGCCGGCCTGGACGGCGGCGGATTTCGAGGCGGCGCAATACCGTGTCGGCGACCAGGAGGTGACCCGCGCGGCCGCAGTGGCCGAGGTACGGCGCCGCTTGCGTGGCCCCGGCAAGAAGCCGGCAAAGATACCCACCACCCTGCGCATTGCGCCGGACACGCTGGCGGCGTGGAAGGCCAGCGGTGCTGGCTGGCAGACACGCATGGCCGAGTCGCTGGCGGCTCATGCGCCGCGGGCCAAGGCGCGCTGATTCAAAACGGGGATCACGTTCACCTGGCTTGGCTCACGAAGTGAATCTGCCCCTGTTCTGGTCGTACGACTTCTGATTCACTGTTTCTTTGACCGAGGCCGCCGGGTTCGTCCGGCGGCCTTCTCTATTCCGCAAATGCGGAAGGAAGTTGGCGTGGTGGAAATGTTTGGTCGTCGTTTGGCCATCCATCCGTCCAAAGCAGACATACGCGTGCGAATGGACGGGGTGGCCGTCGACTTTTCCGTGCCGGCGGTTTGGGCTATGCTCGGCATTTCCCCCACGATGACTGGGGCGTCTCGGCGCCCGACAGGCTCGTGTCCGTTGAACGCAGATTCGAGGTTTCCCCATGCGCAAGTTGGTTTTGTCGCTGATGTCGCTTGCGGCGTTGGCTCTGGCCGGGTGCAATGCGTCGCCGGCATCGCAGGATGAGTCGGGCACCGCGCCGGCTGGCAGCACCGCTGCCGAGGCCGCCAAGGCCAACGTGGTTAGCGGTACCATCGCGCTGCGCGAGCCCGCCCAGCTGTCGCCCAGCGCGACGCTGGTGATCAACCTGGTGGACGTGTCGTCCATGGCCCAGTCGGGCGCGGCGCCGCTGGCCAGCAAGACGGTGTCGCCCGCGGGCGATTTTCCGCAGTCGTTCGAGCTGACGTTCGACCCGGCCAAGGTCAATCCCGCCAACCTGTACGTGGTCAAGGCGCAGCTGACCGATGGCGAGCGCCAGTACGTCATGCCGCTGCAGGCGCCGGTGCTGACCAATGGCGCCAAGAACGAGGTGTCGATCCAACTGGTGGCCGAGCAGACCCCGTCGGAGAAGGAGCTGGCCGCGTTCAAGGCGGTGCAGAGCCAGATCGGCGGCATGATGGTCAAGAGCGGCACCAAGCTGGGTGACGGCGTGTCGCGCGGCTGGCAGATCTTCCGCGAGGCGGGCGACATCAAGTTCATCCGCGAGCTGGTGGACTACGGTGACAAGGGTTACACCAGCACCGATTTCTCCTACAAGGACGGCAAGCCGTGGGCGGCCGTGCAGCAGAACAAGGCCAGCCGCGACGCCAAGCCCAGCTCGATCGACCGCGCCAGCTGGGCGGACAACGGCACGCTGGTGCTGAAGCAGCATGAGGTGGGTGGCAAGGTCGCCGTGCTCGATGCCGATACCGCTGCGGACCTGCGCAAGCAGTCTCTCGCCATCCTCAGCCTGGCGACGGGCGGCAAGAACAAGTAAGACGTCCGGCCGGCATGCCGGTCGATGAAAAAGCCGCCAGCGCAAGCCGGCGGCTTTTTTGTGGGGCAAGGGTTGCTGTACGCCGCGCCGCCGCTTGTGGGATCGACTTGTGTGGGGGTTTCAGCCGCGATGCTGTTGGTCTCGCCGAAAGGCATCGCGACTGAAGTCGCTCCCACAACGACAGCCGCAAGCCCCGTAGGAGCGCACCCTGTGCGCGATGCTTTTCGAGAAGCCGCAGCCAAGAGCCCCTCTCTCCCTAGCCCACTCTCCCGCAAGCGGGAGAGTGGGAGCGAAAGCCGGCCGCGCGGTGCGTGGGCAGCCTTTGTGGGGCTTCAGTCGCGATGCTTTTGGTCTCGCCGAAAGGCATCGCGACTGAAGTCGCTCCCACAACAACAGCCGCAAGCCCCGTAGGAGCGCACCCTGTGCGCGATGCTTTTCGAGAAGCCGCAGCCAAGAGCCCTCTCTCCCCAGCCCTCTCTCCCGCAAGCGGGAGAGAGGGAGCGGAAGCTGGCTGTGCGGTGCGTGGGCAGCTTTTGCGGGAGCGACTTCAGCCGCGGTGCTTCATCGGGCGCATCGCGGCGGAGGCCGTTCCGCAGGGCAACATCGGCGCCTCAGAAGCCGATCTTCACGCCCACGTTCACGCTGTTGTACTTCTGGTTGTTGTCGCCGAAGCGGCCGTTGTAGCCGATCCAACTGCTCACCTTGGGCGTGAGCTGGGCCGACAGGCCCACGTCGGCCGAGCCCCAGCTGTCGTCGGGGAGATAGCCGGTGAGGGCGAAGGTGCCGCGCATGGTGTTGAGGCCGGCGCTGACGGTGCGCGGGTCGGCCTTGCTGTCGTGGTTCCAGGCCACCTCGGCGTACGGCGACAGCACGGTATTGCCGGCCTGCCACTGGCCTTGCAGGCGCCAGCCGGCCGTGGCCACCAGGGCGTCACGCTGCTGGCGGCCGAACCACATGGATGTGCTGTCGCTGCCGCTTTCGGTGTAGCCGTTGACCTTCACGCTCTGCCATTCGATGGTGGCGAACGGACCGGTGCGCAAGCTGCCGGCCTGCCACCACCAGCCGCCGGTGATGCCGCCGCCCAGGTGCGTGCCGTCGGCCTTGCCGGTCTCGTTGCGTTGCGCCGCGCCAAGGGTGACGTGGCGCTCGATGTCCTTGAAGTTGGACTGGCCGAAGTTTGCGTAGCCGCCCAGGTAGCCGCCACCGGCATGCAAGGTGAGGTAGGCCAGGCCGCTGATGTCCTGCAGCTTGTAGCCGCCACCGCCGGCGAAATCGGCCGTGTGCTGGCCCAGGCCCAGGGCCACGCCGGCGGAGAGGTGGTCGGTGGCGCGCACGGCGGCGCCCACGGTGAGGTTGACGTTGTTGCTGCGGGTTTCCGGTGCGCCGTTGTTCGCCTCGAAGCGCTGGCGGCCGTAGTCGATGTTGACGAAGGCGCGCGTCTCGCCGCCGGCGCCGTCAACCAGCATCTGGTTGCGGATGGCGCGCGTCTGGGTGTTGCTGGCGGCCAGCGGCGCCTCGCCCAGCAGCGAGATCTGCTCCGGCGCGCGAATCACCGACAGCACGTACTGCCCCAGCATGGCGTGCGCCGCCGTGGTGGGATGCACGCCGTCGGCAAACAGGTAGCTGTTCTCGCTGCCCGGCTTGTAGGTGACGGCGGCGCCGGGCGTGCCCTCGGGGGCGCAGCCCAGCGAGCTGCCGTCGCCGCCGGTGCAGGCCGGGTCGGTGACGTTGCTGAAGCCGAACTGCTGCGGGTTGGCCACCACCTCGTTCAACAGGCCGTAGGTGTCGATCGGGATGATGCCGGTGCCCAACTGCGACAGCCCGGCATTGAGCTGGCCGTTGTAGACCACTGCCAGGCCGGTCAGCGAGGCGGCCGCGTCGGCGCCCTGCGAGCGGGCCGACGGGGTGATGCCCACGTTGGGCAGGTTGAACACCAGGATGTTGCTGGCGCCGGCGGCCTGCAGGTCGCCGATCAGCTTCACCTCCCGCTGCGCCGCGGCGGCCACGTTGGCCTGCACTTGCTCGGCGGTCTCGAACGCGCTGACGCCGGCCGTCGCCAGCGCCTGCTGGGCGATCTGGTCGGCCACTTGTGCGGCCATGGCGGGCGGCAGGCCGGCGGTGTTGGTGGCGATCGCCGCCTGTGCCTGCGCGCCGGCGGCAGCGGCGGTGGCGTGGTAGAAGATGTCGTTGGCACCGCCCCACACCGAATAGAGCGCCTGCCGGTCGACGGCACCGGCGGTGAGGTAGCCGTCGATCTGCGTGCTCAGCGTGGGCACGCCTGCCGGCGTGCCGGGGGAATTGGTGATGACGCCGGCGCCGCCCCAGGCGTAGTCGTTGCCGCCGGTGAGCGAGGGCGTGAGTGTGAAGCCCAGGCCGGTTGCCACGTTCTCGATGGTGGTGGTGCCCGGATTGGTGGTGAACCGCATGGGCACCGGCAACTGCGCAAGAGTGGACAGGTTGCCGCTGTCGCTGAGGCTGTCGCCAAAGACGACCACGTTGCTGAACTGGGTGGCGGCGGCGCTGGTGCTGAACAGCAGCGCCGCGGAAATCGCACCGGCGAGGTGACGGAAACGCGGCATGGCGGGGCACTCCTTGGGGCAAGGTGACTTGTTATGTCCGCGTTACGTTAATCCATTCCATACGTAAGCGCATGCTGCGCTGCACGGCGGTTTCGCCGGCCTCGTCGTCAGCGCTGGCGCGCCTTGGCCAGCGCGTCGGCAAAGGCGCTGTTGACCGGCATCGGCGCGCTCTTGGGCACATTGCCGCTGCTGCGCGCGCCGCCCCGTGCGCCGCCGCGTGGCGCCGACTCGCCGCCGGCCGGACGGCCGCCGCGAGCCTGGCCCGGCTCGTCGTCCAGCCGCATGCTCAGGCCGATGCGCTGGCGGGGAAGGTCCACCTCCATCACCTTGACCTTGACGATGTCGCCGGCCTTGACCGCGTCGCGCGGATCCTTGACGAAGCTGTGCGACAGCGCCGACACGTGCACCAGGCCGTCCTGGTGCACGCCGATGTCGACAAAGGCGCCGAACGCGGCGACGTTGGTGACGCGGCCTTCCAGGATCATGCCTGGACGCAGGTCCTTCACGTCCTCCACGCCCTCGGCGAAGCTGGGCGCGACGAATTCCGGGCGCGGATCGCGGCCGGGCTTTTCCAGTTCCTTGAGGATGTCGCGCACGGTCGGCACGCCGAACTTCTCGTCGGTGAACTGCTCCGCCTTCAGGCTGCGCAGGAAGCTGGTGTCGCCGATGAGGTTGCGCACCTCGCGGCCGCACTGGGCGATGATCCGCTCGACCACCGGATAGGCCTCCGGATGCACCGCGCTGATGTCCAGCGGATTGTCGCCGCCCGGGACGCGCAGGAAGCCGGCGCACTGCTCGAACGCCTTGTCGCCCAGCCGCGGCACCTTCAGCAGCGCCTTGCGGTTGGCGAATGGGCCGTTGGCGTCGCGGTGCTTGACCACGTTCTCGGCGACCGAGGCCGACAGGCCGGCCACGCGCGAGAGCAGGGCGGCCGAGGCGGTGTTCACGTCCACGCCGACGGCGTTGACGCAGTCCTCGACGCGGGCGTCCAGCGCGCGCGCCAGCTTGATCTGGTTGACGTCGTGCTGGTACTGGCCCACGCCGATCGCCTTGGGCTCGATCTTCACCAGCTCGGCCAGCGGATCCTGCAGGCGGCGGGCGATCGACACCGCGCCGCGCAAGCTCACGTCCAGATCGGGGAATTCCTTGGCCGCGGTTTCCGAGGCGGAGTACACCGAGGCGCCGGCCTCGCTGACCACGATCTTGGACAGCTTGTGCTCGGGGTGCGTCTTGGCCAGGCCCTTGATCAGCTCGCCGGCCAGCTTGTCGGTCTCGCGCGAGGCGGTGCCGTTGCCGATCGCGATCAGGTCCACGCCGTGCTGCTTGCACAGGCGCGCCAGCGAGGCCAGCGATTCGTTCCACTGCCGGCGCGGCTCGTGCGGGTAGATCGTGTCGGTGGCCAGCAGCTTGCCGGTGGGATCGACCACCGCCACTTTGCAGCCGGTGCGGATGCCCGGATCCAGTCCCATCACCGTCTTCGCACCGGCCGGTGCGGCCAGCATCAGGTCCTTGAGGTTTTCGCCGAACACGCGGATCGCCTCGTCCTCGGCGCCTTCGCGCACGCGGCCGAACAGGTCGAGGGTGAGATGCAGGTGCAGCTTCACCCGCCAGGTCAGGCGCACGGTTTCGCGCAGCCAGGCGTCAGCCGGGCGGCCGCGATCGTGGATGCCGGCGTGTGCGGCGACGCGGCCCTCGCCTTCGGCGTGGCCCTGCTCGGCGTCGCTGCCGGGCACCAGGTCCAGTTCGATCACGCCCTCGTTGCGCGCGCGCATCAGCGCCAGCAGGCGGTGCGAGGGAATCTTGCCGATCGCTTCGACGTGGTCGAAGTAGTCGCGGAATTTCGCGCCCTCGTTCTCCTTGCCTTCCACCACCTTGGCGCGGATCTGGCCCTGCGCCCACAACCAGTCGCGCAACTCGCCGACCAGATGTGCGTCTTCGGCGATGGATTCCATCAGGATCGCGCGGGCACCGTCGAGCGCGGCGCGCACGTCGGCCACGCCCTTGTCGGCGTCGACGAACTGCTCGGCGAAGGCCTCCGGCGATTGCGTGGGATCGTCGCGCAGGCCTGTTGCCAGCGGTTCCAGTCCGGCCTCGCGGGCAATCTGCGCCTTGGTGCGACGCTTGGGCTTGTACGGCAGGTACAGGTCTTCCAGCCGCGCCTTGGTGTCGGCAGCAAGCAGGTCGGCCTTCAGCGCGTCGGTGAGCTTGCCCTGTTCCTCGACGCTGGCGAGGATCGCCGCGCGGCGGTCCTCCAGCTCGCGCAGGTAATGCAGGCGTTCTTCCAGCAGGCGCAACTGGGTGTCGTCGAGGCCGCCGGTGACCTCCTTGCGGTAGCGGGCGATGAACGGCACGGTGGCGCCGCCGTCGAGCAGTTCCACCGCCGCGCGCACCTGTTCGGTACGGGCGGCGATGTCGGTGGCGATGCGTTGTTCGATGCTGGACATGGGTACGTCGAAATCCTGGGCGACGGCGCGTGCGGCCGGGTGAAAGCCTTTCATCATAACAAGCCGCCGCCGCGCCCCGCGCCGGGCGGGGCGGTCATCGTCGGCGGCGAAGGTCAGGCGCTGAAGCTGCCGCTGCGGGTGGTCGGCGGGCTGGCGCCGGCGGCGCCGTTGAGCACCAGCGTGCGGGCCAGCAGGTCGTGCAGGCCTTGCCGGTGCGCGGTCCAGGTGACGGCCAGGTAGCAGACAAAGGGGATCAGCGAGGTGATGACATTGGTCAGCCGCACCGCGTTGCGCAGCAGGCTGCGGCCGAGCGTGAGGCGCTGGCCGTCCAGGTCGGTGACGCGCAGGCCGAGCGCGCGCTTGCCCGGCGTGGCCTGCCATGCCGACTGTTCAAACCATGCGTAGTAGGCAAACCCGATCAGCAGCCACCACAGCACCACCGGGCGCATCACCTGCGCGTACGCCCGTGCCGCCTGGTCGATATCGACGCCGGCCTTCAATTGCGCCACGAAGTGTTCGGCCGCCGCCGGCGCGCCCATCGAAAAACCGATCAGCGTGAGCGGCAGCAACAGGATCAGGTAGTCGATGATCCACGCCCCCAGGCGCTTGCCGAAACTGGCGGTATCGGCCAGCGCGTTGGCGGTCGTGTCCGGCATGGGCGGCGGCGAGCTTTCATCGGGCTCGGCGGCTGCCGCCGGAAACAGCACGGACAGCGGCTGCCAGTCGGCCAGGCCCTCGTACCAGCCCAGGTCGGTCGGGCTCACCTGCCCGCTGGCCAGCCATTGCCGGATCTCGGCTTCGGTATAAGGCCCGTGGCGTTCGCCATCGCGGCCGATCCAGACGTCCATCGTGCATGCTCCCGCAGTAATGTCGGCCATGATGCCATGCGCCCTGATGCTCGCGGTTGCCTCGTATTTATGTAGGAGCGCACCTTGTGCGCGATGCTTTTGGCAAGGTGACGAAAAGCATCGCGCACAGGGTGCGCTCCTACAACAGCCGCTGCTGCACGGAATGTCAGGCGGCGTTGCGGCGCTTGAGGTGCACCAGCAGCAGCGAGATCGCGGCGGGGGTGACGCCGCTGACGCGGGTGGCCTGGCCGATGGTGGCCGGTTGCGCGCGCTTGAGCTTCAGCAGCACCTCGGCGGACAGGCCGCGCACCTTGTCGTAGTCGAAGCCGGTGGGAATCGCGGTGTGCTCGTGGCGGCGCTGGCGCTCGATCTCCTCGCGCTGGCGCTCCAGGTAGCCGGCATATTTCACCTGCACCTCGACCTGGGCGGCGACGTCGTCGCGCGCCACCGCCGGCGCGATGCCTTCGACGGTGGCCAGGTGGGCGTAGTCCAGCTCGGGGCGGCGCAGCAGCTCCTGCGCGTTGGTTTCGCGGCTGACCGTGACGCCGAGCTGGCGTTCCAGCGCCGCGCCCAGCGCATTGGTCGGCGCGGCCCAGATGCCGGCCAGCCGCTGCATTTCGCGTTCCACCGCATCGCGCTTGGCGCGCAGCGCATCGAAGCGCGCCGGCGGCACCACGCCCAGTGCGTGGCCTTGCTCGGTCAGGCGCAGGTCGGCGTTGTCCTCGCGCAGGTGTAGCCGGTACTCGGCGCGCGAGGTGAACATGCGGTACGGCTCGATGGTGCCGTTGCTGGTCAGGTCGTCGATCAGCACGCCGATGTAGGCCTCGTCGCGGCGCGGATACCAGGGCGCCTTGCCCTGCACCGACAGCGCGGCGTTGAGGCCGGCGACCAGGCCTTGCGCACCGGCTTCCTCGTAGCCGGTGGTGCCGTTGATCTGGCCGGCGAAGTACAGACCGGCAATCGCCTTGGTCTCCAGCCACGGATTCAGCCCGCGCGGATCGAAGTAGTCGTACTCGATGGCGTAGCCGGGGCGGGTGATGTGGGCGTGCTCGAAACCCTTGATGGAGCGCACCAGCGCCAGCTGCACGTCGAACGGCAGCGAGGTGGAGATGCCGTTGGGGTAGATCTCGAAGGTGTCCAGCCCTTCCGGCTCGATGAAGATCTGGTGCGAGGACTTCTCGGCGAAGCGCACCACCTTGTCCTCGATCGACGGGCAGTAGCGCGGGCCGACGCCTTCGATCTGGCCGGTGTACAGCGGCGAACGGTCCAGCGCGCCGCGGATGATCTCGTGGGTCTGTCCGCTGGTGTGGGTGATCCAGCAACTGACCTGGCGCGGATGCTCGGCGCGCTCGCCGAGGTAGGAGAACACCGGCGCCGGATCGTCGCCGGGTTGTTCCTCCAGTCCGCTGAAGTCGATGCTGCGCAGGTCGATGCGCGGCGGCGTGCCGGTCTTCAGGCGGTCGGCGGCCACCGGCAGCTCGCGCAGCTTTTGTGCCAGCGCGCTGGCCGGCGGATCACCGGCACGGCCGCCGGCGTACTGCGCCGGGCCGATGTGGATCTTGCCGGCGAGAAAGGTGCCGGCGGTCAGCACCACGGCGCGGGCGCGAAAGCTCAGGCCCATCTGGGTGACCACGCCGACGGCGCGGCCGCCCTCGATGATCAGGTCGTCCACCGCCTGCTGGAACAGCTCCAGGTTGGGCTGGGTTTCCACGATGCGGCGGATCGCCGCCTTGTACAGCGCGCGGTCGGCCTGGCAGCGGGTGGCGCGCACGGCCGGGCCCTTGGACGCGTTCAGCGTGCGCCACTGGATGCCGGCCCGATCCGCCGCGTGGGCCATCGCGCCGCCCAGCGCATCGATCTCCTTCACCAAGTGGCCCTTGCCGATGCCGCCGATCGCCGGGTTGCAGCTCATCTGCCCGATCGTCTCGATGTTGTGGCTCAGCAGCAGGGTGCGCGCACCCGTGCGCGCGGCAGCCAGCGCGGCCTCGGTGCCGGCGTGGCCGCCGCCGATCACGATGACGTCGTAGGGAGTGGGATGGTGCATGCAACGGTCCTGGCCGTGCCAGAAAGTGACGAAATACGCGCTATGGTACTGCCATCGTGCGGCAGCCACCGTGCTGGCATGCATTCTGCATTTCCCCCTTTGCACTTTTCCGGGCAGACGCCGCGCAAGGCGCGCCGAGATCGAACGACAGGGGTTCGGTCGCGTACCGGGAGAGGAAGCACAGACGGCACCTTCGGGTGCCGTCGCCTTTTGCGGGGCCGGAAAAAAACAGGCCCCGCCGAAGCGGGGCCCGTACTGCATAGATCTGGCGTCCGGCGGTCTCAGGAACAGGGGGAATCCAGGATGACCGTGGTGCCGGACGCCAGAAGCCGTGGAGCTGGCGCTGCCGGGCGCGAACGCCGCGACACGTGGAGTGATAGTCCCCCCTGACGCGTGAACACGGAGTGACTGCAAACGCCGCAGCTGTCCCCTCGCGGCAGCAGCTGACCCTGAGTGTCAGCTTTGCCTGACAGGCGTCCCGAAAGCCGTGTTTTCCGCCTGAGCTGGCACGACGGTTGCAGTACCCCGCTCAGGCAAACATTCGCGAGGGGAGCGTGTTGTGGACCTGAGTGGCGATTTCGAGCCGGTGTATGCGCACCACGATCTGTTGATCGAGATGGGCCGCATCGAGCTGGCGATGGACGACTTGCATGAGCATGCCGGCGGCGAGGATGCCCGCGCGCTGGCCTCGCGCATGCAGCACCTGCGCGAGGCGTTGGCGCAACTGCCGGCCTGAGCCGGCGCTCAACCGGCCAGCATGTTGGCGATGATTTCGCGCAGGTTGCGCGAGAGCTTCTCGTGGACGGCGGGCGTGGTCAGCGTCGCCATGGCGCCGCGTGCCGCTTCGCGACGCGCCGGTTCGAGCCGCTGCCAGCCGTTGAACGCGGTGGCCAGTCGGGCGGCGACCTGTGGATTGAGCGCGTCCAGCGCCACCAGCTGCTCGGCCAGGAAACGGTAGCCCTCGCCATCGGCGCGATGGAAACCGCTGGGGTTGCCGCGCACGAACGCGCCCAGCAACGACTGCACGCGATTGGGGTTTTTCAGGGTGAAGGCCGCGTCGTGCATCAGGGCGCGCACGCGCGCGAGCGCGCCGTCGCCGGGCACCTGCGCCTGCACCGCAAACCACTTGTCCAGCGCCAGTGCGTTGTCGGCGTGGCGCTGGCGGTAGTGCGCCAGCGCGGCCGGCGCCTGCGGCGCGTCGCTGCGCAACAGCACGGTCAGCGCGCCGAGGCGGTCGGTCATGCCGGGCGCGGCGTGGTACTGCGCATCGGCCAGCGTCTGTGCGGTGGCGGCGTCGGCCAGTGCCAGCAGCTCCAGCACGCGCTGCTTCAGGCGGCGGTGGGCCTGGCTGGTGGCGTCCAGCGCGAGGCTGGCGCCATCGGCCAGCGCCAGGTAACGCTGGCGCAGCGCATCGGCGCCGATGCGCGCGGCCAGCTGCTGTTGCAGTTGCTGGCGCAGGGCGTGGATGCGCGAAGGGTCCACCACCGTCTCGCGTTCGGCCCATTCCACCTCGCCCGGCGGCGTGAGCAGGTTGGCGAGCAGGGCATCTTCCACGTCGTCGCGGGCAAACAGGTCGGCCAGCGAGGCCAGCCAGGCGTGCAGCGCCTCGCCGGGCGTGGCGTCGCGCAGGTCCTCGAACGCGCGCGTGGCCAGCTGCTGGCTGGCCTCCCAGCGGTTGAAGCCGTCCACGTCGTGGCGCAGCAGCAGGGCCAGGTCGGCGGCGGCGTAGTCGTGCGTGAGGATCACCGGCGCGGAAAAGCCGCGCAGCAGCGACGGTACCGGTGCGCTTTCCACGTCGTGGAACACGAAGCTCTGTTCGGCCTGGTCCAGCACCACCACCGCCTCGGTGGCGTTTTCCGGCTTGGACGTCTGGCCGTCCATATGCAACGGCAACATGCGGCCGGCAGCGTCGAACAGCGCCAACTTCACCGGGATCGGCAGCGGCGCCTTGGGCGGCTGGTCGCCGTGGCTCGGCGTGTGCTGGCGCAGGGTCAGCGTGTAGCTGCGCTGCGCGGCGTCGTAGTGGCCGTGCGCGTGCAGGCGCGGCGTGCCGGACTGGCCGTACCAGGCCAGGTAGGGCGTGAGATCGACCTGGTTGGCCTCGCCCAGCGCGGACAGGAAATCCTCCAGCGTGGCGGCCTTGCCGTCGTTGCGGGCAAAGTAGAGGTCCATGCCGCGACGAAAGCCCTCGCGGCCAAGGCGGCCGGCCAGCATGCGCACCAGTTCGGCGCCTTTCTCGTACACCGTGGCGGTATAGAAGTTGTTGATCTCCCGGTACTGCGCCGGGCGCACCGGGTGCGCCAACGGGCCGGCGTCCTCGGGAAACTGGGCGCGGCGCAGCAGCGACACGTCCTCGATGCGCTTGAGCGAGGCGGAGTTCATGTCGGCCGAGAAGCTCTGCTCGCGAAATACCGTGAGCCCCTCTTTCAACGACAGCTGGAACCAGTCGCGACAGGTGACGCGGTTGCCGCTCCAGTTGTGGAAATACTCGTGCGCGATCACCGCCTCCACGTGGCGGTATTCGTCGTCGGTGCTGGAGGCGGGGTCGGCCAGCAGGTATTTCGCGTTGAAGATGTTGAGGCCCTTGTTCTCCATCGCGCCCATGTTGAAGTCGTGGGTGGCGACCACGTGGAACACGTCCAGGTCGTAGTTGCGGCCGTAGACCTGCTCGTCCCAGCGCATCGCGCGCTCCAGCGCGTCCATGGCGTAGTCGCAGCGGTCGATCACGTCGGGCTCGGCCCAGATCTTGAGCGCCACGGCGCGGCCGTCGGCGGTGACGTAGTCACGCGCGATGGCCTCCAGGTGGCCGGCGACCACGGCAAAAAGGTAGCTGGGCTTGGGGTGCGGATCGACAAAGCGCGCCCAGTGCCGGCCGTCGTCCAGCGTGCCGCTGCCGTCGGGGTTGCCGCCGGCCAGCAGCACCGGGAAGCGCGTGCGGTCGGCGCGCAGCGTCACCGTATAGCGCGATTGCACGTCGGGCCGGTCGGGAAAAAACGTGATGTGGCGAAAGCCCTGCGCCTCGCACTGGGTGAGCAGGAAACCGGCCTCGGGCGAGCCGGACAGGTACAGGCCCTCCAGCGCGGTATTGGCCGACGGGTACAGCCGCACGCGCGTTTCCAGCACGCTGCCGTCACGCGCGCCGTCGATTTCCAGCACGTTGTCGGCGTAGCGGTAGGCCTGCGGCGGCAGCGGCTGGCCGTCCAGGGAGATGGACAGCAGCTCCAGGTTCTCGCCATCCAGCTGCAGCGGCTGTGACTGCGTGTCGTCGCGGCGCAGCAGCAATCGCGAGGTCAGCTCGGTGGCGGCGATGTCCAGGTCGATGTCCAGCGTCACCGTCTCCACCCGCCAGGCCGGCGGGCGGTAATCGTCCAGGCGGATCGGGGCGGTGTCGTTGTCGGTGCGGGCGTTCATGCGGGTACGGCGTAGGCAAAGGGATCGCTCAGGCTAACATGGGCCCTTTCGGGCAGGAGCATTCCCATGACGCGCTATACCGCCGAAACCAGCCTGTGGGGCGAGCAGGAGGTGTTTGTTCTTGGTGACCGCGAGGGCGGCCGACAGGCCAGCATCGCGCGCCATGGCGCGGCGCTGCTCAGGCTGGAGATCGTGCTGGACGGTGTCACCCACGACCTGGCCGACGGCTACCGCGACGCCGCCGAGATCGTCAGCCGGCCCAGCTCGCGCTTCGCCATCATGGTGCCGTTCGGCGGGCGCATCAGCGAGGCGCGCTACACCTTCGACGGCCAGGCGTACGACTTGCAGCCGGGCGTGACCGGCGCAGCCCGCGCGGCGCGGCACGGTTTCGTGCGCGGCACCGATTTCGACGTGGTGGCGCTGTCGGCCGACGCGGACGGCGCGCGGCTGACCCTGGCCACCTCGGCGATCCGGCCGTGTCCGGGCTACCCGCACGCGATCGACCTCACGCTCACCTACACGCTGCACGCGCGCGGGCTGGCGCTGGAGGTGCGCATGCGCAACGTGGGCGACAGCGTGGCGCCGTGCTTCTTCGGCTGGCATCCGTATTTCCGCCTGCCCGCCGGCGGCGTGGACGACTGGCAGCTGCAGATTCCCGCGCAGACGCTGGTGCATACCGACGCCAATCTCATCGCGCTTCCCGGCAAGGCCGCCTACGTGGCGCTGGATGACGCGCCGGCGATGGATTTCCGCGAGCCGCGCCCCATCGGCGACAGCATCATCGACCAGGGCTATACCGACCTGGCGCCCGACGCCGACGGCCATATCCGCACCCGCCTGCGCGACACGACCAGCGGCGTGGAGCTGGCGATCTGGCAGGAGCGCGGCCTGATGCACGCGTTCACCGCCGACACGGTGACGCGCGACGTGCGCGGCTCGGTGGCGCTGGAGCCGATGGAATGCATGGCCAACGCGTTCGACCGGCCCGACTGCGCCGACACGATCCGGCTGCAACCCGGTGCCGAGCGGGTGTTTCGCTGCGGCGTGGACATCGAGATCGACGGCGCGCCGCGCGCATGAGCCAGGTCGACCTGCCCACGCTGGCCACCATCCGCGATGCCGCCGCGCGCATCGCCCCGCACGCGCGGGTGACGCCGGTGCTGCGCAGCGCGGCGCTGGATGCGCTGGCCGGCGCCCGGCTGCATTTCAAGTGCGAGAACCTGCAGCGCGGCGGCGCGTTCAAGTTTCGTGGCGCCTGCAACGCGGTATGGGCGCTGGACGCGGCGCAGGCCGCGCGCGGCGTGGTGACGCATTCATCCGGCAACCACGGCAACGCGCTGGCGCTGGCGGCGGCCACGCGCGGTATCGCCGCGCACGTGGTGGTGCCCGAGGGCGCGGTACAGGCCAAGGTGGCGGCGATCGAGCGCGCCGGCGCGGTGGTGCATCGCTGCGCACCCAACCAGGCCGCGCGCGAGGCCATGGCCGCCCAGGTCGAGCGCGATACCGGCGCGGTGCTGGTGCATCCCTACGCCGACGCGCGGGTGATGGCCGGGCAGGGCACGCTCGCGCTGGAGTTGCTGCAGCAGGTACCGGGGCTGGATGCGTTGATCACCCCGGTCGGCGGCGGCGGGCTGGCCAGCGGCGTGGCGATCGCCGCGCATGGGCTTGATCCCGCGCTGGCGCTGTTCGGCGCCGAACCGGCCGGCGCCGACGATGCGGCGCGATCGCTGGCCGCCGGCGCGCGCGTCACCAGCGTCGTGCCCGACACCGCCTGCGACGGCCTGCGCGCGCTGGTGGGCGAGCCCAACCTGGCGGCGCTGCGCGCGCATCGTGTCGAGGTGATCACCGTCACCGACGCGGAAACCGTCGCCGCCATGCAATGGCTGTGGCGCGAGTTGAAGCAGGTGGTGGAGGTATCCAGCGCCACCGTGCTGGCCGCCGTGCTGAAACAGCCCGCGCGCTTTGCCGGCCGCCGCGTGGGCGTGGTGCTGACCGGCGGCAATGTCGATCTGGCGGCGCTGCCTTGGCAGGCACCAGGTTGAAGTGACCGGCGCTCCTAGCCGCGCGGCGACGGCGCCCGCGCCAGCGCCCACACCTCCACCCGCCGCACGCCGGCGCGCCTGAGCACGCGGGCGGCCTCGGCCAGGGTGGCGCCGGTGGTCATCACGTCGTCCAGCAGCGCCACGTGCGCGGGCAGGGCGGTGCCTTCGCGCACGGCGAATGCGCCGCGCACGTTGCGACGGCGGTCGGCGGCGTCGCGCTCGGTCTGCGCGCCGGTGGGGCGCACGCGGCGCAGCGCGTCCACATGCAGCGGCACACCCAGCGCGCCTGCCAGCGGACGGGCCAGCTCCAGCGCCTGGTTGTAGCCGCGCTGGCGCAGGCGCTGGCGGTGCAGCGGCACCACCAGCAGCGCGGGCGGCAGGCTTGGTGGCCGGGGCTCGCGCTGCCACAGCGTGGCGAGCACGCGCCCGGCAGCCAGGTCGGCGCCGAACTTGAAGCGGGATTCCAGCCGGTCCAGCGGCCAGCCGTAGCGGAACGGCGCCCATGCCGCCTGCCATGGCGGCGGCCGGCGCTGGCATTGGCCGCACAGCGCGGCCGGCGCGGGCAACGGCAGGGCGCAGCGCGCGCAGCATGCGCGGTTGCGCGGCAACTCGGCGGCGCAGGCCGCGCACAGGTCCAGGCCATGTGCACCCGCGTCGCCGCACAGCAGGCAGCGCAGGGGCAGGATGAAGTGTCGCAACTGGTCGAGCACGTCCCTGTGCCTCATCCGGTGGAGTGCGGCCATGGTAGCGCGGCGGCTCGTCAACTCATGCCGTGCGGGTTTGGTTGACAGCCTGCAGGGGCACTCCCACACTCTCGCGACTTGCCACGGGGACGCTTGCATGGCCGATACCGCCATCCGCCACGACTGGACGCGCGAGGAAGTCGCCGCGCTGTTCGATCTTCCATTCAACGACCTGCTGTACCGCGCGCACGCGGTGCATCGCGCCCATCACGATCCCAACGCGGTGCAGGTGTCCACGCTGCTGTCGATCAAGACCGGCGGCTGCCCCGAGGATTGCGCCTACTGCCCGCAGGCGCAGCGCTACGACACCGGCGTGCAGGCGCAGAAGCTGCTGGAGCTGGACGAGGTGCTCGATCGCGCCCGCGCCGCCAAGGCCGCCGGCGCCAGCCGCTTCTGCATGGGTGCGGCATGGCGCGGGCCCAAGGACCGCGACATTCCCAAGGTGGCCGCCATCGTCAGCGCGGTGAAGGGGCTGGGGCTGGAAACCTGCGCCACGCTGGGCCTGCTGGGCGACGGCCACGCGCAGGCGCTCAAGGACGCGGGGCTGGACTACTACAACCACAACATCGATACCGCGCCGGAGTTCTACGGCGAGATCATCCACACCCGCGACTACCAGGACCGGCTGCAAACGCTGGAGCAGGTGCGCGACGCGGGCCTGAAAACCTGCTGCGGCGGCATCGTCGGCATGGGCGAGACGCGGCTGCAGCGCGCCGGCCTGCTGCAGGCGCTGGCCAACCTGCCCGAGCACCCGCAGTCGGTGCCGATCAACCAGCTGGTGCCGGTGCCGGGCACGCCGCTGGCCAACCAGCAGAAGCTCGATCCGTTCGAGTTCGTGCGCACCATTGCCGTGGCGCGCATCCTGATGCCGGCCTCGGTGGTGCGCCTGTCGGCCGGTCGCCAGCAGATGGACGACGCGGTGCAGGCGCTGTGCTTTTTCGCCGGTGCCGGCTCCATCTTTGCCGGCGACAAGCTGCTGACCACCGGCAACCCCGACGTGGCCTCCGATCACGCGCTGTTTCGCCGGCTGGACCTGCATCCGATGGAGGTCGTCGAGCAGGCGGGCACGGTGCATGCCGACATCGCCGAGCGCGCGGAGGGTTGCGGGCATGGCTGCGGTTGCAGTGCGGCGGCGTAGCGGCCGGATCAAGAGCACCTCTCCCCGGCCCTCCCCGGCGAGCAGGGGACGGAGCATGGCGCTCCCCGGCTGGCAGGAGGGGCTGGATGCCGCGGCCTGATCTGCTTGAGCGCCTGGCGGCGCAATGCGCCGCGCGCGAGAGCGCCGGCCTGCTTCGGCGCCTGCGCGTTGTCGACCGCGTCGATGGCCCGTGGCTGGAAAGCGGCGGGCGGCGCCTGCTGTCGTTTTGCAGCAACGACTACCTGGGCCTGGCGCAGCACCCGCAACTGGTCGCCGCGCTCAAGCGCGCGGCCGACGAGGGCGGCGTGGGCAGCACCTCCGCGCACCTGATCTGCGGCCACCGCCGCGAGCATGCCGCGCTGGAGGAGGCGCTGGCCGCATGGACCGGGCGCGAGCGCGCGCTGCTGTTTTCCACCGGCTACATGGCCAACCTCGGCGTGCTGCAAGCGCTGCTGGCGCGCGGCGACCTGTGCCTTGAGGACAAGCTCAACCACGCCTGCCTGCTTGATGGCGCGCGCTTGTCCGGCGCCGAGCTGAAGCGCTACCCGCACGCCGATGTGGCCGCCGCCGCGCGCCAGTTTGCCCATCGTGGCGAGGCCGCCGCGCTGCTGGCCACCGACGGCGTGTTCAGCATGGATGGCGACGTGGCGCCACTGCGCGAGCTGGCCGCGCTGTGCGCGCGCGAGCAGGCCAGCTTGATGGTGGATGACGCGCACGGCCTGGGTGTGTGCGGCCCCGACGGCGCCGGCAGCGTGGCGGCGGCGGGGCTGGGCCAGCGCGAGGTGCCGGTGCTGATGGCCACGCTGGGCAAGGCGCTCGGATGCGCCGGCGCCTTCGTGGCCGGCAGCGCGGCCCTGGTCGAGGGTTTGCTCCAGCTGGCGCGGCCATACATCTACACCACCGCCATGCCGCCGGCCGTGGCCGCCGCCACGCTGGTGGCGGTGCGGCTGGCGCAGGCGGAAAGCTGGCGGCGCGAGAAACTCGCCGCCCACATCGCGCGCTTCCGTCGCGGCGCGTCCGAGCTGGGCCTGTCGCTGCTGCCCTCGGCCAGCGCCATCCAGCCGCTGATGCTGGGCGATGCCGACGCCGCGCTCGCCGCCGCCGCCCACCTGGAGCGGCACGGCCTGTGGGTGGGCGCGATCCGTCCGCCCACCGTGCCGGCCGGCCAGGCGCGCCTGCGCATCACGCTGTCGGCCGCGCACGAGGACGCGCACGTGGACCGCCTGCTCGCCGCGCTGGCCAGCCTGCCCGGGCCGGCTGCCGCAGGCCGCCGCGTATAATGGGCGGCTGGCCCGCGAAACTCCCCATGTCGATCGTCAATATTGCCGCCTACCAATTCGTCAGCCTCGACGACCTCGACGCGCTGCGCCAACGCCTGCGCGAACGCTGCGAGAGCGCCGGCCTCAAGGGCACCATCTTGCTGGCGCCGGAAGGCATCAACCTTTTCCTCGCCGGCGCGGCACAGGCCATCGACGACTTCGTGGCCTGGCTGCGCGCCGATGCACGCTTCGCGGACATGGTGCCCAAGCGCTCGCTGTCGGCGCAGCTGCCGTTCGGGCGGCTGCGGGTGCGCCTGAAGCGCGAGATCATCAGCATGCGCCAGCACGCGATCCGCCCGCAGAACGGCCGCGCACCTGCCGTCGATGCGCCCACGCTGCAGCGCTGGCTGGCCGACGGCCACGACGACGCCGGCCGCGAGCTGGTCATGCTGGATACGCGCAACACCTACGAGACCGCGCACGGCCGCTTTGCCGGCGCGATCGACTACGCGCTGGCCAACTTCACCGCGTTTCCCGCCGCCATCGCCGCCGACCGCGCGCGCTACGCCGGCAAGACGGTGGTGTCGTACTGCACCGGCGGCATCCGCTGCGAGAAAGCCGCGTTGTACATGCAGGCGCTGGGCATGGATCACGTCTACCAGCTCGACGGCGGCATCCTGGGCTACCTGGAACACACCGACGGCGCGCATTGGCAGGGCGACTGCTTCGTGTTCGACGGTCGCGTGGCGCTGGACAAGCGCTTGCAGCCGGCCGCGCCGCTTGCCGCATCGACCGGCGATGACGCCATGGCAAAGCCGGGGCTGCACCTTCTCCCTGAAGGGGAGAGGGGACTCACGCCATGACGCTGCATATCGACAAATTGGGCCACGGCCCCACGCCGCTGGTGCTGCTGCACGGCTGGGCCATGCACGGTGGCGTGCTGGCGCCGCTGGTCGAGGCGCTGTCGGCGCAATGCACGATGTACGTGGTGGATCTGCCCGGCCACGGTCATTCGCGCCACGTCGACCTGCCGCTGGAGCCGCACGCCTGCGCCGCCGCGATCGCCGCCGCCACGCCGCCGGCGGCGTGGCTGGGCTGGTCGCTGGGCGGGCTGGTCGCGCTCACCGGCGCGCTTGACCTGCCGCGCCACGTACGCGGCCTGGCCATGCTGTGTGCCACACCGTGCTTTGCACGCGGCGACGGCTGGCCGCACGGCATGGACAAGGCGCAGATCCACCAGCTCGCCACCGACCTGCGCACCGACTACCACGCCACGCTGGAGCGCTTTCTGGCGCTGGAGGCGATGGGCAGCGCCGACCCGCGCGCGGAGCTGCGCCATCTGCGCGAGCTGGCGTTTGCGCGCGGCGAGCCGCAGCCGCGCGTGCTGCAGGAAGGCCTGGCCGTGCTGGAAACCACCGATCGCCGCGCCGCCTTGCCCGACCTGGCCGTGCCCAGCGTATGGATCGCCGGTCACCGCGACCGGCTGGTGCCGCCGGCGGCCATGCAATGGGCGGCCAGCCAGTGCGGCGGCGCCTGGCACGACATTCCACAGGCCGGCCACGCGCCGTTCTTCGGCCACGCGCCGGCCGTGGCGCAGGCGCTGCAGCCGCTGCTGGCCTCCACCGAACCATGAGTCCCTCCGCCATGACCGCCTTCCAGCTTGACCGCGCGCGCATCGCGCGCCAGTTCGGCCGCGCCGCCGACACCTACGAAAAGCACGACGTGCTGCAGCGCGAGGTGCAGTCGCTGCTGATGGATCGCCTGGATTTCTATCTGGAGACGCCGCAGCGCGTGGTGGACATCGGCGCCGGCACCGGCCGCGGCAGCGCGCTGCTGAAACAGCGCTACCCCAAGGCCGAGGTCATCGCCATCGACCTGGCCGTGCCGATGCTGCGCGCGGCCAGGCAGCACAGCAGCTGGCGCCGGCCGATCCTGCGCGTATGCGCCGAGGCCAGCGCGCTGCCGCTGGCCGACCACAGCGTGGACGTGCTGCATTCCAACCTCTGTTTCCAGTGGGTGGACACGCTGGCGCCGCTGTTCGCCGAGTGCGTGCGCGTGCTCAAGCCCGGCGGCATGCTGGTGTTTTCCACCTTCGGCCCCGACACGCTGAAGGAGCTGCGCGAGGCCTGGGCGCAGGCCGACGAACAGGCCCACGTGGGCCGTTTCCTGGACATGCACGACGTGGGCGACGCCGTACTGGCCGCCGGCCTGCGCGATCCGGTGCTGGACGTGTGCCGCTACACGCTTACCTACAGCGAGCCGCGCAAGCTACTGGAAGACCTGCGTGGCCTGGGCGCCACCAACGCCGACCACGCCCGCGAGCGCAGCCTCACCGGCAAATCGCGCTACCGCCGCATGCTCGACGCCTACGAAGGCATGCGCGTGGACGGCCGTATCCCCGCCACCTGGGAGGTGGTGACCGCGCACGCGTGGGGCCCGCCGCAAGGCCAGGCGCGCCGCGCCGGCGGCGTGGAGATCGCCAGCTTCTCCATCGACAGCCTGCGCGGCTCGCGCCGTCGCTGAGAGCTCGTGACTTTTCAAGCTCACAAGCTCTGAGGCGCCGCACGGAGAGGGCGGCCAAAGAACACAGGCACCGCGCGCGAGTGCGCGCCGGCGGCCGCGCGCTCGCGCCCTCTTCACACCCCGGCGCTCTACCCTCGACCACCTGATTTGGTCAGGGAGCCGCGCATGAGGTTGCGGGACAAGGTGGCGCTGGTGACCGGCAGTGCGCAAGGCATCGGCCGGGCCATCGCCTTGCGGCTGGCGCGCGAGGGCGCGGCGGTGCTGGTGGAGGACAGGCAGGACAGCGCCCACGCCCAGGACACCTTGCGCCAACTGCAGACGATGGGCGCACGCGCGGCCCTGCTCGTCGGTGACGTGGGCGAGCCGGCCGACGACCGCCGCGTGGTGGCCGAGGGCGTGGCGCACATGGGGCGCATCGACATCCTGGTGAACAACGCCGGCGTGGAGCGCCGCGCGGATTTTCTCGACGCCACCGAGGCGGATTACGACCTGGTGCTGGGCGTCAACCTCAAAGGCGTGTTCTTCCTCACCCAGGCCTTTGCACGGCACGTGCGCGAGCGTGGCGGCAGTGGGCGCGTCATCAACATCAGCTCGGTGCACGAGGAGCTGCCGTTTCCGCACTTCGCCAGCTACTGCGCCAGCAAGGGCGGGCTCAAGATGCTGATGCGCGACCTGGCGGTGGAGCTGGCGCCGCTGGGCATCACCGTCAACAACATCGCGCCCGGCGCGATCCGCACGCCGATCAACGCCCACCTGATGGACGACCCCGCCTTGCTCGCCGCGCTGGTGGCGCAGATTCCGCTGGGCCGGCTGGGCACGCCCGAGGACGTGGCCGGCGTGGCCGCGTTCCTGGCCTCGGACGACGCGGCCTATCTCACCGGCAGCACGATCGGCATCGACGGCGGCCTGCTGTGGAACTACCGCGAGCAATGAGCGCCACGCGCACGCTGGACCCGCGCGCCAACGCGGAGAAAGCCGCCGCCGTGGCGCCGGCCGACACGCTCACCCCGGCCGACCGCTACCAGGAGCTGTTCGAGGCAGTGCAGCTGGCGCGCGTGTTCGACGACAGCAAGACCTTTGTCGACTGCGCGCCACGCCGCGAGCCCGAGCAGATCCTGGACGCCTATCGCGCCCGTCGCGACATGCCGGACTTCGACCTGGCGGCCTTCGTGCACGCGCATTTCGCGCCGCCCCAGGTGCACGCCAGCCACTACGTCTCGGTGCCGGGCCAGCCGCTGCGCGAGCACATCGACGGGCTGTGGGACGTGCTCACGCGCCAGCCGCGACAGCATCCCGCGCGCGGCTCGCTGCTGCCCTTGCCGCATCCCTACGTGGTGCCGGGCGGACGCTTCGGCGAGCTGTACTACTGGGATTCGTACTTCACCATGCTGGGTCTGGCCGAGAGCGGGCGGCACGACCTGCTGCACGCCATGGCCAACAACTTCGCCTACCTCATCGACACCTATGGCCACGTGCCCAACGGCAACCGCAGCTACTACCTCAGCCGCTCGCAGCCGCCGGTGTTCGCGCTGATGGTGGAGCTGTTCGAGCAAAAGGGCATCTGCGCGGCAATGGAATACCTGCCGCGCCTGCGCAAGGAATACACCTACTGGATGGACGGCGCCGACGACCTGCGCCCCGGCGACGCGCACCGCCACTGCGTGAAGCTGGACGACGGCAGCGTGCTCAACCGCTACTGGGACGATCGCGACACGCCGCGCGAGGAGTCCTTCCTGGAGGACGTGAGCACGGCCAGGCAGGGCACGCGGCCCGCGCACGAGGTGTACCGCGAGCTGCGCGCCGGCGCCGCCTCCGGCTGGGACTTCAGCGCGCGCTGGTGCGACGGCGCGGACCTGTCCAGCATCCGCACCACCGCCATCGTGCCGGTGGACCTCAACGCCATGCTGTACAAGCTCGAGCGCCAGATCGGCCTGCTCAGCCACGCCAGCGGCCAGCGCGCACAGGGCGAGCAGTTTCAGCGCAAGGCCGAGGCGCGCCGCGCCGCCATCGACCGCGTGCTGTGGAACGACCACGCCGGCGCCTACCTCGACTACGACTGGCAACGCGCCGCGCCGCGCGAGGCGCTCAACGCCGCCACCGCCACGCCGCTGTACGTGGCGCTGGCCAGCCGCGAGCAGGCACGGCGCGTGGGCCAGGCGCTGCGCGCGCGGCTGCTGCGCGAAGGCGGCATCGGCACCAGCGAATGCGCCAGCGGCCAGCAATGGGACCAGCCCAACGGCTGGGCGCCGCTGCAATGGCTGGCCATCGGCGGCCTGCGCCAGTACGGCGACCCGCTGGCCGAGGTCATCGCCCAACGCTGGCTGCACACCGTGGGCAACCTCTACCAGCGCGAAAGCAAGCTGGTGGAAAAGTACGCCATGGACACCTCGCGCGCCGGCGCCGCCGGCGGCGGTGGCGGCGAATACCCGCTGCAGGACGGCTTCGGCTGGACCAACGGCGTCACCCGCCGCCTGCTGCACGAAGACCCCGCCCACGCCGCCAACCACGCCCGCGCCGCCAGCCACGCGTAGTCGCCCCGCACCTCGCCCGGCCCACGCAGGAGCGCGCTTGCGCGCGATGCCTTTGAAAGGCGTCGCGCCTGAAGTTGCACCCACCGGTGGTTTCGGCACACCGCGCTTTTTGTAGGAGCGCACCCGTGCGCGATGCTTTTGCCCCGTGCCGCCAAAGCAAGGGCATCGCGCACAAGGTGCGCTCCTACAAAAAAAGGCAGCTTGCGCTGCCGTGCGGTGACGTGCCATTGCCGCCGGCATGCATCAAGCCATGGCCATTCCCGATGCGCGAAACCCGGAAAAGCTGGCGGGGCACCGGCAGGTGCTCGCTTGCCGGTGGGTCTGCGTGGCACTCGACCCGCCAACGCATGGCCTGCATGAATGGGCCGGGATCCCGGCCTTCGCGGGGATGACGGACAGTCAGCGCTCCCTTTGCAGGTGCGGCTACCCTACGAGCGCAACCCCACGCCGCGCTTGAGCAGTTGCAGCGCGATGATCGACAGTGCGGCCACGAAGCCCAGCATCACCACGAAGGCCCAGCCCACGTGCACGTCGCTGATGCCGAGCACGCCGTAGCGGAAGGCGTTGACCATGTACAGGATCGGGTTGGCGCGGGAGATGGTCTGCCACGGTTCGGCCAGCATGTTGACCGAGTAGAACACGCCGCCGAGGTAGGTCAGCGGGGTGAGGATGAAGGTGGGCACCAGGGCGATGTCGTCGAATTTCTTGGCGTAGACCGCGTTGACGAAGCCGGCCAGCGAAAAGATGGTGGCGCCCAGCAGCACCGAGGCAAAGGTGATCAGCGGGTGCTTGAGGTGCAGGTCGGTGAAGAACAGCGCGATCAGCAGCACCAGCACGCCCACCACCAGGCCGCGCGCCACCGCACCGGCCACGTAGCCGAGCAGGATCACCCAGTTGGGCATCGGCGACACCAGCATCTCCTCCACGGCGCGGCTGAACTTGGCGCCGAAGAACGAGCTGGAGATGTTGCCGTAGCTGTTGGTGATGATGCTCATCATCACCAGGCCCGGCACGATGTACTGCATGTAGCTGAAGCCGCCCTCGATGGTGCCGATGCGGCTGCCGATCAGCTTGCCGAAGATGACGAAGTACAGCGTCATCGTGATCGCCGGCGGGATCAGCGTCTGCGTCCAGATGCGCATGATGCGCACGATCTCGCGGCGCACGATGGTGTTGAGCGCGACCAGGTTGGCGGAGGTGTTGCTCATGCCGCTTTCTCCCGTCCGCCTTCCACCAGTCGCACGAAAAGCTCCTCCAGCCGGTTGGTCTTGTTGCGCATCGAGGTCGCCGTGATGCCGTGCGCGGACAGGCCGGCAAACAGCGAGTTGAGGTCATGCGAGCGGGCCATTTCCGCCTCCAGCGTGTGGTCGTCGCGGCGGCGCAGGGTGACATCGGGAAGGCTGGGCAGGTTGTCGGGGATGCCGGTCACGTCCAGCACGAACGTCTCCACGTCCAGCGTGGCCAGCAGGCGTTTCATGCTGGTGTTTTCCACGATGGTGCCGTGGTCGATGATGGCGATGTTGCGGCACAGCGACTCGGCTTCCTCCAGGTAGTGCGTGGTGAGGATCACCGTGGTGCCGGCCGCGTTGATGGCGCTGACGAACTGCCACATCGAGCGGCGGATCTCGATGTCCACGCCGGCGGTGGGCTCGTCCAGGATCAGCAGCTTCGGCTCGTTCATCATCGCGCGGGCGATCATCAGCCGGCGCTTCATGCCGCCGGACAGCGTGCGCGCCTGCATCTGCGCCTTGTCCCACAGGCGCAGCTCCTTGAGGTATTTCTCCGCGCGCTCGGCGGCGAGCTTGCGCGGGATGCCGTAGAAGCCGGCCTCGTTGACGCAGATGTCGAACGGCTTCTCGAACTGGTTGAAGTTGATCTCCTGCGGCACCAGGCCGATCAGCTTCATCGCCTCGCTGCGGTCGTGGTTGACCGACACGCCAAACACCTTCGCGTCGCCCGAGCTGGCGTTGACCAGCGAGGAAAGGATGCCGATCAAGGTGGATTTGCCCGCGCCGTTGGGGCCGAGCAGGGCGAAGAAATCGCCCGGTTGCACGGTCAGGCTGATGCCCTTGAGCGCCTGCACGCCGTTGCCGTACGTCTTGCGCAGGTTGTCCACCACGAGCGCGGGGGTTGCGGGGTTGTGCGTTGACATGGGCTGCACCGGAAAGACTAGCCGCCTATTATACCGGGCTCATTCCCGCCGTCTGGCTCCGCCAGGCGCACGCACCGTTTCCGGATACCGCCGTGGCCGATCATTTCCAGCTCCGTCTCGTGGACAGCGCCATGCTGGCCCCCACCGTGCGCCACCTGGCGTTCGAGCGCGTCGATGGCCAGCCGCTGGCGTTCACGCCGGGGCAGTTCCTGCAAATCCACTTTCACTACGACGACGGCACGCCCACCAAGCGCAGCTATTCGGTGGCCAGCGTGGGCGACGGCAGCGCGCCGGTGCAACGCATCGAGATCGCGGTGAGCTACGTGGAAGGCGGCGCCGCCACGAAATTGCTCGGCGAGTTGCCGGTGGGCGGCACGGTGGACGCCAGCGGCCCGTACGGCCGCTTCTGCCTGCAAGAGGCCGACACCCATCCGCGCTACCTGCTGCTGGCCACCGGCACCGGCGTGACGCCGTATCGCGCCATGCTGCCGCAGATCGAGAAGCTGCTCTCGCGCGGCGACCGCGAGGTGGTGCTGCTGTACGGCGCCCGCAACGAGACCGAGCTGCTCTACGGCGAGGAGTTCGAGGCGTTCGCGCAGGCGCATCCGGGTTTCCTGTTCCACGGCTGCCTCAGCCGCCAGGCACGCGCCGTGCCGCGCGCCAGCGACCGCAGCGGCCACGTGCAGAACGTGCTGGTGGAGCTGGGCCCCAGCGCCGAGCGCGACATCGCCTACCTGTGCGGCAACCCCAACATGGTCGATGCCGCCTTTGCCGCGCTGAAGGACTTCGGCCTGCCGGTGGCGCAGATCCGCCGGGAGAAATACATCTCCTCGCGTTGAGGCGGCGGGCCGGCATGTAAAGCCTGCTTGACAGACGGCAGGTCGGCCCGCAGGATGGCATGTCAAGCAAGCTTGACAGTGCGTCTTGCGCAGGGGAAGCCATGACAGCGTTCAAGGAGCAGGCCTATCGACGCCGCATGGACAAGGCCGTGCTGGTCTATGTCGTGTGCATGAGCACGCCGTGGTTGTGGCTGAGTACGGCGTCGGGCCCGGTGTCCAAGGTGCTGCTGGCCCTGCTGCCGGCGGCGGCAGCGTGGTACCTGATCGGCCTGATGATGCGCCGCGTGCGCGACAGCGACGAGCTGGCGCAGCGCGTGCACCTGGTCGCGGTGGGCGTGGCCACGATGGTGGTGAGCGTGCTCAGCCTTGGCGCGGGCTTTCTCGCCGCTGCCGGCATGCTGGCGTTCGATGGATCCGTGCTGATCTGGGTGTTCCCCGTCATGGCGGCCAGCTACGGCGTGGCGCACGGCTGGGCGGGGTGGCGCTACGGCCTGGGCGTGGATGGCGATGCCGTGGCGATGCGCGTATCCGTCATGGCGAACCTGCTGGTGGTGACCGGCCTGTTCACTTTTCGAGAGCGCGTGCAGGCGCACGACGGGCGCGTAATCGGCGCGTTGCTGGGCATCGTGCTCGTGGCGGTCGCGGTGCACGTGCTTGCCCGCCGCCAGCGCCAGCGGCGCGATGCGGCGCCGTGATCGCGCGGCCGCTGTGCGGGGTTTCGCCTCGCGGTGCGGCCTGGCCATGTCAAGCATGCTTGACATGGCGCCACGACGGCGTCTACAGTCACCATGTCAAGTGTGCTTGACACTCCGTGCCCCATCGAGGTGATTGCCGCCATGCCGCGTTTCTCGGAAAAAGCCTATCGGCGCCACGTCTGGGTGGCGATGGCCGTCTATGTCGGTTGCATGCTGGTGTTGTGGCCGCAGCGGCTGGCGGTGACCGGTACGCCGGCGAAGGTGGTGCTGGCGCTGTTGCCGGTGTTGCCGATGCTGTACCTGATCGGCGCCATGATGCGGCGCATACGCGACAGCGACGAGCTGGAGCAGCGCACGCATCTGGTGGCGCTGGGCGTGGCCACGATGGTGGTGGGGGCGCTGAGCCTGGGCGGCGGGTTTCTCGCGGCGGCGCAGGTGCTGACGCTGGACGGCACGATCCTGATCTGGGTGTTTCCGGTGCTGATGGCCAGCTACGGCATGACGCGCTGGTGGGTGGCGCGTCGCTACGGCATGGACGGCCTGTGCGAGACGAGCGGCGTGCCGACCTTTGCGTGCCTGCTGCTGGTGGCGGCCGCGCTGGGCCTGGGCGCTTTCCTGTTTCGCCGCGTGCTCAGCGATGACGGCATCAGCCTGTTGTACGGCCTGGCGCTCGGCATGGGCGTGGCCTCCGCGCTGGGCGCCGGCATGCGCTGGCTGTCGGGGCGGCGGCGCGACGGCGGCGCGTCGTGATCGCGCGGTCGGCATGACATGAAAAACCACGTGCGCGAACTGCGCGCCGAACAGGGCTGGTCACAGGCGCAGATGGCCGAGCAGCTGGAGGTGTCGCGGCAAACCGTCAACGCCATCGAGACCGGCAAGTACGACCCCAGCCTGCCGCTGGCGTTTCGCATCGCGGCGCTGTTTGGCCGTCCCATTGAAGCGATCTTCGACCCCGGTGAGTGACGCCATGTCGATGTCCGATCCCCTGACGCTGCTGTCGGCGCGCCGCGCCACCGCTGTCCTTTCACGCCTGCCACTGGAGCCTGCGCCATGAAGGTCGCCCCGCGTACCGTGTTTCGCCTGGTGCTTGCCGCTGTGGCCCTGGGTTGGCTGGGCTGGAGCCGTTTCCACACCGCGCATCCGCCGGCCATCGTGGCGGATGACGCACCGGCCGCTGCGTCCACCAGCGTCGTGCCGGCTGCGCCGCGCACCTGGCAGCTGGGCTCGCTCACGCTGACCGCGTGCGAGTTGCCGCAGCCGCACAACGGGTTGTCCACTGCCGCGTGGTGCGCGCCGTTCAAGGTGCCGGAAAACCGCGACGATCCGCACGGCCGCACGATCACCCTGAACCTGGCGGTGATCCGCTCCAGCGCGCAGGTGACGGCCAGCGACATGCTGGTGCTGCTGGCCGGCGGTCCCGGCCAGGCCGCCACCGACAGCTGGCCGTCGGTGGCTGGCGCGCTTGATCCGCTGCGCGCGCGGCGCAACGTGCTGCTGCTGGACCAGCGCGGCACCGGCCGCTCCCATCCGCTGGACTGCAAGGCGTCCGACCAGGCCGGCGATGACGCGACGGTGGGTTTCGACCCGGCCGCGCTGCGGGCGGAGACCGCGCGGTGCCTGCAACAGGTGACGCCACGCGCCGACCCGCGCTACTACACCACCACCATTGCCGTGCAGGACCTGGAAGACGTGCGTCGCGCGCTGGGCTCGCCGCGCTTTGACCTGGTGGGCGTGTCCTACGGCACGCGCGTGGCGCAGCAGTACGCCATGCGCCATCCCGAGGCGATCCGCGCGATGGTGCTCGACGGCGTGGTGCCCAACACCCTGGTGCTGGGCGAGGATTTTGCGCAGAACCTCGACGCCGCGCTCAAGCTGCAATTTGCCCGTTGCACCGCGCAGCCGGATTGCAAAAAGCGCTTCGGCGATCCGTACCAGACGCTGTACCAGCTGCGCGACGCGCTGCGCGCCAACCCGCACAAGGTCAGTTTTCGCGATCCGCAGAGCTACCAGAGCGTGCAGCGCGTGCTGAGCGAGGATTCGCTGGCCTCCGTGGTGCGCATGTTTGCCTACACGCCGATCACCGCCGCGCTGTTGCCGCTGTCCATCGACGCGGCCGCGCGCGGCGACGTGGGCCCGCTGCTGGGCCAGGCCAAGCTGCTGCAGGGCGACCTGGTCGATTCCATGGACGGCGGCATGCAGTCGTCGGTGATCTGCAGCGAGGATGCCGACCTGCTCACGCCGCGCCCGCAGGACGCGCACACCATATTGGGCACGCGCATGATCGGCGCGCTGCAGGCGATGTGCGCGGTGTGGCCGCACGGCACGCGCCCGGCCGATTTCCACCAGCCGCTTGCCAGCGACATTCCCACCTTGCTGCTGTCCGGCCAGTACGACCCGGTGACGCCGCCGGCCTATGGCGAGGCCGTGCTCAAGGGCCTCACCCGTGCGCGCCACCTGGTGCTCAACGGCCAGGGCCACAACGTGATCGGCGCCGGCTGCGCGCCGCGCCTGGTCAAGCGCTTCATCGACGACCTGCAACCGCAGGCGCTGGACGCCACCTGTCTGGAGCGGCTGGTGCCCACGCCGCTGTTCATCGACTTCAACGGTTCCACGCCCTAGGAGCGCCGCCATGATCGAAGTGAGGGATCTGCACAAGGCTTTCGGCGCGGTCAAGGCCGTGGACGGCGTGGGTTTTGCCGCGCGCGACGGCGAGATCACCGGCCTGCTCGGCCCCAACGGCGCCGGCAAGACCACCACGCTGCGCATGCTCTACACGCTGATGACGCCCGATCGCGGCCAGGTGCTGGTGGACGGCATCGACGCGGCCGCCGACCCGCTGGCCGTGCGTCGCCGGCTGGGCGTGCTGCCGGATGCGCGCGGGCTGTACAAGCGGCTGACCGCGCGCGAGAACATCGACTACTTCGCGCGCCTGCAAGGCCTGCCCGAGGACGAGCTGCGCACGCGCCGCGACGCGCTGGTGCAGGCGCTGGACATGGACGACATCGTCGACCGGCGCACCGAGGGTTTCTCGCAGGGCCAGCGGGTCAAGACCGCGATCGCCCGCGCCCTGGTGCACGACCCGCGCAACGTGATCCTGGACGAGCCGACCAACGGACTGGACGTGATGGCCACCCGCGCGTTGCGCCAGTTCATGCTCAAGCTGCGCGACGAGGGCCGTTGCGTGCTGTTTTCCAGCCACATCATGCAGGAGGTGGGCGCGCTGTGTGATCGCATCGTGGTGATCGCCCGCGGCCGCGTGGTGGCCGACGAAACCCCCGACGCGCTGCGCGCGCAAACCGGCGAGGCCAACCTGGAGGATGCCTTCGTGAAAATCATCGGCAGCGACGAGGGCCTGGCCGCATGAGCGCCTTGCCATCGAGCCCTGTGCGCCGCCGGCGCGCCTTTCTCACCGTGTTCTGGAAGGAGGTGCGCGAAAACCTGCGCGACCGCCGCACCCTGATAAGCGCGTTTCTCACCGGCCCGCTGCTGACGCCGCTGATCTTCGTGATGCTGATCAACGTGACCATCCACCGCGAGCTGGACAAGGCCGAGCAGCCGCTGAAGGTGCCGGTGATCGGCGCGCAGTACGCGCCCAACCTGGTTGCCGCGCTCAAGGCCGGCGGCATCGAGCCACAACCGGCCATCGCCAACCCGGAGCAGGCCGTGCGCGACCAGGCCGCCGACCTGGTGCTGCGCATCGCCCCCGGTTATGCGGCAGCGTGGCGGCAGGGCGAGCCCGTGCAGGTGGAGCTGATCTACGACTCCTCCCAGCGCGACGCGGGCACGGCGGTGGAGCGCGCCAGCAACCTCGTGCAGTCCTACGCCCGCCAGCAAGGCATGATGCGGCTGGTGGCGCGCGGCCTGTCGCCCACCACCGCGTGGCCGGTGCAGGTGGCCCGGCGCGACCAGGCCACGGCGCAGTCGCGCGCGGTGCTGCTGTTCAACATGCTGCCGTACCTGTTCGTGCTGACCATCTTCATCGGCGGCATGTACCTGGCCATCGACCTCACCGCCGGCGAGCGCGAGCGCCAGTCGCTGGAGCCGCTGTTTGCCAACCCGGTGCCGCGCTGGAAGATTCTGCTGGGCAAGCTGGCCGCCATCGGCGCGTTCTCCACCGTCAGCCTGCTGATCTGCCTGCTGGCGTTTTCGCTGGTGGGGCGCTTCCTGCCCACCGACAAGCTGGACATGGAGATCGACCTGGGCTGGCGCTTCGCGGCACACGTGCTGCTGCTGCAATGGCCGATGATCGCGCTGCTGGCGGCGCTGCAGTCGCTGGTGGCCGCCTTTGCCAAGAGCTACCGCGAGGCGCAGACCTACCTCTCGCTGCTGATGATGTTGCCGATCCTGCCCAGCATCATGCTGATGGTGATGCCGGTGAAACCACGCGACTGGATGTACGCGGTGCCGCTGCTGGGTCAGCACCTGGGCATCCTGGACCTGCTGCGCGGCAGCGGCATCGGCGCCGCGCACCTGGCCCTGTGCCTGGCCGGCACCACGCTGGCGGCCTTGCTGGCGATCGCCGTCGCCATGCAGCTGTACCGCGCGGAGCGGCTGGCCATCTCCGCCTGACGCCGGATCTTGCTGCGTGGTCGGCGGGGCGCATCGCCTCGGCTCGTGCTTTTGTAGGAGCGCACCCTGTGCGCGATGCTTTTGGTCGGGAATTGGGGATTCCCATAAAGGCATCGCGCACAGGGTGCGCTCCTACAGCGGTCTGGCAGGTGGGGTCTTTGGTGCGCACTTGTGCCTGAACCGCGAATGCGTGGCGGCATGGTGCGGCGGCACGGGGTGTCGTGCTGGCGATACCATGGGGTTTTGCCGGAGAAAGCCCATGCGTCGATGCCTGCTTCCGCTGTGCCTGCTGCTTGCGTTGGCGGGGTGTTCGTCAGGGCAGGACGAGGCGCCGGTGGCGCCGGTGTCGCGCGAGGAGCTGGCGCCCGCGCGCAGTGTGCCGGCGCCGGCCGCCAGTGCCGCCACCGTGACCCAGGGTGACAGCGTGGAGCAACGGCTGGCCAGCTATGCGCCGGTGAAACTCGAGGCCGACCTGTCCGGCTTCAACGCCCGGCAGAAAAAGATGATCGCGCTGCTGGTGCGCGCGGCCGACGTGATGAACGCGATCTACTGGCGCCAGTCGTGGGGCGATCGTGACGCGCTGCTCGATCGCATCGGCGACCCGGCCACGCGTGATTTCGCGCGGCTCAACTACGGCCCGTGGGATCGGCTGGACAACGACCGGGCCTTTGTCGCCGACGTGGGCGAGCGAGCGCCGGGCGCGCGGTTCTATCCGGCGGACATGACCGATGCCGAGTTCGAGCGCTCGCCGCTGGCGGACAAGACCTCGCTCTATACCCTGCTGCGCCGCGACGACAAGGGCGCGCTGGTGACCGTGCCCTATCACGAGGCATACAAGGCCGAGCTGAAACAGGCCGCCGACCTGCTGCGCCAGGCGGCCGCGCTGGCCGGCGATGCGGGGTTTCGCAAGTACCTGCGCCTGCGCGCCGACGCGCTGCTGAGCGACGACTACCAGCCCAGCGACCTGGCGTGGATGTCGATGAAGCGCAATCCGATCGACATCGTGATCGGCCCGATCGAGACCTACGAGGACCAGCGCTACGGCTACAAGGCCAGCTACGAGTCCTACGTGCTGGTGAAGGACCAGGCGTGGAGCGCCAGGCTGGCGCGCTTTGCCAAGTACCTGCCCGAGCTGCAGCGCGGCCTGCCCGTGCCTGACCGCTACAAGGCGGAAAAGCCCGGCTCCGATGCCGACCTCAACGCCTACTTCGCCGTGTACTACGCCGGCGACGCCAACGCCGGGGCCAAGACCATCGCCATCAACCTGCCCAACGACGAGCAGGTGCAGCTGCAAAAAGGCACGCGCCGGCTGCAGCTGGAAAACGTGATGAAGGCGAAGTTCGACACCATCATGCTGCCGATCGGCAAGCAGCTGATCGCCGAAGACCAGCAGCACCACATCACGTTCGACGCGTTCTTCGAGAACACCATGTTCCACGAGGTGGCGCACGGCCTGGGCATCAAGCAGACGCTGGACGGCAAGGGCACCGTGCGCCAGGCGCTGAAAGACCAGGCCTCCAGCTTCGAGGAAGGCAAGGCCGACGTGCTGGGCCTGTACATGGTGGCGAAGCTGGCCGACAAGGGCGAGCTGGACAAGGCGAAGCTGATGGACAACTACGTCACCTTCCTGGCCGGCATCCTGCGCTCGGTACGCTTCGGCGGCAGCGATGCGCACGCGCAGGCCAACCTGGTGCGCTTCAACTTCTTCAAGCAGCACGGCGCCTTCACCCGCGATGACGACAGCGGCCGCTACCGCGTCGATTTCGACAAGATGACGGCGGCGATGAATGCGCTGTCCACCAAGCTGCTGACCATCCAGGGCGACGGCGACTACGAGGCGGCGAAAGAACTCACCGACCAGCTCGGCGCCGCTGACGCCGACCTGGCCGGCGACCTGAAGCGCCTGGCCGCCGCGCACATCCCGGTGGACGTGCGCTTTGAGCAGGGACTGGAGGTGCTGGGCTTGTCCAAGCCCTGAGCGCGCAAGCCCGGCTCCTCCCCCTGCAAGCAGGGGAGGGAGCAGATCCGTGGTCCTCTTGAGTGAGGGCTGCTGGTGTGCGCCTATTGCAGCCGTGTCAGCCGCAGCACGTCGGGGTCGTCGGCGTGCTCAAGCAGCAGGCGGCGCACGCGGTCCTGCCAGGCGTGGCCGAACGCACCGACTTGTGCCGGCGTGGCGGCGGGGTCGAGTGCGGCAGCCATCAGGGCGCGCAGTTGCGGTGAGGGCGGCACGCGGGCCAGGTCCAGCTCCACCGATACCGCCTCGCCGTTGTCGCGACGATGAAACTGCACGGCGCGGGCGCCGGCCACGGCGGCGTAGCTGAGCAGCGATTGGCGCGCAAAGCGTCCACCGATGCCGTGGAAGCCGTTGCCGGCGGCGGCGCCGGTGATCAGGGTAAGCACCTGTGCGGTGACGCCGGTCACGCCCTCGTCCTCGGCGGCGGGCATGCGCACGCACACGCCGCCGCGCTCGGCCGGTTCGGCCGGGTACAGCGCGCGCAGCGCGGTGCGCGCCATCAGGTAGGCGCCGGCCACGGTGGGGCAGGAGTGGCCGGCCAGGCGCACGGCGTCGGGGTAGCTGTAGTCGATCAGGCCGTCATCGGCCGCGCCCAGCAGGGCGGCCAGCGGGTCGCGCATGGGGATGCGCGGCGCCTCGTCGAAAAACGCGGGGTAGCCCATGGCGGCCGCTCACTCCTCGGGCAGGCCGACAATGCCGAAGTCGATCACCACCGCGCCGGGGTCGCGCTGGCGGTAGGTGACGGTGAGGTGCTCGCCCAGGCGCTCGTGCAGTTGCGCGATCAGCGGGATCGGGTCGTGGTCGTTGACGAAGCGCATCGTCTCGCCCGAACGCAGCGCGCCGATGGCGCCAAAGATGGCCGAGTGGCGAAAACGCCGCGCCACGCCGCGCGCGTCGAAGGTGTGGACGTTGGCTTCCGGGAGGGTGTCGAGGGACATGGGTCGATGCCGTGGGGGAGGAGGCATCAACATACGCCGCGGACCGGGCCGCGCCCCTGACCTGGATCAGCGCCCCGCGCGGGGCTACAGCTTGTACGCGCGGTGGATCGCCACGATGCCGTTGGTGAGGTTGCGCACCTCCACCGTGCCGAAGCCGGCGCGCTCCATCATGCCCTTGAGCGTGTCCTGGTCCGGGTGCTTGCGGATCGACTCGGCCAGGTACTGGTAGCTGTCGGCGTCGCCGGCAAACAGCTGGCCCAGCTTCGGCAGCACCTTGAACGAGTGGAAGTCGTAGAGCTTGTTGAACAGCTCGTTCTGCACCTTGGAAAACTCCAGCACCAGCAGCCGGCCGCCGGGCTTGAGCACGCGGCAGATGTCGGCCAGCGCCTTGTCCTTGTCGGTGACGTTGCGCAGGCCGAAGGCCATGGTCACCGCGTCGAAGCTGGCCTCGGGAAACGGCAGCGCCTCGGCGTTGAGCTGCGCCCAGCGCAGGCCGGACACCAGGCCGCGATCGGTGAGCCGGTCGCGGCCCACGCCCAGCATGGCGGCGTTGATGTCGCCCACCACCACCTCGCCCTCGTCGCCGACCACGGGCTTGAGCAAGGCGGCGATGTCGCCGGTGCCGCCGGCCAGGTCCAGCACGCGGTCGCCGCGCCGCACGCCGCTGATCGCCACGAAATGGCGCTTCCACAGGCGGTGCACGCCGAACGACATCAGGTCGTTCATCAGGTCGTAGTTGCGTGCCACCGAGGTGAACACCTGGCCGACCAGCTTCTGTTTCTCGCCGACGGGCACGTCGCGGAAGCCGAAATGGGTGGTGGGGGTGGGCGTGGGCTGGTCGGTCATGGGGCGATGGTACAGGATGGGTTTGTGGCGGATGCGGGGCGGGGCGCTCTACGCCTCGCCGGCCGGCTCCTTCTCGTTGCCGCCCGGCGTGATCTTCAGGATCGAGTGGCGCACGTCGCGCGACAGGATCACGCGCGCGTCGCGCACCATGCTCTCCAGCGCGCTGTCGTAGTCCAGCTTGCCGTTCTCGTCGGTCCACACGATGCGCTGCTCGCGCAGTTTCTGGATGAAGCCGCGGAACAGCGCCTTGTCGAAGAACTCCGGCGCGGACAATTCATTGAGCAGGCCCAGCCGTTGCGCGGTGAGCGTGCAGGCGGTTTCCAGCTCGGCGCCGGTGAGCGTGTGCGGGCCGTTCTTGGCCAGCGCCGCCAGCGTGATGTAGTAGCGCTCGAACGCCTGGATCAGGCTGCGCGCGATCACCTTGAGCTGGAAGGCGCTGTCCTCCTGGCCCGGGCCGCGCTCCACCGTGCGCCCGTCGCTGCCGGCCTCCAGCAGGCCGCGGCGGATGAAGAAATCCAGCGTGGCCTCCAGTTGTGCCGCGAAGCCGTCGGCGTCCCACGGCAAAAACAGCTCGTTCTGGATGAACGGGTAGATCAGCGTGCCCAGCCGCACCACCGACGCACGCGACATGCGCCGGTTGTTGAGGAAACAGCACGCCACCCACGCGGCGGTGGCGTTGAGGTGCAGCACGTTGTTGCGGAAATAGCTCAGCAGCACCGCCTGCTCGGGCGTTACCGTCAGCACGTCGCCCAGCGGGTGCTTGACGCGCTGGATCCACGCCATCTGCTCGCCGTAGGCAATGATGCCGGCCGGGTTCATCGGGGTCAGCGTGACGCGGTCGGAGTAGGGCAGCTCCTCCAGCAGCGCCTTGCTCAGCTCCAGTTGCGCCAGCAGGTCGCTCTCGGCCATGGCGTGCTTGGGCGTGGCCAGCAGGGCCAGCGCCAGCAGGTTGATCGGGTTGACGTCGGCGGCGCGGTTGATGTTGACCTGGATCTGCTCGGCCAGGCGGTCCACCACGCCGTTGAGCCATTCCGGCTTGGCGTCCGGGTCGCTGGCGGCCGCGCGCCAGTCGGCGCCGGTGGCGTCCAGCAGCGGGTTCAGCTCGATCGGCTCGCCGAAGTTCAACGCCACGTGGCCATAGCGCTGGCGCAGCACCTTCAGGCCCTTGAACAGGCCGATCAGGGATTCCTTCTCCTTCGGCTTGCCGGACAGCTCGCCGGTGTAGCTCTTGCCCTCCATCAGCTTCTCGTAGCCGATGTAGACCGGCTGGAACAGCACCGGCCGGCGCGGCGCGCGCAAGAACGCGCGCACCGTCATCACCAGCATGCCGGCGCGTGGCGCCAGCAGGCGGCCGGTGCGCGAGCGGCCGCCCTCGATGAAGTACTCCATCGGCACGCCGCGGTCGATCAGCTGCGCCACGTACTCGTTGAAGATCACCGAGTACAGCGCGTTGCCCTTGAAGCTGCGGCGCAGGAAAAACGCGCCGCCGCGCCGCAGGATCGGGCCCACCACCGGCAGGTTGAGGTTGACGCCGGCGGCGATGTGCGGCACCACCACGCCGGACATGTGCAACTGGTAGCTCAGCAGCAGGTAGTCGGTGTGGCTGCGGTGGCAGGGCACGTAGACCACCTCGTGGCCGGGCGCCACCGCGCGCGCCTTGTCGAAGTGGTGCATGGCGATGCCGTCGTACAGCTTGTTCCAGAAGTTGGACAGCAGGAACGAGGCCGAGCGCACCACCGGGTGCGAGTAGTCGGCGGCGATCTCCAGCACCAGCTTCTGCGCCTTGCGCCAGGCCTTGGCGCGGCTGATCTTTTCCTTGGCGGCGCTGGCGTTGATGGCCGCGCGCACCGGCTCGGCGTCCAGCACCGAATCGACCACGGTGCGCCGGTGGGAGAGGTCCGGCCCCACCACCGCGGTGCGGATGCGGCGGAAATGGGTGCGCAGCACGCGGCCGATCTTGCGCGCGAAACGCTCCGGCGCGATGTCGCCCGATTCGTCCAGCACGGTGCGCAGCGACACCGGCGCGGAGAAATGCACCACCGTGTCGCGGCCGTTCAGCAGCAGCGCCAGCAGGCGGCGGAAGCGGCCCACCATCACCCAGTTTTCCGAAAACAGCACGCGGAACCAGCCGGTGTCGCGGTTGGGCGCGCGGCCCACGTAGATCGACACCGGCACGATCTGGATGTCGCGGCCGGGCAGGTCCTCCAGCGCGCGCAGCAGCTGGCCCAGCGGCTCGCTCGGCGGCCGGCTGCGGATGCGGCCGAATATCCAGCCGTCGCGCCGGGCCAGGGCAAACACCGAACGCCGCCGGCGGGTGCCGGCCAGCGGTTGCATGGGGCCGGGCAGGCCGGCCTCGCGGCAGGCGCGCTGCAGGATCAGCGCGTCGGAAAACCCGTCGCGCTCAATGACATAGCACACCGGCACGCCGGCCTTGAGCAGGGTGGCCGGCTCGGCCGGGTCGCGGCGGATGCGCACCCACGGTTGCAGCAACTGGCCGGCCAGGGTGAACCACCAGGGCGCCCGGCCGCGCGGGGATTCCGCGTTGGAAAGATTTGGCATCCGCCTATTCTAAACGGTCGCGCCGTGGCGGCCGTTCAGTTCGCGTTGGCCGTTGCCGGGCCGGCGGCGCTGGCCGTCGTGGCCGGTGCGTCGTGGTGCAGCCGGCGCACGCTGTCCAGCAGCGACTGGCTGTACCAGCGGCCATCCACCTGCACCATCCGGGTTTGGGCGACAAGCGGCTTGCCCAGCAAGGTGTAGTCCACCTTCACCGTGGCGTGGCCGTCGGCGTTGTCCAGCTCGCTGAGCTTGACCGAGTCCAGCGTGTCGTCCACCGACAGGCCGTAGATCGCCAGCAGGCGCTTGATGCCGGCGTAGCCGGTGGCGTAGTGGCCCATGGCGGTGTCGAAATCCATCGCGCGCATCGCCTCGGGGCTTTTCAGGTCCAGCTTGCGTGCGGTGTCCACCGCCACGTCCACCGCCTGTTTGGCCTTGGCCTCGTCGAACCACGGCGTGGACTGCGCCCACGGCACCAACGTGTCCACCACGGCGTTGGCCTGGGTCTTCTCGCTGGCGTCGAGCTTGTTGCTCTGCGCGATGCCGCGCTTGACCAGCGCGTCGCCCATGCTGATCAGCACGGGGAGCTGATCCTTGTACTGCTGCTGCGCCTGGGCCAGCTTGGGCTGCAGTTCGGCATACAGCGTCCGGGCGGCGTCGGGGGCGGTGAATTTCTGCAGCGCCTCGTTGAAGCGGGCGCGGTCCTGCTCGGTGATCGGCGTGTGGTCGCTGTCGCGCGCGGCCCAGTCCTTGCGCACCTGGGCGTACTCCGCCGGCGGCAGCGCGTGTTTCCACAAGGCGGCGATGTCGCCGGACTTGAGCAGCTCGACCGAGCCCTGCACGGCCGACACCGGGGTGCTGCCGCCGGGCTGGGTGGGATCGTCCTTGCCGTGGCAGCCGGCCAGCGCAAGCGCGGCAAGCAGGGGCAACAGGGCGTGGCGTCGGAAAAGGCTCAAGCGCATGGGATCGTCTCGCGTGGGGGTGCCGGGCAGGAGGCCGCTGCGCACCGTGACGGGGCAGGGTAAGGGGCCGGGGCGACGGGCGGCAAGCGCGGCGGCGGCCGCCCCAAAAGAAAACCCCGCGGGCTGGCGCCTCACGGGGAAATGCCGGCCGCAGCCGGATGGGAAATGGCCGAGCCTGCGTGACTCGCGGTCGGCAGGCGTTGGCGGGACAGATATTACTTTGGCGTGAAACCTAAGGCAATGCCTTGCTATTGTTTTGTAACTTCATGATTTTTCTGTATCAGTAGCGCAGGCCGTCGATCTTCATGCGGCGCCGTTGCGCACGTGGGGCGTGCCAGTCGTCGTGAAACAGGTCCGACTCCCACGCTCCGTAGGTGGCATTGGGCAACACGAACCAGCGCGTGCCGATCCATGCCAGGTAGGGCGCCAGCGCCGCCGTGCGTGCCGCGCCGGCGGGCAGGTCGGCAAAGTCGCCCAACTGGTCGCCAAACTGCATCAGCACGCGGTAGTGGCGGGCCACCTGCCGCCGGCGGCAGCTCTTGTCCTCGCCCTGGGCGGTGCAGCCGGGCACCTCGGTGCCCAACCCCAGGAACGCCTCCGGCCCGGACACCGGCAGGCCCACCTTGCGCAGGTTGGCCAGCGTGGCCTGGTCCAGGTCGCGGCTGCGGTTGGAGATGTAGATCACGGCGATGCCGTGGCTGGCGGCAAAGCGGGTGAACGCCACCGCGCCGGGCAGCGCCCGTGCGCTCTCCTCGCGGCACCAGGCCTGCCAGCTCGGCTCGTCGTACTCCTTGCCGCTTCTGACCAGGCGCGCGGCGTAGGGCGAGTTGTCCAGCACGGTTTCGTCGATGTCCAGCACCACCGCCGGCGGCAGGCCGGCCAGCGGCGTCACGCGGTCGGTGGCGGCCAGCGCATCCCGGGCGGGGTCAGCCAGGGCGGCCAGCAGTTGCGACTGCGCGTCGCGGAAGGTCTGCAGGTAGATCAGGTCGTGCTCGATCGCGGTCTGGCTCCACGCCACCGCGTTGAGGTTGTCGTCGGCGGCCGGGGCCGGCGTGGTGGGCGCGGTGGCGCAACCGGCCAGCAGGGCGAGGGCGAGCAGGCCGGAGGGCAGGCGCAGGGTCATGGGAGTTTCCTGAGACAAGGCCGGCATGATCGCCCACGACGTGCCGGATGACGCATCGGCCGATCGGCAGCGGTCGGTCGATGTACGTCGTTTGTTGCCTAGTTGAAGCGCAGCGCGTCGATCTTCTGCTGGCGGCGCTCCTCGATCGGGGCGGTCCAGTCGTTGTTGAACAGCGCCGGCTCCCAGCTGCCGTAGGTGGGGTTGGGCAGCACGAACCAGCGCGTGCCGATCCAGTCCGGGTGGCGCGCCATCGCGCGGGCGCGGCCTTGCGCGTTGTTGGCCAGCACGGTGACGAAATCGCCGATCTGGTCGCCAAACTGCATCAACACGCGGTACTGGCGGCTGATCTTCTGGCGCCGGCAGCCTTTCTCGGTACCGACCTGCTCGCAGCCCTCCACAAAGGTGTCCACGCCGAGGAAGGCTTCCGGGCCGGACACCGGAAAGCCGACCTTGCGCAGGTTGGCCAGGGTCGGCACGTTGAGATCCTTCGCGCGGTTGGAGATGTAGATCACCGCGATGCCGTGACGGGCGGCGAACTGGGTGAACGCCACCGCGCCGGGCATGGCACGGGCTTTTTCCTCCTTGCACCAGGCGGCCCAGTCGGCCTCGTTGTACTCGCCGCCGCTGCGCACCAGGCGCGCCTGGTAGGGCGAGTTGTCCAGCGCGGTCTCGTCGATGTCCAGCACCACCGCCGGCTGCAGGCCGGTGGCGGGGACGAGCCGGTCGTCCTCGTTCAGCGCATCCCAGGTCGGGTCCTTCAGCGCGTCGAGCAGGCGCGCCTGGGCGTCGCGGAAGGTCTGCAGGTAGATCAGGTCGTGCTCGATCGCGTCCTGGGTCCAGACCACGGCGTTGAGGTTGTCGTTGGCGGGTGCGCCGGCCGGTGCGGTCGCTGGCACGGCGTCGGCGACAGGTCGCGGCGCGCTGGTGGCGCAGCCCGCGAGCAGGGCGAGGGCGAGCAGGGTCGGAGGCAGGCGATGCAGCATGGTGGTTCCTGGTGTCGGTGGTGCCACCGATGATCGCGGCAGTTTACGACAGGCCGGTGATGGGGCCGGGAATGACGGCTCGGTGAAGGTGGTCGCGCAAGCGTTGCCCGCACCTCTCCACACACTCCTCGCTTAGACTGCCGGGGCCTCCCTCAATGGTCCTGTCCATGGATGTTTCCCTGCCCGTCATCCGCGAGCCTTCGCCGGCGATCCGCTACGTCAGCTGCGTGCTGGCGGCGCTGGCCTTGCTGCTGGTGATCTGGCTGCACCTGCTGCCGGCGCTGCTGGCGGGGCTGCTGGTGTTCGAGCTGGTGCAGGCGATGGTGCCGTTGCTGGGACGGCGGATTTCCGGCGAGCGGGCGCGGGTCGTGGTGGTGGCGGTGCTGGGCGCGGTGGTGGTGGGGCTGTTGATCGCCTTGATCTTCGGCGCGATCAGCCTGTTCCGCACCGAGATCGGCAACCCCCACATGCTGTGGCAGCAACAGCTGATGCCACTGGTGGAGAAGGCGCGCCAGCAGCTGCCGCCGGTGGTGGTGGACAACCTGCCCGACAGCGTCGAGGAGCTGCGCGTGGGCGCGCTGGACCTGCTGCGCAAGCATGCCGGCACCCTCCAGCTGGCCGGCAAGGGGGCGGTACGCGGATTCGTGCACGTGATCATCGGCCTGGTGCTGGGCGCGATCGTGGCGCTCAGTCGCACCCGCCCGACCCATCAGATGGGGCCGCTGTCGGCGGCGCTGAGCCTGCGCTGCCGCCGCCTGGCCGAGGCGTTCCACAACATCGTGTTCGCGCAGGTGAAGATCTCGCTGATCAACACCGCGTTCACCGGGATTTTTCTGCTGGGCGCACTGCCGGCGCTGGGCATCCACGTGCCGTTCGCCAAGACGCTGGTGATGGTGACCTTCGTCGTGGGCCTGCTGCCGGTGATCGGCAACCTCATCTCCAACACCGCCGTGGCGGTGGCCGCGCTGTCGGTGTCACTGGGCGTGGGCGTGGCCGCGCTGGCTTTCCTGATCCTGATCCACAAGCTGGAGTACTTCCTCAACGCGCGCATCGTGGGCACCCAGATCCGCGCCCGCGCGTGGGAGCTGCTGGTGGCGATGCTGGCGATGGAAGCGGCCTTCGGCCTGCCCGGCGTGATCGCCGCGCCGATCTACTACGCGTACCTGAAGAGCGAGCTGGAGGCGGAGCGGTTGCTGTAGGAGCGCACCCTGTGCGCGATGCTTTTCATGCAAGCCATCGCGCACAGGTGCGCTCCTGCAGTGATTGCCCGAGTGGTTACCCGCCGGCCAGCATCGCCTTGATCTTCGCCATGTGCGATTCGGCGGTTTCGCGGGTGACTTCCTTGTCCGCTTCCGGGTCCTTGCCCTGCCAGTGCAGGTCGTCCTGCGGCAGTTCGTGCAGGAAGCGGCTGGGCTGGTTGGTGTGGATCTCGCCCCAGCGCTTGGTGCGGGCCGACCAGGACAGGGTGAGCAGCTCCTTGGCGCGGGTGATGCCCACGTACATCAGGCGGCGTTCCTCGTCGACGCGGCCTTCGTCCAGCGCGCCCTCGTGCGGCAGGGTGCCGTCCTCGCAGCCGACGATGAAGACGAAGCGGAACTCCAGCCCCTTGGCCGCGTGCAAGGTCATCATGCGCACCGCGTTGCCCGGTTCGTCACGGTCGGCGTGGCTGAGCAGGGCCAGTTGCGAGGCGAGGTCGCCGGCGCTGTTGCCGCCCTTTTGCATGGCGCGAAACCAGTCGGCCAGCTCGCGCAGGTTGCCCAGCTTGCGCTCGCGCACGGCCGCGTCGGTGGTGCTGGCGGCGATCTGCGCGGCGTAGCCGGTGCGCTTGAGGATGCGTTCCACCAGGTCGGCGGCGCTCTCGTGCAGCGAGGCGCTGCGCAGCTCATCGAGCAGGTCGGAGAAGCCGGCCAGCGCGGCGGCCGGGCGCGGGGTGAGCTGGCGCAGCACGCTGTCGCTGCGGGTGGCCTCCAGCAGCGAGCAGTGCCGCGATTGCGCCATCTGGCCGAGCTTTTCCAGCGTGGTGGCGCCGATCTCGCGGCGCGGCACGTTGACTACGCGCAGGAACGCGGCATCGTCACTGGGGTTGGTCAGCAGGCGCAGGTAGCACAGCAGGTCCTTCACCTCGGCGCGGTCGAGAAAGCTCAGCGCGCCGGTGAGGTGGTAGGGGATGCGCGCCAGCCGCAGCGCTTTCTCCAGCGGGCGCGCCTGGAAATTGCCGCGGTAGAGGATGGCCATGTCCTCCCAGCGCGCCTTGTGCTTTTCGGCCAGCGTGGTGGCGATGGCGGCGATGCGCTCGGCCTCGTGCTCGGCCTCCTTGCACTCCAGCACGCGGATCGGCGCGCCCTCGGGGTGCTCGCTCCACAGCTTTTTTTCGTGCAGGTGCGGGTTGTTGGCGATCAGCTTGTTGGCGGCGCGCAGGATGCGCCGGCCGCAGCGGTAGTTCTGCTCCAGCTTGATCACGCGCAGGTTGGGCCAGTCGCGGCCGAGCTGGTCGATGTTCTCGGGGTTGGCGCCGCGCCAGGCGTAGATCGACTGGTCGTCGTCGCCGACGCAGGTGATGTTGCCGCGTTCGCCGGCCAGCGCCTTGAGCAGGCGGTATTGCGCGTCGTTGGTGTCCTGGTACTCGTCCACCAGCAGGTAGCGCAGGCGCTCGCGCCAGGCGTCGCGGCATTCGGTGTCGCTTTCCAGGATGCGCAGCGGCAGCCGGATCAGGTCGTCGAAATCCACCGCGTTGAACGCCGCCAGGCGCTGCTGGTAGAGGTCATAGATGGTCGCCGCCTCCAGCTCGCGCGGGCTGCGCGCGGCGGCCAGCGCTTCCTCGGGCGAGAGGCCGCTGTTCTTGGCGCGGCTGAGCAGGTTGCGGATGCCGAACAGCACGTCGGGCTTGGCGCCTTTCGGCGCCAGCTCCTTGACGATGCCCTCGCTGTCGTCCGCATCCAGCACCGAGAAGCCCCGGCGCAGGCCGGCGCGCGCGTGCTCGATCTGCAGAAACTTCAAGCCCAGCGCGTGAAAGGTGCTTACCGTGAGCGCGGCCGCGTCCTCGCCGGACACCAGCTTGCCCACGCGCTCGCGCATCTCGCGCGCGGCCTTGTTGGTGAAGGTGATCGCGGCGATCTTCGCGGCGGGCAGGCGGCGGCGCTGGATCAGGTAGGCGATCTTCTGGGTGATCACGCTGGTCTTGCCGGAGCCGGCGCCGGCCAGCACCAGCAGCGGGCTGTCGCAGTGCTCGACGGCGGCCTGTTGTTGCGGATTGAGCATGGATCGGGCGGGGCGTGGGGCGGCGGTCGATGGTAGCAGAGCCGTCCGCGCCGGCTGGGCCGGCGCGGCGTGATCGGCAATAATCGGCCGCTTGCAACGGCGCCGCGGGCGCGATGACAGGGGAGAGTGCGATGGATGTGCAGGCTCGGGACGCGCGCCCGGACGATGCCGTGGAAACCTGCGACGTGGCGGTGATCGGCGGCGGCCCCGGCGGCAGCACCGCCGCCGCGCTGCTGGCGCGGCGCGGCTACAAGGTGGTGGCGCTGGAGAAGGATCATCACCCGCGCTTCCACATCGGCGAATCGCTGCTGCCGATGAACCTGCCGGTGTTCGAGCGCCTGGGCGTGCTGGACAAGGTGCGCGCGATGGGCGTGTTCAAGGCCGGTGCGGATTTCGAGGCGGACAACGCGCGCGGCTACAACACCTACGCGTTCAACCGCGCCATCGGCGCCAGCCCGCCGCATGCGTTCCAGGTGTGGCGGCAGGATTTCGACAAGATGCTCTACCAGCACGCCCGCGACTGCGGCGCCGATGCGCGCGAGGGGCACGAGGTGAAGCAGGTCGAGCAGGCCGGGCCGCGCGAGTCCCTGCTCGACGTGCGCACCGACCAGGGCGAAAGCTACCGCCTGCGCGCCCGCTACGTGGTCGACGCCAGCGGCCGCGACGCGTTTTTCGCCAGCCGCAAGAAGCTGCGGCGCAAGAACCCGGCGCACCAGAGCGCGGCCATCTTCGGCCATTTTCGCGGCGCGCAGATGCGCGAGGGCGAGGATGCCGGCAACATCAGCATCTACAACTTCGACTACGGCTGGATGTGGATGATCCCGCTGCCCGACGGCGTGATGAGCGTGGGCGCGGTGGCGCGGCCGGAGTACCTCAAGCAGCGCAAGGGCAGCCCGCGCGACTTCCTGCTGCAGACGCTGCAGCAGGTGCCGGCGCTGTGGCAGCGGCTGCAGCAGGCCGAGCTGATCGGCGACGAGGTGCGCGTCACCGGCAACTACTCCTACGACGCCACGCGCATGGGCGGCCCGGGCTGGATCCTGGTGGGCGACGCGTTCGCGTTTCTCGACCCGGTGTTTTCCTCCGGCGTGTACCTGGCCATGAGCGGCGCGGAAAAAGCGGTGGAGGTGGTGGACCAGGCGCTGCGCGACCCCTCGTGCGAGATGGCGCTGATGCGCAAGCTGGAGAAGCGCCAGCGCGCGGGCATGAAGCGCTTCGCGTTCTTCATCTACCGCTTCAACGGGCCGGTGATGCAGCAGATGTTCCGCCAGCCGCGCAACACCTGGCAGCTGGAGCAGGGCGTGATCTCGATGCTGGCCGGCGACCTGTTCGACACGCCGCGCGTCTTGCGCAAGCTTGGCCTGTTCAAGCTGGTGTACGCGGCATGCACCCTGCGCGACTGGCGCCGCGCGCGCCGCGAGCGCAAATACCGGCTGGCGCAGGCGCGGATGGCGTTCACCGGCGGCACCACGCCGCTGGACGAGGCGCAGGAGCGCGGGCGGTAGACAGCCGTCGGGCGGCAAGACGCTGCCGCCGCCCGGGCTGCGGCGTCAGCGCGCCGTGGCCTGCCCGTCCAGGTGGGCCATGAACACCGCGCACAGCGCTTCCATGCCGGCGCGGTCGTCCTCGTCAAAGCGGTCGGTGACGGGGCTGTCCACGTCCCACACGCCCAGCAGGCTGCCGTCGGCCTTCACCAGCGGCACCACGATCTCCGACTGCGAGGCCGCGTCGCAGGCGATGTGGCCGGCGAACGCGTTGACGTCGCGCACCAACTGGGTCTGCCGCGTCTGCGCCGCCGTGCCGCACACGCCGCGCCCCAGCGCGATGCGGATGCACGCCGGCTTGCCCTGGAACGGCCCCACCACCAGCTCGCTGCCGTCGTACAGGTAGAAGCCGGCCCAGTTCAGCTGCGGCAGGCTGTGGTACACCAGCGCGCCGAAATTCGCCGCATTGGCGACCAGGTCGCGCTCGCCGGCGATCAGGCCTTGCGCCTGCTGCACCAGGTCGGCGTAGTGCTCGCGCTTGCTGGCGTAGGTGTGGGACGTGAGTTCAAACATGCGACGGGTCCGCGGGGAAAGGCCTATTATGCGCCTCGCCCCAACCCCGGATCCCACCATGAAAAACGCCTGCTCGCGCATGCCCGCATGAGCGCCGCCGTGTTCGTCGCCGGCACCGATACCGGCATCGGCAAGACCCACACCTCCTGCGCGCTGCTGCACGCGCTGCGCGATGCCGGCGTCGAGGCCTGCGGCATGAAGCCGGTCGCCAGCGGTTGCCTGGCCACGTCCGAGGGCCTGCGCAACGAGGATGCGCTGGCGCTGCAGGCCGCCGGCAGCAGGCCGCTGCCCTACGCCAGCATCAATCCGTTCGCCATGCGCGAGCCGTTGTCGCCGCACCTGGCCGCCGCGCACGACGGCGTGCGCATCAGCCTGCCGCCGCTGCGCGCCGCGTTCGACCAGTTGGCCGCCGCGCATGCCTGCGTGGTGGTGGAGGGCGTGGGGGGCTGGATGGTGCCGCTGGCGCCCGGCCTTTCGGCGGCGGACATCCCGAGGCAGTGGCGGCTGCCGGTGATCCTGGTGGTCGGCTTGCGGCTGGGCTGCCTCAACCATGCGCAACTGAGCGCGCGGGCCATCGTGGACGACGGCTGCCGCCTGCTGGGCTGGGTCGGCAATCGCGTCGATCCGGCGATGGACGCGCCGGAGGAAAACCTGGCCACCTTGCGCGCGTTGCTGCCCGCGCCGTGCCTGGGCGTGCTGCCGCACGGCGTGCCGCCGGCGCAGGCGGCCGCCGAGCTGTCGGCCGCCGTCGCCGCGGTGATGGCTTGATCTGTGTAGGAGCCCACCTTGTGGGCGATGCTTTTCGCGACGTGACGGAGAGCATCGCCCACAAGGTGGGCTCCTACACACAAAAAAAAATCGCGGCGGCGTCCCGTGGCCATCAGCCATGCTTCACGGCCGGTGTGCGTGGATACCGCGTGGCGCATCGGGCGCCGGAGGAGACGTTGCATGAGCCGCCATCACTACTACCTGTCCGTTGCCGACCTGGGGCGCGCGCGCGGCGACGATCCGCGCTTCAGCTTCGACGGCGTCGATCCGCAGGCCTTCGCCGTGGCCCTGCAGCAGGCGTTGCGCCAGGATGACCTGTTCCAGCGCTGGCGTGCCGTGCAGCCGGAGCCCGACGCGGTCGATCCCGCCCTGGGTGCCACCGACCCGGATACGCGCGTCAGCGCCCAGCTGGTCGACCTGCACACCGAGGTGGACCTGCTGACTACGCTGCCGATGAGCGTGGTGCGGCACCGGCTGTACCTGCTGATCGGCGCGGCCTGGCAATTGCGCGACCTGCGCGCTGCCTGAGTCGCGCGCCCGCGCAACCGTGCCTTCTGGGCCATTGACCGCATGCGGGCGACACTGCACGTTGGCTGGCATTGACCGGAGAACCGCCGATGTTTCGCCTTCGCACCCTCGTGATCGCCACCACCATGTCACTTGCCAGCCTTTCCGCGTCCGCCGCCGCGCCTGCCGCCGACATCGGCGCCAATCCGTTCTACGCCGCCAGCACGCTGCCGTTCCAGGCGCCGCCGTTCGACCGGATCACCGACGCCGACTACCAGCCGGCGATCGAGGAGGGCATGCGCCAGCAATTGGCGGAGATCGAGGCGATCGCCAACAACCCGGCCGCGCCCACGTTCGACAACACCTTTGTGGCGATGGAGAAATCCGGCGCCATGCTGACGCGCGTGCTCAACGCCTTCAACACCGTCACCGGCGCCAACACCGACGACGCCCTGCAAAAGGTGGAGGAGGACGAATCGCCGCGGCTGGCCGCGCATCAGGACGCGATCCGCCTCAACGACAAGCTGTTCCATCGCGTGGAGACGGTCTACAACCAGCGCGACACGCTCAAGCTCGACCCCGAGTCCAAACGCCTGGTGGAGGTGGTCTACGCCAACTTCGTGCATGCCGGTGCGCGCCTCTCGGCGGCGGACAAGGCGCGGCTGAAGGCGCTGAACAAGGAGGTCTCCTCGCTCAGCACCGCGTTCACCAACAAGCTGCTGGCCGCCACCAAGGCCGCCGCGCTGACGGTTGACGACAAGGCCGCGCTCGCCGGCCTGTCCGATGCCGAGCTGGCCACCGCCGCGCACGACGCCGACGACCGCAAGCTGCCGGGCAAGTTCGTGCTGCCGCTGCAGAACACCACCCAGCAGCCGGCGCTGCAGCAACTCACCGACCGCACCACGCGCCAGGCGCTGTTCGAGGCCTCGTGGAACCGTGCCGAGCGCGGCGACGCCAACGACACGCGCAAGACCATCGAGCGCATCGCGCAGATCCGCGCCGAGCAGGCCAGGCTGCTGGGCTTCGACAACTACGCCGCCTGGCAACTGGACGACCAGATGGCCAAGACGCCGCGGGCCGCGCTCGACTTCATGCGCGGCCTGGTGCCCGCCGCCACCGCCCGTGCCGCCGCCGAGGCGAAGGACATCCAGGCCGTGATCGACCAGCAGCACGGCAACTTCCAGCTGGCGCCGTGGGACTGGAGCCTCTACGCCGAGCAGGTGCGCAAGGCCAAGTACGACCTCGACGAAAGCCAGATCAAGCCGTATTTCGAGCTGGACAACGTGCTGCGCAACGGCGTGTTCTACGCCGCCAACCAGCTCTACGGGCTCACCTTCAAGGAGCGCCACGACATTCCCGTGTGGCAGCCCGATGTGCGCGTGTTCGAGGTGTTCGACCAGGACGGCCGCTCGCTGGCGCTGTTCTACAGCGACTACTTCAAGCGCGACAACAAGGGCGGCGGCGCGTGGATGAGCAACCTGGTCGACCAGTCGCACCTGCTGGGCACCAAGCCCGTGATCTACAACGTGGCCAACTTCACCAAGCCGGCCGCGGGCCAGCCGGCGCTGCTGTCGTTCGACGACGTGATCACCATGTTCCACGAGTTCGGCCACGCGCTGCACGGCATCTTTGCCGACGGCCGCTACCCCACGTTGTCGGGCACCGCCACCGCGCGTGATTTCGTGGAGTTTCCCTCGCAGTTCAACGAGCACTGGGCCACCAACCCCAAGGTGTTCGCGCACTACGCCAGGCACTACCAGACCGGCGCGCCGATGCCGCAGCCGCTGGTGGACAAGATGACCCGCGCCGGCAAGTTCAACTCCGGCTACAACATGACCGAGCTGCTTTCCGCCGCGCTGCTGGACATGGAGTGGCACACGCTGGCTGCCGACGCGCCGCTGCAGGACGCCGACACGTTCGAGGCCGCCGCGCTGAAAAAGGACAAGATCGACCTCGCCTACGTGCCGCCGCGCTACCGCTCCAGCTACTTCCAGCACATCTGGGGCAACGGCTACGCCGCCGGCTACTACGCCTACCTGTGGACCGAGATGCTGGCCGATGACGCCTTCGTCGGCTTCAAGGAAAACGGCGGCCTCACCCGCGCCAACGGCGACCGTTTCCGCGCCATGGTGCTCTCGCGCGGCAACAGCGAAGACCTGGCCACCCTGTACCGCAACTGGCGCGGCCACGACCCCGAGATCGAGCCGATGCTGGAAAACCGCGGCCTGAAGGACGCGCCGACACAGCCCTGAGCCCGCCTCGCGCAAAGACCACCGGCCCGGCCGCACGCCACCGGTGGCCGGCGCGACGTCAGCCGCGCGTGGCTTTTTTCCGGGAGGTTGGCGTGCCGCCGCAGGCCGCGTGCCGGAAACAGCCTGTCAGGTGGTCGTCGACCATGCCGGTGGCCTGCATCAGCGCGTAGCAGATGGTGCTGCCGACGAAGCGGAAGCCGCGCTTCTTGAGGGTCTTGCTCATGTGGTCGGACAGTGGCGTGCTGGCGGGTATCTCGCTTGCGTCGCGCCAGTGGTTGCGTTGCGGCTTGCCGTCCACGAACGACCACAGCCAGGTGTCCAGGCTGCCGTGTTCGGCGATCACGGCGAGCGCGGCGCGGGCGTTGTCGCGCGTGGCTGTCACCTTGAGCCGGTTGCGGATGATGCCGGGATCGAGCAGCAGCTTTTCCAGCTCGCGGTCTTTCATGGCCGCCACGCGGTCGATCTCGAAGTTGTGGAAGGCCTTGCGGTAGTTGTCGCGCTTGGCCAGCACGGTGCGCCAGGACAGGCCGGCCTGCGCGCCCTCCAGGCAGAGAAACTCGAACAGCGCGCGGTCGTCGTGCAGCGGCACGCCCCATTCGGTGTCGTGGTAGTCGCGCAGCAGCGGATCGCTGGCGCCCCAGGGGCAGCGCGGCAGATCGGCGGAAGGTTTCATGGGCGGGGCCTTGGCGCGGCCGGTCGCCGCCGGTTGATTTTGTCAGAGCGCATCGCGCGGCGCCCGTTACACTCGGCGCTTTGCCCGCAACGGATCATCATGCCTGCCCATCCCCAACGCGGCGCCGTGCTGGCGCTGCTCGCCACCATTGTCTTGTGGGCCTACAGCTGGGTGGTGATGAAACAGGTGCTGGCGCATGCCGGGCCGTTCGATTTTGCGGCGCTGCGCTATCTGCTGGGCGCGGCGGTGCTGTTTGCCGCGATGCTGGCGACGGGGCGCTCGCTGCGGCCGCCGCCGTGGCGACCCACGGTGTTGATCGGCGTGTGCCAGACCGCCGCGTTCCAGGGGCTGGAGCAGTACGCGTTGATGTCCGGCGGCGCCGGCCATGTGGCCTTGCTGGCCTACACCATGCCGTTCTGGGCGGTGTTGCTGGCCTGGCTGTTGCTGGGTGATCGACCCACCGCGCGCCATTGGCTGGGCCTGGCGCTGGCGGCGTTGGGGCTGCTGTGCATCATCGAGCCGTGGCATGCGCTGGGCAGCGCGCTGAGCACCACGCTGGCGATCGCCGGCGGCCTGGCGTGGGCTGGCGGCACGGTGCTCAGCAAGCGGCTGTTTCGCCAGCATCCGGTGCCGGTGCTCAGCCTCACCGCATGGCAGATGCTGGCCGGTGGCGTGGTGCTGGGCGTGGTGGCGCTGACGGTGCCGCAGCGCTCGATCGCGTGGACGCCGGGCTTCATCGCCGGCCTGGCCTACAGCGTGGTGCTGGCCTCGGCGGTGGCGTGGTGGCTGTGGTCGATCGTGCTGCAGCGGCTGTCCACCACGGTGGCCAGCGTGTCCAGCCTGGGCGTGCCGGTGGTCTGCGTGATGCTGGCCTGGCTGATCCTGCACGAACGCCCGGCGCCGATGGAATGGCTGGGCATTGCGCTGGTGATGCTGGGCCTGGTGGCGGTTAGCGGGCTGGGCCGCCGCGCGTAGCCGCGTCAGCGCACGGCCAGCGCCAGCGCAATGGCCATCCACAACACCAGGCCCAGCACGTTGTTGTGCCGGAACGCGGCCAGGCAGGCGTCGCGCTGGCGGTCGCGGATCAGCCACAGCTGGTAGGCGAACAGCGCGGCGGCCAGCCCCAGGCCCAGCCAGTACGGCCAGCCCAGCGTGGCGCGCTGGCCCACGAACACCAGCGCCAGCAGCAGCGTGCCCATCAGCACGGCCAGGATCGGCACGTCGGCGTCGCCAAACAGGATGGCGGTGGATTTGGCGCCGGCCTTGAGGTCGTCGTCGCGATCGACCATGGCGTACTCGGTGTCGTAGATCACCGACCACAGGATGTTGCCGATGAACAGCAGCCAGCCCAGCGGCGGCACCGTGCCGGACACGGCGGCAAAGGCCATCGGTATCGACCAGCCGAACGCCGCGCCCAGCACCACCTGCGGCAGGTGGGTGTAGCGCTTGCTGAAGGGATAGGCCGCCGCCAGCGCGGCGCCCGCGAACGACAGCCCGATGGTGAGCCGGTTGGTGAACAGCACCAGCACGAAGGCCGCCGCCAGCAGCACGCCAAACACCACCAGCGCCTCGCGCGGCGTCACGCGGCCGGCGGCGATCGGGCGGCCGGCGGTGCGCGCCACCTGCGGGTCGAGCTTGCGGTCGGCGTAGTCGTTGATGGCGCAGCCGGCGGCGCGCATCAGGAACACGCCCAGGGTAAAGATCACCAGCGCCGGCCACGGCGGAAAGTCGCCCGCCGCCAGCCACAATGCCCACCAGGTGGGCCACAGCAGCAGCAGGGCGCCGACCGGGCGATCCATGCGCGTCAGCACCAGGTAGTCGCGGGCCTTGGCGCGGTGGCGCGCCGGCAGCGCGCGCAGCAGCACGTCCAGCACGCGCGTGGCCGTGCTGGAGCTGTCGGCCGGGCGCGGCGCCTTGCGGGCGCCGGCCGCGGGCGGGCCTGAGCGCGGTCGCGAAGTGGGGACGGTGGGCTTGCGGGTGGGGCGCTTGCGGGACGAGGGTGCCATCGGCGCAGTGTAGCCCGAGACATGGCGGGCACTGGCGCCCGGGAGCGCGATTGCGTATATCAGCGCATTGCGCTGACGGGGGGCCGGGGCGTGCGCGGGCTTTCATCGCCCGGCCCGGGTGTTAAAGCGCGGCCGGTCGCGGCCGACAACCCCACCAGGCGTACTGTTTGGAAACATGCCGCGCGGCGATGTCGCGCGCGGATGGCGTCGTTGATCCTGGGGAGGGGTGATGGCCGAGTGCGAGGTGGTCGGGCTGGACCGCATGGCGAAGGACACGGCAGGCATGGCGCCGGCCGGCGTGCTGGCGCACTCGCGGCTGCTCGACTCGGTCGCGGCCTTTACCCATCACCGCGACGTCGACGCGCTGGACCACAGCCTGGTGTTGTCGCTGGCGCAGCTGACCTCGGCGCGCAGCGTGCTGCTGGGCAAGTACACCTGCGATGACGAGAACCGCCTGCGCACCGTGGTGTGCTGCGAGGCCGACGGCCATGGCGGCTACCAGTTGCGCGTGTTCGAGCCGGCGCCGGGCGATCCCGCGCTGCAGGCGCTGCGCCGTGGCATGCACCAAGTGACCGCGCACGACGGCATGGGCGAGGACGGCGCGCATCGGCTGATCGTGCCGATCCTGTCCGAGGGGCGCGCGGTGGGCGCGCTGCAACTGGAAAGCGACGCGTCGGGCAGCGAGAGCCGCGCCCTGGTGGACGGCTTTGCGCGCATCTACGCCAACTACACCGCGCTGCTCAACGAGAGCGAGCGCGACAAGCTCACCGGCCTGTACAACCGGCGCACGTTCGAGCGTCACCTGCAGCGCATGCTGCAGCCCGGCGCCAATGCCGTGGCCACCGAGGCGCGGGAGGAGCGGCGCGACGTGGCGGCGGCCGCGCACGCCCAGGTGTGGCTGGCGATCCTCGACATCGACCACTTCAAGCGCATCAACGACAGCTACGGCCACATCTACGGCGACGAGGTGATCCTGCTGCTGGCGCAGCAGATGCGCGCGTGCTTCCGCCAGACCGACGTGCTGTTCCGCTTTGGCGGCGAGGAGTTCGTGATCCTGCTGGCGGCGCATGACGAGCCCACCGTGCACGCGGTGCTGGAGCGCTTTCGCCTGCGCATGGCCGAGCATGTGTTTCCGCAGGTGGAGCACGTCACCGTCAGCATCGGCTACGCCCGCATCGGCGAGAACGACTACCCCGCCACCGTGCTCGACCGCGCCGACAAGGCGCTGTATTACGCCAAGGAGCACGGCCGCAACTGCATCCACGGCTACGAGACGCTGACCGCCAAGGGCCTGCTGGCCGGCGCGCAACTGGGCAGCATCGACCTGTTCTGAGAGGCTGTGGTTTTTCAACCTCACAAGCGCTGACGCAGCCGGCCGATGCCGGCCGGCTCAGCCCTGCAGCAGCAGCCGGTAGGCGCTGTGCTCGCTCTCGTTGCGGTACGGGTAGCCCAGCGTTTCGAGAAAGCTCTGGAACAGCCCGCGCTCGTGCGGCGGCACCTGGATGCCGACCAGGATGCGGCCGTAGTCCGCGCCCTGGTTGCGGTAGTGGAACAGGCTGATGTTCCAGTCCGGGTGCATGTGGCCCAGGAAACGGGTCAGCGCGCCGGGGCGCTCGGGAAACTCGAAGCGGTACAACTGCTCGTCGTGCGCCAGCGGCGAGCGGCCGCCCACCATGTGGCGCAGGTGCAGCTTGGCCAGCTCGTCGTCGGTGAGGTCGAGCACGCCGAAATCCTGCGCGCGGAACGCCGCCGCCAGCGCCTCGCGCTCGCTGCGGCTGGTGGTCTGCACGCCCACGAAGATGTGCGCCTGGCGCGCGTCGCCGATGCGGTAGTTGAATTCGGTGATGCTGCGTTGGTCCAGCGTGGCGCAGAACCGCCGAAAGCTGCCGCGCTGCTCGGGCACGGTCACCGCGAATACCGCCTCGCGCTGCTCGCCCACCTCGGCGCGCTCGGCCACGAAGCGCAACTGGTCGAAGTTCATGTTGGCGCCGGAGACGATCGCCACCAGCGCGCCGCTCTCCTGCGAGCCGCTGGCCTGCAGCTCGGCGGCGTACTGCTTGAGGCCCGCCAGCGCCAGCGCGCCGGCCGGCTCGGGCACCGAGCGGGTTTCCTGGAACACGTCGCGGATGGCGGCGCAGATCGCGTCGGTGTCCACCCGCAGCATGCCGTCCACGAAACGGTTGCACAGCGCAAACGTGCGCACGCCCACCTGCTTGACCGCCGTGCCGTCGGAAAACAGGCCGACTTCGTCCAGCGCCACGCGCTGGCCGCTTTCCAGCGAGCGCGCCATGGCGTCGGAGTCGGCCGCCTGCACGCCGATCACCTTGACCTCCGGCCGCAGCGACTTGATGCACGCCGCCACGCCGGCCAGCAGGCCGCCGCCGCCCACCGGGACGAACACCGCGTGCAGCGGGCCGGGGTGCTGGCGCAGGATCTCCAGGCCGATGGTGGCCTGGCCGGCGATCACGTCGGGATCGTCGAACGGGTGCACCACGGTGTAGCTGTGCGCGTATTGCAGGCGCAGCGCCTCGGCCTGCGCCTCGCTGTACGAGTTGCCGCACAGCACCACCTCGACCGACTCGCCGCCCAGGCGGCGCACCGCGTCCAGCTTGACCTTGGGCACCGTCACCGGCATCACGATCACGGCGCGGATGCCCAGCTTGGCCGCCGCCAGCGCCACGCCCTGGGCGTGGTTGCCGGCGGACGCGGCGATCACGCCGCAGGCGCGCTGGGTGGCGTCGAGCCGGCTCATCTTGTTGAACGCGCCGCGCAGCTTGAACGAGAACACCGGTTGCTGGTCCTCGCGCTTGAGCACCACCGGGCGGCCGTAGCGCACGGACAGCAACGGCGCCGGCTGCAGCACCGTTTCGCGCGCCACGTCGTACACCCGCGCCGCGTACATGCGGCGCAGCAGCTCATCCTCGGGCAGCGAGCAGCTTGGGTCCTCCGGCACGGACGGCTTGCTGGAGACGGCGTTCATGTCACTCCCCCGTGGCCTGGTGGCTGACCTCGAGCACGTCGATCAGCTTGCGCGTCTGTCGCACGATCTGCACCACCGCGTCGTCGTCGCCACGGATGCTGAGCACCAGCTGCGAGATCGCCGGGTCGGCGGTGGCGGCCACGTTGAGCGAGTCGATGTTGTAGCTGCGCGAGGCGAACAGCCCGGCCACGCGCACCAGCGCGCCGGTCTCGTTCTGCAGCATGATCGTGAGAGTGTGTTGTTGCATGGCGGCAGTCATGGCGTGCCTCAGAACATGTCGTTGCGGAGGGCCTCGTCGCCGGCGGCTTGCTGCTGGCGCGAGGCGATGAAGTCGCCGGTGATCATCTGCGAGTACGACATGCCCGGGCCCACCATCGGGTAGACGCCGGCATCCGGGTCGATCATCACCTCCAGGAAGGCCGGCCCCTCGAACGCCAGGAACTCGGCGACGGTGTCGGCCAGCTCCTCCTTGCGTTCCAGGCGACGCGCCCAGGTGAAGCCGTCGGCCTGCACGGTCTTGATGAAGTCCTTGGTGTGCAGGCTCTTGTCGGAGGAGGCGAAGCGGCCCTTGAAAAACAGCTTCTGCCATTGCCGCACCATGCCGTCGCCGCGGTTGTTGAGCAGCACGATCTTCACCGGCAGGCCGTAGGTGGTGACGGTTTCCAGCTCGCCCAGGTTCATGCGGATGCTGCCGTCGCCGTCGATGTCGATGACGGTGGCGTCGCGCCGCGCGAACTGCGCGCCGATGGCCGCCGGCAGGCCGAAGCCCATCGTGCCCATGGAGCCGGAGGTGAGCCAGTGGCGCGGCGCGCGGAAATCGAAATACTGCGCGGCCCACATCTGGTGCTGGCCCACGCCGGTGCTGATGATGGCGTGGCCGCCGGTGATGCGGTTGATCGCCTCGATCACCGCGTACGGCTGGATCAGCACGCTGTCGCGGTCGTAGCCCAGCGCATGATGCTGCTTGAGCTCGGCGATGTGCGCGTGCCACGCCGCATAGCGGCCGTCGCGGCGCGGGTGGATGTCGTGCGCCGCGGCGTACTCGCGCAGCCGCTCCAGCGTGTGGCGCAAATCGCCCACGTGGTGCCAGTCCACCGCCTTGACCTTGCCGATCTCGGCCGGGTCGATGTCCACCTGCGCGATGAACCTGGCACCGGGAGCGAACTTGGCCGGCACGCCGGCGACGCGGTCGTCGAAGCGCGCGCCCAGGGTCAGCACGAAATCGCAGTCCTCCACCGCGTAGTTGGCGTAGGCGGTGCCGTGCATGCCCAGCAGGTGCAGCGCCAGCGGGTCGGTGGTGTCGAACGCGCCCAGGCCCATCAGCGTGGTGGCGACCGGCAGGCCGAAGTCGTCCACGAAGGCGCGCAGCGCGTCGGTGGCGCCGGAGGCGATCAGGCCGCCGCCGGCGTAGATCAGCGGACGCTCGGCGCGGGCCAGCGCGTCGAACAGCGCGGCGCAGTCGGCGTCGGCCACGGTGGCCGACTCCACCGCGCGCAGCCGCGCGCGATACCCGGGGATGGGAAGTCGGCCGCTGCCGTTGAAGGTCAGCGCGACGTTCTGCACGTCCTTGGGAATGTCCACCACGACCGGGCCCGGTCGCCCGCTGCGGGCGATCTCGAAGGCGGTGCGCAGCGTGCTTTCCAGCCGCGTGGCGTCGGTGACGAGAAACACGTGCTTGGCGCAGGCGCCCATGATCGTGCTCACCGGCGCTTCCTGGAACGCGTCGCTGCCGATGGCGGAGGTGGCCACCTGGCCGCAGATCACCACCATGGGCACGGAGTCGGCCATGGAGTCGCGCACGGGCGTGACGATGTTGGTGGCGCCGGGACCGGAGGTGACCACGGCCACGCCGACCTTGCCCGAGGCGCGCGCGTAGCCGGCGGCCATGAAACCCGCGCCCTGCTCGTTGGCGGGCACGATGAGCGGCAGCGGTTCGCTGCCGTCGCCGCGCGGATGCGTGGCGTTGTAACGGAATACAGCGTCGTACACCGGCAGGATGGCGCCGCCGGAGTAGCCGAATAGGACATCGACGCCCTCGTCCGCAAGGACCTGCACGATCACGTCGGCGCCACTCATGGGGTGGTTGGCCAGCGGGTGGGCTTCGTCCGTGGAGGCGGACGTGGCGATGGTGTTCATCAGTTGTGCGTTCACGATGTTGCGGTTCCTTGAGTCGGCATCCGGCCGCTGCCGGCTGCCATGGGGCGGCCCGGGGGCCGCCTTGGGCACGCGACTGGTGGACCGTCCCCCGGCGAACCGGGGGACGGGCGCATCAACCGGCTTTCTGGGCGGTCTCGGGCTGCAGCCACGGCATGCGCGCGCGCAGCTTGTGGCCCACCGTCTCGACCGGATGGGCGAGATCGGCCTGCTTGAACTTGTTGTAGTTCGGCAGGCCCGCTTCGTACTCGGCGATCCAGTTGCGGGCGAAGGTGCCGTTCTGGATGTCGGTCAGCACGTCCTTCATGCGCGCCTTGACGCCGGCGTCGATCACGCGCGGGCCGCTGACGTAGTCGCCGTACTGCGCGGTCTCGGAGATGAACTGCAGCATCTTGGTGATGCCGCCTTCGTAGAACAGGTCCACGATCAGCTTCAGTTCGTGCAGCACTTCGTAGTAGGCGATCTCCGGCTGGTAGCCCGCCTCGACCAGGGTCTCGAAGCCGGCCTGCACCAGCGACGAGGCGCCGCCGCACAGCACGGCCTGCTCGCCGAACAGGTCGGTCTCGGTCTCTTCCTTGAAGTCGGTCTTGATCAGCATGGCGCGGCCGCCGCCGATGCCGTCGGCATAGGCATGCGCCTTGGCCTCGGCCTGGCCGGAGACGTCCTGGTACACCGCCCAGATGCTGGGCACGCCACGGCCACGCTCGTACTCGGTGCGCACCAGCGCGCCCGGGCCCTTGGGCGCGACCAGGATCACGTCGATGTCCTTGCGCGGGGCGATGCGGCCGAAGTGCACGTTGAAGCCGTGCGCAAACAGCAGCGCGGCGCCGGGCTTGATGTTCGGCTCGATGCTCTGCGTGTAGAGGTCGGCCTGCACCATGTCGGGGGTCAGCACGGCGACCAGGTCGGCGCCCTTCACCGCCTCGCCCGGCTCGGCCACGTTGAAGCCCTCGGCGTGGGCCTTCTCCCACGAGGGGCCGCCCTTGCGCACGCCGACCACGACGTCGAGGCCGGAATCGCGCAGGTTGAGGGCGTGGGCGCGGCCCTGGCTGCCGTAGCCCAGGACGGCGATGCGGGCCTTGGCCAGCGTGTCGTTGTTGCTCATGCGGTAACTCCTGCTTTGGTGGTTTTGTGTAGTTGGACGGGCGTCTGCACGGCCGTGTCGGGGTGGGTGTTGGCGCCGTCGGAGGCGGAACCAACCAGCCGCGCGTACTTGGCCAGTACGCCACGGGTGACTTTGGGCTCGGGCGGCCGCCAGCTTGCGCGGCGGCCGTCGAGGTCGGCATCGGTGACCAGTTCACGGGTGTTGGCATCGATGCGCAGGTGGTCGCCGTCACGCAGCAGCGCGATCGGGCCGCCACGTGCCGCTTCCGGCGCCACGTGGCCCACCATGAAACCGTGGGTGGCGCCGGAGAACCGGCCGTCGGTGATCAGGGCGACGTCGTCGCCCAGGCCACGGCCGATCAGGGCGGCGGTGACGCCCAGCATCTCGCGCATGCCGGGGCCGCCGGCCGGGCCCTCGTTGCGGATCACCACCACGTCGCCCTTGCCGATGCGGCCTTCCTGCACGGCGTTGAAGGCCGCTTCCTCGCCCTCGAACACGCGCGCCGTGCCCTCGAAGTGGGTGGCGCCGTGACCGGCGCTGTTCTTGCCGGGAATCTTCAGGATGCAGCCTTCCGGCGCGACATTGCCGTAGAGGATGGAATAACCGCCGCGCGGCTTGATCGGCGCGCTGACCGGAAACACCACGTGCTGGTCCTCGAAGCGCGGCGCGGCGGCGGCCTCCTCGAACAGGCTGCGACCGGTGACCGTGGGCACGTCCTCAAGCATGCCGGCGGCGATCAGCTCCTGCGCCACGCGGGCGATGCCGCCGGCGTCGAACAGTTCCACCGCGGTGTACTGGCCGCCGGGCAGCAGGTCGGAGATCACCGGGGTGTTTTCCGAGGCGGGCTGGAAGTCCTCCAGCGTCCACGGCACGCCGGCCTCGCGGGCGATCGCCAGCAGGTGCAGCACGGCATTGGTGGAGCCGGCGGTGGCGGCGACCATGCGCGCGGCGTTGCTGAAAGCGGTGCGGTTGAACAGCGTGCTGGGGCGGCGCTGCTCGCGCAGGCATGTCATCACCAGCTCGCCGCAGCGGCGCGCGGCCGCCAGCTTGTCGGGGTGCGTGGCGGGGATGTCGTTCAGGCCCATCGGCGACAGGCCCAACGTGGTCAGCACCATCGCCATGGTGTTGGCGGTGAACTGGCCGCCGCAGGCACCGGCGCCGCCGCAGGCGTCGCATTCCACCGAGCGCAGCTCGGCATCGTCGATGGTGCCGGCGCCGTGTGCGCCGACCGCCTCGAACACCTGCTGGATGGTGATGGGGCGGTTCTTGTGCAGGCCATGCGCGATGGTGCCGCCGTACAGCGCCACGGCGGGAATATCCAGCCGCGCCATCGCCATCGCGGCGGCCGGGATGGTCTTGTCGCAACCGCACAGCACCACCATCGCATCGCACAGGTGGCCTTCCACCGCCGCCTCGATGGAGTCGGTGATGACCTCGCGGCTCACCAGCGAATAGCGCATGCCGGCCGTGCCCATGGCGATGCCGTCGGTGACCGCGATGGTGTTGAACTCCACCGGCGTGCCGCCGGCGGCGCGGATGCCCTCGGCGGCCTGCGCGGCCAGCTCGCGCAGGTTGAGGTTGCACGGGCTGACGTCGGACCAGGTGTGCACCACGGCCACCAGCGGCTTCTTGATCGCGTCGTCGTCCATGCCCGTGGCGCGCAGCATGGCGCGGGCAGGGGCGCGGTCGGGGCCGCTCTTGATGGCGTCACTACGCATGGGAGATCCGGCTTGAGGCGGGTGGGAACGAGGGCATCGACGTGACGCTCAGCCGTTGGCGCGCGCGGGCGCGGCGGCGTGGTTGTCCAGCGCCGCCAGCACGGCATCGAGCACGTCGCCGGTGCCGGCCTGGCCGCCGATGTCGCGGCTGTGCGGGCCGTTGCTCAGCACGTGGTCGATGGCCGCCTCGATCGCCTGCGCCTCGGCCTCCAGCTGCAGTGAATGGCGCAGCAGCAGGGCGGCGGAGAGGATGGTGCCCACCGGGTTGGCCACGCCCTTGCCGGCGATGTCGGGGGCCGAGCCGTGGATGGGCTCGTACAGGCCCACGCGGCTCTCGCCCAGCGAGGCGGACGGCAGCAGGCCCAGCGAGCCGGCCAGCGCGGCGGCCTCGTCGGTGAGGATGTCGCCGAACAGGTTCTCGGTGACCACCACGTCGTAGCGCGACGGCTGGCTCAGCAGCAGCATCGCCATGGAGTCGACCAGCTGGTGCTCCAGCGTGACGTCGGGGTAGTCGGCGGCGATGCGCTGCACGGTGCTGCGCCACAGCCGCGAGGTTTCCAGCACGTTGGCCTTGTCCACCGAGGTGAGGTGCTTGCGGCGGTCGCGCGCCAGCGCAAAGGCGCGGCGGGCCACGCGCTCCACCTCGGCCACGGTGTACTTGCACTCGTCGGTGGCGGTGTCGTCGGTGCGGGTCTTGGCGCCGAAGTAGGCGCCGCCGGTCAGCTCGCGCACAAACAGCACGTCCACGCCCTTGAGGCGCTCGTTCTTCAGCGGCGACAGGCTGGCCAGCGCCGGGTGCACCTGCAGCGGGCGCAGGTTGGCGTACACGCCCAGCGCCGCGCGCAGGCCGAGCAGGCCCTGTTCCGGCCGCACCGGCGCGCTGGGGTCGGACCACTTGGGGCCACCCACGGCGCCCAGCAGCACGGCGTCGGCCTGCTTGCAGGCGTCCAGCGTGGCGGCCGGCAGCGGCTGGCCGGTGGCGTCGATGGCGCAACCGCCGATCAGCTGCTCGTCAAAGGTGAACTCATGCCCGTACTGGCGGGCCACCGCCTGCAGCACGGCAACGGCCGCCGCGGTGACCTCGGGACCGACGCCGTCGCCGGGAAGGGTGACGATGCGTGCCTTCATGCCGCTTGCTCCTGTTTCTCATAGTTGTCGATGGCGTCCTTGTTTTGCAGCAGGAAGCCGAGCTGGTCCACGCCGTTGAGCAGGCAATGGCGGGCGAACGGCTCCAGCGAGAACGCGATGCGCTTGCCGCCGGGCAGCTCGATCGCCTGCTCGCGCACGTCGATGGCCACCTCCACGCCGGGGTTGTCCAGCAGCCAGCGGTGCGAGGCCGCGTCGATGACGATGGCGAGCAGGCCGTTCTTCAGCGCGTTGTTGCGAAAGATGTCGGCGATCTCGCTGCACAGCACGGCCTGGATGCCGTAGTCCAGCAGCGCCCACGGCGCGTGCTCGCGCGAGGAGCCGCAGCCGAAGTTGCGGCCGGCCACCACGATGGAGCAGCCCTGGGCCTGCGGCTGGTTGAGCGCGAAGTCGGGGTTGTCGCTGCCGTCAGGCAGGTAGCGCCAGTCGTTGAAACACAGCTTGCCCAGGCCCTCGCGCACGGTGGTGGTGAGGAAGCGCGCGGGGATGATGCGGTCGGTGTCGATGTTCTCGTCGGCCAGCACGGCGGTGCGCGAGGCAATGCGGATTACGGGCTTCATCAATGGAATTCCTTGCTGCTTGCGTTGGCCTTCACGCCGCAGGGGCGAAGGGTCGGCGCGCCAGGGCTCATGCCGCCGCCCCGGTCAGGTAGGGCCGCGGGTCGGCCACCACGCCGGCCACGGCGGAGGCGGCAGCGGTGGCCGGGCTGGCCAGCACGGTGCGCGCGCCCTTGCCCTGGCGGCCCTCGAAATTGCGGTTGGAGGTGGACACCACCAGCTGGCCCGGCTGTGCCAGGTCGCCGTTCATGGCGATGCACATGGAGCAGCCCGGCACGCGCCATTCGGCGCCGGCGTCGAGAAACACCTGGTGCAGGCCCTCGCGCTCGGCGTCGCGGCGCACCGCCTCGGAGCCGGGCACCACCAGCATGCGCACGCCCTCGGCCACATGGCGGCCGCGCAGCACGCTGGCCGCCTCGCGCAGGTCGGGCAGGCGCGAGTTGGTGCAGCTGCCGATGAACACCACGTCCACCGCCATGCCTTCCATCGAGTGGCCCGGCTGGTACTGCATGTAGTCGCGCGCGCGCTGCTCCTGCGCATTGGCCGGCTGCGGCAGCGTGGCGTTCATGGCGATGGCCATGCCCGGGTGCGTGCCGTAGGTGACGGTGGGCTGGATGGTGCTGGCGTCGAAATGCACCTCGCGGTCGTAGCGGGCGCCCTCGTCGCTGCGCAGCGTGCGCCAGCGCGCCACGGCGGCATCCCAGGCCGCGCCCTGCGGCACGTTGGGGCGGCCCTTGAGCCAGGCAAAGGTGACCTCGTCGGGGGCGATCATGCCGGCGCGGGCGCCGGCCTCGATCGACATGTTGCAGATCGTCATGCGCTCTTCCATCGACAGGGCCTCGATGGTGGAGCCGCGGTATTCCAGCACGTAGCCGGTGCCGCCATCGACGCCGATGCTGCCGATGATGTGCAGGATCAGGTCCTTGGCGCCCACGCCGGCGGGCAGCTTGCCGTCCACGTGGATGGCAAGCGTCTTGGGCTTGCGCTGCAGCAGGCACTGCGTGGCCAGCACGTGGCCCACCTCGGTGGTGCCGATGCCGAACGCCAGCGCGCCGAACGCGCCATGGGTGGAGGTGTGGCTGTCGCCGCAGACGATGGTCATGCCCGGCTGGGTGGCGCCCAGCTCGGGGCCGATCACGTGCACGATGCCGCGCTGGTCGCTGTTCCAGCCGTGCAGGGTGACGCCGAACTCGGCGCAGTTGGCCTCCAGTTGCTCCACCTGCGCCTTGGCGGCGGCGTTGGTGTACGGACGCGAGCCGTCGGCGCCGGTGGGCAGGGTGGGGGTGGAGTGGTCCAGCGTGGCGAGGGTGCGGTCGGGGCGGCGCAGCGTGAGGCCGCGCTGGCGCAGCTCGCTGAACGCCTGCGGCGAGGTGACCTCGTGCACCAGGTGCAGGTCGATGTACAGCACGGCCGGCGTGTCGGCCGTCTCGGGCGCCACCACGTGGGCGTCCCACACTTTCTCGAATAGGGTTTTGGCGCTCACGCGGCCTCCTGTTGGGTAGATGCAACCGGCGTCAGCCAGCCCCAGCGATCATCGGTACGGCCGTCGAACAGGCCGAAGAAGGCCTGGCGCAAGGCCTTGGTGATCGGGCCGGGGGTGCCGTCGCCCACGTTCTTGCGGTCGATCGAGCGCACCGGCGTGACCTCGGCGGCGGTGCCGGTCATGAACACCTCGTCGGCGGTGTACAGCGCCTCGCGCGGCAGGTCGCGCTCCTCGACGGAAAGGCCCAGGTCGGCGGCCAGCGCAAGCACGGTGTCGCGGGTGATGCCGGCCAGGATGCCGGCGCTGGACGGCGGCGTGAGCAGCTTGCCGCGCTTGACCAGGAACAGGTTCTCGCCGGCCCCCTCGCTGAGCAGGCCGTTGTGGCCCAGCGCGATGCCCTCGTCGTAGCCGCCGCGACGCGCCTCCAGCCCGATCAGCTGGCTGTTGAGATAGTTGCCGCCCGCCTTGGCCCAGCTGGGGATGGTGTTGGGCGCGGGGCGGTGCCACGAGGACACGCACACGTCGGCGCCGCGCTCGGCCGCGTCGCCCAGGTAGGCGCCCCAGTCCAGCGCCATGATGGCCACGTCCACCGGCGCGGCGCCCTTGGGCAGCACGCCCAGGCCGCCGGCGCCCCGGAACACGATCGGGCGCACGTAGGCGGAGCTCATCTGGTTGGCGCGGATCAGCTCGATGCAGGCGTCGTTGATCTGCGCCTCGGTGTAGCCGATGTCGATCTCGTAGACCTTGGCCGACTCGAACAGGCGGCGGGTGTGGTCCTCAAGGCGGAAATAGGCCGGCCCGCGATGGGTGGCGTACACGCGCTCGCCCTCGAACACCGAGGAGCCGTAATGCAGCGCGTGCGTGCTGACGTGGACGTTGGCCTCGGCCCAGGGCTTGAGTTGCCCGTTGTGCCAGATATAAGGCGTGCTCATGGTGTCGCTCCCAATGCTTTCGATGTCTTCGATGCGGGGATCGGGCGGGACGATGACTGCCGCTCGATGCGGTTGACGATGGCCAGCGCGGCCAGTGCCGCGGCTTCCACGATGTCGGTGCTGGTGCCTTGGCCGTGCCATTCGAGCTGGCCGTGGCGCGCGGTGATCTCGGCGCGGCCGCGGGCGTCGCCGCCCTCGCCCATGGCGCGGATCTGGAACTGGGTGAGCGTGATCTGTGCGCCGGTGGCGCGCATGATCGCGCGCAGCACCGCGTCCACCGGTCCGTCGCCGATGGCCGCCTCGGCGACCTCGCGGCCGTCCTCGTGGGCCAGCTTCACCGAGGTGGAGCTGCCACCGCCCAGGTGCGAGCTGGCGTTGAGCTGCAGCAGGCGCCACGGGCCGCTGGTGTCCGGGTCCTGGCCCAGCGCCAGCGCTTGCAGGTCGTCGTCGTGGATGTCGCGGCGCTGGTCGGCCAGTTGCTTGAAGCGGGCAAAGATGTCGTCCAGCGCGGCGTCGTCGGGCGTGTGGCCCAGCGCCTGCAGGCGCTGGCGCAGCGCGTGGCGGCCGGAGTGCTTGCCCAGCACCAGGCTGGTCTCGGCGATGCCCACGTCCTGCGGGTGCATGATCTCGTAGGTGCCGCGGTGCTTGAGCATGCCGTGCTGGTGGATGCCCGATTCGTGCGCGAACGCGTTGGCGCCCACGATCGCCTTGTTGCGCGGCACGCCCTGGCCGGTCAGCTCGGTCAGCAGGCGCGAGGCCGGGTAGAGCTGGCGCGTGTCGATGCCCGTGCTCACACCGAAGTGCGGTGCGCGCACCTTCAGCGCCATCACCAGTTCCTCCAGTGCGGCGTTGCCGGCGCGCTCGCCGATGCCGTTGATGGTGCATTCCATCTGCCGCGCGCCGGCGCTCACCGCCGCCAGGCTGTTGGCCACGGCCATGCCCAGGTCGTCGTGGCAATGGCTGGAGAACACCAGGTTCTCCGCGTTGCGCACGTTCTTGCGCAGGTAGGTGAACAGCTCGAACATTTCCGACGGCGTGGTGTAGCCCACCGTGTCCGGCGCGTTGAGCGTGGTGGCGCCGGCGGCGGCGGCGGCGTTGAACACCTCCACCAGAAACTCCGGCTCGGTGCGCAGCGCGTCCTCGGCGGAAAACTCCACTTCATGGCACAACTGGCGGGCGCGCTCGACCGAGCGCACGGCGGCCTCGATGACCTGCTCCTTGCTCATGCCCAGCTTGTGCTCGCGATGCAGCGGGCTGGTGGACAAAAACAGGTGGATGCGCGAACGGCGCGCGCCTTCCAGCGCGCGGGCGGCGCTGTCGATGTCGCCGGGCACGCAGCGCGCCAGTCCAGCGATGGTGGGGCCGGTGAGCGACTGGGCGATCTTGGCCACGGCGTTGAAGTCATCCGGCGAGGCCTGCGGAAAGCCGGCCTCCAGGATGTCCACGCCGAGCGCTTCCAGCGCATGGGCCAGCTTCAGCTTGGCACGAAGATCCATCGAGAAACCGGGCGCCTGCTCGCCATCGCGCAGGGTGGTGTCGAAGATCAATACGCGATCGGGCGTGGCGTCGGCGCCATCGCTGCCGTCATTCGTTGCTGCTGTTTGGTTATTCATCGCTGGCTCCGCGGGGCGGCGTCGAGGGCAAGAAAAAACCCCGCATTCGTTTCCGGGTGCGGGGTTCTTCGGGAGTCATCAGGTCAACTTCTAACCACCTGGACACATGCCCTCAGCCCGCACCTCCGTTGGTAATGAGGAGTACGAGTACAAGGACGAGAATGAGGGTGTCGCGCAGCCGCGGCGGGCCAGCAACCATCGCGGGATGATTCATACCGTTGTGGCTGCGATGTGTGCTGCGCTGCGACATGTCGTTGAACGTACGGCAGCCACCCGGTGATGTCAATACTTACTTTTGTAATTTTGTGCGGCGTCTTGCGGGGGCTTGCGTCTGGACGTCCAGAAGGCCGAATGACAATGCACGCAGGCTGCGTGGCTTGGCCTTTCCCGCCATCCGTCGGCGTACGGATGGCGGGCAGGGTTCGGCTCAGGCGCCGCGCGCGAGCAGCCAGTCGTGCAGGGCCGCATCAGTCGCCGCCAGCGGCGCGGCCTCGGCGGCACGCTGCAGCATCGCGGCCAGCGCGGGCGGCACGTCCACGCCATGGCCGAGCAGCGGCTCCACCACGGTCTCGAACTTGGCCGGGTGCGCGGTGGCCACCACGGCCCATGCCGCCTCGTCGCCGGCCGCGCGCACGCCTTCGAGCACATGCATGGCGGTGGCCGTGTGCGGGCAGAACACCTCGCCGTGCTGGCGCGCATGGGCGCCGATGGTGGCGCGGATGGTGGCGTCGTCCACGCAGGTGGCCCGCAGTTGCCGGCGCAGCGCGGCCTCGTCGGGGAAGGTCCAGCGCAGGCGTTCGAAGTTGCTGGGCGCGCCCACGTCCATCGCGTTGGCCAGCGTGGCCACCGCTTCGCGCGGCGCGTAGTCGGCGCCGGCAAAGTAGTCGGCCAGGGTGGCGTTGGCGTTGCACGCCAGCCGCACCTCGCCCACCGGCAGGCCCATCTCGCGTACCCACAGGCAGGCCAGCGCGTTGCCCAGGTTGCCGGTGGGCACGATGAAGTTGAGCGCGCTGCCGTGCTCGTGCCACCAGCGCAGCGCGGTGTGCGCGTAGTAGCTCATCTGCGGCAGCAGCCGGCCCAGGCTGATGCTGTTGGCGGACGACAACGGCACCTGCGCCTGCAGCGCGCTGTCGTTGAGCGCGGCCTTGACCATGCGCTGGCAGTCGTCGAAGCGCCCGTCCACGCGCAGCGCGGTGACGTTGTCGCCGAAGCTGCCCAACTGGTGGGCCTGGCGCGGCGAGACCTTGCCGTCGGGATACAGGATGACCACCCGCACGCCCGGCCGCTGGTGGAACGCCGCGCCCACCGCCGCACCGGTGTCGCCGGAGGTGGCCACCAGGATCGTCAGCGCACGCGCGTCCGCGCGCGGCAGGCGCTGCAGGCAGGCGGCCAGGAAACGGGCGCCGAAATCCTTGAACGCCGAGGTCGGGCCGTGGAACAGCTCCAGCATCAGGCTGCGCGGGTGCTGCGGCAGCGGCCGCAGCGGCGCGTCGAAGGTGAACGCCTCGGCGCAGATGGCGGCCAGCTCGTCGGCCAGCGGATCGCCGGCAAAGAACGGCGCCAGCAGCGTGGCGGCGGTGTCGGCCAGGCTGCCCTGCGGGTTGAACGTGGCGGGGTCGAGCTGCGGCAGCACCTCGGGCACGTACAGCCCGCCATCCGGCGCCAGTCCGGCGGCGATGGCCTGGCTGATCGCCACGGCGGGACTGCGGGCGCGGGTGCTTCCGTAGAACAACGGTTCGGTGAGGCTCATGGCTGGTTCTCAAGCGTGGGAATGACGGCGGCGGCCGGACCGTTCACCGGCGACACCAGGGCGTCGCTGTCCAGTCCGGCGTCGGCAAAGGCGGCGTGCATCGCGGCGGCGGCGGCCTCGGCCGCCTCGCGCGTCTCGTACCAGCCGAACACGCTGGGGCCGCCACCGGAAATGCTGGCGCCCAGGGCGTGGTGATCGAGCGCGGCCTGTTTCACCTTGGCAAAGTTGGGCACCAGGGCGGCGCGGCGCGGTTCCACCAGCACGTCCTTCAGGCCGGCGCGCACCAGCGCGGCGTCGCCGCGATAGCAGCCGGCCAGGAACAGCGCCAGGTGGGTGTTCTGCGCCACGAATTCGCCCAGCGCGTAGTTGCCCGCCAGCGCCGCGCGCGCCTTGCGCGTCTCCAGCACGTAGTGCGGATGCACCAGCGCGCAGTGCCACGACTCGGGCACGGGGATGCGCAGCAGGCGGTCGCGGGTGGCCAGCACCAGACCGCCCAGCAGCATCGGGCCCAGGTTGTCGCCGTGCTGGCTGCCGCTGGCCAGCGCCTCGCCCTGCAGTGCGAACGGATACAGCGCCTCGGCCGACAGCGGCTGCGACAGCAGTGCGTTGGCGGCCACCAGCGCGGCCACGCACGAGGCGGCCGAGCCGCCCATGCCCGAGCCCAGCGCGATGCCCTTGTGCAGGGTCAGCTCCAGCCCGTAGTCCAGGCCCAACGCACGCTGGAACGCGAGCAGGGCGCCGCCGGCGGTGTTTTTTTCCGGATCGGTGGGCAGTGCGGTGACGCAGCCCTCGATGGCGGCGATGCGCACGCCCGGGGCGTCGATGCGGCGCACCTGGGCGCGGTCGCCGGGGCCGGCCAGGCTGTGGCCGAGGATGTCGAAGCCCACCGCCACGTTGCCCACGCTGGCATAGGCCACGGCGTGCGCCACGTCACGGCCGGCGGCGCGGTGGGCCGGTTCGAGCACGGGGGCATTCATGCGTGCACCGCCAGCGCTTCGGCGATGCGCAGCAGGTCGGAGAAGACGCCGGCAGCGGTCACGTCCGGTCCTGCGCCCGGGCCTTGCACCACCAGCGGGTTCTCGTTGTAGCGGCGGGTGGTGAACTGCACGATGTTGTCGGTGAGGCGGGTGTGCGCGAAGGCGTGGTCGGCCGGCAGCACGGCCAGCTTCACGCTGGCGCGGCCGTGGCGGTCGAGGCTGGCCACGTGGCGCAGCACGCCGCCACCGGCGCGGGCAGCGGCCAGCTGGCTGGCCATCGGCGCATCCAGCTCGGGCAGGCGGCGCATGAAATCCTGCGGCGACAGCGCGGCCAGTTCGTCCGGCACCAGGCTTTGCACGTCCACGTCCTCCAGCGCCAGCGGCCAGCCGGCCTCGCGCGCCAGGATCACCAGCTTGCGCGCCACGTCCATGCCGGACAGGTCGTTGCGCGGGTCCGGCTCGGTGTAGCCCAGCGCGTGCGCCTCGCGCACCAGCGTGGAGAACGGGTGGTTGCCGTCGTGGCGGTTGCACAGCCAGGCCAGCGTGCCGGAGAACATGCCGTCCACCGCCAGCAGCTCGTCGCCGGTGTCGAGCATGTCGCGCAGGGTCTGCACCACCGGCAGGCCGGCGCAGACGGTGGCCTCGTAGCGGAAACGCCCGCCATCGGCGCAGGCGGCGCGGATCGCCTCCCAGCGTTCCAGCGGGCCGCTGCAGGCGAGCTTGTTGGGGGTGACCACGTGGATGCCGGCGGCCAGCCAGTCGGCGTAGTGGCCGGCCACCGTGTCGTCGGCGCTGCAGTCGATCAGCAGGGCGTGGCGGTTGCCGTCGCCGCGCACGTGGGCGGCGAACTCCTCGAGATTGTTGGGACGCCAGACCTGGGCGCGCTCGCCGTGGTCGGTGCCCACGCGCAGCTCCGGGTTGTCGCAGTCGAGCCACATCTGCTTGCTGGCGACCACGCCGCACAGCAGCAGCTCCAGTCCGGTTTCGCGGGCCAGGCGGGCTTGTGCGGCGCGCAACTGCGCCAGCAGCGCGCTGCCCACGCGGCCCGGGCCGATCAGGCCCACGGCCAGCACGCGGCGGCGCGCGTGCCGGGGCGACGAGGTCGCGGCCGGCCGCAGCGGCTTGAGTAGATCGGCGAGTGGTGGTGCGCAGGTATTCACGATTGCCTCTCCGGAAGAGGCCCGTGCTCGCTGGCGGTGATCGGTGTATGCCGGCCCGCTTCGTCGAGGGCGGGGCCGTTTGCGTCGTTGACTCTTAAGCGCGCACGGATTCCCACCCGAAGCCAGTAATGGTAATCGGGGTAATCGTGGCGGTAATGATCGCGGCATCGGCCGACAGCGACACGTGGCCGCGCGAGGGCGGCGTGGGATGCTTGTGGGCTGGCGTGGATGACGGCGACATGAAGCCGACCTTAAAAGCCTTGCTGCACTGCAGTCAACAGATTCATTTGAAACATTTTGGACGGCCAATCGCCTGGCCGCGGCGGACGCCGTCCACCGGCCAGGCACCGGCCCATGGCGCCGGCCCTCAGCGCGACAGGTCGATGGCGTAGGTGGCGGTGCCGTCGCCGTGGTCGCGCAGCTGGCGCACGCCACCCAGGCCCGCCGCGCGCGCCAGGTCCTGCTTGCCGGCGGCGGCGCTGAACACCACCGGGCCGGCGACCTGCAGCGGCGCGAAGCGCCACGAGGCGGCGGGCAGGATGGCGGCGTCGAGCGTGCCGTGGCGCTCGATCCACCTGGCCAGGATCTCGCGGTTGCCGTCGGGCGCGGCCAGCACGATGTTGCTGCCGTCCAGGCCGGGGAAATGGCCGCCGCCGCTGGCGCGGTAGTTGTTGGTGGCCACGATGAACGGTTGCCCCGGCTGCACCGGGCGGCCCTGGTAGGTCAGCGCCACGATGCGCTCGCCGACCGGGCGGGAGACGTCGATGCGGTACTGGATGCCGCCCTGGATCTGGTCGAAGTTGTAGCCGGTGTAGTGCGTGTTGATCAGCGCCTGCTCGCCGGCGCGGGTCGGGTCGATGCGGTTGAAGCGCCGCGCGGACTGCTCCAGCCAGGCCTTGAGCCCGGCGCCGTCGGTTTTCACGGCGGCCAGGGTGTTGGGATAGAAGTACAGGTTGGCGGCGCTGCGCAGCGACAGCGTGCCCGGCGCCACGTCGGTGTAGTCGTCGGGACCGCCAAAGCCGGTGCGGAACGCGGCGGCGGCGGACAGCACCGGCACGTCGGCCAGTTCCGGGTGCGAGCGCGCCAGCTGGTCGCGCACGTAGTCGATCTGCGCCGCGTTGACCGGCGCCAGCGCGCTCATGTCGCCCTCGTCGGCAAAGTAGCTGCTCATGTGCAGCGTGCTCTTGCCGATCGGCGTATCCACGTAGGCGATGGCGGCCTCGTGCGCCTGGCGCACCAGCGGCGCGATCGCCGGATCGGCCGGCACGCAGGCGTTCTTTTGCGGGCAGATGCGGCGCACCTCGCTGCGGCTTTGCGCCGGGTCGACCACCCAGCGGCCGTCCTTGCGCTGCAGCGACAGCTGGATCACGCCCAGGTCCTTGCCGAAGAAGTCGGCCATCACCGCCGGCACGCCGCGCACCAGGCCGCGCTTGGCGTCCACCTCCTTCAGGCCGGCATAGCGCGGGCCGGGAAACTCCTGGTGCGAATGGCCCAGCAGCAGCGCGTCGATGCCCGGCACGCCGGCCAGGTACCAGCCGGCGTTTTCCATTTGCGGCGTGTAGGGCGCGGTGTTCAGGCCGCCGTGCAGGAGCGCCACCACCAGGTCGGGATGCTGCGCCTGCAGTTCGGGCAGGTACTTCTGCGCCGCTTCCACCACGCCGCTGACGGTGACCTTGCCGTCCAGGTTCTGCTTGTCCCAGTCCATGATCGGCGGCGGGGTGAAGCCGATGATGCCGACCTTCAGCGGCACGCTGATGGCGCGCCCGTCGGCGGTGCGGGCCTGCACGGTTTTCTCCACGACCGTCCACGGCTTGAAGATCGGCGCGCCGTCGCGGGCGCTGAACACGTTGGCCAGCACCAGCGGAAAATGCGGGCCGGCGCAGCGCTCGCTGCGGCCGCCGTCCACGTTCATCGGCGTGCCGGTGACCTGCGACAGGAAGCCCAGGCCGTAGTTGAACTCGTGGTTGCCGGCGGTGCCGCCGTCGTAGCCCATGGTGTCCATCGCGCGGTACACCGCCAGCTCCTGCTCGCAGCCGATCGGCTTGACCTGCGCCTGGTAATCGGCCAGCACGGTGCCCTGGATGGTGTCGCCGCTGTCGAACAGCAGCGTGTTGGGAAACTCGGCGCGGGCGCGGCGGATCAGCGTGGCGGTGCGCTCGTAGCCGAGCGAGTCGTCCTCCCTGAGCTTGTAGTAGTCGTAGCTCAGCACGTTGGCGTGCACGTCGGTGGTTTCCAGGATCGCCAGGTCGGCACGCGCGCCCTCGGGCGCGGCGCGCGGCACATGGCTGGCGCAACCGGCCAGCGCGGCGGCGAGGGCGAGCAGGACTGGGACGCGGTGCGGCATGGGGGTTCCGTGGCGGCGCCCGGGGACGGCGCGAGGCGGCAGCATACGCACGCCGCGTGCGGGCGCGCCAATGCAGGTGGTCATGGGTGCGCCGCGAAACAAGCTGTCATGGACAGCGTTTATCATGGCCCGCCCCACGCGCCTGCCGTGCCTCAGGAGAAGCCCCATGTCCCGCCGCCTCATCCATGCCGGCCATCTGCTCGCCGCCGCCGCGTTGCCGTGGCTGGCCGCCTGTGCCGGCGCGTCGTCGACGTCCGCGCCTGCCGCCGCGCGCGCCGCGATCACGGTGCCGTCCATCGAGCGCCCGCAGGGCGAGACGCCGCAGTGGTGGTTCCGCAACGGCGCGGCGCAGGCGGCGCAGGCTTCCGCCCAGGCGCATGCCGACGGCCAGCGGGCGAAAAACGTGATCGTGTTCCTGGGTGACGGCATGAGCCTGCCCACCATCGCCGCCGCCCACGTCATGGCCGGCCAGCGCCAGGGCGTGGATGGCGAAAGCTACCGGCTGAGTTTCGAGCGCCTGCCGTTCAGCGCGCTGTCGCGCACCTACGAGACCGACCAGCAGACGCCCGACTCGGCCGGCACGATGACCGCGATCATGAGCGGCGTGAAGACGCGCGCCGGCTTCATTGGCGTATCGCAGGTGCCCGTGCGGCAGGATTGCGCCGCCACGCGCGGGCAGGAGCTGGTGAGCGCGCTGGAGCTGGCCGCCGCGGCCGGCATGAGCACCGGCGCGGTGACCACCGCGCGCATCACCCACGCCACGCCGGCGGCCACCTACGGCCACCTGCCCGAGCGCAACTGGGAGGTGGATGCGGAGCTGACGGCGGCGGCGCGCGCACAGGGCTGCACCGATTTCGCCGCGCAGCTGGTGGACTTTCCCGCCGCCGACGGCCTGACCGTGGCGATGGGCGGCGGACGGCGCAACTTCCTGCCTGCCGCCGTGGCCGATCCGGAATACCCGGACAAGCACGGCGCGCGCCGCGACGGCCGCAACCTCGTGGCCGAATGGACGTCCAGCCATCCCGACGGCAAATACGTGTGGAACGCCGCCCAGCTCGGCGCGCTGGACCTGGCCCATACGCCGCGCCTGCTCGGCCTGTTCGAGCCCTCGCACATGCGCTACGAGCACGAGCGGCCGCACGACAAGGCCGGCGAACCCAGCCTGGCGCAGATGACGCGCAGCGCCATCGCGGTGCTCAAGCAGAACCCGAACGGCTTTTTCCTGATGGTGGAGGGCGGCCGCATCGACCACGCGCTGCACGGCGGCAACGCCTACCGCGCGCTGGACGAGACCATCGCCATGGCCGATGCCGTGCAGGCCGCGCTGGACAGCACCGATCCGGCCGACACCCTGGTGGTGGTGACCGCCGACCACAGCCACACGCTCACCTTCGCCGGCTACCCGCGTCGCGGCAACCCGATCCTGGGCAAGGTGCGTGGCGCCACCGACAGCTATGACGAGGAGAACGCGGCCGTGCTGGCGCACGACGCGGCGGGGCAGCCGTACACCACGCTGGGCTTTGCCAACGGCCCCGGCTACACCGGCGCCAGCGACCTGCAGCCCGAGGGCCCCAAGCATTTCCCGCATGAGCCGCAGCGCTTCAGCGCAAGCACCAAGGGCCGCCCCGACCTCACCGACGTGGACACCACCGACCCGGACTACCTGCAGGAGGCCGTCGTGCCGCTGGGCGGGGAAACGCACGGCGGCGAGGATGTGGCGATCTTCGCCTCCGGCCCCGGCGCGGCGGCGTTCCACGGCGAGCTGGAGCAGAACGCGATCTTCCACGTGATCGTGCAGCACGCGCCCCGGTTGCGCGACGCGTTGTGCGCGCTGGGCAGTTGCAACGCCGACGGCGTGCCGGTGGACCGGCCCACGCGGCAGGCGTGGCTGAAGCAGGTCGGCGCGCCCGCCGGTACGCGCTGACGCGCCGATCCGTGGCGCCGGGGCGGTTTGGCTATGCTGGCCGCCTCTCCGTCACGAGGTGCGTCCCATGGGCTGGTTCGCCAATCTGGTGCGTCACAAGTCGATCGAGCAACTGCAGGCCGAGGCCGGCCAGCGTGGTGATTTCCGCCGCGTGCTGGGGTTGTGGCAACTCACCGCCATCGGCGTGGGCGCGATCGTGGGCGTGGGCATCTTCGTGCTGGCCGGGCAGCAGGCTGCCGCCAACGCCGGCCCGGCCGTGGTGCTCAGTTTTCTCGTCGCCGGCCTGGGCAGCGCCTGCGCCGCGCTGGCGTATGCGGAGTTTTCCGGGCTGATCCCGGTGACCGGCAGCGCCTATACCTACAGCTACGCGGTGCTGGGCGAGCTGCCGGCGTGGATCATCGGCTGGGATCTGCTGGTGGAGTACGCGCTGATCGTGGGCGTGGTGGCCATCGGCTGGTCCGGCTACGTGCAGGCGCTGATCGAGCAGGTGCTGGGCCTGCACCTGCCGGTGTGGGCGCAGGGCGCGTACGACCCGCATGATCCGCACAGCGGCAAGGTGTTCAACGTGATCGCCGCCGGCATCACGCTGCTGATCGCCGGCATGCTGACGGTCAAGACCGAATGGGGCGCGCGCGCCAATACCATCGTGGTGGCGATCAAGGTGGTTGGCGTGGCGCTGGTGATCGGCGTGGGCGCGTTCTACGTCGACACCGCCAACTGGCACCCGTTCATCCCCGAGGCGATCACCCGCGACGGGCTCACCCGGTACGGCTGGGGCGGCGTGCTGGCGGCGTCGAGCATCGTGTTTTTCGCCGTGTTCGGCTACGACACGCTGACCACGGCGGCGGAGGAGTCCACCCGTCCGCAACGCGACCTGCCGCGCGCCGTGCTGCTGTCGCTGGCGGTGTCGATGGTGCTGTACGTGCTGGTGTCGCTGGTGCTCACCGGCATGGTGCCGTACACGCAACTGGCCGGCCCGGCGCCGGTGGACGCGGCATTCAAGGCGCTGGGGCTGGACTGGGTGCGCGGCATCATCTCGGTGGCGGCAGTGGCCGGCATCACCAGCGTGATGTTCGCCTTTTTGCTGGGCGCGGCGCGCATCGGGTTTGCGCTGGCGCGCGACGGGCTGCTGCCCAAGTGGTTTGCGCAGGTGCACCCGACGTACGGCACGCCGGCGCGGCCGACGCTGATCCTGGGCGTGTTCACCGCCGTGGTGGCCGGGGCGCTGCCGATCGGCGAGGTGGCTGAGCTGGTCAATATCGGCACGCTGGCGGCGTTCATCATCATCTGCGGCTCGGTGCTGCTGCTGCGCGTGCGCCGGCCCGATCTCAAGCGCGGTTTCCGCACGCCCGCACTGTGGCTGGTGGCGCCGGCGGGCATGGTGTTTTCGCTGTTCCTGATCATCGGCTGGCCGTGGATCGTGGATGGCCGGCTGCAGCTGCTGGGCGGCCTGCCGTGGATCACCATCGAGCGCTTCGTGCTGTGGATGGCGCTGGGGCTGGTGGTCTATGCCGGCTTCGGCATCCGCCACAGCCGCCTGGCGCGCGAGGCGCCGTAGCGCGGTGCAGCGCACGCCGTGCGTGACCTTCGGCATGGGTTGAACGCCCACGCGCGCTCTAGCATCGACCCTCTGGCGCCTCGCGCGCCGCCATCCCCACCACCTCGCGCGCCATGGCGCGCGGTGGCGTTTCGTCCCTTCCGGAGAATCCCTTGAAAGCCAATCGCCTCAGCTCCGCCCTTGTCGCCGCCAGCCTGGGGCTGGCCAGTGTCGCGGCCTTTGCCGACGTGCCGCCGCCCAGCGACACGCCGTTCAACGGCACCGTGCAGATCGACGTGGACGCCACCGACGTGGCCCATCGCATTTTTCGCGTGCGCGAGGTGATTCCGGCACAGCCCGGCCCGCTGACCCTGCTGTACCCGCAATGGCTGCCCGGCCACCACTCGCCCAGCGGCCCGATCGACAAGCTGGCCGGCCTGGTGGTGAAGGCCAACGGCAAGACGCTGCCGTGGACGCGCGACACGGTGGAGGTGTACGCCTTCCACGTGGACGTGCCCGAGGGCGCCAGCAACGTGGAGGTGGCGTTCGAGTACCTGTCGCCGCAGAGCCGCAGCCAGGGCCGCGTGGTGATGACGCCGGAGATGCTCAACCTGCAGTGGAACGCCAACTCGCTGTACCCGGCCGGCCACGCCGCCAACCTCATCACGGCGCAGACCAGCGTCAAGCTGCCCGCCGGCTGGCAGTTCGGCAGCGCGCTGGAAGTGGCCTCGCGCGACGGCGACACCGTGCACTTCAAGCCGATCAGCTATGACGACCTGGTCGATTCGCCGATCTACGCCGGCAAGTACTTCAAGCGCGTGGACCTGGATCCGGGTGCCAAGGTGCCGGTGCACCTGGACATCGTGGCCGACGCGCCGAAGTACCTGGAGATCACCCCCGACCAGCTCAAGGTGCATCGCAACCTGGTGCAGCAGATGTACAAGCTGTACGGCGCGCGCCACTACGACCACTACGACTTCCTGTTCTCGCTGAGCGACAAGATGAGCGGCAACGGCCTGGAGCACCATCGCTCCAGCGAGAACGGCGTGGGCACCGGCTACTTCACCGAGTGGGACAAGAACGTGCTGGACCGCGACCTGCTGCCGCACGAGTTCAACCATTCCTGGGACGGCAAGTACCGCCGTGGCGCCGACCTGACCACGGCCAGCTTCAACGTGCCCATGCAGGATTCGCTGCTGTGGGTGTACGAGGGCCAGACCCAGTTCTGGGGCTTCGTGATGGCCGCGCGCTCGGGCCTGTGGAACGAGGAGCAGACCCGCGACGCGCTGGCCGCCGTGGCCGCCCGCTACGACCGCGGCCGGCCGGGCCTGGCCAGCTGGCGCAACGTGCAGGACACCACCAACGACCCGATCATCGCCCAGCGCGCGCCGCTGCCGTACCGCAACTACCAGGCCAGCGAGGACTACTACTCCGCCGGCCAGCTGATCTGGCTGGACGTGGACGCCAAGCTGCGCGACCTCAGCCGCAACAAGCACAGCATCGACGACTTCGCCAAGGCCTTCTTCGGCATGAACGACGGCGACTGGCACGTCAACACCTACGTGTTCGAGGACGTGGTCAAGACGCTCAACGACATCCAGCCGTATGACTGGGCCAGCTACCTGCGCACGCGCCTGGACGGCCACGGCCCGCTCACCGGCGGCCTCGCCGGCCACGGCTGGAACCTGGTCTACACCGACAAGCCCTCCGACCTGGACAAGGCGATGGAGGCGCGCCGCCATGGCGTGGACCTCACCTATTCGCTGGGCCTGTCCATCGGCAAGGGCGGCGCCATCGGCGACGTGCTGTGGGACAGCCCCGCGTTCAAGGCCGGCATCTCGCCGGGCATGACCGTGGTGGCCGTCAACGGCCACGACTACGACGGCGACGCGCTGAAGGAGGCGGTCACCGCCGCCAAGGGCACCAGCCAGCCGGTGGAGCTGCTGGTGAAGAACTTCGACGAGTACAAGACCGTGCGCATCGACTACCACGATGGCCTCAAGTACCCGCACCTGGTCCGCGACACCGGCAAGCCCGACACCTTGGCGACCTTGCTCAAGGCGCGCTGATCAAGCCCACCGCTACCGACAGCCCTGTAGGAGCGCACCTTGTGCGCGATGCTCTTGAAAGGCATCGCGCACTTCGGTGCGCTCCTACAGCAAGCGAAAATCCCCCACCTGTGGGAGCGGCTTCAGCCGCGACGCTTTGGGTCCCGCCAAAGGCATCGCGACTGAAGTCGCTCCCACTGTCTTTTGCTACACCGCCAACGTGCGGCCGCCGTCCACGCGCAGTACCTGGCCGGTGACGAACGGCGCGTCGCGCAGCAGCCACAGCACGGCGGCGGCCACGTCCTCGGGCGTGCCGGCGCGTTGCAGTGGCGTGCGGGCCAGCAGCGCCTGCTGGTCGTCGTAGGGCTTGCCGTCGGCGGGCCACATCACGGCGCCGGGCGCCACGCCGTTGACGCGTACCTCGGGCGCAAGGTCCAGCGCCAGCGAGCGCGTCATTGCCGCCAGCGCGGCCTTGGCCATGCAGTACAGCGCGTGGTTGGCCAGCGGGCGTTCGGCGTAGATGTCCAGCAGGTTCACGATGCCGCCACGTGCCTCGCGCAGCGCGGGGATGGCCGCCTGGCTGAGAAAGAACGGCGCCTGCGCGTTGGACGCGAACAGGTTGTCCCACTGCGCGGGCGTGGCCTCGCCCAGCGGCGTGGGGTGGAAGGCGGAGGCGTTGTTCACCAGCGCATCGAGCCGGCCGTGACGATCCAGCACGGCGTCGACCAGGGCGGGCAGGGCGGCGATGTCGGCCAGGTCGGCCTGCAGCAGTTGCACGCTGTCGGGGCGCTGGCCCTGCAGCACCTCGGCCAGGGCATGCGCGTCATCGGCGGAATGGCGGTAGTGCAGCGCCACGTCGTAGCCGGCCGCGTGCAGGGTGCGGGCGATGGTGGCGCCCACGCGGCGGGCGGCGCCGGTGACCAGGGCGACAGGGCGCTCGTGGCGTGGCTTCATGCGTGGGCTCCTTCGCGGCGATCGGTCGGCCAGCTTGCCGCAAAGCGCCGGGTGCGTCATCCGCGCGCGGACTACTCCGCCGGCGTCCTTGGCGTCTTGCGGCGACGGCTGGCCTTGCGTGCGGCGCCGGCCGCCTTGCCGACGGCCTTGCGCGCAACGCCAGCCACGGCGGCGGCCACCGGCTTTTTCGCGCCGCGGCGGGCGGGCTTGGTCTTGCGCGGGGCATCGTCGGTGGCCTCGTCCTCCATGGCGATCTCTCCCTCGAACAGCGCGATGGCGGTGCTCGCCACCTGGCCGGTGTCGTAGTAGGCATACGCGCCCACGCCCAGTGCGCCGATCACCGGCAGCCAGCGCGACAGGCCCTTGCCGGCGGTGCGCTGGGTGAGTTTCACGCCGACCTGCTGTGCCACCCGCTGCGCCACGCCGTGCGACATGCGACGAAACACCAGCCGGTCGCCCATGCGCACCATCAGATCGCGAAACGCCTGCGCGGCGGTGTGGCGAAACAGGCACCACAGCATCTGCTCGCGGCCCAACGTGGCGTGGCGGCCGTAGGCGGCGGCGATGTCGCTCACCAGCTGGCCCTGGATCTTCCAGATCGCCACCAGCTCCGGCAGCAGGGTCAGCCAGCCCAGCGGGCCGGGCGGCAGCGCCAGCGAGCCGGCCGTCAACGCGGCCCGCTGCGCGGCGCGGGTGGCCAGCTTGCGTGCCTCGCCGGCCGGGTCGGTGCCGGCGTCGACATGACTGGGCGGCACCTGGCTGACGAAATCGAGCACGGCCTGGGCGATGCGCCCGTGATCGACCGGCATCGCCACGGCGGGAATGTTCTCGCTGCGTTTGGTCATGCGTGGTCCCGCACTTGCCCGTGGGCGTTGCAGCCAGTGTAGGCAGCCGGCGTGAAGCGCGGATCGACGCCGCCGCGGCATGACGTGTGGCAGGGGCGGCTTGCCGCCCTTCAGTAATGTTATAACATTACGAAACATCCTCCGCTGGAATCGCCTCCCCGATGCACCGTTCCCTGCTCGCCCTGAGCCTCGCCCTCGCGCTGGCCGCTCCCTCCGTCACCGTCCTCGCCGCCGACGCCGCCCCGCCGCAGGTCGGCGATGCCAAGCAGCTGAGCACCATCGACGTGTCCGCTGCGCTGGACCAGTCGCGCAATGCGCTGTCGCCGGACACCGGCTCCAGCCAGTACGTGATCGACCGCAAGGCCATCGCGCAGATGCCGCTGGGCGATGCCACGCCGCTCAACCAGGTGATGCTGCAGGCGCCGGGCGTGGTGCAGGATTCCTACGGCGGCGTGCACGTGCGCGGCGACCACGCCAACCTGCAATACCGCATCAACGGCGTGATCGTGCCCGAGTCGATCTCCGGTTTCGGCCAGACCCTGGACGCGCGCACCATCCAGAGCGTGAAGCTGCTCGACGGCGCGCTGCCGGCGCAATACGGCCTGCGCACCGCCGCCGTGGTGGACATCACCACCCGCAGCGGCCACGCGCTGGGCAATGGCGGCAGCGTGGGCATCACCGGCGGCGCGTTCGGCACGCTCAACCCCAATGCCTCGGTATGGGGCAGCGCCGGTCGCTGGAGCGGGTTTTTCACCGCCAACTACCTGGAAAGCGACGTGGGCGTGGAAAACCCCACCGCCAGCCGCAAGCCCGTGCATGACCACACCCGCCAGGTGAAGGCCTTCGGTGATCTCTCCTACCTGATCAACGACGACACCCGCGTCGGCTTGCTGTTCGGCATGGCCAACAGCCGCTTCGAGATCCCCAACAATCCGGGCCAGGCACCCGGCTTCGGCTATCTCGACCGCACCACGTTCAACTCGGCCGACCTCGACGAGCGCCAGCGCGAGCAGACCCGTTTCGGTGTGCTCTCGCTGCAGGGCAAACAGGGCGGCACCGACTACCAGGTGTCGCTGGGCCAGCGTTATTCCAGCCTCCACTTCATGCCCGACACGGTGGGCGACCTGATGTTCAACGGCGTGGCCTCCGCCATCGCCCGCTCCAGCCGCGCCAGCACGCTGCAGGCCGACTTCGCCACGCCGCTGGGCGACAGCCACACGCTGCGCTACGGCCTCTACGGCAGCTTTGAGCGCGCGCCCAGCCGTCATGACGCGTGGGTGTTTCCGGCCGACATCGACGGCGAGGCAACCGGCACCACGCCGGTCAACATCCTCGACGGCAATCGTCTCACCGCAAAAACCGGCTCGGCCTACGTGCAGGACGAGTGGAGCCTCGGCGACAAGCTGACGCTGAACTACGGCCTGCGTGGCGACGTGTACCAGGCGTTCCGCACCGAACGCCAGCTCAGCCCGCGCCTGGGGCTGGTCTACCAGGCCAGCGACGACACCGTGCTGCACGCCGGCTACGCGCGCTACTTCACGCCGCCGGCCACCGAGGCGATCACCACCGCCAACATCGGCAAGTTCGACGGCACCACCAACGCGCTGCCCGACAACGGCGACAACACGCCGCTGGCCGAGCGCAGCGACTATTTCGACGCGGGTATCCAGCAGCAGGTCGGCGACTCGCTCACGCTGGGCCTGGACACCTACTACCGCAAGGTGAGCCGCCTGCAGGACGAGGGCCAGTTCGGTGCGGCGCTGGTGTACGCCACCTTCAACTACGCCGAGGGCCGCATCAAGGGCGCCGAGTTCACCGTCAACTACGACAACGGGCCGGTCAGCGCCTATTTCAACCTGGCGGCCAGCCGCGCCGTGGGTCGCAAGGTCATCACCAGCCAGTACAACTTCGACCCCGACGACCTGGCCTACGTGGCCGACCACTGGATTTTCCTCGACCACGACCAGGCGTTCTCGTCCTCCGGCGGCGTCAGCGTCGCCATCGACGAGGCCACCCACGTGGGTGCGGACTACCTGTTCGGCAGCGGCCTGCGCAAGGACGGCGACGTGCCCAACGGCGCCGCGTTGCCGGCGTACTTCCAGCTCAACCTCAGCGTGTCGCACGATTTCCTGTTTGCCGATGCCGGCAAGCTGCACACCCAACTGGCGCTGGTCAACGCGCTGGACCGCAGCTACGAGTTGCGCGACGGCAGCGGCATCGGCGTGGGCGCGCCGCAGTTCGGCCCGCGTCGCGGCCTGTACCTGAGCGTGCAAAAGGACTTCTGATTCGCGGCCGCCGCGCATCGGGCATGGCCAGGGCGGCGGGCCGCATCCACTATGCTTGCCGCGCCATCACCACCATCGACCACGCATGCCTTCCCGACTTCCCGAACCCGGCGCCGACGAGCGCGCGCATTCCGATCACCTGCTGCAGCTGCTGCGCGAGATGATCGCCTCGCACGGGCCGCTGCCGTTTTCCCAGTACATGGAGCGCTGCCTGTATGCGCCCGGGTTGGGCTACTACAGCGCGGGGCGCACCAAGTTCGGCGCGGCCGGTGATTTCGTCACCGCGCCGGAGCTGGGCGAGCTGTTTGCCCGCTGCGTGGTGGCCGCCGTACAGCCCACCATGGCGCAGCTGGGCGAGCAGGCGGACTTTCTCGAACTGGGCGGCGGCAGCGGCGCGTTCGCCGAGGCCGCGCTCAAGGCCATGGCCGACAGCGACACGCTGCCGCGCCAGTACCTGATCCTGGAACCCAGCGCCGACCTGCGCGAGCGCCAGCGCGAGCGGCTGCGCACCAACCTGCCGGCCGCGCTGCACGCACGCGTGCAATGGCTGGATCGCCCGCCCGAGCAGGACTGGCGCGGGGTGCTGTTCGCCAACGAGGTGATCGACGCGCTGCCCGCCACGCGCTTTTCGATGCGCGACGGCGAGGTCTACGAGGAGTACGTGACGCTGGACGGCGAAGGCCGCCTGACCCGCATCGACCGCCCGGCCGACGCGCTGGTCGCCGGCGCGGTGCGCCACGTGGAGCGCGACCTGGGCGCCGATTTCGCCGACGGCTACCGCTCCGAGATCCTGCCGCAGTTGCCGTACTGGATGCAGGCGGTGGCCGGTTCGCTGGTGGCCGGCCTGATGCTGTTCATCGACTACGGTTACGTGCGCCGCGAGTTCTACCTGCCCGAGCGCAACGACGGCACGCTGATGGCGCACTACCGCCACCACGCGCACAACGACCCGCTCTACCTGCCCGGCCTCAACGACCTCACCGCCTCGGTCGATTTCACCGCCCTGGCCGAGGCCGGCAACAGCGCCGGTTTTGCCGTGGCCGCGTACGCGCCGCAGGCGCAATTCCTGATCGGCGCGGGCCTGCAAGCGCTGTTCGAGAGCGAACACGCCCAGGCCACCGACGAGCACGCCCGCTACCGCCTCTCGCAGCAGGTCAAGCGCCTGATGCTGCCCGACCAGATGGGCGAACGCTTCCAGGCCATGATCCTGGCCCGCGGCCTCGACACCCTGGCACTGCCGGTGGAGCTGATGGCCGCCGACCAGGGCGCGCGCCTGTAGGACCTGCGCACCAGCCTTCGCCCCGCGATCTTCTGCAGGAGCGACTTCAGTCGCGATGCTCTTGCCGTTGCCTTTATGTAGGAGCGGCTTCAGCCGCGATGCTCTTGCTTTTCTTTGTAGGAGCGCACCCTGTCCACAAGGGACTTCCTTCGGTCGTGCGCGATGCTCTTGCTCTTGATGGTGGATACAGAGCAAAAGCTTTCGCCCTCCTTGCGGAGCGCGAGCCACTTTCTCTTTGCGTGCTCACGCATGCGCAGGATGCGCATGCGAACAGCGAAGCTGGCCCGAAGGGCGTAGGGCAGGATGCCCGGAGTAAAGAGAAAGTAGCCAAAGAGAAAGGCCACCCCGCTTCCGTACCTTGCGGACATCCTGTCCGCAAGGTACGCGTGCGGGCTACGGGGTTTGTCGACAGCACATCCTGTGCTGACGACAAACTGGCCGGCATCCATGCCGGCCACCCTGCGGGCTTTTCCTCCGCCCGCCCGCCGCTGCAGAGGGGCCCCCTTAACGGCGCGCGCCATCGTGGCGCACACTCGGTACGCAGTGGCTGCGCCACTGCGAAAAGCCCGCGACATGGAAGCTCTGGCTTTCGCTCCTGCTCTTGGCCCCCTCTCCCCCGCTTCGCGGGGGAGAGGGCTGGGGAGAGGGGGCGCTCTTCACCCCCCTGTGCGGCGGTGAGTCGGGGACGACAAGGCCGCGAAGCGGGCATCGACATGGATGTCGATGCCTTTTCGCTCGGGCAGGCGACGGCATGGATGCCGGAGTTGAGGCAACGCAGGACGCAGTTGCCCGATGCCCGATCGAAAAGCCCGGCCCCGACTCACGAACTTGCCGGGCACCGCCCGGCAAGCGCCAAGCGGGGTGGCCTTCTCTTTGGCTACTTTCTCTTACTCCGGGCATCCTGCCCTCCGCCCTTCGGGCCAGCTTCGCTGTTCGCACGCGCTCCACGCGCGTGCGTAGCCACCCAAGAGAAAGTAGCTCGCGCTCCGCAAGGAGTGCGAAAGCTTTGCCTTGGCTTTTCAAAAGCAAAAGCATCGCGCACAAGGTGCGCTCCTACAAAAAAGCGAAAGCAAGAGCATCGCGACTGAAGTCGCTCCCACAAAAGAGGGCAAGTGGCTACAGGGCGGCGATGGCCTTGAGGCGGGCGGTGTGCATGGCCTGGCCGATGGCGGGGCCGGTGAGGCCTTGGGCGACGAAGGGGGCCGCGTCGATGGCGGCGGCGGCGGTGCGGGCGGCGCGCAGGTGGTCGGCCTGGGGATAGGTGTCGTGCTCGTGGTGCAGGCGGCCGCGCTTGTCCGCCTCGCAGGCGAGCAGGAACGTGTCCAGTCGCGCGGGACGGCGCAGTGCGTCCAGTGCGGTCAGCAGTTTCAGCACGGTGGCGGGCCTGAGCTCCAGCGCGCGGTGCGCGTTGAGGTGTTCGCGGCAGACCAGCTCGGCCAGCGCGGCATGTTCGGCGGGCACTTTCAGTCGGGCGGCCAGCTGGCGCAGCGGGGCCACGCCGTGTTGTTCGTGGCCGATGTGGCGCGGCAGCACATCGGTGGGCGTGAGCGCCTTGCCGAGGTCGTGGGTGAGCGCGCAGAAACCGACCAGGTCGTCGCCGGGGGCCAGCATGGCGGCCATGTCCACCACGCGCTCCACGTGATCGCCGGTGTCGATCTCCGGGTGGAACTCGGCGCGCTGCGGCACGCCGTACAGCGCGTCCACCTCGGGAAACAGCACACGCAGCGCGCCGGCCTCGCGCAATACGCGCAGGAAGGCCGAGGGGCGTGGCTCGGTCAGCGCTTTGCGTGTCTCGGCCCAGACGCGCTCGGGCACCAGGTGATCCACCTCGCCGTCGCGCACCATCTGCCGCATCAGGGTCATGGTCTCGTCGGCGACGGTGAAGCCCAGCGGCGCGAAGCGGGCGGCGAAGCGGGCCACGCGCAGCACGCGCACCGGGTCCTCCACGAAGGCGGGCGAGACGTGGCGCAGCACGCGCGCTTCAATGTCGCGCGCGCCGTGGAACGGATCGGTGAGCGTGCCGTGCTCGTCGCGGGCGATGGCGTTGATGGTGAGGTCGCGGCGCGCCAGGTCCTGTTCCAGCGTCACCGACGCGTCGGCGTGGATGGCAAAGCCGTGGTAGCCGCGCCCGGTCTTGCGCTCGGTGCGCGCCAGTGCGTATTCCTCGCCCGTGTGCGGGTGCAGGAACACGGGAAAGTCCTTGCCCACCGGCCGGTAGCCGAGGGCAAGCAGGTCATCGGGCGTGGCGCCCACCACCACGTGGTCGTGGTCCACCACCGGCCGGCCCAGCAGCGCATCGCGGACGGCGCCGCCGACGAGATAGATATGCATGCCGCGATTCTGCCATGCGCGGCGGGTGTCAACGGGCGGCGTGGATGAAGCCGTCGTCGCTGGCGAAATATACGTTGCCGTCACTCACGGCCGGGGACGAGTAAATCGTGCCTTCCGTAGCCACGAAGCCCAGGAGCTTGCCGGTGTGCTGGTCCAGCGCTACCAGCGCGCCGTCACACAGGCCGATGTACAGCACGCCGTTCACCAGCACCGGGGACGAGAACACGCGGCCGCGTGCGTCGAACGACCATCGCGTCTGGCCCGTTTGGGCGTCCAACGCCAGCACGGTATGTGCGTCGGAGGTGCCGAAGTAAACCGTGTCGTTGTCGACTGCGGGGCTGGAGATCACCCATGATCCGTGATTGTCGAAAGCCCAGCGCCGGGTGCCGGTACGTGCGTCAAGCGCGTAGAGAAAGCCATCGCGGCTGCCGAAGTAAACCGTGCCGTCCACGACGGCGGGCGACGATTGCACCTCGCCCAGGGGAAAATCCTGGTTGCCAGCCGTCTTGAACGTCCAGCGCGGCTTGCCGGTTCCCGCATCGAGTGCGTAGAGGCGGCCATCCATGCTGCCGGCGTAGACGACCCCGTCGGCTACCGCCGGGGTGGCACGAACTCGCGCCTCGGTGAGGAACGACCACAATGGCTTGCCATTGGTGGCGTCCAACGCATACACGTGGCCGTCGGCGCTGCCCGTGTAGACCACGCCATCGGCCACTACCGGTGAGGATGCGTAGAAATCCCAGCCGTTGTACGGAGGCGGCAGCGGTTCGCCAGTGGCGAAGGTCCAGCGTGCTGCGCCGGTGGCTGCATCGATGGCGCGCACGGTACCGTCGCCGCCGGTGACGTACACCGTCTTGTCGTCGGTGGCTGGCGACGACGTCAGCTCGCCACCCGTGGCGACATGCCAGGCCGGTTGGCCGTCGGTGGAGCGCAAGGCGTAGAGGTTGCCGTCGGCGCTGCCCACGTAGACCTTGCCGTGTGCCACCGTGGGGCTGGAGCGATTGAGGCGCCCCGTGGCGAACGTCCATGCGTCGGGGATCAGTACCGGCTTTTCGGCGTTCAACCTTCCGGCGTCCAGGCCGTTGGTGGAGCACACGCCGCTGTGGGCCGGATTGCAGCCGAACATGCCCGCATGCGCCATTGGCATCATCAGCGCACATGCGGTGCAGGCCAGACAAACACGTACTGTCCGCAACATCGTCAGCATGAAATTCTCCGTGTCAGCAGGTTCGGCATTGACGCTGCCGGTGGTGTCGGCAAGGGGGCAACGGGCAGGCACATGCTCGCCGCCGCAGTTGTCGCGGTGGCGTGGGCAGAAAAATTCATCGTCGGCGTGGATCCGGCAGCCGCCGTCACCCCATCCCTTCTCCCCCGGGGTGACGCCAACCGGCGACCCGTTGGCGATGCTATACCACGGAAGGCTATACGGCCATACGTTGATCGTTGGGCGCGCTTCAGCTTCCGGCGGCGGTCGTGGCCTGGGGCGCATCGGCCGGGCAGCTCACGGCCTGGCGCGGCGCGTTTGCGTTTGGCCATCCATACGGCTGGCCGATGGGGTTGAGGCGGGTGTCCAGCGGCGTGACGTGGTCGTGCAGGCGCCAGTCGTAGATGACGCTGAACGCCATCACGCGGGCCACGTATTCGCGGGTTTCCTTGAACGGGATGGTGGCGATGAACAGGTCCGGCGCCAGTGTGCCGCGCGCGCCCAGCCACTGGTCCACGCGGTTGGGGCCGGCGTTGTAGGCGGCACTGGCCAGCCACGGCGAGCCGTCGTAGCGCGCGGCCAACTGGGCCAGGTAGCGCGTGCCCAGCGCGATGTTGACCTTGGGGTCGTACAGCGTGTCGCCGCCGCCCCAGGCCATGCCGTTGCGCCGTGCCACCAGGGCGGCGGTGGCGGGCAGCAGTTGCATCAGGCCGCGGGCGTCGGCGCCGGAGCGGGCGTCGGTCATCCACGCGCTTTCCGCGCGCAGGATGCCGTAGGCCCACGACGGGTCGATGCCGGCCTGTTCGGCCTGCGGCACCAGGCCATCCTGGCCGGCCAGCGGAAAGCGCAGGTCGTACAGCCGCAGCGCCTCGCCGCTGCTCAGCGTGAACACGGCGCGGTCGTACCAGCCGCGCTGGTTGGCGAGCGCGGCGGCCAGTCGCACGGTGCCCGCGTCGGCGCCGTGCAGCGCGCGGTTCCACTCGCGCCGGGCCAGCTTGGGCAGCGCCACCGCGTACAGCTCCAGTGCCCGCTGCAGGCCGGGCATGGCCAGCAGCGAGGCGTTGGCCTGCGGCGCGTCGGCCAGGGTGAGCGGGCAGATCGCGTAGGGCTGGCCGATCCGGTCGGCGGCGAGGAAACCGAAGAACGTGGCTTCGCCCGCCAGCTGGCGCAGCTGTGCCTGCGCCGCGGTGTCCTCGCCCCGGGCGGCCAGCGCGCGGGCCTGGAAATAGCGCCATTCGCCGTCCTGCTGCTGGCTGGCCGGCATGGCGGCGATGGCGTCCAGCACGGCGGTCCAGTCCTGGCGCGCCAAGGCTACGCGGGCGCGCCATTCGCGGGTGGCGTCGGTTTGCGCGGCGGCAGGCAGCGCGGCCAGGCGCGCCAGCGAGCGGTCGTCGAAATCGGTGGCGTGGAACAGCGCCAGGGTGGACAGGATCTGCTGGCGCTGCGCCTCGCTGAACGCGAAGCGGCCCTGCAGGTTTTGCCAGGCGGTGTCGGCGCTGGCGGTCTGGCGTCGCGCCAGCCGGGTCAGCGCCAGCGTGGCGGCGCGGGTGTTGCGCGGCGTGTCGGGCCACAGGGCGGCGTCGGCGACGGCGGCGGCCGGGTCGCGCAGCGCCTGCGCCAGGTGCAGCGCGTCGGCCTGCTCGGTCGGCGGCAGCCAGGCGGCGAGGCTGGCGACGGTGCCGCCCTGGCCGGCATCGGCGGCGAGGTCGATGCGCTGCCACAGCCGTTCGGCGGTGAGCAGGCCTTGCTGGCGGGCGGCGTCCAGCACCGCGTCGCAGGCGCCGGGCAGGTTGGGCTTGGCCCACAGCGTGGCCAGGTCGCGCGGGAAATCCAGCGTGCCGCCGCCGGCCAGCTGCGCCTGCAGCGCATCGCAGGCCAGCGCGTCGCCCAGGCCGGGCCGGTACAGCGCGGCAAAGCCGGTCCAGTCCTGGCGTCGGGCCAGTTCGCGCAGGAAATCGCGGCGCAGGTCGTCGGCGGGGATCAGGTCGGGGTACGCGGCCAGGTAGGCCTCCACCGCCGGCCGCTCGATCAGGCGGATGTCGTGTTCCAGCGCGGCGGCGGGCAGGTAGGGATACAGCGGATAGTCGTGCAGGTTGCCGGCCAGCGCGCGCCAGCCGTCGCCGCCCTGGCTGGCGGCGGCATAGGCCTGGCGGAACGCCGTGCGCTGGGTGTCGATGGACGCCACCGCCTGCGCGTGGGCCGCGCCCGCCAGCCATGCCGCCGCCACCAGCAGCCCGGAAATGATGCGCCGTGGCGCTGCGCTCGCGAACATGGGGGCTCCTTTCAGGCGGGCGCCCAGTGTAGTGGATGCCCCGTGTGCCCCGGCCGTGAAACGGCGCGCCGTGGCGCGCGGCGTCGGCGCTGGTTAAGCTGGCGTGCTTCACTCCACGCACACGAAGGATCGGCATGTCCCGCTTACCCTGGCCGCGCCATCGGCGGCACCTGGTGGTCTGGCTGGGCCTGTTGTTGGCGGCGCTGGCGGTCAGCGCGGTCTGGTGGGCGGCCGGGCGCCCCGTGGCGTTGCCGGATGCGCCCTCCTCGCGCATCGCCTGCGTGTCGTACTCGCCGTTTCGCGGGCCGGGCGAGACGCCGCTGGACCCGGACGCCTTCATCAGCCCGCAACGCATCGACGCGGACCTGCGCGCGCTGTCCCGTCGCTTCGACTGCGTGCGCACCTACTCGCAGGGACAGGGCCTGAGCGCGGTGCCGGCGATTGCCGCGCGCTACGGCATGAAGGTGCTGATGGGCATCTGGCTGGGCAGCGACCCGGCGGCCAACGCGCGGCAGGTGCAGTTGGGCATCGCCGCCGCGCGGCAGACGCCGCAGGCGCTGCGCGGGGTGATCGTGGGCAACGAGGTGCTGCTGCGCGGCGAGCTTTCCGCCGATGCGCTGGGCGCGTATGTGCGCGAGGTGCGCGCGGCGGTGGATGCACCGGTGAGCTACGCCGACGTGTGGGAGTTCTGGCTGCGCCACCCGGAGCTGGCCGCATCGGTGGATTTCGTCACCATCCACATCCTGCCGTACTGGGAGGATCGCCCGGTCGCGCCCGACGGTGCCGTGCGCCACGTGGCCGAGGTGTACGCCAGGGCGCGCCAGGCGTTCGGTGCGCTGCCGGTGATGATCGGCGAAACCGGCTGGCCCAGCGCCGGCCGTCCGCGCCAGGGTGCCAGCGCCAGCGTGGTGAACGAGGCGCGCTACCTGCGCGAGTTTCTGCGCTACGCCGCGACGGTGGCCATGCCCTACAACGTGATCGAGGCGTTCGACCAGCCGTGGAAGCGCGCGCAGGAGGGCACCGTGGGCGGCTACTGGGGCATTTTCGACACCCATGCGCGACCCAAATTCGCCATGCGCGGGCCGGTGGTGGAGGTGCCGCGCTGGTGGCTCGGCGAGCTGGCGGCGGCGGCGGGTGCGCTGGTCTTTGTGCTGCTGGGCGGCTGGCGTTCGGGCGCGGGCGGGCGTGGCGCGCTGGCGCTGGCGTTGGCCGGCTGGGCCAGCGGCGGTGCGCTGGCATGGCAGGCGCGGCAGATGCTGTATGCCTGCCGCGACGTGTGGGAGTGGGGCGTGTCGGTGACCGCCTGCGTGGCCGCGCTGGTCACCGCGTTGTGGCTGGCGCGCTGGATCGCGGTGCGGCTGGGCGGCGTGGATCGGCCGGCCTTGTCCACCTTGCCGCGCCTGGCCTGGTTGCTGGCGCTGGCCTACTACGGCCTGTTGCTGGTGTTCGACGGCCGCTACCGGGATTTTCCGCTGGGCCTGTTCGCCTTGCCCTGCGTGGGCTTTGCGCTGGTCGGCTGGCTGGGCGAGGCGGCGCGCCGCCCGCCGTTGCCCGAGGCACGCTTCCTGGCGGTGCTGCTGCTGGTGCTGGGCGTGGCCGTGCTGGCCCAGGAGCACGGGCTCAACCGCGCCAGCTGGCTATGGCTGGGCCTGAACCTGCTGCTGGCCTTGCCCGTGTTGTGGGCCTGGCGGCAGGCGCGGCGCGCGCAACTGCTGCCGCAGCAGGCGTAGGCAACCCACCAGCACGGCCAGCGCGCCGGCTTCCACGCAGTACAGCAGCAGTGCGAACACGCCCAGCGCGGCAGCCAGCCAGGCCAGCCACGCGCGCCGGCCGAGCAGGGCCAGCACGGCGACGACCAGCGCCACGATGCCGTAGATGCCGCGCAGGAAACCCAGCACCAGCCATAACCGGGCGGTGCACCACGCCGGCGCGTGCGCGCTGGCGCACAGCTGGCCCACGGCGCTCGATTCCACCAGCCCGTAGCGCAGCGTCGCCGCACCGGCACCCACGACCAGCAGCGCCAGCCAGGGCAGGGCGATGCGCAGGCGGCCCGGCGCGCCGCTCATCGGGCGGCCTTGCGCACGGCGCTGCCCACGTTGGCCGGCAGGCGGACCTCGGCGGCCAGCGGCAGGTGGTCGGAAAACGCCTGCGGCAGCGCCCACACCTTGTCCAGCACGATGCCCGGCGAGGTGATGATGTGATCCAGCGCCCGTCGTGGTTTCCAGCTGGGAAAGGTAGGCGTGGCCTGCGCCGGCGGCTGCAGGCTGCTCTTGGCGAACAGCTGGCGCATCTCGTTGCTGCCCGGTTCGGTGTTGAGGTCGCCCATCAGCACGGCATGGGGAAAATCCTGCAGCAGCTCGGCGATGAAGCCCAACTGCTGCGCGCGCGCCGCCGCGCTCAGCGACAGGTGCGCGATCATCACCGCCAGCGCATTGGCGCCTTCGCCGAACTGCGCCAGCAGCGCGCCGCGCCCGGGGATGCGGCTGGGCAGCGGGTAGTCCAGCACCGCGTGAGGTTCCATGCGGCTGATCAGGCCGTTGGCCGAATGCGCCAGCCGCGCCATCGCGCGGTTGGGCTGGTGGCTCCAGAACGGCATGCCGGCGGTCTCGGCCAGGTAGCGCGTCTGGTTGAGAAAGCCCGAGCGCAGGCTGCCGGCGTCGGCCTCCTGCAGGCCGATCACGTCGAACTGCGGCAGCACCTCGGCCAGGCGGTCGAGGTTGTCCATCTTGCTGCGCCCCGGCAGCACCGCGTTGAGGCTGCGGGTGACGTACTCCCGATACCGCTGCACGCTGCCGCCGGCCAGGATGTTGCAGCTGAGCAGGCGCAGGCGTCGTTCGGCGGTGGACGTGTCGGGGGCGCTGGCGCGGGTCATCGCATCACGGAAAAGAGGGAAAACAGGCACATGATGCTGTGGCCTGGCATGTACCGGCAAACGTGAACGCCGGGGCGGCGGCTATTTTTTCGCCGCCAGCGCGCGCTTGGCCAGCCACAGGGCCACGGCCGCCATCTCGTCCTGGGTCCGCACGCCGGTGACGCGGTAGGTGCCGTCGACGACGAGGGTGGGCGTGCTGTCCACCTGCCAATGGCGGATCAGGTCCAGGTCGCTCGCCATCGCGGCGGTGGCCGCGTCGGAGTTGGCCTCGCGCAGGAACGCGTCGCGGTCCACGCCGTTGCGGGCGTAGAAGTCGGCCAGGTCGTCCAGCGAGTTGATCGGGTAGTTGAGCTTGAACTTGGCCTCGAACAGCGCCAGGTGGGTGCGCTCGGCCACGCCCAGCTTCGCGGCGGCGTAGTAGGCGCGCGCGTACGGCTCCCAGTCGGCGCTGAACGGCGCCGGCAACAGCTTGAACACGACGCCGGCGGGCAGCTCCTTGCGCAGCTTGTCAGCCAGGGGCGCGAAATGCGCGCAGTGCACGCAGCCGTAGGAGAACACCTCCACCACCTCGACCTTGCCCTCGTCGCTCAGCCGCCGCTGCGGCGCGGGCAGGGTGACGTACTCGCTGCCCTCGGCATACGGCGCGGCGTCGGCGGTACCGGGTTGCGCGGTGCAGGCGCTGGTGAGCACCAGTCCGGCGGTCAGGGCCAGTACGCGCCATCGGGTGAGGATCTTCATGCGGGTTCTCGACTGCGGACGTTCGATGTTCGGGGGCGGGCGGCGCTTACTTGCCGGCGGTTTCCTTCGCCACCAGCCAGCGGGTCAGCTCCACCGTCTGCGCGTAGCCGCCGGCGCTGCCGACGGTGTAGCGGTACTTGCCGTTGACCACCATGGTCGGCGTCTGTTCAATGCCCAGCGCCTTCACGCGCTCGTCGGCGCGCTTCATCTTGAGGTTGGTGGCGAACGAGTCGGCCACCGCCTCGAACTCCTTCGGGTCCACGCCGAATGGCGCGTACACCTTGGCCGCGTCGGCGATGGTGGGCAGCGCGGCGGCGGGCTTGAGACCGGTGCCGCTGGGGTTCATCGCGCTCAGCTCGCGGCTTTTCCACACCGCGTCGTACATCGCGTCGTTGCCCTTCTCGGCCACGCCCAGCGCCTGCGCGGTGAAATACGCGCGCTGCAGCATGATCCAGTTTTCCGGCGGATTGAACGAGGCGGGCAGGTAGGTCATCACCGCGTTGGCCGGCAGGCTGGCGGCGATCTGGCTGGCGGTGGGGTGGAACGCGTTGCAGGCCGGGCAACCGTAGGAGAACACCTCGGTCACCTCCACCTTGCCCGGCGCCACCGTGGTGGGCTGGGCCGGCTCGATCAGGAAGTAGTTCTTGCCCTCGACCCAGGTGCCGTCATCCACGAACGGCGCGGCGCTGGCGCGGCTGTCGGCGGGCGTGGCCGTGTCCGGCGCGGTGGCGGCGGGGGCCGGTTCGTCATCCGGGGTGACGGCGGTGCTGGCCACGGCCGGCGCCATCGTGGTGGTGACCGCCGGCGCGGAGCTGGCCGGCGCGGCGGCAACGGTGGCGACCGGCGCGGGCTCGGCGGCCGGTGGCGTGGTGTCGCTGGGCTGGCTGCAGGCGGCAAGCGCGAACAGCGCGGCGCAAAGGATCGGCAGACGCTTCAACATGGGGGTATGACCTCGGCGCAGGGACGCAAGGGTGGTTCGGGTGGGGGCCGAAACCGAAAGCGCCGGCACAGGGCCGGCGCGCGGGGCATCAGGGCGTGGCGGCCGATTCGGCGTCGGCGCTGTGCAGGCCCTCGATGTAGCTGGCCAGTGCCGCGATGTCGTTGCTGTCGAGCTTGGCGGCGATCGACGGCATGATCTTGGCGCGGGCGTCGTCGCCCCAGGTGGTGCCGTCGTGCCAGGCCTTCAGCGTGGCTTCCACGTACTGCGCGTGCTGGCCGGCCAGGTGCGGATAGGTGGCGCCCGGGTTGCCGCTGCCGTCGACCGAGTGGCAGGCCATGCAGGCCGGGATGCCGCGGCTGGCGTCGCCTTGGCGGTACAGCGTCTGGCCGTGCTCGACCAGCGCCTGGTCGGCCACGCCCGGCAGGGCGGTCTTGCCGGCGAAGTAGGCGCCCAGGTCGTGCATGTCCTGCTCGGACAGCGGCGCGGCCATGCCCATCATGATCGGGTTCTGGCGCTTGGCCGCCTTGAAGTCGGTCAGCTGGCGCACGATGTACTGCTCGCTCTGGCCGGCCAGCTTCGGGTACTGCGCGTCGGCGGAGTTGCCGTCCATGCCGTGGCAGGCGCCGCAGACGGCGGCCTTGGCCTGGCCGGCGGTGGCGTCGCCGGGCTTGACGGCGCCGGCCGGCGCGGCGGCGGTTTCAGCGGGTGCGGCGGCAGGGGCTGCGCTGGCGGCGGCAGCCGGCTGGGCATCCTGCGCCAGGGCCGTGCCGGACAGCACGAGGGCGAGGGCTACGGCAGCCCCGAGAACAGCGGGCCGGAAACCGGCAGACCGAAAACTCATACAATTGACTCCCGAGAGACTGCAGACACCTGCCGTTGATTGCAGCCATCAGGCCCGCCATCGGCAGAAACCGCAGAATTATCCTGTGCCACCGTACCTTGGTCAAACCGCCTCATGCCCAATCCCCTGCAGGGCGCACAGTTCGTGCTCGCCGCCCATCGCGTCAGCCAGTTGCCTGCCGACCAAGGCGCGGAGGTGGCGTTTGCCGGCCGCTCCAACGCCGGCAAGTCCAGCGCGCTGAACGCGTTGACCAACCACAAGGGGCTGGCGCGCACCTCCAAGACGCCCGGTCGCACCCAGCAGATGGTGGCGTTCGGCCTGCCGCCCGCGTCCGCGGCCGACGGCGCGCCGGTGGAAACGCGCCTGATCGACCTGCCCGGCTACGGCTACGCCAAGGTGCCGCAGGAGATGCGCGAGCACTGGAGGCACGAGATCGACGCCTACCTGCACCGCCGCCGCAGCCTGCGCGGGCTGGTGCTGATCGCCGATATCCGTCATCCGCTGAAGGAGTTCGACCGCACCATGCTGGCGTTCTGCGCGGCCACGGCGCTGCCCTGCCACGTGCTGCTGACCAAGGCCGACAAGCTGTCGCGCAACCAGGCCATGCAGGCGCTGGCCGCGCTGCGCAAGAGCCTGGCCGGTGACGACGCGTCCGTCACGGCGCAGGTTTTCTCCTCCAGCGCCGGCACCGGCGTGGACGAGGCGCGCGAGGCGGTGGCGACCTTGCTGCGCACGCCGCGCCAGGACGTCGCATCGGCCTGAGCGGCGGCGGCGCTACCATGGCCGCCCCGTTCGTCGCCTGTCGCCATGGCCAAGCTCTATTTCTATTACTCGGCAATGAATGCCGGCAAGACCACCACGCTGCTGCAGAGCGCGTACAACTACCGCGAGCGCGGCATGCGCACGCTGATCCTGAAACCGGACATCGACACCCGTGGCCCTTCATCCGGCCCGGCCGGTGATGTGCCTGCACCGGCGGACGCCAAGGCGGCCACGGTGTCCTCGCGCATCGGCCTGCATGCGCAGGCGCACCGCTTTCGGGCCGAGGAGAACCTGTTTGCCCTGGTCGAGGCCGACATCGCCGCGCACGGCCCGCTGCACTGCGTGTTCGTGGACGAGGCGCAGTTCCTGGCCAAGGCGCAGGTGTGGCAGGTCAGCGACGTGGTGGACCGGCTGGGCATTCCGGTGCTGGCCTACGGCCTGCGCACCGATTTTCGCGGCGAGCCGTTCGAGGGCAGCGCGTACCTGCTGGCCTGGGCCGACGAGTTGCAGGAGATCAAGACGATCTGCCACAGCGGCAGCAAGGCCACCATGGTGGTGCGCGTGGACGAGCACGGCCGTGCCGTCACCGACGGCCCGCAGGTTGAGATCGGCGGCAACGAGCGCTATGTCTCGGTGAGCCGCGCCGAGTTCAAGAAGATCAGCGACGGCCACGGCCGCATCGAATTGCAGCAACCGGTCTTGCCGCTGGGCGAGCCGCACTAGCCGCGCCACCACCCGAGGAACCCGCATGACCGAGACAAGCCCCGGCCCCGCCTGGCCGCGCCCGTACTGGATGCCCGGCGAGGGCAAGGCCGTGCTGGTGTTCTACGTGTTCGGCAAATTCGACGCGGACCTGGCCATTCCCGCGGCGCGCTACCAGAGCCCGGGCCTGCCCGCGGGCATCGAGCTGCAGCGTTTCCAGAACGCGGTGCTGCGACGCTGGGAGGGCTACCCGCTGCAGGGCGCGCTGGGCGAGATCCTGCAGGCCGAGAGCCCCGACGTGGTGGCGCAGGCGCGTATCGCGCCGGAGGTGCTGGTGATCCGCGGCGAGCTCGACGACAGCACCAGCCTCGACTACCTGCACGACACGCTGGGCGTGCTGGCCGGCCTGCTCGACGTGGGCGGCACGGCCATCCTCGATCCGCAGATCCTCAGCCTGTTCAGTGCCGACCAGTGGCGCCAGCGCTACCTGGTGCCCGGCGGCGCGCCGCCGCGCAACCACGTGCTGATCCTGTGCAACGCCGACGACGCGCCCGACCGCTCGTGGGTGCGCACGCGCGGCCTGCGCAAGTTCGGCCGTCCCGATCTCAGCGTGCGCAACGTGCCGGCCGACGCGCTCGGCCATGCCGGCGCGATGTGCGAGCGGCTGATGGAGTTCCAGGCGATGGGCGGCCGTTTTGCCGAAGGCCAGCTGCTGGCCGTCGACGGCCTGGCCACCGACATGGAGGCCCACCACGGCGGCAGCGCCGACGACCCCCAGTTCAACAACACCCACGTGGCGTTCCACTGGCCGGTGTAGGCGTGCCCCCGCCCTGTGGGGTGGGAGCAACTTTTGTAGGAGCGCACCCTGTGCGCGATGCTCTTCGTCACCTCACGAAAAGCATCGCGCACAGGGTGCGCTCCTACATCACGCGAAAATCCCGTGCCTGTGGAGTGCGCGCCTACCGCTGGCAGCGCGGACACCAGAACGTGGAGCGCTGGCCCAGCGTGACCTGGCGGATCGGCGTGCCGCAGACGTGGCATGGCTCGCCCTGGCGGCCGTAGACGTTGAGCTCGCGAAAGAAATAGCCGGGTGCGCCGTCGGGGCTGATGAAGTCGCGCAAGGTGGTGCCGCCGCGCTCGATGGCCCAGGCCAGGATGCGTTTCACCTCGACGGCCAGGCGCGCGTAGCGGGCGCGCGACACCGTGCCGGCAGCGCGGCGCGGGTCGATGCCGGCGGCGAACAGCGCCTCGCTGGCGTAGATGTTGCCCACGCCCACCACGATCGCGTTGTCCATCAAAAACAGCTTCACCGCCGCCGTGCGGCCGCGTGAGCGGTGCCACAGGAGATCGCCGTCGAACGCGTCGGTGAGCGGCTCGGGGCCGAGTTTCGCCAGCAGCTCGTGGGTTTGCCCGGGCGGTTGCCACAGCAGGCAGCCGAACCGGCGCGGATCGGTGAAGCGCAGCAGGCGCGGGCCTTGCGTGGCGGTGCGCTCCAGCGACATGTCCACGTGGTCGTGCGGGCCTGCCGGCGCGTCCGGCGGCAGCACGCGCAGCACGCCGGACATGCCCAGGTGCAGCAGCGCGCTGCCGGCGGCGGTGTGCAGCAGCAGGTATTTCGCGCGCCGCTCCACCGCGTCGATGCGCTGGCCGGGCAACTGCGTGGTGATCTCGGCCGGGATCGGCCAGCGCAGGTCGGGCCGGCGCAGCAGCACGCCGGTGACGCGCCGCCCGATCACATGGGGCGCGATGCCGCGACGGGTGGTTTCGACTTCGGGCAGTTCGGGCACGGGCGTGTCGTCAGGGCTGGTGGCTGGCTGGCGGTCGCGGCATGTAGTGGGCCGGCACCAGCGCGATGCGCTGGCCTACCTGCACGTAGCGCTGCGGCCCGGTGACCGAGGTTTCGCCAAACGCGACGCGCTCGCCATCCAGCGTGACCACCGCCGCCGGCGGCGCCAGGCCGATCCGCGCCAGCGCGAAGTCGCCGGCCGGACGCCAGCGCAGCACGTGCGCTGAGGCGATGTCGGCCAGTTCGTCCAGGCGGCCGTCGTCGTCGCGCCGGGGCGTGCCGTCCACGCGCCACCAATGGCCGTCGCGCTTTTCGTAGTGGGCGGTGGGTGCGCCGGCCAGGTCCAGCGCGATGCGCTGCACGGAGGCCGCGTCGCGCCCCAGCAAGGTGCCGGGCGCGGCGCGCGCGTCACGCTGCCATTGCCACAGCGCCGCACCAAGCAGGGCGGTGGTGATGGTCAGCACGATCAGGCGCTGGCGGCTGGCGCGGCGCATCGTCAACGCCGCCGGCGGCGCCACGCGATCAGGCCGCCGGCCAGCAACAAGGCCAGCGGCAGCAGCACCAGAAAGCCCACGCTGATCGCGTTCAGCTCGGCCTGCGAGATCTGCAGCAGGCGGTCGGGGGCGCCGCGCGGCGGCAGGTCCACCAGCTTGTCGTCGCCCAGCAGCCAGTCGAACAGGCGCTCGCCCAGCGCGCGGTTGCCGCCGTTGCCCAGGAAGGTGTTGGAGAGGAAATCGCCGTCGCCGATCACGGCGGCGCGCTGCTCGCTCTTGTCCGGGCTGGGCGACAGCCGGCTCAGCGCCAGGCCGAAATCCAGCGGCCCGCGCAGCTCGCCCGCGCTGGCGTCGAAGCGGATGTCCGACGGCGCGTCGTTGGCGATCGGCTGGAACTCGGTCCAGCTTTGCGGCCCCGAGCGCAGGAACGGCGCCACCGCCCAATCCGCTCCCGACGCCTGCGCCAGCGCCGAGACCTGCGGAAACAGCGTGGTGAGGGTGAGGCCGCGGGTGATCGCCTGCGGCGGGTAGTCGCCGCGCGTGATGATGCGCGGATCGTGCAGGCCCAGCGCGGTACCTGCGCCGTCCACCAGCACGCCGGGCAGCACGCGCACGCCAAGCGCGCGGGCCAGCGGCTCCAGCCCCTGCGAATCGTTGGCCGGCTCGGTCAGCCACAGCAGGTTGCCGCCGCGGTCCAGGTAATCCAGCAGCGCCTGCACCGCGCCCGGCGGCAGCGCCAGCGAGGGGCTGGCCAGCACCACCAGGTCGGTGTGCTCGGGCACGGCGCTGACCTGGCTGAAGTTGAGCGGCACGGCGCGCATGCCACGGCTTTCCAACTGGGCCATGAAGCTGCCCATGTCGGCGTTGGCCTGGCCGTCGGCGCGCCGCTCGCCGTCGCCGGTGACAAACGCCACCATGCGGTCGCTGCCGCGCACCAGCCGCTCCAGCGCGTTGGTGAGGCTGCGCTCGGACAATTCGTCCAGCCGCTGCTCGCGCTGGCCGTAGCGGATGATCAGCGCGCCATCCACCGTGATGCCCAGCTCGCGCATCGCCGCCGGATCCTGCTGCGGATCGACGAAACGCAGCGCCAGGTCGGGCTTGACCTGCTGGTAGCGCTCCAGGAAACCGGCCACCGTCTGGCGCAGGTTGCCCTGCGGGCTGGCGTAGCTGGTGATCTCCACCGGGCCGTCCAGCCGCGCCAGCACCGCGCGGCTGGGCGCCGACAGGCTGGCGCGGCCGCCGGCGGTCCAGTCGGCCACCCAGGCGAAGCGCGTGCCGAGGTAGCCCAGCGCAAGGGCGGCCAGCACCAGCGCCAGCGTGAACAGCCAGCCGTCGAGGCGTCGCAGCACGGCGCGCATCAGCCGCGCTCCCGTTCGCTGTCGAGCCGGCGTGCGGCCAGCGCCAGCGCCAGCGCGATCAGCAGCACGAACCAGAGCACATCGGCGCTGGACACCAGGCCGCGCAGCAGCGCCTGCTCGTGCGTGCTCATCGCCAGCGCGTTCAGCGCGCCGCCGTCGATGCCGGCCATCTGCGCGCCCAGGTTGACGCTCCACAGCGCCAGCGCGATCACCAGCGCCGCCGCCGCCGCGATGGCCGGATGCGAGGCAAAGGCGGAGCAGGCCAGGCCCAGTGCCGCCAGCGCCGAGAGCATCAGCGCCAGCCCCAGCGTGGCGGCGGCCAGCTTGCCGCCATCGAGGTCGGTGGCGTGCGCCAGCACCAGCGGCATGGCCAGCGTCAGCGCCAGCCATGGCGCCAGCCACGCCAGCAGCGCGATGTACTTGCCCAGCACGATGCGCCAGGCGGGCAGGCCGGTGGCCAGCAGCAGCGGCAAGGTGCCGTTGCGCCGCTCGCCCGCCAGCGTGGACATGCTCAGCAGCGGCACCACCAGAAACGCCAGTTGCGCCAGTTGCGCCAGCAGCGGCACCGCCACCAGGTCGGCAAAGCCCGGTCCGTCCGGTTGCGCCGCGCGCTGCACCTGGCCGGCCAGGAAACCGCCCAGCAGCAAGGTAAAGCCCCACGCCAGCCACGCCAGGGTCAGCGCGGCCAGCACCCAGGCCAGCGGCCGCACCGCCAGCCGCCGGCATTCCAGTCGTGCCACCGCCCAGGTGCCGCTCATGCGGCGCGCGCCGGGGTGGTGGCGCCGGTCATGGCGATGCCGAAAAACGTGCGTTCCAGGGCGGCGTGGTCGTCGGCGCTGACGCGGCCCTCGTGGCGCAGGCGGCCGTCGTGCAGGATCGCCACGCGGTCGCACACCGCCGCCACCTCGGCCAGCAGGTGGGTGGACAGGATCACCGCCGTGCCGGCGGCGGCCTCCTCGCGGATCAGGGCACGCACCGCCGCCACCTGCACCGGGTCCAGCGCGTTGGCCGGCTCGTCCAGCACCAGCAGGGCGGGGCGATGCAGCAGCGCACAGGCCAGGCCCAGCCGCTGGCGCTGGCCCTGCGACAGCACGCCGGCCAGGCGGCGGGCCAGGGGCTGCAAGTCCAGTCGCTGCAGCACGCGCTCGCGCGCGTCGCGCAGGGCGGCACCACGCAGGCCGCGCAGGCGGCCGTGGGCATCGAGGTTTTCGGCCACGGTCAGCTCGGCCCATGCCGGCGCGCGTTCGGGCAGCCAGCCGACGCGCTGGCGCACCAGCGCCGGGTGCTCCAGCACGTCGCGCCCGTCCAGGTGCAGGCTGCCGCTGTCCGGTCGCAAGGCGCCGGCGATCATCGACAGCGTGGTCGACTTGCCCGCGCCGTTCACGCCCAACAGGCCCAGCACCTCGCCGGCGCGCAGCGCCAGGCTGAGGTCTTGCACGGCGTCCCGCCCGGCGCGGCGGCGGCCGAGCCGTTCCAGTTGCAGGAGCGGCGGTGAGGCGGGGCTGGTCGTGGTCATTGCGTGATTGTCACGGCGCCCCCACTGTCAGGCAACCGGCATGCTGGCGTAACCGCAGATTAGCGTTCGCCGCTTGACGGCCTGCTACCATCGTGATCCACACGCGCGGCACGCCCGCGCGCGACAGCCCCCCACTTGCGGTGTCTTCCATGCTCGACGCGGTACTCGATTTCCTCAACGACGGCTTCACCGGCGCAAGCTGGGTGCAGATGCTGGTCTACCTGCTGGTGATGACCCAGCTCACCATCTTCACGGTGACGCTGTACCTGCATCGCAGCCAGACCCATCGCGGCGTGGATTTCCACCCGGCGCTGGCGCACTTCTTCCGCTTCTGGGGCTGGCTCACCACCGGCATGGTCACCCGCGAGTGGGTGGCGGTGCACCGCAAGCACCACGCCAAGGTGGAAACCGCCGAGGACCCGCACAGCCCGATGGTCTTCGGCATCAAGAAGGTGTTCTGGGACGGCGTGTCGCTGTACCGCGACGCCTGCGAATCGAAGGCCGACATGGAGCAGTACGGCCGCGGCACGCCCAACGACTGGGTGGAAAACAAGCTCTACGGCGCGCATCCGTACTGGGGGCCGGCGCTGATGCTGCTGATCAACCTGGCGCTGTTCGGCGTGATCGGCGCGGCGCTCTGGGCGGTGCAGATGATCTGGATCCCGTTCTGGGCCGCCGGCTTCGTCAACGGCATCGGCCACTGGGCCGGCTACCGCAACTTCGAGAGCGCCGACACCGCGCGCAACCTGATCCCGTGGGGTTTCTGGATCGGCGGCGAAGAGCTGCACAACAACCACCACGCCTTCCCCAGCTCGGCCAAGTTCGCGCTGCGCAAGTGGGAGTTCGACATCGGCTGGGCGGCGATCTGCGGCCTGCGCGCCGTGGGCCTGGCCAAGGTGCTGCGCGTGGCGCCGTCGCTGGACGTGCGTCCCAACGTGCGCCTGCCCGACGCCGACACGCTCAAGGCCGTGCTGACCCACCGCTTCGAGGCCATGACCGACTACTACCGCGGCGTCATCGTGCCCACCCTGCGTGAGGAAGCCGCCCATGCCGGCGACAACCTCAAGGCCGTGCCGCGCCGCCTGCGCCGCGCCCTGGCCGACGGCGGCCGCTGGCTCGACCACGACGGCAGCGCCAAGCTGCAGGCCGTGCTGGCCCGCCGGCCCACCCTGCAGACCGTCTGCGACTTCCGCAGCCGCCTGGCGGCCTTGATGGAGCAGCGCGGCGCCGAACAGGCGCTCAAGGGCCTGCAGCAATGGATCCACGAGGCCGAGGAAAGCGGCATTCGCGCGCTGCAGGAGTTTGCGCAGCGGTTGAAGGGCTATACGGTCGCCCACGCCTGATCACGCTGCACCACCTTGATTCGGAACGACCCGCCGCAAGGCGGGTTTGTTTTTTTCGCCCTTGTGCAGGAGCCCGCTGGCGGACGATGCCTTTCCGGCAAATGGGAATCGCAAAACACCGCCCACCAGCGGGCTCCCGCGTGGCAAGCTTGGACAGGTTGCGCATCGGCAGGGATGACGGGATGGTTCGACGGGTGGTGGTGCTTGGCGCAACCGGCGTGTTCGGTTCGCGCATCGCGGCGCGGCTGGCGCATGACGCGCGTTTCGAGCTGGTGTTGGCGGGCCGCAAGGAGGCGTCGCTCGACGCCTTGCGTGCGGCCCTTGGCGATGCGCGTTTGCGTGTCCATGCACTGGATACGGCGGGAGCGGATTTTTCGAAGGCGCTGGGCGCGCTGGAGCCGCATCTGGTGATTCATGCCGCCGGGCCGTTTCAGGGGCAGGACTATCGCGTGGCCGAAGCCTGCATCGACGTGGGCAGCGATTACGTCGATCTTGCCGACGGCCGCGACTTCGTCTGCGGCTTTTCCCGTCTCGACGAACAGGCGCGGCGCGCGGGCCGATTGCTGGTCAGCGGTGCGTCCAGCGTGCCGGCCCTGAGTTCGGCGGCGGTCGATGCGTTGTTGCCGAGGTTCGGTTCGCTCGACGCCATCGAGCACGCGATCAATCCCGGTAACCGTACCCCGCGCGGCGATGCCACGGTGGCATCCATCCTTGGCTATTGCGGGCGTCCGATCCGTCTCTGGCGTGACGGCCGCTGGGACGTGGCGCGCGGGTGGATGGACAGTCGGCTGTAGTGGTTTCCGTTTGGCCGCCGCCGCGTGGGCGTTTGCGATGTGCCCGACCTGCAGCTGTTTCCGTTGCGCTATCCGCAGGCGCGCTCGGTGGTTTTCCGCGCGGGTCTCGAGCTGCCTGTGCTGCAGTGGGCCACCTGGGGCATGGGTGTGCTGGTGCGGCTGGGCCTGATCCGCGACCTCGCGCGCCACGCGGCCCTGCTGAGGCGCATGAGCGAGTGGTTTGTGCGCCTGGGTTCGGACGTGGGTGGCATGGCGGTGGAGTTGCGTGGCATTGACACGCACGGCCAGCCTCTGCATCTGTGCTGGTGGCTGGATGCCGATGCGGGCGATGGTCCGCAAGTGCCTGTTACGCCCGCCGTCGTATTTGCGCGCCGATGGGCGGATGGGCTGGTGGAAGCCACGGGCGCCATGCCATGCATGGGTTTGTTGACGCTGGAACAGATCGTCGCGGGCTTCGATGGATTCGCCCTGCGCACCGGTATCGAGGCGATGCCCGTCAGTCGATGAAACGCCAGGCCTGTTCCGGCTCGGGTAGGCGGCACTGCGTTCGGCGGCCGAACAGGCGATAGCGATGACGGGCGATCCAGCGATAGCCGGCGTCGCGCAGGCGTCGCGGGATCATGCGCAGCATCGTGCCTGTCACGCGCCAAGGGCCACCGAGCCGAACCAACACGCGTGCGATGGCGTCGGTGTCGCTGTAGCCCTGTCCCTGCTCGACCAGTAGGAAAGAGACCGGATCGTCAGGCGACAGGCCGTGCGCGATCAACAGGGCGCGGCCGTGTTGGCCCTGCATGGCCGCCAGCCGGAAATAGCCCGCGTGGTCGTGCTGCAGGATGAAATCCACCCAGCGGCTGCACAGCAGGCAGACGCCATCGAAAACGATGGTGGGGGGATCGTGGTCAGGCGACATGATCGATCTCCAGCCAGCCCCGATACGCGACAAGCCGGCCGACCAGCGGCAGGCGCACATCGATGTCGAAGGCATAGTGCCCGTCGCGCATGCCGCTGCGCGACGATATCGTGCCGCACAGCGCGAGCGGCAATGGCAGGCCGAACAGGCGCACGCCTCGAAGCCGCCAGTCGATGGCATCGCCATCGCGGTGCAAGGTGAAGTGGACGGTCACCGGGCCGAGTCGTTCGTGCAGCTGGCCGTTCCCGCCGGCGCGCAGTGTCGATTGCATGTGGCCGCCGGGAAACAGGCGGCTCCAGTGTTCGTGGTTTGCGTGCCGTTCGATGCTTACCGTGATGGCTTGCCCGGCGCCGGGATCGGGCAGGGAGAGCAGGCGGCGAAGCCAGCGGGCGACCGGGTGGGTTTCGCCAGCGACGTCGGCGATGCCGCTGGCCCGGACGAGATTGCCCTCCGCGTGCATGCGCCGCACCGGGGGAGCAAGCTGCGGCCAGTCGACGGAAGCCAGCAGGGTGGGGAACAGCGCGGCTTTTGATCGCATGGCGACCATCTTCGGGAATGGCCGGGTCGGGGGCAAGAAAAAACCCGCCTTGCGGCGGGTTTTGAGTGTTTCACTGGATGACTCGCTGCGCTCGCCCCGTTGGGGCCACCCTCCGGGCGTTCTGCGCGCTTGTCCAGCTTGCGCTGGGATGACGTTCTGACGAAGGCGTCCGCGCGATGCGCGAATGCGCCGGAACGTGGAAAAAGAAAACCCGCCATAAAGGCGGGTTTGTCATGCTCCACTGGATGATTCGCTGCGCTCACCCCTTCGGGGCCGCCCTCCAGGCGTTCTGCGCGCTTCGCGCTTGTCCTGCCTTCGCAGGGATGACCAAATGGCCAGCCACGCGCTGCGCGCGTGGGCCATTTGGTCACTTGATCTTGCCTTCCTTGTAGATCACGTGCTTGCGCACGACCGGATCGTACTTCTTGAACTCGAACTTTTCCGGCGTGTTCTTCTTGTTCTTCTTGGTGGTGTAGAAGTGGCCGGTGCCGGCCGAGGAGATCATGCGGATCTTGTCTTGGGTCTTGCTTGCCATGGTTTGCTCCTCAGACCTTTTCGCCGCGGGCGCGCATTTCGGCAATCACGGCTTCGATGCCCTTCTTGTCGATCGTGCGCAGCGCATGGTTGGAAACGCGCAGTTTGATCCAGCGATTCTCGCCGGCGACCCAGAAACGACGCTCATGCAGGTTGGGCAACCAGCGGCGACGGGTTTTGTTGTTGGCGTGCGAGACGTTGTTGCCGCTCTGCACACCCCTACCGGTGACTTGACATACACGGGCCATGACGACCTCCGTTGAAGGGCTTGGTAAAGCCTGGTTTGCCACCCGTTGGCCAGGGCGGCATCGGCCCAGCGGCGCCTTGGCGCCCCGCGATGCTGGAGGTGGTGCTGTCGCATGTCGTCAAGGCCCGCATCGCGTGGCGGGCGTCCCGATGCAACGGGTCGACAGGGCGAGCCGGGCATTATCCCGGAAAAGTGCCCGCCAACGCAATCGCGCCCGGCCCGCACGCGTGCGCCGGGGGGTGATGTATGGAACAATCGCCCTCTTTTGAGCCGACGCACAACGCGATCCAAGGGATTTCCAATGGCAGAAGTGACCACCAATGGCCAGGCCGACGGCCAGGGCAACCAGCCGCTGCTGATGTTGCAGAAGATCTACGTCAAGGACGTCTCGTTCGAGGCGCCCAACGCGCCGCAGATCTTCCAGGAAATGGGCGACAACATGCAGTTGCAGCCGCAGGTGCAGCTGAACGTGGGCCACAAGGCCACCGACCTGGGCAACGACCATTACGAGGTGGTGCTGAGCCTGACCCTCACCTGCACGCTGGGCGAGCGCACCGCCTACCTGGCCGAGGTGGAGCAGGCCGGCCTGTTCGGCATCGCCGGCTTCAGCGAGGCCGACCATGCCGGCATCATCGGCAGCTACTGCCCGAACCTGCTGTTTCCGTATGCCCGCCAGGTGATCTCCTCGCTGGTGCTGGAGGGCGGCTTCCCGCCGTTCCTGTTGCAGCCGATCAACTTTGACGCGCTGTACAGCGAGCAGTTGCGCCGCATGCAGGGCGGCGAGGCCCCGGCCACGCTCAACAGCTGACCGGCGATGGACCGTCAAACCACCCTGGCCGTGCTTGGCGCCGGCTCGTGGGGCACGGCGCTGGCCGCGCTGTGCGCCCGCAACGGCGTCATCACGCGGCTGTGGGGACGCGATGCGGCCGCGCTGGCGGCGATCGCGCAGACCCACCAGAACGCCCGCTACCTGCCCGACGTGGCGCTGCCGCCCGAGTTGCAGTGCGAAAGCGACCTGGCCGCCGCCGTGCGCGGGGCCGACATCGTGCTGGTGGTGGTGCCCAGCCACGCGTTTGCGGCGATGCTCACCGAGCTGGCGCCGCTGCTCGACGACGGCACCGCCATCGCCTGGGCCACCAAGGGTTTCGAACCCGGTACCGGCCGTTTCCTGCATGAGCTGGTGGCCGAGCACCTGCCCGGGCGCGCCGCCGCCGTGGTGACCGGGCCGTCGTTTGCGCGCGAGGTGGCCGCCGGCCTGCCCAGCGCCGTCACCGTGCATTCGGAGGACGACGCCTTCGCCCATCAGCTGGCCAACCTGCTGCACGCGCCCAACCTGCGCGCGTATTCCGGCAGCGACGTGCTGGGCGCGGAGCTGGGCAGCGCGATGAAGAACGTGCTGGCCGTGGCCACCGGCATCGCCGACGGCATGGAGCTGGGCCTGAACGCCCGCGCCGGCCTGATCACCCGCGGCATGAACGAGATGCTGCGCCTGGGCATGGCGCTGGGCGCGCGGCCGGAAACCCTGATCGGCCTGTCCGGCCTGGGCGACCTGGTGCTGACATGCACGGGCGACCTGTCGCGCAACCGCCGGCTGGGCCTGGCGCTGGGTCGCGGCGTGGGCATCGACGAGGCCTTGCGCCAGATCGGCCAGGTGGTGGAAAGCATCCTCACCGCCGACGAGGTGAACCGGCTGGCGCGCAAGCACGACCTGGACCTGCCCATCAGTGCGGCCGTGCACGCGGTGCTGCATGGCGAGGTGACGCCGGTGGAGGCGCTCAAGCGACTGATGGCGCGCGAGCAGAAACCGGAATACCCGCCAGGCCTGTTCCGCACCGCCTGAGCCCTGCCGCGACGGGCGCGGACCCGTCGCGGCGGCTTTTTTGCCGTCCCCATGCACCGGCCGTTGTACGCGCCGCCGGTGTGTCGCGCCTGCTAAGCTCAACGTTTTGCTTGTCGCCAGGGACCGCATGCGCATGCAGCAACCGGACGATAAACAGCGCACCGGCGCCGCGTCGGCCAACGCCGACGACACGCTGCCGGCGGCGTGGCGGCGGTTGCTGGCCAAGCCGCGGGCGGTGGTCGTGGACGAGCCGGCCGTGCTCGGCTTTTTCCTTGAGGTGATGCCCGAGGAAAACGCCGCCTTTGCCCACATGGACGCCGCGCCCGTGCTGCTCACCGTGTCCGGCCATGGCCGCTACGCGCGGCCGGTGCCGCTGGACAGCCGCCACCTGACGCAGGCGCCGCTGGCGCCGCACGAGCAGCGCCTGGCCGCCACCGTGCTGGGCTTGCCGCAAAGCGTGCGCAAGGGACGCAGCTATGCGCGCCTGAGCGGTCACGTGGGCGATACCTTGCTGGCCGAGATGCTCGATACGGCGCCGTGCTTCCTGGGCGGCCTGGGCGGGTTGCGCCTGTCGCGGGGGCGCACGCACCCGCTGAACTGGCATTGGCAGATGGCGCCCGACGGCAGCCAGCGCCTGTTGCCGCAGCTGTCGCACAGCCAGCGCCTGCTGCGCGTGGATGCGCTGTGGTACCTCGACGTGGAGCACGCCGCGCTCGGCCTGCTGGAGGCCGCCGCCGAGGAAACCCGCTGGCTGGACCTGCCGCCGCTGGGCCCTGACTACGGCCACCGCCTGCGCGATCAGTTGCAGGGCAGTCGCCTGGCCACCCGGGTGCCGCCGCCGCAGGTGTTTGGCCAGATGCGCCGCTCCGAGCTGGCGCCCAAGCCGGTGCTGACCCTGCACGCGCTGACCCGCCACGCCCGCCTTGCCGCCGGCACGCCGCCGCTGGCCTATGCGCGGCTGGCGTTCGACTACGCCGGCGAGCGCCTGCCCGGTCGCGGCGGCGAGCCGCTGGTGCGACGCGTGCGCGACGACCAACTGGTGGAGATCACCCGCCGTCGCGCCGAAGAACTTTCCGCCATGGAGCAGCTCGAGCGCGCCGGCCTCACCCCCGGCGTCGATACCGAGGGCCTGCCCTGGGACGTGGCCGAAACCCTGCCCGAGGACGCCTGGCTGTTTCCCGGCACCGGCCACGCCGGCGCGCTGGAGGTGAACACGCCGGCGCGCTGGCTGGCGCTGCGCCCGCGCCTGGAGGGCGAGAATTTCCAGCTGGAATACGCGCCCAGCTTTCCGTTCGAGGTGCTGGAAGGTCCGGTGCGCTGGTACGGCCAGGCGGTGGAGGACACCGACGACCACGCCTTCGACCTGGAGATCGGCATCGAGCTGGAAGGCGAGCGCCACAACCTGCTGCCCGCCGTGGCGCAGGCGCTGGCCGAGCACCAGTTGAACCTCAGCCCCGCGCCGAACGAGCCGGACGACGCGGTGTGGTACGCGCCGGTCGACGCCCGTCGCCGCGTGCCGGTGCGGCTGAAGGAGCTGCGCGGCCTGCTGGCGCCGCTGGCCGAATACCTGGAGCGGCCGCGCCAGCAACTGCACCTGCCCAAGGTGCAGGCCGGCCGGCTGGAGGAGCTGGCCGCCGCCATGCCCGGTAACGGCACACTGGATGCGGCCGAGCCGCTGCTGGGTTTTGCCGCGCGCCTGCGCGACGCCGCCGAGCGCGCCAGCGACGCCGTGCCCGACGGCCTGACGGTGGAACTGCGCCCGTACCAGCGCGAGGGCCTGCGCTGGCTCAACGCGCTGGCCGCCGCCGGCGTGGGCGGCGTGCTGGCCGACGACATGGGCCTGGGCAAGACACTGCAACTGATCACCCACCTGCTGTCGCTGAAGCAGCACGGCGCGTTGACCCAGCCGGCGCTGGTGGTGGTGCCCACCAGCCTGATCCCCAACTGGCAATCGGAGATCGCCCGCTTCGCGCCGATGCTGCGCGTGCTGACCCTGCACGGCCCGCAGCGCGCCGAGGAGTTCACCCAGCTGGGCGACCAGGACATCGTGCTCACCAGCTACGCGCTGCTGCCGCGCGACGTGGTGGCGCTGCGCAAGCAGCCGTTCGCGCTGATCGTGCTGGACGAGGCGCAGCAGGTGAAAAACCCGCGCACGCAGGCGCGCCGCGCCCTGCTGAGCCTGCGCGCGCCGCGCCATGTCTGCCTGACCGGCACGCCGCTGGAAAACCATCTGGGCGAGCTGTGGTCGCAGATCGACCTGGCCGTGCCCGGCCTGCTCGGCGACGAGGGCGCGTTCCGGCGGCACTACCGCGTGCCCATCGAGAAACAGCACGACGAGGACTGCCAGCAGCGGCTCAACCTGCGCATCGCCCCGTTCATCCTGCGCCGCACCAAGGCGCAGGTGGCCACCGAGCTGCCGCCCAAGACCGAGATCACCCGTCGCGTGGTGATGGAAGGGCGCCAGCGCGACCTGTACGAAGGCCTGCGCCTGGCGCTCACCGAGGAGCTGCGCGAGGTGATCGCCCAGCGCGGCATCGCCCACTCCGGCATCGTGGTGCTCGACGCGCTGCTCAAGCTGCGCCAGGTGTGCTGCGACCCGCGCCTGGTGAAGCTGGAGGCCGCGCGCGGCGTGCACGAGTCGGCCAAGTTCGAGCTGCTGATGGACATGCTGCCGGCGCTGATCGACGAGGGCCGCAAGGTGCTGCTGTTCTCGCAGTTCACCGGCATGCTCAAGCTGATCGCCGCCGAGCTGGATCGCCGCCGCATCCCCTACGTCACGCTCACCGGCGACACCCGCGACCGCGCCGAGCCGGTGCAGCGCTTCCAGAACGGCGAGGTGCCGCTGTTCCTGCTGTCGCTGAAGGCCGGTGGCGTGGGGCTCAACCTCACCGCCGCCGACACCGTGATCCACTACGACCCGTGGTGGAACCCCGCCGCCGAGGCGCAGGCCAGCGACCGCGCCCACCGCATCGGCCAGGACAAGCCGGTGTTCGTGTTCCGCCTGATCACCGCCGGTACGGTCGAGGAGCGCATCGAGCAGATGAAGGCGCGCAAGGCCGAGCTGGCCGACGCCGTGCTCGAAGGCGGCGGCAGCCGCGAGAAGCTCAGCTTCGACGAGGGCGACCTGGACGCGCTGCTGGCGCCAGGCTGAGCTTGTCGCCTCAGCGCGGCGGCGTGCGGGTGCGCAGCAGGGCGTCCACCGATTGCTGCCAGGCCGGCGAGCCGGGTGCGGCGTGTGGCGCCTCCTGGCCCAGCTTGCGCTGCACCGCGGCGTTCCACTCGGCCGAGCCGTGGTCCGGTCCGTGGCCATCGCTGGCGATGCCCAGCGTCTGGTCGACCCAGTCGTACCAGGCCGGCGAGCCCAGCGTGGCGTCGGCAGGGGCGGCGGCAGGGGGTGCGTCGGCGGGCGGCGATGGCGAGCATGCCGCCAGGGTCAGGATGAGGACGATACCGGCGAGGGGGCGACGCATGGACACTCCTTGAGTCGGGTGTCCATGCACGGTAGCGGGCGCGTTGTTGCGCCGGATCAAAATTTCATCAGCGCGGCGTTACCGCGCGGGCTCACTCGCGCGCGGCCACTTCGTCCAGGTGGCGCAGCATGTCGGCCGGATCGTCGTAGACGCGGAACGCGCCCGATTCCTGCAGCTCGGCGCGGCCGTAGCCGCCGGACAGCAGGCCCACGCCCAGCGAGCGGGCGCGCTGCGCGGCCAGCATGTCCCACACGCTGTCGCCGATCACCAGCGCCTTGTGGATGTCCACGCCGAGACGGCGCGCGGCGGTGAGGAACAGGTCGGGGTCGGGCTTGGCGTGGCGCACCTGGTCGCGCGTCACCACGGTGACCTTGGCCGGGTCCACGCCCAGCGCCTGCAGGTTGGCGGCGGCGGTGGCCATGCGGCCGCTGGTGGCGATGGCCCAGGGGATGTCCTGCGCGGTGAGCTGGTCCAGCAGCTCGCGCGCGCCGGGCAGCGGGCGGATGGCGCTGGCCGCGTGCTGGCGGTTGTACGCCTCGGCGTGCCACTGGCGCAGCCGCGCCAGGCGGTCGTCGGTGATCTCCAGCCCGGTCTCGCGCAGCAGGATGTTGGCGAACAGGCCGCCGCTCATGCCGATCTTGCGGTGGATGCGCCACACCGACAGCTCCACGCCCTCGCGCTCCAGCGCCTCCTTCCAGGCCAGGACGTGCTGGTAGACGCTGTCGACGAGGGTGCCGTCGAGGTCGAACAGGAAGGCGGTGTCGCTGCGGGCCATGGGTGTCTCCGGATCAGTGCGTGGCGTGGGTGGGTCGACCCGATCGCTCAGGACGGCAGTTTGATAGCGCTGTCAAAACGCGCCGGCTGCGCCCACAACGGGTGGCCGGTCTCCTGCAGCGCCAGCGCGGCGGCGCCCAGCAGGCCCGGTTCGGGATGCATGATGGCGATGGTGGGCACCTGCTCCATCGTTTCGCGGAAACGGCCCTTGGCCTCGAAGCGCTCGCGGAAGCCGCCATGCTGCAGCCACGGCAGCAGGATCGGCAGCACGCCGCCGGTGAGGTACACGCCGTCCCAGCCGCCCATGGTGAGCACCAGGTCGCCGGCCACGCTGCCGAAGATGCCGGCCAGCGTTTCCACCGTGCGCACGCACAGCAGATCGTCGCCAGCCACGGCGTGGGCGGTGATGTCCTCGGGAGTGAAATCCTGCACCGGCTGGCCGGCAATGTCGGCCAGCGCCAGGTACAGGTTCACCAGGCCGTTGCCGCAGATCATCCGTTCGTTGGAGACGCGGCCGAAGCGCTGGTTGAGCCGGTGCAGGATCTCCACGTCCTCGGTGGTGTGCGCCGCGAAGCCGGCGTGGCCGCCCTCGCTTTCCAGCACGCTGCAGTCGCCGTCGCGCAGCAGCAGGCCGCCCACGCCCAGGCCGGTGCCCGGGCCCATCACCACGAAGGTCTGCGAGCGGTGGCGACCCAGCTGCGGCAGCGCCGGTGCGCCCACCGTCACCAGGTGCGCGGGCGTGAGCAGCGGCACGGCCATGCTCTGCGCGGCAAAGTCGTTGACCAGGCGCACGGTGTTCATGTTGAGCGTGCTGCGCAGCTGCTGCGCCGACACCGCCCAGGGATTGTTGGTGATCTGCACCGTCTCGCCGTCGGCGATGCGGCCGGCGGCGGCGATGATCGCGTGCTTGGCGCTGAAGCCGGTGTCGCCGAAGTACTGGCGGATCGCGTCGGCCAGCGTGTCGAAATCCTTGACGCGGTAGCGGCGGATGCTGTCGGTCAGCAGCGGGGCGGCCAGGTCGGTGTCTGCGAGCGCGAATCGGACATTGGTACCACCGAGATCGGCGAGCAAGGTCGGGGTACGGCTGGGCTGACTCATGGATCGTCCTGGCGACACGAAAACGCCAAGCGTGCCGGTGCGGCGGCCATTCGTCCAGTCTTTTGCCGCCAATCGGGGGTGAAAAAGCCCCTGCGGACGCCATTTGCGGGCGGTTTGGGGCACTTGGGCCGGGCCGCGTCGGGGTGGCGGCGCTAAAATGGCGGTTTGTCGAAGTTTGCGCGAGTACCTGCCATGACCTTTCCCGCCGTCCGCCTGCGCCGCATGCGCCGCGATGCCTTTTCCCGCGCGCTGATGCGCGAGCACACCTTGCTGCCGTCCGACCTGATCATGGTGGCGTTCGTGATCGAGGGCGAGGGCCAGCGCGAGAGCGTACCGTCGATGCCGGGCGTGGCGCGGCTGTCCATTGACGAGCTGCTGAAACTGGCCGGCGAGTGCGTGGCGCTGGGCATCCCCGCGCTGGCGCTGTTCCCCTCGCCCGGCCAGGGCGTGAAGAGCGAGGACGCGCGCGAGGCGTGGAACCCCGACAACCTCATGCACCGCGCCACGCGCGCCTTGAAGGCGGCGTACCCCGAGCTGGGCCTGATCGGCGACGTGGCGCTGGACCCGTACACCACGCACGGCCAGGACGGCCTGATTGACGAGCACGGCTACGTGATGAACGAGCCCACCGTCGAGGCGCTGGTGAAGATGTCGCTGGCGCAGGCCGAGGCCGGCATGGATTTCGTGGCGCCCTCGGACATGATGGACGGCCGCATCGGCACCATCCGCGACGCGCTGGAGGAAGCCGGCCACATCCACACCCGCATCCTGGCCTACTCGGCCAAGTACGCCTCCGCCTTCTATGGCCCGTTCCGCGACGCGGTGGGCTCGTCGGCCAACCTCGGCAAGGGCAACAAGCACACCTACCAGATGGACGTGGGCAACAGCGACGAGGCGCTGCGCGAGGTGGAGCTGGACATCGCCGAGGGCGCCGACGCGGTGATGGTCAAGCCGGGCCTGCCGTATCTGGACGTGCTGCGCCGGGTGAAGGATGCGTTCGGCATGCCCACCTTCGTGTACCAGGTGTCGGGCGAGTACGCGATGCTCAAGGCCGCCGCGCAGAACGGCTGGCTCGACGAGAAGGCGGTGGTGCTGGAATCGCTCACCGCGTTCAAGCGCGCCGGCGCCGACGCCATCCTCACCTACTTCGCGGTGGACGCGGCGCGCTGGCTGCGCGGCGGCTGACCGGGCACGCGCTGTCCCGGTGCGTGGATGAACCGCACCGTCAGCCAGCGCCGCACCGGCAGGTCGTAGAACTTCAGGCAGGCCCACGCGATGGCCAGGCTGGTGACAAACACCAGGGCGCCCATCGCGACCCTGGTCAGCGTGGGCAGCGCCTGGTGATCGGCGATCCATGAGGTGTACGCGTAGATCAGGCCGTAGTGCGTGATGTACAGCGGGTAGGACAGCTGCCCGAAGAAGCCGGCGATGCGGGTGGCCGCCGAGCCCAGCGTCGCGCCCGCACCGATCGCCACGATGACCGGAAACAGCACGATCACGCACAGCGACTCGTACAGCCCGTTCATCCACAGGTGTTCGGCGCCGCCGAAACGCGGCAGCGCCAGCGCCACCACCAACAAGGCGCTGCACACGCCGAACGCATGGTTCAGGTGGATGCGCTTGCCCAGCCGCATCAGCAGCATGCCGGCCAGGAACGGAAACAGCAGCCGGGCAAAGCCGACGTGCAGTTGCTCCGGCGTGATCGACCAGCCGCCGATCAGGTCGCCGCGCGCGCCGAACACCGCCAGGTGCACCAGCAGCGCCGCCGCCAGCGCCACCAGCACGCCCAGCCAGCAGATCGCCAGCCGGCGCAGCACCAGCGCATACAAGATGTTGGCGATGTACTCGAAAAACAGCGACCACGCCGGCCCGTTGAGCGGGTGCATCTCGCCCCAGCCACGGATGTCCAGCGACGGCGGCACCGGCAACAGCGTGCAGCCGATCGCCATCACCAGCAGCATCAGCCATACCGGCGTGGCCGCGATGGTCGGAAACGTCGAACCCGCCTGCAGGTAGAACAGCGCCGCGCCCACCAGCATGCCCATCACCACCATCGGCTGCAGCCGCACCAGCCGGCGCTTGAAGAAGTCGCCCAGCCCCATCGCCTGCCAGCGGTCGTCGTAGGCATAGGCAATGACGAAACCCGACAGCAGAAAAAAGAAATCCACCGCCAGGTAGCCGTGGTTGATCCACTGCGTCAGCGGATGCTCGGGGTTGAACGCCTCGCACAGGTGAAACAGCACCACCATCACCGCCGCCACGCCGCGCAGGCCGTCGAGGATGAGGTAATGGTCCTTGGCGGCGGGTGCGTCGGGGCGGTTGGTCATGGGCGGTGGCGAGGCTGAGGGGCAGCGGGCGAGCGTAGCGGAAAACATGGGGCGGTGGCGCCTGCTGCGTTGGCGTCAAGAAGCCCGGTTGACCCGGGTGATGGCATCGGCTATCCCATCGTTGTTGAACAACACGGTTCGCTCCGGCCTGGCAGGTTTGCCTGCCGGGCTTTTGCTTGAACAAGCCCAGCCTTTCCAGTTACGCGATTTGCCAGGGGGTACGATCGTGCACAACGCAAAAATGCCTTGGCTGGCCGGTCTTGTCGCCGCCGCATCCGTGATGGTGTTTGTCTCCACGGCCTGGGCGAAAACGGTTTTCCGGGAGCCGCTTGCTTCCTTTGATGCCAGCGCCTGGTCGAAATCGGACGGCTATTCCAACGGAAGCATGTTCAATTGCACCTGGCGGGCGAACAACGTGTCGTTCAATGGACACGGCCAGATGCGGCTGGCGATCACCAGCCCGGCCCGGGCCGCATTCGACTGCGCCGAATACAGGACGACGTTCTCTCCGGGGTACGGGCTTTATGAGGTCCGCATGATGCCGGCAAGGCATGTCGGCATTGTCTCGTCGTTCTTCACCTATACCGGCCCTTCCGAGGGGGACCCTTGGGACGAGATCGACATCGAGTTCCTGGGCAAGGATACGACCAGGGTGCAGTTCAACTATTTCAAGAACGGCATCGGCGGCCATGAGCAGGTCATCGATCTCGGCTTTGATGCCGCGCAGGACTATCACGTATACGCATTCGACTGGCAGCCGGATTCGATCAAGTGGTATGTGGACGGCGTGCTGAAACATGCCGTTGCAGGGTCGCCATCCACACTGCCGTCGACCCCCGGGAAAATAATCGCCAACATCTGGAACGGCACCGGCGTGGATGCCTGGCTGGGCCCGTATGACGGCGCGAATCCGCTGTACGCGGATTACGATTTCATCAGGTATACGGGCAACTGATCCTCAAGGCTCGCTGCGCTTGACGCAGAAAACCGGCCCGTCATGCCGGGCCGGGTGCGCCATCGGGTTTTCAGTGCGCTGCGGTGAGGCGGATCTCGTACACGTGCGGCCAGCGTTTGCCGGTGACGAACAGGCGGTCGCCTGCGGCGTCGTAGGCGATGCCGTTGGCCACGTCGTTGTCCGGGTCGGGCGTGTCCTCGGGGCGCGGCCCGAGGCCGCTGAGGTCGATCCACGCCAGCACCTTGCCGGTGGCCGGGTCGATGCGGGCGATCCGCTGAGTCAGCCACACGTTGGCGTAGATCTCGCCTTTCACCCATTCCAGCTCGTTGAGGTTGGACAGCGGCTGGCCGTCGGCGGTGACGTCGATGCGACCGACCTGGCGCAGCGTTTGCGGATCGAGCCGGCGGATGGTGGCGGTGCCGTCGCTCATCAGCAGGTGCTCGCCGTCGCTGGTGAGGCCCCAGCCCTCGCCGGGGTAGTGGAAAGTGGCCAGCGGCGTCAGCGTGGCCAGGTCGAAGACAAAGCCTTGCTGCGCGCGCCAGGTCAGCTCGATCAGGCGGTCGCCCCAGGCCACGATGCCCTCGCCGAACAGGTTGGGCCCCGGCGTGGCCACCTGCTGCAGCACCTTGCCGCTTTGCAGGTCCACCTTGCGCACGAACGACTGCCCCACGCTGCCGGTGCCCTCGTACAGGCAGCCGTCGAGGTAGAACAGGCCTTCGGTATAGGCGTTGGTGTCGTGCGGCCAGGCGTGCACGACGGTATGGCCCTGGATCGGGATGCTGCCGGCGGCGGCGGGCAGGGCCGCGACAAGCGCGAGCAGGGCGGGCAGCAGCGTGGATCGTTTCATGTGGCGATGATGCCGCAGCGTCGGCGTGTGGGCCATGTCGCGCGGCGCGTGGAATAATCGACCTCTTGCGACGCAACCGGGATATACGTGGAAAGTCACCAGTTCTTGCAGACCGCCGTGGTGTTCTTGCTGGCCACGGTGATCGCCGTGCCGCTCACCAAGCGTTTCCGGCTGGGCGCGGTGCTGGGCTATCTGTTGGCCGGCGTGGTGATCGGGCCGCCGCTGCTGGGCCTGGTGAGCGACACCGAGGGCGTGGCCACGATCTCGGAATTCGGCGTGGTGCTGATGCTGTTCGTGATCGGCCTGGAGCTGTCGCCGCAGCGCCTGTGGGTGATGCGGCGCGCGGTGTTCGGCACCGGCCTGCTGCAGGTGCTGGGCACCTCGGCGGTGATCGGTGCGCTGGGCTATTACCTGTTCGGCCTGTCCGGCAAGGCGGCGCTGATCGTGGGTGGCAGCCTGGCGCTGTCGTCCACCGCGTTCGGCCTGCAGATATTGGCCGAGCGCAAGGAGGCGACCTCCGCCTACGGCCGGCAGGTGTTCGCGGTGCTGCTGTTCCAGGACCTGGCGGCGATACCGTTGATTGCGGCGGTGCCGCTGCTGGCCTCGTCCACGGCGCAGAGTTTCGACCTGCTGGCGATCGTGCGCACAGTGGCGGTGATCGTGGCGGTGATCGTGGGCGGCCGCTACCTGTTGCGGCCGATCTTCCGCTTCGTGGCGCGCGCCGATTCGGTGGAGGTGTTCACCGCCACCGCGCTGCTGGTGGTGATGGGCGTGGCGCTGCTGATGGAGTTTGCGGGCCTGTCGGCCACGCTGGGCGCGTTCCTGGCCGGCATGCTGCTGGCCGATTCGGAATATCGCCACGAGATGGAGTCCAACATCGAGCCGTTCAAAGGCCTGCTGCTGGGCCTGTTCTTCATCAGCGTGGGCATGTCGATGGACTTGTCGCTGCTGCTGGAGCGGCCCGGCCTGGTCGCCGGCCTGGTCGCCGGCCTGCTGCTGCTCAAGGGCGTGCTGCTGTGGCCGCTGGGGCGGCTGCTGGGCGGGCTCAACCGCTCCGACACGCTGCGGCTGGTGGTGCTGCTGGCGTGCGGCGGTGAATTTGCCTTCGTGGTGCTGCGCCAGGCGGCCGAGCAGCGCCTGATCGGCGCGCTGCAGCGTGACGCGCTGGTGCTCACCATCACGCTCACCATGGCGCTGACGCCGCTGCTGGTGGTGCTGGCCGCGCGCGGATTGCGGCGCGTCCCGAAAAAGCCCGTGCGCGAGTTCGACGCCATCGACACCGATGCGCCGCGCGTCATCATCGCCGGCTTCGGGCGGATGGGGCAGATCATCGCCCGCGTGCTGCGTGCGCAGCGCATCCCGTTCGTGGCGCTGGAGCATTCGGCCGAGCAGGTGGATTTCTCACGCCGCTTCGGCACCATCAACCTGTTTTTCGGCGACCCGGGCCGGCCGGAGCTGCTGCGCGCGGCGCAGGCGGACAAGGCCGAGGTGTTCGTGCTGGCCACCGACGATCCGGAGGCGAACCTGCGCACGGCGCGGCTGGTGCGGCGCCACTACCCGCACCTGAAGATCGTGGCGCGCGCCCGCAACCGTCAGCACGTGTTCCGGTTGATGGACATGGGCGTGGACGAGCCGGTGCGCGAGACGTTCCACTCCAGCCTCAAGATGACGCGCAAGACGCTGGAGGCGCTGGGCCTGTCGCACGAGCTGGCGGTCGATCGCGTGGAGCGCTTCCGCCGCTATGACGAGGACCTGCTGAAAAAGCAGGCGCTGGTCTATGACGACGAGATCGCGCTGATCCAGAGCACCCGCGACGCGCTGGTCGACCTGGAGCGCCTGTTCGAGGCCGACGCCGAGCCCGGCGCCGAGCGTGCCCGCGAAAAGGGCGAGGTGGAGCCGGAAGAGCCCTGATCTCCCGGCGGTGCAGGCGTCGCCTGTGGGAGCGGCTTCAGCCGCGGTGCTTTTGATCTGAGGCCCATCGAAAGCAGGAGCATCGCGACTGAAGTCGCTCCCACAGCAGCCGCCAGTCCGTAGGAGCGCACCTTGTGCGCGATGCTTTTCGCTACGCCCATCGCGCACAAGGTGCGCTCCTACAATCACGCGAAAATCCCGCGCCTGTGGCGCGATGGCTTTTGCTTTCGAGAGAAGCCAAGGCCAAGAGCGCCCTCTCTCCCCAGCCTTCTCTCCCGCAAGCGGGAGAGAAGGAGAAAAAGCGGCCGCGCGTGCCTCACTCGGCCGGTTGCGCCGGCTGGCGCAGGGTCTGGCGCACGCTGGGGATGGCGCTGGCGCGGGCGGCCAGTTCGTGGGCGATGTCCACGTAGCCCAGTTGCCGCGCCACGTCGGCGGCGGTGCGGCCGAACGCGTCAGTGGCGTTGCGGTCAGCGCCGCGCGCCAGCAGCACGCGTGCCGGTGCCAGCAGCGCGTGCATGGCGCAGGCGTGCAACGCGGTGACGCCGCGCTGGTCGGCGTGGCCGGCGCGGGCGCCGGCGTCCAGCAGCAGCGGCACCAGTGCGCCGATGTGGGTGGCGTCGCAGGGGCTGCCGGGACGCAGTTGCGCGCCCAGCAACAACAGCAGCGGCGTCATGCCCTGGTTGTCGGCGTGGTTGATGTCGGCGCCGCGCTTGAGCAGCACGTCGAACAGCCGGCGTGCGCGCAGGCTGTCGTTGTGCTCGAAACCGAACTGCGCCGCCGCATGCAGCGCGCCGCGGCCGCGGTCATCCACGGCGGCAAGATCGGCGCCGGCGTCGAGCAGCATCTCCACGATCTCGGGATAGCCCATGGCGGCGGCCACCATCAGCGCGGTGGCCGCGTTGGGCAGGCGCAGGTCCACGGCGGCACCGCGCTGCAGCAGCAGGGTGATGAGCGTGTCGCGGCGCGCGGCCACGGCGGCACCCAGCGGCGTCACGCCGTTGCTGGCGGCCAGCGCGGCATCGGCGCCGGCATCCAGCAGGTGCGCGGCAATGTCGCGGTGGCCGGCGCCGCAGGCGTGCAGCAGGGCCGTGGCGCCGTGCGGGTCGGTGGTGTCCACGGCAAAGCCCAGTTCCAGCAGGCGCTGCACCGCGTCGGTAGCGCCGGCGGCGGCGGCTTGCGGCAGGTCGCTGGCACGCAGCGGGCGACGCGGCAGTTTCCAGTCGGCCCAGTTCAGCCAGCGCTCGATGGCGGGGTCTTCCAGCGCCAGCCCCAGCGGGGTTTCGCCGTTGGCGTCGGTGGCCTCGGGGTTGCCGCCGTGGGCGATCAGCAGGCGCACCAGCGGCAGCGCGTCGGGGCCGTGCTCCAGCGCGGCAAACAGCGGCGTGCGGCCGTCGCGGTCGCGGCTGTTGGGATCGCTGCCGCGGGCCAGCAGCGCCTGCGCCACGTCGAGCTGCGCATGGGCCACGGCCAGGTGCAGCGGCGAGCGCTCGCGCGCGTCGCCGCCGAACGGATCGGCGCCGCGCTCAAGCATGTGCAGCGGCAGCGCACTGGCGTCATCGGCGCCGTGCAGGTGCGCCAGGGCCTGGCCCAGCAGGCCGGCACCGGCGGGGCTGGCGCCGGCGTGCATCAGCTCCTCGACGGCCTCGGCAGCGGCGGGCAATTGCGACAGCAGCGCGTCGAACAGGCGACGCCCCAGCGGCGCCACGGTGTCGGTATCCACGGCGGTGTCCGGATCGTCCAGCGGCTGCACGGGCAGGCGTGCTTCCGCGTCCAGGCCGTGGTCGAGCAGCCAGCGGCGCGCCGGCGCCAGGCCGGGTTCGGCCAGTTGCAGGTACAGCGACGCCAGCTCCGCCTGCGGCCACTGGCGCACGCGCTCGCTGAAGCCGGACACCACGGCCCAGTGGCCGAAGCGCAGCGCATCGAGCAGGTGCCCGGGCGTGTCGGCGCCTTCGGCCAGGGTGTCCTGGCTGAGGTTGGCCGGCAGCGGCGTTTCCGGATCGAGCAGGGCGACCAGGTCCCAGCGTCCGGCGGCGGTGGCGTGGTCGAGTGCGCTGCGGCCGTCGTGGCCGGGCAGCTTGGGCTCGGCACCCAGCGCCAGCAGGGCGCGCACCGTCTCGGCGTGGGCGCGTGGCGACTGGCAGGCCAGGGTGAGCGCATCGCGGCCGTGTTCGTCGCGGTGGCGCACGTCGGGTTCGGCCTCGGCCAGCAACTGCACGATGCCGCAGGCGCCGGCGCGGGCCGCTTCCATCAGGGCGGTGCTGCCGTGCGCGTCGGCCAGGGTCACGTCGGCACCGGCCGCGCGCAGGGCGCGGGCGATCTGTTCGTGGCCTTCGGCGGCGGCCACCTGCAGCGCGCTGCGCTGGCGCTGGTCCAGCGCGTTGACGGCGGCGCGGTGTTTGAGCAGCAGCTTGACGCCGGTGGGGTCGTCGTCGGCGATGCCGGCGGCGGCGACCAGCGCGGGCTCGCCGTGGGCAGGCGCGGGCTTGGCGCCGCGCTCCAGCAGAAACCGGGCCAGCGTCCAGTTGGCGGCGCGGCAGGCACCGGCCAGCGGGCTGAGGCCGGCCTTGTTCAGGGCGTCGATCGGCGCGGCGGCGTCCAGCAGCATGGCGGCCACGCCCGGTTCGGCGCTGAGCGCGGCGCCGTGCAGCGGCGTGTTGCCGTCGCCGTCGGTGGCCAGCGCGCTGGCGCCGTTGGTCAGCAAGGTCAGCACGGCCTCGGCGCGACCGTGCCAGCTGTCGCGGGTGGCGGCCAGCAGCGGGGTGACGCCGCCGCTGGCGCGATTGACGTCGGCGCCACGGGCGATCAGCGCGCGCAGCAGGCGGGTGTCGGGCAGCAGCGCGGCCAGCATCAGCACCGGGCGCTGGTCGCGGTCGTCGGCGTCCGGCGCGGTGTCCGGATCGGCACCGGCCTCCACCAGCGCCAGCGCGCGCTCGATGTCGCCGTCGCGGGTGGCGGCCAGCAAGGCCCGCGCCTGCTCGGGCGTGCCGGCGGTGCGCTCCTGCTCGTTGAGGGCGACCGGCACCGGCGCGGCATCGGCCGGGGCACGTCGCGTGCGGCGCTTGCTGCCGCGCGTGCACAGCAGCGCGCGCAAGGTGCGGTTGGCCACCACCAGGCAACCCAGCGGCAGCACCAGCACGCCGTACAACACCAGCGCCGCGATGCGCAGCTCCGACGGCAGCACGCCGTACAGGCCGGTCAGCGCGATGGCCACGAACGCCATCACCAGCAGCGCCAGCGAGGCGGGCAGGAAATGGCTGAAGAAGCGCTCCTCGCTGGACAGGTGCCGGCCGAAGGCCAGGCTGCGCAGGGTGGCGGTGAAGATCCACGAGCCGTCGCTTTGGCTGGGGTAGGCGTCGTCCCACACGAACACCAGGCCAAAGGCTGGCCACAACCGCCACAGCACCGCCAGCGCGATCACGCAGGTGGCCGCCAGCGCCAGCGCGGCGCCGAGGTCGTGCGACACGCTCAGTTGCAGCATCGGCCAGGCCACCAGCACGAACACCAGCGCGGTATAGCCGGTAAACATCACCAGGTGCGCGGCGCCACGGCGCAGCACGGTGCGCACAAAGCGCGGCTCCGGGTCGAAACCGATCGCATGGCAGATGGCGGCCATGGTCAGCGCATTGGCCAGCAGCAGCGGAATCAGGGTGAGCGGGTGAGTGGCCAGGCCGGCGGCGGCGACGGCCAGCAGCCCGGGCACGAACCAGGCCAGGGCTTGCGGAAGGGGCGGGCGGCGCCGCGATTTGGGCAGGGTCATGCCGACAGTATAGAAACCGTCGGCAGGGCAGACGATAACCGCGTGTTAACGCTGCCCGGCCGATGCCGCCTCAGTCCTCGCGGTCGTCGTGCAGGTCGCGCCGGTAGGCGGGGTGGTTGGCGGCCGCCAGCGTCTCGCGCGGCGGCATCTGCAGGTGCCAGCCCTGCGTGCGCAGGTTGGCCAGCACCTGCAAGGTGTCCTCGGTGGGCAGCTTGCGGCGCTCGTCCAACTGCACCTCCATCACGAAGCGCAGGTCGCCCAGCAACAACAGCAGCGATTCGGGCAACACGTCGAACGCGTCGCGCTCGGCCAGCCACAGGTAGCTGTCCTGCTTGCGCAGGCTGGCATAGACGTAGCAGGGCATGGCGGCGGCTCCGTGGCGGGGGAACGGGGATTTTCCACGGTTTGCGCACACGGTGGTGAAGACACTGTGCGGGCCGGTTCCGTCGGCCGTGCGGATATGCCGCATGACGGCGGGATGGATTTGCTGCCGTCGCACTTGCAACCGCCTGTGCAAGGCGGCAAAGTGCCCGGAGGCGGTTCAAACGTACGTATGAATTATCCATAACAAAGCCGCCACCCCCGAGCCGCATCACCGACCGCAGGAGCAAGCCATGCAGACCTCTTTCCGTACCCTCCCCGGCGCCGCCCGTCCGCTGGCGCTCGCCGCGCTGAGCCTGGCCATCACGGGTGCACTGGTGGCTCCCGTCGATGCCGACGCCAGCGCCTTCCAGCTGAAGGAAAACAGCGCCAAGGCCCTGGGCCGCGCCTACGCCGGCTCGGCCACCGCCGGCGGCGACGTGTCGGTGGTGGTGAACAACCCGGCCGCGATGACCGAGCTGAAGGGCACCTACCTGCAGGCCGACGTCACCGCCATCAATTTCAGCGCCAAGTTCGACGGCTCCGCGCACGACGCGCTGGGTCGCCCGATCCAGGGCAGCGACGGCGGCGACGCCGGCACCACCTTGCCGGTGCCGGCACTGTTCTTCGCCACGCAGTTGGGCGAGCGCACGCACCTGGGCTTTGGCGTGTCCGTGCCGTTCGGTTTCCAGACCGAGTACGACAAGGACTGGGTGGGCCGCTACAACGGCATCAAGTCCAAGTTCCAGTCGTTCGACGCCACGCTGTCGGCCTCGTTCGATGTCACCGACAACTTCAGCCTGGGCGCCAGCGTGATCGCGCAGAAGACCTCGGCCGAGCTGACCAGCGCCATCAACTTCAACGCGGTGGGCCTGGGCGTCCAGCAGGGCATCGGTGCGCAGACCGCCGCCGGCGTGGCGCAGATCCAGGCGGCCGCGCAGGCCGGCCAGATCTCGCCGGCGCAGGCCGCGGCGATGATCGACGCCGCCGTGCAGCAGGGCCAGGCCGCCGCCGCCGGCGTGGCCGCGGCCACGCCGTACGGTGGTGTCGACGGCTATGCGCGCATCAAGGGTGACGACTGGGGCTACGGCTGGCAGCTGGGCGCGTTCTGGAAACTCAGCCCCAACGACAAGCTGGCGCTGAACTACCGCTCCAAGATCAGCCACACGCTGGAAGGTACCGGCAACTTCACCACCAGCCAGGGCTACCAGCTGCTGCTGGCCAATCCGCAGCTGGCTGCCAGCATCCCGCCGTTCGCGCACACCACCGGCACCGCCGACTTCACCACCCCGGCCGTGGCCAGCGCCAGCTACTGGCACCAGGCCGAGCGCTTCGGCCTGGGCATCGACCTGGCGTGGACCAAGTGGGACGTGTTCAAGGACCTGACGGTGAACTACGGCAACCCGCTGCAGCCGCAGACCACCGAAACCTACAACTGGCGCAATACCTGGTACGCGTCGGTGGGCGGCGACTATTACGTCAACGACAAGCTCACCCTGCGCGGCGGCATCGCGGTGGACAGCACGCCCACCTACCTCGGCACCCGCAGCCCGCGCGTGCCCGACTCCACCCGCAAGCTGGCCACGGTCGGCGTGGGCTACAAGGCCAGCGAGCATTTCGAGATCAACGCCTCGTACGCGCACATCTTCGTCAACAAGGCGCACGTCAACACCACCGACTCGACCGGCAACACCCTGGTCGGCAACTTCGAGGACTACGGCAACCTGCTGAGCCTGTCGGCGCAGTACAAGTTCTGATCCTCGCCGGCGCGCCGGCCATGTCACGCAGGAGTCCGCCAGCGGGCTCCTGCGTTTTTTTTTTGACGGGTGCCGCATCGTGTCGCGGCGCCGGGCGCAAGCGGCGGCGGTGCTAGACTTGCCTTTTGATAAGAATGAGACGCATTGACATGAGTCGCCGCGTTGTCCGAAGCCTTCTGTCGCCAACGATGGGCCTGTGCGGCCTGCTCCTGTGGGGGTTGCTGGCGGTGTCTCCCGCGCTGGCGCAGACCCCGTCCGATGACGTGCAGACGGCGTGGCGCTTGCTGGACTACATCGCGGTGGACTACGCCGGTGCGGTATCGCACGGCGAGGTGTCCAGCCCGACGGAATACGCCGAGCAGGGCGAGTTTGCCGCCACCGTGGCCGAGCGGATCGACGGCCTGCCCGCCGCGCCCGCCAAGCCGGCGCTGCTGGACGATGCCGCCCGGCTGCGCCAGGCCATTGCGGCCAAGGCCGACCCCGCGCAGGTGGCCGACACCGCGCATCGACTGGCCGCTGCGCTGCTGGTGGCCTATCCGGTGCCGCTGGCCCCGGGCAGCGCGCCCGACCTGGCGCGCGGCGCGGCGCTGTTCGGCCAGCAATGCGCGGCCTGCCATGGCGCCACGGGTGCAGGCGACGGCCCCGCCGCGGCGGCACTGTCCACGCCGCCCATCGCCTTCACCGATGTCGACCGCGCGCGCCAGCGCAGCGTGTTCGCGCTGTACCAGGTGATCACCCAGGGCTTGGACGGCACGCCGATGCCGGCCTTTGCCGCGCTGCCCACCAGCGATCGCTGGGCGCTGGCGTTCTATGCCGGTCACTTCGCGTTCTCCTCGCCGGCAGCGGAGGAGGGCAAGCGCCTGTGGGCGGATGATCCGGCATTGCACGAGGCCGTCCCCGACCTGAAAACCCTGGCCGGCACCACGCCTGCCGCGCTGGAAAAGCAGCTTGGCCGTGACAAGGCCGATGCGCTGATGGCGTACCTGCGCCAACACCCCGAGGCGGTGCTGGCGCCATCGGCGGCGGGGTCGCCGCTGGCGCTGGTGCGCAGCCGTCTGGCCGAGAGCCTGGCGGCGTATCGCGCCGGCGACCGCGCGCAGGCGCAGACGCTGGCGCTGTCGGCCTACCTGGACGGCTTCGAGCCGGTGGAGCCGTTGCTCGGCTCGCGCGACGCCACGCTGCTGGCGCACATCGAGGGCGCCATGGGCGAGTACCGCGCGGCGATCGGGCAGGGCGAGGATGCGCAGGCGCTGGCCCGGCGCACGCAGGTGCTGGGCACCTTGTTCGACGATGCCGAGGCCGTGCTCGCGCCGGGCGCGGCCAGTGGCGTGTCCACTTTCATTGGCGCGCTCACCATCCTGTTGCGTGAGGGGTTGGAGGCGTTGCTGATCGTGGTGGCGATGATCGCTTTTCTGCGCAAGGCCGAGCGCGTGGAGGCGCTGCCGTACATCCATGCCGGCTGGATCGGCGCGCTGGCCGCCGGTGTGCTGACATGGGCGGTGGCGACCTGGGTCATCGGCATCAGCGGCGCCAGTCGCGAGCTGACCGAAGGCTTCGGCTCGGTGTTTGCCGCCGTGGTGTTGCTGTCGGTGGGCATCTGGATGCACGGCAAGGCGCAAGCCGGCCAGTGGCAGCGCTACATCCGCGACAAAATGGCGCAGGCACTGAGCGGACGCTCCGCCTGGTTGCTGGGCGGGCTGGCGTTTGTGGTGGTGTACCGCGAAGTGTTCGAGACCATCCTGTTCTACGCCGCGTTGTGGGGGCAGGGCCAAGGCGGCGCGATGCTCGCCGGCGCGCTTGCCGCCTGTGCCGTGCTGGCGGTGTTGGCGTGGGCGATGCTGCGCTACAGCCGGGTGCTGCCGATCGGCAAATTCTTCAGCTACAGCAGCGGCTTGATGGCGGTGCTTGCGGTGGTGCTGGCGGGCAAGGGCATCGCCGCGCTGCAGGAAGCGGGCATCGTGGACATCGCGCCGCTGCCGGTGCCGCGCGTGGCGTTGCTCGGCGTTTTTCCCACCACGCAGACAGTGGCGGCGCAGGTGCTGATGGTGGTGGCCCTGCTGCTCGGCTTCTGGTGGAACCGTCGCCGGGCCAACGCCTGACGAAGCAATTCATACGATTGGTTGCATGGTGATAGGAAAAATTCGAGTTAGCGCTACCTCGATTTCCTGATTTACTAGTGGGAACGGATCTTGGAAGACCACGCAGCGGGGGCTGCGCACAATCCGTTCACTAGAAAAGATGGGGGAATACCATGCAGAGCAAGATGCAACGGGCGCAGCGCAGCCCGACACGGGCGCGCGCCATCGGCGGACTCGCCGAATCGCGCCTGGCCAGGGCCATTGCGATGGCGATCGTGCTGGTGGGCGCGCCGTGCCTGACGTACGCGCAGGACGCCGCCACCCAGGCCGCGACTGCCGAGCACAAGGATGCGGACGCCAAGAAGGACCAGGCCGTACCGAAAGAGGTCTCGGACCTGACCGCGGTCACCGTCACCGGCATCCGCGCCAGCCTGATGTCGGCGCAATCGCTGAAGCAGAACGCCGACCAGATCATCGACTCGGTGACCGCCACCGACATCAACGCGCTGCCTGACCGCAGCGTCACCGAAACCCTGCAGCGCATCAGCGGCGTCACCGTCGACCACTTCCTGGCCGACGATGACCCGAACCATCCGGCGGCCGAAGGCAGCGGCGTGCTGATCCGCGGCCTGCCCTACGTCGGCAGCCTGCTCAACGGTCGCGACGCGTTTTCCGCCAACAACGGCCGCGCGCTGGGCTTCCAGGACGTGCCGGCCGAGCTGATGGCCGGCGTGGACGTCTACAAGAACCCGTCCGCCGAGATTGTCGAGGGCGGCATCGGCGGCACCGTCAACCTGCGCACGCGCATGCCGTTTGACACCGGCAAGACCACCGCCTTCTCGTTCGGCGTGAACGAGGGCGACATGTCCAAGAAGAGCAAGCCGGCCGCCTCGTTCCTGTACAGCAACGTGTGGAAGAGCGACAGCTTCGGCGAGTTCGGCGCGTTGTTCGACGTGGCCATCTCCGAGCTGGCCACGCGCAGCGACGGCGTGCAGGTGCAGCCGTATGCGATGCGCCCGACCAAGAACGACGGCCCCGATACCTGGCTGCAGGACCTGGACGGCAACTGGGTCAACACCCTCGGCTCCACCATCGCCGACGGTGCGCCCAATGGCGAGGCCTACGTGCCCGGCGGCGTCAACTGGCGCCGCATGGACATGGACCGCCGCCGCATCGGCCTGTATGGCGGCCTGCAGTGGCGGCCCAACGATCGCTGGGAGGTCTACTCGCAGTTCTTCCGCTCCAACTACAACCTGCAGTGGTCCGAGCACTTCGTGCAGTCCAACGAGGCGAACTTCTACAACCTGCTGCCGACGCCCGGCACCAACTTCACCTATGACGATCGCGGCGTGTTCCAGACCGGCACGGTGATGTCGCCGGCATGGCGCGGCAGCCCGGCGCTGGGTCCGTTCGGCTACAACGCCTACTACACCACCAACCGCAACGCCGAGCAGTTCACGCGCACCACCGACTGGTCCAACGGCTTCAAGTTCAACGTCACCGACAACGTGATGCTGAGCGGCGATCTGCAGCTGGCCAAGTCCACCAGCAACACGTTGGACTTCACCGTCTACAACCAGATCTACATGCCGCCGCTGGCCATCGACCTCACCGGCAGCCTGCCCAGCGTCACGCCCACCGATCCGGGCTACCTGGCCGATCCGCACAACTACATCCTGTGGTCGGCGATGGATCACCTGCAGTACGACTACGGCCTGGAGCGTGCCGGCCGGCTCGACCTGGAGGTCAACTTCGACAGCGACGTGCTGCGCACGCTGCGCGTGGGCGTCCGCGCCACCGACAACCACCGCTACAGCAACAACACCAACAGCTCGTACAACTGGGGCGCGCTCAACACGCACTGGCTGCCGTACAGCTCGCCGGAGGACCTGGCGCGCGCCGACACCATGCCGGCCGGCTCGCAGACCTACGAGACGCTCAACGACTTCTACCGTGGCGACGCCAACGTGCCGACCACGCTGTGGTTCCCCAGCTCCGAGCTGGTCAGCCACTACCGCGATGCCATCCCCATCCTGCGCTCCAATGCGCTGCCTGGCGGCATCTGGTGCCCGCAGTCGACCACCGACGGCTCCTGCACCCCGGGAAGCCCGATGAGCGACAACAACATGTGGGAGAAGACCCAGGCCCTGTACGGCTCGCTGTACTTCGGCACGCCCGGCGACCGCTTCGACGGCAACGTCGGCCTGCGCCTGGTGCGCACCAGCGTGCGCGCCAACGGCTCGGTCACCTTCCCCTCGCGCTCCAGCGCCTCGGGCAGCCTCGGTGACTGGTCGGAGGACGTGCTCAACACCATGTTCAGCGGCCTGACCGAGCCGATGGAAGGCCACACCAGCTACAAGAACGCGTTGCCCAGCCTCAACCTGCGCTTCAAGTTCACCGACGACCTGCAGTGGCGCTTCGCTGCCGCGCGTGCCATCACGCGTCCGGCGATCAACCAGCTCAACGCCTACCTCAAGGTGGGTGCGCAGTGGGCGGCCGAGCCGGGTGGCGAGTCGACCCTGGTCGGCTGGAAGGCGACCTCCGGCGGCAACCCCGCGTTGCGGCCGATGATCTCCGACCAGTTCGACACCTCGCTGGAGTGGTACTTCGCCCCGACCGGGTCGCTGTACACCACGCTGTTCCACAAGAAGCTGAAAAACTACATCGCCAACGAGATCTGGCTGCAGGACGTTGCCGGCCAGACCATTCCGGTCACCGGCCCGGTCAACGCCGGCGACGGCACGGTCAAGGGCTTCGAGATCGGTTACTCGCAGTTCTTCGACTTCCTGCCGGGCGCGTGGCGCGGCCTGGGCGTGCAGGCCAACTACACCTACCTGAAGAGCTCGCGCATCGACGGCACCACCTCGTGCGATCCCGACCACGACAACGGCTCGTGTGGCGAGGAGTTCATCGTCACCAACCAGCCGCTGCCGATGCAGGGCCTGTCGCCCAAGAGCTACAACTTCACGGCGATGTACGAGTACGGCAACTGGTCGGCGCGCCTGGCCTGGTCGTGGCGTGACCGCTACCTGCTGGCCGAGCAGGACTCGGGCGACACCTATGTGCCGGTGTGGAGCGACCGCTTCGGCCAGCTGGACGGCTCGGTGTTCTTCAACGTCAACAAGAACGTCAAGGTCGGCCTGCTGGTCAACAACCTCACCAACACCAAGACCCGCGTGCTGATGGGGCCGTCGACCTACGCCAACAGCGATGTCCGTGGCGCCAACAAGACCCTCGCGCCGTCCGGCTTCATCGACGACAAGCTGTACATGCGCAGCTCGTTCGTCAACGACCGGCGTGCCGAGCTGGTGCTGCGCGCCACGTTCTGACCACCACCGTCCGCGCCGCCTCGGCGGCGCGGACCTTGTCATGCATCACCCCTTGTCGGGGCCCGCGTGCGGGCCCCTTTTTTTGGTCAGTGATGGGACTTGCCGTGGTGGCCGTGGTCATGGCCGCGGTCGTGGTGGCCGCCGTGGTGGTTGTCGCGATGCACGACACGGTCACGGTGCGGCGCCACGATGCAGCCGCCCAGCGGCAGCGTGCCCAGCAACACCACGGCGGCAGCAAGAAACACGGGCAGGAATCGACGCATGGGAATTTCCTCGGATGGGAGACGCCAGGGGGATAACGCGCCGGGCGTGACGCCGATGACCACGTCCGCTCGCTCATTCAGCCGAGTGTCACGCCGCCGGCGTGGGAGTGCCGGCAAATGTGCGCCGGCAGACAACTCGGCTATACTTCGCCTCCGCCGCGACACGAGCCTGCGCGCTCCCCGTCCGGCCCCTGCCATGCGCGTCCGTAGCTCAGCTGGATAGAGTACCGCCCTCCGAAGGCGGTGGTCGTGGGTTCGAATCCCGCCGGGCGCACCATCTCCTGCTTGCCTTTGTCCACGCGTCGCGCCCGAATCGACGGCTTGCCGGCCCGTGTCGTGTCCGGTCGGTTCGTGCGGCGCGGCGGCATGCGGCATCATCGGCGCACCAGGTCGAGGACACAGGGGAGAGCCCATGGATGCCGGAGCATTGAAGGCGCTGCATCGGCGTGTGCGTGACAACCAGCCCGAGTCGCTGCGCGTGCGCATCCATCGCGCCGTCAGCTGGCTGGCGCGCGCGGAGCAGGAAACGGCGGACCCCGACGCCCGCTACATTTTTCTGTGGATTGCCTTCAACGCGGCCTACGCCAGCGAGTTCGGCTTCGAGCAGGCCGAGCGGCGGCAGGCAAGGCAGTTTGTCGAGCGACTGGTGGCGCTCGATGGCGAGGGCCGGCTCCACCAGGCGCTGTTCGGCCAGTTCAGTGGTCCGATTCGCACGCTGGTGGAGAACCGGCACGTGTTCGAGCCGTTCTGGCGCGCGTTGCGCGAGCATGACGGCAGCGGCGCGTGGGAGGTGTCGTTTGCCAAAAGCAAAAAGGCTGCCCTGAAGGCCGTGGTGGGCGGGCAGACCGCCACCTTGCTCGCCATCGTGCTCGATCGCCTCTACGTGCTGCGCAACCAACTGGTGCACGGTGGCGCCACCTGGGGCGGGCAGACCAACCGCGCCCAGGTCAGGGATGGCGCGGCCATTCTGGGAACGCTGGTGCCCATCATGCTGGCGTTGATGATGCAGGCCGACGGCGAGGCGTTCGCGGGCATTGCCTACCCGGTGGTGTGATCGGGCCGGTCGGCTTGTCACCGTGTGGGGTTTCCTGCACCCTGCGTCCTCGCGGGGGAGGCAGTGTCGGACAACCACAGGGCGAAGGATGGCGTCCGGCCGTTTTCACGGTCTGCTGCGCAGCCGCTGACGTGGTGCTCATGGTGCTTGTGGTCCGGTGACGCTTGCAGCGCGCCGGCCTGGCCGTGTCGCCATGCCCATGCCATCGACTCGCAGGTTCGCCATGCCCATGCGTCACGCTTCCTTGCTGCTGCTTTTCGTGCTTGCCCTGCTGTTGACCGGTTGCGGGCGGCTGGTGGCGCTGGGTGGGCTGGACGGAGGCGCCATCGCGCTGGACGGCCAGGTGTCCATGCTGCGCGATCGCGCGGGCACGCTGGGCGTGGATGACGTGGCGGCGAGTGATGCCCTCAAGCCGGTCGCGCCGGCGTTCAATCTCGGCTATGTGCCCGACACGGTGTGGCTGCGCGTGCGGCTGGACCGCATGGGCGCGTTGCCGCGGGTGCTGATGCTGCAGGTGGATGCGCCGCTGGCGGATACCGCGCGGTTGTACCTGCCGCAGCCGGACGGGTCGTTTCGCGAGGTGCGCCGTGGCGAGGACGTGCCGCCTGGCGTGTACCCCTACCTGATGCGCACGCCGGTGTTCCAGCTGGAATCGCCGGCAGGTCGCTACCCCACGGTGTACCTGCGGGTGACCGAGCGCAACGCGATGACGGTGGAGCTGAAGCTGTGGGAGCCGCAGGCGCTGCTGGCGCGCGAAACCATCGCGGCCAGCCAGGGCAGCGTGTTTCTGGGCTTTGCCATCGCGCTGGGCCTGGCCGGTGCGTTCATCTGGCGCCGCAGCCGGGTCGGCCCGGTGCGCTGGTACGTCGCCTACGTGGCCAGCAGCGGCTATTGCCTGTACGAGACGCGGGGCCTGGTCGGTCCGTTTTTCCATCTCGGCCTGCGCGGCGACCACGGCGACATCCTGCTGGGCGTGGTGTTTGCGCTGAGCGTGGGCATTGCGGTGTCTTTCAGCGTGCGGCTGATGTCGCTGCGCACCCATTTTCCCCGCTTCACGCGGGTGTACGAGGCGCTGATGTGGGTGCTGGCGCTGGGCTCCAGCGTGGGCTTCGCGCTGGGCCACTTTGGCGTGGTGATGCCGGTGATGCAGGCGTTCAGCCTGGGCAGCATTCCGTTGATGCTGGTGCTGGCGATCTACCTGACGGCGCGCGGGTATGCGCCGGCACGCTTGTACCTGGTGGCGTTTTCGGTGCTGTACGTGGCGTTCAGCCGGACTTTCCTGATCAACCTGGGGATCTTGCCCAATACGCCGTTCATGCGCGGCGGCGGTCCGCTGGCGGTGGGACTGGCGCTGCACCTGCTGCTGCTGACGTTTGCCTTTGCGCAGCGTTTCTACACGCTGGAGCGCGAGCGCAAGGAGGCGCAGCAACTGGCGCTGGACACCGCCTTGCAGGCGGAGGCGTCGCTGGAGCGCAAGGTGCGCCAGCGCACCCGCGAGCTGGACGAGGAGATCGCCCAGCGCCAGGCCACCGAGCTTGCGTTGCGCGAGAACAAGGCGCAGCTGGAGCAGGCGCTGGCCACCGAGCAGCGCATGCGCGAGGAGCAGCGCGAGTTCGTGATGATGGTGTCGCACGAGTTCCGCACGCCGCTGGCCATCATCCACGCCAGCGGCCAGATGCTGCGCACCACGGAGACCACGCTGGCGCCCGACAACCAGCGTCGGGTGGAGAAGATCCAGTCGGCGGTGGAGCGCATGTCCCACCTGATCGATCGTTTCCTGGACAACGAGACGCTGCTGTCCGATGACCGCGTGCTGGTGCCCACCACTTTTGCGCTGCAGACGCTGGTGGCCGAGGCGCTGGAGGCGGTCGATCCCTCGTGCGAGCGGGTGCGGGCGGACCTGGCGCAGGCGCCGGCCACGCTGACCTGCGACCGCGGCTTTTTGCGCATCGTGCTGGACAACCTGCTCACCAACGCCCTGAAGTACTCGCCGCCGGATGCGCGGGTCCACCTGCACGTGGCGCAGGCCGGCGACGATGTGGCCATCCGCGTGACGGACGAAGGGCCGGGCATCCCCGCCTCGGAGCAGGGCGGCGTGTTCGACAAGTTTGCGCGCGGCGGCAGCAGTCGCGGCACGCGGGGCGCGGGCCTGGGGCTGTACCTGGTGCGGCGCATCGTGGCGCGCATGGGTGGCGAGATAGCGCTGCACAGCGCGGCGGGTACGGGCGCCACCTTCGTCCTGCATCTGCCCTGCGCCACCGCCGCGCAGGCGTAGGGCCGTGCGCTTGACCGCCGTGCCGGCTTCGGGGAGTCTGTCCGGATGGCGTTGCTAGGGCTGCTTGAAGACGAAACCGATCTGCGCGAAGAGCTGGAGGCGTACCTGTCGGCGGCCGGTTACCGCGTGCTTGCGGCGGAGTCGGCGGCGGCGTTTTTCGCGGCTGCCGAAAGTCAGCGCTTTGACGTGGTCATCGTCGATCGCGGCCTGCCCGACGCCGACGGACTGGACGTGGTGGAGCGCTTGCGCCGCGAATCACCCGGCACCGGCATCATCATGCTCACCGCGCGCGGCGCCAGCGAGGAACGCATTTCCGGCCTGCAGACGGGCGCGGACCACTATCTGGTCAAGCCCGCCAACCTGCCCGAGCTGGTCGCGCAGGTGGACGCCTTGTTGCGCCGCCTGCCCACGGGCTGGCGCCTGGTCGGCGGCGAATGCTGCCTGCATGCGCCCGACGGCGCGCGCCTGGCGCTGAGCGCGCGCGAGTTTGACCTGCTTCGCCTGATCGCCGTCCGTGGCGGCCGCATGGCCAGCCGGCGCGAAGTGGCCGAGGCGCTGGGCTGGAGCTGGCAGGCTTTTGACCAGCGTCGCCTGGACACCCTCATCAGCCGCCTGCGCCGGCGCTGCCGCGAGGTGTGCGGCCAGGAGCTGCCGATCCGCACCGAGCACGCCCGCGGCTACCTGGCCGCCGACGCCATCAGCCTGGCCTGAGCGGATGGGGTTTTTTCCACCGCTCATGTGAGCGCGTCCAGGCACGTGCCGGACGCGCGGCAGAAGAAAACCGCGCGACGCGGTTTTCCCCGCAAGCACTGACGCCCGCCCGCTGTCGCGCGTCTCGCGACGGTGACGCGGCGCGTCCATTGCTGCGTTCCTCTGTCAGCAAGCGACAAGAAAAGTCGCTGAAAAAACGTCTTTTTCGCCGATATGCGCGCCTGCGTGCGCGATGTAAGAACTCGTAAGTTATGGCGAAAAGTCTTTGTCCAGAATACCTGCCATCCAGGGTCGGGGCTTCGATCCGACCGTAAAGCTCAAGGGGATCTGTGATGAAGACGATGCGGCTGGCCGCGATACTCGGCCTGGGCTCGCTGCCGTTGGCCGTCAACCTGGCCATGGCCCAGACCGCGCCGCCGGATGCCGGCGCGCTGCTCAACCAGCAACAGCAGCAGGACCGGCCGCCCCCGCGCCCGCAAAGCGATGCGCCCGTGACGCATGCGCCCTTGCCCGAGGCGCAAGGCGAGGCGGGTTTTCGCGCGCGCATCGACCGCGTGCGCTTCACCGGCGCCGACGGCCTGCTGGATGACGCCGAGCTGCAGGCCGTGGTGGCCGATGCGCTGGGCAAGTCGCTGACCCATGCGCAACTGCAGGCGCTGGCGCAGCGCGTGAGCGCCACGCTGCAGGCGCATGGCTACCTGCTGGCGCGCGCCTACCTGCCGCGCCAGGACCTGAGCGGCGGCGAGCTGGAAATCGCCATCATGATCGGCCGCCTGCAGAGCGGCGAGGGCCGCGTGCAGGTGCTCACCAAGGACAAGCGGCTGCGCCCGCGCATGGCCGCCATTGCCGATGCCGCGCTGCCCGACGGCCCGGTGCGCAACGACCAGTTGGAGCGCGCGCTGCTGCTGATCAACGACGTGCCCGGCGTATCCGCCCGCGCCACGCTGGAAAAAGGCGACGAGCCCGGCTCCAGCCGCCTGCTGATCAGCGCCGACACCACGCCCGACTGGACCGGCGGCGTGGCGGTGGACAACTTCAACAACCGCTACACCGGCCGGTGGCGCACCAGCGCCTGGACGGCGGTGAACCGGCCGTTCGACCACGAGGATCTGCTGGGCGCCAACCTCAGCCACAGCAGCGGCAGCGACGTGGTGGGCCTCAACTACGCGATCGGCCTTAACCCGTCCGGGCTGCGCGCCAACTTTGCCGCGTCGTGGCTGCGCTACGCCATTGGCGGCGAGTTCAAGCCGCTGGAGCTGGCCGGCGACGCCGGCACGGTCAGCCTGGGCCTCAGCTATCCGCTGCTGCGCAGCCGCCAGCGCAACGTGTGGGTGAGCGTGGACGGCGAGCACAAGGACCTCACCGACAAGGCGCTGGGCCAGGTGCTGCGCGATCGCCGGCTGGACAAGCTCACCACGATGTTCAGCGGCAGCTTCTGGGACGGCTGGTGGGGCGGCGGCTACACCGGCGTGAGCGCGGGCTATGTCACCGGCCGGCTGGGCCTGGACAACGACGCCGACCATCTGGCCGATGCGCTGAGCGCGCGTACCCGTGGCCATTTCACCAAGTGGCTGTGGCGCATCGACCGCAACCAGAGCCTGGGCGGCCTCAGCAACTGGGGCCTGTACCTGGGCGCCAACGGCCAGGTGGGCAGCAAGAACCTGGACTCGTCCGAGAAATTCCTGCTCGGCGGTCCGGCCGGTGTGCGCGGTCATGCCGTGGGCGAGGCCAGCGGCGACAGCGGCTGGCTGGCCAGCGCCGAGCTGCGTCGCGATTTCCACCTGTCGCAGGGCATCACCACGCAGGCGCTGCTGTTTGTGGACCACGGCCGCGTGCGCCAGCACATCGACCCGTGGGCCGGCTCGGTGATGCCGTGGACAGGCAACAGCTACGGCCTCTCCAGCGCCGGCGTGGGCCTGAACGTGCAGGGCGAGCGCTGGACCGTGCGCAGCGCCTGGGCGCACCGCCTGGGCGACAACCCCGGTCGCAGCGCCGCCGGCCTCAATGCCGACGGGCAGCGCGACAACCAGTACCTGTGGCTGCAGGCAAGCCTGCGCTTCTGACGCCGCCACCCACGTTTTCGAGGACACTCCCATGAACCACATCTATCGCCTGATCTGGGACGAACTGCGCGGCGCCTACGTGGCCGTCGCCGAGATCGCCCGGCGTCGCGGCAAGCGTGCCGGCGCCGTCGTGCGCGCCGCCGCGGCCGCCATCACGGTGGCCGGCGTGCCGCTGTCGGCCCATGCCATGAGCGCCAGCACCGTGCCCAACGGTGCGCAGGTCATCGCCGGCAACGTCCAGCTCAGCCAGCAGGGCGCCAACCTCACGGTGCACCAGGACAGCCAGCGCGCCATCCTCAACTGGACCAGTTTCGACATCGGCAGCAATGCCAGCGTGCGCTTCGAGCAGCCCAACGCGAACGCGGTGGCGCTCAACCGCGTGCTCGGCGGCACCACCAGCCAGGTGCTGGGCGACCTCAGCGCGAACGGCCAAGTGTGGCTGGTCAACCCCAACGGCGTGCTGTTCGGCAAGGGCGCGCAGATGGACGTGGGCGGGCTGGTGGTCAGCTCGCTGGGCATCAGCGACAGCGATTTCCTGGCCGGCCGCGCGCGCTTCGCCGCCGCCGGCAACGCGGGCGCGGTTCGCAACGAGGGCGCCATCCGCGCGCACGGCGGCGTGGTGGCGATGCTGGCGCCGGTGGTGGGCAATGCCGGCAGCATCGACGCCGCGCAGGTCGGCCTGGCCGCCGGCAACCAGGTGGCGCTGGACTTCGGCGGCGACGGCATGCTGTCGCTGGCGGTGGAAAAAGGCGCGCTGCAGGCCGAGATCGCGCAGAGCGGCCTGATCCGCGGCAACAACGTGCTGCTCACCGCCGCCGCCGCCAGCGCACTGCATGCCAGCGTGATCAACATGGACGGCGTGGTCGAGGCCAGCAGCCTCACCGAGCGCGGCGGCCGCATCCTGCTCGATGGCGGCGATACCGGCCAGGTGCACGTCGGCGGCACGCTGGATGCCAGCGCGGCCGCAGGCACCGGCGGGCGCATCGACGTGCTCGGCGACCGCCTGACGCTGGACCACGGCGCCACGCTGGACGCCAGCGGCGCCCTCGGCGGCGGCGCCATCCACGTCGGCGGCGGCTGGCAGGGCAAGGACGCGTCGCTGCACAACGCCACCCGCGTGGATGCGGACGCCAGCGTCGCGGTCAACGCCCGCGCCAGCGGCAAGGGCAACGGCGGCGAGGTGGTGTTCTGGTCCGACGACAGCACGAGCTTCGCCGGCAACATCGACATCCGTGGCGGCGCGCAGGGCGGCGATGGCGGTCGTGCGGAAGTCTCGGGCAAGCAGACGCTGGCCTACAGCGGGCGCACCCATGCGCTTGCCGCCAAGGGCGCGACCGGCGATCTGCTGCTGGACCCGGCCACCATCACCATCCAGGCCGGCGGTACCGGCACGGGCGCGATCACGGGCTCCACGGTCTACGTCGCCGATCTCGAGGCACAGCACGCCAATGTGATGCTTCAAGCCGACAACGGCATGACGATCGCCGACCTGGGCCTGAACGGCGGCGACGGCCACCTCACGATGGCCAACGACGTCAGCCTGCGCCTGGAAAACAAGGCCGGCAACATCGTTTTCGCTAACGCCGACAACACCATCGAGGTGTCCGGCACGGCCAGCATCTACATGCAGTCCGGCCAGACGGGCACGGGCGAATTGCGCAACGTGGCAAACCTCGTCGTCCACGGCTCCGGTACCAACCCTGCGACGCTGCCCACGCACAATGTCGGTACTCCCGGCAACGGCACGCCAGCGGCGGGCTCGATCACCCTGTATGGCGCCGATGGCATCACCGTCGGCGGTGCGTTGACGACGCATGGTGGCTACGTGCGCATCTGGGGCGACTCGGACAACATGGGCGGCGGCGCACTGACGCTGAATTCACCGATCAATACCGCTGGCGGCAACCTTTACCTGTCCACCGGCAGCGGTGACGTGACGCTGAATTCGGATATGCGGCTGGGGGCAGGGCGTGTTCTGTTCGGTGGAACCGGCGGTGAAGCGGACGGCAGTTACACCGATGGCAAAAAAATCCTCAACGGATGGCTTGATTCCAGCGGCAACGTCAACATCAACACCGCTTTCACCATGGGCGGCAACGCCAAGATCTACACCGACGGCAACATCAACTTTGTCGGTTCGGTTCCCATCACGCTCGACACCGGCGAGGGCGTGCTGGTGCTGCGTGCCAGCAAGATCGATTGGGGCAATGCGAACCTGATCAACCTCAGCACCGCCTCGCTGCGGCTGGAACCCTATCTGGCCAGCACCAACATGGTATTGGGCGATGCCAACGGCTTCGCCTCGGCCACCACGCTGGCCAAGCTGCCGGGCATCAAGAACCTCACCATCGGTCGCGAGGACGGTACCGGCACGGTCACCGTGTCCAGCAATTTTTCCTTCAAGGCCTGGGGAAATTTCGAGCTGGAGGACAAGAACATCGAGGTCAGCGCCAACCTGACCAACACCACCGGCAACGTCACGTTGACCGGCGACAACGTCAACATCACCGGCGCGGTTACCGCCAGCACCAGTACGGGCGCCAACCATGACCCGGGCACCGCAGGCGCCGGCAAGGTCGCCATCCGCCAGATGACGGCCGCCAACGACCTGCATCTGGGCGGCGGCCTCACCAACGCCTCGGTCGGCAAGATCAACGCCGCCACGCTGGAAGTGGGTCGCAGCAACGGCGGCGACCTGGTGTTCGACAGCGACATCGTCACCGATGCCAGCTCGGTGGCCCTGCTCAGCGGCGGCAAGGTGCTTGGCGTGGATGGCGGCGTGAGCGCGAGCAACCTCGTCATCTACGCGGGCGATGGCGCCACCATCAGCGACGACACGTTCGACTTCGCCACGCTGGCGCTCAGCGTGGGCGGCGACAGCGAGGTCACCAGCTCCCGCAACAACTGGAGCCTGTCCAGCAGCACCTGGAACCTGGGTGCGGTGGATGACCCGATCAGCATCACCGGCCTGGCCATCCAGCCCGGCAGCACCGCGACCGTGGGGCTGCATGCCAAGGGCACGCTGGGGCTGGGGAGCGCCATCGACTTCAACGGCAGCGCGGCAACGTTGAACCTTGTCGCCGGCACCTTCGCCGGCGCGGCCACCGTCGCCCACCAGGGCGCGGCCAGCGTCGCGTTCGACCAGGCCAACCACGACACCAGCCTGACCGTGGGCGCCAACACCAGCGTGCTGCCCGGCGCCACGCTGACCAGCTTCAACGGCAGCAAGAACCTCACCGTCGGCAGTGCGGCCGCCGATGTCGTCTCCCAGGCCAACCTGGCCGTCACCACTGCGGCGGGCGGCAAGCTGACCCTGGTGGGCGACACGCTGGACCTGTCCCACGACGTCGCCGTCACCACCGGCAGCCTGCAGCTGGATTCGGGCAGCGCCCTGACGCTGTCCCACGCGCTGAAGGCGACCGACACGGTCACCCTGCACACCGACAACCAGGACATCAGCGGCAGCGGCGTCATCACCGCCAACACCCTGGCGATCGACAGCGGCACCGGTGACACCACCCTCAGTGGCGTACACCAGGTCAACACGCTGAGCGCGAACGCCGGCGCGCTGACCCTGAAGAACGGCAAGAGCCTGACGGTGAACGGCATCACCGCCGGCAAGACCGTCGACCTGCGCCTGAGCGGCGGCGCCTCCGACCTGACCCTGGCCGGCGCCGTGACCGCGCACAACACGGACTCGGCCGACACGGCGATCCTGCTGGCTGCCGGTCGCAACTTCGTCAACAACGCCGGCGCCAGCGCCGTGAGCGCGGACGAGGGCCGCTGGCTGGTCTATTCCGCCGATCCGCGCAACGACACGCGCGGCAGCCTGGCCGGCGACTTCAAGCAGTACAACGCCCACCTCGGCGATACGGTGCTGGGCGCGGGCGACGGTTTCCTCTACACCGTGGCGCCGACGATCGGCGTGGTGCTGACCGGCTCGACCCGCAAGACCTACGACGGCAACACCGATGCCGACGTCGACAGCATCGGCCACACGGTCAGCGGCGCCATCGACGGCGATACGGTCACCGTCACCGCTGGCGATGCGCACTACGACACCAAGAACGTCGGCACCGGCAAGAAGGTCACCCAGGACGACCTGGCCATCGACACCCAGACCAAAGGCACGATGAAGGTCTATGGCTACACGCTGGACAGCACCAGCGCCAGCGGCAACATCGGCCGTATCGACCAGAAGCTCATCAGCCTGGCCGACGGCTCGGTGCTGGACAAGACCTACGACGGCACCACCGACGCCACCCTGGGCAGCAGCGTGACGCTGGCTGGCGTGGTGAGCGGCGACACCGTGGCGTTCGGCAGTGCCGCCAGCGTCGCCTTTGCCGACCGCAACGCCGGCGACGGCAAGCAGGTCAATCTTGGCGCCGTCACGCTGACCGGCGCGGACAGCGGCAACTACACCGTGGACAGCAAGGCCTACGCCGATATCGCCAGGCGCGTCGTCACCGTGGACGTGGTGGTGGGCGACAAGGTGTACGACGGCGGCACCGGCGCGACCGTGTCCAGCCAGACGCCGCACAACCTGATCGCCACCGACGACGTGTCGCTGGAGGCGAGCGCGGCGTTCGTCGACAAGAACGTGGGCACCAACAAGAACGTGGTGGTCACCGCCAGCCTCGATGGCGACGACGCGGCCAACTACATCCTGGACACCACCACCGGCAACCCGCGCGCCAGCACCGCAGCGATCACGCCCAAGACGATCGACGCCGGCACGCTGAGCGTGGTCGGCAAGGTGTACGACGGCAACCGCGATGCCACGGTGCGCAGCAGCGGCCCGGTGGGCGTGGTGAAGGGTGACGACTTGTCGCTGACGTTGGGCGGCCAGTACGACAACAAGAATGCCGGCAACGGCAAGCACGTGGACGTGACGCTGGGCCTGGCCGGTGGTGATGCGGGCAACTACAAGCTGTCGCACACCACGGCCACATCGCAGGGCGATATCAGCCAGAAGACCATCGACGCCGGCACGCTGAGCGTGGCGGGCAAGGTCTACGACGGCACGCGCGATGCCACGGTGCGCAGCAGCGGCCCGGTGGGCGTGGTGAAGGGTGACGACTTGTCGCTGACGTTGGGCGGCCAGTACGACGATAAGAATGCCGGCAGCGGCAAGCGCGTGGACGTGACGCTGGGCCTGGCCGGTGGTGATGCGGGCAACTACAAGCTGTCGCACACCACAGCCACATCGCAGGGCGATATCAGCCAGAAGACCATCGACGCCGGCACGCTGAGCGTGGCGGGCAAGGTCTACGACGGCACGCGCGATGCCAAGGTGCGCAGCAGCGGCCCGGTCGGCGTGGTGAAAGGTGACGACTTGTCGCTGACGTTGGGCGGCCAGTACGACGACAAGAATGCCGGCAACGGCAAGCGCGTGGACGTGACGATGGGGCTGGCCGGTGGCGATGCCGGCAACTACAAGCTGTCCACGACGCGTGCGCAATCACGTGGCGACATCAGCGCGCGCGAGGTGGTGGCCGGCCCGGTCGGCGTGGTGGACAAGCGCTTCGATGGCAGCCGCGATGCGGAGCTGATCCTGCCGGGGCTGGACGGCGTGGTGGGTGGCGACAACGTGGCCCTGCATGGCAAGGGCACGTTCGACACCGCCGGCACCGCGGCCGACAAGACCGTGCAGATCGACTTGTCGCTGGGCGGTGCCGACGCGGGCAACTATGTGCTGGTCGACGCGCATCGGCAGGGCAAGGCGGGCATCGCCGACCTGCCGGGCCGCAACGCGGTGGACGCCGTGACACAGCCGTCGATGGGCGGCAACGGCACCCAGCCGGGCAACAACGGCAATGGCGGCGGCTCCACGCCGGGCGCGGTCACGGCGGTCAGTGGCGCGCTGGGCGACGTCACCGGCTCGGCCCAGCCGAAGCTCGGCCGCAGCTGGGCCGAACCGGTGGGCGGTGGTTCCGCTGGTGCCGGCATCGGTGGCGGCGGTGCGGGCAATGGTGGTGCGGGCAGCAACGGTGGTGCGGCGGGCAGCGGTTCCGCTACCGGCGCTGGTACGGGTGTCGGTGCCGGGTACGGCGACAACGGCAACGGAGCCGGCGGCAGCGGTACCGGTGGTCGCGGCGGCGTCGGCGGCGATACCTCGGGCGCGGGCGATGGCGGCGCGGGTGCCGGTGGTCGTGACGCGCAGGGCGGGGCGGCGGTGCAGGGCGATGGTGCGGCCGCTGGCCGGGGCGCCGGCGACACCGGCAACAACGCGGGTGACGCCGGCCATGCTTCCGCAGGCCAAGGCGACACGTCGGGCGACAACGGCGGCAGCAACAGCGGCGCGGGCAATGACGGCCGGGGCGCGGGGCGCGGTAGTCGTGGCGGTGATCCGTCGCTGGACCAGATGCTGCGCAACGGTGACGGCCTGAGCCTGTCGCTGGGTGGCGAACGCCTGGCGCAACCGCAGACCAGCGTGCTGCCCGTGTTTACCGAGGAGGGTCAGTTGCTGGGCCGCTACCGCGTGGACGACATGGGTGACAGCCTGGCCCTGCATCCGGCCTCGGGCGGCAACGCCGCCGCGCCCCGCAAGGGCGGCAAGGTGCGCCTGCGGGCGCAGACCGAGGTGGCGCTGGACGAGGATGACACCGCCTCCCTGCGCATGGCGTTGCTGGACGACGGCACCTTGCACATCGTCGCCACGCGAAACGCCGCCGGCCTCGACCGCGATGCCATCACCGCCTATGGCCTGGGTGCGCTCAAGCGCCAGGCCGGCGTATCGCCGCAGCAGGTGCAGGCGGTGGTGCTGGGCTTTGCCGACTGATGCCGGCCCGGCGCGGGATGCGCCGGCATGTAGGAGCGGCTTCAGCCGCGATGCCCTTGGCTTTGGAGATCCAAAGAAAAGAGCATCGCGGCTGAAGCCGCTCCCACAAAAGCCGCTCCCACAAAGCGGCTCGCGTCGCGGTTACGCCTCGATGGGCCGCTGCTGCAGCCAGGTGGAGACGGCCTGGGCGCTCATCGGGCGGGCAAACAGATAGCCCTGCAGGGCATCGCAGCCGATGGTGGTGAGCATGTCGGCCTGCTCGGTGGTTTCCACGCCCTCGGCGATCACCGTCATGTTGAGCTGGTGGCCGATCGCCACCACGGTGCTGGCGATGGCGGTGCTGCTGACGTCGTGGGGCAGGTCGCAGACGAAGGACTTGTCGATCTTGAGCTTGTCCACGTGGAACTGGCGCAGGTACGACAGGCTGGAGTAGCCGGTGCCGAAATCGTCGAACGCCAGCCGCACGCCCAACGCGGACAGCTGCTGCACGGAGAGCAGCGCGCGGTCGATGTTCTCCAGCAGGGCGGTTTCGGTCAGCTCCAGCTCCAGCCGGTCGGGCGGCAGGCCGTGGCGGCGCAGCGCGCCGGCCACCAGCTCGGCAAAGTTGCCGCGCTGGATCTGCTGCGCCGAGACGTTCACCGCCACGAAAAAGTCGCCCAGGCCGGCATCCATCCACGCGCGTGATTGCGCGCAGGCGCGGTCGAGCACCCAACCGCCCAGCTCGGGCATCAGGCCCAGCGCCTCGGCCACGGGAATGAAACGCTCGGGCATCACCCGGCCCAGCTCCGGGCTGTGCCAGCGCAGCAGCGCCTCGAAGCCGATCACGGTGCGGTCGCCGGCACGGATCTCCGGCTGGTATTCCAGCTGCAACTCGTCGTGCTGCATGGCGCCGCGCAGGCGCATGCCCAGCATGCGGCGGTCCTCCATGCGGCGCATGTCGTCGGTGGAGTACTCGCAGACCAGGTCGCGACCCAGCTGCTTGGCGCGCGACATGGACGCCTCGGCGTGGCGCAGCAGGTCGTTGATGTCGTGCACGCGCTCGGGGTAGGTGGCCACGCCCATGCTGAAGGTGACGCGCACCTCGCCGTCGGTCAGCGTCACCGGTTCGGCCACGGCGCGCCGCACCTCCTCGGCCAGCGCCAGCGCACCCACGCGGCCGATGCCGGGCAGGGCGATGACGAACTCGTTGCCGGTGAAGCGCGCCACCCGGCCGCGCGCGCCCACGCGCAGCGCGAGGCGGTCGGCCAGCGTGGCGATCACGCGGTCGCCCACCTCGTAGCCCATCGCCTCGTTGATGGCGTGGAAGCGGTCGATGTCGCCGAACAGCAGGCTGAACGGCTCGGTGGCGCGCCGCTCGGCGTGCTCCTGCAGCAGCGTCTCGATGACCGGATAGCGGGCCAGGCCGGTGGCCACGTCGTGGGTGGCGGCATAGGCCAGTCGCGCCTGCGTGTCGCGGTGCTCGGTGATGTCGCTGAGGATGCCGATGTAGTGCGAGGTCTGCTCGTTCTCGTCGCGCACCGGCGCCAGGTACAGCTGGTTCCAGAACGGTGTGCCGTCCTTGCGGCGGTCGCGCAGCACGGTGTTGCACTCGCGCTGCTCGGCCAGCGCCTGGCGCAGCGCGGTGCGCTCGTTCTCGTTGCCGGCGTCGGCGCGCAGCAGGTGGCAGCCCTGGCCGATCACCTCGTGCGCGCGGTAGCCGGTGATGTGCTCGAACGCATGGTTGATGAAGGTCACCGGTGCGCCGGGCTCGCGCGCGTCGGCGATCATCACGCCGTTGCCGCTGGACTGGATGGCGCGCTCGAGCAGGCGCAGCTGCGCCTCCGCGTTGCGTCGCTCGGTGATGTCCTGCAGGTGCGCCAGCACCGCGTCGGCGCCGTGGTACACCAGCGGGCTGAACAGGCCCTCCACCTGCAGCAGGTGGCCGTCGGTGTGCTGGATGGCCCAGACCTGCGCGGTGGCCGACAGCAGCGCGCCGCTGTCCAGGTCGGCCAGGAAACGCCGGCGCTCGTCGGCGGCCAGCACCACCTCGACCGGTTGCGCGAACAGTCGCGAGGCGGGCCAGCCGTAGTGCTGGTGCGCCGCGCTGTTGGCGTTGAGGATGGCGCGGCTGTGGCGGTCGAACACCAGCAGCGGCACCGGGCTCTGCTCGAACAGCAGGCGGTGGTGCGCCTCGCTGTCGCGCAGCGCCTCCATGAAGTGCATGCGGTCGACGGCGTAGCGGATGCTGCGGTCCAGCCGCTCGGCGTCGATCGTGCCCTTGACCAGGTAGTCGCTGGCGCCGGCCGCCATCGCCGCCACGTCCACCGCGTGGTTGCCGCGGCCGGTGAGCACGATGAAGGCGCGCGACAGGCCCTCGCGGCTGACCGTCTCGATCAGGTCCAGGCCGTTGGACGGGCCCAGCAGGTAGTCCACCAGGTAGACGTCGTGCGCGCCCTTGCGCAATTCCTCCAGCCCCTGCTGGGGCGTGGCGCACCAGTCGAAGGCGTAGTGGCTGTCCGGCGCGTCGCTGAGCAGGTCGCGGATGAGGACGAAGTCGTCCTCGTCGTCGTCGACCACCAGCACGCGCAGCGGGGCGGCGTTCACGCGTTGCCTCCGCGTTTCTCGGTGGGCAGCTGCACGATCTCCATCCAGTAGCGCTCCAGCGAGCGCAGCACCGCGATCAGCTCGTCGAAGCGGCTTGGCTTGGTCACGAACGAGTTGGCGCCCAGCTGGTAGCTGGCCAGGATGTCCAGCCGTGCGCGCGAGGTGGTGAGGATGACCACCGGCAGGTGCTTGAGCCCGTCGTGCTCGCGGATCGCGTGCAACGCCTCGCGGCCGTCCATGCGCGGCATGTTGAGGTCCAGCAGCAACAGGTCGGGCAGCTTGCCGTCGGGGTCGTCGAGCAGGGCGTTGAGCCGCGCCATCAGTTCGACGCCGTCGGGGACGAAGTCGAGGTTCACCTCCACCCCGCTGTCGCGAAACGCGTCGCGCAGCAGGATGCGGTCGTCGGCGTCGTCCTCGGCCATCAGGATGGACAGCGCGGTACGGTTTGACGTCATGGGTTCACTCCCAGAAACGGGCCGTCGGCAGGCGACACAGTATGCGGGTCGGACGCCGCCCCTGCAGCGGCCGACTCGGGCAGGATGACGATGAAGCTTGCCCCTTGTCCAGCCTGCGCCTCGGCGCGCACCGTGCCGCCATGGCGTTCCACGATGCGCCGCACGATGGCCAGGCCGATGCCGGTGCCCTCGTAGACGTTGCGCGGATGCAGGCGCTGGAACGGCGCAAAGATGCGCTCGGCGTAGTTGCTCTCGAAGCCGATGCCGTTGTCGGTCACGCGCAGCTCCCAGCAGGCGCCGCCGTTGCCGTCGGGGTTGTCCACCTGGCGTGCGTCCACGCGGACGTGGCAGGGACGCTCGGCGGCGCGGAATTTCAGCGCGTTGGCCAGCAGGTTCTGCAGCAGCTGGCGCATCTGGGTGGGGTCGGCCTGGATCACCGGCAGCGGCCCCACCTCCACCGTGGCGCCGGCCTCGGTCACGCGCGTTTCCAGGTCGTCCAGCACGGCGGCGACGGTGGCCGACAGGTCCACCGCACTGGCCGTGGCGCTGCGCGTGGCCACGCGCGAGTAGGCCAGCAGGTCGTCGATCAGCGCCTGCATGCGGTGGGCGGCGTGGCCCATGCGCTGCAGGTAGTCGCGCGAGGAGTCGTCCAGCCCCTCGACCGCGCGCGACAGCAGCCGGTCGGAGAACGACTGGATCTTGCGCAGCGGCTCCTGCAGGTCGTGCGAGGCCACGTAGGCAAAGTCCTGCAGCTCGCGGTTGCGCACGCGCAGGTCGTCCATGGCCTTGGCCAGCGCCAGGTCGGCCTGGTGGCGCGCGGTGACGTCGCGCGCGGCGCCGTACAGCAGGCCGTCGGCGGCGGTGATGGACACCCACTCCAGCCACCGGTAGCCGTTGTCGGCACAGCGCATGCGGGTGAGCAGGCCGTTGATCGGCGCGATGCCGTCGAGCTGGCGACGGATGGCCTGTTCCACGGCGGGCCTGTCCTTGGGGTGCAGCAGGTCCAGGAAGGGGATGGCCAGCATGGCCGCCTCCTCGAAACCCAGCAGCCGCGCGTAGGCCGGGTTCACCTGCAGGAAGTTGCCGCTCACCGGGTCGGCGATGCAGAACACCTCCTGCGACATCTCGAAAAAATGGTTGCGCTGCTGCAGCACGCGCCGCGCGGCCTTGAGGCCGCTGATGTCGCGGAACGCCATCACCGCGCCGGCCAGCTCGCCGCCGATGGCCAGCGGCGTGGCGAGGTAGGCCACGTCCAGCAGCTCGCCGTCGGGCAGGGCAAAGACGGCATCGTCGTCGGCCACGTGCGCGGCGCCGTCCAGCACCTGGCGCAACGCGTCGCGCATGTCGGCGGGCAGCTCGGCGCCGGTCGGCAATCGCTCCAGCGGCAACTGCAGCGCGCCGGAGGCGGTGGCGTTGAGGAAGGTGGGTTGGCCGTCGGCATCCACCGCCACCAGGCCCTCGCCCACGCTCTCGGCGATGGCGTAGATCAGCGCCAGCTGGCGCGCCATCGCCTGCTGCGCGTGGCGCAGTTCGCGATGGTCCTGCAGCACGGTGAACACGCCGCGCGCCTGGCCCTCCACCAGGATGGGAATGGCCACCAGGTGCGCCGCGAAGCGCGCGTCCTGCGCGTCCAGCGCGGTCACCTCCAGGCGTGCCGACTCGCCCCGCATGGTGTTGTCCAGCGCCTCCTGCACGCGCGCGCGGTCCTCGGCGGCAAAACTGTGCACGAATGCCTGCCGCTGCGGCCGGTCCAGCCCCAGCAAGGCGTCGGCGGCCGGGTTGCCGTGCGCCACCTTGCCGTCCAGGTCCAGCGCCAGCACGCCGTCGGGGTGATGCTCGAACAGCGAGCGGAAGCGCTGCTCGCTCTCGCTGAGGCGGGCAAAGGCGTGGGCGTGCTCGATCGCCACGCCGGCCAGCGCCGCCAGCGTGTCGATGCCGCCGGTCTCCGCCGCGGAGGGGCCGCGCGGCGTGTCGTAGTACACCGCGAACGTGCCCAGCACCGCGCCGTTGCGCGACAGCACCGGCGTGGACCAGCACGCGCGCAGGCCGTGCGCCAGGGCCGGCTCGGCATAGCCTTGCCACAGCGGGTCGCGGGCGATGTCGCTCACCACCACGCGCTCGCCGCGCCACGCCGCCGTGCCGCATGAGCCTGCCGCCGGGCCGATCGGTGCGCCTTCGATGTACGCGCGAAACGCCTCGGGCAGGTGCGGTGCGGCGCCGTGCAGCAGGTGGCCGTCGCGCAGCAGCAGGATCGAGCACAGCGCGCCGGGGTGCTGCGCCTCGTAGACCGCCACGATCGACGCCAGCACCTGCGGCAGCGCCTTGCCGCGCGCGATCGCGGTGAGGATTTCCCGCTGGCGCGCTTCCAGGTCCTCGGCGCGGTGGATGTCGGTGTGGTCGCGACCGACCACGTACACGCAGTTGGACGCCTCCGACCACACCGCCGACCACTGCATGTACAGCACGCGCCCGTCGCTGGTCACGATGCGGTTGCGGAAGTTGGGGTTGGGCACGCCGCCGATCACCTCGGCCGCCGCCCGCGCGGTGCTTTCGTGGTCGTCCGGGTGCACCACCCGCGCGATCGACTCGCCCCGCAGCGACTCCGGCGCGTAGCCCCAGCGCCGTTGCGCCGCCGCGCTGACCTGCAGGAAATGCCCGTGGCGATCGAGCACGCAGATCACGTCGGGGGCGCTGTCCATCACCAGTTGCGACGCCTCCAGCGCACGCTCCAGCGCGTGGCCCTGCTCGGCCAGCCGCGCGCTGTCCGCCTCGGCCCGCCGCGTGCGCTCGCGCGCCAGCGCCGACAACCGCAGCGCGGCGGCCAGCAGGCCGCCCAGCGCAAAGCCGAGCAGCAGCACCAACTGCGGTATGCGCACGCCCTCCACGCGCGGCCCGGCGTACACGTCCACCCGCCACCATTGCCCGTACAGCGCCAGGTCGGTGCCCAGCGTGGGGCGTGCCGCCGCCGGCGCGCCGTGTGCGTAGATCAGCTCGCCGTTCTGGGTGACCTGCAGGTCGTACGCCGGCGGCATGGCCGCCAGCAGTCGCGGAAACAACCGGTCGAACTGGAACGCGCCCACCACGTAGCCTTCGGTGGTGTCGCCCCGGCGCACCGGTACCGCCATCAGCTGGCCTGCCTTGCCGTTGAGCAGGGTCATCGGCGCGCTCAGCACCGCGCTGCCGCCGGCATCCACCTGGTCGAAGAGGCGCGCCGGCGCAAACACCTGGCCGGCCGCGCCGCGATCGGGCGAGGTGGGCTGCGCCAGCGCCTGCCGCATCACGTGGCCGGCGTCGGCGTAGCCGATGGCGCGCAGGCCGTCCATGTCACGCAGGTAGTGCGCGCCATCCTGCGCAAACAGCGCCTCGCGCACGGCGGGCGACAGGTCGCCCAGTCGCGCGGCCAGGCGCTCGATGGCCTGCATCTGCGCGATCATGCCCTCGCGCAGCAGGTTGGTCACGTTGTCGCGCCGGCCCTGCAAGGCCTCGTTTTCCAGCGCCCGCTGCTGTTGCTCCAACGAGCGCCACAGCAGCAGCGACGACACCACCGTCAGCAGGCAGATCACGGCGGGAAACACCACGGTGCGGTAGCGGTGCTCGGTGCGCGCGCGCTGGCTGCTGGTGGCCAGGCCGATGCCCAGCGCCAGCATGCCCAGCGCGGTGGGCAGGGCCATCGGCGTATGCGGCCCCAGCGAGCGCATGCCGGGCACGGCGAACACGTAGCCGACCAGCGCCAGCACGCCGGCCAGCGCCACCAGCAGGCCGCAGGCCCAGGCCGCGCTGCGCCACACGGTATTGCGCTGCGCGAGCAGCGCGCTGGTCAGGCCGCCCACGGCAACCAGCAGCGACAGCGCGGTATTGGGCGCCAGCCGTCCGGGCGTGGCGCCCTCGCCGCGGATCGCCTGCTGCGAGAACAGCCACTCGCCGGCGATGTCGGCGTGGTCGAGGTAGTCGGCCAGCAGCGGCGATACCGCCAGCGGCACGCACAGCAGCCCCAGGCACCAGGCGGCCAGCGCGCGGCCATGGCCCAGCAGCCACAGCGCATGCCCCAGCAGCACGAAGGCCAGCGCGGTGTTGAACGCGATCGGCACCAGAAACGTGCCGCCCTGCACCAGTGGCGCGGCATGCGTCAGCCAGCCCAGCACGCCCATCCAGCCCATTCCCGACAGTGCCGCCGGCGCGATCGACACCGGTCGCGCCGTGTCATCGTGCAGGGCGGCGAACAACCAGCCGGTGCAGCTCAGCGCCAGCGCCTGCAGCGCGCTCTGCAGCAGGCCGATGGCCGTATCCGCGGTGATCCACGCGCGCAGCAGGCAGGCCAGGCCCGTGAACACCGCCGCCAGCGCCATGCCGCGCGCCAGCGCACGCAGCCACGCCGGTGCGCGCAAGCCTGCGCAGAACGCGGCCGGCAGCAGCAGGATCGAGGCGTGCCACAGCGGGGCGCGCTCGCCGGTCTCGATGGCGAGCACGGCAACCGCCGCCGCGCACAGCGTCAGCGCCAGGCCGCCGCGCGCCAGTCCCCGCGCCAGCGACCAGGCCGCCCACGCCAGCACCGACAGCAGTACATGCAGGACAAGCGCCTCCGGCGCGAACGACGCGGTGGCCACCGCCACGCAGGCATCGAGCAGCCCGAGCACGGGCACCAGCAGCGCGCCGCTCGCCGGAAACCGCCAATATCGCCTGGCGTCAGCCATGTCATCCCCCTGATGACCTACGTGATGCCGTCCCCGGGTGCCGCGCCGACCGCGAAAAAGCGGTGGGACGGGCGCGGGCCCCCCGTCACCGCGACGAGTAAAGCACGCCCGCGCCGGCGCGGAAACATCGCCACGCCGGCCCGCATCGGGGCCGGCGGGTCGCCCGGCACGCGGCATGCTGGCGTTTTTCCTGTGCGGCATGACTTGGCGCGCCAACACGCTTGCCCTACATTCCACGTTGCCGAGGGGTTTTTTCGCGGCAAACCCATCATCTCCATCACTGGACACTACGGAATTCACATGGCCAAGACGACGAATACGACGAGCAAGGGCAAAGCTTCCGCCAAACCGGCTGCAGCGAAACCGGCCGCTCCGAAACCGATCAAGGAACCGCTGAACAAGTCCGCCCTGCTCGCGCACCTCGTCGAGGCCAGCGGCGTGGCCGCCAAGGACGTGCGCGCCGTGCTGGCCGCGCTGGAAGGCGCGGTGACCGCGTCGGTCAACAAGAAGGGCGCTGGCGAGTTCACCCTGCCGGGCCTGCTCAAGGTCACCGCCGTCAAGGTGCCGGCCAAGCCCAAGCGCAAGGGCATCAACCCGTTCACCAAGCAGGAGCAGGTGTTTGCCGCCAAGCCCGCCTCGGTGAAGATCAAGGTGCGCCCGCTGAAGAAGCTGAAGGACGCCGCTGCCTGATGCCGGGTCGGGATGCGGCGCGCGTCATGCCGCCGCATCCCGACCGCTTTGCGCCGGGGCCGTGACGGCCCCGCGCGCGATCGGCGCGGGCTGCAACGGCTCGCGACCATGGCGTGGTTGCAGACATGCGGCGGGGAAAGTTTCCGTGCGGTGTCGCACACTTTCTTTCAGATAGCCGCGAAAATCCCCTAGACTTGGACTTCGCGCCTGACGTGGCGGCCGCCGCGTGGCAGGTGTGCAAGGGAGGGGAAACCGATGCAATTTCTGCGCGGCATCCGCGAGCGGACGCACGAGGCCGACGGCCGTCCCGTCATCGTGCAGGACGCGGCGTCCTCCGCGTTTCCCGTGCGTTACCGGCAGCGCCTGGTGGCCGAGTTGAAACTCGATGCCGCCACCGTACGCGCACAGATGCGCGCCCTGCTCGATGCCTGCCGCGAGGCCGATGAAAGCGCCTGGATCGCCTGCCTGCAGGATTTCGCCGATGGCTTTCGGCGCACGGCGCTGATCAAGAGCGTGCAGTTCTACCCCTACCTGCGCTGCGCGCTGGAGCACGACGCCATGGCGATGACGCACTTCAGCGAGGTGCAGGCGCAGGTGCAGCGCCTGACGCTGCGCATCGAGGCGCTGCTGGTGGAATACCTGTGCGCGCCATGGGACGCCACCTGCCGTCGCCGCTTCGTGCCCGACGTGGCGCGCGCCGCCGGACTGCTGGCGCGCTTGCTGCGGCAGGAGGAATCCACCCTGTTTCCGCTGTACCTGCCGCCGGACCAGTACCACTACCTGCGCGGCCAGCTGCGGCGCGACGGCGTGGCGGCGTAGTCGCCTCAGGGCCGGGCGATCTCGAAATCGCGGGTGATCGCCGGGGTGCCGTCCAGCTCCACCTCGATGCGGTAGCGGCCCTCCGGCCACAGGTCGGGATTGCGCAGGGTGAAGGTGGTGAGCGCCGGGCCGTCGGTGGCGATGGTCTGGCTGACGCTGCTGACCAGCTGGCCGCGTCCTTCCATGTAGCGCCAGCGCGCGTTGAGCGTGGCTTCGGTGGTGCGCCCGCGCGTGGCCACGCCGGCGTAGAGCACGTGGTCGGCAGGGGTGAAGCGCGAGCCGTCGGCGGTGATCTCGTTGGCCTCGTTCACCGCCGTGCCCAGCGTGAGCTGGGCCACTTCGAGAGGGCTGGCCGCTGCCGCGCTGGCGGCCGTGGCCGGCGTGGCGACAGTGGTGGCGATGGCGGGCGCCGACACGCTGGCGGCCGGCGCCGCTGCCGTGCTGGCGCTGGCTGCGCTGGTGGCCGGCGCGGGGGCGGGCGGTGTCGCCGGCGGCGCCTTGCCGCCGCAGCCGGCGACGGCCAGCGCCAGCAGTACGCACGCGCGGCGCGCGGCGCTCACTGGCGCACCGTGCGCAGGTTGTCGGGCGTCATCGGCGTGCTGCTGCGGAACGGGTTGATGTCCAGCCCGCCGCGTCGCGTGTAGCGGGCGTACACGCTCAGCTGCTGCGGCGCGCAGCGTTCGGTGATGTCCATGAAGATGCGCTCCACGCAATGCTCGTGGAACTCGTTGTGGTTGCGAAACGAGACCAGGTAGCGCAGCAGCCCCGCCTGGTCGATCGGCGCGCCGTGGCAGGCGATCCGCACGCTGCCCCAGTCCGGCTGGCCGGTCACCGGGCAGTTGGAGCGCAGCAGGTGCGACACCAGCGTCTGCGCCACCGGCGTGGCGGCGGGGTCGACCATCAGCAGGTCGGGGTTGGGCGGGCCGTAATCGTCGATGTCGATGGGCAGGTCGTCCAGCACCAGGCCGTCCAGCGCGCTCGCCGTGATCGGTGCGCGGGCGTCGGCCAGGTGCACGCCCACCACGGCGCCGACGGTTTCCGACAGGTCGTGCACCAACGTGGCGACCAGCGTGGCGGTGTCGGCGATGCGCTCGCCGGCAAAGCCGTTGAGGTAGAGCTTGAGCGACTTGGATTCGATCAGGTTGGGCGACGCCGCCGGTACGCGAAACTCGGCCAGCGCCACCACCGGCTTGCCGCGCGCGTCCAGCCACGACAGCTCGTAGGCGTTCCAGATGTCCACGCCGTGAAACGGCAGCCGGTCGGCCAGGCCCAGCGCCTCGCGGTTGGCCTGGCGCGGTATCGCGAACAGCAGCGAGGGGTCGTAGCGGTCGGCGTAGGGCGTGGTCTTGCCCAGCGGGGAGTGTTCGGGGGAGTTCATGCCCGAAGTCTATTGATCCGCGGCGCGGGTGTCTCGCGCCGGCGCGCCCCCCGTTCAGCCATGTCGCCGCAGCAGCGCCAGCAGGCGATGAAAGCGCGCGCCCCACGGCGGGTTGAGCGCGCCGGTGGCGTTGAGCCGGGCCTGCCGGAACACGCCGGTCATGTGCGAGAACGTGCGAAAACCCGTCTCGCCGTGGTAGCCGCCCATGCCCGACGCGCCCACGCCGCCAAACGGCAGGTGGTGCTGGGCGATGTGCAGCAAGGTGTCGTTGACGCTGACGCCGCCGGCGGTGGTGTGCGTGAGCACGCGCTCGACCCGTGCCTCGTCGTGCTCGAACAGGTACAGCGCCAGCGGATGCGGGCGCGCGTTGATGCAGGCGATGGCGTCGTCGAGCGTGTCATACGGCAGCAGGGGCAACAGCGGGCCGAAGATCTCCTCGCGCATCACCGCCATGGTGTCGTCCACGCCCACCAGCAACTGCGGCGGCAGCCGGCGGCGGGTGGCGTCGTCCGTCGCGTCGCCCAGCGCGTGCACCTGCGCGCCGCGTTCGCGCGCGTCCTCGCGCAGCGCCAGCAGGCGGTGGTAGTGGCGGTCCGAGGCGATGCTGGCGTACTGCGTGTTCTGCGCCAGTTGCGGGTACAGGCGCGCCACCGCGAGTTGCGCCTGCGTCACGAAGTCGTCGATGTGCGCGCGCGGCAGCAGCACGTAGTCGGGCGCGATGCAGGTTTGTCCCGCATTGACCAGCTTGCCGAACACGATGCGCTCCACCGCATGGGCGAAGCGCGCGCCCGGGCCGATGATGGCCGGCGACTTGCCGCCCAGCTCCAGCGTCACCGGCGTGAGGTTGGCGGCGGCCGCGCGCATCACCTGGCGCCCCACGTCGGTGGCGCCGGTAAACAGCAGGTGGTCCAGCGGCAGCGCCGCAAAGGCCCGCGCCACCTCGGCGTCGCCGGTCACCACGACCACCTCGCCGGCGGGGAACGCGCGCGTCACCAGGCGGGCGAACAGGTCGGAAAAGCGCGGCGTGTATTCGCTCATTTTCAGCATGGCGCGGTTGCCCGCCGCCAGCGCATCCACCAGCGGCCCCACGGCCAGGTAGAGCGGGTAGTTCCAGGGCACGATGATGCCCACCACACCGCGCGGTCGCGGCCGCAGCTCGGTGCGCGCGGGCAGAAACGGCAGGCCGGCCCAGCGCCGGCGCGGCGCCATCCAGCGCCGGCCGTGGCGCAGCGCGTGGCCGATGGCCGACAGGGCGGGAAAGACCTCCAGCAGGTCGGTTTCCTCCGCCGGCCGATGGCCGAAGTCGGCGCTGATGGCGGCGGCCAGCTCGCTGCGGTGCGCGCGCAGCATGGCGTCGAGCGCGCGCAGGCGCTTGGCGCGCTGCGACCAGGCCGGCATCGGATCGGCCGCCTGCGCCGCGCGCAATCGCGCCAGCGTGGCATGGAGGGCGGCGGTGTCGGTCATGCGGGCTTCCGGCGGTGGCGAACAGGGTGATTTTGCCGCTGCCGGGGACGTCGCGGGGCGTGCCGCCGACCAGTACCTCTGACAGTGTTGCCGCCGGACGCGGCCACGCTAGCATCGCCCTCTTGTGGCACCGGCATGCGCCGGGCCGCCTTGCACCGGGAGTACCGCAACATGACGACGAAAGACAAGGCGCGACTGCTGGGCGCGCTGGCGCTCGGGGCGCTTTCCACCGGCGCGGCGGCGAGCGGCCGCGTGCTGACGGCAAGCGACTACGCCCAGGCCGAGCGCTTCATGGTCTACAACACGGCGCCGCTGGTGGATCACGCGGTGTCCAAGGTGGACTGGCTCGACGACACCCATTTCTGGTACCGCGACCACGATGCCAGTGGCGACCATTTCCTGCGCATGGATACGGCCACCGGCAAGGCCGTGGCGCTGTTCGACCACGAGGCGATGGCGGCGGCGCTGGGCAAGGCCGGCGGCAAGGCGCTGGACGCCAAGGCCCTGCCGCTGACCGGCTACCGCCCGCTGGCCGACGGCCGCGTGGACGTGGCCCTGCACGGCGCGCACTACCTGTGCACGCTGGCCCCGGCCATCACCTGCGCCACCGCGCCCGAGCACGAGCCGGGCGCGCTGTCGCCGGACGGCAAGCGCGAGGCGTTCATCCGCGACTGGAACCTGTGGCTGCGCGACGTGGCCACCGGCAAGGAGACCCGACTCACCACCGACGGCGTGGAAAACTTCGGCTACGCCACCGACAACGCCGGCTGGAAACACACCGACAACGCCATCGTGGCGTGGTCGCCCGATTCAAAACAGATCGCCACCTTCCAGCAGGACCAGCGCAAGACCGGCGACATGTACCTGATCAAGACCCGCGTCGGCCACCCCGAGCTGGAAACGTGGAAATACCCGCTGGTGGGCGACAAGGACGTGACCATGATCGAGCGCGTCATCATCGACGTGGCCACGCACAAGGTCACGCGCCTGGACATGCCGCCGGACCAGCACCGCTCCACCCTGTGCGACGACGTCAGCTGCGGCCCCGACGGCGGCTGGGACGACGTGGCATGGGCGCCCGACGGCAAGACGCTGGCCTTCGTCTCCACCTCGCGCGATCACAAGCACGAGTGGTTCCGCATCGCCGACACCGCCACCGGCAAGGTGCGCACCGTGTTCGAGGAGTCGGTGCCCACCTACTACGAAAGCGGCAACGGCGCGGTCAACTGGCGCTACCTGCCCGAAACCGGCGAGGCCATCTGGTTCTCCGAGCGCAACAACTGGGGCAACCTGTACCTCTACGACCTCGGCACCGGCAAGCTCAAGCACGCCATCACCACCGGCGAGGGCAACGTCACCGAGGTGCTCAAGGTCGATGCGAAAACGCGCACCGTGTGGTTTCGCGGCGTGGGCCGCACGGCGGGCGTGAACCCGTACTACCAGCAGTTTTTCAAGGTGAGCCTGGATGGCGGCACGCCGCTGCTGCTGACGCCGGAGGCGGCCGACCACACCGTGGCGCTGTCGCCGGATGGACGTCTGTTCGTGGATGCGTACTCCACGCCCACCGTGCCGCCGGTCACCGTGCTGCGCGGCGCGGATGACGGCCACACCGTCGCGCCCGTCGCCAGCGCCGACATCACCCGCCTGAAAGCCGCCGGCTGGGTGGCACCGATCCCGTTCACGGTCAAGGCGCGCGACGGCAAGACCGACCTCTACGGCATGATGTTCAAGCCCAGCCACTTCGACCCGTCGAAGAAGTACCCGATCATCGACTACATCTACCCCGGCCCGCAGACCGGCTCGGTGCGCGGCCGCAGCTTCTCGCCCGCGCGCGGCGACCACCAGGCGCTGGCCGAGCTGGGCTTCATCGTGGTGGCGATCGACGGCATGGGCACGCCGTGGCGCTCCAAGGCCTTCCACGACGCCTACTTCGAGCACGTCGAGGACAACACGCTGCCCGACCAGGTGGCCGGCGTAAAGGAGCTGGGCCAGCGCCATCCGTGGATCGACCTCGATCGCGTCGGCGTATGGGGCCATTCCGGCGGCGGCAACGCCACCGCCGGCGCGATGTTCCACTACCCGGACTTCTTCAAGGTGGGCTGGGCCGAGAGCGGCAACCACGACAACCGCAACTACGAGGACGACTGGGCCGAGAAGTGGCAGGGCCTGCTGGTCACCGGCAAGGACGGCACGACCAACTACGACGCCCAGGCCAACCAGAGCTTCGCGAAAAACCTCAAGGGCCGCCTGATGCTGGTGCACGGCACGCTGGACGACAACGTGCCGCCCTCCAACACCCTGCTGGTGGCCGACGCGCTGATCAAGGCCAACAAGGACTTCGACCTGCTGATGATCCCCAACGTCCACCACGGCTACGCCGAAGCCACCCCCTACGCCACGCGCCGGCGCTGGGACTACTTCGTGCAATACCTCGCCGGCGACACGCCGCCGAAGGCGTACGAGTTGAAGGCGTGGCCGTGGCGGTAAGCCTCATGCGCTGATCAACGAAAAAGGCCGGGGTTCGCGCCCCGGCCTTTTCATTTCGCGGATGGAGGGAGCTGACGGCCCAAGGCTATTCCGGATCCCGCCATCACGAATCTCCGCTCAAAACGCCATGTCGAACGCCACCTCGCCCTGCACGCCGACCTGGTAGGCGGAGACGCGGCGTTCGAAGAAGTTGGCCACTTCCTGCACGTCTTGCAGGTCCATGAAGTCGAACGGGTTCTTGGCGCCGTATTTCCTGGGCATGTCGAGCTGGGCGAAGCGCTGGTCGGCGCAGTATTCGAGGTACTGGCGCATGTCCTTCACCGACATGCCGGCGACGCCTCCGGAGAGCACGTCCTCGGCGAACTGGGTTTCGCAGGCGATCGCTTCCTCCATCATCTGCTCGACCTGGGCGCGCATGGCGTCGTCGAACAGCTCCGGCTCCTGCTCGCGCACGGTGCGCACCACGTCGAACGCGAATGCCATGTGGCAGCTCTCGTCGCGGAACACCCAGTTGGTGCCGGCGGCCAGGCCGTGTAGCAGGCCGCGCGAGCGCAGGTAGTACACGTAGGCGAACGCGGCGTAGAAAAACAGCCCCTCGATGCAGGCGGCAAAGCAGATCAGGTTGAGCAGGAACTGGCGCCGGTGCTCGCGCGTCTCCAGCCGGGTGAGGCCCTGGATGGAGTCGATCCACTTGAAGCAGAACGCGCCCTTCTGCTCGATCGACGGGATCGTCTCGATCGCCGCGAACGCGGCATTGCGCTCGGCCGGATCGGGAATGTAGGTGTCCAGCAGGGTCAGATAGAACTGCACGTGCAGCGCCTCCTCGTACAGCTGGCGCGACAGGTACATGCGCGCTTCCGGCGCGTTGATGTGCTGGTACAGGTTGAGCACCAGGTTGTTCGACACGATGGTGTCGCCGGTGGCGAAAAACGCCACCAGCCGCCGGATCAGGTGGCGGTCGGCGGCCGACATCTTGTTGTCCAGATCGCCGGTATCCATCGAGAAATCCACCTCCTCGACGGTCCAGGTGTTCTTGATCGCGTTGCGATACATCTCGTAGAAGCCGGGGTAGCGCATCGGGCGCAGGGTGAGCTCGAAGCCCGGGTCGAGGATGTGGGCGTTGCGGGTGGGTTGGGCGGACATGGCGGTTCCTGTCTGTGTGATGCGCCGGTTGTCACGGCGCTCGTCGTTTTTTGCCCGTCATTCCCGCGAAGGCGGGAATCCGGCGGCTTCCTTCATGCCGACGAAACGTGTCGGAGAAAGGTGCGGATCCCCACCTTCGAGGGGATGACGGTCGTATGGGGTTGTGGATGTCGGCAAGCTTGGGTAGCCCAAACATGAGGGAGTGTCCAATGCGTGAGCGTCAACCTTGCGTCTACATGCTTGCCAGTGACCGCAACGGCACCCTGTACACAGGCGTCACTTCCCGCTTGCCGACACGCATCTGGCAGCACCGAAACGACGTCGTGGAGGGTTTCAGTCATCGGTATCACGTCCACAAGCTGGTCTGGTTTGAGGCGCATGACTCCATGGAGTCCGCGATTTGCCGGGAGAAAGCGATCAAGAAATGGAATCGCGCCTGGAAGATCAATCTCATCGAAAGAAGCAATCCCTATTGGCGCGACCTCTATCCTGAACTTCTGCCGTGAACCGTCATCCCCGCGAAAGCGGGGATCCAGCGCCTTTTCACATGGCGGCACAGTCACTGGATTCCCGCCTTCGCGGGAATGACGGTGAGGGGGGTCACTGGCAGGCTTCGCAATACTCGGGATTCTCCAGCGAGCAGAACACCGCCGCCGTGGCCTGGGCCTGGTCGGGTACGGTGGAGACGGTGGTCTTGGCGATCCTGGTGGCCGGGCGCGAGCGCAGGTAGTAGGTGGTCTTGATGCCGGCTTTCCAGGCGTACATGTACATCGAGCTCAACTGGCCGATGTTCGGGTTTTCCATGAACAGGTTGAGTGACTGGCTCTGGTCGATGTAGGCGCCGCGGGCGGCGGCCAGTTCGATCAGGGATTTCTGCGGCAGCTCCCACACGGTGCGGTAGATCGTGCGCAGGCGTTCGGGGATGGCGGTGATGCCCTGGATGGAGCCTTCCGCGCGCTTGATCTCGTCGCGGATCTCCGGCGTCCACAACCCCAGCGTCTTCAGCTCGTCGACGAGGTAGCGGTTGACCTGCAGGAAATCGCCGGACAGCGTCTCGCGCTTGAACAGGTTGCTGACCTGCGGCTCGATACACTCGTAGCAGCCGGCGATGGAGGCGATGGTGGCGGTGGGCGCGATGGCGATCAGCAGCGAGTTGCGCAGGCCGTGCTGCCTGATCGTCTCGCGCAGCGCGTCCCAGCGCGCGCTGTCGTGCGGCGTGGCGTTGGGCCAGTGGTCGAACTGCAGGTCGCCCTGGGCGGCGCGGCTTTCGGCAAAGCCCGGATGTGCGCCCTCGGCCCGGGCCAGCTCGGCCGACTGCGACAGCGCGTGGTAGTAGATCTCCTCGGCGATGCGGGTGGACAGCGCCAGTGCCTCGGCCGAGTCGAACGGCAGCCGCAGCTTGAAGAACACGTCCTGCAGGCCCATCACGCCCAGGCCCACCGGGCGCCATTTCATGTTGGCGTTGCGCGCGGTGTCGATCGGGTAATAGTTGAGGTCGATCACCCGGTTGAGCTGGCGCACGGCGGTGCGCACGGTGGTGGCGAGCTGCTCGAAGTCGAACGCGCCGTCGGTCACGTGGCGCGCCAGGTTCACCGAGCCCAGGTTGCACACGGCCGTCTCGTCCACCGAGCTGACTTCCAGGATCTCGGTGCACAGGTTGGACAGGTGGATCACGTTGTCCGGTTTGGCCGTCTGGTTGGAGGTGGCGTTGCAGCGGTCCTTGAACGTCATCCAGCCGTTGCCGGTCTGCGCCAGCGTGCGCATCATGCGCGCGTACAGCTCGCGCGCCTTCACCGTCTTGACGGCCAGGCCGTCGGCCTCGGCCTGGCGGTAGGCAGCGTCGAACGTCTCGCCCCAGCTGTCCACGAAGTGCGGCACCACCTTGGGATCGAACAGCGACCACTCGCCATCGCTCTCCACCCGGCGCATGAACTCGTCGGGGATCCAGTTGGCGATGTTGAGGTTGTGCGCGCGGCGCGCGTGGTCGCCGGTGTTGTCGCGCAGCTCGAGGAAATCCTCGATGTCGGCGTGCCACGACTCCAGGTAGACGCAGGCCGCGCCCTTGCGCTTGCCGCCCTGGTTCACCGCCGCCACGGACGAGTCCAGCGTCTTCAGCCACGGCAGCAGGCCGTTGGAGTGGCCATTGGTGCCGCGGATCAGCGAGCCGCGCGAACGCACGCGCGAGTAGGCCAGGCCGATGCCGCCGGCAAATTTGCTGAGCTTGGCCACGTCGGCGTACTTGTCGTAGATCGACTCCAGCGAATCGACCGGCGAGTCGAGCAGGTAGCACGAGCTGAGCTGCTCGTGCGCGGTGCCGGCGTTGAACAGGGTGGGCGAGCTGGCGATGTACTCCAGCGACGACAGCAGGCGGTACAGCTCCAGCGTCTCGCCGATCTCGTTGCCGCCCAGCGCACAGGCGATGCGCATGAAGAAATACGGCGGGGTCTCGATCACCAGCCGCTGCTCGGGGTGGCGCAGCAGGTAGCGGTCGTACACCGTGCGCAGGCCGAAATACTCGAAACGGCGCGTGGCCAGCACGTCGATGGCGTCGTTGAGCTTGCGCGCGTTGGCCGCCACGAAATCGCGCAGGCGCTCGTTGAGAATGCCCAGCTCCGCACCGCGCGCGATCGACTGCGAGAAGCTCTGGATCTCCTGGCCGCTGACCTCCTTGTCGATGTAGGCGCCGAGCAGGCGCGCGGCGAGCTGGCCGTATTCGGGCTCCTCGGCGGTGAGTGCGGCGGCGGTGCGGATGGAAAGCTGGTCCAGCTCCTGCGTGGTGGCGCCGTCGTACAGGCCGCCGATGGTTTTCAGCGCCACGCGCAGCGGGTCCACCGCGTGCAGGCCTTCGGCGCTGCGCGTCACCGCGCGCACGATCTTGTTGACGTCGACGGCCTCCTGGCCGCCGTTGCGCTTGGTCACGCGCATCTGGGCCGCGCTGTGCGGCGAGGTCAGCTCGAACGGAGCTTCGTTGGCGGGCAGGGCGGGGGTGGCGGCGCTTTCGGCGAGCGGTTCGCGTTCGGCGGAATCGAGGGCGTGCATGGGCAGGTGCTCCGGCTGTAATCAAACACCTGCTCCCTCGCGCAGGGCCTGATAGCGACGGAGACCGGAGGCGGCGCGCAAGCCGGGCGCCGGACGGCACGAGGCTTGGCGACGCACCTCCCCGCGGAAGCCGTCACTAACGCACCGGGACACGTTTGTCCCGATGTGCCGGCAGGTCTTCGGACTTGCGGACATGGATCGTGGCGATCCGCCTACTTGCCCTCGCTTCCCGGCCACGGCGGGCCAGTGCTGGTGAGGACGTTCGTTTCCGCTTTACCGCTGCGGGGCAGTTCCGGATTCACACCGGATTCCCTTTTAACCCGATCAGCCATGACGCCGGCCGGGCACCGACCGGCACAACATATCGGGCGGCCAGCGGTCGGTCAACCCAATAATTTGTGTTTGGCCGTCGTGGCGGCCGGAAAGGGCGCCTACAGCGCGTCGTGGTCCATTTCGCCGGTGCGGATGCGCGTGACCTGCTCCAGCTGGCTGACGAAAATCTTGCCGTCGCCGATCTTGCCGGTGCGCGCGGCCTGCTGGATGGCCTCCAGCACGCGGTCGAGCTGGTCGTCGGTCACGGCCACCTCCAGCTTGATCTTGGGCAGGAAATCGACCACGTACTCGGCGCCGCGGTACAGCTCCGTATGGCCTTTCTGGCGTCCGAAACCCTTGACCTCGGTGACGGTGACGCCCTGCACGCCGACCTCCGCCAGCGCCTCGCGCACGTCGTCCAGCTTGAACGGCTTGATGATGGCGACGACCAGCTTCATGGGGTTTCCTCGGTGGCAGGGGCACGACGCGTGCATGGCCCGACATTCTGCCTTCGCCGGCGCGCGCTGTCGCGTCGCGGGTATCGTGTAGGACAATTCCTACACGTTTTGACGGAGCATCCCGATGGTGGCCCCCATTTTTGTTCACCTAGTATTTACGTTGACGAGTGCGAGGCGCTGTCCATGATGGATAGGCAGGACATCGATCAGATTGCCCTGAAACTTGTTTCGTTGGTACCGCCAGGACTGGCCCAGGCGCAAAAGGATCTGCGAGCCAACTTCAAGGATGTTCTGGCGCAGGGACTGCGCCGCCTCGACCTGGTCACCCGCGAAGAATTCGACGTCCAGACCCAGGTGCTGGCGCGCACCCGCGCGAAAATCGACGAACTCGAGCGACGCGTGGCCGACCTGGAGGCTGCCGTCGCCCATCGCGGCGTGTCCTAGCACCCCGCTCCCGGGAGCCGCCCCCGATCTGTCACCTCACCCCGAGAAAGGGTCGGGGGCGGTTATTTATCCACGTGCCGGATGGAGTCGCCTGGTGTTCGTGCTTTTCCGCGATCCTGTGCACCGGCCCGCATCCGCATGAGTCTTGCCGTCACGCTCAGCCGTGCCCAGGAGGGCATCGCCGCGCCGCAGGTGATGGTCGAGGTGCATCTTTCCGGCGGTCTGCCGTGCACCAATATCGTGGGCCTGCCCGAGGCCGCGGTGCGCGAGGCGCGCGACCGCGTGCGGGTGGCGATCCAGAACACCGCCTTCGAGTATCCCGGCCGCCGCGTCACCGTGAACCTGGCGCCGGCCGAGCTGCCCAAGGATGGCGGCCGTTTCGACCTGGCCATCGCACTGGGCATCCTGGCGGCCAGCGGCCAGGTGCCGCGCGACAAGCTGGACGACTGCGAATTTCTCGGCGAGCTGGCGCTCACCGGCGCGCTGCGCGGCGTATCCGGCGTGCTGCCGGCTCTGCTGCGTGCGCGTGCGCGTGGTCGCCGCGTGCTGGTGCCGCAGGAGAACGCCGCCGAGGCGGCCTTGGTGCCGGATGTGGACGTGCGCGTGGCGCGTACCCTGGCCGAGGTCTGCGGCTGGCTGCGCGGCGCGCAGGAGCTGGACGCGCCCGTCGGCATTCCCACCACCGGCGGTGCCGACGACGGCCCCGACCTGGGCGACGTGCGCGGCCAGTTGCAGGCGCGGCGGGCGCTGGAGATCGCCGCCGTCGGCGGCCATCACCTGCTGCTGGTGGGCCCGCCGGGTACCGGCAAGACCATGCTGGCCGAGCGCCTGCCCGGCATCTTGCCGCCGCTGTCCGAGTCCGAGGCGCTGGAGACCTGCGCGGTGGCGTCGGTGTCGGGGCAGGCCACCAACCTGGCGCACTGGCGCCGACGGCCGTTCCGGGCGCCGCATCACACCGCCTCGGCGGTGGCGCTGGTGGGCGGCGGCTCGTACCCGCGCCCGGGCGAGATCTCGCTGGCGCACAACGGCGTGCTGTTTCTGGACGAGTTGCCCGAGTTCAGCCGGCACGTGCTGGAGGTGCTGCGCGAGCCGATGGAGTCGGGCCAGATCATGATTTCGCGGGCCGCGCGGCAGTCGCAGTTTCCCGCACAGTTCCAACTGGTGGCGGCGATGAACCCGTGCCCGTGCGGCTATGCCGGCGATCCGCGCTGCCGCTGCACGCCCGACCAGGTGCAGCGTTATCGTTCGCGCGTGTCCGGCCCGCTGCTCGACCGCATCGACCTGTGCGTGGAGGTGCCGCCGGTGCCGCTGGCCGAGCTTGCCGCACCACGCACCGCGCACGACGAGGACTCCGCCACCGTGCGTGCGCGCGTGCTGGCCGCGCGGCGGCAGTCGCTGATGCGGGCGGGGCGTCCCAACGCGGAGATCAGCGTGCGCGAGCTGGAGCGCGACTGCGCGCTGGGGCCGCCGGAGCGGCGCTGGCTGGAGGCGGCGCTGGAGCGGCTGGGCCTGTCGGCGCGCGCCTACCATCGCGTGCTGCGCGTGGCGCGCACCATTGCCGACCTGGACGGCGGCTGCGCGTTGCTTGAGCGCCAGCATCTGGCCGAGGCGCTGCAGTACCGGCGCATCCACGCCCAACCGATGTAGCGGCGGCTGGACGCGCCGCGCGGGCCATGGTTGGATGGCGCGTTGGTTTTTCCAGGGAACACGATGACGATCGAGCTTGGCCTGATGCTCGCCGGCATGACCATGGTCGGCTTTCTGGCGCAGTGGCTGGCGTGGCGGATACGGCTGCCGGCCATTCTTTTCCTGCTTTTGGCGGGTATCGTACTGGGGCCGGTCAGTGGCGTGCTGGACCCCGATGCGCTGCTGGGCGAGCTGCTGTTTCCGGTGGTGTCGCTGTCGGTGGCGCTGATCCTGTTCGAGGGCAGTCTCACGCTGCGTTTCCACGACCTGCCCGGCATCGGCTCGGCGGTGCGCGGCCTGGTCAGCTATGGCGCGGTTGCCGCGCTGCTGCTGCTGGCGTGGGCGGCACACGTGGTGGCGGGCCTGCGCTGGCCGATGGCGCTGCTGTTTGGCGCGCTGTCGTGCGTGACGGGGCCTACCGTGATCGCGCCGATGCTGCGCACGCTGCGGCCCAATACGCGCATCGCCAATACGCTGCGCTGGGAAGGCATCGTGATCGACCCGCTCGGCGCGCTGTTCGCGGTGCTGATCTACGAGGCCATCGTGTCGCAGCAGGAGGGCCACACGCTGGGCATCTTCGTGGCCACCATCGCCTGCGGCGCGGTGATCGGCTCGCTGGCCGCCTATGCCATGGCGTTCCTGTTGCGCCGGCAGATGATCCCCGAATACCTGCAGAACTACGCCGTGCTGGCCGCCGTGCTGCTGGCGTTCAGCGTCTCCAACGCGCTGGCGCACGAGTCGGGCCTGCTGGCGGTGACGATCATGGGCATCGCGCTGGGCAACATGCGCGACGTGCACATCGACGACATCCTCGATTTCAAGGAAAGCCTCACCACGGTACTGGTGTCGCTGCTGTTCATCCTGCTGGCGGCGCGCCTGCCGTGGCCGTTGCCCGACGGCATGCTGGGCGCCGGCATCGCGTTGTTCGTCATCGCGCAGTTGCTGGTGCGGCCGTTGACGGTGGCGCTGGCCAGCCTCGGCAGCGGGCTGAGCTGGCGCGAGCGCGCGCTGGTGGGCTGGGTGGCGCCGCGCGGCATCGTGGCCGCGTCGGTGTCGGCGCTGTTCGCGCTGCGACTGGACGCGCTGGGCGTGCCGGGCGCCGAGGCGCTGGTGCCGCTGGTGTTCACCCTGATCATCGGCACCGTGGTGCTGCAGAGCGCCACGGCGCGACCGTTGGCGCTGTGGCTGAAAGTGGCCGAGCCGGAGCCGCGCGGCGTGCTCATCTTCGGCTCCGACGGCGTGGCGCGCGCCATCGGCAGCGCGCTGAGGGACGCCGGGTTTCGCGTGGTGCTGGCCGACGACGACTGGGACGGCATCCGCCTGGCGCGCATGGACGGCCTGAGCACCTTCTTCGGCAACCCGGCCTCGCCGCATGCCGAGCGCCATCTCGACCTTGCCGGCATCGGCCGGATGCTGGCCATGTCCACCCATCGCGAGCGCAACTCGCTGGCCTGCGTGCACTACCGCCAGGAGTTCGGGCGCGAGAAGGTCTACCGCCTGCGCAACCTGACGCCGCAGGAGTCGACCGAGCGCGCGGCGTTCTCCGGCGGCCTGCTGTCACCGCCGCTGTTCGACGAAAACATGACCCACGGCCGCTTCGCCGAGCTGCTGGCCGACGGCTGGCGCATCAAGTCCACCCGGCTCACCGCCACCTTCGACTGGCCGCAGTTCATCGAGCAGTACGGCGCCGATGCCGTGCCGATGTTCGGCGTCGAGGAAAAAGGCGCGCTGCGCGTGGCCTCCTCCCGCCGCGAGCTGAAGCCGCGCCCGGGCTGGACGGTGATCGTGCTGGTGCCGCCGGCGGCGTAGCGGGCGTCAGGGCGCGGCGGCTTTCGCCGTGCGCGTCTCGTGGCAGAGCTGTTTCCAGTCGCGTGGCGACAGGCCATAGCGGTGGCGGAACGCGCGGTCGAACACCTGCGCGCCGGCATAGCCCGCGCGACGCGCCACCTCGCCCACGTCGAGCGCGGGATCGCGCAGCAGTTGCTTGCCGTACGCCAGCCGGCGCTGGCGGATATACGCACCGATGCGGATGCCATGGCGCTCGAACAACCGGGCCAGGTTGGCCCGCGAGCAGCCCAGCGCCTGCGCGACCCGTTGCGCGCTCAGCGCCGGATCGGCCTTCCACTGGTCAATCAGCGCGCAGGCCGAGGTGAACATGGCGGCCTCGGGTGTCGGCTCGCCGGCCTTGTCGCGCAACTGGCCCAGGTACGCCGTGGCCAATGCGCTGACCGTCTGCATCGCCTTGGACACCTCGTACGTATCCATGCGCGCGCCCTGTCGGGCCAGCACGTCCAGTTGCGCCGTGAGCATGGTGCTCAACGTGGTCGTGGGCAGGTTGTCGCGCAGCAGGGCGCCGCTGGTCGGGTCGCCGCCCAGCGCGGCGAGGACGAGCGGTCGCGGCAGGGTCAGGTGCAAGGCGCGGTAGCCGGTGGGCGAATCCACCCAACCTGGTCGCGACGCGTCGAGCAGCGCCAGCCGGTGGCCGGGATGGAACACGGTGCGGTGATCCTTGCTGTCGGTGACGTGCAGCGCGCCGTGGGTGACGATGCTCATGCGCAGGTGGCTGTTGTCCTGCCCGGCGTAGTCGGCCGCTGTCGGCGCGCAGGCCATGGCGGTAAACACCATGTCGTCGTCGCCGTCGCAGCCGGCCAGGTGGGCGTTGTACTGCGCGCGATCACCCAGTGGCGCCAGCCTGGCGCCGCCGAACAGGCTGCGCCAGTAATCAAACCGATCACGTGCCGGCACATGCGCGGTACTGGTCTGGTAAAAACGTGGCCCGCGCACTGGGCGCGACGCTTGCGTCATGGCGTTCCCTCCCCGGGCCGGCGGTCGTATCCCCGTGCCGGCAAACCCCCAAGCATACGGCAGCCGTCCAGACCGCGCCGAATAGCGGCATGCGCCGACATGCTTCCGGGCCAGAACGCACTATAAAAAGCCACCGTGCCGCGCCGAGGAAGGATGCCTTCATGCCTGCATGTCGTTGTTGTCGACATTCACCGCCTGCCGTCCCCGTGGATTTGCCGCCTGTCCCGACGGGCAGCCGGGGCCTTCGCGTGCATGGATTCACGGCGAAAATGAGCGAAGCGGCACACCGGATGAAAGGCGCCATGAGCCGGCCAATGTATTTCCACGCGCTGGTGCCTGCCGTCGTTTTCCTTTTGCTGGCCACGGGATGCACGTCCGTCATGTCAACTCAGTCCGGTTTGAGCAGTGCGGATCATGGGGAGTCGTCCATGTTCCCGCTGCGCTTTGCGAAGCACGATTTCCAGGTGTTTTGCTACAACACGATCCGCTGCCACGTGGTCTACGACGACTTCAACTTCACACCCTACAAAGCAGACGAACGGCCCTCGTCGGCGCCGTCATCGGCGGATTACAGGGATCACTGGCCGTTCGCCTCCTATCTGGGCATCCGGAATTTTCCGCCGCCGGCCGAAGTGAACTGGACGTCGCTGGACGGCGCGGCGCATACCGCCAAGGTGGATATCGGAGCCATCTTCAAGGACGAGCGTGTGTTGTACAGCGTGCCCGATGCCGAGATTCCCGACCGCTCCTGGAGCGGTGAGCCGGGCATCTTTCTCGAAGTGAACGACCGCACGATCAGCGTCTACATGAAGGCATTCATCGCCACCAGGGCCGAGCAGATCCCGGGCAACAAGGACAGCGATTTCCGGGACGACGTGATCCTGGCCTGGACACATACTTACTGAAGGGAGCGCTGTCATGGAGCACGACCGGATGGACCCCGATGGCATCCTCGGTGATGGAGTGCGCACCGATCCTGTCGCATCGCGATTGTCGATTTACGCCGAGGTACGGGCGCAACTGGCCGCATTCGATGAGCCGGTACTGATCCACGCGGGCCATCCACATGAGCGTCTCTTCATTGCCGCGCTGGATGGCACCGGCAACGATGCCATCCATGATCCCGAGCATGCGACCAACGTTGCGCTTGTCGCTCGACAGGTGGGGCAGGCCGGTAATGTGAGGATTGGCTTCGGTTACGTTCCCGGGCCTGGTACGGAGCAACATGGAGTCATCTCACCCGCGATGGACAATATGCGCGGCAACACCGTTGATGAGCGGGCCGAGGAGATGTACAGGCAGCTCATTGAGCGTGCGAAGCAATGGCGGCGCGAAGATCCGGACGTACAGATCAGCGTCGCCAGTGTCAGCTTCAGCCGGGGTAGCGAAGAGGCGGCGCTGTTTGCGCGGTTGGTGGAGGAGCGCGGTATTCAGGACCCGGCCGGCGCTCGTTACACCTGCGATTCCCATCATCAGATCAAACATGTGGAATACACCAGGCCACCCTTGGTGCCGCCGCACCAGGTGGCGCAGGCGGTGGCCATGTTCGATCCGGTGGGCACCGGCAGTGCGATGGCGATGGACCGTCGGCTGCCGCCGTCGGTGATCTCCGGTATCCAGTTCATCGCGATGGACGAGCACCGCGGCCTGTTCAAGTCCGACCGCATCATCGATCCTGGCATCACGCCGGACGGGCGCTTTGCCGGGATCTACGTGCCCGGCGCGCATTCGGATGTCGGTGGCAGTTACCACCGTGACGGCTTGTCGATTCGCAGCGGCAACTTGGCGGTCGATTATCTCAACGGGTTGAGCGATACGCCGTTCCTGGCCAAGACCGCGGAGCCCGACGATCCGCGTCGGAACGTGGTCCATCATTCGCAGGAAGGCCTGCTGCTGTATCGCCTGTGGCCCAGGATCGACCGGCTCCAGCCGGGCGGCTACAACGAGCGCGAGGTGTCAAGGCATGCGATGACGCGGGTGCCCGACGCGTACAACGCCGAGCCGCGCAATGAAGCGCTGAACCGGCAATTCGAGCGGCAAGCCATGCCTGACGGCCCGGTCCCGGGTGCGCTTCAGGCACCGCACGACACCACGCGCAGCGAGCTCGACCAGTGGATCGACCGCATGTACCTAGCGTCGCAGAACCCGGACAACGCCGCATGGGATCTGGCGCAGCACGAGGTGGCAAAGACCTATCTGCGCACGCCGGACGGACAGCAGTTCCAGCAGCAGGCCGACCGCCTGAATGCGACGTGGGACATGCAGTTGCTGGCGCAACAACAAGCCGTGCAGCGGGCGACGCCGCAAGCACAGGGATTCAGCCGTTAGGAAAGCTGAGGATGTGGCCATGGATAGTTCCTGTACCGATGATGTCGAGACAGTCCGTCAGGCGTTGATCCGGTTGATGGCGATTGCCGATCGCCTCGAGTCGCGCAACGCGCACGCCGTGCAGCAGGTCGAGGCGGCGACTACCGCCCTCGATCGGGGCGTGAGCCGCCTGGAGGCGGGTGGCGAGCAGTTCGCGGAGCGTGCTTTGCAGGTGATCGGCAACAACGCACGGCAAACCGTGGCTCAGGGTGCCGCCGATGCCGTGGACGAAGTGCGGCAGCGGCTGCAGCAAAGTGCCGACAGCGCCCAGGCGGCTGCCCGGACAATGGATGAACAGTGCAGAGGATTGACCCGTGCGCGACGCGGCTTGTTATGGAACGCATGGGTCGCCTTGCTGCTCGGTTCGGTGCTGGCGGCGGGCGCCGCCGCATGGACCCTTCATCGAAGCAGGCAGGAGTTGGCGCAGGCACATTTCGGTCAGGACATCCTGCGGGCGACGCAGCGCGGCGCGATCAACCGTTGCGGCGATTCACTGTGCGCCAGGGTCGGCAGGACACCAAGGCGCTTCGGCAAGGATGGCCAGTACGTGTTGCTGGAAGACTGAAGTGCGCGGACGCGATGCGCGTGTCCCGCTTTCCGGCGCCGGAAACCGCCCGGCGGCATGCCTGTCGCGCTGAATCCCCGCGCACTCCGTCAGCCTGGGAGGTCGTGTTTTTTTCAACCGTTCAGGCCTGCCATGGCGAGGGCATGGATGCCCGAGTCGAGGCAGCGCAGGAGCGGCTGTCCGATGGCCGGCCGCGAGCGGGTCTGGACATGTCGGGTCTGGCGACAGGAAACGGCCACGGGAAAGGGCCTTCTTCACAGGCGCTGGACCCCGTTACTCCGTATTGCGGTGCTTGCCCCGGTACGGCCTGAACAGCGGGCGGATGGCGGCCATGTCCGCCTCCGCGTCGCCGCTGGCATGCACCAGCGGGCCCAGCACGAAGGTCTTGCTGGGGTAGTCGAGAAACAGCGTCTGGATCGGCACGTTGGCGCCGTGGGCGATGCGCAGGAAGCCCTGTTTCCAGCGTCGCACCGGCTTGCGCGTGCCCTCGGGCGTAATGCCCAGCCACATGCGGTCGTGCTCGGCGAAGCGCTTGATCATTTGCGCCGGCACGTTGGTGGCGGCGCGGCGGTCGATGCCGATCATGCCCAGCGGGCGCAGGATGAGGCCCAGCGGTCCGTTGAGCACCTCGCGCTTGATCATGATGCTGATGTCCACGCCAGCGGCCACTTTCATCACCAGGCCCCACACGCCATCCCAGTACGAGGAGTGCGGTGCGCCGATGATGATGAGCTTGGGCAGGTCGGGCAGTTCGCCCACCAGTCGCCAGCCGCTCAGGCGCAGGATGCAACGCGCCAGCCACGGCCAGAAACGGCTGTGGATGCGCGGCGCCTGTGGCGGGGTGGGGGGCAGCATGGGTGTGTTCACTCGTGGCTCCGTGGGCGCGAACGCGTTTGCTTGATCTTGCCGCGCTGCTGTTTGCCGGCCAGACGGCGCTCCTTCGACGCGCGCGTGGGGCGGGTGGCCACGCGCTTCTTTGGCGGTCGCAGCGTGCTGCGGATCAGTTCGGCCAGCCGCTCGCGCACGTCGTCGCGATTGCGGCCCTGATCACGGAAGCGCCGCCCCTGGATCACCAGCACGCCATCGGCGGTGAGTCGGCGATCGCGCCGCGCCAGCAGCCGCGCACGCACCTCGTCCGGCAGCGAGGGCGAATGGACCACGTCGAATCGAAGCTCCACCGCACTCTCGGTGCGGTTCACATGCTGCCCGCCGGGACCGTCGGCACGCAGGAAACGTTCGACGAGCTCGGATTCGGGCAGCGCGAGGGTGGGGCTGATGGTCAGCATGCGGCAAGTGTAGGGGGAGGAGTGAGTGCAGAGGAGTGAGGAGCGAGAGAAAAGCGGGTACTGACGCCTTTGCGCGCTCTCACTCCTCTGCACTCACTTCTGCTCCCAAGCTCCAGCCGAAGCGCTCAAGCAGGTTGCCGAACGCGTCGTCCAGCGGCGCGTGCAACGTCATCGGCGTGTCGCTGAGCGGATGGCGGAAGCTCACGCGCCACGCGTGCAGCAGCATGCGGTGGCAGCCGAAATGTTGTTTGTAGAGGCGGTTGTGGTCGCTGCGGCCGTGCTGGCAGTCGCCGATCACCGGGTGGTGGATGTGCGCCAGGTGCTTGCGGATCTGGCGGAAACGGCCGCTTTCCGGCTCGGCCAGCAACAGGCTGTAGCGCTGTTGCGGGTAGCGCCCCAGCGCGATGGGCACCTCGACGCTGGCCAGCTGGCGGTAGCGCGTGCGCGCCTCGCGGCGTGGGCCGGTTTCGCGCGAGCCGGGCAGCGGGTAGTCGATCACACCTTCATCCGGCTCGGGCCAGCCGCGCACCACCACCAGGTACTGCTTGTGCACGTGGCGGCCCATGAACTGCTCGCCCAGCGTGGCGGCGACATCCTTGCTGCGCGCCACCAGCAGCACGCCGCTGGTGGCGCGGTCGAGCCGGTGCGCCAGGTACACGCTGTCGCCGACCTGCGCGCGCAGCTCGTCGATGAGAAACGTGTCGGCGTTGCCGACCATCTTCGAGCGATGCACCGCCAGGTTCGCGGGTTTGTTCACCGCGATCAGCGCGTCGTCCTGGTAGAGAATGTCGAGCATGAGAGCAGGGCGTGGGAAAGGGGAGAATCGTAGGAGCCCGCTCGCGGGCGATGCCTTTGCTGCCTGGCGTCGGGGTCAGCCACGGCAAAGGCATCGCCCGCGAGCGGGCTCCTACGGGCGTTGGCGCATCGTCACGCTTTGCCGGTGCGGGGCCAGCCGATGACGAAGGCCAGCAATCCAGCGACACCAGCGCCGAGCGGCGGCCACGGACCGTGTTGCGGGGCGAGCGTCCACAGCAGGGCGGCGCCGATCAGCAAGCTGGCGCCCAGCAATCCGCACGCCAGCAACATGTGCTGGCGCTGCGCGTTGGCGCGCAGCAGGGCCAGGGCCAGCGGGTCGCTCGCCATGCGCTTTTCGCTGCGGCCGGCCTGGCGCAGCGCGTCGCGCACCAGCTCGGGAAACTGCGGTGCCTCGTGCAGCCATTCGGGCAGGCGCTTGCGGATCTCGCGCAGCGTGCGGCGCGGGCTGTAGCGCTCGCGCAGGATGCGCTTGAGCACCGGGTGCGCCACCGCCCAGATGTCGATCTCCGGGTCGAGCAGGCGGCCCACGCCCTCGATGTTGAGCAGGGTTTTTTGCAGCAGGATCAGCTGCGGCTGCAGGGTCAGCTCGAAACGGCGCGCGGTCTGGAACAGCTTCACCACCAGCTCGGCCAGTGATATCTGCGACAGCGGGCGGGTGAAATACGGCTCGCACACGGTGCGCACGGCCGCTTCCAGTTCGTCCAGCCGCACGCTGGCGGGCATCCAGCCGGCGTCGACGTGCAGCTTGGCGATGCGCGCGTAGTCGCGCTCGAACAGGGCGATGAAGTTTTGCGCCAGCCAGTACTGGTCGGCCTCGGGCAGCGAGCCCATGATGCCGAAATCCAGCGCGATGAAGCGCGGCTCGGCGGTGCGTGTGGTGTCCACCCAGATGTTGCCCGGGTGCGCGTCGGCGTGGAAAAAGTTGTCGCGGAACACCTGCTCGTAGAACACCCGCACACCCTTGGCGGCCAGCGCCTTGCGGTCGATGCCGGCCGCGTCGATGGCGGCTACGTCGTCGCTGCTGACGCCGTGCACGCGCTCCAGCGTCAGCACGCGCGCGGCGGTGAGGTCCCAGTGCACCTCGGGCACGTACAGGTCCACGCCGCTGGCGAAGTTGCGCTTGAGCAGGCTGGCGCTGGCGCCCTCGCGCTGCAGGTCCAGCTCGTTCTCCAGCATTTTTTCCACTTCCGCCACCACGTCCAGCGGGCGGATCTTGTCGGCGTTGGGATGCCAGCGGTTGGCCAGCTCGCCCAGCGAGCGCAGCAGTTTCACGTCGCGCTCGATGCGCGCGTCGATGCCGGGGCGCAGTACCTTCACCACCACCTCGCGGCCGTCATGCAGCGTGGCGGCGTGCACCTGGGCGATCGAGGCGGAGGCCAGCGGCGTCTCGTCGAAGCGCGCGTAGAGCTGGTCGGTGGAGGCCTTCAGCTGCTGCTCCACCACCGCGCGCGCCTCGGCGCCGGGGAACGGCGCCACGCTGTCCTGCAGCAGCGACAGCTCGTCGGCGATGTCCTCGGGCACCAGGTCGCGACGGGTGGACAGCACCTGCCCGGCCTTGACGAAGATCGGCCCCAGCTCGGTCAGCGCCAGCCGCAGTCGCTCGCCGCGCGACAGCTGCGCCACGTTGGCGCGCGGCCGCGCCAGCAGCGGGCGCAGCAGTTTCAGCGGCCGGTACAGGTGGGTGGCGTCCACCAGCTCGTCCAGCCGCCAGGCCAGCAGCACCGAGGCCACGCGCAGCAGGCGCGGCACCACCGACAGCGGCGTCATGCCGCGCCACCGTGCAGGCGCGCGACCAGCCGCTGCACGCGCGCTTCCAGCCGCTCGCCGCGCTCGCGCAGGTGGTCCACGCCGTCGAGAAAACCCTCCACCTCGCCCGGCGCCAGCGCCACGCGCGCTTCCTCGCGCAGCCAGTCGGCGCCGTCCTCGGTCAGGTGCGCGGCGCTTTCGCGCGCATGCGCCAGGCCCTGGCGCACGGCGCGGGCCAGCGGCACGCCGAGCACGTCGCCAAAGCGCTGCGCGAAGGCTTCCTCGAAATCGGGGGCGAACGCGTTGGCGAGTTTTTCCAGTCGGCGCGCCAGGTCGGCATCGCCGGCGATCTCCACCTTGCCCGGCGCGACGCCCTCGTCGTCGCGGCGAAACAGCATGGCCAGCAGGCTGCCCGGCGTGGCGGCCACGCGCAGTTGGGCATCGTCCTGCGGCGGGCCGACCTGCAGGCGGCCCTCGCGCACCGTGACCGCCAGCGCGATCGCCGGCCCGTGCAGATGCAACTGCACGCAACGCCCCTCCAGCGCGACGAGCTTGCGTTGCGTGTCCGGGTCAAGCGCCAGCGTGTGGTTGAGCGCGCTTTCCAGCGCACCGCCGGCCAGCTTGCGCAGCCTCGGCGGCATCCAGGTATTGGGGGCGGCATTCATCCCGGCGATTGTAGCGGGGCGGCGCGGGCGTCGCGGGGAATGGGGAGTAGGGAGTGGGGAATGGGAAGAGCGGCCTTTCGCCAGCGGGGCGCCGTAGAAGACCGGGGCTTTGGCCCTTCTCCTTCCTATTTCCCTATCCCTGCCTCTGCCGCGCCAACAAAGTCCAGCTGCCGCCACGCCTCGTACACCGCCACGGCCACCGTGTTGGAGAGGTTGAGGCTGCGGCTTTGCGGGCGCATGGGCAGGCGCAGGCGTTGGTTGGCGGGGATCGCGTCGAGCACGTCGTCGGGCAGGCCGGCGGTTTCGCAGCCGAACAGCAACGCGTCGCCGTCGGCGAAGCGCGCGTCCACGTGGGCCACGCGACCGCGGGTGGAGAAGGCGAACACGCGTGGCGCGCCGATGGCGTCGAGGCAGGCGGCCAGGTCGTCGTGCACGGCCACGCGGGTGTACTCGTGGTAGTCCAGTCCGGCCCGGCGCAGCCGCGTGTCGTCGAGGGTGAAGCCCAGCGGGCGGATCAGGTGCAGCGCCGCGCCGGTGTTCGCGCACAGGCGAATCACGTTGCCGGTGTTCGGCGGGATCTCGGGACGGAACAGGATGACATGCAGCATCCGGCCATTATCGACGCTGCGGGCCGCCGCGTCTGCCGGTCACAGCACCTGCGGGCAAAGCACGCCGTCGTGCGGCAGCGCGCAGCTGGCCGGCGCTTCCAGCAGCATCGCGCTCACGCTGCCGGCGCTGGCGTGGGTGGCCGGGGCCGCGTGCAGCATGGCGCCCATCACCAGCACGCACAGCGCAAAGCAGGCCACGAACAGGCTGTGCAGCATCATCGTCTCGAATTTCATGATCGTTCTCCTCGGATGGCGGGTCGAAAAGCCCCTGCATGGCCAAGGTGGCAAGCGCCGTGCCAACGGTGCACTTTCCTGCAAGTCGTTGATGGGTTGGGGATATTTGCAAATGCCGCCGCAGTGCGGCCGCTGTCCGCGGACAGCGGCACGGCGCGCGCGGACAGTGCCGCGCGGACACCGTGCGCGCCGGCGCGCGGACGTGCCGGTTGGCCCTTGAGTTTCCGCTGCCCGCACGCCTAGGCTGCAGAACCGCCATCGCCAAGGACCGACCGTGACCCTGAAACCGTATTTCGCCGGCCTCGCCATCGCGCTGGGCCTGGCCGTCGGCGCCGTGCCGGCCTGGGCCGATGCGCCTGCCGCCGCCTCGCGCAGCGCCATCCCCGAGCTGGCGCATACGCGCTTCACCCTGCCCAACGGCCTGACCGTGGTGGTGCATGAGGACCACAAGGCGCCGGTGGTGGCGGTGAGCGTGTGGTACCACGTGGGCTCGTCGTACGAGCCGGCGGGCAAGACCGGCTTTGCGCACCTGTTCGAGCACCTGATGTTCCAGGGCTCGGAGAATCACCAGGACGAGTTCTTCAAGCCGTTCGAGCTGGCCGGTGCCACCGACCAGAACGGCACCACCTGGCTGGACCGCACCAACTATTTCGAGACCGTGCCCACCACCGCGCTGGACATGGCGTTGTGGATGGAATCCGACCGCATGGGCCACCTGCTCGGCGCCATCGGCCAGGCGCAGCTCGACGAGCAGCGCGGCGTGGTGCAGAACGAGAAGCGCCAGGGCGAAAACCAGCCCTACGGTCGCGCCGGCGAGCTGATCCAGGCCGAGGCATTCCCGGCCAACCATCCCTACCACCACGACACCATCGGCTCGATGGCCGACCTGGACGCCGCCTCGCTGGACGACGTCAAGCAATGGTTTCGCGACTACTACGGCGCGGCCAACACCGTGGTGGTGCTGGCCGGCGACATCACGCCGGCGGTGGCGAAGGAGAAGATGCTGAAGTACTTCGGCGACATCGCCGCCGGCCCGCGCGTGCCGCGACCGCAGCCCTGGGTGGCGCCGCGCGACAGCGCCAGCCGCGGCACGATGACCGACAACGTGGCGCAGTCGCGCATCTACCGCGAGTGGAACGTGCCGCCGCGCGGCAGCCACGACGAGCTGCAACTGGAGCTGGCCGCCGCCGTGCTGGGCGGCAGCAAGACCTCGCGCCTGTACCAGCGGCTGGTGTACCGCGACAAGCTGGCCGACGACGTGTCGGTGGAGGTGGAGCAGCACGCGCTGGCCAGCCTGTTCGAGCTGCAGGTGGACGTGAAGCAGGGCGTGGACCCGGCCCGCGTGGAAGCGGCCGTGGCCGACGAGTGGCAGAACTTCCTCGCCCATGGCCCCAGCGCCGACGAGCTGGCGCGGGTCAAGACCGAGACGCGCGCGGCGTTCGTGCGCGGGCTGGAAAGCGTCAACACGCAGGCGTCGCTGCTGGCCGAGGGCCAGCTGTACCACGACGATCCGGGCGCCTACCTCAAGCAGTTCGACGTGTTCATGGCCGCCACGCCGGCCAGCGTCACCGCGGCGGCCAGGCAGTGGATCGCACGCGGCGACTACACGCTGACCGTGGTGCCGGGCAAGGTGGACGACACCGACAGCGCCACGGCGGCCGGTCGCGCCGCCGCCCCGGGCAAGCCCGCGCCGGTGCTGTCGCCGGCCGGCGACTACCGCACCGTGCGCAGCGACGTGGATCGCGGCAAGGGCGTGCCGACGGTGGAAAGCTTTCCCGACCTGCGCTTTCCCGACGTGCAGCGCGGCCGGCTGGCCAATGGCATCGAGGTGGTGCTGGCCGAGCGCCACGCCGTGCCGGCGGTGCAGTTGCGGTTGTTGTTCGACGCCGGCTACGCCGCCGACCAGGGCCGCAAGCTGGGCACCTCCAGCTTCACCATGGGCATGCTGGACGAGGGCACGCGCGAGCTCGACTCGGTGCAGATCGCCCAGCGCAAGCAGCGGCTGGGCGCGCAGATCGCCACCGCCTGCGGGCTGGACTACTGCAGCGCCTCGCTCAATGCGTTGAACGACACCTTGCAGCCATCGCTGCAGCTGTTTGCCGACATCGTGCGCGAGCCGGCGTTCCGCCAGGCCGACATCGACCGCGTGCGCGGCCAGTGGCTGGCCGGCATCGCGCAGGAAAAGAGCCAGCCCGTCGGCATCGCGCTGCGCACCTTGCCGCCGTTGCTGTACGGCGCGGGCCATGCCTACGCCATTCCGTTCACCGGCTCGGGCACCGAGGCGTCGATCCAGTCGCTGGACAGCAGCGACATGCGCCGCTTCATGGCCGACTACATCCGTCCCGACAACGTGCGCATCCTGGTCGCCGGCGACACCACGCTTGAGCGCATCATCCCCGCGCTCAACGCGGCGTTCGGCCAGTGGCAGGCGCCGGCCACCGCCGTGCCGCGCAAGAACATCGGCAAGGTGGCGCCGCCCGCCGCCACACGCGTCTACCTGATCGACCGCCCCGGCGCGCAGCAAAGCCTGATCCTGGCCGGCAGCCTGGCGCCGCCCACCGAGGCGGCCAACGACCTGCAGATCCAGACCATGAACGGCGCCTTCGGCGGCGCGTTCACCTCGCGCCTCAACATGAATCTGCGCGAGGACAAGCACTGGGCCTACGGCGCCTTCAGCCTGCTGCAGAACGCCCAGGGCCAGCGTCCGTTCATGCTGTACGCGCCGGTGCAGACCGACCAGACCGCGCCCTCCGTCGCCGAAATGCTGAAGGAGGCGCGCGAGGTGGTGGGCGACCGCCCGCTCACCCACGAGGAGATCGACAAGATCAAGGTGGGCGACGTGCGCAGCATGCCCGGCGGCTACCAGACCACCTCGGCCGTGATGGGCGCGCTGCAGGGCATCGTGCTGTACCACCGCCCCGACGACTACGTGCGCACGCTGAAATCGCGCATCGAGGCACAGACCGACGCGCAGGTGGAAGCGGCCGCGCACGAGGTGATCCATCCCGACAAGCTCACCTGGGTGATCGTGGGCGACCTGGCCAAGATCGCCGCCCCCGTGCGCGCGTTGAAGCTGGGCACGGTGCAGGTACTGGACGCCGACGGCAAGCCTGTGCCGTAACCGCCCCGCTTTGCTCCTGCTCCCTCTCCGCCGCTTTGCGGGGGAGAGGGCGTTCTTGGCCGTGGCTTCTCAAAGGCAAAAGCCATCGCGCACAAGGTGCGCTCCTACAGGCCTGGTGCGCTGTTTGTAGGAGCGCACCTTGTGCGCGATGCTTTTGGTGGGCCAGGTCAACAGCATCTCGGCTGAAGCCACGCCCGCAACACGCGCCGCCCTCCGCGCTACGATGGCGGGCGGCGCGGCCATGGCCGCATCCCTCTTTCTTCACTCGCGGAGCCTCCCATGCGCAAGACCCTGCTGTTGCTCATCCCCGTGCTGCTTGGCGGTTGTACCTGGGGCATCACCATGGACGACGCGGCCAGGAACGTGCGGGCGGCGTGGAACGACGACGTGTCGGCCTGCCACGAGCTGGGCAAGGTCACCGTGTCGGTGATGGACCACATCGGCCCGGTTAACCGCAAGGAGATGACCGTGCGCGAGGAGCTGGAGGTGATGGCGCGCAACGAGGCGGCCAAGATGAAGGCCGACACCATCAAGCCGCTGGGCGAGCCGGCCGACGGCGCGCAGGCGTGGGGCGTCTACCAGTGCGGCGCGCACGGTGCCGCGCCGGCCCGCGCCGCGACGCCGGCCGCCACGCCGGCGGCCACGTCCGGCAGCGGCGGCACGCAGACGTTCTCGATCAAGGACAACTGAGCCGACGGCCCGCTGCTGTCACGCAAGGTCGAAGGGCGCGCCGCGAGGCGCGCCCTTTTTTCTGGCATGCGGCGCACCGCGAGGCGCGCCCTTTTTGCCGGCTTGCACCGCGCCCGTGCCGGGCTTAAAATTCATCAATTGATATTACATAAATGTATTACAAACGTGACACCAAATGCCTGAGCCCACCACCGGTTTTGCCCCCGCCGAACAGCGCCTGGCGCTGACCTGCCAGCGCCACCCGGCGTTTCCGCGCACGCCGGCGGTGCTGGTGCGGCTGGTCAAGCACATCCACAAGCGCGTGCACGACGACGCCAACGCGCTGCTCAAGCCGTGGGGCATCAGCCATCCGGAGTACAACCTGCTGATGATGCTGTACGGCACCGAGGGCTATACGCTCAATCCCTCGCAGCTGGCCGAGGCGGCGGGCGAGAAATCCGCCAACATCACCCGGCTGGCCGACGCGCTGCAGGGCAAGGGGCTGGTCGAGCGCGCCGCCAGCGACGAGGATCGGCGCAAGGTGGCGCTGACCCTGACCGCCGAGGGCGTGGCGATGATCGAGGACTTCCTGCCGCCGGTCTGCACCCAACTGGAGCGCCAGTGCGGCGCGATGCAGCCGCGCGAGATGGCGCAGCTGGAAAAGCTGCTGAAGAAATTCCTGCAGCAGATCGAGCAGGCCTGAGCGATGGCCGCCGCACCCTCCCTCGACGTTCCCGCCCCGGCGTCGCCGCGCTGGCCGTGGCTGGCCGGGCTGCTGGCGGGCGAGCGGCAGGCGTGGATCTTCGTGGCCAAGACCGCGCTGGCGATCTACCTCACCGGCTGGCTGGCGATGTGGCTGCAACTGGAGCAGCCGTCCACCGCGATGGTCACCGTGGTGGTGGTGATGCATCCGCACAGCGGCATGGTGCTGGCCAAGAGCTTCTACCGCGTGCTCGGCACGCTGGCCGGCAGCGTGTGCGCGCTGGCGCTGATGGCGCTGTTTCCGCAGCAGCCGGAGCTGTTCTTGCTGAGCCTGTCGCTGTGGGTGGGGCTGTGCGCGGGCGGCGCCACGCTGTACCGCAATTTCATGGCCTACGGTTTCGTGCTGGCCGGCTACACGGCGGCGATCGTGGCGCTGCCGGCGGTGGGCCAGCCGCTGGACGTGTTCGACTCGGCGGTGATGCGGGTGAGCGAGGTGCTGCTGGGCCTGGTGGTGGCCGCCGTGGTCAGCGACCTGGTGCTGCCCGAGCGGCTGCGCGCGGTGCTGCGCCAGAGCGGACACGAGCAGTTCGTGCAGTTTGTCGATTTCGTGCGCGGCAGCACCGGCGGGCGCATCGAGCGCGCGCGCATGGAACAGGTGCACCTGGCCATCGTGCGCGCGGCGGTGCAGCTGGAAAACCGCCGCGCCTCGGTGGTGTTCGAGGCGCCGGAGACGCGGGCGCGCAGCACCCGCATGCGATTGCTCAACCAGCGCTACATGGCCGCCACCACCAGCTTCCAGTCGCTGCACCACCTGATCAACCGGCTGCAGCGCCACGGCAGCGCGGTGGTGGCCGATGCGCTGATCGCGCTGTATCGCCCGCTTGGCGAGGCGCTGAGCCCGGCGCCGGCGCAACGCCATGACCCGGCCGTGCTGGACGCGCGCCTGCGCGCCTGTGCCGCCCGGTTGCCGGCGCAGGCCGCGCACCTGCGCGCCACCCTGCGCGGCGACGCGTCGCTGCTGGAGTTCGACACCGGCGCGGCGCTGGTGCAGCGCTTTGCCGCCGAGCTGGCCGGTTGCGCGGCGGTGGAGGCGGCGTTGCGCGCGCCGCAACTGCGCGGCAGCGTGGAGAACGTGCACTTTCGCCGCGGCAACGACGTGGCCGGCGCGGCCGTGGCGGTGGCGCGCACGTTTCTCACCATGGCCGTGCTGGGCGCGTTCTGGCTGGCCAGCGGCTGGGTGTCCGGCGCCAGCGCGATGCTGTTGGCGACCATTTTCAGCGCCGTGCTGGCCGCCTCGCCCGCGCCGGTGGGCGCGGCGCTGCACATGCTGGCCGGCTACGCCGTGGGCATGACGGCGGCGTTCGTGGCGGCGTTTGTGCTGCTGCCCGGCGGCGAGGGTTACACCATGCTGGTCATCGCCACGCTGCCGCTGCTGCTGGTGGGGTTGTACCTGGGCACGCGCGACACGCTGCCGGGGCTGGGCACCGGCTACACGTTCGGCTTCCTGTCCATCCTGGCGCTGAAAAACCCGATGGCCTACGACCCGGCGCACTTCTTCAACGAGGTGATCGCGCAATTGGGCGGGCTGGCGATGGCGGCGGTGGCGTTTGCGCTGGTGCCGGCGGTGGCCGGTTCGGCGGCGCAGCGTGCGCGCCATCTGCGCGGCCTGCGCGCACAGGTGGCGCTGGCCGCCAGTGCGCCGCTGCCGGGCCTGGGCTACCGTTTCGAGAGCGTCAGCCGCGACCTGTTCCAGCAGGTGGTCACCTATACGCGGCCGGGCAGCGTGGAGTCGCGCAACCTGCTGGCGTGGGCGCTGGCGGTGCAGGAGAGCGGCCGCGCCATCCTGGAGTTGCGCCAGGTGCTGGCCGATGGCGGCGTGCCCGTCGCCGCGCGCGAGGCGGCCGAACAGGCGCTGGCCGCCGTGGCCCGCCTGTACCGCCAACCCGATGCCGCGCGCTGGCAGGTTGCCGACGAGCGCGTGCGCGAGGCCATCGCGCAAAGTGCCGGCGCGCCGGCCGCGCGTTTGCACCTGTACCAGTTGCACAGCGCGTTGCGCGACGACGAATCCCCGTTGGCGGCCTATTTGCCGGCCGCATCCGTGTCCCCGCCGGAGCCCCGCCATGCCGCGTGAGATCGCGTTCCAGGGCGTGCTGCTGCCGGGCCTGCTGGTGGTGTTCATCGGCTGCCTGGCGTTGATGGTGCTGCTTGACCTGGCCATCGGCCGGCTCGGGCTGTACCGCCACGTGTGGCATCCCTCGCTGTTGCGGCTGGCCTTGTTCGCCTGCCTGTTCAGTGCCGTTGGCCTGTTGCTGTATCCCTGAGTCTGCCGCCATGAAAACCGCCTCGATCCTGCGTTTCCTCATCACCGCCGCCGTGGTGGCGCTGGCCGCCTTGCTCGGCCATGCGCTGTGGCGCCACTACCTGTATGCGCCGTGGACGCGCGACGGCCGCGTGCGTGCCGAGGTGGTGCGCGTGGCGCCGGACGTTTCCGGCCTGGTCACCGCCGTGGCCGTGCGCGACAACCAGGCGGTGCACAAGGGCGACCTGTTGTTCAGCATCGACCCGGTGCGTTTTCGCTACGCGCGCGACCAGGCGCAGGCCAACCTCGACGCCGCCCGCGCCAATGCCCGCGCCGCCGGCGCCAGCATCAGCGCCGCCGAGGCCAGCGCCGCCGCACGCAAGGCCGACTACGACATGCGCGCCGAGGAGGCCGCGCGTCGCCGCCAGCTGGGCGACGTGATTGCCGAGGAGGTGCGCAGCGACGCCGCCGCCGCCGCGCACTCGGCGCGTGCCAGCTGGCAGCAGGCCAAGGCCGGCGGCGCGCAGGCCAGTGCCGCGCGCGAGCAGGCGTTGGCCGCCGTGGCGCAGGCGCAGGTGGCGCTCGATCGCGCCGTGCTCGACCTTGCGCGCACCGAGGTGCGCGCGCCGGTGGACGGCTATGTCACCAACCTCGACGTGCGCGCCGGCGACTACGCCAGCACCGGCACGCCGCGACTGGCGCTGGTGGACAGCCACAGCTACTACATCTACGGCTATTTCGAGGAGACCAAGCTGCCGCAGCTGCGCGTGGGCGACCGCGTGGACGTGCGCCTGATGGCCGGCGGCGTGCACCTGCCCGGTACCATCAGCGGCATCGCGCACGGCATCACCGACCGCGACAACCCCGCCGGCAACGACCTGCTGGCCGACGTCAATCCCAGCTTCAACTGGGTGCGCCTGGCGCAGCGCGTGCCGGTGCGCGTGGCCATCGACACCACACGCCTGCCGGCCGGTACCGTGCTGGCGGCGGGCATGACCGCCACCATCGTGGTGCGCCCCGGCGCGGATGCGGCCCGGCGGTAGCGTGGGCGGTAGAGGTGTTTGATCTGCCGCCCGCGCTCCGGGTCGCCCTACACAATCGCTTGCACGGAGGGACGCCATGATCGGGCGCATGCCTGCCACTACCCCGATACCGGCCGCCGGCCGCCTTGCTCGACGCGTGTTGCCGTTTCGGCGTCGCTCCGCGCCCGCGCTCGACACACTGCCGTTTTTCGCCGTGCCCGCCACGGCGATCACCGCCTTGCCCGACCCGGCCGCCTTTCGCGCCACCTTGCTGCAGCTGATCGCGCAGGCCACGCGACGCATCGTGATCGTGGCGCTGTACCTGCAGGACGACGACGGCGGCCGCGAGATCCTGCATGCGCTGCATGCGGCCAAGGCGCGCTGCAGCGCGCTTGAGGTGTCCGTCTACGTGGACTGGCATCGCGCCCGGCGCGGCCTGATCGGCAAGCAGGCCAGCGCCGGCAACGCGGCGATGTATCGCGCCTGCACGCAACGCCTGGGCGACGGCGTGGCGATCCACGGCGTGCCGGTGCAGAACCGCGAGCTGTTCGGCGTGCTGCATCTCAAGGGCTTCATCATCGACGACGACGTGCTCTACAGCGGCGCCAGCCTCAACGACGTGTATCTGGCCCGCCACGGCCGCTACCGGCTCGACCGCTATCACCGGCTGCACCATCGCGGCCTGGCCGACGCCATGGCCGGCTTCGTGGCGCGCTGGTTGGCGTCCAGCGAGGCGGTGCGCCGGCTGGACACGGGCGAGCCGCCGTCCACCCGGACGCTGCAGCCGGCCATTCGCGAACTGCGCCACGCATTGCACCACGCCCGCTACGCCGTGCCCGCCGACAGCACGCTGGCGACGGGCGAGGTGGCGGTGACGCCCTTGGTGGGTTTCGGGCGTGGCGGCAACGCGCTCAACGAGGCGCTGCTGGCCGCCCTGCGTGGCGCGCGGCGCGAGGTGATCGTGTTGACGCCGTACTTCAACCTGCCGCGCCCGGTGCGCGCGGTGCTGGGGCAGTTGCTGCGTCGCGGCTGCACCATCCGCCTGATGGTGGGCGACAAGACTGCCAACGATTTCTACATCCCGCCCGGGCAGCCGTTTCGCACCATCGGCCTGCTGCCGTACCTGTACGAGAACAACCTGCGCCGCTTTGCCCGCGCGCACCGGCGCCAGCTCGACAGCGGCCAGCTCGACATCCACCTGTGGCGCCACGGCGACAACAGCTACCACCTCAAGGGCCTGTTCGTGGACGACGACGTGGCCGTGCTCACCGGCCACAACCTCAACCCGCGCGCCTGGGCGCTGGACCTGGAAAACGCCCTGCTGCTGCGCGACCCCGCGCGCCTGCTGCACGCGCGCCACCAGGCCGAATGGGCCGCGCTGAAAACCCACGCCACGCGAGTGACCGACCCGCACGCGCTGGAAAGCCCGCGCGCCTATCCGCCAGTGGTGCGCAAGCTGCTGCGCCGCTTGAACCGCACGCGGCTGGACCGCCTGGTCAACCGCCTGCTGTAAGCCTGTAGGAGCGCACCCTGTGCGCGATGCTTTTTGCGCAGGCACAACCAAAAGCAATCGCGCACAGGGTGCGCTCCTACATCATGCGAGGGGCGCGTACGTGTGGGGCTACGGCGCCAGGCGCTGCAGGCGCTCGTCCAGCGCGCGACTGACCTCGGGCCATTGGCTGGCGATGATGCTGTAGCAGACGGTGTCGCGCAGGCTGCCGTCGGGGCGGCGCTTGTGGGCGCGCAGCACGCCTTCGCGCACGGCGCCCAGGCGCTCGATGGCGCGTTGCGAGTTGGTGTTGAGGATGTCGGTGTGAAGCGCCACGGCCACGCAGCCCAGCGTCTCGAACGCGTGGTGCAGCAGCAATCGCTTGCAGGCGGTGTTGACGTGGCTTTTCTGCCAGCGGCTGGCGTACCAGGTGTAGCCGATGGCCAGGCGCGGCAGCGCGGTGTCGATCTCGTAGTAGCGGGTGCTGCCCACCACCTGGCCGCTGCGCGTTTCGCGCACCACGAACGGCAGCATGTGGCCTTCGGCCTGGCCGCGCAGGCCCTTCTCCACGTAGGCGAGCGCCTGGCCGGGGCCGGGCACGTGGGTGACGCGCAGGTTCCACAGCTCGCCGTCGGCGGCGGCGGCCTCCAGGGCGGCCACGTGGTCCAGGCGCATCGGCTCCAGCGTGACGTGGTCGTCCTGCAGGCGGGTCGGCGCGAGGGCGGTCATGGGTGTTCCGGGTGGGTGGGGCGTCAGGCGTCCAGGTCGGGGATCAGCTTGCTCTCCAGGCGGGAGATGTGATCCTTCAGCAGCAGCTTGCGTTTTTTCAGGCGGGTCAGTTGCAGCTCGTCGCGGCCCAGCGTGGTGGCGAGTTGCTCGATGGCCATGTCCAGGTCGCGATGCTCCATCTTGAGCTCGGCGAGCAGATGGACGATTTCGGCGTGATCCTGAACCTGCATGGCGATGCCGGTGACAAGCGGAGAAGTGCATAAGTGTACCGCGCGAGACGCGCCGGTGGTCATTTGTTGGCCACTGGCCGCGCCGGGGCAGGGGACAAGCCATGGTGCAAAGCAGTAAAGTGCACGATGGCCGGGCGGATACGCCGACCACCGGAGGCGCGCTTGGGTTTGCCGCCGCCGGTGGTCGCACCGGCGGCCGCCACCGGCTGATTTCGCCGCCGACGCTTCGTTTTCGCCACGCCCGCCGCTTGCCGGCGGGGCGGGGTGCGCCGGCGCGGGTTGGCGGGTTTCGATCGTTCATCCATCCACCAGAGGACTGCTCGTGTCTTTCTTTGCATCCGTTGAAATGGCCCCAGGCGATCCGATCCTGGGCCTGACCGAGGCCTTCGTGGCCGATCCGCGCCCGGGCAAGATCAATCTTGGCGTGGGCATCTATTGCGACGAGCAGGGCAAGATCCCGCTGATGAAAGCGGTGCGCGACGTGGAGCAGTCGCTGGCCAAGGCCGAGAGCCCGCGCGGCTACCTGCCCATCAACGGCCTGAAGGCCTACAACGAGCTGACCCAGCAGCTGCTGTTCGGCGCCGATTCGCCGCTGCTGGCCGAGGGCCGCGTGGCCACCGCGCAGACCATCGGCGGCAGCGCCGCGCTGCGCGTGGCGGCCGACCTGCTCAAGCAGGTGGCCGGCGCGGGCGCCAAGGTGGCCATCAGCAACCCCAGCTGGGGCAACCACCACGTGGTGTTCCGCACCGCCGGCTTCGAGCTGCTGGAATACCGCTACTACGACAAGGACACCCACGGCCTGGATTTCGCCGGCATGCTGGAGGACCTGGGCAAGCTTGAGCCGGGCACCGTGGTGCTGCTGCACGCGTGCTGCCACAACCCCACCGGCGTGGACCTGGATGCGGAGCAGTGGCAGCAGGCGATTGCGCTGATGAAGGAGCGCAAGCTGCTGCCCTTCGTCGATGCCGCCTACCAGGGCTTCGACAAGGGCCTGGACGCCGACGCCACCGCGATCCGGCTGCTGGCCGCCTCGGGCATTGACGCGTTCGTGGTCGCCAACTCGTACTCCAAGTCGTTCTCGCTGTATGGCGAGCGCGTGGGCGCGATCAGCATGGTCGGCCGCGACCGCGACGAGGCCGCGCGCGTGCTCTCGCGCATCAAGACCACCATCCGCTCGATCTACTCCAGCCCGTCGGCGCATGGCGCCTACCTGGTGGCCGGCGTGCTGGGCAGCCCCGAGCTGCGCGCCTCGTGGGAGGAGGAGCTGGGCGGCATGCGCACGCGCATCCACGGCATGCGCGCGGGCCTGGTCGATGGCCTGGCGGCGGCGGGCCTGCCGCAGTTCGACTTCATCAACCGCCAGGCGGGCATGTTCTCGTACTCGGGCCTGAGCAAGGCCCAGGTCGAGCGCCTGCGCGAGGAGTTCGCCATCTACGCGCTGGCCAGCGGCCGCATCTGCGTGGCGGCGCTCAACCGCGCCAACCTCGATACCGTGGTGGCGGCCATCGCTGCGGTGAGCTGAAACTCCCCGTAGGAGCGCACCGAAGTGCGCGAAGGCTTTTCGCGACACCGAAAAGCATCGCGCACTTCGGTGCGCTCCTACAGTCATAGCACGCTATCCGGACACTGAATGTTTTTCCGCAATCTCACGCTGTTTCGTTTTTCCCCCGCCGTTGCTGCCGACCTTGAACGCCTCGACGAGGCGCTGGCCGAGCATCGGCTGCGTCCCTGCGGCCCGCTGGAGATGGCCACGCGCGGCTTTGTGCCGCCGGTGGGCCGTGGCGAGGGCGAGCCGCTGACCCACAGCGTCAAGCAGTGCACCCTGCTCACCGTGGGCGGCGAGGACAAGCTGCTGCCCGCCGCCGTCATCAACGACGAGCTGCAGCGCAAGGTGCAGAAGATCGCCGAGGACGAAGGCCGCAAGGTCGGCGGCCGCGAGCGCAAGCGGCTCAAGGAGGACCTGCTCACCGAGCTGCTGCCGCGCGCGTTTGTGCGCAGCTCGCGCATGGCCGCCTACGTGGACAAGAAAAACGGCTGGCTGGTGCTGGACACCTCCAGCCGCAAGTCGGCCGAGGGCGCGCTCACCGAGGTGCGCGAGGCGCTGGGCAGTTTTCCCGCCGTGCCGCTGGCGCCGGAGGAAGGCCCGCGCGTGCTGATGACCGACTGGCTCTCCACCGGCAACCTGCCGGCCGGGCTGGCGCTGGGCGACGAGTGCGAGCTGCGCGACCCGGCCACCGCCACCGGCGCCATCGCCCGCTGCCGCCGCCAGGAGCTGGACGCCGAGGAGGTGAAGGAGCACCTGCGCAACGGCAAGCAGGTGTTCATGCTGGGGCTGACCTTTGACGACCGCATCAGCTTCGTGCTGGGCGAGGACCTGGTCATCCGCAAGCTGAAATTCCTCGACGTGGTGATGGACGAGCTGGGCGACAGCCAGCAGGACGCCCATGCCGAGATGGACGCCAGTTTCGCCCTGCTGACGCTGGAGCTGGAGCGCCTGCTGGGCAAGCTGGAGGAGTGGTTCGGCCTGCCGCGCCCGGCCGACAGCTGAACCATCGCGCCGCCGCCGCGCGATGCGGCATCGGCACGCTTGCGGCCGGCCGGCGGTAGGGCGAAGCTTGGCGGACGCAGCGCCCGGCATCCGTCGGCGACAAGGCGGCAGGCACAACGGGCGAGGTCATGGCGCAGCATCTGGAAGGCGATTGGCTGGAACTGGCGACGGCGGGCGGGCGCGTCATCCGCGTGCTGAAGGCCGCGCACCCGCGCGCGCGACGCCTGCGCCTCACCGTGACGCCGCGCGGCGCGCGCGTGTCCTATCCGCACGGCACCCACCCGGCCCAGGTCAGCGCCTTTCTGCGCAGCCACGCCGAGTGGCTGGAGCTGAAGCTGGACGAGCTGAACCTGGTGGCCAAGCCGCTGCCGCCGCTGCGGCTGGGTTATCCGTGCACCTTTCCGCTGCGCGGCGAGCAGGTCGAGCTGGACTGGGCCGAGGGCAGCTACCCGCGCATCGAGTCGCACGCCGGCGGGCTGACCTTGGTGATCCCGCGCCCGCACACTCGTGCGCTGCCGATCGCGCGCGGCCTGCTGGCCTCGCACCTGGAGGCGCAGATCCGCCGCGACGTGTCGCGCTGGATGGCCGGCTACGTGCCGCAACTGGGGCTGGCGCCCACCTCGCTGCGCATCCGTCCCATGAAAAGCCTGTGGGGCAGCCTGGACACCCGCGACCGCGTCAACCTCGATCTTGCCCTGGCGCTGGCGCCGCCGGCGGCGCTGCGCTACGTGCTGGCGCACGAGCTGTGCCACCTCAAGGTGCGCAACCACTCGCCGCGCTTCTGGGCGCAGGTGGAGCACCTGTTTCCCGACTGGCGCGAGCAACGCGACTGGCTGCGCCAGCACGGCGCCCAGCTGAAGGCCGAGCTGGATCGCCTGGTGGGTGACGTGGCCGACTGACCGCCGACACGGCCCGGCCGCGTCAGTGCGACAGCATGAAACCGGTCAGCACCCGCGCGGTGTCCTCGGGCTTTTCCCGCATCGGCATGTGGTTACAGCCGTTGATGACGCTGGTGCTGATGGCGGCGGCCGACACCAGCCCGCCGCGCAGGCTGTCCAGCGCGGAGATGTCCATCAGCTTGTCGTCGTGGCACCACAGGCCCAGCACGGGCATGGTCAGGCGGGCCAGGCGCGGTTGCAGCACGAGGTAGGCGGCCGGCTGGCGCAAGGCCTCGAAACCACGCTCGATGAACGCGCGGTCGCGCTGGTTGCGCGCCACCAGCACGTCGGCAAAACGCCCCGCCAGCTCCGGCGGCTGCACGAACATCAGCGCCAGCGTGCGCTGCAAGCCGGCGCGGTCGTCGAACACGAACGGATCGGGGCCGCCGCGCGTAAAGGCATTGCCGGCGCTTTTCAGGCCGTAGCTGTCCATCAGCACCAGCCCCGCCACGTGCTCGGGATGCTCGCTGGCATACACGCCCGCCACCGCGCCGCCCACGTCGTGCCCCACCAGCGCAAAGCCCGGCAGGCGCAGCGCTTGCACAAACGCATCCAGCCGCGCCGCCTGCGCCTCGACGCCGTAGTCGGCGCCGTTCACGCGCGAGGAGTCGCCCCAGCCGGGCAGGTCGGGAATCACCACGTGGAAATGCGCCGTCAGCGCCTTGGCCAGCGCCAGCCATACCGACTTGTCCGCCGCAAAACCGTGCAGCAGCACGATCGTCGGCCCCTCGCCGCCCTCGTAATAGGCCCAGCGCGTATCACCGGCCTGCACCGCATACGCCTCAAGATGCGCCGCCATGGCCTCGCGCTTGAGGTTTGCCTGCCACAACCACTGCGGCGCCAGCAGATAACTGCCGCCGAGCACGATCACCAGCAACGCGGCCAGCCACGCCAGAAATTTCAGCCGCCGCACCAGCATGCGTTTCCAGAGCGGGGGAGTGGGCGTGGTGGTCGATGGCGGCATGGCGGGTGTCTTGGGTAGGAGAAAGGGGCGAACACTTGAGCTTCATGCTCCGCAGGAGGCTCCACGCTCCCTCCCCTGCAACGCAGGGGAGGGCTGGGGAGGGGTGCTCTTGATCTTGATGGAAAAGCCAAAAGCCTACCCCCTCCCAACCTCCCCCTGCATGGCAGGGGGAGGAGCCGATCACGCCCCGCAGGAGGCTTCACGCTCCCTCCCCTGCAACGCAGGGGAGGGTTGGGGAGGGGTGCTCTTGATCCCACGCGCCGCGCAAAACCTCAGCGTTTCGCCTTGGCGATGATCCCCTCCACCGCCTGCTGCGTCAGCGGGTGGTAGCCGGGTTTGGCCTTGGCGTAGACCTGCTCGGCAAAGGCCAGGCCCTCGGGGGTCTTGACCAGCGCCTTGTACAGCGGCGTGGTGAGGTACAGGCGGCCGATGCGCACCATGTGCTCGGCGGCGGCGGGCCATACGGCCTTGTCGCCGGCGTCGATGGCGTGGGTGTACCAGCGCATGCCGATCTCGGCGTTGGGCGTGCCGGTGAGGTGCCAGGCGGCGTCGAGCTGGCGCAGCTTGTCCAGCGGGGCCACGTCGGGCAGGCGGTCGAGGAAATACATCCACTCCTGCGTGTTCCAGCCCTTGGCGTCGAGCTTGTCGGCGGCCAGCGTGCCGGCGAGGAACGCGCTGCGCTCCTTGTCGATGGCGTTGAAGCGCGGCGAATCGGGCAGCGGCGCATCCTTGGGGATGCCCTCGCCATAGACCCACGCCTGCACCTCGTCCCAGCCCATCTTGCCGGGGTAGCGGTCGATCAGGTGCGGCTTCATGTAGTCCAGCATCTGCTCGGTGGTGATGCTCTGGAATGCGAAGTGCGCGAAATAGCCCTTGAGGTAGGCGTCAAAGTTGTCGCGGCCAAAGCGCTGCTCCAGCGTGCGCAAGAACCACGAGCCCTTGTCATAGGCCACGTCCGACAGCGCATCGTCGCCGCCCAGGCCGTGCGGGTCGGGCGCCAGCTTCTGCGCGTTGGCGGGCATGGTGCCGATGCTCTTTTGCAGCGCGCGCGCCGACAGCAAGGCCTCCTCGTCGGCCAGCGCCTTGCCGTACACCGCCTCGGTGATGCGGCCCTGCACGTAGGTGGTAAAGCCCTCGTTGAGCCAGATGTCGCGCCACGCGGCACTGGTCACCAGGTTGCCCGACCACGAGTGCGCCAGCTCGTGCGACACCAGCGACACCAGGCTCTTGTCGCCCACCAGCACGGTGGGCGTGGCGAACGTCATGTTGGGGTTTTCCATGCCGCCAAACGGAAACGACGGCGGCAGCACCAGGATGTCGTAGCGGCCCCAGGCATAGGGGCCGTACAGCTGCTCGGTGGTGGCGATCAGCTTTTCGGTGTCCTCGAACTCGCGCGCGGCCTTGGCCACCACCGACGGCTCGGCATACACCGCCGAGCGCGGGCCGGTTTCCTTTACCGCGATGTCGCCGGCGCCGATCGCCAGCAGGTAGGACGGGATCGGGTGCGGCTGGTCAAAGCGGAAATCGCCATCCAGCGGATGGTTGGCGTCGTTGATGGCGCTCATCACCACGCGGATGTTCTTCGGCGCGGTGACGTGCGCGTCGTAGGTAAAGCGCACTGCCGGCGAATCCTGCAGCGGCACCCACGAGCGCGCGTGGATGGATTCGGACTGCGAAAACATGAACGGCGCCGTCTTGTCCGCCGTCTGCGCCGGCGTCAGCCACTGCAGCCCCGACGCGCCCGGCGAGGTGGTGTAGACAATGCGCACGCGCGCCGGATGCGTCGGCGCGGCGATGGTCAGCTTGCTGCCCAGCTCCTTGTCGCGCGGCGCCAGCGCATACGTCAGCGGCGTGGCCTTGCCGTCGCTGCCCAGCGCCTCGATCCGGGCGATCTCCAGGTCGCGCGTATCGAGCACCAGCGACTGTGCCTGCGGGTTGGCCCACTCCAGCTTCAACGTGGCCTGCCCGTCGAGCTGCCTGTGTGGAAAGTCGATGGCCAGATCCAGGTCCAGATGCGTCACCCGCACCTGGTCGGGCTGCGCATACGAGTTGGGATCATTGGCCTGCGCGGCCAGCGGCAGCAACAGCGTGCCAAAGGCGAGGACGGGGAAAAGTCGCATGGCAAACCTCGCGATCAGAAAAGGCCTGAGTATGCCATCGGGGCTGCGGGGCGGCCTGTGGCCGAAGGCATGGGTTGGACGCCGCGCGAGGGGCGTGCCGGGCGCCATTTCGCACCCTCGGGGGAGGGCGTGATCAACCTGGCTTTTGCTCGTCATTCCTGCCAAGGCACGACAAAAGCGCGCCCTGCGCGCGTTGAACGGCCAAAGGCTGGCCCCGCAGGGTCGAGCGCAGCGCGTCATCCAGCACCTTGCATTCAAGGGACGGGAGACGCGGGATGACCAGACCTGTCCGGCCGGTCATCCAGCCTTCAAGGGCCCGACAACCTTGTAAGTGCTGAGGATGACGCCGGAAGGCATGGCCTCCGTGCCCAGGAGCTCGAATGCGCATGCCGGGGTTCCCTCCGCAACGAGGCGTTTCCCGATGCCCAGCACGACCGGATAGACGATCAGCAAGGCCTCATCCGCCAGCCCATGCTCAAGCACCTGCGACGTGAGCGTGGAGCTGCCCCAGAGAATCAAGTCCGGCCCGCGCTGCGACTTGAGGCGCCGAACACTTTCGACAACGTCCGGCCCCAGGGCCTCGAACGGGCCCCATGCGAGGCTCTCCGGACGGTGGGTGGCGACGTGTTTTGTTGCCGCATTGAGGCGGTCCGCCATCGCACTGCGCGGCGCCCTGGGCCAGAAGCCCGACCAGATATCGTAGGTACGACGACCAAGCAGCAAATCGAAGCGCTCGCCCAGCGCGGCCGCGAGTGCGTCCAGGCCGCCAGGGGTTCGATAAGGCGCGGTCCAGTTGCTGTAAGGGAAATCGCCGTCATCGGCGGAGATCTGGATCACGCCGTCCAGCGAGATGTGTTCGATGATCCTCAGCTTTCTCATTTGACGCTCCGGGTTCTGGAATGCTGCAACGCCGAAGTACGAACCACTCGGCTTGCCATCACACGACGAACCATGGGCGCGACTTTCGACAGTGCACGCAGCGGCCTGCAGCGGGCCAAGGCGGTCGCCACGACAAAGACCACGCCGGAACAGTCGCCAAGACCGATTACGGAAAGGCAGCCTGGCACCCCTTGAAACCCGCGCGGCGCTGGCAAGCCGCACGCGCCGTCAGCACAACAAAACGATCAGCAGTCGCCCGAAAGCGCGGAGCAAAAGCCTTGGGTGTGGACCCGGTTTGGGTAACGACGGAGATATCCGTTCCTTCGTAGGGGTAGACACCCATCCGCCCAAGCCGGCCCTCCTCGGCGGCGCAGCCATCCGCTTGGATGACCGGTGGGGAGTCAGCGCGACTGAAGCCAGTTGACGACTGCAGGGATGTCGCTCTGCTCCGTCTCCAACAGCAACTGTGCGGTTTGGTGGTTGCCAGTGGCAGCCGCCATTGCAGCCAAAGCGGCGGTACATGTGGACGAGTCCCACCCAGGTTTCGCTGCTGCTGCCGCAAGCATGGGAAGTTGGGCAAGTGCCTTGAAGTACGAATTTTCCAATGACGGCGGAGCGGTGATGCCACCTGATGCGCGCGCAACCTCAATGCTCGCAGGCAACAAGAAGTAGCTCATGGATGCGCGCGCGGGGTCGATGGCTAGAGCTCGAACAATGTGAGGAACCGCCGCGAAAGATGCAGGGTAGACGTCGCCCTGATGGCAGAGCGAACTCCACAACGTGAACCAGGGCTCATCTTGGTAGGAAGCCTCGCTTGGGTAGCCGGCGAGTTGGCTCAAGAGCCCAGGAATATCCGATGCCTCGCCGTAGGCGTGCCGAAGCTCGGACCAAAAAGGATTATCAAGACCCAACATCTTGTTCCTGCCTTCTGCCGCTGGAATTAAGCGGTGGCGGAGCCACCCGCCTCGAATGACTGGTTAGCGCCCACGATTTGCGTTGGGCTGTACTCCCGTGTCTTTGAGCCTTTGTAAGCCAAGCGCAAGATCACTCTGCCGGATGAGCAATGCATTGAGCACAAAACCTTCGTACGAATAGTTGAAATGTCGCACGAGCGAGAGTGCATGGGCTCCGACTACCACGGAGCCGGATAGGCTGAAATTGCTGGGTGAGTTTTTGTCTTGGGACACTGCGAAAGAGAGCTTGGAGGCATGGCGATCTTTGTTGAGCGTTATGTTGTAGGAGGCAAGCACGGTGGGCGAGCCATGCTCACTGACTTGAAGTTTCCCAATACCTCGACCGTCAAGCTCAAGGCGCAAAACCGAACCCGACTCATCCGGGCCGATCCAGACGCCCGCGAGTTGGGCGATTGTTGGAGGTGGAGGCAGTTTGATGGCACGCGCGTCGAGGCTTAGAGCACTGAGAGACAGGAAGGCCAAAACTGGCATGAACCGAGCCATTTTCATGTCACCGTGCCTGGTTGCTGACGTTTGAATTAAGCTGCGTAGCGGAGCGACGTCGGCTTGAATGAGGAGTTAAGCCGCACGTGCCTTGACCACAAGAGGATCGATACGTGGGGCCTGCCAGAGTTGAACAAGATAGCGCTCCTCGCCGGATAGGCAGTAACTGATACGGACCCGATAAACACCGGGAGCCAAGGGGATGCGCGCTGCCTCTGGAAAGTATTCCGTGCAGCCTGCGACCACCAACGGCCCATGCGCGATTGCTAGCGAACACTCATTGACCTGATCGTACGGCTCCAATGATTCTGCCGGCGCGCCCTCAAGCACCTCTACGGCAACCGGAACATTGCCGTTGTTGGCCGTGCCAACGCCAACCGTTCCCGGGGCGAGCGCGAGTAACCGCTCTACGGCCTCGTCCGTCCATGCATCCGACAGGTCACCGCTGGCCAGCTCGTCCTGAAGGTAGAACTGGTTGTAGTCAGCGAACAGTTCGAGATCGCGACGCTGCATGTGTGCGGCCTAACGCTTGAATTTAGCGGCGCGCGTAGCGCGTCCGCTGGAATGAACTGTTAGGGGCCACGATACAACCCACGAACGAACAGCGCCAAAGCTATTGCTGCTGGCCCCACCCACAGCAACTGCATGGCAGTGAAGACCCTTGCCTTGGCCTGTGGCAACCCAGCGGCAACAAGCGGACGCACGCGGTATCTGTAGGCCTGTAGCCAAATCCCAGCGCAGAGCGCACATACTGCGAACAATGCAACAATGCGCGTTGTGTGAAACACGAGATAGTATGTGGTCAGTGCGACGACGCCCGACAAAGTGGAGTTTTTGAGGAGCGTAGCGGTCTTTGCGGGCGAACCGTCTTTTTGCGGCGGCTTGACACCAAGCCGTTTTGCCACTTGATCCAAACGCGACGCGCAAAGAAAGAGGCCGGCAAAAAATACGACGAGCCATAGCAGTGGACTCGCAAGCCATTCCAGTACCGACATAACCATGGCCCCTAACGCTGGAGTTAAGCGGCGGCGAAGCCGTCCGCCTTGAACGAGTGGTTATGCGCCAGCCACCGTGTCTAATGTCTGCCGCTTGGCAATGCGATGAAGAGCGAAATTACCGCGAACCCCGTTGATAAAAAGCAGGAGTATGAGGACGGACATGATGATGCTGGATGCGGAAGCCTGCGGTGCTGAAATGAAGAGAAAAACCTTCTCAACAACGAACAGGACAAGCCCTACAACAGCGAATGTCCTTGAGCGGCGGCGGATACGCCAGGCGATGAACAAGAACAACGCTGCATCAATGTATGCAGATGGGTCAACTGTGGCAATGCTAGTTTTTGTATAAAGCGCGATCGTTGCGAAAATGGTTGTAACCGACGCGACGAATATGGATGCCCAAAAAGCACCATCGGAAGCCTTGACGGCGTCGATTGTCGTTTCAAGAGTTGGCCAATACCAATTGCTCTTTGAATTCTTTGGCACGATGATCACCCCGTTCTGACGTATAACGCTTGAGTTAAGAGGCGGCGAAGCCGTCCGCCTTGAACGAGTTGTTAGCCATGTCAATGGATTCGGACAGCTTCGACGGTTTCACCATCATCGGTATTGATGAGTTTGTCATCGCACGCCACTATGTTCGTCGTTGGCAACCAGAGCGCTGAATCGATCGCATCTGCGCTGTCGACCTGCCAGACAGAACCGTCCTCCAGTACGACGATTTCTCCGTCGGACGAAACGCTCTTGACCCAGTGCCCGTCTTCGCAGTCTGCGAGTGCAGGCGAAGCAAATGTCGCGAGTACCAGCGCTACCGCAAGTGTGGCCCCATGCCTGTTCATGATTCCCCCTGATGGCTAACGCCTGAGTTAAGCGGCGGCGCAGCCGTCCGCCTTGAATGAATTGTTAGGTATCTGAGCCATTGCAGATCCGGTCGACCGCTCTTGAATGGACAAACACAAAGACAGCTAGTGCTAGGCCTGACACCGTAAGAAAAACCCTGCCGCCATAGATAGCTGCCACACAGTAGCAACTACCGCTACGAACAGCGAGGAGTACCCAACGATCCCGATGAGCGCAGATAGGAAAAGGTTGATGTGGGAGTAGGTACGCTCGCCATGTACGAGATAAGCGCGGATGTATTGAGCTCCAAAGAGCCACGTGAGCAAAGAGACGATCGAAGCCCACAGGGCTACAGAGCTGTAGGAGAGCTGCCCTTTGGACTGAGCTAAGAAAATGATGAGCGCTGCGGCGAAGCCGGCTATGGAAAGAGCCGTATTGCGCATCTGCTCGAGCTCGGGCTTAGCGAGATGGCTTCTAAGATGGGTGATGGGGTCGTGGAATCTCATCAGATACCTAACGCCTGAGTTAAGCGGCGGCGCAGCCGTCCGCCTTGAACGAACTGTTAGACGATAGCGACGCTGCACGTTCTGGCGACAAACACCTGCCGACCGACGTGAAGCTTGAGCTACCGACTCCCCCACAACAACCAGCTCGGAACTCTCAGGGCTGGCGACCCGGCTGCACAAAAAACTGCAGCAGCAACGGACAACAAGCCCGCGCGAAGCTGGGCGGAACACACACTACAACGAACTACCAAGAGCTAGCGCCTAACGCTTGAATTAAGCCGCGCCGCGAAGCGGCGTCGGCTTGAATGAGTTGTTAAGACTGACGTCGTTTTGCAGCCAGTACCCCATCTAAAAGACGCTCGGACTCAATTCTCCCTGCGTCATAGGAGATCGTATTTCCGGATTTGTCAGTTACTACTGGAAAGGTAGTGCCGAGAGGGTCAGTGTACTTTCCGACCTTGCCACCATTTACTTCGATCTTTGCGGCGACTTGATTGAAGTCAGATTCGAGGTGTGATGGAGAATCCTCACCGAGTTGAATAGTGACGCGATGAATTGCGTAGAGCCGAACTGCGAGTTGATGAATTGGGTCGGTTCTCTCTTGATACGTCATGTCAATCCTAACGCTGGAGTTAAGCGGCGGCGTAGCCGTCCGCCTTGAACGATTGGTTAGAGGCTGTACGAATAGTGTTGCGAAGTGCCGTAGTCATACAGGCTGATAGAGCCACCGTTAACCGTGCCAGAGAAGTGATGACTGTTGCCGTAGTCATACCCCGAAAACTGGTTGCCCTTGATATCTATGTTGACGTGGGCGCTGCGCCCATAGTCATACAACGATGGGAGCGTGCCTGAGAAATGGCAGCTTCGCTCATAGTCATAGACGCTCACATTCTTGCCCTTGACGCCGCCACTAACGCTGTAGTGCCGCGATTGGGAATAGTCATAGACGTGCGAACCAGCCTTCCCACTAATTGCGTGACCAGCCACATACGCTATGCAGGCCCTTGTACTTGCTTCCATGTCCGGAACCTCTAACGCTGGAGTTGAGCGGCGGCGGAGCCGTCCGCCTCGGACGACTGGTTAGGGGCCACGGTAGCAGGAACCGAGCTGAAAACCCGCCTTAACTCGACCTCGCCCTTGGGGACCCAAGGTTTCCCATGTGATGCGAAAGTGTCGTGGGACTCCGTTTTGACCCAATGAAAAACCACTTCTGCTCCTAGCACTCGCTTCGTACCGGGGCCATGGTGCATAACGCCGTTTACCAACACTTGCATGAAACGAGCTACGGAGCCGTCGGTGTCACTTTGTTGGATACCGAGTTGTACCCAGCAATTTGTATCTGCCGGGTCTATGAGCCAAGCACCGTGACGAAAATCGGTAGAGTACACCGCCAACGTTTTGTAGACACGGCCATCATGTTCAGGGCCGAAATGTTTGAGCTGACAAATTGATGCTTGCGCAGGATTCTCGCGGTTTGAGTGAGCGACGGACGGAAGACAGACGGCCCAAAGGAGTCCGATGAAGAGGCAGGCCAAACCGTTACGTTCCATGAGTGGCCCCTAACGCTCAAGTTAAGCCGAATTGCAGCGCGTAGCTGGCCATATGGCAAGCTTTACCTGCCATATGGACGGCGTAGCGATGCAATTTCGGCTTGAATGCACTTTTAGGTCTCATTTTGCGGCCTGCAGCGAGCGCCGAACGGTTGGTCCGAGGATGTCCTGATCTGTGACGCATTTTTCTATTGGCCCCGCGAACTTGCCGCGGCTTGCGAGCGCCCTGCAATAAGCTTGTTTATAGAGCGCATTCCACTCGCAGGGCCGCGGGATAGGATTGGCCTTGTTTAAGCAAGCGAGTACGGCCTTGGAATTGGGGTCAGACTTGCCGGTCTCTATAAGACACTGATCTGTTGCCCAAGCTACGGTATTGCCTGGGACGGAGCACACGTTGGCTCGGGACGCTCCGGGCACCACGAGAGACAGTGAAGTCAGCAGTGTGATTGCGATCGTTCGCATGTGGGACCTAACGCTGGAGTTAAGCGGCGGCGTGGCCGTCCGCCTTGAACGAACTGTTAGGGCCAGACACCGCGCCCGCGAATAATTGGTATGAGACGTCGCAAGCTGGAAAAAATTAAGGCGATTGCCACAGAAGCATAAAACAAGATCGAAATGATGAAGAGACTAGGGCGCTCGGTATACGTGAAAGTAGAGATATTGATGAAGTGGCGCGATAGGTTGACAGCCATCGCCTGTCCATTTGCGGCGAGAATGACCGTATGAGAAAGAAGCCACGACGATAGTGTAATGAGCCAAAGCAATCCCGCGCTTGCGGTGGTGCGTGGAAAGGCCTCGCGCAGAGGCACCAAACAGACAACAAGGATAGTCAACGCCAGGAACGAAAGTAGAAGTGTCGTAGTCACGGTAAAGGTAGGCATGGACCCTAACGCTGGAGTTAAGCGGCGGCGAAGCCGTCCGCCTTGAACGAGTGGTTATGCGCCAGCCACCGTGTCTAATGTCTGCCGCTTGGCAATGCGATGAAGAGCGAAATTACCGCGAACCCCGTTGATAAAAAGCAGGAGTATGAGGACGGACATGATGATGCTGGATGCGGAAGCCTGCGGTGCTGAAATGAAGAGAAAAACCTTCTCAACAACGAACAGGACAAGCCCTACAACAGCGAATGTCCTTGAGCGGCGGCGGATACGCCAGGCGATGAACAAGAACAACGCTGCATCAATGTATGCAGATGGGTCAACTGTGGCAATGCTAGTTTTTGTATAAAGCGCGATCGTTGCGAAAATGGTTGTAACCGACGCGACGAATATGGATGCCCAAAAAGCACCATCGGAAGCCTTGACGGCGTCGATTGTCGTTTCAAGAGTTGGCCAATACCAATTGCTCTTTGAATTCTTTGGCACGATGATCCCCCCGTTCTGACATATAACGCCTGAGTTAAGCGGCGGCGAAGCCGTCCGCCTTGAACGAACTGTTAGACGATAGCGACGCTGCGCGCGCAGACGACAAACACCAGCCGACCGACGTGAAGCTTGAGCTACCGACTCCCCCACAACTACCAGCTCGGAACTCTCAGGGCTGGCGACCAAGCCGCACAGAAAGCTGCAGCGGCGACGGACAACAAGCCTGCGCGAAGCTGGGTGAAACACACACTACAACGAACCACCAAGAGCTTGCGCCTAACGCTTGAGTTAAGCGGCGGCGAAGCCGACCGCCTTGAACGAGTTGTTAGCGCTCACCCACGTTGTGGGCTTTTGGTTCTCGACCGAGGAACTCGAGCGCATCAGTGAACCCGCCGGGGTTGTACTTTGGCGCGTTCTTGCACGGGAAGTGCTTTGAAAGCGTGTACGCCGCGACGATGGAGGTGTTGTAACCAGAAAGAGCCGCATTATCTAGTGTGTCTTGAATCATGGTCTTATGCAGCCATTCTGGCGTGACAGTGTCGCGCTGATGTTGGTTAACGCAAACAAAGGCTTGCTCTGGCCAGCCCATCAGTTGTTGATGAGCAACGTAACCAAAGATGCCGTATGCAAGACCGTTCAGGTATGAGCGCTCATGGGGCGTGAGCGGCCGATTGGCCTGGTTCGCTTGGAACAGCTGATCCATTGAGACGTCCGATCCGTTATCGAGCTGCGCATTGGCGCCGGAGTTGCAAGCAGTGAGTGAAGTAGCAAGAGCGAGAAAAACTAGAAGCTTGGGGATGTGCATGAACATGTCGTTGAGAATGATGTGAGCGCTAACGCTTGAGTTAAGCGGCGGCGAAGCTGTCCGCCTTGAACGAGTTGTTAGGTTGCAGAACAGCTACGCCACTGCGGCGGGATGTAGCCTGCGCCCCAACGCGAACAGACCGGGCAAGAGAGCTACGATAGTGAGTACGACCAATGGGCCGGCCCAGTAGAACGCTGATAGCTCAATGCTCTGCTCGGCGACCGCGCGATGCAAATACCACACGCCAAGCGGAAGATTGAGCAGCACCGCCGTGGCTGTGCCGGGCATGTAGCGACGCATGAAGACGCTGGCCGACACGTGTGGCGCGAAAACGTTGAGGACCATGGCAAGAACGTAGCCAGCCATGATGTACAAAGCCACGCTGCCCGGTGACGAAAGTGACGCCCACGTGGTGATGACGACGAAAACAGCGGAAAGCAACATGACAGCGCAGCGAAAAACAGGTGGAGCAACTGGTTTATAGAACCGGCCCGCACGCGATGACCACGCAGGCAAGAAGCGTGCCTCCTCGACGTTGTGCGCTAGCACCCCGAGGGTGAAGAGCCAGCCGATTGCCGTGAGTGACATTTGCAACCTAACGCTTGAGTTAAGCGGCGGCGAAGCCGTCCGCCTTGAACGAGCTGTTAGGCCCGGAACTATGGGCCAAGCCGCTTTTGACAGCCCTTGGGGCCGAAGAACATGTTGCTGTCTGGTAATGGCATATTGATCTTATATTGCTGACCAGAACCATCAAGGTTCCACTTTTTGGATCGTGTGTAGGCGGCAACTTCGTCTTTGGTGAAGACCCAGCCTTGCGATGCCGAAGTCAGCAACACGAGGTGATATGACAAATTCTCGTCGAGGAACTGAATGATTGCCTTGGTGAGCCCCCAAAAAGGCTTCTTGCTGCGGCTAATCTTTATGACCAGAAACCCGCTAGCATGTCGAAAGTAGTTGTGCTCCCGGAATAGCGCTCTGAACAGTGCATGTACTTCGTCGTCCTCTCGTGGCTCGGTTGCGCCGATTGAGTTTGCGAATTCGATGACTTCGGGTTCCATGCTGATGCCTAACACCTGAATTAAGCCGCGACGCGAAGCGGCGTCGGCTTGAATGAATTGTTAGGCGCCAGGGCGTGACGCCTGAGTACAGGCATTGCCTTACTCCTCATTCCAGCGGCGGATGTTGTGCTCCCAGCCTTCTTGGTCGGATGGATCGAGTGGAGTGTTGACCTCCAGGCAGGATTCGCACATGCCATCTGTCAGATCGTCTTCCTCTTCGTAGTTGTCACAGCCAGCGACATTGCACTTAACTAGATCGCCGTACGCCCCAGGGTAGCAGTTATCACAGACGTCGTCGCCATCAACCGACCAAGAGTGGTTTGACGTGATAGATCGTTCGCAATGCATGCAATCAAATGTCGTGGGAGTAAGGTATCGCTGTTCTTGTATCTCGGGCATGGTTGTAGATCCTGAATTAGTGGAAGGTTGGTTGGCGCCTAACGCTGGAATTAAGCGGCGGCGAAGCCGTCCGCTTGGATGACTGGTTAGAACCTACGCGAACAGGTTTTCGGGCCGCGCAGGGCGTGTGTAGCCGGAGCCGTGCTTGACCAGATTGTTGAACGAAGCGAGAGAGCGCTCGTACCTGGCAAGATGGTCTTTGCAATGACAGGTGTCAAAGTGGCTGCGTGACGCAAACACGTCGCACGCTGCGCAAAAGTACTCGTCTTTGGACGGGGCCACGCGGTCGCCATGTACGAAATAGCGAGAAGGAAGCTTTTTTGCATGACACCATTCCTGTTCTAACGCCCGAGGTAAGCGGCCGCGGAACGCGGTCCGCTTGACTGAGTTGTTAGGCTCGCCCTTAGCCTGAAACGGCACGAACGAGCCAACGCTCTGCTTTGTACAACCAAGCCCCATATATCTGTGCAGTCAAGCCGACGACTGCTGGTATTACAGCGGCGATCCAGGAATTCCCTACGAAGACACCGCAAAGGATGACAGCAAGCACGGTGACCAGCAAACCTCGAGGCGCCGCTACATGAACGGGCACGCCCAAGACTAGCGGCGCGAAGTTTCGACGCTTCAGTTTCATACCCGGATATAACGTGCTCACAAAGATTCCGGGTGGCTCATCAGTACCCGGACACGTGCAGAGGTATGTGAACTGAAGCCTTTGACGGCGATTGAACACCGGAATAGTGTATTCACGCGAATGGTTGTAGATGTTCCACTGCTGTTGTGTTGGGGTCGCCCCAGTTGTGACACTGAGCTGTGACTTGAATGTATCCGACCAAGTGACGATGTATGGGCTATCAAGAACGGCTGTTCGTTCACCCAACAGAACCGTTGCGTCTCCGCTGTAGATCTTGAAAGGAACGTTCTCGAAGTCTCTGGAGGTTGTGTTTTCCACCTCAACCACTGCTGTATAAAGATTTCGGACCGCCGTGCCCTGCCACGTTACATTCACAGCACCGAATAACTGGTCGTTTGCGGAGACGGCGACTCGATCGACACGGCATGAGTAACGAAGCGTAGACGTCTTGCTCTGCAACTTGCCGGTAAATGCTGTAAGTGCACTACCTACCACAAGTGCGATAAGCGCCACTACAAGGTTGCTTTGAAATAGTTCCGATATGTTCACAAGCCCCCCGATCTTGCGAGCCTAACGCTGGAGTTAAGCGGCGCGCGGTACGCGCGTCCGCTTGGACGAGTTGTTAGGCACGCTGACGCGCCCAAGCGAGTACCACGTACGCCAACAGGCTGTAGATGACAACCCCGAAGGGGATGCTAGCAAGGAATGCGAGGAAGTTGAGGGACGAGCCCTCATAGACCGGGTGCGCTGCGGTGCCAACGTTGCCCAGCGGAGCGAAACCTTGCAGCAGCGTGTTTTGCCAAAACAACGCGCTACCTAGTAACGGAAAGCCGAAAGAATCGGCGGCGAAGGACAAGCCGATGAGTAGACCCGTGGCGAGCAGGCCAATGGCGAATGCCAACAGGATGCGCTTGATCATGGCCTTTGCCGCCTAACTTAAATTCGATTGTTGAATGAAGCCTAATCCCGCAGCCTAATCCGGCGCGGTGGCGCCTGGCTTCCAGAAACATCCTGCACGAATCAACGATTTCCCCTGATCGCGCCGCCTATACCTGCCGCCTAATCCTGCAAGCTTTCCGGAGGCGGCGACGATGCAGCGATCCTCTCACCCGATGTCGGTGCCGGCAAGCGTGTCCAGTGTTGGGTGGCGGCGCGGCCGCGTTTGCTGGACGGAATGCAGGCGCGGCTTAAACCACGCCTGCACGGCAGGTGCTCGGTCAGTTGAATTCAGGGGGGGGGCTCGTGAAGCCGGCCCTGTGCTTCGGTCAGGTTTTTGCCTGCCCGGCGCGGGCGGTCAGCTTGCCTTTGCGCAGCAGTCGCTCGGTGCGCATGACGTGCAGGATGAATACCTTGTGGCCGTCATGGCGATAAAAGACCCGGCAAGGCGGTTCAACGATCTGGCGATAGCGCGATTTGCGCAGCTCTTGCGGGCGACTGCCACTGTCCGGGTGATCCGCCAGTTGCTCGATGTGGGCAAGCACGCGCTGGACGAGCGCCGATGCCGCCGCCGGATTTTCCAGCGCGATGTAGTCGGCAATGGCATCCAGGTCGGTGAGCGCCGGATCGGTCCAGACTATTTCAGCCATCTGGCGAGCCGCTTCCTGGCCTGGCCCTGCGTGACCACGCGACCCTCGGCGATGGCCTGTTCGCCACGGGCGATCCCCTCGAGGACAGCCATGCGCTGCTGCATGAGCTGGTAGGTCTCGACATCGAGGAGGTAGGCGCTTGGCAGGCCGTGTTGCGTGATGAGGATGGGCTCTTTGTCCCGCTCAATGTCCGAGAGCAGTTCCGTGGCCTGACGCTTGAGCGTGGTGACGAGTTCGGTGCGCATGAAGTGACACTATAGTGCCACTTCGGCTGGCGCAAGCCGTCAGGCGCCCGCCTGCGGCTCAATAAAGATCCACCGGGTCCACGTCCAGTGACCAGCGCACGCGTCTGGCGGTGGGCAGGGATGACAGCGTGTGTTGCCAGGGGCGCAGCAGGGCGCGCAGGGCGGTGCGGTCGGGGCTTTCCAGCAGGAGTTGGCCGCGGTGGCGGCCGGCGCGCAGGGGCATGGGGGCTTCCATGGGGCCGGCGATCTGCAGGGCGGGGGTGTCGGGCAGGTGGCGGCGGGCGTCGTGCAGAAAGGCGTCGACGTCGGCGCGCTGGGGGGCGTCGGCGCGCAGCAGCACGTGGTGGCTGTACGGCGGCAGCTGGCTGCGGCGGCGTTCGTCGAGCAAGGTGGTGGCTGCGGCGGCGTAGCCGTGGGCGAGCAGGGTGTGCAGCAGCGGGTGGCGCGGCTCGTGGGTCTGCAGCAGGATGCGGCCGGGCTTGCGCGCGCGGCCGGCGCGGCCGGCCACTTGCACCACCAGCTGGGCCAGGCGCTCCTCGGCGCGAAAGTCGATGCTGTGCAGGCCCTCGTCCACGCCCACGATGGCGACCAGGGTGAGGTTGGGCAGGTCGTGGCCCTTGGCCAGCATCTGGGTGCCGACCAGGATGGCCGGCGCGTCGTGCTGCAGCGAGGCCAGCAGCTCGTCGAAGGCGTCGCGGCGGCGGGTGGTTTCGCGGTCCACGCGCAGCACGGGCACCTGCGCAAAGCGCGCGGCCAGTGCTTCCTCCAGCCGCTCGGTGCCCTGGCCCAGGGGCTTGAGGTCGCCCACGCCGCAGGAGGGGCACACCTCGGGCAGGCGCTGGCGGTAGTCGCAGTGATGGCAGATGAGCTGGCGGCGGCGCGCGTGCAGGGTCAGCGGGCGCTCGCAGCGCGGGCAGGCGGCGTGCCAGGCGCAGCTGTGGCACAGCAGCACGGGCGCGTAGCCACGGCGGTTGCGGAATACCAGTGCCTGCTCGCCGCGCGCCACGGTGTCGGCCACGGCGGCGAGCAGGGCGGGCGACAGGCCGTGCTCCAGCCGCTGCGCGCGCATGTCCACGATGTCCACCTGCGGCGGCCGGCTGGCGCCGGGGCGGGCGCGCAGGTGCAAGGTGCGGTAGCGGCCGGCGGCGGCGTTGGCCAGTGATTCCAGCGAGGGCGTGCCCGAGCCCAGCAGCACCGGCACGCCCAGCGCACGGGCGCGCACCAGGGCCAGGTCGCGGGCGTGGTAGCGAAAGCCCTCTTGCTGCTTGTAGGCGCTGTCGTGCTCCTCGTCCACGATGATCAGGCCGGCCTGCGGCAGCGGGGTGAACACGGCCGAGCGCGTGCCCAGGATCACCCGCGCGCTGCCGGCGCGGGCGCGCAGCCAGGCGCGGGCGCGGTCGCCCTCGGACAGGTTGGAGTGCAGCACCTCCACCGCCACGCCCAGGCGCTCGCGCAGGCGGCGCACGGTCTGCGGCGCCAGGCCGATCTCCGGCACCAGCAGCAGCGCCTGCCGGCCTTGCGCCAGCACCTGCTGGATCAGGGCCAGGTAGACCTCGGTCTTGCCGCTGCCGGTGACGCCGTCGAGAAGGAATGGCTGGTACTGGCCCAGCGTCGCGCCCACCGCCGCCACGGCCTGTTGCTGCTCGTCGTTGAGCGGTGGCGCCGCACTGGTGGGCGTGGCGCCGGCCGGCGGCCGCTCGCTGCGCTGGAGCAGGCCGGCGTCGGCCAGCCGGCGGGCGGCGTCGCGCCAGCCGGGCAGGCGCTCGGCCAGGGTGGGGGCGTCCAGCGCGCCGGCGGCCAGCAGATCCAGCAACTGGCGGCTGCGGCCGCGTCGGCTGCCGGCGTCGCGCGCGCTGTGGCCGGCGCTGGTGAGCGACCAGTATTCGTCGCCGATGGCCGGCAGTGGCCGCGCCTCGCGCAGGGCCAGCGGCAGGGCGTTGGCGTAGGCCTCGCCGGGCGCGCCGAGCCAGTAGTCGGCGGCCCAGGCCAGGGTGCGCATCAGCTCGTCGTCGAGCAGGGGGGCGTCGTCCAGCAGCTGCAGGGCGGGCTTCAGGCGGCGCTGCTCCAGCGTGCTCTCGGCCTCGATCGCCACCACCACGCCCACCTGCCTGCCGCGGCCGAACGGCACCAGCACGCGGCCGCCCACGCACGGCTGGCCGGCCGGCGGCGGCAGGTAGTCGAACAGCGTGGGCAGCGGCAGCGGCAGGGCAACGCGCAGGACGGCGGGCATGGTCACCTCGTGGGCCGGCCAGTGTAAACCGGGCCTTGCCGCCGCATGCCGGCCAGGCGCGATGCCGGCATGCGTGCTTGCGTGCGCTTGCTGCCCGGTGATCGAGAAACCGGGCATAAGTGACTATGGCGGGGCCACTTTTGAGCTTATCCACAGTGTCTGTGGATAAGTCTGTGGATGCAGCGGGGAAGGGGGGCCACAAAGCCCGCCGCAGCGCCCTTCACGACGCCCTGACCAACTTTTGGTCAGGTAAAATACGCATTGACAATCAACAACTTGCAAATGCGCGTCAGCTGCCCTTCAGGCGCGTGTGACGGGCTGCACACTGTCTTGACAGGATCGTGACGCTGTGCAAAACCCCGCATCGCAGCATCGGAAAACGGCCCGGAAAGGGCTGTTTTCAGTGCGCCATGCCCAGCGCCACGGCCACCAGCAGCGCAAACACCAGCAGCCAGAAATAGCTCCAGCCGACAAACCAGAACTTCAGCACCGTCATCGGCCAGCCCTGGCGGTAGATGCGCTTTTGCATCAGCAGCAGGTAGAGCGGCAGCCACGCGCCCAGCAACGCCTGCAGCCAGCCCAGGCCCTGGCTGGCCCAGGCCGCGTGCGGGCGCAGCGCGGTGGCCGCCAGGCCGGCCAGCACGATCAGCAGCAGGTTCGCAAACATGAAGGCGTGGCTGTGCAGCGCCACGATCAGGTGCTCCATGTAGAGCCGCCGCCGAAACACGTAGAACAGCTTGAGCAGCAGCGCAAACACCGGGATCAGCACGAACATGGTGGCCGGCAGCGCGCCGAACACGCCGTTGATCATGCGCTGCTTGGCCGCCGCGCTGGCGGCCGGGTCGCCGTCCTTGAAGGCGCGCACGTTGTCGTGCAGCCGCTGGCCCAACGCGGTGAGGCGGGCGTTGGCCATGTCCGGCAGCCAGGACAGGTGGACCGGCTGGGCGGGCTCCAATGTCACTTGCAGCCCGTGGTGGCCGGCGCCGGCGGAGCGCGCCGTGGCCGGCAGGGCGGGGGCGGCCAGCGAGGCGGCGGACATCGGCGCGGCGCCCAGTTGCACCAGGCGGTCGCTGGCTTGCTGGCGCATGTCGCGGGCGGTGGCCTCCAGTTGTTCATCCGACACCATGCCGTAGGTTTCCAGCGTGGGCAGGGTGTCGAGCTGGCGGCGCAAGGTGCGGCGCACGGCGCGCGGGGTGGCGGCGTCGGCCAGGTCGGCGCCGGCCACGTTGATCGTGGGGTGGGTGGTGATGGCGTGCTCGGCCAGCCGGTCCACCGCCAGGTGGCAGACAAAAAAGCTCAGCAGGCACAGCACGAACATCAGCCGGAACGGCGCGATGTACGGCACGCGGCGGCCGGCAAAGTATTCCAGCGTGAGAAAGCCGGGCTTGAGCAGCAGTGGCGGCAGCGTCTGCACGATGCGCCCGTCCACATGCAGCACCGTCTCCACGGTTTCCTCCACCATGTGGTGCATCGGCTTGAGCACGCTGTGGATGGACTGGCCGCAGGCGTGGCAGAACTCGCCCTGCATCGCCTCGCCGCAGTTGGCGCAGTGCAGGCCCTCGTAATGGGTGAGCGACGTCATGGATGTCCCCTCCGGTGCGGCCGGGCATCTTCGCACAGGCGGGCGGCGCGCCGGGCGCGGCACGCCGCCAGGGTTCGCACAGGCGGGCAGCGCGCCGGGCGCGGCACGCCGCTCGGGTAGAATGGCCGGCCCTCGAACGCCTTGCACCGATGAAACCGTTTCGCCCCGAGCGCGCCCGCCTGGCGCATGAGCTGCGCGCCACCGTGCGGCTGGCCCTGCCGTTGATCGCCGCCCAACTGGCGGCGGTGGGCAGCAACGTGATCGACGCGGTGCTGGCCGGCCACGTCAGCGCGCACGTGCTGGGTGCGGTGGCGGTGGGCGCCAGCGTGTGGTCGCTGGCGATCGTCAGCGGCATCGGCATGATGATGGCGGTGCCGCCGTCGGTGGCGCAGCTGGACGGCGCGGGCCGCCGCGCGGAGGTGGGCGCGGTGTTTCACCAGGCGCTGTGGCTGGCGCTGGGCATGGGTGTGCTGCTGTGGTTTGCGGTGCGCCACGCCGGGCCGCTGATCGAGCTGATCGGCGTGGCGCCGGGGCTGCGCCACGACGTGCAGCGTTTCTTGCTGGCGATCAGTTGGGGCGCGCCGGCACTGACGAGTTATTTCGCGCTGCGCGGCCTGTCCGAGGGGCTGTCGCTGACGCGCCCGTCGATGTATTTCAGCCTGGGCGGGCTGGCGCTGCTGGTGCCGCTGGGCTACGTGCTGATGTTCGGCAAGCTGGGCATCCCGCCGCAGGGCGCGCACGGTTGCGGTGTGGCCACGGCCATCGTGCTGTGGCTGGAGATGCTGGCGTTCGGCGTGTACGTGATGCGCCACCGCCACTATCGCGGGCTGGGCCTGTTCGACCGTTTCGAGCGGCCGCAGCTGCGGCGCATCGGCGCGCTGGTGCACGTGGGCCTGCCGATGGCGGTGTCGCTGCTGGCCGAGGCGGGCCTGTTCGTGGCCACCGCGCTGATCATCGCCACGCTGGGCGAGGACGTGATCGCCGGCCACCAGGTGGCGCTCAACGTGGCCTCGCTGTTTTTCATGATTCCGCTGGGGCTGGCCATGGCGATCACCGTGCGCGTGGGCAACGCGGTGGGCCGGGGCGATGCGCGCGGCGTGCGCTACGCGGGCTTTTGCGGCATCGGCCTGACCCTCGCCACGCAGCTGCTGTCGGCCGGGCTGATGCTGGGCCTGCCGCACTACATCGCCGCGCTGTACACCACCGATCCCAAGGTGGTGGCGCTGGCCGTGCAGCTGATCATGCTGGCCGGGCTGTTCCAGTTTTCCGACGGCATCCAGGTGGCGTCCAACGGCGCGCTGCGCGGGCTCAAGGACACCCGCGTGCCGATGGCCATCACCTTGTTCGCCTACTGGGTGATCGGCATGCCGGTGGGCTGGTGGCTGGCGTTTCCGCACGGCATGGGCGCGCGCGGCATGTGGATGGGCCTGATCACGGCGCTGTCGGTGGCGGCGGTGCTGCTGTTTGCGCGTTTCTGGCGCAGCGCGTGGAAACAGCGCTGGCGCGCGCATGACCACGCCGGCGCGACCGGTTACGCTGCCCCCATCGCTGCCCTGGACGAGCACCCATGACGCCACCACCCCCGCTTCCCCGCCGCCGCGGCTTCGGCGCCTTCCTGAGCCGGCTGGGACGCGGGCTGAACGTGTTGCGGCTGGTGATCATCAACGCGGTGTTTTTTGGCGTGCTGCTGGTGCTGTTGCTGGTGATGGCCGCCGGCGCCGCCGGCCGGCGCATGCAGGGCACGGTGGAAAACCGGAGCGTGCTGACGCTGAAGCTGGACGGCCAGCTGGTGGAGCAGTACAGCATCGACCCGGTGCAGCGCGCGCTGGCGCGGCTGTCCGGCGATGATCCGGGCCAGATCCAGTTGCGCGACCTGGTGGGCGCCATCGACGCGGCCGCCGCCGACCCGCGCATCACCCGCATCCTGCTGCTGCCCGACGGCCTTCAGGGCGGCGGCTTTGCCGCGCTGCGCGAGGTGGGCGCGGCGCTGGAGCGTTTCCGCGCCGCCGGCAAGCCGGTGATCGCCTGGGCGGTCAACCTGGACCAGCGCTCGTACTACCTGGCCGCCCACGCCGACCGCCTGCTGATCGACCCCGAGGGCGGCGTGCTGCTGACCGGGCTGGCCAACTACCGGCTGTTCTACAAGGACCTGCTCGACAAGCTGGGCGTGGACGTGCACCTGTTTCGCGTGGGCCAGTACAAGAGCGCGGCCGAGCCGTACATCCTCGACCACGCCTCGCCGGAGTCCAAGGCCGCCGACGGTTTCTGGATGAACGGCCTGTGGGACCGCTACCTCGACGACGTGGCCTCGCTGCGCAAGCTGGCGCCGGCCACGCTGCGCGACGACATCGACCACCTGCCGCAGCACATCGCCACCAGCCACGGCGACCTGGCCCGGCTGGCCGTGGACCAGCACCTGGCCGACGGTACCGCCACCCGCGCCGAGCTGGTCGCGCTGCTGCGCAAGCAGGGCGTGCCGGCCGACCGCAAGGGGCATGGCATCCGCCAGGTGGAGCTGTCCCGCTACGCGGCGGCGCAGGCCGACGACACGGGCAGCGGCGCGGGCGTCACCATCGTGGTGGCCGAGGGCGAGATCGGCGGCGGCAAGCGCTCGCCCGGCTCGATCGGCGGCGAATCCACCGCCGCGCTGATCCGCGCCGCGCGCGAGGACAACAAGACAAAGGCACTGGTGCTGCGGGTGAACTCGCCCGGCGGCGAGGTGTACGCCGCCGAGCAGATCCGCCGCGAGGTGGCGCTGACCCGCGATGCCGGCATTCCGGTGGTGGTGTCGATGGGCGACGTGGCGGCCAGCGGCGGCTACTGGATCTCGATGAACGCCAACCGCATCTACGCCGAGCCCAACACCGTCACCGGCTCGATCGGCATCTTCGGGCTGTTCTACACCGTGCCCGGCACGCTGGCGAAATTCGGCGTGCAGAGCGACGGCGTGGCCACCGGCCCGATGGCCGGCGCGTTCGACATCACCCGTCCGCTGGACCCGAACGTGGGCGCGGTGATCCAGGCGGTCATCGACAAGGGCTACCGCGATTTCGTGGGCAACGTGGCCAAGGCGCGCGGGCAAAGCTACGACGCCATCGACGCCATCGCGCAAGGCCGCGTGTGGACCGGCCAGCAGGCGCTGGAGCGCGGCCTGGTGGACCAGCTTGGCGGCCTGCACGAGGCCGTCGCCGACGCGGCGAAACAGGCCGGGCTCGGCAAGACCTACCCGGTGCGCTACCAGGAGGCGCCGCTGGGCGGCCTGGAGCGCTTCATGCAGGGCCTCAACCAGAGCGCCACCGTGCAGCTGCTTGAGGCCTGGGGCGTGCGCCTGCCGCGCTGGGCCGCCGCGTTGCCGGCGATGACCGGGCCGCTGCGCCTGCTGCGCGAGGCGCAGCCGGGCAAGCCCAACGTGTACGCCGACTGCTTCTGCGCGCCCTGGTGACGCCTCAGGGTTTGCGAGCTTGAAAAAATCGCAACCTCAGGCGGGCGTCGCGGCGTAGTACTCGCCGTGACGCTGCACGTGCACCGGCATGCCGAACGCTTCGCCCAGCGCCGGCCCGGTCAGCACGTCGGCGGTGGCGCCCCGGCGCAGCACGCGGCCCTCGCGCAGCAGCAGCACCTGGGTGATCTCCGGCACGATCTCCTCCACGTGGTGGGTCACCAGCATCAGCGTGGTGCCGCCGCGCGCCAGCTCGCGCAGGTTCTCCAGAAAATGGCGACGGCTGGCCATGTCCAGCCCCGCGCACGGCTCGTCCAGCAGCAACGCGCGCGGCCGGTGCACCAGCGCCCGCGCAATCAGCACGCGCCGCGCCTCGCCGGTGGACAGGCTGGCCATGGCGCGGCCGATGAGATGCTCGGCGCCGATGCGCCGCAACGCCTGCAGCGCCTGCTCGCGCATGGCCTCGCTCACCTCGTGGTCCAGCCCCAGCCCGCGCGCGGAGAAAAAGCCCGACACCACCGCGTCAAACACTTCCAGCGGCGCGTCGCTGGTGTAGTCCAGCTGCAGCGCGGGCGACACGATGCCCAGCAACTGCCGCAGCTCGCCCACGTTCCAGCGGTCGCGCCCGAACACCTGCACGCTGGGCTGGCCGTCGGTGCGCACCAGCGGATAGAGCTGGCGCCCGATCAGCTGCACCAGGGTGGACTTGCCCGAACCGTTGGCGCCCAGGATGGCCGTGTGCTGGCCCGCCGCCACCTGCAGCGAAAGCCCGTCCAGGACCACCCGCGCGCCACGCATCACGCTGGCGTCGTCGATGCGCAACACCGGTGCATCGTCGGCAAGGGAGACCGGGGACGGAGCGGTGACGGAGACGTTCATGCGATGGCCGTGGCGGGGAAATGGACGGCCATTATCGGCGATCGCGGCCATTGGCCAAACCGCCGATCAAGAGCGCCCCCTCCCCAGCCCTCCCCTGCGTTGCAGGGGAGGGAGCAGAACCGGCGAGCAGGGGGAGCAGAGCGGCTCCTCCCCCTGCTTGCAGGGGGAGGTTGGCGACCGCAGGGAGTCCTTTAGGTGAGGGGGCGTGGGCTGGCCTCGGACTATTCCGTCGCCGCGTCGATCCGCTTGCGCTGCTCGGCGGCGTGCTCATCCACCGTCTTCTGCACGTCGCGGGCGCGCTGCTCGGTGGCCTTGAGTGCGTCCAGCGGCGCGTCGGCCTGCGGCGCGGGCGGCTCGCCCGGCGCTGGCGCGGGGCTGCCGGAGCAGCCGGCAAGGGCGATCAGGCACAGCAACGCGGTGGCGGTTTTCATGCGGTGGTCCCTGGCAACGGCGATCCACCGAGTGTTGCGCCGGCAGCTGGCCGGCGGCAAGGCGTCGTGTAAGCTTTCGCGCATGAACAGCCGCATCGACGCCTGGCAGCTGCAAGGCCATACCGCCCTGATCACCGGCGCCAGCAAGGGCATCGGCTACGCCACCGCGCGCGAGCTGGCCGGGCTTGGCGCCAACCTGCTGCTGGTGGCGCGCGACGAGGATTACCTGGAACAGGTGCGGGTGGAGCTGGCCGACGATTTCCCCGCCAGCGAGGTGCGCGCGTTCGGCGCCGACCTCACCGGCCCGGAAGACCGCATGGCCGTGTTCGACTGGATCGCCGACCTGGGCGCGCCGCTGTCGCTGCTGGTCAACAACGCCGGCGGCAACCAGGTGCGCGCCACGCTGGACTACGGCGACGACGAGATGCGCGCCATCTTCGAGCACAACCTGTTTTCCGCCTTCGAGATGTGCCGCCTGGCGCACCCGCACCTGGCGCAGCACGCGCACGCGGCGATCGTGAACGTGGGCTCGGTCTCCGGCGTCACCCACGTGCGCACCGGCTCGCCCTACGGCATGAGCAAGGCCGCCCTGCACCAGCTCACCCGCAACCTCGCCGCCGAGTGGGCGGTGGACGGCATCCGCGTCAACGCGGTGGCGCCCTGGTACATCCGCACCCAGCGCTCGGAACCGGCCCTGCTGGATGCCGACTACCTCGACGAGGTGCTTGACCGCACCCCGCTGCGCCGCATCGGCGAGCCGGAGGAAGTGGCCGCCGCCATCGCCTTCCTGTGCCTGCCGGCAGCCAGCTATGTCACCGGCCAGGTGCTGGCGGTGGACGGCGGCTTCCTCAACTACGGCTTCTGACACCCCCACCTCAGCTCACGCTTTTTTGTAGGAGCGCACTTGTGCGCGATGCTCTTGCTCTGGAAGATGGGTGCACAGCAAGAGCTTTCGCACTCCTTGCGGAGCGCGAGCTACTTTCTCTTTGCGTGCTCAAAGAGAAAGTAGCCAAAGAGAAAGAGCACCCCGCTTCCGCGCTTTCCGGGCATCCTGCCCGGAAAGTTCGCGTGCGGGCTACGGGGTTTGTCGACAGCACATCCTGTGCTGACGACAAACTGGCCGGCATCCATGCCGGCCACCCTGCGGGCTTTTCCTCCGCCCGCCCGCCGCTGCAGAGGGGCTCCCTTAACGGCGCGCGCCATCGTGGCGCGCACTCGGTACGCAGCGGCTGCGCCACTGCGAAAAGCTCGCGGCGTGAAGCTCTGGCTTTCGCTCCTGCTCTTGGCTCCCTCTCCCCCGCTTCGCGGGGGAGAGGGCTGGGGAGAGGGGGCGCTCTTTACTCCCCTGTGCGGCGGTGAGTCGGGGACGACAAGGCCGCGCAGCGGGCATCGACATGGATGTCGATGCCTTTTCGCTCGGGCAGGATGCCCGATCGAAAAGCCCGGCCCCGACTCACGAACTTGCCGGGCACCGCCCGGCAAGCGCCAAGCGGGGTGGCCTTCTCTTTGGCTACTTTCTCTTGGCCACCCAAGAGAAAGTGGCTCGCGCTCCGCAGGAGTGCGAAAGCTTTTGCTCCGTACCCACCATCAAGAGCAAGAGCATCGCGCACAAGGTGCGCTCCTACAAAAAAGCAAAAGCATCGCGACTGAAGTCGCTCCCACAAGCGAGGGCTTGAGGCGTGCAGGAGCAACTGGCTTGTGCTCCTGGCTCCCTCTCCCCCGCTTCGCGGGGTAGAGGGCTGGGGAGAGGGGTCGCTCTTTACTCCCCTGTGCGCCAAGCGGGGTGGCCTTCTCTTTGGCCACTTTCTCTTGGCCATTCAAGAGAAAGTAGCTCGCGCTCCGCAAGGAGTGCGAAAGCTTTGGCTCTGCATCAACCATCAAAAGCAAGAGCATCGCGCACAAGTGCGCTCCTACAAAAAAAGCGTGGGCAAGCAAAAAGCGTGGGCAAGCAAAAAAGCGTGAGCAAGAGCATTGCGGCTGCGCCGAGCGCGGGCGTCGCGCGCGAGAGGTGTCTTTGTCGTGGCGTGGAGGGCCTGGTGGATGGCCGTCTATACGCCCATCGACAGCTCGCCTGCTTCCACGTTGTCCATGTGGATGCCGTTGATGAACAGCGAGAACGCCAGTTTGCCGGCCAGGCCGTGCATGTGCTGCATCCATGGCGGCAGCCAGCGCGGGGGAAGGATGGCGCCGGAGGCGAAGTGGGGTTGCAGGGCGATCACGTCGTGCAGGGCCAGTTTGCCCGCGAACAGGTGGCGCAGCAGGTCCATGCGGCGTTGCTTGAGTGCCCAGCGGAAAAAGGTGTGCACGGTGAGCAGGCCGGAAAGGTAGACGTTGTCCTTGGCGAACGCAGCGCCGCCCGCCAGCGGTACGCCGCGAAACACGCGTTGTGCCGAGTGGAAGCTGTCGGCCACGCTCTGGCCGCGTTCGGCGAAACAGCGGTAGACCTCCACGAAATCGGCGCCGTTGAGCGCCATGTCGATCGCCACGATGCGCAGGCTGATGCGCTTGAGCCGGGCGATGTCGATGGCGCCGGACATCAGCTCGGCAAACACGGCCAGGCCTTCCTGCGTGGCGGTGGCGCGTGGCGAGGTGCGCGCCAGCGAGGCCAGCAGCGGCTGGCGGCGGCCGTTGAGCGCGGTCAGCGAGTGCACGAAGGCCTCGTGGGCCAGCAACTGGTGGCGGTCGTAGCTGCTGAAGCAGGTGCCGCCGCGCAGGCGGATGCGGGTGGCGCCGGCGGCGGCCTTGGCGGTGAGTTCCGGGTCCACCTCCACGTGGATGCGGCCGGCGCCGAAAAAGTCGTCCAGCGTGGCGGACAGGTCGGCGCGCAGCGCCTCGGCGGACAGGGTTTCCTGGCTGTCGTCGGCCACCAGGTCCGCGCCCAGCTCGTCGGACAGCTCGACGAAATAGCGCGCCGCGTCCAGGTTGCTGCGGCGGCTGCCGGGGATGAGGTCGCCGGGGCGGCCGTACAGCGCGATGGAGGGCGCGGTCACGCCCGCCGTGCCCACCGCCTCGAGCATGTCGGCGGCGATGCGCCACGATTCGGCGGTGCGGCGCAGGTAGTCGCCCAGCGGGTCGATGTCGCGCGGGTCGTTGCCGCCGGCGGCCGCCTCGATGGCGGCCAGCTCCGCCTTGGCGGCGGTCAGGTCGGGGCGTGTGTAGTTGATCTGCGGCAGGGCGAAGCGGCCCTGGCCGTAGGCGGCGATCATGCGGTCTTCCACCGAGGCCGGCCACGCCACGGTGGGCAGGATGCGGATGGCGCGCACCGCCGCCAGCAGGCGCTGGTCGAGCGCGGCGTAGTGCGCGGGCGCGGGGGTGGCGGCGCGGGCCGTCATCGGCGGTGGTCAGTCGCGCTCGCGCTGGCCGCGGTTGCCGCGCGGCCGCTCGATCGGACGGGCGCCGCGCTGGCGGCGCAGGCGTGCCTCCAGCGTGGCCGCCTGCGCCTCGCGCTCGTCGTGCAGCTTGAGGTAGTTGCGCCAGCGCTCGGGCGACAGCTCGCCCACGTCCAGCGCCACCTGCACCGCGCAGCCCGGTTCGCTGCCGTGGCCGCAGTCGGCGAAGCGGCATTGCTCGGCCAGCGCCTCGATGTCGGCGAACAGGTCGAGGTTTTCCTCGCCGGTGAGCTTGAGCTCGCGCATGCCGGGGGTGTCGATCAGGCAGCCGCCGCTGGGCAGCGACAGCAGCGCGCGGTGCGTGGTGGTGTGGCGGCCGCGGCTGTCGTGGTCGCGCACGGCGGCGGTGGCCATGGTGGCCGTGCCCAGCAAGGTGTTGGTGAGGGTGGATTTGCCGGCGCCGGAGGAGCCCACCAGTACCGCGCTGTCGCCCGGCTGCAGGTACGGCGCCAGCAGCGCCACGCTGGCGGGGTCCTTGCCGTTGAGCGCGTGGATGGGCGTGCCGGCGGGCAGGCGCTCGCGCAGTTGGGCCAGCTTGTCGGCGGCGTCGTCGTGGCGGTCCAGCTTGCTCAGCAACACCACGGGGCGGGCGCCGGAATCCTCGGTCAGCGACAGGTAGCGCTCGATGCGGGCGGGGTTGAAGTCGCCATCGAGGCCGGTCAGCACCAGCACGTAGTCGATGTTGGTGGCGATCAGCTGGCGCGCGTAGCGCTCGCCCGCCGCCGCCCGCGACAGCACCGTGCGCCGGGGCAGCACGGTGAGGATGTGCGGCGGCTGGCCCGGCTGCACCTCCACGAAATCGCCCACCACGGGGCGCTCGGCCGGATCGATGCCGCGCTTGAGGAAACGGCCGTCCGGCTGCGCGCCGAACAGGGTCTGGCCGTCGTGCAGCTCGTAGCCGGCGCGATGCTGCGCCACCACGCGGGCCAAGCGCAGGCCGGCGGCCGGCAGGGCATCGCCGCGCCAGCCGATGTGGCGCAGGCGCTGCAGGGTTTCGGTGTCGCTCATGGCGGATACGCCTGCATGGTCCGGGATAAGGTCGTGACGCGGCCGCCCCGCCGGATCGGGACACGGCGCGATTATGCCTGCCCGGAGATTGCCGCACGATAGCCCCTGTCACGCCCCGCCGCAGGCTCGCGCTGCACTGCACCACGCTGCTAGCATGCGCTTTCCGGCGGTGGCGCCGGTCCCGACGTGACTATGAGGATGCCGGTGGTGGCTTCGATCAAACCCAGTGCGCACCTGGCGGAAGTGCGCTACGAGATCCGCGGCGCGCTGAACCGTCGCGCCCGCGACATGGAGGCCCACGGCCTCGACATCATCAAGCTGAACATCGGCAACCCCGGCCGCTACGGCTTCGAGGCGCCGGCGCACCTGAAAGAGGCGATCGCCAGCCACCTGCACCAGAGCGACGCCTACGGCCACGAGCAAGGCCTGGAGCTGGCCCGCGAGGCCATCGCCCAGCAGCAGCGCGGGCGCGGCGCGCGTGGCGTGGATATCGAGCACATCTTTGTCGGCAACGGCGTCAGCGAGCTGATCGACCTGTCGCTGCGCGCCCTGCTGCAGCCTGGCGACGAGGTGCTGCTGCCCAGCCCCGACTACCCGCTGTGGAGCGCGGCCACCATCCTCAACGACGGCACGCCGCGCTATTACCGCTGCCTGGCCGAGAACAACCACCTGCCCGACCCGGACGAGATCGAGGCGCTGGTGACGCCGCGCACCCGCGCGCTGGTGCTGATCAACCCCAACAACCCCACCGGCGCGGTGTACCCGCGCGAGCTGCTGGAGCGGCTGGTGGCGGTGGCCGCGCGGCACAAGCTGCTGCTGCTGTGCGACGAGATCTACGACGAGATCCTGTACGACGGCGCCACCTTCCAGCCGCTGGCCGAGTTGGCCGGCGACCTGCCGTGCGTGAGCTTTGGCGGCTTGAGCAAGGTGCATCGCGCCTGCGGCTACCGCGTGGGCTGGATGAGCCTGTCCGGCAGCCATGCGCTCACCGCCGACTACCGCGACGCGCTGCAACTGCTGGCCGCGCTGCGCCTGTGCGCCAACATGGCGGTGCAGTGGGCGGTGCCGCCGGCGCTGCAGAGCGCCCCCACCATCAACGCGCTGACCGCCGCCGGCGGCCGTCTGCACGAGGCGCGCCGCGCCGTGATCGAGGGCGTGGCGGCCAGCCGCTACCTGCAACTGGTGGCCCCGGCCGGCGCGCTGTATGCGTTCCCCAGCGTGTGCGCGCAGAACTTTCCCGCGTTCGACGACAACGCCTTCGCACTGCGCCTGCTGGAGGAGGAGTCGGTGCTGGTGGTGCCCGGCAGCAGCTTCAACGTGCCCAACAGCCGCCACTTCCGCCTCACCTTGCTGCCGCCGCCGGCCCAGCTGGCGGAGGTGTTCACCCGCATCGACCGCGTGCTGGAGCGCATGGCCGCGCAGTCGCCGCGCAAGGTTGCCAGCGCCGCCTGAGCCATGGCCGCGCCGGCGCGCCAGCTCGCCCTGGGCGACTCCTACACCGTCGGCGAGGGCGTGGCCGCCGACGCCAGCTGGCCGGCGCAGCTGCGCCGGCGACTGGGTGACGAGGGCATCGCCATCGCGCCACCACGCATCGTGGCCGTCACCGGCTGGACCACCGACGAGCTGGCCGCCGGCATGGATGCCGCCGCGCTGATGCCGGCCTGGGAGCTGGTCACCCTGCAGATCGGCGTCAACGACCAGTACCGCGGCCGCCCGGTCGACGCCTGCCGGCAAGCCTTTGCCGACCTGCTGGCGCGTGCCGTCGCGCTGGCCGGCGGCGACGCGGCGCGCGTGGTGGTGGTATCGATCCCCGACTGGGGCGTCACCCGCTTTGCCGCCGGCCGCGACCGCGCGCGCATCGCCGCCGAGCTGGACGGCTACAACGCGCTCGCCGCCGAGCTGGCCGCCCGCGCCGGCGTCGCCTTCGTCGACATCACCGGCATCTCCCGCGCGCACCCGGCGCTTGTCACCGACGACGGCCTGCACCCCGACGCCGCGCAGTACGCGCTGTGGGCCGCCGCCATCGCGCCGGCCGCCCGCGCGGCACTGCGCTGATTGCCCGCGCCTTGATCGGCGGCAAGGTCGCCGCATATCAGGCGGCGTATCATGTCCCCCCTTTGCCGGAGTCTCCCCATGTCCCTCGACGCCACCACCCGCGAACGCATCGAAACCCTGCTCAAGGACCACCGCGTGGTGCTGTTCATGAAGGGTGACCGCCGCCAGCCGATGTGCGGCTTTTCCGCCGCCGCCACCAACACGCTCAACGAGCTTTTGAGCGACTACCACACCGTCAACGTGCTGGACGACCCGGATATCCGCGAGGGCATCAAGGTGTACGGCGACTGGCCGACCATTCCGCAGCTGTACGTGGAGGGCGAGCTGGTGGGCGGCGCCGACATCATTCGCCAGATGTACGGCAGCGGCGAGCTGCATGCGCTGTTCGGCGCGCCCGCGCCCGACCGCACGCCGCCGGAAATCACCATCACCGACGCCGCCGCCGAGGCGATCCGCCAGGGCACGGCCAACGCGCAGGGCATGGCGCTGCACCTGGAGATCGGCCCCGACCACAGCGCCGGCTTCCAGCTGGCGCCGGCCGGCGACCACGACATCGTGGCCCACGCCAACGGGCTGGAGGTGCACTTCGACCCGGCCAGCGCGCAGCGCGCGCGCGGCATCGTGATCGACTGGGTATCCACCGTGCAGGGCGAGGGCCTGAGCCTGAAATTCCCCGGCGCGCAGGAGATCGGCTCGCTCAGCGTGCAGCAGCTGCAGGCGCGGCTGGCCGCCAACGACATCACCCTGGTCGACGTGCGCCCGGCCGCCGACCGCGCCCGCGCCCCTGCGCTGGCCCAGGCCCGCGTGCTGGAGGAGGAGGGCTTCGACCGCCTCGCCAACCTGCCCAAGGACACGCCGCTGGCCTTCATCTGCCACTTCGGCATGTCCAGCCGCGCCATGGCCGAGCGCTTCGCCGCGCACGGTTTCAGCAACGTGCACAACGTGGAGGGCGGCATGGACGCGTGGTCGCGCGAGGTGGACGCCAGCGTGCCGCGCTACTGAGCCAGCGCTGCGGTGTCGACGCCCCGCCGGGCGTCGACATCGCCGTTCGCAAACGCATGGTATCGTCGGGCCGTTTCGCGCAACGGGGGGACAACGTGATGCGCATGGGTCTGGCTGTCGATGCGTCCTGCGACCTGCCGCAGGCATTCCTGCAACAACACGGCATCGTGGTGATGCCGATCATGGTGACGGTGGACGGGGAAACCTTCCTCGACGACCGCAACCCGGCCGAGATCCAGCGCTTCATCGACCGCCAGCTGGGCAGCCGCAGCCATGCGGCGCAGACCGAGCCCAGCTCGGTGCGCGACGTGGAAAAACTGTTTCTGGAGCGTTTGGTGCTGGAGCAGGACTGCGTGTTCTGCCTCACCATCACCGCCACCCGCAGCCCCATCTTCGACCACGTCAACCGCGCCAGCTTCGCCATCCTCAAGAGCTACCGCGAGGTGCGCCGCCAGGCCGGCGTGCCCGGCCCGTTCATGATGCGGGTGATCGACACGCGCAACCTGTTTGCCGCCGAGGGGCCGGCCGCCATCGAGGCGGTGCGCCTGATCGAGGCCGGTGAAAACCCGGCCGCCATCCGCGAGCGCCTGCTGCACGTGGCCAACAACACCTACGGCTACATGCTCACGCGCGACCTGTACTACATGCGCGCCCGCGCCAAGAAAAAGAACGACCGCAGCGTGAGCCTGGTCACCGCCATGCTGGGCTCGGCGCTGGACATCAAGCCCATCCTGCGCTGCCACCGCGGCGAAACCGGTCCGGTGGGCAAGGTGCGCGGCTTCGAGCCGGGCGCGCAGGCGCTGTTCGACTACGCCGCCCGCCGCGTGCGCCAGGGCCTGCTGGTGCCGGCCGTGTGCGTCAGCTACGGCGGCGACCTCGCCACGCTGGCGCAACTGCCCGGCTACGCCGGCCTGCGCGCCGCCTGCGCCGAAACCGGCGTGTTGTTGACCGAGGCGCCGATGAGCATCACCGGCATGGTCAACGTGGGCGAGGGCGCCGTCACCCTGGGTTTCGCCGCCGAGGAACACGAAGCCCAGTTCTGACCCCGGCCGCGCAGCGCGCGCGGCAGCGACTTCAACTTTTGATCGGGGCGGCGCCGGCGAGGGCGTCGTGCCGGTCAGCCCGCGTGCGCGACGTAGGCGGCCGTCAATCGCGGGAAGCGGGTGCGGATGGCGTCGCGGATGTGGGGCAGGTCGAGGCCGGCCATGCTCAATACCTCCTCGCGGCTGCCGTGTTCCAGATAGACGTCTGGAAGGCCAAGGTGGAGGATCGGCAAGGTGATGCCGTGGGCGGCCAGGCACTCGGCCACGGCGGAGCCGGCGCCGCCGGCGACGGCGTTGTCCTCCAGCGTGACGAAGGCCTCGTGGGTCCTGGCCAGCTCCAGCACCATGGCCTCGTCCAGCGGCTTGACGAAGCGCATGTTGACCAGCGTGGCGTCCAGCTCGGCGGCGATCACGGCGGCCGGCTCCAGCATCGCGCCAAAGCTGAGCAGGGCCAGGCCGTGGCCGCGACGGCGGCGGTCGGCCTGGCCGATGGGCAAGGTGTCCAGTGCGGGGTGGATCGCCACGCCGGAGCCCACGCCGCGCGGGTAGCGCACCGCCGCCGGGCCGGCGTGGCGGTAGGCGGTGGTGAGCATCATGCGGCACTCGTTCTCGTCGGCCGGCGCCATGATCACCATGTTGGGCAGGCAGCGCAGGAAACTGAGGTCGAAGCTGCCGGCATGGGTGGCGCCGTCGGGGCCGACCACGCCGGCGCGGTCGATGGCAAAGGTGACATCCAGGTTTTGCAGCGCCACGTCGTGGATGGCCTGGTCGTAGGCGCGCTGCAGGAAGGTGGAGTAGATCGCCACCACCGGCTTGGCGCCCTCGCAGGCCATGCCGGCGGCCAGGGTCACCGCGTGCTGCTCGGCGATCGCCACGTCGAAATAGCGCTCGGGGTATGCCTTGGAGAAACGCACCAGGCCCGAGCCTTCGCGCATGGCCGGGGTGATCGCCAGCAGGTCGGGGTCGGCGGCGGCCATGTCGCACAGCCAGTCGCCGAAGATGTCGGTATAGGTGGGCTTGGCGGCGGCTTTCTTGACCAGCCCGGCCTGCGGATCGAACGGGCCCACGGCGTGGTACTTGATCTGCGCCTCTTCCGCCGGCGCGTAGCCCTTGCCCTTGGTGGTGATCACGTGCAGCAGCTGCGGGCCGGGCAACTGCTTGACCGTGCGCAGCGCCTGCAGCAGTTGCGGCATGTTGTGGCCGTCGATCGGGCCGGTGTAGTGGAAACCCAGCTCCTCGAACAGCGTGCTGGGCACGAACATGCCCTTGGCGTGCTCCTCCCAGGTCTTGAAGAAGCGCCCGAAGATCGATTGCCGGGGGATCGCCCGCTTGGCCCGCTCGCGCCACTGGTTGAGCCGCTGACTGGCCATGGCGCGCGCCATCATCTTGGTCAGCGCGCCCACGTTCTCGCTGATGGACATGCCGTTGTCGTTGAACACCACCAGCATGTCCGGCTCCACGTCGCCGCCGTGGTTGAGCGCCTCGAACGCCATGCCGGCGGTCATCGCACCGTCGCCGATCACGGCCACCACCTTGCGATGGTCGCCACGGCGCTGCGCGGCGATGGCCATGCCCAGCGCGGCGGAGATGGAGGTGGACGAGTGGCCCACGCCGAAGCTGTCGTACTCGCTCTCCTCGCGGCGCGGAAACGGCGCCAGCCCGCCTTTTTTCTTGATCGTGGTGATGCGGTCGCGGCGGCCGGTGAGGATCTTGTGCGGATAGCACTGGTGGCCCACGTCCCACACCAGGCGGTCGTGCGGCGTGTCGAACACGCGGTGCAGGGCCACGGTCAGTTCCACCACGCCCAGGCCGGCGCCGAAGTGGCCGCCGGAGCTGGCGACCGACTCGATCAGGTACTGGCGCAGCTCGTCCGCCACGGCGGGCAGGTCGTCGTCGTCCACGCGGCGCAGATCCGCCGGCGAGTCGATCGCGGCGAGGCGGGGAAAGCGGGAGAGGTCGTTCATCGGCATATTGTTGGGCCAGCGGCAGGGGGGAGCAAGCGTGGCGCCGTGAAATGGCCGGATGCGGGCGGCGCCTGCACATTCGCCACACGGGACGGGCGCGATGCTGGCGCGGTCGTGGCCACGGGTTGGCAGCATGGGCAAGATTTCCTCGTCGTTCCGCCGTTTCGCCGAGGCGACGGCGCGTTGCGCCGGCAAGCCGGCGGCCTTTCTCGCAGCCGCCGCGCTGGTGCTGGCATGGGCCGCCACCGGACCGCTGTTCGGCTTTGGCGATACCTGGCAACTGGTGATCAACACCGGCACCACCATCATCACGTTTCTGATGGTTTTCCTGATCCAGAACAGCCAGAACCGCGACAGCGCCGCGCTGCAGATCAAGCTGGACGAGCTGATCCGCGCCACCGCCGCGCGCAACGACCTGCTGGATGTGGAAAACCTGGACGAGGACGCGCTGGAGCGCATCCGCGACAACTACCGCAAGCTCGCCGCCCGCCGCGCCCGCGACAAGGCCGCGCACAGCGGCGGGCGCGCGCAGGAGGCGGCGCAGGAGCGGGACGAGGCCTGCCAGGAGGCCAGGGATATCGAGCGGGAATTGCGCGCGCAGCACGCGGCGGAAGCTGCGGCGCGGAAAGAAACGGCCGGTACCGGGGATGAGCCCTCGGCCGGGCGCGGGAAGGGTGGAGATCTTCCAGGCAGATAGTGGTTGCGCAGGCGGCGCCATCCCTCATGTGGGAGCAACCTTCGATAAGCCTCGCGGCTGGGGCTTCCACTGGTGGGCGGTGGTGCTTTGTAGGAGCGCACCCTGTCCACAAGGGACTCCCTTCGGTCGTGCGCGACGCTCTTGCGCGGCCCACCAAGAGCATCGCGCACAAGGTGCGCTCCTACGGGGGCTGAGGTGGTGGTTGTGGGAGCGACTTCAGTCGCGATGCCTTGGCTTTCGATGAGCCTCGGGGCTGGGGCTTCCACTGGTGGCGGTGGTGCTTTGTAGGAGCGCACCCTGTCCACAAGGGACTCCCTTCGGTCGTGCGCGACGCTCTTGCGCGGCCCACCAAGAGCATCGCGCACAAGGTGCGCTCCTACGGGGGCTGCGGTGGTGGTTGTGGGAGCGACTTCAGTCGCGACGCCTTGGCTTTCGATGAGCCTCGGGGCTGGGGCTTCCACAGGTGGCGGTGGTTGTGCTTTGTAGGAGCGCACCCTGTCCACAAGGGACTCCCTTCGGTCGTGCGCGACGCTCTTGCGCGGCCCACCAAAAGCATCGCGCACAGGGTGCGCTCCTACGGGGGTTGCGGTGGTGGTTGTGGGAGCGACTTCAGTCGCGACGCCTTGGCTTTCGATGAGCCTCGGGGCAAGCGCCTCGTGGCTGAAATTGCTCCCGCACCTTAGGCTGCGGGAGCTTCCGCCATCAGCCCACGGCGGTGGCGGGGCAGGTGGCTTACGAGAAACTCCATCTGGTCGGCCAGGATGTTGCGGTTGGACAGGATCAGGTGCTCCACCCAGCTGGGCCGGTATGGCACCGCCAGCAGCGGCATGTTGGCCTGTTGCGGCGTGCGGTTGCTCTTTTTCAGGTTGCAGGCGGTGCAGGCGCTGACCACGTTTTCCCATTCGTCGCGGCCATGGCGCGACAGCGGCTGCACGTGGTCGCGGGTCAGTTCGGCGCGGCTGAAATGGCCGCCGCAGTACAGGCACAGGTGGCGGTCGCGGGCGAACAGCGCGGTGTTGGTCAGCGCCGGCGACGGGTCCACCGCATGGTCGCGGCAATGGCCGGTGCTGGCGATGATGGGGTGCAGGTGCAGCAGGCTTTGTGCGCCCAGCGCCCGGTTGATGCCGCCGTGCACGGTCAGGCAGGGTTCGCCCAGGGTCCAGGCCACCGCCTCGCGCACATACAGGCAAACCGCGTCCTGCCAGCTGATCCAGTCCAGGATGCGGCCGGAAACATCCAGCGACAGCACGCGGGTGGTGTGCAGGTCGGTGTGGGCCGGTGTGTCGACTTCCATCAGCATGTACGGATTCCTTTGGCGGCAGCGAAAGGGCGTTTGCGCGATGCGGACCGCCCCAGCATAGACCAACCCCGTGAGCGTGGCGCGCAAGCCCCTGTCGGTACAGGCATTTGGCGCATCTCCACCGCGCCCGCCGGCGCTGATATAGTTGCCGATCAACACAGACCCGACGCCGGGTTTGGTAGGGGCGCTTCGGTGGCGGCCCCGGCACGGCGGGGCAGAAGGTGAGTAACGTGGCTGAAGTCCTTTTCTACGAGCGTCCGGTGCCGCTCAACCGCAACGCACACAAGAACCTGCGCCTGAAGCCGGCGCAGGGCATGAAGTTCGCGATCAAGGTGCATTCGGTGCCGCTCACCGGCGCCGAGTTTCCGATGGCCTCGCGCGACCTGATGATCGTGTTCGGCGGCAAGTCGGTGGACGACGCCGGCCCGATGGCGGTGCTGGGCCTGCGCGAGAACGAGAACCTCTACATCGACGCCGAGGGCCAGTGGGATCGCGACACCTACATCCCCGCCTTCGTGCGCCGCTATCCGTTCGTGCTGGCCGAGAAGCCGGCCGGCGCCGAGGGTGACGATTTCACCGTGTTCCTGGACGAGGGCTACGAGGGGTTCAACACCACCGAGGGCGAGCCGCTGTTCAAGGACGACGGCAGCAACAGCGACATGCTGACCCGCGCCGTGGGCTTCCTGGGCGACTTCCAGGAGCAGGTGGCCCGCACCAAGTGGTTCATGGACGAGATCCGCAAGCACGGCCTGCTGGAGCAGCGCAACCTGCGCCTGGAAAAGGCCGGCAAGACCATCAACCTCAACGGCCTGTACATGGTCAGCGAGGAAAAGCTGCGTTCGCTGGACGCGGCCGCCGTGCACGAGCTGCAGACCAGCGGCGCGCTGGGCTGGATCTACGCCCACCTGCTGTCGCTGGCCAACATCGACCGCGTGGCGCAGCGGCTGGACTCGCGCGAGCTCGCCGAGGCGGGCAACGCCGCCGCCAACTGAGCGACCGGCGCCCCACGACCCGTGGGAAGGGCTTTGGCTTCCCCCGCTTGCGGGGGAAGCGGCCCGCAGGGCTGAAGGGGGCGCACGTCGGCTGTCGTGAAAGCCCCCGGCAGCGCGGCCTTGCCGCGCGCCCCTCCATCCGCCTTTGGCACCTTGCCCCGCAAGCGGGGACGAGCCGGCTGCCGCTCAGCCCACGGGCTTGGCCAGCCGCAGCAGGTCCGTGGCATAGCCCGCTGCCGCATACAGCGCCCGCGCGCGCTCGTTGCCGGGAAAAACCGCCAACGTCAGCAGCCGGCAATCGTGTTCCGCCGCCCACGTTTCGGCATGCGCAAGCAAGGCCTTGCCCACGCCCGTGCCCTCGTGTCGCGAGGCGACCGCCAGATCCGAGATGTGGCAGTTGTTGTGGCCGGTGAAGAAATCCACCGTGCGTTGCAGATGGATGAACCCGGCCCGCTCGCCGTCGGCGTCCTCGGCCACGAACAGGTAGCTGTTGGGCGGCTGCTCGTCCAGGTGCCGCAACAGGTCGCGCCGGATCCCGCCGATGCATGCCTCCCGGCGTCGCCACGGCGGCAGCGTGAAATTCACGAAGCGGGCGACCTGCGCAAGGATGAAATCAGCGTCTTCCTCCTCGGCCAGGCGGATCAGCAAGCTGGTGTCGGTCATGGGTCGATCGGGCGGGACGGGAGCTGTCGTTTCTACACCTTGCCATCGCGGCGCGGTAGCCCGAACGGCGTGGGTTATCTTGAAAAGGCCGCTGGGCGACGGATCGTGCGGCGCCCCATCGAAACCCCGCCAGCCAGGGAGCTGCCATGTCGACCACCCGCCGCCTCCACATCAAGCCCGAAGCCGATACGGCGTTTTCGCGGGGCCTGGGCGACATCCAGCGCGACCTGAAACTGCCGTCGGCGTTTCCGCCGGAGGTGGAGGCGGCCGCGGCGCAGGCGGCCGCCCATCCGCGCTGGCCGGCGCTCGATCGCAGCGAGCTCGCCCTGGTCACCATCGACCCGGCCGGCGCGATGGACCTGGACCAGGCCATGTACGTGGAGCGCACCGAGGGCGGCTACCGCGTGTACTACGCGATTGCCGACGTGGCCGCCTTTGTCAGCGCGGGCGACCTGGTCGACCTGGAGGCGCACCGGCGTGGCGAGACGCTGTATGGCGGCCAGACGAAGATTCCGTTGCACCCCAAGGTGCTGTCCGAGGATGCCGCATCCCTGTTGCCGGGTCAGCTGCGCCCTGCGTTGTTGTGGACGATCGAGCTGGACCACACCGGCGAGGGCATCGCCGTCGACGTGCGGCGGGCCAAGGTGCGCAGTCGGGCCAGGCTCGACTACGACAGCGTGCAGAAGCTCATCGATGCAGGCACGACCGACCCGATGTGGGCGGTGCTGCGCGAGATCGGCGAGCTGCGCCGCCGGCGCGAGGTGTCCCGTGGCGGCGTCAGCCTGCCGCTGCCGGAGCAGGAGGTAGGCATGGTGGACGGCCGGTGGGCGCTGGCCTTTCGCGCGCGCCTGCCCATCGAGGACTGGAACGAACAGATCTCGCTGCTGACCGGCATGGCCGCCGCGCACCTGATGGTGCAGGCCGGGGTCGGCATCCTGCGCACGCTGCCGCCGCCCGATCCGCGCTCGATCGCGCGCCTGCGCGTGACGGCGCGGGCGCTGGCCATCGACTGGCCGGCCACGCTCGACTATCCCGGCTTCATCCGCTCGCTGGACCCGGCAAAAAGCCTGCACGTGGCGATGCTCACCGCCTGCACCAGCGTGCTGCGCGGCGCCAGCTACGCCGCCTTCAACGGCACCGTGCCGGCGCAGTCGATGCATTCGGCGCTGGCCGCGCAGTACACCCACGCCACCGCGCCGTTGCGGCGGCTGGTGGATCGCTACACCGGCGAAATCTGCGTGGCCTTGTGTGCAAGGCAGCCGGTGCCGGCGTGGGTGCTGGCGGCACTGCCGGGGCTGCCGGCCACCATGCAGGCCTGCGGCCATCGCGCCGGCCAGTACGAAAGCGCGGTGCTCAACCTGGCCGAGGCGGTGGTGCTGGCGCCGCGCGTGGGCGAGGTGTTTCCCGGCGCGATCGTGGAGGTGGCCCACGACGACCCGCGCAAGGGCACGGTCATCGTGCGCGAGCCGGCGATCGAGGCCGGCGTGTCCGGTGTCGATGCGCTGCCGCTGGGCGCCGACGTCGAGGTGAGCCTGGTCGAGGCCGATCCGGCCACGCGGGTGACGCGTTTCGTGCTGGGCCGCTGAGCCGGATGCCGGGCGCGATCATGGCGTGCGTGCGCGGATGGCCTGCGAGAAGTCGTCCGTCGCCCGCGTGTTCCTGGCCCGCGCGGTGATCCGGTGGCGTTCGCGCCATGCATCCGCCGGCGCGTCGCGATCCACCGCACCCACCTTGTGCAGGTATTCCGGCAGGTAGCCGGTGAGCAGCAGGCGGATGTCCCACGGCAGGCCCGGCGCGATCTGCCGGGCCATGTCGTAGACGATCGTGGTGCAGTTGGAGGTGAGCGTGTTGTAGAACGCCGGCGTCGTCGCCAGGTGGTTGGCGGCGCGCACGTAGGACAGGAACAGCGCGCGCATCGCGGGCTTGTCCATGCGCAGCGGGTAGAGGTAGTCGTCCTCGCCGCGCACGTTGGTGCGCACGCGGATGATGTCGTGCTCGTCGGCGGCCACCAGGGCGGTCTCGAACTGCTTGAAGAAACCGCCGATCGGCGAGTACTGCTCGTGCCGCTCGCGGCGGATCTCCACCGAGAACACCACGTGGCGGCCGTCGTCGAAGCCGAACGAGATCATCGCGTGGGCGATCGCCCGGCTGCCCCAGTACGACAGCACGGCGTCGGCGCTGGCGAGGTGGTCCAGGTCGTAGCGGCGGGTTTCCCAGCGCGCGTCGTAGTCGGTGTCGCTGCGCCAGGCGAAGTCGCGCACGTTGTGCAGCACCACCTGGCTGCCCTCGATGCGACCGGTGAGCGGGCGCGAGACATCGTCGGCCCAGTCGCGCAGGTTGGATGGCGCGATGGTGCTCCACCACGCCAGCAGCAACGCGTACAGCACCAGGTAGATGCCTGCGGCAAGCCGGGGGCGGTGGTGGATCGCCAGGCCGGCCAGCGCAATCACCACCAGCGACCAGGCCGCGCAGCCCAGGCTCCTGGCCACGGTGCCGCCGGGCAACTGGTACCACAGGGCCAGCGCACCCCATGCGCCCGAGCACAGCGTGGCCAGGGCGAGCAGGCCGGCCAGCAGCGTGCGCGCGATCATCCGGAGGCTCGGTTTCATCATGTCCCGGGGGCAGTGGTCGATCACGCCAGCGTGCGGCTTCGGCCGTGGCAAGGCAATCCGTGTGCGCCTCGCCGCTACACTCGGCCGATGAGCGAAGCGATGCCCTGTTCCCTGCCGGCGCGCGGGCGCGTGATGGCGCGTTGCGCCCTCGCCGCGGTGCTGCTGTGCCTGCATGCCTGCGCGATGGTCGAGGTCAGTCGCGTCAAGCACAACGAGTATGCCAACGAGCGGCGCGCCGACGTGATCGGCGCCGCCCGCCTCAGCGACGACACGGTGCAGGCGCTGAATGTGGTGGCGCTGACCGCCGAGCGCTGCCGGCGCGAGTTTGCCGGCTGCACCGACACGGTGGCGCAGTCGCCCGGGCTGACCGACGAGCAGCGGCTTTCGGCCTTGTCCGAGCTGTGGATGGGCCGGGCCATCGACGGCGATCACGCGAAGGGCGACACGCCGATGGATGCGGCAACGCTCGACGCGTACCTGGAATCCGCGCGCCATGCCTACGCCTACCTGTTCTACACCGAGCGCCCGCTGGCCGCGCGCGCCTTCGACCTGCGCCAGGTGCAGGTGATCGGCTTCTACAACTACGCCGTGCAGCGCGCGGTGAGCCGCTTTTTCGAGGCCTTGCCGCAACTGGGTCGGCAATGGACACGGACCGGGCTGGCCGGCTGGACGGTGTTGCGTCCCCAGACCGACCTGCGCCTGGCCGATGATGCACGGGTGCCGGCCGAGCTCATCCCGGCGGCGGGCCTGCGCTTTCGCGGCCTGCGCAACGTCTACCGGCGTGACGGTTTCGGCTCGGACTTCGTCGCCGTCGCGCCGCCCCGGGCGCCGGTCAATGACGTGGCATGGCGCGATCCGGGCTACGTGTCGATGACCGGCGCGCTGATGTTCGACGGCGATACGCTGGCCCAGGTGCTGGCGACGCGGCAGGTGCAGTTGCTGGTGCGCGACCCGTACCGCGACGACACCCTCACGATCGCCGGCCGCAGCGTTCCGCTGGGCGCCAACTTCACCGCCGCCTATGGCGTGTGGCTGGCGCGCTCGGGCTTCGCCAGCCAGTCGATCCGCTCGCTGCTGGGGCGCGAGGGCGGCATCCAGACCCCGCGCGTGCTGCTGATGCAGCCGTACGATCCGGACCGCCTGGTGGTGGTGATGCTGCACGGCCTGGCCAGCAGCCCGGAGGCGTGGATCAACGTGGCCAACGAGGTGATGGGCGACGAGGAGCTGCGCCGCAACTACCAGGTGTGGGAGGTCTACTACCCCACCAATGCGCCGGTTGCCGTCAATCTGGCCAACATCCGCAAGGCGCTGGACGCCACGCTGCGCCATTACGACCCCGCCGGCACGGCGCGTGCCTCGCACGACATGACCCTGATCGGGCACAGCATGGGCGGCGTCATCGCGCGGCTGCTGGTGTCCTCCAGCAGCGACAAGCTGTGGGGCCTGATTCCGTTGCGCCCGAACCTGCCGGCGGCGAAGCGCGAGCGCTTTCGCGCGCAGCTCAGGCGCTACCTGCAGTTCACCCCGATGCCGCAGGTGGATCGCGCCGTCTTTCTGGCCTCGCCGCATCGCGGCACGCCGTACGCGCAGCATCGGCTGGCGCGCTGGATCGGCAACCTGATCCGCCTGCCGGTCGGCGTGCTGAAGGAAATGGCCAGCCTCACCGAACTGATCAAGACCGACGGCGACGTGGCCGACAACGCGCCGCTGCTGCGCATCCCCAACAGCATCGACAACCTCGGCGACACCGACCCGTTCATCATCGCCGCCGCCGACCTGCCGATCTCGCCCAAGGTGCGCTACCACACCATTGTGGGCGTCTACAAAAACAAGGGGCCGCTGCAGGACAGCAGCGACGGCGTGGTGCCGTACCAGAGCGCCCATCTCGACGGCGCCGATTCCGAGCTGGCCATACCCTCCTGGCACAGCGTGCAGGAAACCCCGGCGGCCATCCTGGAGCTGCGCCGGATTCTGCGGCTGCAGATGAAGGCCGCGACGCCGACGCCGTAGCCGCCAAAAACAAAAGCCCGGGATCGACCCGGGCTTTTGTTTTTGGCGGCGGTGGTGGATCAAGCCATGAATCAGGCCATGAATCAGGCGATCGCGGGCAGCGTGTCCACGCCCGCTTCGATCGCCGCCTTGTGCACCCGCGTGCGCGGCAGGATGCGGGCAAAGTAGAACGCGGCGGTGTCGCGCTTGGCCTGCTTGAACGCGGCGGACTGGTTGCTTGCCTCGGCGGCGGCCACGCTGCGCGCCCACAGGTAGGCGAGCGTGACGTAGCCGGCGTAGTAGAGGTAGTCGGTTGCCGCCGCGCCGAGTTCCTCGGGGTTGGCCGCCACGCGCTGGGCCAGGCTCACGGTGAGGTCGCTCCATTCCTTCGCGGCGATGGCCAGCGGGCCGATCAGCGTGCGCAACGCCTCGTTGGCGCTGTGCTGCTGGCAGAACGCGCTGATCTCCTGCAGGAAGTGCTTCGCGCCCACGCCCTGCAGTTGCAGGATCTTGCGGCCCAGCAGGTCGGCCGCCTGGATGCCGGTGGTGCCCTCGTACAGCGTGATGATGCGGGCGTCGCGCACGAACTGCTCCATGCCGTTCTCGGCGATGTAGCCGTGGCCGCCGTACACCTGCAACGCCTCCTTGGTGCACTCCTGCGCCAGCTCGGTGACCATGCCCTTGGCGATGGGGATGAGAAACGCCACCAGCTCGCCCGCCGCCTTGCGCGCGGCCTCGTCGGCGCCGCGCGCCTCGATGTCGGTCTGCAGCGCGGTATACAGCAGCAGCGCGCGCGAGCCTTCCACAAACGCGCGCTGGGTCAGCAGCATGCGGCGCACGTCCGGTTGCACCAGCAGGTTGTCGGCCACCTTGTCGGTGAACTTCGCGCCGGACAGCGCGCGCCCCTGCAGGCGCTCGCGCGCATAGTTGAGGCTGTTCTGGTAGGCGCGCTCGGCCAGCGCCAGGCCCTGCACGCCGACCGACAGGCGGGCGGCATTCATCATGGTGAACATCGCCATCAGGCCTTTGTGCGGCTTGCCGATCAGGTAGCCCTCGGCGCCGTCGAAGTTCATCACGCAGGTGGAGCAGGCGTGGATGCCCATCTTGTGCTCGATCGCGCCGGCGGCCACGGTGTTGCGCGCGCCCAGGCTGCCGTCGGCGGCCACCTTGAACTTGGGCACGATGAACATCGAGATGCCGCGACTGCCTTCCGGCGCGTCGGGCAGGCGCGCCAGCACCAGGTGCACGATGTTTTCCGCCAGGTCGTGCTCGCCGGCGCTGATGAAGATCTTGGTGCCGCTGATCTTGTAGACGTCGTGGCCTTCGCCATCGCTGCCGGCCGGTTCGGCGCGAGTCTTGAGCAGGCCGAGATCAGAGCCGGCCTGCGGCTCGGTCAGGCACATGGTGCCGGTCCAGCGGCCTTCCACGATCGGCTTCATGTAGCGCTGGCGCTGCCATTCCTCGCCGTGCAGCTCCATCGCGTGGGTGGCGCCCTCGGACAGCAGCGGGTACAGGCTCCAGGCCAGGTTGCCGGACTGGAAAATCTCGGTGGTGGCGGTGCCCAGCACGCCGGGCAGGGCCTGGCCGCCGTAGGCCTCGGGATTGGTCAGGCCGGTCCAGCCGCCCTCGGCGAACTGCTTGAACGCCTCCTTGAAACCCTTGGGCGTGGTCACCGTGCCGGTGGCCTTGTCGAAGTGGCAGCCCTCGGCGTCGGCCGGCGCATTGGTGGGCGCCAGCAATTGCTCGCTGAGGCGGCCGGCCTCCTCCAGCACGGCATCGAGCAGGTCGCGGCTGTGCGCCTCGCCACCGGCCAGCGCGGTGAGGGTCGCTTCCGCGTCCAGCACGTCGAACAGGGTGAAGCGAAGATCGTCGAGAGGGGCCTTGTAGACAGTCATGCGGGTTGCTCCGTCGGGGGTACGGACGCCGAGGCGTCAGCGATAGGTATGGGGAATGCCGGGCACCGGCGACAGCCAGTCGTTGCCGCTGAACGCGAAGTCGCGCGGGGCGTCCTCCTGCTCCGGCTTGGCGGTGGCGCTGCCGCTGACGTGGTAGGCCAGTCCACCGGCGCTGCCCTTGCCGGCCACCGCCTGCAGCGCCTGGCGCATCGCGGCGCTGGGCAGCACGTCGATCAGGACCACGTCGCCGGCAAAGGCGGGGATGTCGCGCTCAAACGTGGCGTGCAGCCGGATCGGCACCAGCTCGGCCACCTGCATCGAGCCTTCCAGCGCCGTGAAATCCATGCTGGAGTAGCTGTTGTTCTGGATGCGCACGGCAAGCTGCCACGAGCCCTCCGGCAGCACGGTCAGCTGCTGCACCGTGACCGTGGGCGGAAACACGCTCTTGCGCGGCGGCCCGCAGGCAACCAGGGCCAGGCACAACAGCACGGGGGCGATCCAGCGCAGCGACATCGCGGCTCTCCAAACGATCGTTTGAACCGCCATTCTAACCATGAAAGGCCGGGATTCGGGATGGGGGATTGGCAAAAGCGTCGCGGCCGGATGCTTTGCTTCATGCATCGAGCCTCCGATGGCGGTGAACCTGCTCTTGCCGATCCCCATCCCGGCCCAAACCGGGCATCATGCGTTTTTGCCCGGAATCCGCCGCATGTCACGACGCATCGTCGCCCGCCGCTCGCCCATCCACGGCAACGGCGTCTTCGCCGCCGCCCCGATCGCCAAGGGCGAGGAGATCATCGAGTACAAGGGCAAGCTGCTGACGCACGACGAGGCGGACGCGCTTTACGGTGATGGCGGCGAAACCGGGCACACCTTCCTGTTCACGCTCAACGACGAGTACATCATCGACGCCAACCAGGACGGCAACAGCGCGCGCTGGATCAACCACAGCTGCGCGCCCAATTGCCGCGCGGTGGTGGAGGAGCACGCCGGTGGCGATCGGCGCAAGGACAAGGTGCTGATCGAGGCGATCCGCAAGATCAAGCCCGGCGAGGAGCTGACCTACGACTACGGCATCGTGCTGGATGTGCCGTATACGCCGCGGCTCAAAAAGCTGTGGCAGTGCCTGTGCGGTTCGCCCGGCTGCAGCGGTACCTTGCTGAAGCCCAAGCGCCGCCGTGCGGCGTAGTCATTTGTAGGCGCACCCTGTGCGCGATGCTTTTCATGCAAGGCATCGCGCACAGGGCGCTCCTACGGATTCGCCTTTGCCTCAATCGTCCTCGGCACGCGGCTTCCACGCCTCGGCGAGCTGCTTTTGCACGGCGGCCGGTACGGGTTCGTAGTGGCTGAGGTCGAGGGTGTAGCGGCCGCGGCCGGCGGTCATGGATTTCAGTTCGGCGGGGTAGTCGGCCAGTTCGGCCAGCGGCGCCTGGGCCTTGATCAGGTGGTCGCCGCCGTGGCGGATGTCGGTGCCCAGGATGCGGGCGCGCTTGGCGGCGAGCGCGCCGGTGACGTCGCCCACGTGCGGTTCGGGCACGGTCACTTCCACGTTGACGATGGGCTCGAGCACCAGCGGGCGGGCCTTGGCCACGGCGTCGAGGAAGGCCTTGCGGCCGGCGCTGACAAAGGCGACCTCCTTGGAATCGACGCTGTGGTGCTTGCCGTCGTGCACGGTCACGCGCAGGTCCTGCAGCGGAAAGCCGGCCACGGCGCCGTGCTCCATCGCCTGGCGCACGCCTTTCTCGATGGCGGGCAGGAACTGGCCGGGGATCACGCCGCCTTTCACCGCGTCCACGAACTCGAAGCCGGCGCCGCGCGGCAGCGGCTCCACGCGCAGATACACCTCGCCGAACTGGCCGGCGCCGCCGGTCTGTTTCTTGTGGCGATGATGGCCGTCGGCGCTGGCGGCGATGGTTTCGCGGTAGGCGATGCGCGGCGGGTGGGTGTCCACCTCCACGCCGTAGCGCTGGCGCATGCGCTCGAGCATCACCTCCAGGTGCAACTGGGAGAGGCCGCGCAGCACGGTCTCGTTGAGCTCGCGCCGATGCTCCACGCGCAGGCAGGGATCCTCCTCGGCCAGTCGCGCCAGCGCGCTGGAGAGTTTCTGCTCCTGGCCCTTGTGCCGCGCCTGCACCGCGATGCCGAACATCGGCGCGGGAAAGGCGGGCGGCGCCAGCGCGATGGCATCCTCGTCGTGCGAGTCGTGCAGCACGGCATCAAAGTGGATGTCCTCCACCTTGGCGATGGCGGCGATGTCGCCGGGCACGGCCTGCTCGATCGGCACGTGGTTGCGCCCCTGCAGGCGCAGCAGGTGGCCCGCCTTGAACGGCTTGTGCTGGTCGCCCACCAGCAGCGGACCGTCGCGCCGCAGCGTGCCCTGCCACACGCGAAACACGCCCAGCTTGCCCACGAACGGATCGTTGACGATCTTGAACACGTGGGCGACCACGTGCCCGTCCGGGCCGCCGCTGATCGGCAGTGGCGTACCGTCGGCGCGGGTGAAGGGCGGCGGGTTGCCTTCGGCCGGATGGGGCAGCAGCCGCTGCGCCAGCGTCAGCAGTTCGGGCACGCCCGCGCCGGTGCGCGCGCTGGTGAAGCAGATCGGCACCAGGTGCCCCTCGCGCAGGCATTGCTCGAACGCGTCGTGCAATTGCTGCGGCGACAGCGCGGCCTCGCCGGCCTCCAGATAGACGTCCATCGTGGTTTCACCGATCTCCACCACCTGGTCGATGAGGCGCTGGTGCGCCTCGGCCAGCGAGGAGAAATCGGTGGCGCCGTTGTCGTGGAAAAAGCAGTCGCGCACGCACGTGCCGCCCTCGGCGGGCAGGTTGACCGGCAGGCAGGCGCTGCCGAACGCCTCGCGCAAGGCATCCACCAGCGCGGCCAGGTCGATGCCGTCGGCGTCGATGCGGTTGATCACCAGCACGCGCGCCAGGCCGCGCTGGCCGGCGTGGTGCATCAGTCGGCGCGTGCCGTGCTCGATGCCGTTGACGGCGTTGACCACCACCGCCACGGTTTCCACCGCCGCCAGTGCCGACAGCGTGCCGCCGCGAAAGTCGTCGTAGCCGGCGGTGTCGATCAGGTTGATGTGGCAGCCCTCGTGCGTCACCGACGCCAGGCTGGCGTCGATGGAGTGGCCGCGCGTTTTCTCCTGCTCGTCGCTGTCGGAGACGGTGCTGCCGCGCTCCACGCTGCCGGCGCTGGCGATGGCGCCGCCGGCCAGCAGCAAGGCCTCGAACAAGGTGGTCTTGCCGGCGGCGGCGTGGCCGGCCAGGGCGATGTTGCGGATGTGTTCCGTGGCGTGCGTCACGAGGCGACCCTCCCGAAAAAGGCGTGGCCTCGTGGCAGGGACGGCGCCGCATGAGGCCGCGCAGGCGGCTGGAATGGCGGGCCGTCATGGCTGCGCATCGCCGGTGGCGGTGACGGTCATGGCGGAGGCGGCTGGCGCCGCCGGTCTCCTAGGCTTGATCCAATCGCCCGGCCGGTCAAGCGGCGGCGCGGTGCGCGCCGCCATCGCCACGGTGTTCGATGCGCGGCCAACGCCGTGCTAGCGGAACTTTAACCGGGGGCGTGATGGCATCCACCTGCCGGCATCGGTGAGGGTGCCGGGGCCGCATATCGACATCGCTTTTCACCATTTAGCGCGGTCGAGAACGCTCGCTACGCTCCGCTCTCCATCCCCCCTGTGGAGGCATCATGAAGCGCCTTTCGTTGCTCCCGCTTGCCCTCGTGCTGCTTGCCGGCGTCGTGCTTGCGCCGGCCCGTGCCGCCACGTTGCTCAACGTTTCCTACGACCCCACCCGCGAGCTGTACCGCGACCTGGACAACGCGTTCCTGGCGCAATGGAACGCCAGCCATCCGGCCGACAAGGTGACCATCCGGATGTCGCACGGCGGCTCCGGCAAGCAGGCGCTGTCGGTGGCCAATGGCCTGCCGGCCGACGTGGTGACGCTGGCGCTGGCCTACGACATCGACGCGCTGGCCGATCGCGGCCTGCTGGCCAAGGACTGGCAAAAGCGCCTGCCCGACAATTCCACGCCCTACACCTCGACCATCGTTTTCCTGGTGCGCAAGGGCAACCCCAAGGGCATCCATGACTGGAATGACCTGATCAAGCCCGGCGTGCAGGTGATCACGCCCAACCCCAAGACCTCCGGCGGCGCGCGCTGGAATTTCCTGGCGGCGTGGGGCTATGCGCTCAAGTTGCCCGGCGGCAGCGAGGCCTCGGCGCAGGCGTTCGTCAAGACGCTGTTCCAGCACGTGCCGGTGCTCGACACCGGCGCGCGTGGCGCCACCAACACCTTTGTGCAGCGGGGCGTGGGCGACGTGCTGCTGGCGTGGGAAAACGAGGCGTTCCTGGCGCAGAAGGAGCTGGGCAAGGACGCGTTCGAGATCGTGGCGCCGTCCATCAGCATCCTGGCCGAGCCGCCGGTGGCGGTGGTGGACAGGAACGCGAAGCAGCACGGCACCGCGGCGCTGGCCGAGGCGTACCTGAAGTTTCTCTACACGCCGGCGGCGCAGGACATCATCGCGCGCCACTTCTACCGGCCGCGCCTGAACGCGGCACAGGCCAAGTACAGCGCGCAGTTTCCCAAGCTGAAGCTGTTCACCATCGACGACACGTTTGGCGGCTGGCGCGCGGCACAGCAGCGCTTTTTTGCCGACGGCGGCGTGTTCGACCAGATCGGGCCGGGCAGCTGACACATGGCCTGCCGACGACGGGTATTGCCCGGCTTCGGCCTCAGCCTGGGGTACGCGCTGGCGTACCTCGGGCTGATCGTGCTGTTGCCGATGGCCGCGCTGGCCTGGCAGGCGGCGGCGCTGGATGTGGGCGGCTGGCTGCGTCTGGTGCACACGCCGCGCACGCTGGCCGCGCTGAAACTGAGTTTTGGCGGCGCCGTGGCGGCGGCGCTGTTCAACGTGCTGGCGGGCCTGCTGGTGACCTGGGTGCTGGTGCGCTACCGCTTTGCGGGGCGGCGCCTGTTTGACGCGCTGGTGGATCTTCCGTTTGCCCTGCCCACCGCCGTGGCCGGCATCGCGCTGACCGCCGTCTACGCGCCCAACGGCTGGGTGGGCCAGTACCTGGCGCCGCTGGGCATCACCGTGGCGTACACCCCGCTGGGCGTGTGGGTGGCGATGGTTTTCGTGGGCTTTCCGTATGTGGTGCGCACGCTGCAGCCGGTGCTGGAAACACTGGACCGCGACGTGGAGGAGGCCGCCGAAAGCCTGGGCGCCACGCGTGTGCAGACCTTTGTGCGGGTGATCGCGCCGGCGCTGGCGCCCACCCTGCTCACCGGTTTCGCGCTGGCGATGGCGCGCGCGGTGGGCGAGTACGGCTCGGTGATCTTCATTGCCGGCAACATCCCGATGCGCTCGGAGATCGCGCCACTGCTCATCGTGCAGAAGCTGGAGCAGTTCGACTACGCCGGCGCCGCCGCGCTGGGCACGGTGATGCTGGCATTTTCGCTGCTGCTGCTGGTGGCCGTGTCGCTGTTGCAGCGCTGGAGCGGGCGCTGGGCGGAGCGTGCGGCATGAGCGCGCCGACGTCGTCGCGCCCGTTGCCGTGGCGCCGCCGCCTGTTGCGCGGCGCGCTGGTGGCGCTGGTGATGGTGTTCATGGCCGCGCTGGTGCTGTTGCCGCTGGCGGCGGTGTTTGTGGAGGCGTTGCGCAAGGGCGTGGTCGCGTTTGCCGTTGCCGTGGCACAGCCGGAGACGCGGGCATCGATCCGCTTGACCTTGCTGGTGGCGGTGATCGCGGTGCCGCTCAACCTGGTGTTTGGCGTGGCGGCGGCCTGGGCGATGACGCGTTTCCAGTTTCGCGGCAAGGCGCTGCTGGGCGCGTTCATCGACCTGCCGTTCTCGGTGTCGCCGGTGGTGGCCGGCCTGGTCTATGTGCTGCTGTTTGGCGCGCCGGGCTGGTTCGGGCCGTGGCTGTCCGCGCACGGCATCACCCTCATCTTTGCCGTGCCCGGCCTGGTGCTGGCCACGGTGTTCGTGACGCTGCCGTTCGTGGCGCGCGAACTGATCGCGCTGATGCAGGCGCAGGGCAGCGAGGAAGAGGAGGCGGCGCGCACGCTGGGCGCCAGCGGCTGGCAGATGTTTTTCCGCGTCACGTTGCCCAACATCCGCTGGGCGCTGCTGTATGGCGTGCTGCTGTGCAATGCGCGGGCGATGGGCGAGTTTGGCGCGGTGTCGGTGGTGTCCGGCCACATTCGCGGCCTCACCACCACGATGCCGCTGGAAGTGGAGATGCGCTACAACGAGTACGACTACATGGGCGCCTTTGCCGTGGCCTCGCTGCTGGGCCTGCTGGCGCTGGTGACCCTGGTCGTCAAGGCGCTGCTGGAGTGGCGCTACGGCCACGAACTTGCCGCGCGCACCGCGCGAGGCCATTGAGAAACCCATGACCCTCGAACTTTCCCATTTGCGCCGCCGCTACGGCGGCTTTGCCGCGCTGGACGACGTGAGCCTGCGCATCGCGCCGGGCGAATTCCTGGCCTTGCTGGGGCCGTCCGGCTCGGGCAAGACCACCTTGCTGCGCATCCTCGCCGGGCTGGACTATCCGGACAGCGGCAGCGTGCACCAGGACGGACGCGACCTGCTGGCAATGGACGCGCGCCAGCGCAATGTCGGGCTGGTGTTTCAGCACTACGCGCTGTTTCGCCACCTCACAGTGAGCGAGAACGTGGCGTTCGGCCTGCGCGTGCGTCCGCGTCGTGCACGCCCCGCGCGGGCCGAGATCCATGCGCGGGTGGAGCGCCTGCTCAAGCGCGTGCAGCTTCACGACCTCGGCAAGCGCTACCCCAGCCAGCTCTCCGGCGGCCAGCGCCAGCGCGTGGCGCTGGCCCGCGCACTGGCGGTGGAGCCCAGCCTGTTGCTGCTGGACGAACCGTTCGGCGCGCTCGACGCCCAGGTGCGCGTGGCGCTGCGCCGCTGGCTGCGCGACCTGCACGAGGAGCTGGGCCTGACCAGCGTGTTCGTCACCCACGACCAGGAGGAGGCGCTGGAGCTGGCCGACCGCGTGGCAGTGATGAATCGCGGCCGCATCGAGCAGGTCGGCACGCCCGAGCAGATCTACCAGCAGCCGGCCACGCCGTTCGTGTGCGAGTTCATCGGCCGCACCAACAAGATCGCCCTGCATCGCGCCGACGGCACGCTGCGCGGTGGCGACCTGGTGCTGGGTGACGATCCATGGCGCGGCGATGCCGGCGGCGACGCGGTGGGCTACGTGCGCCCGGAGCATTTGCGCGTATCGGCCGGCGGCAGCGGCTGGTCGGCGCAGCTGAGGCACATCTACCTGGCCGGCGGCGTGGCCCACCTGGAGCTGGACGTGCCCGCGCTGGGGCAGTTGCTGGAGGCGGACGTGTCCAGCGACGAGGTGGCCGCGCGCCAGTTGCAGCCGGGCCAGCCGTTGATCGTGCAGCCGCGCGAGATGACGGTGTTTGCCCGCGACGCGCGCGGCGAACCCGATGCGGCCACGCGGCAGGTGGTGGTGCTGGCGTAGCCGGGGCAAGGCATCGCGGCCGAGGCCCCACATGACGCGCCCGGCTGGGCGCGCGCGTCCTGAAACCCACGGAATGCGAGACAACTGTAGGAGCGCACCCTGTGCGCGATGCTCTTGGTTCGGTGCCGAAGAGCATCGCGCACAGGGTGCGCTCCTACGGTTTCCCGGCAGCTGTTGTGGGAGCGACTTCAGTCGCGATGCGTTTTGCAGGCCGCCTCAGAACGTCAGCTGCGCGCGCAGCTCCAGGATTTCCGGGTCCACCTTCACGCCGGCGCGATCGCTGCGGGCGCGCACATAGTTGCCTTGCAGGGTGAAGTGCCGGTTGAGGTACCAGTTCACGCCGGCGGTCCAGTCGTGCTGCTCGCCGCCGCGCACGACGCCGTCGTTGAGATCCAGCGTGGAATAGCGCAGCGCCAGTTCCAGTGCGCCCCAGTCGCGGCTCGGGCTTGGGTAGCCGAAGGCGCTGTTGCGGTAGCTGCGCGATTCGCCGGTGAGCAGCCAGCTGCCCGACACGTAGTAGCCCTGCGCGCGGTAGTTGGCGCCCGCGTTGCGATGCCCGGCCAGGTCCAGGTATTCGGCCTGCGCCAGCCACGGGCCTTGCAGCCAGGCGGCCTCCAGCCCGGCGCGGTCGATGCGGTCCACGCCGGTGAGGTTGCCGCTGTCGATCAGGCGCACGGCGCTCAGGCCCGCCTCGGGCTTGGCCCGCACGCGCGCGCTGCGGTCGTCGCGCGTCTCGCGCGAGGCGGACACGCCCAGGTGGATCACCTCGCCCTCGGTGTTGACTGGCGCAAACACGGCGCGACCGGCGGCGGTGTTGCCGCTGGCCGCGTCGTTCAGGTCGTGCCGCCCGAAGTACGCCAGTTGGAACGCCCAGTGCGGCAGGCCGGTATAGGCCCACTCCAGGCCCAGCCGCCGTCCCTCGTAAAGCGCCTGGCCGGGCAGGCTGGTTTCCAGGAAGGTGGTGGCGCTGGAGGAGGTGGCGCCATCCTCCAGCCCCACCGGCGTCTTGAACTCGCCCAGCCGGAAATGGCTGGCGCCGGCGGTGACGCCGATGAACGCGTCCTGCCAGGCGTTGCTCTGGAAGTCGTAGCCGGCGGTGGCGTCGAACACGCCTTTTTTCGTGGCGTACAGGGTCACGATCTGGCGTCGCCAGGTTTGCGCGTCGTCGATGCCGCTGTCGCCGCTGAACTGGTTGAGGTCGTACTGGAACGTGCCTTTCACGCCGAGGTCGATGTCGCCGCCCACGCGCGCATGCGTGGGCCAGTCGGCGGCGACGGCGTGGGAAGCCAGGCCCAGCAGGGTCAGGGCGAGCAAGATAGTGTGGCGCATGGCGCGGTGCCTCTCCATGGGTGGGGCGCGCAAGGCCGCGCCGGTGCATCGACGGTATACGGATGGTTCCGTGGGGGAAGTGATTTTTGCTCATGTGGATAGGCGATGTTGCGCTGCAGCGCACAGCGCGGCACGGTGGGCGGCCGCCCCGCCATGCCAACGGCCGGGACAGGCCGGATTCAAGCGGGATTTGCCACGCTGGCCGGTACCGTTCCCGCCACCGGACCCGGCCATCGTTTCCCCGCCGCCGCCATCGACGTTCTTGCGCGCCCCGCTACACTGGCGCGCATGCCCCAGCCGCCCGCGGACCAACCTGCCGGATCTTCCGCCGACCGACCGGCGCGGGTGCTGATGAACTCGCCGCTGGCGGTCTCTCGCGTGCTGGCGTACCGCCGGCGTACCCGCGTCAAGCCGGATGACCGCGCGGGCCGCATCGTCGGCCTGGTGGGCACGATGCTGGTGCACGTGGTGTTTCTGCTGGTGTTTGTGCTGGGCCCGCCTTACGAGCTGGAGCCGCCGCCGCCCTCGACCGAGCCGGTGCTGCGCGTGCGCCTGATCGACAAGCCCGAGCCGCCACCGCCGCCGCCGGTGCGCGGCACCCCGCCGCGCGAGGTCGGGCCGCGCCACCAGGCCAGCCGCGCGCCCTCGCGCCAGCGCACCACGCGCGTGGCGGCGGCCACGGCCGCGCCGCAGCTGGCGCGGGTCGAGGTGGCCATGCCGGCGCCCACGCCGCCGGCCGTCACGCCGCCCGCCCCCGCCAAGGCGCCCGCACCGCGTCCGCCGGCCGCGCCCGAGCCGCCGGTAAGCCTGCCCACGCCCGCGCCCACGCCGGATTTGCAGCCGGTGCCGCTGGCCGGCGAGCCGCCACGCGTGACGCTGCCCACGCCGGCGCTGCAACCGCCGCGTCCGCCGGCTTTCCAGCCGGAGCTGGCGCGTGCGCCGCAGGAGGAGGGCAACCAGCCGATGCCGCCGCCCGCCTCGCTGGCCCTGCCCACCGTGCCGGCGCAGGCGCCGCCGTCGGTGAGCGCGCCCAGCCTTGCCATCACCGTGGCCACCACGCGCCCCGACGCGCCGCCCAGCGTGCGGCCGTTGCCGGTCACCGTTGCCGCCGCGCCGCCGGTGCCGGAGATGCAGGCCGTGCCGTTGCCCGCGCAGCCGTCGCCGCAGATCAACCTGCAGGCCACCCTGAGCGCGCCCGCGCCGGTGGTGCCGCGACAGGCCACGCGCGTGCAGGCGCCGGCCATCGAGGTGGCCGAAGCCGAGCTGGAAGCGGTGCCGCAGACCACGCTGACGCGGCCCGACCTTGCGCCGCCGCAGGCCACGGCGGTCACCGTGCAGGACGTGCGCAAGGCGCTGGCGGCCGCGCAGCCGCCGGCGCTGGCGCGCCCGCAACTGAGCGAACAGCCCGCCGACACCGCCGCATCCCCTGCCGACACCCAGGCCGCCACCGAAGCCGCCGCCGCCGATGCCACGGCGCCGGCCGCCGCGTCCGCGCCGGCCGCCGACAATGCGGTGCCGGCGGCCAGCAACGCCGACAGCAGCGAGGGCCGGCACGATGTCAGCACCGCGCCCGAGGCCAGCGCGCAAGGCAGCGATACCGCCACGCCCGGCCGTCCCGACGCAGTGGACCAGGCCGCGCCCACGGCCAGCAACACCGGCGTGCCCGCGCCGGTGCCGGGGCAGGCCAGCACCCGCCAGGGCGCCGGTGCCAGCCACGGCGAAGGCCAACCCGGTGGCGACCAGGCCGGCGCGGCGCAGGGCGAAAAGAACGGCGCGCTGGGCGACTACGTGCAGCTCAAGCCGCACGGCGATACCGAGGTGATGAGCCATCGCCTGCCCACCATCACCTACGAGGCCACCTCGTTCGACAAGTACTGGGCGCCCAAGAACGAGAGCGCGATCGACACCGCGCTGCGCCGCGCCGTGGAAAAAACCACGGTCAAGCACACCTTCAACCTGCCGCGCGGCGTGCGCGTGGAGTGCGGCGGCTCGGTGCTGCTGCCCATCGCGCTGCTGAGCTGCCACAACCCCGATCCGGCGGCCAAGCCGGCGGCGCAGGAGGTCTACCAGCGCCTCAACGTGCCGGCCACCACCACCGGCATCCCCAGCGTGCCGGCCGCACCGGCCACGGCCGCCCGCCCGCCGGCGCCGGTGGTCCTCACCAACGACGCCCAGTGCGCCGCCGCCCGCGTTGCCGGCGGCCCGCTGCCGCCCGGTTGCGAAAGCGCCTTGGCGCCGGGCCCGCGCCCGCTGCGGCCCGCGCCATCCTCCAGCTCGTGGGTGCCGGCCAGCGACCAGTTCCACTGACGGGCGCCGCAGCGCGGGCAACGCTGTCATCGTGCGGTCAACAAGATGTCGCACGCTGCCGGTTCCTTCTTTTGGCCGGAACCTGCGATGACCACCCGCTTGATCCACGCCGCCGCCGCGGACGCCACCGTCGCCCCGGCGGCCAACGATGCCGCGCCGGCGGTGGATCTGGCCGACCACCGGCTCTACATCCATCGCGAGCTGTCGCAGCTGCAATTCAATACCCGCGTGCTGGACCAGGCGCTGGACGAGCGCACGCCGCTGCTGGAACGGCTGAAATTCCTGCTGATCTTTTCGCGCAACATGGACGAGTTTTTCGAGATCCGCGTGGCCGGCCTGAAAGGGCAGGTGGCGCTGGACCACGAGATGATCGGCCCCGACGGCATCCGTCCGCGCCGCGCGCTGGCGCTGATCAGCGAGATCGCGCACCGGCAGATCGAGCGCCAGTACGCCATCCTCAACGAGCGCATCCTGCCGGCGCTGGCCACGCACGGCATCCGCATCGTGCGCCGCACGCAGTGGACGGCCAGGCAAAAGCAATGGGTGCGGCGCTATTTTCGCGAGGAGGTGGCGCCGCTGGTGACGCCGATCGGGCTGGATCCCACCCATCCGTTTCCGCTGCTGGTCAACAAGAGCCTCAACTTCATCGTGCAGTTGGAGGGCGTGGACGCGTTCGGCCGCGATTCGGGCCTGGCCATCGTGCCGGCGCCGCGCGTGCTGCCACGACTGATCCCGATGCCGGCGGAGGTTGCCGAGGGCGGCGACAACCACGTGCTGCTGTCCTCGATGATCCATGCCCACGTCGCCGAGCTGTTTCCCGGCATGGACGTGCTCGGCTGCTACCAGTTCCGCCTGACCCGCAACGCCGATCTCTCGCTCGACCCGGAAGAGGTGGAGGACCTGGCGCTGGCGCTGCGCGGCGAGCTGTACTCGCGCCGCTTCGGCGATGCGGTGCGGCTGGAGGTGGCCGACAACTGCCCCCGCGAGGTGAGCGGCTACCTGCTGCGGCAGTTCGGCCTTGCCGAGTCGGAGCTGTACGAGGTGAACGGCCCGGTGAACCTGGCGCGGCTGTTTGCCATCGTCAACGACGCCAGCCGCCCGCACCTGCAGTACCCGCCGTTCACACCCGGCCTGCCCCGGGCGCTGCGCCATGCCGAGGACCTGTTCCAGGTGATCGGCCGGCAGGACGTGTTGCTGTTTCACCCGTACGAGTCGTTCACGCCGGTGGTGGACCTGCTGCGCCAGGCGGCCAAGGACCCGCAGGTGCTGACCATCAAGCAGACCCTGTACCGCACCAACGCCGACGCCGAGATCGCCGACGCGCTGGTCGATGCCGCGCGCGCCGGCAAGGAGGTGACGGCGGTGGTGGAGCTGCGCGCGCGCTTCGACGAGGAGTCCAACCTCAGCCTCGCCTCGCGCCTGCAACAGGCCGGCGCCACGGTGATCTACGGCGTGGTGGGCATCAAGACGCACGCCAAGCTCATGCTGATCCAGCGCCGCGAGGGCGCCGCGCTGGTGCGCTACGCGCACATGGGCACCGGCAACTACCACACCGGCAACGCGCGGCTGTACACCGACTACAGCCTGCTCACCTCCGACGTGGCGCTGTGCGAGGACGTGCACAAACTGTTCAGTCAGCTCACCGGCATGGGCAAGGTGCTGTCCATGAAAAAGCTGCTGCATGCGCCGTTCACGCTGAAGAAAAGCCTGCTGGCGCTGATCGCGGCCGAGGCGGCGCACGCCGCCGCCGGGCGCCCGGCGCGGATCATCCTGAAGGTCAACGCGTTGACCGAGCCGAACGTGATCCGCGCGCTGTACAAGGCCAGCATCGCCGGCGTGCAGGTGGATCTGGTGGTGCGCGGCATGTGCTGCCTGCGGCCGGGCATCGCCGGCGTCTCGGACAACATCCGCGTGCGCTCGGTGATCGGCCGATTCCTGGAGCACAGCCGCGTGTACTGGTTTGCCAACGACGGCGAGCCGCGCGTGTACCTGGCCAGCGCCGACCTGATGGAGCGCAACCTCGACCGCCGCGTGGAGGCGGCGTTTCCCATCGAGGGCAAGAAGCTGCAGGCGCGCCTGCTCGATACCTTGTCGCGCTACCTCGACGACGACACCGGCGCCACGCTGCTGCAACCGGACGGCACCTATCTGCGCCTTGCCGCGCCCGCCGGGACACCGGGCCGACAGGTGCAGGCCGAGCTGCTGGAACGGTTGTGCGGCGCCGGCTGAAGGCGCCGCCTGTTCCCTGCGGGCGCCGCGGTCTTTGGCGGGAGCGGCTGAAGCCGCGATGCCCGTGATCCGGGGTTGATCGAAAGCAAGGGCATCGCGACTGAAGTCGCTCCCACAACAACCGCCGCCGCCCCCGTAGGAGCGCACCTTGTGCGCGATGCTTTTTGGCCCGAATGCTTTTGCGGCGTGGCGAAAAGCATCGCGCACAAGGTGCGCTCCTACAGAAAAGCGCGGCAACGGCATCGGGGGTTGGCGGCAAAAGGCATGGGCGGGAAAGCAAAAAGCATGCGGCTTCATGTCCCGTGGCGATGGCTGGCGGCGGCGGTGGCGGCGCGTACCGTGGCGTGTCGAAAGCCGCTTTTGCGCGCCGGTGCACGGGACGTTGGTCATGGGTGTGGCTGTTTAACCCGGTGCTAACATCGGGCGACGTTTCCGCCACGCGGATTTCCCCTCTTTGGACACGTCGCCCCGATGACCCTCCCCGAAGAACTGCGCCTTGCCGCGCTCGAGTACCACCGCCTGCCGCGCCCCGGCAAGATCAAGGTCACGCCCACCACCTCGCTGCTGACCCAGCGCGACCTGTCGCTGGCGTATTCACCCGGCGTGGCGGCCGCCTGCGACGCCATCGTGGACGACCCCACCAGCGCGGCGGAATACACCGCGCGCTCCAACCTGGTGGCGGTGATCAGCAACGGCACGGCCGTGCTGGGGCTGGGCAACATCGGGCCGCTGGCGAGCAAGCCGGTGATGGAAGGCAAGGGTGTGCTGTTCCAGAAGTTTGCCGGCATCGACGTGTTCGACATCGAGATCGACGAGAACGACCCGGACAAGCTGGTGGACATCATCGCCAGCCTGGAGCCGACCTTCGGCGGCATCAACCTGGAGGACATCAAGGCGCCGGAGTGCTTCATCGTGGAGCGCAAGCTGCGCGAGCGGATGAAGATCCCGGTGTTCCACGACGACCAGCACGGCACCTCCATCATCGTGGGCGCGGCGGTGCTGAACGCGCTGGTGGTGGTGGGCAAGCGCATCGAGGACGTGCGCGTGGCGACCACGGGCGTGGGCGCGGCGGGCATCTCGTGCCTGGACATGCTGGTGGCGCTGGGCGTCAGGCGCGAGAACATCCTGGCCTGCGACGTGCACGGCGTGCTGCACAGCGGCCGCACCGACCTGGACCCGGACAAGCAGCGCTACGCGCGCGACACCTCGATGCGCACGCTGGGCGAGATCGTGGTGGGCGCGGACATCTTTCTGGGCCTGTCCGCCGGCGGCATCCTGAAGCCGGCGATGGTGGCGTCGATGGCCGAGCGGCCGATCATCCTGGCGCTGGCCAACCCGGAGCCGGAGATCACCCCGGAGGAGGCCAAGGCGGTGCGGCCGGATTGCATCATGGCCACCGGCCGCTCCGACTACCCCAACCAGGTCAACAACGCGCTGTGTTTCCCGTACCTGTTTCGCGGCGCGCTGGACGTGGGCGCCACGGTGATCAACGAGGCGATGAAGATTGCCTGCGTCAAGGCCATCGCGGCGCTGGCGCGGCGCGAGTCGTCCGACGTCAGCGCGCGCGCCTACGGCGGCAAGCCGCCGAGTTTCGGGCCGAACTACCTGATACCGCAGCCGTTTGATCCGCGCCTGCTGATCCAGCTGCCGCCGGCGGTGGCGAAGGCGGCGATGGACTCGGGCGTGGCCACGCGGCCGATGGACGATTTCGCCGCCTACAACGACAAGCTCACCAGCTTCGTGTTTCGCACCGGCTTGCTGATGAAACCGGTGTTCGAGCGGGCCAAGGCCGCGCCGGCGCGCGTGGTGTACGCCGAGGGCGAGGAGGAGACCGTGCTGCGCGCGGTGCAGGTGGTGGTGGACGAGGGCCTGGCCAAGCCGATCCTGATCGGCCGCCCGGAGGTGATCGACAAGCGCATCAAGCGCGCCGGCCTGCGCATCCGGCCGGGCGTGGACGTGGAGATCTGCAACATCCACTCCGACCCGCGCTTCGACGCCTACTGGCAGCACTACCACGGCCTGATGGAGCGGCGCGGCGTGACCCCGTCGATGGCCAAGGCGATGGTGCGCTCGCGGCCCACCGCGATCGCCGCGCTGATGGTCGAGCGCGGCGAGGCCGACGCGATGCTGTGCGGCCTGGTGGGCAAGTTCACCAGCAAGCTGAAATACATCCAGGACATCATCGGGCTGGACGAGGGCGTCAGCGCGCCCTCGGCGATGGCGGCGGTGGCCACCGAGAAGGGCACGTTCTTCTACCTGGACACCCACGTGCAGGATGACCCCACGCCCGAGCAGATCGCCGAGGCGGTGCTGCAGGTGTCGATCCGGCTCAAGCTGTTCGGCATCACGCCCAAGATCGCGCTGCTGTCGGCCGGCAACTTCGGCAGCCGCGACTGCCGTGGCGCCAACAAGATGCGCAAGGCGCTGGAGCTGATCCGCGCCAGCGCGCCACGGCTGGAGGTGGAGGGCGAGATGCAGGCCGACACCGCGCTCACCCCCGCGCTGCGCGAAAAGCTGTTTCCGCATTCGCGGCTGGAGGGCAAGGCCAACGTGTTCGTGTTTCCCAACCTGGACGCGGCCAACATCGCCTACAACATGACCCGCATGCTGACCGACGGCGTGGTGATCGGCCCGATCCTGATGGGCGTGGCCAAGCCGGCGCACATCCTGATGCCGCAATCGACCGTGCGGCGCGTGGTCAACATGACCGCCGTGGCCACGGTGGAGGCGCAGATCCGCGTGGGCGCACGGCCGCAAAGCCTGTTCTGAAGGCGCGCTCCGCCGCCGCGCCGGGCGGCCCCGGCGGCCACCGTGCGGTGGCGCACGGAGGGGCCGACGGCTAAACTTGATGGGCTCGCCGTCTCGCATCCGGCGGCGCGTCCCCACATCAAGTCAGGCACCGCACGGCGCCGCGGAGAAACTTCATGGATCAGCTCGACGATATCCTCAACCAGGACATCGACCCTACCGAAACCAGCGAATGGATCGATTCGCTTGATGCGGTGATCCATCACGACGGCACCGAGCGCGCGCACTTCCTGCTGGAGAAAATGGTCGACACCACCCGCCGCTCGGGTGGCTACCTGCCGTTCAACCCCACCACCGAATACGTCAACACCATCGCGCCCAGCCAGGAGGCCAAGAGCCCCGGCGATGCGGCCATGGAGTGGCGCATCCGCTCGCTGATCCGCTGGAACGCGATGGCGATGGTGGTGCGCGCCAACCGCAAGCCGGGCGACCTGGGCGGCCACATCGCCAGCTTCGCCTCCAGCGCCACGCTGTACGACGTGGGCTTCAACCATTTCTGGCGCGCGCCCAGCGCCGAGCATCCGGGCGACCTGATCTTCCATCAGGGCCATTCCAGCCCGGGCATCTACGCGCGCTCGTTCCTCGAGGGCCGTTTCGATGCGGACCAGCTCGACCTGTTCCGCTCCGACGTGATCGGCCACGGCCGTTCGCTGACCTCCTACCCGCACCCGTGGCTGATGCCCGACTACTGGCAGGTGCCCACGGTGTCGATGGGCCTGGGCCCGATCCAGGCGATCTACCAGGCGCAGTTCTTCAAGTACCTGGAAAACCGCGGCCTGGTGCCCAAGAGCGACCGCAAGATCTGGTGCTTCATGGGCGACGGCGAAACCGACGAGCCGGAGTCGCTCGGCGCGATCGCGCTGGCCGGCCGCGAGGGGTTGGACAACCTGGTGTTCGTCATCAACTGCAACCTGCAGCGCCTGGACGGCCCGGTGCGCGGCAACGGCAAGATCATCCAGGAGCTGGAAGGCGTGTTCCGTGGCGCCGGCTGGAACGCCATCAAGCTGATCTGGGGCAGCTACTGGGATCCGCTCCTGGCGCGCGACACCAAGGGCACGCTGCGCAAGCTGATGATGGAAACCGTCGACGGCGAGTACCAGGCCTGCAAGGCGTTCGGTGGCGCGTACACGCGCGAGCACTTCTTCGGCAAGTATCCGGAGACGCGCGAGATGGTGGCCAACCTCAGCGACGACGACATCTGGCGCCTCAACCGCGGCGGCCATGACCCGCACAAGGTGTACGCGGCCTACCACGCGGCGTCGGCCACCAAGGGCATGCCCACCGTGATCCTGGCCAAGACGGTCAAGGGCTACGGCATGGGCCTGGGCTCGGGCGAGGCGGAAAACCCCACCCACCAGCAGAAAAAGATGACCAACGACGCGGTGCGCCACTTCCGCGACCGCTTCAATATCCCGGTGCCCGACGACAAGCTCGACGAGGTGCCGTACTACCACCCGGGCAAGAACTCGCCGGAAGTGGAATACATGCTGGAGCGTCGCCGCGCGCTGGGCGGCTTCCTGCCGCAGCGCCGCCGCACCACCGACGTGACGCTGCAGGCGCCGGAGCTGTCCGCGTTCGAGCAGATCACCAAGGGCACCGGCGACCGCGAGATCTCCACCACGATGGCGCTGGTGCGCGGCATGAACCTCTTGCTGCGCGACAAGACCATCGGTCCGCGCGTGGTGCCCATCGTGGCCGACGAGGCGCGCACGTTCGGCATGGAGGGCATGTTCCGCCAGATCGGCATCTATGCGCCGTTCGGCCAGAAGTACCGCCCGCAGGATTCCGACCAGCTGCTGTACTACCGCGAGGACCAGAAGGGCCAGGTGCTGCAGCAGGGCATCAGCGAGGCCGGCGGCATGGCCTCGTGGCTGGCGGCGGCCACCAGCTACAGCGTCAGCAACCAGCCGATGCTGCCGTTCTTCATCTACTACTCGATGTTCGGCTTCCAGCGCATCGGCGACCTGTGCTGGGCCGCCGGCGACATGCGCTCGCGCGGCTTCCTGGTGGGCGGCACCTCCGGTCGCACCACGCTCAACGGCGAGGGCCTGCAGCACGAGGACGGCCACTCGCACCTGCTGGCCGGCGCCATCCCCAACGTGAAGGCGTACGACCCCACGTTCTCGTACGAGGTGGCGGTGATCCTGCAGGACGGCGTGCGCGCCATGCTGCAGGAGCAGCAGGACCACTACTACTACGTCACCGTGATGAACGAGAACTACGCCCATCCGGACATGCCCAAGGGCTGCGAGGAAGGCGTCATCAAGGGCATGTACCTGTTCCGGGATTCGGGTGCGGCGGCAGCCAAGGGCAAGGCCAAGGCGGCGCCGTGCGTGCAGCTGCTGGGCTCGGGCACGATCCTGCGCGAGGTGATCGCGGCGGCCGAGCTGCTGGAGAAGGACTTCGGCGTGAAGGCCGACATCTGGTCGTGCCCCAGCTTCTCCGAGCTGCGTCGCGACGGCTTCGACGCCGAGCGCTGGAACCGCCTGCATCCGGAGGCCAAGCAGCGCGTGCCGTACGTCACCTCGCTGCTTGAGGGGCGCGCCGGCCCGGCCGTTGCCGCCACCGACTACGTGCGCGAGTACGCCGACCAGATCCGTGCGTTCATCCCCGACGGCATGCGCTACACCGTGCTGGGCACCGACGGCTACGGCCGCTCGGACACCCGCCAGCACCTGCGCGAGTTCTTCGAGGTGGATCGCCACTGGATCGCGCATGCGGCGCTGGCCGCGCTGGCGAAGGAGGGCAAGGTGGACGCCAAGGACGTGGCCCGTGCCATCAAGGACTACAAGCTCGATCCGGAAAAGCCCAATCCGCTGACTGTCTGACGCGGACCGCACCACGAAAAAGCCGCCCTCCGGGGCGGCTTTTTCGTGGGCGCTCGGGCGGCCCGGTGCAGGAGCGGCCCATGCGGGCGGCTTTTGTGGGAGCGGCTTCCGCCGCGATGTTCTTGCCCCGGGGCTCATCGAAAGCAAGAGCATCGCGACGGAAGTCGCTCCCACAACATCAATCGTCCCGGTCGCCACGCAGCGCGCGCCGCAGCAGCAAGAACGCGCCGATGGTGCCGGCCACGATCGCCGCCGTGGCCAGCGGATGACGCTCCACGTGCCGGCGTGCGCGGCGGTAGCGGTAGTGCGTCTCGTCGGCCAGATCCTCCACCGCCCGCGACAGTCGCCGCCGGTAGGCGCCGCTGTCGCCGAAACGCTCGTGGATGCGGCGGCGGCCGCGTTCCATCAGGGCCTGCGCGTTGTCCGACGCGGTGCTGGCGTAATGGCGCACCTGCTCGCCGGCCTGCTCGCCGGCGTCACGCAGCTGTCGTTCGATGTCGTGTCTACGCATGGGAATGCCTCCGGGCTGTGCGGCTTGGCACGGTGCCAGCGCGGCCGTGAGCGAGGCGTGTAACGGCACGCACGGCCGTTCAGCCGGGCGCGGGCGTCACAGCGTGTCGGCCGGCGATTCGGCCGCCGTCGCCGTCTCCATGTGCAGCTTCTGGCGCCGGCGCAGCGTGGGAAACATCGCCATCCACAGCCCCACCACCAGCAAGGTGCCCACGCCGCCGACCACGGTGGCGCCCACCGCGCCCAGCCACGCGGCCAGCATGCCCGACTCGAACTCGCCCAACTGGTTGGAGGTGTTGACGAAGATGGCGTTGACCGCGCTGACGCGCCCGCGCATGTCGTCGGGCGTATCCAGCTGCACCAGCGAGCTGCGGATCACCATGCTCACCATGTCGAACGCGCCCAGCGCGAACAGCGCCGCCAGCGACAGCCACAGCACGGTGGACAGCGCGAACACCAGCGTGGCCGCGCCAAACGCCGCCACCGAGCCGAACATGATGGCGCCCACGTGGCGCTCCAGGTCGCGTCGCGCCAGCACCACCGACATCGCCAGTGCGCCCACCGCCGGCGCGGCGCGCAGCAGGCCCAGGCCCCAGGGGCCGGTATGCAGGATGTCCTTGGCGAAAATCGGCAGCAGCGCGGTGGCGCCGCCCAGCAGCACGGCAAACAGGTCCAGCGAGATCACGCCCAGCACGTCGGGCCGGCGACGGATGAAATGCACGCCGGCAAACAGCGTCGCCAGCGTGGCCGGCTCGCGTTTCACCGGGGCCTGCACGTGGCGCAGCCGCGCCATCACCACGATCGACACCAGGTACAGCATCGCCGCCGCCGCGTACACCGCGCCGGGGCCGGCCAGGTACAGGAATCCGCCCACCGCCGGGCCCATGATCATCGCCGCCTGGCCGGCGGAGGCGTTCACCGCCATCGCGCGCGGCAGGATCGACGGCGGCACCAGCGACGGCAGCATCGATTGCAGCGCGGGCGACTCGAACGCCTTGGCCACGCCCACCACGAACACCAGCAGCAGGATGCCCGCCTCGTGGATGCCATGGGCCAGGCTCAGGCCCGCCAGCACCGCGATCGCCACCCATTCCACCAACTGCCCCAGCAATACGATGCGCCGTCGCTCGAACTGGTCGGCCACGTGGCCGGCCGGCAAGGCCAGCAACACCGACGGTACAAACTGCACCAGGCCGATCAGGCCCAGGTGAAACGCGCGCCCGGTGATCGCGTAGATCTGCCAGCCCACCGCCACCGACAGCATCTGGAACCCGAACCCGGACGCGATCCGCGCCAGCCAGAACGCCACGAACGCCGGTTGTCGCCGCAATGAGGTATCGGTGGATGAGGTGTCAGGCATCGGCATTCCTTGGAAGGGGCGGCATTATCCGGCCCGGGGCGCGCAGGGCCAAACCGGGTGCGAGCGGATGCGCCGCGCTCGGGGTGCGCGCTTCGTCCCAGCCACCCCCTCCCAGCCTTCCCCTGCCGAGCAGGGAGAGGTGCCAGGCTTTGCTCCGGGGGGGGATGCCAGGCTTTGCTCCCTCCCCTGCTTGCAGGGGAGGGCCGGGGAGGGGTTGCTTTTGATCTCCCCGCCGCCCGCCGTGCCGCAGCGAATGACGCCCCTCGTCTGGACATCCAGACAGCCGAACAACTAGTGTGGCGAGGCGTCTGGAGGGGACTTCGCCACGCCTGCCGTCGTTCCGCGCATCGCGCGCCGATGGGGCGTCATGCCGGCGGTCCCGGTACGGCGCCGTGCTCCAGACCCCGCCCGGACGGCCACGTCCAGAAACCAGCTTCGAGGATGCAAGATGACGTTACCTCTCAAAAAGACCCTGCTCGCGACGGCCTGCGCCCTGGGTGGCCTGTGGATGGCTCCGTTGTTGGCGCACGGCGCCGCCGACGCGCCTGCGCCCAGCCGCCAGGAGCTGGCCGCCAAGCCGTGGATGAACACCCGCCTGGACGCCTCCGAGCGCACCAAGCTGGTGCTCAAGGAAATGACCCAGGAGGAGAAGCTGCGGCTGGTGATGGGCTATTTCGGCACCGACCGCCCCGACAAGGGCTTTGTCCATCCGAAGGAGTCGCTGGCGCAGTCGGCCGGCTTTGTCTACGGCGTGCCGCGCCTGGGCATTCCCAGCCAGTGGCAGACCGACGCCGGCGTCGGCGTGGCCACCCAGCGCGGCCCGGAGGTGCGTGAGCGCACCTCGCTGCCGTCGGGCATGAACACGGCGGCCACGTGGAGCCCGCAGGTGGGCTTTGCCGGTGGCGCGATGATCGGCGCCGAGGCGCGCTCGTCCGGCTTCAACGAGATGCTGGCCGGCGGCGTCAACCTGGTGCGCGAGCCGCGCAACGGCCGCAATTTCGAGTACGGCGGTGAAGACCCGCTGCTGGCCGGCGTGATGGTCGGCGCGCAGATCAAGGGCATCCAGTCCAACCACATCGTGTCCACGGTCAAGCACTACGCGCTCAATGACCAGGAAACCGGCCGCACCGTGCTCAACGTGAAGATCGACGACGCCTCCGCGCGCATGTCCGACCTGCTGGCCTTCCAGATCGCCATCGAGCAGGGCCAGCCCGGCTCGGTGATGTGCTCGTACAACTACGTCAACGGCATCCACGCCTGTGAGAACCCGTACCTGCTCAACGAGGTGCTGAAGGGCGACTGGGGCTTCAAGGGCTTCGTGATGTCCGACTGGGGCGCCACCCACAGCACCGTGCCGGCGGCCAACAACGGGCTGGACCAGCAGTCAGGCGTGCCGTTCGACAAGTCGCGCTACTTCGGCGGCGCGCTGGAGGAGGCGGTGGACAACGGCTGGGTGCCGCAGCAGCGGCTGGACGACATGGCCGGGCGCGTGCTGTACGCCATGTTCGAGCACAAGCTGATCGACGATCCGGTCACCGGCCCCAAGGACGACATCGACTTCGCCGCCCACGCGAAGGTCACGCAAAACGATGCCGAAGAGGGCATGGTGCTGCTGAAAAACGCCAACCAGCTGCTGCCGCTGGCGGCGGACGCCAAGAGCATCGCCATCATCGGCTCGCATGCCGACGTGGGCGTGCTCTCCGGCGGCGGCTCCTCGCAGGTCTACCCGATCGGTGGCGTGGCGGTGCCCGGCCTGGGGCCGGACAGCTTCCCCGGCCCGATGGTCTACGACCCGTCCTCGCCGATGAAGGCCATCGCCGCACGCCGGCCCAAGGCCAAGGTGGCCTATGCCAGTGGTGACGACGTGGCCGCCGCGGCCAGCCTGGCCGCCGCCAGCGACGTGGCCATCGTGTTCGCGCACCAGTGGACGGCCGAATCGGCCGACGTGCCCGACCTGTCGCTGCCCGACAACCAGGACGCGCTGATCGCCGCCGTCGCCAAGGCCAACCCGCACACCGTGGTGGTGCTGGAAACCGGCGGCGCCGTGCTGATGCCGTGGCTGGACCAGGTGGGCGCCGTGGTGGAGGCGTGGTACCCGGGCACCAGCGGCGGCGAGGCGATCGGCCGCGTGCTGTCCGGCGAGGTCAACCCGTCCGGCCACCTGCCGATCACCTTCCCCGCCTCCGAGCAGCAATTGCCGCGCGCCGTGGTGGACGGTGATCCCAAGCAGCCGGAGCAGCGCTTCGACGTCACCTACAGCGAAGGCGCCGCCATCGGCTACAAGTGGTTTGACCTCAAGGGCCTCAAGCCGCTGTTCCCGTTCGGCCATGGCCTGTCCTACACCGACTTCAGCTACGGCCAGCCCAGCGCCAAGCTGGTCAACGGCCAGCTGACGGTGAGCTTCACCGTCAAGAACACCGGCGCGGTGAAGGGCAAGGACGTGGCCCAGGTCTACGTGGCCGCGCCCAAGGGCCAGTGGCAGGCGCCCAAGCGCCTGGGCGCGTTCGAGAAGGTTGAGCTCAAGCCCGGCCAGAGCCGCACGCTGAACCTCACCGTGGACCCGCGCCTGCTGGCGATGTTCCAGAGCAAGGACAAGACCTGGACCATCGCCCCCGGCGCGTACGAGGTGATCGTGGCCAAGTCCGCCGCCGAGCCGCAGGCCAGCACCACGGTGCAACTGCCGGCGCGCACGCTGGATGTCAACGGCAAGTAAGCCGACGACACGAGCCCCTCGAACCGGCAGCGGTTCGAGGGGCTTTTTCGTGTCCGCTGGACGGACGCAACCATCCCTTCTCCCGCTTGGCGGGAGAAGGTGCCCGCAGGGCGGAAGAGGGCACTTTTGTCTGGTTGGGTCTGCGGTGGGGCGGGGTGAAAGCGGGCCCTCTCCCGCCCTTCGGGCACCCTCTCCCACACGTGGGAGAGGGGATCGCACGGCGATCTTTTCCCGCAGGCGGGAGAGGGCGGGCGGACGCAGCCATCCCTTCTCCCGCTTGGCGGGAGAAGGTGCCCGCAGGGCGGAAGAGGGCGCTTTTGTCTGGTTGGGTCTGCGGTGGGGCGGGGTGAAAGCGGGCCCTCTCCCGCCCTTCGGGCACCCTCTCCCACACGTGGGAGAGGGGATGGCGCGGCGATCTTCTCCTGCAGGCGGGAGAGGGCGGGTGGACACCACATTCCCTTCTCCCGCTTGGCGGGAGAAGGTGCCCGCAGGGCGGAAGAGGGCGCTTTTGTCTGGCTGGGGTTGCGGTGGGGGTGGGGTGGAAGCGGGCCCTCTCCCCCCCCTTCGGGCACCCTCTCCCACACGTGGGAGAGGGATGGCGCGGCGATCTTCTCCTGCGGGCGGGAGAGGGGACAGTGTGGATCGCGGGCATGCGCTGGTCGCTTGCGTGGTGGCGACGGATCGTTACAAGCTAGCGGACCGTCCACGACCAAGCCGCGCCGATGACTCTTTCCCTGCCACGTCTCGTCGTTCCCGCCCTGTGTGCGGGCCTGTTGATGCTTGCCGGCTGTTCCGGTGGTGGCGCGCCCGCGCCCGACGCCGCGCAGCAGGCCGCTGCGCAGGCCGGTGCGGCGGCGGAAAACCTGGACACCTATCGCCAGTTGCTGCGCATCGGCAACGACGAGATGGCCGTGTCGATGGGCAAGGACATCGTGCGCCGTTTCCCGCAGAGCGAGGCGGCCAAGGAGGTGCAGCAGACCTTGCCGGCGATCGAGAAGCGCTATGCCGAGGCCAGCGAGAAAAGCCGGCTGGCGCGGCTGTGGCTGTACCAGGTGGCGCCGATGCAGGGTGGCACCCAGTCCACCGCCACCATCCAGAGCAGCAAGCCCGGCGGCAACGACAGCGTGCGGCTGATCCTGCGCCGGCATACCGACTGGGGTCGCAGTGTGTTCCTGTTCGGCGCCGGCGCGGGCTTTGTCTGCCGTGGCAACTGCGCACTGCCGGCCACGGTGGACGGCAAGCCGGTACGCATCAAGGCGTTTGCGCCGCCGTCCGGCGAGCCGGCGCTGATGTTTCGCGATGACGGCCAGTTCCTGAAATGGCTGCATGGCGCCAAGAAAATCACCATCGACGTCACCTTCGCCGACGGCGAGAAAAAGCAGACGCTGGTGTACGAGGTGGGCGGTTTCGACCCGGCCAAGTGGCAGGACGTGGGTGCGGCCAAGGGCAAGTAGGGGCCTGCGCCGCTCAGTGCAGCAGCAGTTTCTCGGTGAGGCGGGCCAGCGGTTTTTCCAGCGCGTTCTGCAGGCCGGCGGGCAGGGCCAGCGGCTTGAGCAGCATCTTCACCGTCATCGCCGCCGGGATGTGCCGGCGCAGCAGGCCCTGCGCGCGGTCGCGCAGGTGGCGAAACGCGGCCTCGTCGTCGCGCAGGTGCGGGTAGCACTGGTTGAACACGTGGCGCAGCGCGATGTCGCTGTCCTCGCTCTTGATCTCGTTGACCCGCCGCAGGATGGCGCGAAACACCTTGTAGCGACCCAGCCGCTCGCTTTCGCGGTAGCGCAGGTAGTGCTGGTAGAAGTGCTTGTAGTGGCGCACCTCGTCGCTCTTGATGTGGCCGGTGAGCTCCTTGAGCACCGGCTCGTCGGTGATCTCGTTGAGCGCGCGGTACAGGCTGGCGGTGCCGGTTTCCACCACGCAGCGCGCGGCCAGCTCCAGGCCGCGGCTGGGCTCGAGCTGGGCGGCGGTGCACAGCGCGCCATAGTCGCGCCAGAACGCGGCAAACGCGGTGTCCCAGGCAAACTCCGGCCACACTGCGCGCACGTAGGCGGCCAGCGCCCGGCCGTGCTGCAGCTCCTCGTGCTCCCAGTGCTCGGCAAGCCAGCCTTGCAGCTCCAGGTCGCCGGCGAAATGCTCGACCAGGTTGCGCGTGTAGAGGTCCGAGCCGCTCTCCACGAACGAGGCGCTGCACAGCAGAAAAAACAGATCCTCGTTGTGCCGGATGCGGGCCGTCTCGATGCGGCCCAGGTCCAGGCTGGCGAGCGTCCAGGGAAGGGCGGTGGCGTAGTTCAAGCGCGATTCCTGTGGCTCCGGGTGGCGCGTGTCGCCGCCACCGCGCGGGGATGGGACAGGATACGTTCGCGCACCCGCCGCCGGATTAACGCCGCCCGACTTGCACGGCCTTGTTGTCCGGCGACAAGCCGCGCTCAGCGCACCACGGTGACCGGCACGTGCGCGCGCGCCAGCACGTTGTTGGAGACCGAGCCCAGCAGCCAGCGCGCCAGCGCGCCGCGCTCGGTGTGGCCGATCACCAGGTGGTCGATGCCGTGCTGCTCGATCTGGCTCAGCAACACGTCGCCGGGGCTGCCGTAGGTCAGCTCCACGTCCACCATGCCGCTGGCGTCCGGCTCGATCACGGTCAGCTCGTCCAGCAGCTCGCGCACGCGCTGGGTGCCGGAGTCGGCCATCATCAGCGCCGAGGCGTCGGCGCCGCCCTCAGTCACCTGCAGCACCGACACCACGCGCACGCGGCCGTGGTTGCAGCGGGCCAGGTCGACGGCAAACTGGAACGCGCGACGTGAGGCGTCGGAGCCGTCGTAGCCCACCAGCGAGTGTTTGACCATGGGGATCTCCTTGCGACGATGGAGCCTTCGAGTCTAGGCGTCCGGCAGGTGGAAATCACCCGAGGCGCGCCGCTGCCGCACCTGCACGCCGGCGTCACGCCCCGCTGTCCACGCTGCACGCCCACCTTTGCCAAGGAGATGAGCATGATCAAGCGTACGTTCGCCGCCGCGGCGGTCGTGCTGGCCTGTGCCGGCGCCGCCGCGCTGCTGCCGTCGGCGCCGGCACAGGCCGCAGGCGCCAACGTCAAATGCCATCTCGCCTACACCCTGGCCGGATGGTCGTTGATCTACAAGCATGCCGAGGGCAGCGGCACCATCCGCTGCGACAACGGCCAGCAGGCCAGCGTGAAGATCGAGGTGGTCGGCGGCGGCCTTACCGCCGGCAAGTACCGCATCGACAACGGCAAGGGCGAGATCAGCGACGTGCACGACATCGCCGAGGTGTTCGGCGACTACGCGCAGGCCGATGCCGAGGCGGGCGTGGTGAAAAGCTCGGGCGCGCAGGTGCTGACCAAGGGCACCACCTCGCTGGCGCTGGCCGGCACCGGCCAGGGCGTGAACCTGGGCGTGTCGGTGGGCAAGTTCACCATCACCCGCCGCTGAGCCGCCGGCCCGCGCGGGCCGATCCGCGTGCGACCAAAGGCGCCCGTCGTGGCGCCTTTCGTCGTGCGTGCGCGTACACTGCGAGGCTGCTTTCCCTCCCTTGTCCGACCAGGAGAATCCCCGTGCGCCATCGCCCGTTGCTGCTCGCCGTTGCCCTGTCGTTTGGCCTGCTGTCGTTTGGCCTGATGTCCTGCGCCTGGGCCGCACTGCCGCAGGTGGGCCAGGCCGCGCCGGCCTTTCACCTGCAGGACCAGAACGGCCACTGGCTGGCGCCGGCCGATTTCCAGGGCCAGTGGCTGGTGCTGTATTTCTATCCCAAGGATTTCACCCCCGGCTGCACCACCGAGGTGTGCACCTTCCGCGACGACGTGGCCAAGCTGCGCAAGGCCGGCGCCCGGGTGGTGGGCATCAGCCTCGATGACGTGAAGTCGCACGCCGAGTTCGCCGACAAGTACCACGTGCCGTTTCCGCTGCTGTCCGACGCGGATACCCGCACCGCCGCCGCCTACGGCGTGCTGGCCAGCCGTGGCGATGCGCACTACGCGCAGCGCACCACGTTTCTGATCGATCCGCAGGGCAAGGTCGCCAAGGTCTATGCCGACGTGGACCCGGAGAAGAACTCCGCCCAGGTGCTGGCCGACCTGGCCACGCTCAAGGCCGCGCACTGATGCCGCTGCTGCTGCGTGCCGATGCCCGCCAGGCGCCTGCCCGCGGCCTGGCGGCCTGGCGCATCGCAACGTGGTTGCTGCTGATGTTTGCCGCGTTCGGCATCGTGCAGTACGTCAACCACGGCAACGCGGTGTGGCAGGCGCTGCACGCGCCTGCGGCCGACCCGGCAAAGGCGTCGGATCTTTACCGCATGCTGGCGTGGGACGCGGTCTACCTGCTGGCCGCGTTGGCGGTGGTGCTGTGGAGTGCGGGCGCCATCCTGCGGCAGGGCTGGGCGCGGCCGGGTTTGCGCTTCCTGGCGGTGCTGCTGGCGTTGTGGACGGCGATCAGCGCGGGCTTGCTGTTCGACGCCATGCGCCCGCTGTTTCCCGAGGGCACCGACCTGCCGACCATGCTGGTCGGCCTGCCGCGCAGCTACCAGATGGCGCTGGCGATGAAGGTGCTGGCCGTGCCGTTGCTGCTGTGGCTGGCGTGGCAGCTTGGTCGCCCCGCCGTGCGCGCGCAGTTCCGGCGCCGGCGCTGAGGTCGTGATTTCTTCAGCCTCTCGCAAGCGCTGAGGCATTCAGCGCGGATTGGTGCGGTGGCGGCTATGGCTGGCAAACCTCTTACCGGGATTCTTCGCATGTCTCTGGCGCGAACGCTGCTCTTGCTCGGTGTCGTCCTGGCTGCCCCGTCGCTGCGGGCGCAGTCGCTGGACGCCACCTGCCACGCCAGCAGCAGCTACGACGTCACCCTGCAGCCGGACAGCCTGCTGTTCGATCGCCCCTCGCCGGCGCCGCTTCGCGTCGAGCTGCGGCAGGGCGCGCTGCGCGCCGATGGCGTCGCCGTGCCGCTCAATGCCGAGCAGCAGGATCGCCTGGCCGTGTTCGAGCGCGAGCTGCGCGCGCTGGCGCCGCGCGTGCGTGCCGTGGCGCGGCGTGGCCTGGAGCTTGCCGTGCAGGCGCTGCACGAGGAGGCCGCCACGCTGCCGCTGGGTGCCGATACCCGCGCCGAGCTGGACCGGCGCGTGGCCAGCCAGGCGGAGCGGTTCGGCCAGCGCATCGACGCCAGCCACAGCACGCACGACTGGCAGGGCGACGCCCTCGACCAGTACGCCAGCCAGGTGGCCGCCGACGTGCTGCCGCTGGTCGCCAACGACCTGGGCCAGCAGGCGCTGGATGCCGCCATGGGCGGCGACCTGCAGGCCGCCGCCCGCCTGCGCGACGAGGCCGCCGGCCTGGCCGGCGGCTTGCGTCCACGGCTGGAGCAACGCCTGCAGGCGCTGCGGCCGGACATCGCCGCGTTGTGCCCGGCCATCCAGCAACTGGCCGAGCTGCAGCAGGGTGTGCGCGGCGCCGACGGCCGGCCGCTGGACCTGCTGCGCATCACGCCCTGACGCAGCCGCGCCGTTCAGGGCGCCCTAAGCGGTGGGAGACGAGGATGCCACGTCATCCTCGCTCCACTCGCCGGAGGCGGCCGTGGCCTTGCGCGCTCCCCGATCGATCTACGATCCGCTGATCCAGCACAGCATCGACCTGTGCCGCTTGTACCGCCGCGCGGCCACGGCGGCGCGCGAGCCGGGGTTGCGCATCGTGCTGAACGAGAACGCGCAGACACTGGCGCTGGTGATCGCCGACCTGCAGGCGCAGCAGCAACTGGCCGGCGAGACGCCCAGCCGGCGCGGCACCTGGCGTGGCGGGCTGCGCGCGCAGTGGGCGTCGCGCCTGCCGCACAGCGCCACGCGCACCGACAACGACTGGATACGCGCGCTGGCCCGGCACGAGGCCGGCCTGCTGCACCTGTTCGAGCGCGCCACCATTGCCACCGCGCCGGCCGATGTGGCGCTGATCCTGCGTCACCAGTTGCCGCGCCTGCACGCCATCCACCTGGACATGCATGGCCTGGGCGGCGCGGCGCCGTATTGAGTCGAGTGCAGGGGCGGCTTCAGCCGCGATGCTTCTGTCGCGCCTGAAACCGCCCCACGAGAAAAAATCCAACCACCGGGGAAACCGCGCGATGTCGCCCACCGCCGAAGCCGTGCTTGCGTTCTGGTTTGCCGAGGAAAGCGCCGCGCGCTGGTTTGCCGGCGACGCGGCGTTCGACGCGCAGATCCGCTGCCGCTTTGCCGCCGTGGTCGAGGCCGCCGCTGAGGGCAAGCTCGACGGCTGGGCGCGCACGCCGCTGGGTTGGCTGGCGCTGCTGATCGTGCTGGACCAGTTCAGCCGCAACCTGTATCGCCGCGATGCACGGGCGTGGGCGCAGGATGCGCGCGCGCTGTCGCTGGCGCAGGCCGGCATCGCCCGTGGCGACGACCGCCAGCTGCCGCCGCTGCAGCGCGTGTTTACCTACCTGCCGCTGGAGCACGCCGAGGACCTGGCCCTGCAGGATCGCTCGGTGGCCTTGTTCGAGGCGTTGCGCGCCGAGGTGGGGCCGCAGCAGCGCGCCTCGTTCGAGGGCTTTCTGGACTACGCGCGGCGCCACCGCGAGGTGATCGCCCGCTTCGGCCGCTTTCCCCATCGCAACGCCGTGCTGGGCCGCGCGTCCACCGCCGAGGAGGCGCTGTACCTGGCGCAGCCGGGCGCGGGCTTCTGACGAAAGGCCAGGCCTTCGCCGGTGGCGGCAAAACCCTGCAAGGCACGGCTGCGTGTGCCGATGGCGCGCCGCTGTCGTCTCGTCCAGCCTGCCGGTTTCGCCGGGCGATCGCCCCGGCCAGCCACCGGGGACGACCATGAAGCCGCTTGCCTGCTGCCTCCTCACGTTGTTGCTGGGCGTGCCCGGCGCCGGCGCGCATGCCAGTGACACCTTGCGCGTGGGCAGCCACGTGCTGACCACCGGCGACAGCGCCGGGCGCGTGGTCGAGCTGCTGGGCAAGCCTGCGCGCAAGACCCGCCGTCACGCGTCCAGGCCGCGCGCCGGCCGCGGCGGCGTGCGGGTGATCCTCGACGCCGACCGCAGCGAGCAGTGGGAATACCGCCGCGGCAACCACCGCACCACGGTCACCCTCATCGACGGCCGCGTGGCCGACATCGACGACCGCCGCCACTGAGCGCGCCGCCGCTCCCCGGGCCGGTGCGGGGAGCGTCCGCGCCGGCCCGGGCGTGCACGCATACGCCGCCGCACAGTGGGCGAAAGTGGCCCCCGTTCGCTATCATTGGGCTTTGCCTGCGCCGCCATCCCCGGGCGGCGCGTCCCCGTCATCGCCATTCCAGGAGCCGTTCATGGCCGATCTCAAAGAAGCGCGCGTTCCCGACATCGGCCATGCTGACGTACCGGTCATCGAGGTGATGGTCAAGCCCGGCGATCGCGTGGAGAAGGACCAGAGCCTGATCACGCTGGAGTCGGACAAGGCCACCATGGAAGTCCCCGCGCCGTTCGCCGGCACGGTGAAAGAGGTGAAGCTGAAGGTGGGTGACGAGGTGTCCGAGGGCACCGTGATTGCCGTGATCGAGGCCGATGGCGCGGCCGCCGCGCCGGCCCCGCAGGCCGCCGCCAGTGCGCCCGCCCCGGCCGCGCCCGCCCCGGCTCCGGCCGCTGCCGCGCCCGCCCCGGCCGCCGCCGGCGGCGTGCGCCCGGCGCTGGTGCCGGACATCGGCCACTCCGGCGTGCCGGTGATCGAGGTGCTGGTGAAGGTGGGCGACACCGTGACCAAGGACCAGAGCCTGATCACGCTGGAGTCGGACAAGGCCACCATGGAAGTCCCCGCGCCGTTCGCCGGCGTGGTGAAAGAGCTGAAGGTGAAGGTGGGCGACGAGCTTTCCGAGGGCGACGTGATCGCCCTGATCGAGAGCGCCGACGCCGCCCCGGCCGCCGCGCCCGCACCCGCACCGGCGGCAGCGACCCCCGCGCCGGCCCCGGTCGCCGCCCCGGCTGCCGCGCCGGCCCCGCTGGCCAGCGCGTTGCCGGTGGCCCGACCGCCGGTTGATGCGCGCCTGGTGATGCCGGGCGACGCGCCCTATGCCAGCCCGGCGGTGCGCGCGTTTGCGCGCGAGCTGGGCGTGGACATCACCCAGGTCAAGGGCAACGGCCGTGGCGGTCGCATCCAGCGCGAGGACGTGAGCGCCTACGTCAAGCACGCGCTGGCCTCCGGCGCGCGGCCGGTGGCCGGCGGTGCCGGCGCCGGCAACGGCCTCAGCCTGCTGCCGTGGCCCAAGGTGGATTTCGCCAAGTTCGGCGAGGTCGAGGAAAAGCCGCTCTCGCGCATCCAGAAGATTTCCGGCGCCAACCTGGCCCGCAACTGGGCCATGATCCCGCACGTCACCCAGCACGAGGATGCCGACATCACCGAGCTGGAGGCGTTCCGCAAGCAGCTCGGCGCGGAGAACAAGGACACCAAGATCAGCCCGCTGGTGTTCCAGATCAAGGCGGTGGTGGCGGCGCTCAAGGCGTTTCCGCAGTTCAACGCCTCGCTGGACGAGAGCGGCGAAAAGCTCATCCTCAAGAAGTACTTCCACATCGGCATCGCGGTGGACACGCCCGACGGCCTGGTGGTGCCGGTGATCCGCGACTGCGACAAGAAGGGCCTGCTCGACCTGGCCCGCGAGATGGGCGAGATCTCCAAGAAGGCGCGCGAGAAAAAGCTCGGCCCGGCCGACATGTCCGGCGGCTGCTTCTCGATCAGCTCGCTGGGCGGCATCGGCGGCACCTACTTCACGCCCATCGTCAATGCGCCGGAAGTGGCCATTCTTGGCGTGTCCAAGGCGGCCACCAAGCCGGTGTGGAACGGCAAGGAGTTCGCGCCGCGCCTGATGCTGCCGCTGTCGCTGTCCTACGACCACCGCGTGATCGACGGCGCGCTGGCCGCCCGCTTCGCCGTGTTCGTGGCCCAGCAGCTGGCCGACATCCGCCGCCTGCTGCTCTGACCCCGCGATGGCGCTGGCGGCGACACTGACCGAGGCGCACCCGGCCGGTCTCGCGCTGGCCGCTCTGGCCGGCGTGCTGGCGTGGCCCGCCGGCGGCTGGCTGGATCGCAGCGTGTTCCGCAGCGGCGATTTCGACCTCACCGTGGGCGCGCTGTGCGCCGCCGCCTTGCTGTTTCTGCTGTGCGTGGCGCTGTCGGTGCTGGTGCAGGCGCTGCTCAAGCGCTATGCGCGGCGCTACGAGCACGTCAATCCGTCGTCGGTGTACGTGGTGGGGCGGCTCAGCCATTACCTGCTGCTGCTCACCGGCGTGCTGCTGGCGCTCAATGCCAGCGGTTTCCCGATGGCGCGCTTCACCGTGTTTGCCGGCGCGCTGGGCGTGGGCCTGGGTTTTGGCCTGCAGGCCATCTTCAACAATTTCGTCTGCGGCCTGGTGCTGTTGTTCGACCGCAGCCTCAAGGTGGGCGACTTTGTCGACCTGGCCTCCGGCGTGCAGGGCAGCGTGCGCGACATCCACATCCGCGCCACCCGCATCACCACCAACGACGACATCGACATCCTGGTGCCCAACTCCGAGTTCGTGAACGGCCGCGTGGTCAACTGGACGGTGCGCCAGGGCCATCGCCGGCTCAAGGTGCCGTTTCACGTGGCCTACGACAGCGACAAGGCGCTGGTGCACGAGGCCGCGATGGCGGCGGCGCGCCAGGTGCCGTTCACCCTCGCCAACGAGGGCCCTGGCGCGCCGCAGCTGCGCCTGGCCGGCTTTGGCGACTGGGCGCTGCAGTTCGAGCTGGTGGTGTGGCTGGATGCCGAAGGCACCCGTCGCCCCGGTGGCGCCCACGCCGCCTACAACTGGGCCCTGCATGACGCGCTGCTGGCCCGTGGCATCCGCATTCCCCTGCCGCAGCGCGACGTGCGACTGCGCCAGGATTCCCTCGACACCCCGTTCCCCGACACCGCGCCAGCCGTTGGCGCCGGTCCGCACAGCTAAGGAAAACCCGCATGGCCAACACGATCGAAATCAAGGTTCCCGACATTGGCGGCCACGACAACGTGCCGGTGATCGAGGTGCTGGTGAAGCCCGGCGACACGGTGGCGAAGGACCAGAGCCTGATCACGCTGGAGTCGGACAAGGCCACCATGGAAGTGCCCTCCAGCGCCGCCGGCGTGGTGAAGGAACTGAAGCTGAAGGTGGGCGATGAGGTGTCGGAGGGCGCGGTGATCCTTACCCTTGAGGCCACCGACGCCGCGCCGTCCGCAGGCGCCGCCGAAGCAAAATCGCCCGTTGCGGCCGCTGCCGCTCCCCAGCCCGCCCCGGCAAGCAGTGCGCCGGCGCCGCAGGCGGCGGGCGCGTCCGGCCGCACGCCCGACATCGAGTGCGCGCTGGTCGTGCTCGGCTCCGGCCCCGGCGGTTACTCCGCCGCGTTCCGCGCGGCCGACCTGGGCCTGGACACCGTGCTGGTGGAGCGCTATGACACGCTCGGCGGCGTCTGCCTCAACGTGGGCTGCATCCCGTCCAAGGCGCTGCTGCATGCCGCCGCCGTGATCGACGAGGCCGAGGCGATGGCCGCGCATGGCGTGAGCTTCGGCAAGCCCAAGCTCGACATTGCCAAGCTGCGCGACTTCAAGGCCGGCGTGGTCGGCCAGCTCACCAAGGGCCTGGCCGGCATGGCCAAGCAGCGCAAGGTGCGCACCGTGGTCGGCACCGGCACGTTCGTGTCGCCGCATGAGATGGAAGTCCAGACGGCCGAAGGCGCCAAGCTGATCCGCTTCCAGCAGGCCATCATCGCCGCCGGCTCGCAGTCGGTGAAGCTGCCCGCGTTTCCGTGGGACGACGAGCGCGTGATGGATTCCACCGGCGCGCTGGAAATGAAGGACGTGCCCGGCAAGCTGCTGGTGGTCGGCGGCGGCATCATCGGCCTGGAGATGGCCACGGTGTACAGCGCGCTGGGCAGCGAGGTGACCGTGGTCGAGTTCATGGACCAGATCATCCCCGGAGCCGACGCCGACCTGGTCAAGCCGCTGGCGCAGCGCCTGGGCAAGCGCCTCAAGGGCATCCACCTCAAGACCAAGGTCACCACCGCCAAGGCCACCAAGAAAGGCATCGAGGTGGGCTACGAGGGCGAATCCATCCCCGACACCACCGTGTTCGACCGCGTGCTGGTGGCCGTGGGCCGCTCGCCCAACGGCAACAAGATCGGCGCCGACAAGGCCGGCGTGGCGGTGACCGAGCGCGGCTTCATCAACGTCGACACGCAACTGCGCACCAACGTGCCGCACATCTTCGCCATCGGCGACATCGTCGGCCAGCCCATGCTGGCGCACAAGGCGGTGCACGAGGCGCACGTGGCGGCCGAGGTTGCCGCCGGCCACAAGGCACACTTCGACGCGCGCGTGATCCCGTCGGTGGCCTTCACCAACCCCGAGGTGGCATGGGTGGGCGTGACCGAGCGCGAGGCCAGGGAAAAGGGCCTCAAGGTCGGCGTGGGCAAGTTCCCGTGGGCCGCCTCCGGCCGCGCCATCGGCATCGCCCGCACCGAGGGCTTCACCAAGCTGATCTTCGACGAGGCCACCCACCGCATCGTGGGCGGCGCCGTGGTCGGCGTGAACGCCGGCGACCTGATCTCCGAGCTGGCCCTGGCCATCGAGATGGGCAGCGAGGCGGCCGACATCGCCCTCACCGTCCACCCGCACCCGACCCTGGGCGAGTCGGTGGGCATGGCCGCCGAGGTGTTCGAAGGCACCATCACCGACCTGTACATCCCCAAGAAAAAGTAACCCGCTGCTTTCGCTCCTTCCCCTGCGTGGCAGGGGAGGGAGCAAATGAAGCCGCGATGCTCTTGAGCGGGGGACTCGTCCTGTAGGAGCGCACCCTGTGCGCGATGCTTTTTGCGAGCCCCGGCTCAAAAGCATCGCGCACAGGGTGCGCTCCTACGGTGTGGGCGTCATGGTGTGGTGCGCAAACAGATCGCCCTGCGTCACCTCATCCTCCGCGTCGATGAACCCGGCCAACCCCACGCCCACCAGCCGGTAAAGCACGCCCGGCGCATCCACGCGCTCGCGCAGCGTGCAGGCGAGGTCGGCCAGATCGTGGGCCGACGCGGGTCGCGTCGCGGGCGTGAGGCTGCGGGTGAGGGTGCGGAAATCGGAGGTCTTCAACTTCAGCACCACCGTGCGCGCCACGCGTTCGCTGCCGTGCTGGCGCTGGTGCGAGGCCCAGGTCTTGGCGGCCAGGCGGCGGATGTGCGGCGTCAGGTCCGCCAGCGGCAGGTCATGCTCCAGCGTGTCCTCGGCGGAAATCTGCAACGAGGGGCGTTCCGGTTCCACCGCGTGGTGGTCGATGCCGCGTGCCAGCTCGTGCAGGCGCCGGCCCCAGCGTCCAAAGCGCTGCTCCAGTTCGGCCAGCGCGTGGGTGCGCAGGTCGCCCACGGTGGCGATGCCCAGGGCGGCGAGCCTGGCCTCCATCACCTTGCCCACGCCCGGCAAACGGCCCACGCCGAGTGGGGTGAGAAACGCCTCCACCTGGTGCGGCCGGATCACGCACAGGCCGTCGGGCTTGTTCCAGTCCGATGCGATCTTGGCGAGAAACTTGTTGGGCGCCACGCCGGCCGACGCGGTCAGGCCGGTTTCCTCGCGGATCGCCGCGCGAATCGCCTCGGCCGTGGCGGTGGCCGAAGGCAGCCCGCTGCGCAGCGCGGTGACGTCGAGATAGGCTTCATCCAGCGACAGCGGCTCGATCAGCTCGGTATGCCGCGCGAAAATCGCATGCACCTGCCGCGACACCGCCTTGTAGCGCGCAAAATCCGGCGGCACGAACACCAGCTGCGGACACAGGCGCTCCGCGCGCAACGCCGGCATCGCCGAGCGCACGCCAAACACCCGCGCCTCGTAACTGGCCGCGCACACCACCGACCGCGCCCCCCGCCACGCCACCGCCACCGGCTTGCCGCGCAACGACGGATCATCGCGCTGCTCCACCGACGCGTAGAACGCGTCCATGTCGATATGCACGATCTTGCGGGACAGGGCGGACACACGGGCAACCGTGGCGGAAGAAAAGGGCATTCTAGTTCCCGCTGTGGTCCGCTGATGTCAGCAGTATCGGGGTCGGACAGGATCATCGGGGCTGGTCGAAACCCGCGCCCGATGGCAAGGTGGCGGCCATGAATCCTCCTGCCGCCTATGCCCGCCGCCTGACCACCTGGGACGCGGCGATGATCGTGATGGGCGGCGTGATCGGCGCCGGCATCTTTCTCACGCCGGCCACGGTGGCGGCGCATACGTCGTCGGGTGTCGAGGTGTTGCTGTTGTGGGCGCTGGGTGGCCTGCTGACCCTGGCCGGCGTGCTGTGCTACGCGGAGCTGGGGGCGCGGCGGCCGCAGGCGGGCGGCATCTATGTGTATCTGCGCGAGGCGTTCGGCCTGCTGCCGGCGTTCTTGTTCGGCTGGACGATGGCGCTGATCAACTACCCCGGCAGCGTGGCGGCGGTGGCCACCATGTTTGCGCGCTACTTTTGCGCGGCGCTGGGCCTGCCGGCGTTGTACGGCGCGCCGGTGGCGGTGGGGGCCATCGTGTTCATCGTGGGCGTCAACCTGTTCGGCATCCGCGCCGGCGCGGCGATGCAGAACCTGTTTACCGTGCTGAAACTGGCCGCGCTGGCGCTGCTGGTGGTGGCCGGGCTGATCCTGGCGCAAGGGCACCTGGGCCTGGCGTTTTCCGCCGCAAGCGCCAGGCCGGCCTCGCCCTGGGCGTTTGCCGGCGCGCTGCTGCCGGTGCTTTTCAGCTATGGCGGCTTTCACTACCTCAACGATCTGGCGGGCGAAGTGCGCGAGCCGCAGCGCACCTTGCCGCGCGCGCTGGGGCTGGGCATGACCGGCGTGGTGGTGTGCTACGTGCTGGCCAACCTGGCCTACCTGGGCGGGCTGGGCCATGCCGGCCTGGGCGCCAGCACGGCGCCGGCGGCGGACTTGATGGCCAAGCTGTTTGGCGCGCATGGCGCCACCGTGATCGCGGTGGGCATTGCCTGCTCCACCTTCGGCTATTGCAGCATCGCCATTGCCGGCGGTGCCCGCGTCTTGCAGACGATGGGCGCCGACGGGGTGTTTTTTCGCGGGGCCGGGCGCATCGACGCGCGCACGCGGGTGCCGCAGGTGGCCTTGCTGGCGCTGGGCGCGTGGGCGGTGGTGCTGACGCTGACGGGCAGCTTCAACCAGTTGCTCAACTACACCACCGTGGGCGAATGGCTGGGCCACGCGTTCGGCATCGCCACGCTGTTCTGGTATCGCCGGCACTTCATCGACCAGCCGGCGCCGTACCGCGTGCCGTTCTATCCGCTGCTGCCGCTGGTGTTCGTGGTGACGGTGTTTGGCGTGATCGTGGCCTCGGCGCTGGATCATCCGGGCGACGCGGGCATGAGCCTGCTGATCATCGCGCTGGGCGTGCCGGTGTACTACGGCTGGCGCGCGCGCTCGCGCGGCCGTGGCTAGGCTGCACGCCACCGCGGTCGGCCGCCCAAGGGCGGTGCGTGCGGTGGGGTGGTTGCTGGCGCTGACGGCGTGCCGCGTTGGGGCCGCCGATGTGGCCGACCTGGCGTCACCGACGGCGGACGTGCGCATCACGCTCGATGGCGTGCAGCGTGGCGACGCGCTGGAGCATGCCGCCGATGGCGTGGCGCAGCGGCGCTACACGTTTCAGCCGGGTGCGCGGCCGCAGCTGGTGCTGTCGCCCGTGCGCGGCAGCTGGGACTGGTCGCGGCGCGGCGAATGGCATCTGCGCGTGCAGAACGCCATGCCCTGGGCGGTGACCTTGCAGGTGACGATCGAGGGCGCGGCCGGCGGCCAGGCGCTGCACGCCACGGTGGGCTTGCCGGCGGGGCCGGCGCAGACGCTGGTGGTGCCGCTGCGTGCCGTGTCGCCGCGCGAGGCGGGCATGCAGGCGCCGCCGCCGATGCCGTTTGACGATCACGGCCGCCGCGTGCTGCTGGCCACCACGGTGGAGGGCACGCTGGACCGGCGCGCGGTGGCGGCCGTGCGGCTGGGCATCCCCGCACCGCAGGCGGCGCAGGCGCTGTGGCTGGGGCAGGCCGATGCCGTGCCGGGCGAGGCCGGCCTGCATGCCGCCTATGCCGGCATCGTCGATCGCTACGGCCAGGCCACGCGCGCGTCGTGGCCCGAGCGCATCAATGACGATGCCGCCCTGCGCGCGGCGCATGCGGCCGAGGACGCCGTGCTGACCCGCGCGGACGATGCCGGGCTGGACATCTACGGCGGACGTCTGGACGTCCCATCGCTGCGCCGCACCGGCTGGTTCCACACGCAAAAGCTGGACGGGCGCTGGCATCTGGTGACGCCGCAAGGGCACGCGTTTTTCTCGCTGGGCGTCAACGCGGTGGCGGCCGACGGCGGGCGCAGCCATGTCGAGGGGCGCGAGTCCATGTTTGCCGACCTGCCGCCGGACAGCGGCGCGTGGTCGGCGTTCTATGGCACGAGCGACAACCCTGGAAGCGAGCAGGCGGCCAGTCGCGGCATCGGTTACCGCCATGGGCGCTGGTTCGATTTCTACGCGGCCAACCTGTACCGCGTCGATGGCGCGCGCTGGCTGGCCGCATGGCGCGCACGCACGCTGGCGCGGCTGCAGGCCTGGGGCTTCAATACCGTGGGCAACTGGAGCGACGCGGCGCTGGGGCAGGCGCACCGGCTGGCGTATACGCGCTCCATCAACATCGCCGGCGACTACGCCAACGTGGACAGCGGCCTCGACTACTGGGGCCGCATGCCCGACCCGTTCGATCCGCGTTTTGCGCAGGCGGCCGAGGCGGCGGTGATCAAGGCGAGCGCCGACGTGCGCGACGACCCGTGGCTGCTGGGCTATTTCGCCGACAACGAGCTGGCCTGGGCCGGCATCGGCCCGCAGGGGCGCTGGGGTCTGGCGCGCGGCACGCTGGCCGGCGAGGCACGCAGCCCGGCCAAGCGCGCCTTCATCGACGACCTGCGCCGCCGCTACGGCACGGCGCAGGCACTGTCGGCCGCCTGGGGCATCGCGCTGGCGTCGTGGCAGGCGCTGGACGCCACCGGCTTTGCCGCGCCGGCGCCCGACGCGGCGCATCCGGCCATCGCCGACGACTACCGCGCCTGGCTGCGCCGCTACGCCGATGCCTACTTCCGCACCGTGGCCGAGGCGCTGCGCCGGCACGATCCGCACCACCTGTTCCTGGGCGGCCGCTTTGCCGTGCACACGCCCGAGGCGGTGGCCGCCTGCGCGCGCTATTGCGACGTGGTCAGCTTCAACCTCTACGCCGACCTGCCGCAACACGGCGTGGACCTCGCCGCGCTGGACGCGCCGGTGCTGGTCAGCGAGTTCCACTTCGGCTCCGACGACCGTGGCCCGTTCGGCAAGGGCGTGGCGTCGGTGGCCAACGAGGCCGCGCGCGGCCCCGCCTACGCGCGCTTCGTGGCGGCGGCTGCCGCCGATCCGCGCGTCGTGGGCGCGCACTGGTTCCAGTACACCGACCAGCCCGTCACCGGCCGCCTGCTCGATGGCGAGAACAGCCACGTCGGCCTGGTGGGGATCACCGACATCCCGTTTGGCGGCTTCGTGGAGGCGGTGCGGGAGGCGAATCGGCGGGTGCGCTGAGCCGTGAAGAGCCACCCCTCCCCAGCCCTCCCCTGCAAGCAGGGGAGGGAGCAAAGCAGGGTTCGCCTGCGAGCAGGGGAGGTCAGGAGGGGTGCTTTGGCCTGTCCCCTCTCCCGCTTGCGGGAGAGGGTGCCCGAAGGGCGGGAGAGGGTCGGCTGTCAGCCTCATCGCCTGCCGCAAGTCCAACCCAGCAAGAGCGCCCTCTTCCGCCCTGCGGGCACCTTCTCCCGCAAGCGGGAGAAGGGATTGCAGCGCCCGGCTACGCCAGGCTGGTGGCGATGCCGAAGGCCAGTGCGGTGATGAGGGCCACTGCCATGCAGGCGCTGCCGGGGCGGATGCGGTGGGCGTCGGTGCGGGGCACCAGGCGCCACAGCAGGATGGTGCCGGCCAGCATGTCCAGCACCAGCGCCACGCGCAGCAGGCCCGAGTGCAGCAGGGCGCCATACGGCGGGTGCAGGTGGCCTTCGTAGGCGGCCACGGCGACGATCACGGCTATGCCCAGCATCGTCCACAGCAGGCAGGCCAGGTAGACGCGGTTGAACACCACGTTGCAGCGCTCCGTCCAGCGCAGCACCGACCAGCCGACAAGAGCGGCCACCAGCGCGCCCATGCTGCTGTAGAGCACCCACCACAGCAGGGTGCTGACCAGGGTGAGCACGGTGGTCATGGCGCGCGCACGCCGAACTTGCGCAGCGCCTTGGCCATCAGCCAGGCCGGTCCGATCAGCAGGTAGGAGAGATCGGTGAGAAAGCTGGGGCGGCGTCCCTCGTAGTGGTGGCCGATGAACTGGCCGATCCACGCCAGCACGAACACGCCGACCGCCACGTAGCACAGCATGGCCGCGCCCAGCTGGTTGTACAGCACGTGGGCCAGCAGGCCGAACAGGGCAAACACCACCAGCAGCCCCGCCGCCAACCGGTGCGAGCGGCGCCAGTACCAGTAGAACGCCAGCACCATCACCAGCACCGCCCAGGCGCCGGGCCGGGCGAGCGACGCCGGCACGGGCACGGCCCACAGCAGCGCCACCACCGACCACACGATCGGCGGCACGCACAGCCAGTGGAACAGCTGGTTGGTGGGGTTGCGGTGGTCGGCGCTGTAGCTGTCGATCCAGTCCTGCATGGTGCGCATGGCGGACTCCGCGTCAGTCCAGCGTGATGCCGGCCAGCCGGTGCAGCGCCTCGCCGTACTTGGCGGCGGTGCGGGCGATCACCTCGTCGGGGATCACCGGGCCGGGCGCGGTCTTGTTCCAGTCCTGCGTCTCCAGCCAGTCGCGCACGAACTGCTTGTCGTAGCTGGGCGGGGAGATGCCCACGCGGTACTCGTCGGCGGGCCAGAAGCGCGAGGAGTCGGGGGTGAGCATCTCGTCCATCACGTACAGCTTGCCGCTGGCGTCGGTGCCGAACTCCAGCTTGGTGTCGGCAATGATGATGCCGCGCTCGGCCGCATACGCCGCCGCCCAGCGGTAGATGGCCAGCGTGGCGTCGCGCACCTGCTCGGCCAGGTCGCGGCCCACGGCGTTCACCACGGCGTCGAAGCTCACGTTTTCGTCGTGGTCGCCCACGGCGGCCTTGGTCGAGGGGGTAAAGATGGGCTCGGGCAGCTGCTGCGCCTGTTGCAGGCCGGCGGGCAGGGCGATGCCGCAGATCGCGCCGGTCTTGCGGTAGTCCTTCCAGCCCGAGCCGATGATGTAGCCGCGCGCGATGGCCTCCACCGGCACCGGCTTGAGCCGCCGCGCCACCACGGCGCGCTTTTCGTACAGCGCCAGGTCGGTGCCCGGCGGCAGCACGTCGGCCAGCGGCACGTCGAGCAGGTGGTTGGGCACCAGGTGCGCGGTCTTGCCAAACCAGAAACTGGAGATCTGGGTCAGCATCTCGCCCTTGCCCGGGATCGGGTTGGGCAGCACCACGTCGAACGCGGAGAGCCGGTCGGTGGCCACCATCAGCAGGCGCTCGTCGTCCAGCGCGTAGACGTCGCGCACCTTGCCGCGATGGATCAGTTCCAGGCCGGGCAGGTTCGATTGCAGCAAGGTGGTGGGCACGACGGCGGTTCCGCTGGGAGAAACGCCCATTCTAGCCGCTGCGGCCCGGTGGCCGGAAACGCGCCGCCGGAACGCACTGCTAGAATTGGCGACCTTTGGTTCCATGGCTTGCCGATGCGAATTCCACTGCTGGCGGGGCTATGCCTCCTCGCCGTCTCCCCGCTGCATGCCCAGGCGCCCGCGCGTCCCGCGCAGCTGGGCCTGTGCGCGGCCTGCCATGGCGACACCGGCGAGGCGATCTTGCCCGGCGCGCCCAACCTGGCCGGCCAGCGGCTGGACTACCTGCGCGCGGCGCTGGCGCAATATCGCGACGGCCGCCGCGACGTGCCGGTGATGCGCTCCGCCGTGGGCGCCGTGCCCGCCGCCGAGCTGGACGCGCTGGCGCGCTGGTACAGCGCCCAGTCGCCGGCGCCGCAGGGGCAGCCATGAGCTATTCGTACACCTTCTGGTTTGCCTTTTTCGGCCTGCTGCTGGGGCGCGGCACCGGGCTGGTCACCGGCGCGGTGATCGGTTTCATCCTGGACAACCTGCGCCACAGCCAGCGCAAGCGCGCCACGCCGGAGGCCGGCGGTTTCGTGGGGCCGCTGTTTACCCTGCTGGGTGCGGTGGCCAAGTCGGACGGGCGCGTGTCGGAGGCGGAGATCGCCATTGCCGAGCGCCTGATGGGGCGCATGGGCCTCAACGCGGAGCAGCGCCGCCAGGCCGCCGCCAGCTTCAACGCCGGCAAGCAGCCGGAGTTCGACGTCACCCGCACCATCAACGAGCTGCGCCAGTGGGTGGGCATGCGGCGCGACCACGCGTTTCCCGTGCTGGACGTGGTGATCGAGACGGTGCTGGCCGAGGGCAACCCGCCGCCGGAGAAAATGGCCATCCTGCGCCAGCTGGCCTTTGCGCTGCGCGTCAGCGACATGGAGCTGATGGCGCTGATGGCGATGAAGGGCTACGCCTGGAACGCTGCCGGCAGCCGGCGCGGCCCCGGTCCGGGCGCGGGCCACGGCGGCGGCTACGTGCCGCCGCAGCGCTCCTCGCAGGGGCCTGACCCGTACGCCGTGCTGGGCGTGGACCGCAACGCCGACGACCGTGCCATCAAGCGCGCCTACCGCAAGCTCATCTCCGAGCACCACCCCGACCGCCTGGGCGACCTGCCCGAGGACATGCGCAAGCGCGCCGAATCCCGCGCCAGCGAGATCAACGCCGCGTACGACCGCATCAAGGAAGCGCGCGGGTTCAAGTGACGGCTGTTCTCCCTCTCCTGCAAGGCAGGGGAGGGTTGGGGAGGGGTGCTCTTGCCCTTCGTGTCGAGCCAAAAGCCACCCCCTCCCAGCCTCCCCCTGCGTTGCAGGGGGAGGAGCAACGCGGCACCAGTTGCAGCGCCGTGGCAGACTTGAAGCGCTTTCCTCGTACCCAGGCATCACCATGACCAAGCAAGCCCCGATCATCGCCCCCTCCATCCTCTCCGCCGATTTCGCGCGGCTGGGCGAGGACACCGCGGCGGTGCTGGCGGCGGGTGGGGACTGGGTGCATTTCGACGTGATGGACAACCACTACGTGCCCAACCTGACCATGGGCCCGATGGTGCTGGCGGCGCTGCGCACGTACGGCATCAGCGCGCCGATCGACGTGCACCTGATGGTCAAGCCGGTGGACCGCATCGTGCCGGATTTCGCCAAGGCCGGCGCCAGCCAGATCAGTTTCCACCCCGAGGCCAGCGAGCACGTGGACCGCACCCTGGGCCTGATCCGGGATTCGGGCTGCAAGGCCGGCCTGGTGTTCAACCCGGCCACGCCGCTGCACCACCTCGACTACGTGATGGACAAGCTGGACATGATCCTCATCATGTCGGTCAACCCCGGCTTCGGCGGGCAGAAGTTCATCCCCGGTGCGCTGGAAAAACTGCGCCAGGTGCGGGCGCGCATCGACGCCAGCGGCCGCGACATCCGGCTGGAGGTCGACGGCGGGGTCAACGTGGACAACATCGGCGCCATCGCGGCGGCCGGTGCGGACACCTTCGTGGCCGGCTCGGCCATCTTCCAGGCCGACGACTACCGCGCGCGCATCGCCGCCATGCGCGAGGCCATCGCGCGGGCCGGTTGAGCGCATAGAAAAATCCCGGCCAGCAGGGGACTGGCCGGGATAAACGTCATCGTCGACGTGTGAGTCACCACTTGACGGGTCCCGCCGGCTGATGTCGTCGTCGCAGAGAGGGATCGACGGCGGCATCGGCGTCCACGGCAATGGCATGACGGGACCCATCGAAAGGTCTGACCGGGCCATGTCGCGTTGGTTCCCCGGCGCGTTGCGCCATTTTGTTCAGCCAGCGGGCGAGCGGCGGCGTGCAGGCGCCGCTGACGCGCGTTGTGCTATACCCCGACGAGCGCCAGTTGCAAGGAGAAGCATCATGACGTTTTCGCGCTTGATCGAAGGGGGCCTGCCGTGGATGGCCCTGGTGGCATGGAGCATGGCCGGAGGCCCGCTGCACGCGCAGGTCGCACCCGCCTCGCCGGCAACCGCTGCCGCCGGCTGGACGGTCGAGGAGGTGGCGCAGATCAGCTGTCCCGTGGGCCTGGAGCGCTTTTTGCCTGGCAGCTATTACTACTGCATCGGCCGTCGCGACATGGCCTTGGGCGACACCGCACGCAGCCGCAAGATGCTGCGGATCGCCTCCTCGTGGGGCAGCAAGCCGGCGCAGTTCCTGCTGGGCATCGGCTACTACAAGGGCGATGCCTGGCCCGCCGACCGCCCCCTGGGCCTGGCATGGATGGGCCTGGCCGCCGAACGGCATGACCCGGCCTATGCGGCCGTCTTTACCTCGGCCTGGCAGCACGCCAGCGCGCGCGAGCAGGCCAAGGCGCAGGCCTTGTGGCAGGCCATGCGTCCCACCTATGGCGACGCCCGCGCGGCGCATCGGGCCGAATTGCGCTATCGCAACGAGATGATGGTGATGGCCCGCGACCAGATATACGGCGCGAAAACCTGTGTCGAGGGGATCAACTCCGGAAAGATCACCTCGGCAACCATCAAGAGGCCCCTGGATCCCAACGTGCTCGACAACGAGCCCGCCTGCTGGGGCGCCAGGCCGCCGGACGAGGTGGCCAGCAAGATCGAGCCCTACGCCGCCGAACTGTTCGACGGCTGGAAGGGCCACGTGACCGTGGGCGCGTTGAAGCAGGTGGACGGGCCGTCCAAGTAGCCGCGAATCGGGTCCGCGAATCGGGCAATGGGTGGTGCGGCTCGTGGCCAAACGCGGGCAACACCACGTGGCACCTTGCATGGTGTCGGTCCGCATAGCACGCTGCCCGCTTCACACGGGAGCCAGCCATGGGCCGCAGCGTCGCCATCGTCGAGGACGAACCCTCCATCCGCGCCAACTACGTCGAGGCGCTCAACCGCTTCGGCTATGACGCGCGTGGCTATGCCTCGCGGCAGCAGGCATCCACGGCGTTCGCGATGAAGCTGCCGGAGCTGGTGATCATCGACATCGGCCTGGGCGACGAGCCGGAGGGCGGCTTTGACCTGTGCCGCGAGCTGCGCGCGATGTCGGCCACGTTGCCGATCATTTTTCTCACCGCGCGCGATTCGGATTTCGACGTGATCTCCGGCCTGCGCCTGGGCGCGGACGACTACCTCAGCAAGGACACCAGCCTGCACCAGCTGGCCGCGCGCATCGCTGCGCTGTTTCGGCGCATCGCGTCGCTGACGGCGCCGGCGTCCAGCGAGACGGTGATCGCGCACGGGCCGTTGAAGCTGGAGTCCGAGCGCATGCGCATCACCTGGAACGGCGCCGAGGTGCCGCTGACCGTGACCGAGTTCTGGATGGTGCACACCCTGGTGCGCTTTCCCGGCCACGTGAAAAACCGCGACCAGCTGATGCGCGAGGCGGAGCTGGTAGTGGACGACGCCACCATCACCTCGCACATCAAGCGCATCCGCAAGAAATTCGTGGCGGTGGCGCCGGATTTCGACGCCATCGAGACGGTGCACGGCGTCGGCTACCGGTGGACGCCGTGAGGGCGCGGGCCTGGTTGGCGCTGGCCCTGCTGCTGGGCGCGGGCACGGCGGCCGCCGCCGCATCCGCCGACGCGGTGCTGGCGCGCGGCGCGCGCGACGGCAAGGTGCCGGCCTGGGCGATCGCCGTGGCCACGCCGCCGGGATGGACGCGCGACTGCTGCATGTACGCGCGCGCCATCGGCGTCGATGCGGTGCTCTACCAGGGCGACTGGAGCGGCAAGCCGCAGCGCGTGATGGTGCTCAACGTGTGGCCGCGCCAGTTGCCCACGCTGGCCGCCGAGGTCGATGCCGACCATCGCCGCTACCACCAGCTGGACCCGGCCGGCCGCATCGCCCGCTTCGCGCTGCGCCATCCCACGATGCGCTGCGACGCCACCGTGTACCAGGGCAGCGACCACATCGACGACGTGCTGGCGTTCTGCGAGCCGGCGCAGGACAGCGGCATCCGGCTGAGCTGGTCGATGACGCTCGATGCCGACGAGCCGCAGCGGCGCGCGCTGCTCGATGCGTTCATGCAGGTGGTGATGGCCTCGCGCTACCAGCGCGACGGCGCCGCCCATGCCCACTGACCGGGCCGCCGCATGAGCCTGCGGCGCAAGCTGCTGCTGGTGGCCTTGTGCACGCTGGCCCTGCCGCTGGCCGGCTGGCTGTATGTGCGGCAGATGGAAACCCTGCTGCGCGAAGGCCAGGCGCAGGCGCTGGTGGCCGCCGCGCGGGCGGTGGCGCGCAGCCTGGTGGCCACCGGCGCGGTGCAGCCGGACGGCAGCGGCGACGGCTGGTACGTGCAGACCGCCGTCAACCCGATCACCGTGGACGGCTATGCCGACGACTGGGCGCCCCTCACGCCGTGGCGCCAGATGCTGGATGCCGACGGCCCCGGCGGCAGCGTGCTGCTGGCGCGCGATGGCGACGGCCTGTACCTGGTGGCGCAGGTCAGCGACACCCGCCGCACCCGCGCCGATGCGGGCGATGCCGGGGCGTTGGCGGCCGATCACCTGATCCTGGCGCTGGCCAACGAGGCCGGCCGGCAACGCTACCTGCTGGCCAGCGCCGCGCCGGGCAGCGTGCTGGCGCCGGCGCTCGATCCGCCGGTGCCGGGCCTGCCCGACGCGTTGCCGGCGCAATGGCAGGAGGACGGCAGCGGCTTTCGCGTGGAACTGCGCCTGCCCGCCACGCTGCCGTTGCATGCGCTGGGGCTGGGCGCCTACGTCGCCAGCGTGGGTGGTGACCGGCTGGCCGCGCCGCTGCGGCCGCTGCGTGGATACTCCACCGCGCTGTCCGACGAGTTGGCGCGGCTGGCGCCCGAGCACGTGCAGGCGCGCGTGCTGTCGCCCGGCGGCTGGCTGCTGGCGCGCAGCGGCCGGCTGGATGCCGCGCGCGGCGACGGCCAGCCCGGCTGGCTGGCGTCGCTGGTATACCGCGCGCTGCTGGCCGCGCCGCTGGACGATGCCGCGCCCTGGTCGCAGGACGTGCCGCGCCTGTCCAGTCGCGAGGTGGTGTCGGCGGCGGCTGGCCAGCCGGTGAGCGTGTGGCGCGCGGGCGAGGAGCGCGGCAGCGTGGTGCTGGCAGCGGCCGTGCCGCTGCTGCGCGACGGCGCGGTCGATGGCGTGCTGCTGCTGGAGCAGGCCAGCCGCACCGTGCCGCTGTTGGCCAACCGCGCGCTGCTGGGGCTGGTGCTCACCAGCATCGGCGTGCTGCTGGTGGCCGGCGGCATCCTGCTGGCGTTCGCCACCCGGCTCAGCCTGCGCCTGGCGCGGCTGCGCAATGCGGCCGAGCGCGCCCAGGCCAACGATGGACGTCTGGACGGCCATCCGCGTCCCGGCGCATTTCCGCTCACCGACGCCGCCGACGAGATTGGCGACCTGGCGCGCAGCTTCGACAAGCTGCTGCAGGTGGTGGGCAGCTACACCGACTACCTGCGCACGCTGGCGTCCAAGCTGTCGCACGAGCTGAACACGCCGCTGGCGATCGTCAAGTCGTCGCTGGACAACCTGGAGCACGCCTTGCAGGCGCAGCCAGCCTTGTCCGCCGAGGCGCAACCCTACGTGGTACGCGCCCGCGACGGCGCCGCCCGGCTGGGCGCGCTGGTGCGCGCGATGAGCGAGGCCAGCCGCATGGAACGCGCCATCGCCGCCGCCGAGGCCGAGGACGTGGACCTGCGCGACGTGGTGCGCGGCTGTGCCGACGCCTACCGCGCGCTGGCCGGCACGCGCCGTCTCGATGCCCTGCTGCCGGACGCGCCCGTCCCCCTGCACGGCGCGCCCGAGCTGATCGCGCAGGCGCTGGACAAACTGTTCGACAACGCCTTGTCGTTCACCCCGGCCGACGGCTGGCTGCGCCTGAGCCTGCGCCCGCTCGACGACGGCGCCGAGATCGAACTGGCCAACCAGGGGGCGCCGCTGCCGGCGGCGATGCAGGGCCGGCTGTTCGACTCGCTGGTCAGCCTGCGCGACAAGGCGACACCGGGCGATGCGCCGCATCTGGGCCTGGGCCTGTACGTGGTGCGGCTGGTGGCCGAACGCCACGGCGGCGAAGCCCGCGCCCGCAACCTCGACGACGGCAGCGGCGTGGCCTTCAGCCTGCGGCTGCGGCATCTGCCGAGGCAGCGGCTGGCCTGAGGCCGCTGTGCTTGGCAGGGGGAGGTTGGGAGGGGGTGGCTGGGGCGGCGCGTGAGGATCAAGAGCGAACCCCTCCCCAGCCCTCCCCTGCAAGCAGGGGAGGGAGCAAAAGCCGTGGCGCGGCGTTCCATCCCCTCTCCCGCTTGCGGGAGAGGGTGCCCGAAGGGCGGGAGAGGGCCCGCTCTTGCAGGGGAGGGAGCAAGGCGGGTGATTCGCGGGATGTTTGCGACTGCCCCTACAATGGCCGTTCTCCGTTTGGCCATCCGGATCATCCACGTGATTTCCCGAGACGAGTTCGACGCGCTGGCTGCCCAGGGGCATACGCGCATTCCGCTGGTGCGCGAGGTGTTTTCCGACCTCGACACGCCGCTGTCGGTGTACCTGAAGCTGGCCGATGGCCCGTACACCTTCCTGTTCGAGTCGGTCGAGGGCGGCGCCACGTGGGGGCGCTATTCCATCATCGGCCTGCCGGCCAAGCGCGTGTACCGCCTGCGCGGGCATGAGCTGGAGGTGGAGGATTCGGGCGAGGTCACCGAGCGCCGCCACCTCGATGACCCGCTGGGCGAGATCGAGAAACTGCGCGCGCAGTACGACGTGCCGCGCCTGCCGCAGCTGCCGGCGTTCTCCGGCGGGTTGGTGGGTTATTTCGGCTTCGAGACGATCGGCTACATCGAGCCGCGGCTCGCGCGCTGGAATCGCGCCGACGAGCTGGGCACGCCCGACGTGCTGTTGATGCTGGCCGAGGAAGTGGCCGTGTTCGACAACCTCAAGGGCCGCTTGTACCTGATCGTGCATGCCGATCCCTCGCAGCCGCAGGCCTATGCCGAGGCGCAGCGCCGGCTTGATGCGCTGGTCTACCGGCTGCGCCAGGGCGGCGCCTCGTATCCGCAGCTGGCGCAGTCGGTGGCGCTGGACGAGGGGGATTTCAAATCCTCGTTCACCCGGCAGGAGTTCGAGGCGATGGTGGAGAAGGCGAAGGAGTACATCCGCGCCGGCGACATCTTCCAGGTGGTGCCGTCGCAGCGGCTGAGCATCGGCTTCAACGCGCGGCCGGTGGACGTGTACCGCGCGCTGCGCGCGCTCAACCCCTCGCCATACATGTATTTCGTGGATCTTGGCGCCACCCAGATCGTGGGCTCCTCGCCGGAGATCCTGGCGCGGCTGAAGGACGGCAAGGTGCTGGTGCGTCCGCTGGCCGGCACGCGCAAGCGCGGCGCCACCGAGGCGGAGGACCAGGCGCTGGAGGCCGAGCTGCTGGCCGATCCCAAGGAGCGCGCCGAGCACGTCATGCTGATCGACCTGGGCCGCAACGACATCGGCCGCATCAGCGAGACCGGCAGCGTGGAGGTCACCGACTCGTTCGTGATCGAGCGCTACTCGCACGTGATGCACATCGTCTCGCAGGTGCAGGGCACGGCGCGGCCGGGGCTGTCGTACATGGACGTGCTCAAGGCCACGTTTCCGGCCGGCACGCTGTCGGGCGCGCCCAAGATCCGCGCGCTGGAGATCATCCAGGAGCTGGAGCCGTACAAGCGCAACATCTATGCCGGCGCGATCGGCTGGATCGGCTGGTGGGGCGATGCCGATACCGCCATCGCCATCCGCACGGCGGTGATCCAGGACGGCCGCCTGCACGTGCAGGCCGGCGCCGGCATCGTCTACGACTCCGACCCCGCCGCCGAGTGGGAGGAGACGATGAACAAGGGCCGCGCGTTGTTCCGCGCCGTGGCGCAGGCGGCCAAGGGGCTGTAGGCGACGGGAAGCCACACGACAGCCGATCACGGCTGGCATGATCGAGGGGGATCACGGTATGCCTATCCGGACACGCATCCTGGCGGCAGTGCTTCTGGCCGCCGTCGCGGCGCCGTTGGCGGCGCAATCGGCCAATCCGCCGCCTGACGCGGCCACCGCCAAGGCCCGGGCGCTGGTGGCACGCATGACGCTGGAGGAGAAACTGCCGCAGCTGCTCAACGTGGCGCCGGCCATCCCCCGGCTCGGCATCCCGCGCTACAACTGGTGGACCGAGTCGCTGCACGGCGCGCTGGGCGCATTGCCGACGACGAACTTTCCCGAGCCGATCGGGCTGGGCGCCACCTTCGACACGCCGCTGGTCAAGCGCGTCGCGGCGGCGATCAGCACCGAGGTGCGCGCCCTGCACACCCTGGCCAGCGAGACGAAACGCTACGGCCGGCACGGCACGGGGCTGGACACCTGGTCGCCCAACCTCAACATCTTTCGCGATCCGCGCTGGGGCCGTGGCCAGGAAACCTATGGCGAGGATCCGTTCCTCACCGCGCGCATGGGCGTGGCCTTCATCGAGGGCATGCAGGGGCCGAATCCGGATCGGCCGGAGGTCATCGCCACGCCCAAGCATTTCGCCGTGCACAACGGGCCCGAATCGACCCGCCACGTCGCCAACGTCTTCGTGTCGAAACACGACCTGGTCGACACCTACCTGCCGGCTTTCCGCGCCGCGATCACCGAGGCGAAAGCCGGTTCGGTGATGTGCGCCTACAACCGCATCGACGGCCAGCCCGCCTGCGCCAACGACCTGCTGCTGAAGGACTACCTGCGTGGCGCGTGGGGCTTCACCGGCTACGTGGTCTCCGACTGCGACGCGGTGAAGGACATCGACGACACCCACCACTACGCCCCCGACGGCGCCGCCGCCGTGGCTGCCGCGCTGCGCGCAGGGGTCGACAACGAGTGCAACACCGGCACCTTGTCCGATACCGCCGGGCTGGAAGACCGCTACCGCGAGGCGCTGCAGCGCGGGCTGATCTCGGTGGCCGACATCGACCGCGCGCTGGTGCGCCTGTTTGCGGCGCGCTACCGCGTGGGCGACCTGGCCGGCCTGCCCGGCGCGGCGCCGGCCGTGCCGCCCTCGGCGGTGGGCACCGCCGCGAACGGCCAGCTGGCGCTGGAGGCGGCGGAAAAGAGCCTGGTGCTGCTGAAGAACGACGGCGTGCTGCCGCTCAAGCCCGGGGTGAAGGTGGCGGTGATCGGCCCGCTGGGCGACGCCACGCGCGTGCTGCGCGGCAACTATTCGTCGACGCTCAGCGGCGCGCCGGTCTCGGTGCTGGACGGCCTGCGGCAGGTGCTGGACGCCGGCCAGGTGACGCTGGTGCCGTTCGGGCCGTCGATCACCGACGGCGACCGCATCCCCACCGCCGCACTGCAGACGCCCGACGGCAAGCCCGGCCTGCTGGCGCGCTACTACAACCCGGTCACGCCGCCGCCGGCCAGGTTCGACGCCGCCGACAGGGCCAGGCAGCTGGCCGCGATCCGTTACCAGAGCGCGCCGGTGGTCAGCCGCATCGAGCCCGACGTGGGGCAGCGCGACCTGGACCTGGCCAAGGTCGCCCACCATCACCGCGCGGTGTGGACCGGCTTCCTGGTGCCGCCGCAAAGCGGCACCTACCGGCTTGGCCTGTCCGGCACCGGCGGCACCATGGCGTTCGATGGCGCGGCCTTTGTCGATCGCACCCGCTCCGCGTGGAACGACCTGGCCACGATGAAGACGGTGACGCTGGAGCGTGGCCACCGTTATCCGCTGCGCGTCGAGGTGACCGGCCACGTCGACTTGGCGTGGAAGCGCATTTCCACCACGCCCGAGGCCGATCTCGATCGCGCCGCGGCACAGGCCGACGTGCTGGTGGCCGTGGTCGGTCTCACCTCCGACCTGGAGGCCGAGGAAACCGGCGTCACCGTGCCCGGCTTTGCCGGCGGCGACAAGACCACGCTGGACCTGCCGGCCGACCAGGTCGCCCTGCTCAAACAGGCCAGGGCCACCGGCAAGCCGCTGGTGGTGGTGGCCATGAACGGCAGCCCGATCGACCTGGCGTGGAGCAAGCAGCACGCCGCGGCGATTCTCGAGGCGTGGTATCCGGGCCAGTCCGGCGGCCTGGCCATCGCCAACGTGCTGGCCGGCAAGGCCGATCCGGGCGGGCGCCTGCCGCTCACCTTCTACCGCAGCGTGGCCGACCTGCCGCCGTTCGGCGATTACCGCATGGCGGGCCGCACCTACCGCTATTTCGAGGGCGAGCCGGTCTATCCGTTCGGCTTCGGCCTGAGCTACGCCAAGTTCACCTACGGGCCGCTCCAGGTGACGCCCGCCGCCGGCGGCGCCGCCAACGGCCTGCACGTGTCCACCGTGGTGACCAACGCCGGCACGCGCGAAGGTGGCGACGTGGCGCAGCTCTACCTGCGCTTTCCGGCGATACCGGGTGCGCCGCGCATCGCGTTGCGCGGGTTCCAGCGCGTTGCGCTGCAACCCGGCGAGACGCGCACGGTGGGCTTCGACCTCTCGCCACGCGACCTCAGCGCCGTCACCGCCGACGGCCGGCGCGAGGTGATGCCGGGCAGCTATGCGGTCAACGTGGGCTCGGGCCAGCCGGGCAGCGGCGTGGCGACGAGCGAGGCACGGTTTGCGGTGGACACGGCGGTGGCGTTGCCTGATTGAGGATCAGGCAGCGGCGGCATGGCCGCCGCTGCCTGCGCGCCGTGGTGCTCAGGCGGTCCAGGCCACCACGTCGTAGCACGCGCCCATGGTGTGGTAGTCGGTCTTGCCGGCGGGGCTTTTCTCGTCGCTGTAGGAGCGGTTGTCGCGGGTGAGGATGCGGTACCAGGCGCCGTGGCGGTGGTCCACCAGGTGCTGCCAGCTGTAGCGCCACAGCTTGTCGTAGGCCTGCCAGTAGCGGTCCTCGCCGGTGCGGGTGGCCAGCATGGCGGCGGCGGCCAGCGACTCGGCCTGCACCCAGTAGTACTTGTCGGTGTCGTAGAACGCGCCCTCGCGGTCGAGGCCGTAGACCATGCCGCCGTATTCGTCGTCCCAGGCCATCGCCAGCGCGCGGTCGAACAGCTCCTGCGCGCGGGGCAGATACCAGGGTTCGGGCGCGTGGCTTTCGAGGATCAGCAGCAGCTTGGCCCACTCGGTCTGGTGGCCGGGCTGGAAACCCCACGGCTTGAAGATGTCGCTGCGGTTGTTGAGGTTGTAGGTCCAGTCCACGCTCCAGTCGGTGCGGTAGTGCTCCCATACCAGGCCGCCGGACAACGCCGCCTGGCGGTTGATCATGTGCTCGGCCAGCAGCTTGGCGCGCGCCAGGTAGCGCGGCTTGCCGGTGGCCGAGTACGCGGCCAGCCATGCCTCGCAGGCGTGCATGTTGGCGTTCTGGCCGCGATAGTCGCTGAGCACGCCGTGGGCATCGGTCTCGTCGGCGTACAGGCCGTGGGTGGCGTCCCAGAAGCGCTGCTCCATCAGGTCCCAGGTTTCGTCCAGCCACTCGGCCGCCTCGCCCACGCCGGCATCCAGCGCCTTGGCGTAGGCCAGCACCACGAAGGCCAGGCCGTAGCAGTGCTGGCTGGCGTCGGTGACCACGCCGTCGCGCAGCTCCCAGGCGTAGCCGCCGGTGTGCGGGTCGCGGTGCGCGCGGCGCAGGTAGTCCAGGCCATGGCGCATGGCCTGCTGGCAGGCCGGGTCGCCTGTCGCTTTCCACGCCATGGCATAGTCGTAGATGAAGCGCGTGCTGCTCACCAGGTGGCGGCCGCCACGGTCGTAGATGCTGCCGTCGTCGCGGAAGTAGTGGAAAAAGCCGCCGCTCGGGTCGATGCAGCGGGGGTGGTAGAAACGCATGATGTCCGCCGCGTGCCGCAGCAGAAATTCGCGCGAGCGAAAATCGGGAAGTGTCTGGCTTGCTGGGGCTTCGCTGGGGGTCATGGTTTCCGTTTCCGCGAACAATCGGGCCGAGGGGCGGGCATGTCGCCGTGCCGTCGAGGGCTTGCGCGACAATGCTGTGGTAAGGTTACCAGAACATCGGGCGAGCCGCCCGTCGATCATCGGAGGCGTCATGGAAAAGCGCGGTTTTCGCCGTGGCCGGTGGTGTCGGCCGGGCATCGCGTGGTGCGGCCTGGCCGTTGGCTGGCTGGCGGCGATGACGGCATGGCCGGCGTTGGCCGGGGCGGTGGCGCCGCAGGTGGCATTGTCCGACGGCATCGTCGCCGGCCGCGCCGATGGCGCGGGCGGGGCGGTGTTCAAGGGCATCCCGTTCGCCGCGCCGCCGGTGGGCGAGTTGCGCTGGCGCGCGCCGCAGCCGGTGACGCCGTGGCAGGGCGTGCGCCAGGCGCTGCAGCCGCCGGCGCCGTGCGCGCAGAACGACTACCAGTGGAACACGGACCGCGCCGTGCGCTCGGCCGAGGATTGCCTCTACATCAACGTGCACACGCCCAGCCTGCATCCGCGCGCGCCGATGCCGGTGCTGGTGTGGATCCACGGCGGCGCCAACCGCGCCGGCTCGGGTGGCGACCTGGGCACCGACAGCCTGGCGCGCCAGGGCATCGTGGTGGTGTCGCTGCAATACCGGCTGGGCGTGCTGGGTTTTCTGTCGTTGCCGGCGTTGTCGGCCGAGCAGGGCGGCCACTCCGGCAACTACGGCCTGATGGACCAACTGGCCGCGCTGGCCTGGGTGCAGCGCGAGATCGCGCGCTTCGGCGGCGACCCGCGCCGCGTCACCATCGCCGGCCAGTCCGCCGGCGCGATGGACGCCGGCCTGCTGGCGCTCAACGCGGGCCGGCGCCAGCTGTTTGCCGGCGTGTGGGCCACCGGCGGCACGCCGGGCTTCGGCGAGGCGCCGCGCAGCCTGGCGCAGAACGAGGCGCTGGGCACGCAGATGCTGCATCGCCTGGCGATCGACGACCTGGCGGCGCTGCGCCGCGCGCCGCTGGCGTCACTGCTGGCGGTCGACCTGAAGCTGCATGACGACGCGCTCACCGATGACAGCTACCTGTGGCTGCAGGCGGTGGTGGACGGCGAGGCGGTCACCCGCACGCCGGCGGCCAGCCTGGCCGAGGTGCCGGCCACGGCGGTGCCGTACGTGCTGTCCACCAACCGCATCGAGCTGCAGGTGCCCGGCGGCCCGGCGCAGGTGGTGCGGCGACTGGGCCAGGCCTTCGGCGCCCATGCGGAAGAGGCGGCGCGCTACTACGGCGTGGCGCAGGGAACGGCGCGTCCCTCGCCCGACCCGCGCGACGGCAGCGTGGTGGAGCGCATCGGCACCGACATCGATTTCCGTTGCGCCGCCAACACGGTGGCGGCGCGCTACGCGGCCCATGGCGCGCCGGCGTGGCGCGCGCAGTTTGCGTCGGAAATCGACGGCAAGCCCTCGCACCACAGTGCCGAGCTGCCGTACCTGTTCGACGGCGCGCCGCTGCAGGCGGCGGTGCCCGGCGTGAGCCTGCAGGCGTACTTCGTCAACTTCATCAAGACCGGCGACCCGAACGGCGCCGGCCTGCCGGCGTGGCCGCGCTTCACGCCGGGCGAGGGCCGCTACGTAGAGCTGGGTCCCGACGGCGTGCACGCGGGCACGCATCTTGGCGGCCCGGTGTGCGACTGGCTGGACGGCGTGTAGTCAGTGGCAGGGCGGCGGTGGTGGCGTGCGGGTGGCGAACAGCGCGTCGTAGGCCAGCGTGCCCATCACCGCGTAGCCACGGTCGTTGGGATGCAGGCCGGCGTCGCCCGCGCATACCTGCGCCATGCCGGCAGGCAACGGCTGCTGCGCGGCCGCCTGCGGTGACGGCGTGTAGGCGCCGGCCAGTGCCGAGGCGAAATCCAGCACGCTGTCGAACGCGCCGCTGTCGCGCAGCCACTGGTTGACGCGAAGGCGGGTGGCCTCGGTTGCCGGTGAATACCAGCCCTCGGCGGGAAAGCCGGCCAGCGGCGGGATGCTGCCGGCGTGGATGCGCAGGCCGCGCGCGTGCGCGGCATCGGCCAGCAGGCGCAGGCCGTCGATGATGGCGTGGGCGGGCGCGCCGCGCGGCCGGCCGCTGGCGTCCAGGCCGCGATTGAGGTCGTTGGTGCCCAGCAGCACGATCACGTCGGTAACGCCGTCGCGGTCGATCACGTCGCGCTCGAAACGCGTGAGCGCGGCGGGGCCGTAGTCGAGGCGGTCGGGCTGGTCGGCGGTCAGCTCGTTGCCGCCGATGCCGGCGTTGACCACGCCCGCGCCCGGCGCGCCGGCACGATTGGCCAGCGTGGCCAGCACGGCCGGCCAGGGCTTGTCCGGCGCGGTGGCGTAGGCGCCGTCGGTGATGGAATCGCCAAACGCCACGATGCCGCGCACGGCATGGTCCGGCAGCACGGCCACGCCCGACAGCAGATAGATATGGCCGTCCGCGCCCGCCTCCGGCGTGTCGCGCAGCGCGCGCGCGGCCAGCGAGCGTGCCTGCAGCGCATTGCCGGCCGCCACCGTCGTGGTCGTGGCGCTCTGCGACGGGTGGTAGTCGGCCAGTGCCGCGTCGCCGCGCACGTACATGCTCACCACCAGGCGTGACAGCGCGGGCACGGGCAGCGCCACGGCGTCGCTCCAGCGGCTGGTGCCGGGGGCAAGGGTGACGCGGGCGGCGCCGTCGAAACGCAGCGCCAGGCTGTGCGCCGGATCGATGGCGGTGGCGTCGGCGGGATCATCCGCGCCCGGCGCCACGGTGGCCGCGTCGATCACCAGCGGTGCCGCGCCATTGATGTTGGACAAGCGCACGCGCAGCCGCGAGCCGCCGACACTCAGGCGCACCGCCTGGCGCAGCGTGGCGTCGCGCAGGTGCGGCGCGCCGTGGCTGGCGTCCACGTGCGAGACCATCGCCTGGCCCCAGCTCTCCACCCAGCCGCCGGGCGTGGACGCGCGGGCGCCGGCCGGCGCGGCGAGTGCCAGCGCCAGCACGGCGTACAGGCCGGCGTAAAGGCTGGCGCGAAGGAGGGGTGGCAAGGCAGGGCGCGGACGGGTGTGCATGCGGTTTTCCCGGTGGCGGCGGACGGCGCGATCGCGGCGGGCTTTTCCCCCGCGCGATTGTCGGGTAACGTTATCACACGCACCGGCGCGGGAGGGCGCTGGACGCGGTGTGGCGCCGCCGTCACGATCGACCGGCGTGGCGTGCCCTGCGGCGCGCACGCGATCCCGACCCTTCCCGCCTGTCCATCGCCATCGACCAAGGTTGCCGCGCATGTCCCGACCCAATGCCAGTACCCGTACCGCGCTCATCGTGATCAACGCCGTGTTCCTGATGTGGGGCTTGATGACGGTGTTGAACGACGTGCTGATTCCCCACCTGAAGGGGCTTTTCACGCTCAATTATTTCGAGGTGATGCTGGTGCAGTTCACCTTCTTCGGGGCGTACTTCATCATGTCGGTGCCGTGCAGCGCGCTGCTGTCGCGCATCGGCTACCGCGCCACCATCATCACCGGCCTGCTGGTGACGGCGGTGGGCGCGGTGCTTTTTCTGCCGGCCGCCTCGGCCTCCTCGTATGCGCTGTTCCTGTTCGCGTTCTTCATCATGGCCAGCGGCATCACCGCGCTGCAGGTGGCGGCCAACCCGTACGTGAGCCTGCTGGGCGAGCCGCGGCTGGCGTCGAGCCGGCTCAACCTGGCGCAGATGTTCAACTCGGTGGGCACCGTGCTGGGGCCGTACATCATCGGGCCGCTGATCCTTTCCGGCGCCACGCTGGGTGCGGTGGAGCTGGCCAGCCTGCCGCCGGCGCAGCAGCTGGCATACCGCGCCTCGCAGGCGCAATTGGTGCAGGGGCCGTACCTGGTGCTGACCATCGTGCTGGTGCTGCTGGCGCTGGCGATCTGGCTGTTCCGCCTGCCGCCGCTGGCCGCGCGCGACGAGTCGAGCGCGTCCGAGCACCGCTTCATCGACGCGCTGCGCCATCCGCGCGTGGCGCTGGGCGTGGTGGCGATCTTTGTCTACGTGGGCGCGGAGGTGTCCATCGGCAGCTTCCTGATCAACTTCATCGCGCGGCCGGAGATCGGCAACATCAGCGAGGCGGCCGCCGCGCACTACGTGGCGCTGTACTGGGGCGGCGCGGTGGTGGGCCGCGCGGTGGGCTGGCTGCTGATGAAGGTGCTGGACCCGCGCACCCTGCTGGGCGTGTTCGCGCTGGTCGCCGGCCTGCTGGTGATGAGCACCATGGTCGCGCACGGCAACGTGGCGGTGTGGACGGTGGTGTCGATCGGCCTGTTCAACTCGATCATGTTCCCGACCATCTTCACCCTGGGCATCGACAACATGGGCCCGCTCACCGGTCGCGCCTCGGGCCTGATGATCATGGGCATCGTGGGCGGTGCGCTGCTGCCGATCGCGCAGGGCGCGCTGGCCGACCAGATCGGCATCCAGCACGCGTTCGTGGTGCCGCTGCTTTGCTACGTCTACATCCTCTACTACGGCTTCAAGGGATCGCGCCTGGCATGAAAACCATTCTCTGTTTCGGCGAGGCGTTGATCGATTTCCACGCCCAGCCCGCCGCCGATGCGTCCTCGCCGCCGGCCTACCTGCCGCATGCCGGCGGCGCGCCGGCCAACGTGGCGGTGGCGGCGGCCAAGCTCGGCGCGCATGCCGCGTTTGCCGGCATGCTGGGCGCCGACGCGTTCGGCGACCTGCTGCTGCGCAGCCTGGCGGACGCCGGCGTGGACATGCGCTACGTGCGTCGCACCGATCAGGCCAACACCGCGCTGGCCTTCGTGTCGCTGGACGCGCACGGCGAGCGCAGCTTCAGCTTCTACCGGCCGCCGGCGGCCGACCTGCTGTTTCGCTCGGGCCATTTCGACGCGCAGGCTTTTGCCGAGGCGGGCGTGTTCCACGTGTGCTCCAACAGCCTCACCGAGCAGACCATCGCGGCGGTGACGCTGGAGGGCATGGCGCGCGCGCGCGACGCCGGCGCGCTGGTGAGCTTTGACATGAACCTGCGCCCGGCGCTGTGGCCGGCCGGCGAAAACGCCCTGCCACGGTTGTGGCGTGCGCTGGCGGCGGCCGACCTGGTCAAGCTGAGCGTGGAGGAGCTGGACGTGATGGCCGCCGACGCGGGCAGTCGCGAGGCGGTGTACCAGCGGCTGTGGCAGGGACATGCGCAGTGCCTGGTGGTGACCGATGGCGCGGCCGACATCCAGTGGTTGACGCCGTCGTGCGCGGGCCGGTTTCCGCCGCACGCGGTGCCGGCGGTGGACACCACCGGCGCGGGCGACGCGTTCGTGGGCGGCCTGCTCTACGGCCTGGCCGAACGCGGCGTGCGCGCCGACGCGCTGGCCGCGCTGATCGCCGATGACGACGCGCGCGAGGCGCTGCTGGGTTTCGCCGCCGCCTGCGGCGCATTGGCGGTGGGGCGTCGCGGCTCGTTCTCGGCCATGCCCGACAAGGGCGAGGTGGACCGCTTTCTCGCCGCGCACGCAAGCCAGGGCGCGCCCGCGACGGGTGCCCTCGCCGGGTAAACTGCGACGCAAGGAGGCGTCATGCCCAAGACCAAGCGTCGCAATTCCCAGACCATCACCATCCTCGACGTGGCCAGCCGCGCCGGCGTGTCGCCGATGACCGCCTCGCGGGTGATGAACAACAACCCGCGCGTGGGCGAGGCGATGCGCGAGCGCGTGCTGGCCGCCGCCAAGGAGCTGAATTACCGGCCCAACCTGGCCGGCCGTTCGCTGCGCTCGTCCACCGCCGCGCGCATCGGCCTGCTCTACAGCAACCCCAGCGCGGCCTACCTCAACCAGTTGATGATCGGCGTGCTGGAGGAGGGCAGCCTCAGCGGCGCGCAGATCCTGGTGGAGAAATGCGCCGGCATCCGCAGCCAGCGCGCGGCGGTGCAGCGCCTGCTGGACACCGGCGTGGACGGCGTGATCCTGCCGCCGCCGCTGTGCGACTCGCGCCAGACCAAGCGCGAGCTGGACCTGGCCAACATCACCGTGGTGGCGGTGGCCACCGGCGCGCCGATCCAGGGCGTCAGCTCGGTGCGCATCGACGACTACCAGGGCGCCTGCGCCATGACCCGGCACCTGCTGGACCTGGGCCATACCGCCATCGCGCTGATCAAGGGCGACCCCAGCCACACGCCGGCAGTACTGCGTGCGCAGGGCTTTGTGGACACCATGGCCGCTGCCGGCATCACCGTGCCGGCCGAGCACATCGTGCCCGGCCTGTTCACCTACCGCTCCGGCCTGGCCGCCGCCAGCGCGCTGCTCAAGCTGAAAAACCGGCCCACGGCCATCCTTTCCAGCAATGACGACATGGCCGCCGCCGTGGTGGCGGTGGCGCACGGCATGGGCCTGCGCGTGCCCGGCGACCTTTCGGTCACCGGCTTCGACGACACGCCCGTGGCCACCACCATCTGGCCCACGCTCACCACCATCCACCAGCCGGTGACGGCGATGGGGCGCACCGCCGTGCGCCTGATGCTGGAGGAAATCCGCCGCAAGCGCGGCGGCAAGGGCAGCGCGGACAACCACCAGGTGATGAAGTACGCGCTGGTCAAGCGCGAGTCGTCCGCGCCGCCGCCGCGCGGCTGAGCCGGCGCGTCGCGCCGGCGGCCGGCGTCAGAACGTCACGATCTCCACCCAGTTGGCGTCGCCGCCCACCGGATAGCGGCCCTTGCGCGTCAGCGCGCCGGTGGCCGGGTCGATGGCGAACACCGAGATCCGGTCCGACTTCTCGCCCGAGCAGATCAGGTACTTGCCGTCGGCGGTGATGGCAAAGCCGCGCGGCTGCTTCTCGGTCGGGTAGGTGCCCACCAGCTTCAGCGCGCCGGTGGCCTTGTCCACCTTCAGCGCGCTCAGCACGCTGCTGGTGCGCTCGGAGGTGTAGACGAAGTTGCCGTCGGGCGTGACGTGGATGTCAGCCGACCAGATGTCGTTGCTGGTGTCCTGGTGCGGCCGCTGCGCCGGCGTGGGGTTGCGCACGAAGCGCGGCGCGCCCGGCACCAGCGTGGTGTCGGCGGGCAGGGCGCTGGTGATGGCCTGCTGCGTCAGGCGGCCGCTGGCCGCGTCGAGCGTGTAAGTGATGACCTTGTCCTGCAGCTCGTCCAGCACGTACACGTGGCGGTCGTCGGGCGAGAACGCGATATGGCGCGGCCCCAGCCCCGCCGGCACCGACAGCGACGGCGGATCGTTCGGCGTGACCGTGCCGCTGGCCGCGTCGAAGCGGTACTGGAACACCTTGGCCCCGCCCAGCGTCTGCGCGAACAGGTAGCGGTTGCTGTTGTCGATGTGCACCGAGTGCGCGTTGCGGTCGGTGGTGAGCGTCTGCGTCGGCGCCGAGGCCGGCACGCCGTCGTGGATCGGCGTGACGGTGACCACGTCGTCGTCATACGAGGAGGCGAACAGGTAGTTGCCGCCGTGGTCCAGCGAGAGGTACGCCATCGGGTGGCCGCTCGGCGTCTCGGCCAGCTTGTCGAGCTTGCCGGTGGCCGGGTCGATCGCGAAGGTCTGCACCGCGTGGGTGGGCTTGTCCACCGATGCGTACAGGCGCTTGTGTGCCGCGCTGGCCGCCAGCGACATCACGTTGCCGCCGGCGGTCACGGTCGCGTCGGGCGTCAGCACGCCGGTGTCCTCGGCCAGGGTGAAGGTGGAGAGGGTGCCGTCATCGGCATTGGACACATACACGTACGTGGTGGCATGCAGCGCCGGCAGGCCAAGTGCCAGCGCCAGCGCCGCGCCTTGCAGCAGGGTCGTGCGGATGATCGGTGTCATGGGCATCGTCTCCAGGGATGGACAGACTCGGAAAAGGCTTGGCATCCAAGCCAGCTTGCGAGAGTAACCCAGGCGGCCGATGCTGCGTGCCGCCGGGCCGTCCGTGCGGGACGGCGGGTTTCGTCCGATAATGGACGTCCGGCTGCCGCCGGCGTCCGCAGCGCCATGCTGCCTGTCACGCCCGTGGCCCCTGACTCCCGCACGTCATGACGGATGGTGAAACCGTGCTCCTGATGATCGACAACTACGACAGCTTCACCTACAACCTCGTGCAGTACCTGGGCGAGCTGGGGCAGGTGGTGAAGGTGGTGCGCAACGACGCGGTGGACCTGGCGGGTATCCGCGCGCTGCGGCCCGACCACATCATGATCTCGCCGGGGCCGGGCACGCCGGACGACGCGGGCGTGACGCTGGAGCTGCTGCGCGGGCTGGCCGGCGAGATTCCGGTGTTCGGCGTGTGCCTGGGGCACCAGGCCATCGGGCAGGCGTTTGGCGGCAAGGTGATCCGCGCCAAGGCGATCATGCATGGCAAGGTGTCGCCGGTGCGCCATCGCGGCCAGGGCGTGTTTGCCGGCCTGCCCGATCCGTTCGAGGCCACGCGCTACCACTCGCTGGTGGTGGAGCAGTCGTCGCTGCCCGATTGCCTCGACGTCACCGCGTGGACGGAGAACGCCGACGGTTCCATCGACGAGATCATGGGCCTGCGCCACAAGACGCTGCCGATCGAGGGCGTGCAGTTTCACCCCGAGTCCATCCTCACCCAGCACGGCCACGATCTGCTGCGCAATTTCCTGGGCCTTCCACTGAAGATGGCGGCATGAGCATGGCGGGCCAGGACATGACGATCACCCCGCGCGAGGCGCTGCAACGCACGATCGAGCATCGCGAGATCTTCCACGACGAGATGATCTCGCTGATGCACCAGATCATGCGCGGCGAGGTGAGCCCGCTGATGACCGCCGCGATCATCACCGGCTTGCGGGTCAAGAAGGAGACCATCGGCGAGATCACCGGCGCGGCGCGCGTAATGCGCGAGCTGTCGCTGAAGGTGCCGCTGCCGGCCGGCGAGGACAACCGCCATCTGCTCGACATCGTGGGCACCGGCGGTGACGGCGCCTCCAGCTTCAACATCTCCACCGCCTCGATGTTCGTGGCCGCGGCCGCCGGCGCGCGCGTGGCCAAGCACGGCGGGCGCAGCGTGTCGTCCAGCTCCGGCAGCGCCGACGTGCTGGAGGCGCTGGGCGCGTCGATCGACCTGCCGCCGGTGCAGGTGGCGCGCTGCATGGCCGAGACGGGTATCGGCTTCATGTTCGCGCCCAACCATCACCCGGCCATGAAGGTGGTGGCGCCGGTGCGGCGCGAGATGGGCGTGCGCACGCTGTTCAACATCCTCGGCCCGCTGACCAACCCGGCCGGTGCGCCCAACATCCTGATGGGCGTGTTCCACCCCGACCTGGTGGGCATCCAGATCCGCGTGCTGCAGGCGCTCGGCGCGCAGCAGGCGCTGGTGGTATGGGGCCGCGACGGCATGGACGAGATCTCGCTGGGCGCGGCCACGCTGGTGGGCGAGCTGCGCAACGGCGTGGTGCGCGAGTACGAGGTGGAGCCGGAGGATTTCGGCCTGGCGATGGCGTCCAGCCGCAACCTCAAGGTGGCCAACGCGCAAGAGTCGATGGCGATGCTGCTGCAGGCGCTGAAGGGCGAGCCCGGCGTGCCGCACGACATCGTCTGCCTCAATGCGGGCGCGGCGCTGTACGCGGCCGGCGTGGTCGACAGCATCGGCGACGGCATCGAGCGCGCGCGCGAGGCAATTGCCAGCGGTGCGGCGCGTGCGAAAATGGATGCCTTCATCGCCACCACCCGGCACCTCGCCGGCATGCCGTAAGCGGCGTCATTCGATACGCGGGAATGCCATGACCGACATCCTCAACCGCATCCTTGCCCGCAAGCGCGAGGAAATCGCCGAGCGCAGCGCGCAGTTGCCGATGGACGAGCTGGCCGCGCGCATCGCCGACCTGCCGCCCACGCGCGGTTTCGCCGCCGCGCTGGAGGCCAAGATCGACGCCGGCCTGCCGGCGGTGATCGCCGAGGTGAAAAAGGCCAGCCCCAGCAAGGGCGTGATCCGCCCCCAGTTCGACCCGGCCGCGATCGCGCGCAGCTACGCCAAGGGCGGCGCGGCGTGCCTGTCGGTGCTTACCGACAAGGATTTCTTCCACGGCAGCGAGGACTTCCTGCGTCAGGCGCGCGACGCCTGCGAGCTGCCGGTGCTGCGCAAGGATTTCGTGATCGATCCGTACCAGGTGTACGAGGCGCGCGTGATCGGCGCCGACTGCATCTTGTTGATCGTGGCCGCGCTCAGCGACGCCGCGCTGCTGGAGTTGTCGTTGCTGGCGGCCGAGCTGGACCTGGACGTGCTGTGCGAGGTGCATGACGCCGAGGAGCTGGAGCGCGCGCTGGCCCTGCCGGTACCGCTGGTGGGCGTCAACAACCGCAACCTGCGCACCTTCGAGACGTCGCTGGACACCTCGCTGGAACTGCAGGAGCTGATGGAATATGACCGCATCCTGGTGACCGAGTCGGGCATCCGCACTGCCGAGGATGTGGCGATGCTGCGCGAGGCGGGCATCAACGCGTTCCTGGTCGGCGAGGCGTTCATGCGCGCCGAGGACCCGGGGCACGAACTGCAGCGGCTGTTCGCCAGCGCCTGACCGATGGATACCGAGGTTCTCCCATCGCCACCACCGGTGGCGGATGCCGACGCGCCCGCCCCGCGCGTGGTGCTGTTCGATTTCGACGGCGTGCTGGTGCACGGCGACACGTTTCACCTGTTCATGCGCGATCGCTATGCGCGCGCGCCGTGGCGCAAGGCGCTGGTGGTGCTGGTGCTGCCGTGGTTGCTGCTGCGCCTGGTGTGCTCGTGGCGGCTGGCGATGCGTTCGCTGGTGCACATCGGCCTGTGCGGGCTGGATGCGCCCGGCTACCGCGAGGCGGCCACGCGTTTCGCCGCCACCCTGGCGCGGCGGCCGCGCCAGTTCTGCCGCGACGGCATCCGCGCGTTGCGCCTGCACCAGGCCGATGGCGACCGCGTGCTGGTGGTGACCGGTTGCGAGGAGACGCTGGCGCGCGCCGTGCTGGACGAGCTGGGCCTGGGCGGGCTGGACGTGGTGGCCTCGGCATTGCGCCCCGGCTGGTCGGGCATGCGGGTGGCGCGCCACAACGTGGGCAAGCGCAAGGTGGAGGCGCTGGCCGCGCGGGGCATCACGGCGGGCGCGATGGCCTACAGCGATTCGAGCCAGGACATCCCCATGCTGAAGCTGGCCGGCGCGCCGGTGCTGGTGAACGCCACGCCGGCGGTGTGCAAGCGGGTGGAACGCGCCCTGGGCCGCAGCGTGGCCCGGGTGGCCTGGTACTGAGATACCCGTTCCGCCATGGCAGGCGGCAGCCGCTCGCGGGTGGTGCTGTCGAGGCCGGTATCTGCAAAAGCAAAAGCGAACCCCTCCCCGGCCCTCCCCTGCAAGCAGGGGAGGGAGCAAAGCTCTGCTCCTCCCCCTGCTTGGCAGGGGGAGGTTGGGAGGGGGTGGCTTGGGTGAAGCGCGAAGGTCGAGCTCGCCTGCGAGCGGGCTCCTGCAGGGCGGGTGGATCAGCGGGTGCCGCGTACCACGATGGTCTTGCCCGACACCTCGATCATGCCCTGTTCCTCCAACTGCTTGAGCACGCGCCCGACCATCTCGCGCGAGCAGCCCACGATGCGGCTCATCTCCTGGCGCGAGATGCGGATCTGCGTGCCGTCGGGGTGGGTCATCGCGTCCGGCTCCTGGCACAGGTCCAGCAGGGTGCGGGAGATGCGGTTGTGCACGTCCATGAAGGCCATGCGGCTGACCTGGCGCGAGGTGCGCAGCAACCGGTGGGTGAGCTGCGCGCCGATCGCGCAGAGGATCTTGGGGCACTCCTCGCGCAGCGGGCCTTCCATCAGCTGGAACAGCCGCTCGTAGCTCACCTCGGCCATTTCGCACGGCGTGCGCGTGCGCACCACCGACTCGCGTTGCGCCTGGGCCACGAACAGGCCCATCTCGCCGATGAACTGGCCGCGGTTGATGTAGGCCAGGATCAGCTCGCGGCCCTGCTCGTCCTCGGTGCAGACGGCCAGTGAGCCTTCCACCACGTAATACAAGGTGTTGGCCGGATCGCCCGGGCGGATGATGGCGGTCTTGCCCGGGTAGCGGCGCCGATGGCACAGCCCCAGGAAACGCTCCATCGAGGCGGGGTCGGGGGCAAAACCCGCGGGCGCCTGCGAGCTCTCGAAAGCTTGCTGAAGCTGGTATTTGAGTTGCGCCACGTCAGTTTCCCCTATGCGGTTCCCGTCTGTGCGGGGTCATTTCCTGCAGCGCGGCATTATGACAAACCTGCCCGGCCTGCCGCAGGTTCTGTTTTACCGCCTTTTGCCTCATACTTCGCGGTCTTTCGGCGGGCCGGAGCCTTTCATCCACCGGTCACGAGATCAAGGCAGCCTTGGCGCCTTGCGCTTTACTACGTTCCAGCGGGGACCCTTGTCGCTAACCCGCCTCTACAGCGGACCGAGCCGTTCGGTCATGGAGAGCCGCCCCGTGGTCAAACCACTTCCCCGTCTGCGCCTGCAGGGTTTCAACAACCTGACCAAGGCGCTGAGCTTCAACATCTACGACATCTGCTATGCGGTGTCGGAGGATCAGCGTCGCCGCTACATCGAGTACATCGACGAGCAGTACGACGCCGACCGGCTCACCCAGATCCTCACCGACGTGGCCGAGATCATCGGCGCCAACATCCTCAACGTGGCCCGCCAGGACTACGACCCGCAGGGTGCCTCGGTGACCATCCTCATTTCCGAGGAGCCGGTGGTGGAGAAGCTGGGCCGCGACTCGATCGCCGGCGCGGTGGTGGCGCACATGGACAAGAGCCACATCACCGTCCATACCTATCCGGAAACGCATCCGCACAACGGCATCGCCACCTTCCGTGCCGACATCGACGTGGCCACCTGCGGCGTGATCTCGCCGCTGAAGGCGCTCAACTACCTGATCGACAGCTTCGAGTCGGACATCGTGGTGTGCGACTACCGCGTGCGCGGCTTCACCCGCGACGTGAAGGGCAAGAAGCACTTCATCGACCACAAGATCAACTCGGTGCAGGACTACCTGGCCAAGCACATCCGCCAGAAGTACGAGATGTTCGACGTCAACGTGTACCAGGAAAACATGTTCCACACGAAGATGCACATCAAGGACTTCGACCTGGACACCTACCTGTTCGAGTCGCACGCCGACGATCTCTCGTTCAAGGAGCGCCAGCGCATCGAGTCGCTGGTGAGCCGCGAGATCGAGGAGCTGTTCCACGGCCGCAACCTGATGTGATTGGCCTGATGTGATCGGCCTGATGTGATCGACGGCGGCACGCCGCCTGTCGCGCCTCGCTCCGCCCGATGCGGTGCGGGGCGTTTTTTTGATGGGCGAGGGGCAAGGATTCCGCCTTCATCCCGCGCTGCCCGTTTCTCGTCCCTAGATCCGGTACGCCACCGTCTTCATCACCATCGAGCTGGCGTGCATCAGTGACGGCAGCGGAAAGGGCAGGTCGATGCCGCCGCGCGCGTGCGCGGCCTGTGCGTGGCGCACCTCGTCGGCCTGCATCTGCGTGAGCACCGCGCGCGAGCGCGCATCCTGGGAGGGCAGTTTTTCCAGGTGCTCGGCCAGGTGCGCCTCCACCTGGCGTTCGGTTTCCACCACGAAACCCAGGCTGACCGGGTCGCCGGCCAGCGCGGCCAGCGCGCCGATGGCGCAGCTGCCGGCATACCACAGCGGATTGAGCAGGCTGGGGCGGCTGTCCAGCTCGCGCAGGCGTTCGGCGCACCAGGCCAGGTGATCGGTTTCCTCGGCGGCTGCGTGCAGCAGGTGCGCGCGGTTGTCCGCGTCGCGCGCCAGGGCGGCCTGGCCCAGGTACAGCGCCTGGGCGCAGACCTCGCCCGTGTGGTTGATGCGCATGAGCCCGGCGGCGTGGCGGCGTTCGGCATCGTCCATGGCCGGGTCGGCAAGTTCGCCGGCCGGCGACGGCCGCTGCGCCGGCGGCTGGCCGGCGATCGCCTCCAGCGCGCGTTCGCAGTGGCCGAGCAGGCGATCGAGGGGACTGAAGGTGCGCACGTTCATGGCTTGGGTGTTTCCGTGGGAGCGGTGTCCAGTTGCCGGGCCAGCAGGGTCAGTGGATGCCATGTCGTCCATGGCGCGTCGTCCGCCGCGGCCAGGTGCAGGCGGCAGCCGATATTGGACGACAGCAGGGCTTGTGGTTCCAGCGCGGCCACCTGCTGCAGGGTTTCATCGCGCAGGCGCGCGGCGCGTTCGGGGTACTCCAGCATGTGGCTGCCGGCGCCGCCGCAGCAGTACGGCGGTCGCGGCAGCGGTTGCACGTCCAGCTGCGGGATGCGCCGCAACAGGTCGAGCATGGCCGCCTCGCTGCGTGCCACGTTGACCTGGCTGCACGGCTGGTGCACCGCCACGCGTCGTGCCAGCGGCCGAAAGCGCAGTGTGTCGGCGCGTTCGGCCAGCAGCGCAAACGGGTCGCTCACGGCCACGCCGGGCAGGGCGCGACGCAAGCTGCCCAGGCAGCCCGGCGTCACCGACACCAATGCCGGCGAGCCGGCGGCTTGCCACGCCTCGCGCACGCGTCGCGCCGCCTGCTCGGCGGCATCCGCCTCGCCGGCGTGCAGGTCCATCGCGCCACAGCAGAACGCCGGCAGCACGCTCACCCGGAAACCGGCCGCGCGCAGCAGGGTCAGTGCCGCGTGCTGCGCCGCCGCGTCGTCCACGCTGCCCACGCAGCCGGGAAACAGCGCCAGCGTGGCGTGCGGGTCGGGCGTCGGTGTCACCGGCGTGTCGACGGAAGTTTTGGGCAGGGCGAGCAGCGCCGCGCGGGTGGATGATCCGGCCGGCAGGCGACGGGCCAGCGGGCGGGCCCAGCGATGCAGTGCCAGGGCATGGCCGATCCGCCGCAGCGCGCGCATCCAGCCCGGATGCCGGATCAGCCTGAGCAACGCGCGGGGCCGTCGCGGCGACGGGCCGATCAGGGCGCGGGTACCAACCAGCAGCTCGTCGTATTGCACATGCGCGGGGCAGGCCTTTTCGCAGTCGAGACAGCCCAGGCAGTGATCCAGGTGCTGGCGCAACGCCTCGGTGGGCGCGACCTCGCCACGGGCCAGGGCGGCGGCGATGGCGATGCGTCCGCGCGGGGATTCGGCCTCGTTGCGGTCCTGCAGATAGGTGGGACAGACCGGCAGGCACAACCCGCACTGCACGCATTGGTCGGCCAGTTCCACGATGCGCCCGGCCGAGGCGCGTACAGGGTACTTTTCAAGCGGCATGCCGATCATGCTATCATTGCCAGCTCACAGTCCGCCGGTCGGTGGACTTGCGCCATGGGTGACGGCTCCGCTATCATCTCGCGCCTTTGATCCAACCGATGATGCGTACCGCCGCCCCTGGCGGCATACCGGGTATTTGAAATGAAAACGTTTAGCGCCAATGCAGACAACGTCAAGCGCGACTGGTTCGTGGTCGATGCCGCGGGCAAGACGCTCGGTCGCTTGTCGACTGAAATCGCTCGTCGTCTGCGCGGCAAGCACAAGCCGGAATACACCCCGCACTGCGACACCGGCGATTATATCGTGGTGATCAACGCGCAGAAGGTGCACGTGACCGGCGCCAAGCTGGACGACAAGATGTACCACCGCTTCACCGGCTACGTCGGCAACCTCAAGACCACCAGTCTGAAGGATCTGCTGGCCACCCACCCGGAGCGCGCCATCGAGATCGCCGTCAAGGGCATGCTGCCGAAGAACCCGCTGGGCCGCGAGATGTACCGCAAGCTCAAGGTCTATGGTGGTGCCGAGCACCCGCACACCGCGCAGCAGCCGCAGGCGCTGGAAATTTAAGGAACCGACATGGCAATCCAGCAGAATTACGGCACCGGCCGCCGCAAGACCTCCGCCGCCCGCGTGTTCCTGCGCAAGGGCACCGGCGCGATCGAAGTCAACGGCAAGTCGCTTGAGCAGTTCTTTGGTCGCGAGACCTCGCGCATGATCGTGCGTCAGCCGCTTGAGCTGACCGAGAGCGCCGAGAAGTTCGACATCAAGGTCACCGTCGCCGGCGGCGGCATCACCGGCCAGGCCGGCGCCATCCGCCTGGGCATCGCCCGCGCGCTGATCGAGTACGACGAAAGCCTGAAGTCGCCGCTGCGCAAGGCCGGTTTCGTGACCCGCGACGCCCGTGAGGTGGAGCGCAAGAAGGTCGGTCTGCACAAGGCACGTCGCGCCACGCAGTTCTCCAAGCGCTAACGCGCGCGGATTACGGTACGCTGCAGCAAGGTCAGAGCGCAGCGCACCGCCAGTTTTTGGGAGATCGTCTAATGGTAGGACAACAGACTCTGACTCTGTTTATCTAGGTTCGAATCCTAGTCTCCCAGCCAAACGCAAAAGACCCGCCCTCGTGGCGGGTTTTTTGTTTTCCGGAGATGGCCTTGGCGGTGGTTGCCGGCGTCGCGCGGGGTGCGGTATCGCGGTTTTTTTGATCGCGACGCCGCCAACCCGTAAAATCGACTCCTTTTCGCCGGCGAAAACCATCGATGAATCCATCCTCCGACAAGGCACCTGGCCAGGCTGACGTACGCACGGTGGGCAGTACCGACGCGTTGCCGGTGGCGCCGGCGCTGGGCTTGTCGCTGGATGCGGCGCGAATGCCGCGCAAATCCACCCTGGTCACACACCGCATCCTGCTGATCTGCGTGCTGGCCGTGGCGCTGGGTGCGGTGGCCGCCTGGGCGGCGCAGCTGCTGATGTTCATGATCAACCTGATCACCGACCTGGCGTTCTACGGCCGCGTGTCCGACGTGATCGGCCCGACCGCGCGCCAGGGCGCCTTCGTGCTGTCGCCGGAGGGGCATCACCTGGGTGCGTGGGTGATCCTGGTGCCGGCCATCGGCGGCCTGCTGGCAGGCGTGATGGCGCGCTGGGGCTCGCGGGCGATCCAGGGCCACGGCATTCCCGAGGCGATGGAGCAGATCCTCACCAACGAGTCCAACATCCCCGCGCGCATGACCTGGCTCAAGCCGGTGTCGTCGGCGTTCGCCATCGGCACGGGCGGGCCGTTTGGCGCGGAGGGCCCGATCATCTCCACCGGCGGCGCGCTGGGTTCGCTGCTGGGCCAGTTGCTGCACGTGACGGCGAACGAGCGCAAAGTGCTGCTGGCCGCCGGTGCGGCGGCGGGCATGGCGGCGGTGTTTGGCGCGCCGGTGTCGTCGCTGGTGCTGGCGGTGGAGCTGCTGTTGTTCGAGCTGCGCCCGCGCTCGTTGATCCCCGTGGCGCTGGCCACGGTGACCTCGGTGGGCATCCGCTATGCCACCTACGGCGCCGCGCCCGTGTTTCCCATGCCCAGCGTGGTCGAGCCGGCCGGGCTGGCGCTGGTCGGCTTTGTGCTGGTGGGCGCGGTGGTGGGTCTGGCGTCGGTGTGGGTGACCAAGGCCGTGTACGGCGTGGAGGACCTGTTCGCCAAGCTGCCCATCCACTGGATGTGGTGGCCGGCCATCGGCGCGCTGGTGGCCGGTTTCATCGGCTGGGTGGAGCCGCGCACGCTGGGCGTGGGCTACGGCAACATCGACGCGCTGGTGGAAGGGCGCTTCGGCCTCACCGTGTTGTTGACGTTCGGCACGCTGAAATTCATCTCGTGGGTGGTGGCGCTGGGCAGCGGTACCTCGGGCGGCACGCTGGCGCCGATGTTCATGATCGGCGGCTCGCTCGGCGCGCTGGTGGGCATGGGCATCAACCAGCTGGTGCCGTCGGCCGAGGTGAACCTGGGCATGGCCGCGCTGGTGGGCATGGCATCGATCTTTGCCGGCGCATCGCGCGCGCTGCTGACGGCGGTGGTGTTTGCGTTTGAGACCACGCGCCAGCCCGCCGCGTTGCTGCCGCTCCTGGGCGGCTGCACGGCGGCCTACCTGATCTCGGCGGTGATGATGCGCAACACCATCATGACCGAGAAGATCGCCCGCCGTGGCGTGCGCGTGCCGTCGGAGTACGCGGCCGACTACCTCGACCAGGTGACGGTGGGCACCGCCTGCGCCCGCGACGTGTTCTCGTTGCGTGCCGACCAGACCCTGGCCGAGGTGCGCCGCTGGTTGAGCGAGGGCGCGCCCGAGGCGCAGCACCAGGGCTTTCCGGTGGTGGATGCCGAGGGCAAGGTATGCGGCGTGCTCACCCGTCGCTCGCTGCTCGATCCGCAGTGGCACTACACGTTGACCGTGGGCGAGCTGATCACGCGTCCGCCGGTGATGGTCAAGGAGAGCCACTCCCTGCGCGAGGCGGCCGACCACATGGTGGCCGAGCAGGTGGGCCGGCTGATCGTGGTGAGCCAGGCCGCGCCGCATCGGCTGGTGGGCATTCTCACCCGTGGCGACATCCTGTCGGCGCATGCGCGGCGCCTGCGCGAGGCGCGCTTCAAGGGGCGGCACATCAAGCTGGGCAAGCCGCGCCGCCCGCAGGCACAGGGCTGAGGCGGCGCCAGGTCGGCGGGCCGCCGGCTGGCTACAGCTCGCGGTCGCCCACCAGCACCACGTCGGCGGGCCGCTGCGCAAACAGGCCCACCGTCACCACGCCGGGAATCTGGTTGAGCTTGCTTTCCAAGCCGACCGGATCGGCAATGCGCCAGCCGTGCACGTCAATGATCCAGTTGCCGTTGTCGGTGACCACGCCGTCGCGCCATACCGGGTGGCCGTCGAGCTTGGCGATCTGGCGACCGACCAGGCTGCGCGCCATCGGAATCACCTCGATCGGCAGCGGAAACCGGCCCAGCAGATCCACCTGCTTGCTGGAATCGATGATGCACACGAACTTGTCCGCCGCCGATGCCACGATCTTCTCGCGCGTCAGCGCCGCGCCGCCGCCCTTGATCAGGCGCTTGTGCGGGTCGCACTCGTCGGCGCCGTCCACATACAGCGACAGCGGCCCGGCCGCGTTGAGGTCGATCACCGGAATGCCCAGCTTTTTCAGGTGCGCGGTGGATTGCTCCGAGCTGGACACCGCGCCCTGGATGCGATGGCGCAAGTCGGCCAGCGCCTCGATGAAAAACGCCACGGTGGAACCGGTGCCCACGCCCACGATGGCGCCGTCCTCCACGTAGCGGATGGCGGCTTCGCCGGCCTGGCGTTTCTCGTTGACGTTGCTCATGGCTCCCCCGGGGCAGAAAGGACGCCATGATCGTCCATTTGACCGCCGATGGCACGGGTGGCGCGCTAAAGATGGCGGCAGCGGCGTCGATGAGCTTGGACGGCGCCCCGCAGATCGAGCCCATGACGTCCATCGCTTCCGTACGCCCGTCCCCCGTTTCCAGCGACGATGTGCGTTCGCGCATCACGGCCGCGCGTGCCTCCGACGCGAAGGTGGAGGCAAAGGCCGGGGCGTCCCTGGCGCAGGCGGTGGAAGGTGTCCGCGTGACGCTGGACGGGCGCGGCGCCACCGAGGACAACGCCACCTACGCGCACCTGGCGATCTGGACCGTACCGGCGCTCGACCTGCAAGCGCGCGACAAGGCGTGGCATCAGGCCGGCCAGGCCATCGGTGCGGCCAGCGACGCGATGAAAACGGTCTACGGCCAGCTCAAGAGCGGCCTGCCGCCGGCGCTGGCGAAGCTCGATTTCGGTTTCTCGGTGACCGACAACGGCAGCCTGGTCGCCACCGGCGTCAGCGGCGCGGCAAGGGATCAGCTCACCGCGCGGCTGAACCAGTCCGACGACCTCAAGCGCCTGGCCACCGCCTACGCGCAAGGCATCATGGATTTCGTGCATGCCGATTCGGCCGCCGGCTTCGGCCGCTACAAGCTGGATTTCAGCACCTTCCAGGACACCATCGACATCGGCAAGGCCATCGACGAGCAGCTCGCCGGCCGCGTCATCGACGGCAAGCTGCACGCATGGATGTACCAGCTCACCTCGCGCGGCACGATCGACCAGGCCAAGGTGGATGCGCTGACGCCGGTGCGGCTGTCCTAGTCGTGCAGATCCGGTTGGCGGCTGGACGCCGCGTGCCGCCCGCGCCAACGCATCGCGGTTGAAGCTCCCTCAGGTGCGGGATTTTCGCGTGATGGCAGGAGCGCACCTTGTGCGCGATGGGCGTGGCGAAAAGCATCGCGCACAAGGTGCGCTCCTACAGGTCTGCGGCGATTTTCAGCCGCGACGGCGCCATGCCACGGCCGGCGTGCCGGCCAGGCTCCCCTATTCCAACGCGAGGATATGCTCCCAGTGCGCCGCCTCCACCGGCTGCACCGACAGCCGGCTGCCTTTGCGCAGCAGCACCATGCCGTCCAGCGCGGGGTCGGCCTGCAGCTCCTTGAGGCTGATGGTGCGCTTGAGCTTTTTCACGAACTTCACGTCCACCAGCATCCAGCGCGGGTTGGCGCGCGAGCTGGCCGGGTCGAAGTACTTGCTGTCGGGATCGAACTGGCTGGGGTCGGGGTAGGCGTCGGTGGCCACTTCGGCGATGCCCACGATGCCGGGCACGGCGCAGTTGGAGTGGTAGAAAAACACCTTGTCGCCCACGCGCATGCCGTCGCGCATGAAGTTGCGCGCCTGGTAGTTGCGCACGCCGTCCCAGGGCTCGCGCTTCTTGCGCTTGAGGTCGTCGATGGAGAACGCGTCCGGTTCGGACTTCATCAGCCAGTGGTTCATGCGGCGGCCTGTGGGTTGCAGTCGATCAGTTCGCGGTCGGTGGCGATGAAATCCAGCGCCACGTCCCAGGGCTCGGCGTCGATCGCGTCCAGCTCCTGGAACGCGTAGCCGATGCCTACCAGCAGCGGCTCGGTGGGGCGCGCCTGCTCCTTGAGAAAGGCGAAGCTGCGGTCGTAGTAGCCGCCGCCGTAGCCGAGCCGGTGGCCGCGACGGTCAAAGGCCAGCAGCGGCACCAGCACCAGGTCGAGCTGGAACGGCGCGAACCATGCGCCGGACGCCACCGGCTCGGGGATGCCGTGGCGGTTGGGCTCCACCGCGTCGCCGGATTGCCACGGTGCAAACCGCAGCTGCCGCTCGGGGCCGATCTGCGGCAGCAGAAATTGCTGGCCGCGCGCGGCCAGCGGCGGAATCACCAGGTTCAGCGGCAGCTCGCCGTTGCTGGCCCAGTAGCCGGCCACGCGGGCGTCGGTGAAGTACTCGGGCAATTGTTCGAGGCTGCGGCGCAGGCCCTGCGCGGCGACGATGCGCTGCTGCGGCGTGAGCGCGCGGCGCTGGTCGGCCAGGCGCTGGCGAAGTTCGCGGCGTTGGGTGGGGGCGTCCACGAGTCGCGCGTCTCCGGCGGGAGAAAAAATGACGCCCTGTCCGTGGGGACGAACAGGGCGGGGAATGAGGTGGCGTCAACCGCGATGCCGCTGCCCACCAAACGACCTTGATCCACGAGGATCAGGTGGGAGGGCTACATGGCCTCAAGGCTTTCCGCGCGCGGCGGACATGCACAACAGCCGATGTGGAGCCGACCCGGGGCCGTATTTAGGAACAAGGCAAATGTAAGAGTGTGCTGGCGCACATCACAGTAAACGCCGGCGCCCATTCTAGGGGCGCGGCCGGGATAAACCAAGGGAGCGACGGCACTTGCCGCCGGGTTCAGCGCTTGACCAGGTTGTCCTCGAACGCGGCGTCCAACCGCTGCCGCAGTGCGGCCAGGCCGTCGCTGAGGCGCTGCTCCTGTGTCTCGTGCTGCTTGCGCAGCGCCACCAGCTCGTGGGTCATGCTGATGGCGGCCAGCACCGCCAGCCGCTCGAAGCTGGGCGCGCGGGCGTTGGCGCGCAGCTCGCGCATCTTGCGGTCGAGAAAGCCGGCCGCCTCCAGCAGGCCCTCGCGCTCTTCCGGCGCGCAGGCGATCAGGAACTCGCGATCGATCAGGCGCAGCGCGACCGGATCACTGACGGGGGTGTTCATCAACCGTTGCTCTCGAGGGATTTCAGCCGCTGGATCATCGCCTCGACGCGGCTGCGGGCCAGCTCGTTGCGTGCCATCAACCCGGCCCGTTCGCCGTTCAACTGCTCCTGGCTGTGGCGCAGGCTGCGGTTTTCCTCGGTGAGACGGCGCACCGTCTCGACCAGGCGGTCGATCTGCTGGCCCAGTGAGGCCAATTCCTGCTGAACGGCATCAGGCGTAGTCATGCGCGAAACTATAGCAGTACGCCGCGCGAAATCAGCGGCCCGCCAACGCCGTCGCGGCGAGCGTGGCGCGCTGCACTAAACTGCCCGGCAATCTTTCGAGGAGTACCCCCATGGCAGACACCGAACCGGTCGGCCACGACCAGCTGGACGCGCTCATCGTGCGCCTGCAACTGGGCACCGACGCCAGCGAGCTGCACGGCTCGCTGAGCGGCTACCTGGCCGGCGGCGGCAGCTTGCGCGGCGGCTCGGTGCTGGAGGCGCTGCACCTGGACGCCGAGGCCGAGACGCCGCAGGCCGCCGACGCCGCGCTGCTGCGCCGGTTGGCGCGCGAGTGCGAGGCGGAGCTGGCCGATCCGGAGCTGGGCTTTGAGCCGCTGCTGCCGCCCGACGACCGCCCGTTGGCCGAGCGTGCCGACGCGCTGGTGGTGTGGTGTCGCGGTTTCCTGGGCGGCTTTGGCCTGGCCGGCGCCGCCGCGCACGCCGGCCTGTCCGACGAGGCCAAGGAGATCCTGCGCGACCTGGGCACCATCGCCGGCTCGTCGTTCGAGTTCCAGGATGCGGACGAGGACGAGGACGCGCTGATCGAGGTGCAGGAGTTTGTGCGCATGGGCGCGCTGTTGCTGCACACCGAATGCACCGCCAGCGACGATCCGGCCAGCGGCACCGTGCATTGACCCTGCCAGGCACACCGGGCCGCGACGGCCCGCTGGCGCTGTCGCCGGCCGAGTTCGCCGGCCGTCGCCGGCAGCTGATGGACATGGCCGGCAACGACGCCGTGCTGCTGCTGGCGGCCGCGCCCGAGCGCATGCGCAACGCCGACGCGGCGTGGCCGTACCGCCAGGATTCCGATTTCCACTACCTCACCGGCTGGCCCGAGCCCGCCGCCGTGCTGGCGCTGCTGCCGGGGCGGGGGCATGGCGAGGCGGTGATGTTTTGCCGCGAGCGCGATGCCACGCACGAGCGCTGGCACGGCCCGTCGGTGGGCACCGAACGGGCGGTGGCCGAGTTCGGCATGGACGATGCGTTTCCCATCGACGACATCGACGACATCCTGCCCGGCATGATCGAGGGGCGCGCACGCGTCTACTGCCATTTCGGGCGCGAGGCGGCGTTTGATGCGCAATTGCTGGGCTGGATGCGCCGCCTGCGCCAGTTGCGCGGCGGCGGCGTGGCACCCAAGGAGTTCATGGCGCTGGGCCACTTGCTGCACGACCTGCGCCTGTACAAGTCGCGCGGCGAGCTGAAGCTGATGCGCGCCGCTGCCGCGCTTGGCGTCGAGGCGCACCTGACGGCCTGGCGCGCGGCCCGCGTCGGCACCCATGAATACGAGGTGGAGGCCGAGTTGCTGCATGCGATCGGCCGCCGTGGCGCGGTGGCCTCGTTTGCGCCCACCGTGGCCGCCGGCGCCAATGCCTGCGTGCTGCACTACCGTGCCAACCGCGCCCGGCTGCGCGACGGCGACCTGCTGCTGATCGACGCCGGCGCCGAAATGGACGGCTATGCGTCGGACATCAGCCGCACGTTTCCCGTCAACGGCCGCTACAGCGCCGAGCAGCGCGCGCTGTACGAGGTGGTGCTGGCGGCGCAGCACGCCGCCATCGATACGGTGCGGCCGGGCCAGCCGTTTGGCGCGGCGCACACGGCGGCGGTGCGCGTGCTTGCCGAGGGGCTGTGCCAGCTCGGGTTGCTGAAGGGCGACGCGGCCAGCGCCGTGGCCGACGGCAGCTACCGGCGCTTTTTTCCCGCCAAGACCGGCCACTGGCTGGGGCTGGACGTGCACGACGTGGGCGACTACCGCGTGGGCGGCCACTCGCGCTTGCTGGAGCCGGGCATGGTGCTGACGGTGGAGCCGGGCCTGTACGTGCCGCCCGACGACCTCGGCGTGGCCGAGCGCTGGCGTGGCATCGGCATCCGCATCGAGGACGACGTGGCGGTCACCCGCGATGGCCACGAGATCCTCAGCACCGCCTTGCCCACCGCACCGGACGAGATCGAGGCGCTGCTGGCCATGCGCTGAGCCGGCGTCGTCGGCGGCAGGAGCGCGTTGTGCGCTCCTGCCCCTTTGCCTCAGAACCGCCAGTCGAGGTTGAGGCGTGCGGACTGGTCGCGCGCCTCTTTGCCGAACTGGCCCTGGTAGCTGGCATCCACCGAGACGCTGGGCGCCAGGGCGAAGCGGATGCCGAGGTTGGTGGCGGCCGCGTCGCGCCGTACCGGTACGCCGGCAATGGCGAAGCTGTCGCCACCGGCAAAGCGCATCGTGGTGGCGGGCGACACGTCGCCCCAGGCGTGCTGCCAGCCCAGGCTGGCATGCGCGCGCAGGCCGTGCTCGGGCGCACCAAGGTCGATGCTGGCGCGCAGGCCCAGCGTGCCGTAGCCGACCGAGCTGTCCTGGCCGGCCACGTGCAGCGCCGCCGGCGTGCCGTGCTCGTCGATGGCCGGGGTGTCCAGCCGCTGCACCGCCAGGTTCACGAACGGCGCCAGCGTGGCCTTGCCAAGCGTGAAGGGCACGCTGCCATCGACGTAGGCCTGCACGGTGTGCGCGCGGTACGCGCCGGTGGCGGTGCCCGCGAACGTGCCGAAATCCAGCGAGCGACGGGTGTCCACCTTCTGCCAGCCGTAGATCGCCGCGCCCTGCCACTGCATGCGCCCGGTTTGCGCGTCGCCGTACAGGCCCAGGTGCTGGTTGGTGACGTGTGCGGACGTGCCCTGCGTGTCGATGCGCATCGAGCTTTGGCCGGTGCCCATCACCGCGCCCAGCCGCGCCGTGTCGCCGGCCGACAGGTCCACGCCAAGCAGCAGGCCGCTGCCGTTGTGGTGCAGCGGCGAGGCGTTGCCGTCACTGTCGTGGCTGCCCCAGTGCCCCCAGGCTGCCGTCCAGGCGGTGATGCCGTGGGCGTCGGTGGCCGTGCGCGCGCGGCTGTCCTCGCCGGCGAGGTGCTGGTGCACGGCGTCGCGCACGTAGTGCTCGTCATCCATGATCGCCGTGCGGGCGGAGGCGTGCAGGTCGCCGGCCAGTTGGGTGAAGGCCTGCCGGGCGGCGGCCGCGTCCAGCATCAGCACCGCGTCGTGCACGGCGTTGCCCGCACCAAGCGCTTCGGTGGCGGTGGCGGCGGCGATCTGGTTGGGGGTTTGCCCGACCAGCGGAAACGCGACGGTGTTGCGCAGCAGCGACAGCGTCACCGCGTTCGGTGCGTAGGCCAGCGACGGATCAAGGAAGGCGAAGTTGCTGTCCAGCGTCGCGAACGTGCCGCTGACGCCGCCCTTCGCCGTGAGGATGGTGTACGTGCTGCCCGGCACCAGCGTGTCGGGTGCATCGGCCAGCGCCAGCGCCCCGCCGGCGAGGCTGGCCTTGCCGCCCACGGCCAGCACGTTGGCGTGTCCCTCCGCATCGATTTCCACCTGCAGCGTGCCGCTGGTGTCCTGCGTGTAGTCGCCGTCGACGGTCAAGGTACCCACCGAGCCGCCGGCCCACACCGTGCCGCCGTTGCTGACATTGCCGCCGATGCTGCCGTGGCCGCGCAAGGTGCCGTTCGCGCCCACCGTGACATCCCCACCCAGCCGGGCCGACGGCGTGGCTGCATCACCGACCAGCAGCGTGCCGGCCTGCACCGTGGTGGTGCCGGTGTAGGTGTTGGCGCCGGTCAGCACCAGGGTGCCCTCGTCGGCCTTGGTGAGGCCGTCGCTGCCGGCAAGGACGTTGGCGATGGTCGCTGTCATCGCCGCGCCCGCGCTGCTGCCGTCGCCCACGCGGATCACCGGGGCGTCGCCGTTGCTGCCCACCAGGGTGAGCGTGTCGCCGTCCAGGGTGTAGCCGTCCACCGCAAACTGCAGGCCGGTGGCGCTGACCGCGCCGCTGCTGTTGTCCACCGTTACCGTGCCTGCGGCGCCGCCAAACAGCGCGAAGGCCGGCTGCGGCGTCATCACGACGCCGGGCACGGTGCCTGCCGCGTCCGTCCAGTTGGTTGATGTCGTCGACCAGGTGCCGCTGCCGCCGCCCATCTGTGTGGCCGATGCCTGGCCGTTGGCGTTCCAGGCGTTCAGCGTCAGGCCGGTGATGTTGAGCAGGTTGATCTGCTTTTGGCCGAGGAGGTGTTGCAGCTGCATGGTCGCGCCGGCGGGCGTGGTGCCAAGTACCAGGCCGCCATGGGTTTCGGCCAGCGTGCCGCCCCAGGCAAACACGTTGTACAGGCCCGGCCCCATGCCGCCGGCGTCGCTGACGTGCAGCGTGGCGCCGTCCAGTTGCAGGTTGCCGCCCACGTGGATGCTGTCGCCGTAGCCGGCGGTGAGCATGTCCGGGCCAGGCGGGCCAAGCTCGACATCCAGCACACTGCCCTGCGCGGCGCTGAAATCGCCGTCGACGGTGAGCGTGCCGATGGAGTTGCCCGGCGCGAGATGGCCGCCGCTTTGCACGGTGACATCGCCGCCGATGCGGCCGTGGCCGCCCAGCGTGGCGTTGTTTTGCACGGTCACGTTGCCGCCCAGCGCCGCGCTGGTGCCGGCGGCGGTGCCCACCACCAGCGTGCCGGCCTGCACCGTGGTGCTGCCGGTGAAGCCGCTGCTGTCGCTGTCCAGTTGCAGGCGGCCGCTGCCGGCCTGCGCCAGCGCGCCGCTGCCGCTGATCGTGGCGCCGATGGCAACGTCGTCGCTGCGGTCAAACACCAGTGCGCCGTCGTCGATCACGTCGCCCATGCCCAGCGAGCCGGCGACGCCGCCATTGCCCACCTGCAAGGTGCCGCCACGGATCGTGGTGGTGCCGATGTAGGTGTTGTCGGCGGTGAGGAGGGTGGTGCCGGCCAGCTGTTGCACCGTGCCGGCGCCGGTGATGGTCGGCGCGAACGCAAGGCCCGTGCCGGTGTGGTTGAACACCAGCGTGCCGGTGCCGGCGCCAAAGTTCACCTGGGTGACGTTCAGTGTGCCGGCGGCCGTCGCCGTGTCGCCGACGGCGGCGCCGATGTTCACCGTGCCGGTGGCGTCGGCATCCTGCGCGATGTAGAAGCCCAACGAGGACGTGAAGGAGCCGCCGTCGGCCAGCGTCAAGGTGCCGGTGCCGCCATGATTGCCCACGGCCGCCGTTTGGGTGGTGATGCTTGAGCCGGCGCCGGTCACCGTGACGCTGCCCAGCGCCGCGGAGCCGGCCTGGTCGGCAATGGAGAAATACTCGCCGTCCGACACCGTGCCGCCGTTGGACACCAGCAGCGTACCTATGCCGGATTTGCCGACGTTGATGCTTCTGGCGGTGCTCAGGACCGAGTTGCTGCCGGTCACCGTGACCGTGCCGATATCCCCGGCGTTCTGGCCGATGTTCATCTCGCTGTTGCTGTGGACCAGACTGCCGTTCTGCACGGTCAGCGTGCCCGCGCCGCCAGCGCCGATCATGATGGGCGTGATGCCGGCCGTGGCGGTGACGCTCGAGCCCTTGCCGTCCACCACCACGTTGCCGTTGTTGGTGAAGGTGTTCGTGGTGATCGCACCGGCATGGCCGCTGGCGCTGTCGCCCACCAGCAAGCTGCCGCCGTCGATCGTCCACGACCCGGTGGGGGACGCATCCGTGCCCGTGCTGCCGGTGACGACCCAGGTGCTGTTGCCGGTCTTGGCGAAGCGGCTGAAGCCGTAGTACCGCACCGCGCCCGTCCACGACGCGGGCGTCGTGGCCACGATCTGTCCCAGGTCGAAGGCCGCGGCCGGCGAGGTGTCGCCACCCAGCGCCAGCGTGTCGTTGCCAGCGGACACCACGTTGCCGGTAAAGCTGTAGCCGTCTTGCAGCACCAGGGTGTTGCCGCCGCCGCTCAAGCTCATCGCGTTGGCTTGTGCGTTGCCGTTGCCACCCTTGATGGTGCCGGCGTTGATCACCGTGGCGTCGCCGGCGGCGACCACGCCGACGCCACCGTCGCCGGCTTGGCCGGCAGCGCCCGCTGCGCCCCCGGTGCCTGCCGCGCCGCCGCTGCCGCCCACGCCGCCGGCGCCGCCGCTGATCGTGCCCGTATTGCTCAGCCAGGTGCCCACGCCGCCGATCACGATGCCGGTATTGCCGTTCCCGCCGTTGCCACCGTTGCCGCCGGCGCCACCGTTGCCGCTGGCGCCACTATTGCCACCGCTGCCGCCATTGGCGCCCGCACCGCCGTTGCCGCCGGCGCCACCGGCGCCGCCGCTGATCGTGCCTGCATTGCTCAGCCGGATGTCGCCGTCGGCAGGATCAAAGCTGTAGCTGTCAATCACGACGCCGGTGTTGCCCATGCCGCCGTTGCCGCCATCACCACCCACGCCACCATTGCCGGCGGCGCCGCTGTTGCCAGCTATGCCCCCGGCGCCGCCTGCGCCACCGTTGCCGCCCGCGCCACCGGCGCCACCGGAAATCGCCCCTGTGTCGGTGAGGTCGAGGCTGGCGCCGGCCGTCTGCAGGAAAACCGCCTGCGCGCCGGTGCCGCCGGCGCCGCCGATGCCGCCGATGCCGCCGTCGGGGGTGCCGGGGCTCGCGTTGGCGCCGTTGACACCATGGGCGCCGTCAAAGCCGCTGTCGCCGACGATGTGGCCGCCATCGCCCACCTGCAGCGCGCTGTCCTGGTCCACCCGCCAGGGCACGACCTTGCTCGTGCCGGTGTAGGTGAGCAGGCCGCCGCCACGCACCGTCAATTGGCCGTTGCCGGAGATGTTGCCGCTGAGTGTTGCCGTGCTGTCGGCGGACAACACGCCGTTGTTGCCGGTGACGGTGATCGCGCGACTGGAGGTGAACGCGCCGATGAGCGCCAGCGTGCCGCCATCGAGCGAGAGGCCTGCGGAGCCGCCGAGGTTGGCGTTGCTGGATACGCCCAGCGTGCCGCCGCTGATGATGGTGCCGCCGACGTAGGTGTTGGCGCCGCTGAGCGTCAACATGCCCGCGCCGGTCTTGGTCAGCGTGCCGTTGCCGCTGATCAGGCCGGTCAAGGTGAGGTTGGCCTCGGTGTCCAGCGTGCCGGCGGTGATCAGGTTGATGGTACGGGCGGTGCTGAACGCCGCCGTGTTCGTCAACCTGCCGCTGCTGAGTACGAGGACCCCTGAGGCGCCCAGGTTGGTGTCGCTGGCAATCGACAGCGTGCCGGCGTTGATGGTGGTGCCGCCGGTGTAGGTGTTGGTGCCGCTGAGCGTCAACGTACCCGTGCCGTCCTTGGTGAGCGCGCCGCTGCCGCCGATGGCGCCGGTCAAGGTGAGGTTGGCGTTGGTGTTCAGCGTGTTTGCGCTGGTGCCGAGCAGGCTGATGGCACGGCCGGAGGTGAGCGCCGCCGTGTTGGTCAACGTGCCGCCGTTGAGCGTGAGGCCGCCCGTGCTGTTGCCGAGATTGCTGTCGCTGGCAATCGACAGCGTGCCGGCGTCGATGGTGGTGCCGCCGGTGTAGGTGTTGGTGCCGCCGAGCGTCAGCGTGCCGGTACCGCTCTTGCTGAGCGTGCCGCTGCCGCTGATGTCGCCGGAGACCATGAACGCGTGGCCGTTGGTCTGGATGGTCGTGTCGCCGTTGACGATCAACGCACGGCGGCCCAGCGTGCCGCCTGAGAGATCCAGGCCGTCGGCATCGGCGGTGAGGGTGGCGATGGCGCCGCCAACCACCTCGACCGCACCGTTCAACGTCGATCCGGCACCCAGCGTCAGCGTGTTGCTGCCGCCGGTGAACATGATCGCGTCGCCGTTGGCGCCGTCGTTGCCGTTGCTGCCGCCGGCACCGCCACGGCCACCGCTGATGGTGCCGGAAGCAAGGTTGACCTCGATGCCGGCGCCGACGATGCCGCTGCCGCCGCCACCGCCGCCACCGTCGGTCGCGCCAACGCCTCCGGCGCCGCCATCGCCGCCGCTGATGGTGCCCCCGACATTATTGATGATGGTGCCGCTACCGCTGCCGTCCGCGACGGCGATGCCGTCGCCACCGCCGCCACCGCCACCGCTAGGGCCGAGCGCGTCGCTGTTGCCGCTGCCGCCATTGCCTCCTTGCACGGCGACGCCGCTGTTGACGGTAAAGACCAGGCTGTTCAACAGATAGGCGCCCGCGCCGCCGCCACCGCCACCGTCTCCCAAGCCGTTGCTTGTAGTTCCGGCACCACCGTTGCCGCCTTGGATGGGGGCCGCTGCATTGACGTTGGTCGAGTACGTGACGCCAACAACTCCGCCGGCGCCGCCGCCAGCACCCCCACCGATACCGCCCTGACCGTTGGTGGGAGGGTTGCTGCTCCCGGGGGCGCCGCTGCCTCCGTAGCCGCTTGCGCCGCCGTCGCCGGTGCCGTCGGCGATCTCACCTGCGCCGCCTTGTCCGCCGACCCGCGCCTGCGCCGATGCTTGTGGCGGCGCCATGCTCCACGCCGCTGCCAGGGCTACGGTGAGCGCCAACGCCAGCGGACGCCGGCGTGGCGGCGTCGTGTCTGCGCCGCCGGTGTTGCCGCCGCCGTGCGAGCGTGCGAATTCAGAAGCGACCTGCAGCACGCGCAGTGCGCGGTTCCAGACCAGCCGGTAGATGCGATTCATGGTGTAGCCCCTGTGGTATGGCGTGGCGGTGCAAAAAAAGGACGGATCAGGCGAGGCGCGTGCCGCGCGGGTTCATGTCCGGGTCGCGCCGGAAGGTGTCGTTGGTGGAGTGCCGGACCCGGTCCGGCGACAACAGGCGTTGCGGGTCGGCACTTCGTGCGGCGCCAAACGCGGGCGCAGGCACTGCCGATCAAGACGGAAACCCGCTGTGGGCGCTCATCCAGGTGAGCAAGGCGCCGGACCGGCCGGCCAGCGGGCCGATCCTGCCAGCCTTGAGGCAAGCGTTCTGGCGCCGCAAGGCGGCTGGCGCAGTGGTGCCCGGGCGTGGCAGCCCGCTGACGAAACGCATGCCTTGTAGCACCGGAGCCCCCTGCCTGTGCTTGAAAAAAAGGCGCGCCAGTGGCGTTGGCACACCCGGAAAGTCATCGCCGCCACAGTAGATCAGTATCTCCGGCTTTTGAACAGACAACGCACCGTGCCCGGCGCATGACGGCCACGCCTTCACATCGGTGCGCCTACCGTGGCAGATCCGCCTCCCCGGAGTGCGTCGTGATGACCGCCGAATTCCTGTCGCGCCTGCAGTTTGCGTTCGTGATGTCGTTCCACATCCTGTTTCCGGCCTTCACCATCGGGCTGGCGTCGTGGCTGGCGTTTGTCGAGGCGGTGTGGCTGGTGCGGCGCACGGCGCTGTGGCGCGACTTGTACTTTTTCTGGATGCGGATCTTTGCCGTGGCGTTCGGCATGGGCGTGGTGTCGGGCATCGTGATGAGTTTCCAGTTCGGCACCAACTGGGCCGGGTTCTCCATCGCGGCAGGCAACGTGGTGGGGCCGCTGCTGAACTACGAGGTGCTGGCCGCGTTTTTCCTGGAGGCGACATTCCTTGGCGTGATGCTGTTTGGCTGGACGCGGGTGGGCCATGGCATGCATTTCCTGGCCACGTGCATGGTGGCGTTGGGCACGCTGGTTTCCGCGTTCTGGATCATGTCGGCCAACAGCTGGATGCAGACGCCGGCCGGCTACGCGTTGCGCGACGGCGTGTTTTATCCGGTGGACTGGTGGCGGGTGGTTTTCAACCCCTCGTTTGCGGTGCGGTTGCCGCACATGGTGCTGGCGGCGTTCATCGCCACCGCGATGGTGGTGGGCGGTGTGTCGGCGGCGTACCTGTTGCGGCGGCGTTTCGTGGATGGCGCGCGGGCGATGCTGAAGCTGGCGCTGGGCTTTCTTGCCATCGTCATGCCGCTGCAGATCGTGGTGGGCGACATGACGGGCCTGGTGGTGCGCCAGTACCAGCCGGCCAAGCTGGCGGCGATCGAGGCGCGCTGGGATACCGCGCGCGGCGTGCCGCTGACCTTGCTGGCCTGGCCGGACGAGCGCGCCGAGGTCAATCGCCATGCGTTGGAGCTGCCGCGCGCCGGCAGCCTGATCCTCACCCATGACTGGAACGGCGAGGTGCGCGGGCTGAAGGATTTTTCGCCGGACGAGCGGCCGCCGGTGTTCATTCCGTTCTTTGCGTTCCGCCTCATGGTGGGGCTGGGCCTGCTGATGCTGGCGTTGGCCGTGATCGGGTTGTGGCGTTGGTGGCGCGGCACGCTGGAGCGTGGACGCGGCTACCTGCGCGCGTGGGTGGCGATGATGCCGGCGGGTTTCGTGGCCTTGCTCACCGGCTGGTACGTGGCCGAGGTGGGGCGCCAGCCGTGGGTGGTGCAGGGGCTGCTGCGCACGTCGCAGGCCGCCTCCACGTTGCCGGTGGCCAGCGTGCTGGCGTCGCTGGTCACGTTTGTGGTGGTCTACGTCGGCATCTTTGGCGCGGGGCTGTGGTACCTGTTCAAGCTGTTTCGCACCGGTCCGGTGCCGGCGCCGAGACGGCACGCGCCGGCGCCCGATCGCACGCCGTCGCGGCCGCTGTCCGCCGCCGACGAAGCGGAGGGCTAGGCGATGGACTGGCCTGTCGTGTTGCCCGTGGTGTGGTTTTTCATCATCGGTTTCGCGGTGATGATGTACGTGCTGCTGGATGGTTTCGTGCTGGGGCTGGGCATCCTCACGCCGTTCGCCGACGACGGGCACCAGCGCGACCACATGATGAACACCGCCGCGCCGATCTGGGACGGCAACGAAACCTGGCTGGTGCTGGGCGGTGCGGGCCTGATGGCGGCGTTTCCGCGCGCGTATGCGGTGGTGTTGTCCACGCTGTACCTGCCGATGCTGCTGATGCTGGTCGCGCTGATCCTGCGCGGCGTGGCGTTCGAGTTTCGCTTCAAGGCGCAGGCGTCGCGCTGGGTGTGGGGCGTGGCGTTTCACCTCGGCTCGCTGCTGGCCGCGTTCGCGCAGGGCGTGATCCTGGGGTCGCTGGTGCAGGGCATGCCAGGGCATCCGGGCAAGTACCTGCACGGCGCGTTCGCGTGGTTCAGTCCGTTCGCCATGCTGACCGGCGTGGCGGTGGTGTTTGGCTATGCGCTGCTCGGCGCCACCTGGCTGGTGCTGAAAACCGAGGGACGGCTGCAGCGCATCGCGTTTGACCTCACCCGGCCGCTGATGCTGGTGGTGATCGGCTTCATGCTGGTGGTCAGCGCCTGGCTGCCGTTTCTCGATTCGGCCCTGATGGCGCGCTGGTTCACCGGCACGCGCTTCCTGTACCTGTCGCCGGTGCCGCTGCTCACCGCGCTCAACGCCGTGCTGCTGTGGCGCGCCGTGCTGAAGGATCGCCAGGTGCAGCCGTTCGTGCTGTCACTGTGCTTTTTCGCGCTGGGTTTCGTGGGGCTGGTGCTGGGCATGTGGCCAAACATCGTGCCGCCGGACATGAGCCTCTGGGACGCCGCCTCGCCACCGTCTTCGCAGGGCTTCGTGCTGGTCGGCGCCGCGTTCCTGATACCGGCGGTGCTGGCCTATACCGTGTACTCGTACCGCGTGTTTCGTGGCAAGGTCGAGGGGAGTTGGGAATAGGGAATAGGGGAGGCCGAAACGTCGCGCCGTGAGTCAGAGGCGGGCGACGCCCCGGCTTTTCCTGTTCCCCATTCCCTCAATCCCTATTCCCCGCCCCAAGCCTCCCGCGTGAGGTTTTCCGGCGCGTCGTCGGTGCACACCACGTCGTCTTCGATGCGGATGCCGCCGTAGGGGCGGAAGTGGTCCACGCGGGCCCAGTCGATGTCGGCGGATACCGGCTTGTCGCGCAGTTCGGCCAGCAGCATGTCGATGAAATACAGGCCCGGTTCGATGGTCACCACCATGCCCGGCTCCAGTACGCGCGTCATGCGCAGGTAGGGGTGGCCGGCGGGGCGCGGGATGCTGCCGCCGCCTTCGCCTTGCTGGAAGCCGGCCACGTCGTGCACTTGCAGGCCGATGGGATGGCCCAGGCCGTGCGGGAAAAACGCGCTGCTGACGCCCGATTCCACCGCACTTTCCGCGCTCATGCGGATGATGCCGTGCTCGCGCAGCACGCCGGCCAGCACGTGGTGGGCGTGGATGTGCAGCTCGGGGTAGCTCTGGCCGGCGCGCACCTTGGCGGCAAAGCCTTGCTGGGCGGCGTCCACGCTGTCGATCAGCGCCTGGAACTCGTTGGCGCCGGCGGCGGCGTAGGTGCGCGTGATGTCGCTGGCGTAGCCGCTGGCGCTGGCGCCGGCGTCGATCAGGAACGAGCGCATCTGCGCGGGCGCCTTGCGGTCGAAGTTCGTGTAGTGCAGCACGGCGCCGTGTTCGTTGAGGCCGACGATGCTGGCGTAGGGCAGCTCCGCGTCGATCTGGCGCGCGGCGGCGAGGTAGGCCATGTGGATGCCGAACTCGCTTTCACCGGCACGGAACGCGGCCTCGGCGGCGTGGTGGGCGCGTGCGCCGATGCGGCTGGCCTCGCGCATCAGCGCCAGCTCGTAGGGGGTCTTGTAGCTGCGGTGCCAGTGCAGGGCGTCGATCACGGCCTGCGGGTTGCGCTGCGCGCTGCCCACGTCCTGGCCGTCCGGCGCGATGGCGGCACGGCGGCCGGTGGCGGGCAGCGCGGCCAGCGCTTCGGCGGCGCTGCGCACGATGGTGATGTCCAGGTGATCCACCCAGTAGCCGCCGGGGGCCTCGGGCACCACGTGCCAGTAGTCGCGCGGCTGCACGAAGATCAGCCGGGGGCGCGTGCCGGGCGTGTACACGATCCAGCTGCCGGGGGCGTCGGTGAGCGGCAGCCAGTGCTTGAAATGCGGGTTGACCGCGAACGGAAAGTCCTGGTCGTCGAGAAACTTGCCGGTGGCTGCGCCGGCGGCCACCAGCAGGTGGTCGAAACCGCCCAGCGCCAGTGCGCGGTCGGCGCGTTCGCACACGGTGGACAGGTGCGCGGGATACAGGGCGGCAAGCGAGGGAGACATGGCGTTTTCCTTGGGTGGGCAGCCGCGGCTGCGGCACTCGCCAAGGTCCATGCACGAGCGCCGCCGGGGAGGCGGCCGCAATGAGCGGTGCGTCGATGATGGACGTCGGCCGCGCGGCCGACCAGTGCGGAAGGTCAGGCTTGGAAAGCCCGGCCTGGAACGTCAGGCCTGTGCCAGCCAGCGCTCCAGGTGGCCGGCGTCGGCGTCGCTGATCGCCACGATGCGATAGCCGGCCCAGACCTGGCCGGGGCTGGCGGCGTCGGCCTGCCATTGCTCCTGGATGCCCACCTCGATCGGCTGCGACTGCAGGAAGCCGGCCTGCGCCGGCAGGGTCAGGCTGACCTGGTACAGCGCCTCGCTGCGCGGCGCCTCGTGGCTGATCAGCATCATGCCGCCGGTGGACAGGTTGCCGAGGTGGCCCAGCGGCTGGCCGCTGATCACGTCGGTCACCACGGCGGTGAAGTGGATCGGCTTGCGCTCGCTGCGGCGCTGGTTGACGGGAGTGTTCATGGGCGACGGTTTCCCTGTGCGCTGGCGCGCGGCTGGCGGGGCTGGCGCAGCGCGCCGGTGAGCCCGGCCCAGGCGCGGTCGAGCAGGCTGTCGTGACGGGGCGGCGCTTCGCGCGCGTGGCCCAGGGCGATGGCGCGGGCGAGCTGGGCCAGGGTGGTTTCCTCGCCGCGCTGGCCGCGACGGGTCACCAGCAGGCAGTGGCCGGACATGGGCGAGTACCAGCTGAGCTTGCGCCGCACGACGCCGCCGGTGGCCGCGTCGTCGAACTCGAACCAGCTGCCGAACGGCAGCTGGCGCAGGCGCCGCTCGATGTCCCGCTCGCGCGGGTCGACGGCGGACGCCGCCGGTGCCGGCGCGGGCGTCGGCGTGGCCGCGCGGCTGGCCTGTTCGCCCAAGCGCTGGTGCTGTTTCAGGCGCACGGCCAGGTCGGTGGCGCTGGGCAGCTCGGCGGTCGGCTGCGCGGTCTCGCCGCCCAGCAGGCGCAGCGCCACCTGGGTGGCCTCCTCGGCGTGCATGCCGATCTGGCGCAGGCCGGTTTCCACCTCTTGCCGCAGTTGCTGGCGGTCGGGCGCGGGCACGTGGCCCAGCAACTGGTCGGTGACGCGCAGTTGCGCGGTGAACGCGTCGCTGTCCTCGCCGTGGCGCAACAGGGTGAGCGCCAGCACGTCGGACCAGGCGCGGTCGAGCAGCGCACGCAGCAGGCCGCGCGGCGCCGACCGGGCGAAGCGCTCGGCCATCAGCTCGGTGGCGCGCTGGCGGGCGTTGTCGAGTCGCTCGCGGCCTTGCGCCGCCTCCATGTGGCGATGCTCGGTGGCCTGTGCCTTGCGGTTGAGCAGCTCGACGTGGTGGCGGATGTCGGCCAGCAGGCTGGTGTACAGCCCCGCGCTGGGCGGCTCGTGGCGCGCACGCGCCACCAGTTGCTCCAGCTTGGCGATCAGTGCGCGGTTGCCCTCGCTGTCGTTGTCGTCGAGCCAGTCGTTGGCGGTGGCGGCGAGGGTGTCCAGCAGTTGCCGCGCGGGGTGCTCGCGCTGCTCGAAAAAGTCGTGGTCCACCATCGCCATGCGCAACAGCGGCAGCTCCAGGCCGCCGAGCAGGGCCTGCGCGTCGTCACTGCGTTGCAGTTGCCGCGCCAGCTGCTCGAACAGCATGGCCACCAGTTCCACCGTGTCGCCCTGCTCGCCGCTGAGCTCGGTGCGTGGCGCGTCGGGGGCCTTGCCGTGGTTGAGATGGGCCAGCAGCTCCTCGCGCAGGCGCTGCGCGCTGCGCAGCTCGCGGCTGGCGCGGTCGGTGACATCCACCAGGTGCTGTTGCAGCGCCTCCAGTGCGGTCTGCAGCTCGGCGTCGCTGGCGACGCGGGCGCTCGGCGAACCGGTGGGTGCGCCCTCGCGCTGGCGCGCCAGCAGGTCGCGCAGCGATTCGAGCACGGCGATGGGCTCGTTGGCGGCCGGCGCCGGGGCGGGCGCCGGTCGCGGCGGATCGGCCACTACGTGCGGCCGGCTGGCCACGTGGCGCGGCAACGGCATGGCGTGCAGGTGGGGCAGGATGCCGGCCTTGGTCAGGTGCGCGTCCAGCGCCTCCAGCAGCGGCCCCAGCGTTTTGAGCACGCACTGGTCAAAGCACTGCAGCAACAGCAGTTGCAGTGGCAGCGGCAGGTCCAACGGCTGGCTGGCGAGGTGGAAGGTGTGGATGAGCGCGTGCGGCCCCGGCGGCAGCGCCCGGCCTTCCAGCGGTGGCGCGGCCACCAGCACGCCCAGGCGGTAGCCCAGCGCGTTGAGCACGGGGCCGTGGCGCGATTCGACGCGGGCGGCGCGTTGCTCCAGCGCCATGTTCAGCTCGTGCTCCACCGGGTCGAGCAGTTCCAGCTGTCGCCAGCCGTTGGCCGGCGCGGCGGGCGCGGGTGCGCGCTGGCCGGCGCGGGCGAAGGCCGTGGCCAACTGGCTGGCAAAGCGCTGCGCCAGGTTGGCGCGGTCGTGCTGCAGGCGCTGGCGGGCGGCGAACAGGTCTTGCTGCGCACCGGCCTGGTTGGCCTGGTCGGCGCGTGTCAGCAGCTCGTGCGCAAAGGTGTCCAGGCATTGCTGCAGCGGCGTGCGCAGGCCGGCCACGCAGCCGGCGCTGGCCTCGTCCAGCAGGCGTCGCGCCCGCGCGGGCGTCGTCGGTCGATTCTGCTCCGCGTCCATGGCAGCCCCTGTCAATGATCCGGAACGGCGAGTCTAAGCCGCTTGCCCACAGGGCGCCATGCGACGCCCGCCATAGCACGGTCGTCCTGCATCAGGGCGCGGCCAGGATGCGGGCGACGGCTTGCCATGCGGTGGCGAGCGGATTCGCGCGCGGCAGGCTCACGGGTCGCGCCTGGCCGGTGGCCAGCATCCGCGCCAATTGCGCCAGCGTGGTGCGGGCGGCCACCTGGCCGCGCCGGTCCAGCAGCAGGCAACGGCCGCTGGGTGCATGCCAGGCGAGCTTGCGCGCGCGGCTGCTGCCGTCGTCGGCGAGGATGTCGAACCAGTCGCCGGCCGGGCGCTGGCGCAGCAGTTGCTCTGCGGCGACGGTGCGCGGGTCGCCGGGCGGCGCGTCGTCGGGTGCGGCGAGGGTTGGCGCGTCGCCCAGGCGCTGTTTCAGCTGCAGGGCCAGCGCGGTGGCGCTGGGCAGGGCGGCGGCGGGATCGGGCGCGCTCGAGGCCACCACCCATTGCGCCAGTGGCGCGCTTTCCTCCACCGGCATGCCGATCTGCTGCAGGCCCAGGTCCAGTCCCTGGCGCAGGGCCACGGGGTTGGCGACGGGCTGGCGGCCGCAGAGCTGGTCGGCGATCGCCAGGCGGCTGGTGAACGCCTCGCCTTGTTCGCCGTGGCGCAGCAGGGTGAGCGCCAACACGTCGGTCCAGGCGCGATCGACCAGGCCGCGCAGGCCGCCGGACGGCGTGGCGCCCCGGCGCTCGGTCATCAGCTGGGCGGCGCGGCGGCGCGCCTGCTCCAGCCGGTCGTGCCCCTGCATGGCCTCCACGTGGCGGCGTTCGGCCAGTTGCGCCTTGCGTTGCAGTTGCGCCAGCAGGGCGTCCAGCGGCGCCTGCAGCGAGGTGTACAGCGCGGACGTGGGCGGCTCCCACACGGTACGGTCCGCCAGGTGGGCCAGCGCGGCGAGGGTGTCGCGGTCGGCGTCGCTGCCGCTGTCGTCGATCCAGTCGCGCGCGGTTTCGGCGAAGCGCGCCAGCCACGCCTGCGCGGCGTGCGTGGGCTCGAAAAAGCCGTGGTCGGCCAGCGCCATGCGCAGCAGCGGCAGTTGCAGTTGTCCCAGCAGGGCGCGCGCCGCGCCGCCGGCGCGCAGCGGGGCGGCCACCTGTACCAGCCAGGACGCCACCAGCTCCACCACGTCGTCGTGCGTGTCGCCCAGGCGCAGGCGCGTGGGGGATGCGCCGTTGTCGCCACGGTTGAGCATGCCCTGCAGCGCCTGGCGCAACCGCGCCGCGCCGGCGGGCGCGCGGTCGACATGGCCGGGAATCAGGCTGGGCCGCTGCTGCAGTGCGGTCAGCGCCTCGTCCAGCTCCTCCTGCGTGGCGACGAGGCTGGTGTCGATGTGCGGCGCCGTGGCGCGCCGGCGACGTACCAGCGGCTCGCGCAAGGTGTCGAACGCATGGACGGTCGCGGTGGTGGCGGATGGCCGTGGCGTGATGTCGGGCGGCAGGTCGGGCCGTGCGCGCGGCGTGCCGCGCGCCATGGGAAACGCGCGCAGCCGGGGCAGGATGCCGTCTGCCAGCAGGTGGCGGTTGACCAGGTCGTACAGCGCGGCAAGTTGCGGCACCAGGGTGTTTTCCAGGCTTTGCAGCAGCAGTACGTCGTGCTCGCTGGGCAGGCGCAGCGCGGCGCTGGCGTCGCGAAACGCGCGGGCCATGGCTTGCGGCCCCAGCGGCAGGGCGGCGCCTTCCAGCGGCGGTGCGGCCACCAGTACGGCCAGGCGGTAGCCCAGCTCCACCAGCACCGGGCCGTTGCGCGCCTCGTTGCGCGCCACCAGCTGGTCCAGCGTGGTGGTCAGTTCGTGCTCCACCTGATCGAGCAGGCTCAGGGTGAGTGCGGGCTTTTTCGCGCCGGCGGATGTGGCGGCGGCCGCGGCGCCGAGCTGGGCGAAGGCGCGGTCGATGCTGTCCACGAAGCGCTGCTCGAAGGTCTGCCGTGCTTGCAGCAGGGTTTGCCGCGTGGCGAGGTAGCGCTGCTGGTCCACGTGGCTGCGGGTGCGGTCGGACTTGTCGTGCAGGCGCCGGTCGAAATCGCCCAGGCAGGCGCGCAGCGGTTCGTGCAGCCAGGTGGCGCTGAGCTGGCGGGTGTCGGCCAGCAGTCGCCGCGTTCGTGCCGGCCAGTGGGCCGCGCGGGCGGTGGGGTCGATCTCCAATGTCGTCTCGGGCAAAGCGGAAGGCGGCCAGTCTAGGCCGCGGGTGGTGAGCCGGCCATGAGCGTTTTGTCACAACGCCCTCACATGGGCGGACGCTACGGCAGGAAGCTGGCGATCACGTCGTTGAGAAAGCGCTGGCCCAACGCGGTGGTGTGCAGGCGCTGCGGGTCGTCGTGCAACCAGCCGCGATGGCGCGCGTCGCTCAGGCGCGGTTCGATGTGCGCCAGCGGCAGCCCGGTGCGCGCGGCGAACTCGTCCAGCGGCACGCCGTCGATCAGGCGCAGGACGTTGAGCATGTATTCGAACGGCAGCTCGTCGGCGCCGGTGATGCTGTCGCCGCCGATGCGCGCCGGCGTGCCGGCCGCGTCCATGTAGGCGCGCGGGTGGCGCGATTTCCAGCGTCGGCGCACCACGCCCGCCGCCACGTCGCTGAGCTTGCCGTGGGCGCCCGCGCCGATGCCCAGGTAGTCGCCGAAGCGCCAGTAGTTGAGGTTGTGCACGCAGCGCCGGCCGGGCTGCGCGTAGGCGGAGATCTCGTACTGGCCGTAGCCGGCGGCCGCCAGGCGCGCCTCGCAGGCCTCCTGCATGGCCCAGGCGTGGTCGTCGTCGGGCAGCGGTGGCGGGTTGGCGGCGAAGACGGTGTTCGGCTCCAGCGTGAGCTGGTAGTGCGAGAGGTGGCTGGGCGAAAGCGCCACCGCGCGCTCCACGTCGGCCAGCGCGCCGTCCAGCGTCTGTTGCGGCAGCGCGTACATCAGGTCGAGGTTGATGTTGGTGTAGCCGGCGTCCTGCGCCGACTTCACCGCCGCCTCGGCCTCGGCGGCGGAGTGGATGCGGCCGAGCCGGCGCAGCTTGTCGTCGTCGAAGCTCTGGATGCCGAACGAGAGCCGGTTGACGCCGGCGGCGAGGTAGTCGTCGAAACGGCCGTGCTCCACCGTGCCGGGGTTGGTTTCCAGCGTGATCTCGGCGTCGGCGGCCAGCGGCAGGCGGTCGCGCACGCCGTCGAGCAGGCGGGCGACCAGCGCCGGCGCGAACAGGCTGGGCGTGCCGCCGCCGAAAAAGACGCTGACGATTGGCCGGCCCTCCAGCGCCGCGCCGAAGTCGGCGCGGTCGGCGTCGAGGTCGGCCAGCAGGTGGCCGATGTAGTCGGCATACGGCGGTGGCGCGTCACGCAGCCCGTGCGAGTTGAAGTCGCAATAGGGGCACTTTTTCACGCACCACGGCATGTGCACGTAGAGCGACAGGGGCGGGGCGAGCAGGGGCATCGGGCGATTGTAGTGGGGCGGGCGGCGTAATAACATGAGTTATAACTTTCCCGGAGCCACGCCATGAACACCAAGCTCAAGATCACCAGCATCGGCAACTCGGCCGGCGTGGTGCTGCCGCGCGAGTTGCTGGCCCGCCTGCGGGTGGAAAAAGGCGACACGCTCTACGTCACCGAGCTGCCCGACGGCATCAAGCTGGCCGCGTTCGATCCGGTGTTTGCGGCGAAGATGGAGGTGGCGGAGAAGGTGATGCGCGAGGATCGCGACGTGCTGCGCCGGCTTGCCGCGAGCTGATTGATGAACACGCCGATATTCATTGACCGTGTTCTGGTGCTTGCCATCCATGATCGGCAACTGGCCGAGTATGGCGGCGCGGAAGGCATCCGTGACGAGGGCTTGCTGGAGTCGGCGCTGGCGCGTCCCCAACAGCCGATTGCCTATGCGGAACCGCCTCCCGACGTGGCCGACCTGGCCGCCGCGCTGGCACACGAGCTGGCGCGCAACCATCCGTTCGTCGATGGCAACAAGCGCACGGCCTATGTCGCGTGCCGCACATTCTTGGTGCTCAACGACCATGATTTGGCGGCCAGCGCCGAAGACAAGTACCAGACCTTTCTCGCCCTCGCCGACGGCTGCCTTTCCGCCGAGGCGTTCGCCGCGTGGCTGCGCGGGCACATGCGCAGCCATCGCGTGCACGAGGCGCCGGCGCGTTATCGCGGCAAGGCGGTCACGCGGGGCTGAGCATGCCGCGCAACCTGGTCAGCGCCTGGCCGCGATGGCTCAGCGTGTTTTTCAGCGCGGGGTCGAGTTCGGCGGCGCTGAGCGCCTGGCCGTGGGGCAGGAACAGCGGGTCGTAGCCGAAACCGCCGGGACCGCGCGGCGCGTCCAGCACGCGGCCGTGCCAGCGGCCTTCGGCGATCAGCGGCGCGGGATCGTCGGCGTGCGACAGCATCACCAGCACGCAGATGAAAAACGCCCCGCGTTGCTCGGCGGGCGTGCCGTGCAGGTCGCGCAGCAGCTTTTCGTTGTTGGCGGCGTTGTCGCCGTGGCGGCCGGCATAGCGCGCCGAGTACAGCCCGGGCGCGCCACCGAGATGGGTCACGCACAGGCCCGAGTCGTCCGCCAGCGCGGGCAGGCCGGTGGCGCGGGCGGCGTGGCGCGCCTTGAGCAGGGCGTTTTCCACGAAGGTGAGGCCGGTTTCCTCGGCATCCTCCACGCCCAGGCTGGCCTGCGGCACCACGTCGAAACCGCTGCCGGCGAGCAGGGCGCCGAATTCTTTCAGTTTGCCGGGGTTGCTGCTGGCCAGGACGATGCGTTGCATGGGGCGGGGTTCCTGAGTGGCCGGGGTGGTGGGGCGTGGTGGGGTGGCCCTCTCCCCTGACCCTCTCCCGCAAGCGGGAGAGGGGGAGTGATCGTCGCGCGTTGCGCGACAGCATTATTTGATGGAGCCGAGCGCGGCGCGCTGGGCGAGCACCAGCTCACCGATGCCTTTCTCGGCCAGCGCGAGCATGGCGTCCATCTCGTCGCGGCGGAAGGCGTGGCCCTCGGCGGTGCCCTGGATCTCGATGAAGCCGCCGCCGTCGTTCATCACCACGTTCATGTCGGTGTCGCAGTCGGAGTCTTCGGCGTAGTCGAGGTCGAGCACGGGCGTGCCCTTGTAGATGCCCACCGATACGGCGGCCACCGCGCCCACGATGGGGTTGCGCTTGAGGTTTTCGCGTTTCATCAGCACGGCCACTGCGTCGACCAGGGCCACGTAGGCGCCGGTGATGGCGGCGGTGCGGGTGCCGCCGTCGGCCTGCAGCACGTCGCAGTCGAGCGTGATCACGCGCTCGCCCAGTGCCTGGCGATTGACGCAGGCGCGCAGGCTGCGGCCGATCAGGCGCTGGATCTCCATGGTGCGCCCGCCCTGGCCGCCGCGCGCGGCCTCGCGCTGCATGCGCGTGTTGGTGGCGCGCGGCAGCATGCCGTATTCGGCGGTTATCCAGCCTTCGCCCTTGCCGCGCAGCCAGGCCGGCGCGCGGTCCTCGATGCTGGCGGTGCACAGCACGCGAGTGTCGCCAAAGCCGACCAGCACCGATCCCTCGGCGTGGCGCGTGTAGTGGCGTTCGATGGTGACGGCGCGCAGCTGGTCGCTGGCGCGGCCGCTGGGACGGGCGACGGAGTTCATGGGCGTGGCCGGATTGGGCAAGGGTGGACCGGAGAGTTTACCATTGCGTCCTTTCCCCAACGCCCGGAAGGCGCCGATGATCCGCAGCATGACGGCCTACGCCAGCGCCGAAACCACCGGTCCCGCCGGCACGCTCAGCTGCGAACTGCGCACGGTCAACCATCGCTACCTGGAGTTGAGCCCGCGCTTGCCGGACGACCTGCGCGCGTTCGAGTCGGCATTGCGCGAGCGCGTGGCGGCCCGGCTTTCGCGCGGCAAGCTCGACCTCACCGTGCGTCGCAGCGATGCGCGCAGCGAATCACTGCAGATCGACCAGGCGCTGTTGACGCGTTTGTCCGAATTGAACACGGACATGGCCGCGCGCTTTCCCGGCTTGCAGGTGCAGTTCACCGAGCTGCTGCGTTTTCCGGGGGTGATGCAGCAGTCGGAGGTCGATCCCGAGGCGCAGCGGGCGGCGCTGTTCAACGTGCTCGATCGCGCGCTGGACGCGCTGGCGGCCACCCGCGAGCGCGAGGGCGAAAAGCTGGGCGCCATCCTGCACGACAAGCTCGACGCCATCGAGCGCGTGGTGGCCGACGTGCGCGGCTGGATGCCGCAGATCCGCGCCGCCTTGCGCGCGCGGCTGGAATCGCGCCTGGCCGATCTCAAGCAGCCGGTGGAGCCGGGCCGGCTGGAGCAGGAACTGGTGCTGCAGGTCACCCGCATCGACGTGGACGAGGAGCTGGACCGGCTCAGCACGCACATCGCCGAGACCCGGCGTGTGCTGGGCCTGGCCGAACCGGTCGGGCGCCGACTGGATTTCCTCATGCAGGAGTTCAACCGCGAGGCCAACACGCTGGGCTCCAAGTCGGTCGATGCGCGCAGCACCAATGCGGCGGTGGAGCTGAAGGTGCTGATCGAGCAGATGCGCGAACAGGTGCAGAACATCGAATGAACACTCCCCTGGAAGGCACGCTGTTTGTTGTCGCCGCGCCGTCCGGCGCCGGCAAGTCGAGCCTGGTCAACGCGCTGCTGGAGCGCGAGCCGACCATCTCGCTGTCGATCTCGCACACCACGCGGCCACCGCGGCCGGGCGAGTTGTACGGGCGTCATTACTACTTCGTCGAGCGCGAGGCGTTCGAGCAGCAGGTGGCCGAGGGCACTTTCCTGGAGCATGCCGAGGTGCACGGCAACCTCTACGGCACCTCGCGCACCACGGTGCAGGACCTGCTGGCGAGCGGGCGTGACGTGCTGCTGGAGATCGACTGGCAGGGTGCGGCGCAGATCCGCCGCAGCATGCCCGACTGCGTGAGCGTGTTCATCCTGCCGCCGTCGCGGGCCGAACTGGAGCGCCGCCTGCGCGGCCGCGGCTCGGATGCGCCCGACGTGATCGAGCGGCGATTGCACAACTCGCGCGAGGAGATCGCCCATGCGCACACGTTCGACTACATCCTGGTCAACGACGTGTTCGACGACGCGCTGGCCGACCTGCAGGCGATCGTGCGCGCGGTACGCCTGCGCACCGCACTGCAATGGCAACGCCACGAGACGCTGATCGACGAGTTGTTGGCGTCTTGAGTCGGGAATAGGGAATGGGAAATAGGGAACAGGAAGATCAAAAGCGGCGGCCGCAGGCGCACCACGCTTGAGCGACGCCTCTCCTATTCCCTATTTCCCATTCCCTATTCCCAGCCTCTCAGCTACCTTGACCCTTTTCCGCGCAAGCAGCTTTCATGACGCAATCTGACCGCTCGCCGCCGGATGACCACGCGCTGGTCACGATCCGTGGACTGACCACGGTGCTCAACGGCAAGACGATTTTCGACGCGCTGGACCTGGATATTCCGCGCGGCAAGATCACCGCCATCATGGGCCCCAGCGGTACCGGCAAGACCACCTTGCTCAAGCACATCACCGGCCAGATGCGCGCCGATGCCGGCAGCATCCGCGTCGATGGACGGGACGTGGCGGGGCTGTCGCGCGACGAGCTGTACAAGCTGCGCGAGGGGATCGGCTACCTGTTCCAGAACTCCGCGTTGCTCACCGATTTCGACGTGTTCGAGAACGTCGCCTTTCCGCTGCGCCAGCACACCCGGCTGCCGGAGGCGCTGATCCGCAACCTGGTGCTGCTGAAGCTGCAGGCCGTGGGCCTGCGCGGCGCGGCGCGGTTGATGCCGAACGAGCTGTCCGGCGGCATGGCGCGGCGCGTGGCGCTGGCGCGGGCGATCGTGTTCGATCCCATGCTGATCCTCTACGACGAGCCGTTCGTGGGGCTGGACCCGGTGGCGCTGAACCAGGTGCTGAAACTGATCCGCACGCTCAACCAGACGCTTGGCCTCACCAGCGTGCTGGTGGCGCACGAGCTGGCCGCCGTGCAGCGCGTGGCCGACCACGTGTTGCTGATCGCCAACGGCAAGGTGGTGGCCGAGGGTGATCCCAAGACGATCGCCGGTGACGGCTCGGCGTGGACGCGGCAGTTTTTCGGTGGCGAGGCCGATGGCCCGGTGCCGTTCCAGTACCCGGCCGACGACTACGCGCAGGCGCTGGGCCTGGCCGGAGCGGCCCGATGAGCGCGCCGGCATCGCGGCGGCGCAACGTGGTGGTGCAGTCGCTGGCGCAGATCGGCGCCTGCGGCCTTTTTCTGCTGGGCCTGCTGGCGGCGCTGCCGCGCAGCCTGCGTCATGCGCGCGAGACAGTGCGCCAGCTGTGGTTCGTGGGCGCGATGAGCCTGACCATCATCATGGTCTGCGGGCTGTTCGTGGGCATGGTGCTGATGCTGCAGCTGTACCACGTGCTGTCGATCTTCGGCGGCACCTCGGCCAGCGGCATGGTGGTGGCGCTCTCCGTCTACCGTGAGCTCGGGCCGGTGGTCACCGCGCTGCTGTTTGCCGGCCGCGCCGGCACCGCGATCACCGCCGAGATCGGCCTGATGCGCGCCACCGACCAGATCGACGCGATGGAGATGATGGCGGTGGACCCGGTTGCCTACGTGGCCACGCCGCGCTTCCTGGCCGGGCTGATCGCCATGCCGCTGCTGTGTTGCGTGTTCTGCGCCATGGCGGTGTTCGGCGGCCACCTGGTGGGCGTGACCTGGCTGGGCATCGACAACGGCACGTTCTGGTCGAACATGACCGCCGTGGTCGACGTGCGCACCGACATCGTCAACGGCGTGCTGCTGAAAAGCCTGGCCTTCGGCGCGGTGGTGTCGCTGATCGCGGTGTTCCAGGGCTTCACCACGCCGCCGACCAGCGAGGGCGTGGCCTATGCCACCACCCGCACCGTGGTGGCCTCGTCCATCGCCATCCTGGCGCTGGATTTCGTGCTGACCGCGTTTCTCATGTGACGCGCCGATGTGATTGCCATGACCCAACGTTTTGCGAGGATGCTGCCGTGAGCCAACCGAGAAGTTCGTACGCCGTCGGCACCGGCCTGTTCATCGTGCTGGGCTTTGCCGCGCTGGCCTACCTGGCCACCCAGACCAGCTCGGTGGCCAACGCGCGCCAGGGCGACAGCTACGCCGTGCGCACGCAATTCGCCAACATCGGCCAGCTCAAGGAGCGCGCGCCGGTGAAGATCGCCGGCGTGCGCGTGGGCCAGGTGCAGTCCATCGCGCTGGAACCGGGCCATGACGTGGCCGACGTGACGCTGTCCATCGACAAGCGCTACGACGCGATCCCCGAGGATTCGGTCGCCACCATCTTCACCAGCGGCCTGCTCGGCGACCAGTACGTGGGCATCGAATACGGCAGCGCGAAACAGGCCGTGGCCGCCGGCGGCACGCTGGCGCGCACCAGGTCCACCCAGCCGCTGGAGCAGATGCTGGGCAAGTTCTTCGGCGCCGGCGGCGTGGTGGACAACGTGGGCGGCAGCTACGCGCTGAAGGCCAGCTTCACCAATGTCGGCTCGCTGTCGGCCGGCGCGCCGGTAAAGATGGCCGGCGTGGTGATCGGCAGTGTGCAGTCGGTGCACGCCGATCCGGTCAAGCTCAACGCCGATGTGGTGCTGTCCATCGACAAGCGCTACGACGCGATCCCCGACGACTCGGCCGCTGCGGTGTTCACCAGTGGTTTGATCGGCACCCAGTATGTTGCGATCCAGCCCGGCGGCTCCCCCGATGCGCTCAAGGACGGTGACGAGATGATCCTCACCCAGTCCGCGCTGCAGTTGGAGGATCTGATCGGCAAGTTCCTGGTCAGCGGCTCGTCCGGCGACAAGTCGTCCGCCAGCGAAAAATGATGCTGTTTCATCGCCGGCCGTGGCCGGCTTCACGCCAAGGAATCCCCATGCTGCGCAAACTGGCCCTCGCCACCGCCCTTGCCCTCGGTACCGTTGCCGCCGTGCCGGCGTTCGCGCAGGACGCCCCGGCCGCCGCCACCAGCCAGCAGCCGCCGGCGCAGGTGGTGCAGACCATCGCCGACCAGCTGGCCACCGCCATCGAGGGTCACCGCGACGAGCTCAAGCGCAACCAGGAAAAACTCATCAGCGTCATCGACGAGATCTTCCTGCCGCATTTCGACCTCGACTACGCCTCCATCCTGGTGCTGGGCCAGCACGCGCGCGAGGCCTCGCCGCAGCAGCGCGAGCGCTTCGCCAAGGCGTTCTACAACTCCATCACCCACCGCTATGCCGAGGGCCTGCTCAACTACACGCGCGGCCGGGTGAAGGTGCTGCCGTTCAACGGCGACCTCAACGACAAGCGCACCGTGGTGCGCACCCAGGTGGTGCTGGACGACGGCAAGCTGGTGTCGATCGACTACGCGTTCCGCAAGGGGCGCGGTGGCGACTGGAAGGCCTACGACGTGATCATCGAGGGCATTTCCTACGTCACCAACTACCGCAACCAGGTGGATGCGGAAATCCGCAAGGTCGGCATCGAGAAGCTGATCACCAGCCTGGAGACCCAGGGCGAGAAGGCGCTGGACACCATGGCCAAGGACAACAAGGACGGCGCGTGAACAGCCCCGACGCGTTCACGCTCGACACCGCCACGCCCGGTCGCCTCGGCGTGGGCGGCGTGCTGGGCTTCGGCACCGCCGCCGCCGCGCTGCGGGCGATCGAGGCGGCGCTGGCCGACGGTGACCGCGGCGAGCTGGACCTGGGCGGCGTGAGCCGCAGCGACAGCGCCGGCCTGGCCTGCGTGCTGGCTGCCTGCGCCGCCGCCGCGCGCCGGGGCCGCACGCTGCGCGTGGTGGACATGCCGCCGGGCATGCGCGCGCTGGCCACGGTCTGCGACGTGGAGCGCCTGTTGTCCTGAGCGGTGCTGCCGGCGCTGCACGAAAAAGGGGCCGCATGCGGCCCCTTTTTCGTTGTCGGATACGCGGCCGGCCTACGGCTGGCGCGACGGGTCCGGGTGGCTGTTTTCCCACTGGTGCTGCTGGTCCAGCAGCTCTTCCGGATCGAAATTGTCGTCGTCCAGCCCCTGGATCTGCTGGATGACGTCGGCCGGCGGGCTGCCGTCGTAGATGCGGTACAGGCGCTGCTGGCGGTAGGCGTCGCGGATGAACACGTACGGGTCATACGCGGAATTGAGGAAACTCTCCGCGTCGATCGCGCGCGAGCGCAGCGTCACCAGGTAGATCGCCTGCGGCAGGTACTGCAGGCCGTTGTAGTGGTTGTTGGCGGCAAACAACGTCAGCGGGTCGAAGAAATAGCCGTCCACCGGCATGCGCCACATGTCGCGCACGGTCGAGGGGCCGAGCAGGGGCAACACCAGGTAGTCGCCGTCGGGCACGCCCCAGCGCGCCAGCGTCACGCCGAAGTCGTTGTCCTCCAGCGGAATGCCGAACTTGCTGGCCGGGTCGAGGAAACCGCCGATGCCCAGCGTCAGGTTGACCAGAAACCGTCCGGTGCTTTGCAGCGCCTGCTTGGGCCGCGCCTGCAGCAGGTCGTTCGCCACCGTGACCGGCATGCGGATATTGGTGAAGAAGTCGCTGATGGAGCGGCGCACCGGCGGGTTGGTGATCTTGCGGTAGCCGGCCGCCACCGGGCGCACCACGGCCTGGTCCACCGCGTCGTTGAACTGGTACGCCTTGCGGTTGTACTTTTCCAGAGGATCGTCGGTGCGCGGCTTGGCGATCGTGCAGCCGGCCAGCACGGCCGTGGCGAGCAGCGTCGCAAACCAGCGCCATCGCGGGGATCGAAGCAGGAAAGGCATGGGGAAGCCGGGGCTCACGGGGAAAGGGAGCTCATAAGTGTACTGCAGAGTCTTGTAACCTGCCCGGTTTTTTGGCGCGGGGCGGGCGTGGTGTCGCGCGCGACGAGTAGCCCGGCAGGATACACGGTGCGCGCATTGCCAGTCACGCCCGTGCTGCCCTACACTGTGCGGCCTCATAAGTCGTTTTATTCCCTAAGGATTTCGCAATGGCACGCATTACCGTGGAAGACTGCCTGGAGGTGGTCGACAACCGATTCGAGCTGGTACTGATGGCGACCAAGCGCGCCCGCCAGCTGGAAAAGGGCGCCGAGCCGGCGGTGAATCCCGGCCACGACAAGCCCTCCGTCGTGGCGCTGCGCGAGATCGCCGACCGCCGCATCGACCAGGCCACCATCGACGAGATCGACAAGAGCGAGCGCGAGCGTGCCGAGCGCGAGGCGCTGGAGTGGGCCGCCGCCGAGGTCGACGACGACCTTTCCAAGGGCGGGGAAGACTGATGACCGGCGGCGACGCTCGCTCGCCGCTGACCTGTCGCGCCCGCCTTGCCGGCGCGACGGGGTGCGCGCGCGCGGCGGTCGCCTGATCCCGGGCCTGGCGCCATGACGACGCCCGCCGGCCCCGGCAGTGTGGACATCGCCGCCCTGCCTTCCTACGTGCTGGCGCTGAAGGAGCGCGTCGCCTACCTGCCCGACGACCAGGTCCGGCGCATCCTGCGCGCCTACGAGGTGGGCGCGCACGCCCATCACGGCCAGTCGCGCAAGAGCGGCGAGCCGTACATCACCCATCCGGTGGCGGTGGCCGGCATCCTGGCCGAGCTGGGGCTGGACGCCGAGACCATCATCGCGGCGATCCTGCACGACACGCTGGAGGACACCGAGCTCAGCCGCGAGGCGCTGGCCGCCGAATTCGGCGAGGCGGTGGCCGAGCTGGTCGATGGCGTGACCAAGCTCGACAAGATGCGCTTCGGCAGCCGCCAGGAGGCCGACGCGGAGAGCTTCCGCAAGATGCTGCTGGCGATGGCGCGCGACCTGCGCGTCATCCTCATCAAGCTGTCCGACCGCCTGCACAACATGCGCACGCTGGGCGCCAAGGACCCCGCCTCGCGCCGCCGCATCGCGCGCGAGACGCTGGAGATCTACGCCCCCATCGCGCAGCGCCTGGGCATGAACAAGTTCAAGGCCGAGCTGCAGGACCTGGGCTTTCGCGCGCTGTACCCGGACCGCTACCGCGTCATCCGCGAGCGCATCCGCGCGGCGCTGGGCAACCGCCGCGAGGCCATGGGCAAGATCGAGGCGGCGCTGTCCGCGCGGCTGGCCTCCGAGCACCTGCCCGTGCGCGTGGTGGGGCGGATCAAGTCGCCGTGGAGCATCTATTCCAAGATGCGCAACGAGCACAAGAGTTTCGCCCAGCTGATGGACGTGTACGGCTTTCGCGTCATCACCGACAGCGTGATGAGCTGCTACATGGCGCTGGGCGTGGTGCACGCGCTGTACAAGCCGGTGGACCGCCGCTTCAAGGATTTCATCGCCATCCCCAAGGCCAACGGCTACCAGTCGTTGCACACCGTGCTGCTGGGGCCGTTCGGCGCGCCGATCGAGGTGCAGATGCGCACCGCCGAAATGGACGCGTTCGCCGAGAGCGGCGTGGCCGCGCACTGGGCCTACAAGACCGAGAGCGGTCCGGCCAACAGCGCGCAGGCGCGCGCGCGCGAGTGGCTCTCGTCGCTGGCCGACAGCCAGATGAACACCACCTCCTCGTCGGAGTTCATCGAGAACGTCAAGATCGACCTGTTTCCCGACGAGGTGTACCTGTTCACGCCGCGCGGCGACATCCTGTCGCTGCCGCGCAACGCCACCGCGCTGGATTTCGCCTACGCCGTGCACACCGACGTGGGCGACCACGCCGTGGCCGCGCGCGTGGACAAGAAACTGCTGCCGCTGCGCACGCGGCTGGAGTCGGGCCAGCTGGTGGAGATCATCACCGCGCCGTCCGCGCTGCCCAATCCGGCGTGGCTGGAGTCGGTGGTGACCGGCAAGGCGCGCACCGCGATCCGCCAGTACCTCAAGCACCTGCAGCACGAGGACGCGGTGGACTTTGGCCACCGCATGCTCGACCGTGCGCTGGACGGTCGCGGCAGCAGCCTGGACGACATCCCGCCGGCCGTGCTGGAGCGGTTCCTGGACAGCGTCAAGCTGAAACGGCTGGAGGAGCTTTTGTCGGACATCGCGCTGGGCAACCGCATGCCCGACGTGGTGGCCGGCCAACTGCTGAAGCTGCGCGGCAAGCGCGCCGGCGACGCGCCGCATGCGCCGCACGCGCACGAGAACATCCGCATCACCGGCGCCGAGCGCGGCGTGCTGAGCTTCGCCAACTGCTGCCACCCGCTGCCCGGTGACGACATCATCGGTTACCTCTCCTCGGGCAAGGGCATCGTGGTGCACCGCGAGGAGTGCCCGAACGTGGTGGAACTGCGCAAGTCGCCCGAGCGCTGCGTGGCGATCGCCTGGGACCGCGACGTGCAGGGCGACTACCGCGCCGAACTGCGCATCGAGGTGATCAACCGCACCGGCGTGCTGGCCACCATCGCCGCCGCCATCGCCGCGGCCGATTCCAACATCGAGGACGTGGAATACGTCGAGCGCGACGCCGCCGCCGCCACGCTGCTGTTCGCCATCGAGGTGAGAAACCGCAAGCACCTGGCCGACGTGATCCGTCGCGTGCGCCGCACCGGCGTGGTCAGCGGCGCCTACCGTTATCCCCTCTAGGGGCCGGGATTCGGGATTCGCACAAGCGCCAGCGCATCGCCTGTGGGAGCGACTTCAGTCGCGATGCTCCTGGGCAGGGATGGGGATGCCCGAAAGTGCCTTTTCGCGCACACGGTGCACTCCTACAATGACCGTCTTTGCCGATCGGGGATTGCCCATGTCCAGCACCGTCATCGCCACCACCGACGCGCCCGCCGCCATCGGTCCGTACTCGCAGGCCGTGCGCGCGGGTCATACGGTGTACTTCTCCGGGCAGATTCCGCTTGATCCGACCACCGGCGCGCTGGTGGAGGGCGACATCACGGTGCAGACGCGCCGCGTGTTCGACAACCTCGTGGCCGTGGCGCAGGCGGCGGGCGGCTCGCTGTCGCAGTTCGTGCGGGTGGGCATCTACGTCACCGACCTGGCCAACTTCGCCGCCGTCAACGCCGTGATGGCCGAGTACTTCCAGCCGCCGTACCCGGCGCGTTCCACCATCGAGGTGTCGGCCTTGCCCAAGGGCGCCCAGGTCGAGGTGGACGCGATCATGGTGCTGGCCTGATCGTCGGCGAGGCACTGCGCTGACGCGCGCACGCGGCGTGACGCCGGCATCAGGCACACGCCCCGGTTAGGCTATGGCGATGGTTGCCCGCCGCCTTGCCGCCGCTGTCGAGCCCGGTCTTGCGCCGGTGTCCACCGTGCCCGGCGTGGGGCCGGCGCTGGTCAAATCGCTGGCCCGGCTGGGGCTGGAGCGGGTACAGGACCTGTGGTTTCACCTGCCGCTGCGCTACGAGGACAAGACCCGTGTCACGCCCATGGCCGACTTGCGCGCCGGCGAGCGCGCGCAGGTGGAGGGCGTGGTGGAGGCGGTTGAACGGGGCTTTCGCTACCGCCCGCAGCTGAAGGTGGCCATCGGCGACGGCGGCGGGCACACCTTGCTGCTGCGGTTTTTCCATTTCAGCCGGGCGCAGGCCGAGCAACTGGTGCCGGGCACGCGGCTGCTCTGCTATGGGGAAATCCGCCACGGCGCGCACGCGCTGGAAATGGTGCACCCGCAATACCGGCGCATCGAGGGCGAGGCCGCCACGATGGAGGAGGTCCTCAGCCCGGTCTATCCCACCACCGAGGGCCTGGGCCAGAAGCGGCTGGCCGGCGTGATCGGCAAGGCGCTGGCGCTGCTGCCGCCGGCCGCGCAACTGGAGCTGATACCGCCGGCGCTGTGCGCCACGCACGGGCTGACCTCGCTGCGCGAGGCGCTGCTTTACGTGCATCGTCCACCGCCGGATGCGCCGCTGGCGCAACTGCTGCTGGGCCGGCATCCCGCGCAGCAGCGGCTGGCGTTCGAGGAGTTGCTGACCCAGCACCTGAGCCTGCGCCGCATGCGCCAGGCGGTGCGCCAGCGTCATGCGCCGTCGTTGGTCGATGCAGGCGGTTTGCAGCAGCGCCTGCTGGCGTCGCTGGCGTTCGAGCTGACCGCGGCGCAGCGGCGGGTGGGCGGGGAGATCGCCGCCGATCTGGCCACCACGCGCCCCATGCTGCGGCTGGTGCAGGGCGATGTGGGCAGCGGCAAGACCGTGGTGGCGGCGCTGGCCGCGCTGGCGGCGGTGGCCTCGGGCTATCAGGTGGCGCTGATGGCGCCCACCGAGCTGCTGGCCGAGCAGCACCTGCGCAACTTTCGCCACTGGCTGCAGCCACTGGGCATCGAAGTGACATGGCTGGCCGGCAAGCTCACCGGCAAGGCGCGGCAGCAGGCGCTGCAACGCGCCGCCGAGGGCGCGCCGGTGGTGATCGGCACGCACGCGCTGATGCAGGAGGGCGTGGCGTTCGCGCGGCTGGGCCTGGTCATCGTGGACGAGCAGCATCGCTTTGGCGTGCAGCAGCGCCTCGCGCTGCGCGACAAGGGCCTGCTCGCCGAGCAGGCGCAGGTGCCGCACCAACTGGTGCTGACCGCCACGCCGATACCGCGCACGCTGGCGATGAGCGCCTACGCCGACCTGGACGTGTCCTCGATCGACGAGTTGCCGCCCGGCCGCATCCCGGTGCGCACCACGGCCATCTCCAATGCCCGGCGCTTCGACGTGATCGAGCGCATCCAGGCCGCCTGCGCCGAGGGGCGCCAGGCGTACTGGGTATGCACCCTGATCGAGGAGTCCGAGCAGTTGCGCGCGCAGGCCGCCGAGGTGGCGCATGCGGAACTGGCGGCGGCCATCGGCGAGGCGCGCGTGGGCCTGATCCACGGCCGCATGAAGCCCAAGGAAAAACAGCAGGTGATGGACGCCTTCAAGGCCGGCGAGCTGGCCGTGCTGGTGGCCACCACCGTGATCGAGGTGGGCGTGGATGTGCCCAACGCCAGCCTCATGGTGATCGAGAACAGCGAACGCCTGGGCCTGGCGCAACTGCACCAGTTGCGCGGCCGTGTCGGCCGCGGCGCGACCGCGTCCAACTGCGTGCTGCTGTACCAGCCGCCGCTCGGCCAGCTGGCGCGCGAGCGGCTGCAGGTGATGCGCGAGAGCAACGACGGTTTCCGCATTGCCGAGAAGGACCTGGAACTGCGCGGCCCCGGCGAGGTGCTGGGCACGCGCCAGACCGGCCAACTCAGCTTCCGCATCGCCGACCTGTCGCGCGACGCCCACCTGCTGCCCGCCGTGCAGCAGGTGGGCGAGGCGATGCTGGCCGATCACGCCGACCAGGCCGTCCGCCTGATCGAGCGCTGGATCGGCGGCGCGGCGCGCTACGCGCATGCGTGATGGCACAGGAAAAGCATCGCAACTCCCGCTACCGATCGCCCTGAGCGCAGCAGCGCCGTCGAAGGGCGGCTTGCGGCGCGGCTTCGACTTCGCCGCTGCGCGGCTACGCCCGGCCCGAACGGGGCGGGTGGCCGGGTGTGGTTTCAGGGCGGGTGCTGGTGGCGCGAGTCGTGCGTGGTCGGGTGATCCTCCGGCTGAGCCGCCACCATGCGATGCGTCCCACTACACTGCGCCCCTCACCGCGAGGTCCCCATGATCCGACCGCAACTGCTTATCGATACCGACCCCGGCGTGGATGATGCGCTGGCCATCCTGATGGCGCATGCCCACGCCGATATCGCCGGGCTCAGCATCGCGGCGGGCAATGTCGGCCTGACGCATACCGTCCGCAACGCGCGCGTGCTGGTCGATCTGCTCGGCAGCACCGCGCCGGTGTTTGCCGGTTGCGCCACGCCGCTGGTGCGCGCGCCGCAGGAGGACGCCGCCTTCGTGCACGGTCGCGACGGTTTCGGCGACGTGGGTTTTGCCGTGCCCACGGCCGAGGTTTCCGACGAGCCGGCCGCGCTGGCGCTGTTGCGGCTGACTGACGAGCGCCCTGGCGAGCTGACCGTGGTGGCGCTGGCGCCGCTGACCAACCTGGCGCTGGCGCTGCGGTTGGACCCGTCGCTGCCGCGACGGGTGAAGCGGCTGGTGGTGATGGGCGGCGCGGTGACCGGGCATGGCAACACCGGCACGGTGCCGGCCGAGTTCAACGTGGGTTTCGATCCCGAGGCCGCGCACGTGGTGTTCAGCGCCTTTCCCGAGTTTGACCTGGTGGACTGGGAGGCAACGCTGCGCCACGCCTTCGACGAGGACTTGTTCGACGGCTGGCTGCATGCGGGCGACCGCCGCGCCGCCTTCTACGGCCGCATCGCCGGCACCGCGCGCGCGTTCAATCGTCGCCAGGAGCGGCGCGGCATCATTGCCGCCGATGCGCTGGCGATGGCGGTGGCGATCGACCCGTCCATCGTGGTGCGCAGTGAGCGTCGCGCCGTGGCGGTGGAGCTGGATGGCCGCCTGACCCGTGGCGCGACCGTGGTGGACTGGGCGCGCCGCCTGGGCGCGGCGCCCAACGCCAACATCGTGCTGGAGGTCGACCAGGCCCGCTTCGGGGCCATGGTGCGCCGTGCGCTGGGTGCGGAAAAGCCGTCCGGTTGACGTGGCGGCCGACAGGCCGATAAAATTGCGCTCTTTTCTCCCGCCGCTTTGAGCACGCCATGAAGCCCGATACCCATCCGAACTACACCCCGGTGGTGTTCCAGGATCTGTCGTCCGATTTCGCCTTCCTGACCCGGTCGACCATTTCCAGCAAGGAAACCATCAAGTGGGAGGACGGCAACGAGTATCCGCTCGTCAAGGTGGATATCTCCAGCCATTCGCACCCGTTCTACACCGGCAAGCAGAAGACGCTGGACGTGGGCGGTCGCGTCGACAAGTTCCGTCGCCGCTACGCGGGCGCCGTCAAAGAGTAATGCTGCCGGGGTTGCCGACATGGGCAACTCGTCTGGCCAGGCACGGGGCGAGCATCGGCTCGCCCCGTGCTTTTTTGCGCCCGCGCCTTCTACCGTTCGCGCGCGGATGTGCGCGGGGTGATGTGCGATAATGGGCAGTCCGGGCGCCACGGCGCCTGTTGCATCGCAAGGCTTCCCCGGCGGCGATGCCGATCATTCCCCCGCTGAAGGGCGCCGCCCGCGGCTCGCCCTGGCGCCGAACATTTGTGAAGGAGGTTTCCGTGTCCACTCCCAAGATCGTCAAACTGCTGGATGAGTCCAACCAGCGCAGCAGCGAATTGCCCCTGGTCAGCGGCACCCTCGGCCCGGCCTGCGTCGACATCGCCACGCTGTACAAGGACACCGGCCACTTCACCTACGACCCGGGCTACGGCAGCACCGCCAGCACCAAGAGCGCCATCACCTACATCGACGGCGACAAGGGCGTGCTGCTGTATCGCGGCTACCCGATCGAGCAGCTGGCCGAGAAGTCCAGCTTCCTCGAGGTGGCCTACCTGCTGCTCAACGGCGAGTTGCCGACCGCCGAGGCGTTCAAGACCTTCGAACACGACGTGTCGCATCACACGATGATGCACGAGTCGCTGAAGAACTTTTTCCAGGGCTTCCACCACGACGCGCATCCGATGGCGATGCTGGCCGCGTCGGTGGCGTCGCTGTCGGCGTTCTACCACGACGACCTGGACGTGGAGAATCCGGCTGACCGCAAGCTGGCCGCGATCCGCCTGATCGCCAAGATGCCCACCATCGCCGCGGCGTGCTACCGCTACTCCATCGGCTGGCCGGCGCGCTACCCGCGCAACAACCTGGAGTACGTCGACCGCTTCCTGCACATGATGTTCGAGGTGCCGAGCGAGCCGCTGCAGATGAACCCGGTGGCCGCCAAGGCGCTGGACCTGCTGTTCATCCTGCATGCCGACCACGAGCAGAACGCGTCCACCTCCACCGTGCGCCTGGTCGGTTCCACCGGTGCCAACCCGTACGCGTCGATCGCCGCCGGCATCACCGCGCTGTGGGGTCCGGCGCACGGCGGTGCCAACGAGGCGGTGCTGAAGATGCTGGAGGAGATCGGCACGCCGGACAACGTCGAGTCGGCGATCCTTCGCGCCAAGGACAAGAACGACAGCTTCCGCCTGATGGGCTTCGGCCATCGCGTCTACAAGAACTTCGACCCGCGCGCCAAGATCATCCGCGAGATGTGCCACAAGGTGCTGGCCGAGCTGGGCGTCAACGACCCGCTGCTGGACGTGGCGATGAAGCTGGAAGAGGCGGCGCTGAAGGACGAGTACTTCGTCGAGCGCAAGCTGTACCCGAACGTGGATTTCTACTCCGGCATCATCTACAAGGCGCTGGGCATCCCCACCGAGATGTTCACCGTGATGTTCGCCATCGCGCGTACCGCCGGCTGGATCGCGCACTGGATCGAGCAGCACGAAACCCCGGGATCGCGCATCGGCCGCCCGCGTCAGGTCTACACCGGCGCCGACGTGCGCGACTACGTGCCGGCCGACAAGCGCTGAGCATCGGCGTCATCGCATGAAAAACGCCCCGGCTTGCCGGGGCGTTTGCGTTTCGGGCCCGCCTGGCAGGAGCGCACCGAAGTGCGTGATGCTCTTCGTCATGGAACCAGGAGCATCGCGCACAAGGTGCGCTCCTACGGGTCGGCGGCGGTTGTCGTGGGAGCGACTTCAGTCGCGATGCTCTTGCTTTCGATGAGCCCCGGGTCAAAAGCATCGCGGCTGAAGCCGCTCCCGCAAAAGGCAGTTGCTCTCACAGGGGCGCTCCTACCGGCGCTGGCTGGCGTTGGCCAGCATGTGCTCCAGCCGGGCGTCGCCATCGTCGTCGGCCAGCAACTCCTCCACCGCCGCCAGCGAGGCGCGGCGCATCGGTTTCTCGTCGATGCGGTCCAGCGGCGCCTGGCGCAGGGCGTTGCGCGGCAGCACGGTGAGGTCGAACGGCAGGTTGTCGGCGGCAAACAGCAGCACCGGGTAGTCGGCCTGGTCGGTGCGGGTGATGCGCAGGCGTCGGGTCTGGGTTTCGGCGGGGATGCCGTTGTCGTGCAGGAACAGCGCCACCGCATCGGGATCGTCGCTGAACACGTGCAGGCAGACCGCGGAGTGCGCGTCGGCGGTGCCCTCCAGCACCGGGCCGACCAGGCGCGGCTCGAACGGCGCGAGAAACCGCATCGCCTCCACCGCCGCCTCCCGACGCTGGCGCAGCCATTGCGGCTGGCTGTCGGCCAGAAACAGGCGTTGGCGCTCGCGCAGGGCCTGCTCCACCTCGTGGTTGCGCGGCAGGGCCTGCGTCTCGACCACGCCCAGCCGCTCGGCGGCCTTCAGCTTGGCGTGGTGGAAATCGCGGATGCCGTGCTCGCTCATCAGCCGGGCCGCCTCCTGCGCCACCAGCACGCGGCTGCGTTGCAGGCGATCATGCGCGTGGATGCGGTGATGTTCGCCTCGGGCCATGGCCATCTCCAGGTGCGGGAAACCGGTAGGGCGCCGACGCAGCGGTGCCGTCGTCTACCCTACCATCGGCACCGTGTTCAGAAGATGTCGTAGGCGTGCTGCTGGTCCTGCTCTTGCTGCTGCTGGGCCTGGGCACGCAGGCGGTCGACATCCTCCACCTTGAACATCTCGCTGATCGCGTTGGGGTTGTCCGGCGTGGTCGGCAGGCCGCTGTCGCGGTCGATGGCGACGGTGCTGATGCCCGGCGGCATCGGCAGCGCGCTGGAGGGGAGATCCTTCAGAGCGCTGGCCATGTAGTCCATCCAGATCGGCAGCGCCGCCTTGGCGCCGAACTCGCCGCGCCCCAGCGAATCGTAGTTGTCGAAGCCCACCCACACGGCGGTGGACAGGTCGCCGTTGAAGCCCACGAACCAGGCGTCGTGGTGGTCGTTGGTGGAGCCGGTCTTGCCGGCCAGGTCGTCGCGGCCCAGGGCGCGGGCGGCCGCGCCGGTGCCGCGCAGGATCACGTCCTTCATCAACGATGTCGTCAGGAAGTCGTTGCGTACGTCCAGCACGCGCGGCGCCAGGATGGGCGGATGCTCGGCCTCGCCGTGCACGTCCGGCGGCAACACGGCGTCGCCCACCGCGTCGTCACCGTTGCCGGTGGCCGCTGCGGAGCCGGCGTGCGCCACGTCGTTGGCCGGCGTGGCCGTCATGTCGGCCGGCGGCGGGCCGGCGACGCTGGTGTCCAGCAAGCGCTCCTGGCAGTCGCGGCAAGCTCGCGAGGGGTTGGCCAGGTACACCGGTGTGCCGTTGCGGTCGTCGATCTCGCTGATGAAATACGGCGTGACCAGGTAGCCGCCATTGGCGAATACCGCGTAGCCGCGCGCCATGCCCATGGGTGACACCGAAGCTGTGCCCAGCGCCATCGAGAGATTGGCCGGGATCGCGTCGGGCGAAAAGCCGAACCGGGTCACGTACTCGCGCGTGTAGCGCACGCCGATGGCGGCGAGCAGGCGCACCGACACCAGGTTTTTCGACTGCACCAGCGCCTCGCGCAGGCGCATCGGGCCGGCGAACTTGCCGTCGTCGTTGCTGGGCGTCCACAGCCCGCCCGGACGCGAGGGGTCGGGCAGGGCCAGCGGCGCGTCGTTGATCACCGATGCAGGCGTGAAACCGCGCTCCATCGCGGCGGAGTACAGGTAGGGCTTGAAGCTGGAGCCGGGCTGGCGCGCGGCCATCACCGCGCGGTTGAACTTGCTGCGCATGAAGTTGAAGCCGCCCACCAGCGCCTCGATTGCGCCGTCCTCCGGATTCACGGAGGCCAGCGCGCCCTGCACGGCAGGGATCTGCGACAGCTGCCAGGCGCCCTTGTCGTCGCGCGCCAGGCGCACGATGTCGCCGCGCCGGATCACGCCGTCGACCGCGGTGGGCGCGGCGCCCACGCCGCTGTCGCCGCGATGCGGTCGCGCCCAGGCGACCGCGGCCAGGTCCAGGCGCACCGTTTCGCCGCCACGCAGGTACACGCTGGCCTCGGTGGCGCTGCTGGCGGTGACCAGGCCCGGCTCCAGGGTCGAGATGTCGGTATAGGCGGCCAGCGCGCGCTCGTAGTCCGGCGCGCCGGCATCGGCGGGCAAGTCCTGATGGGCTTCGGGGCCGCGCCAGCCGTGGCGGCGGTCATAGGCCAGCAAGCCGTTGCGCAAGGCATCCACGGCCGCCTGCTGGCGGTCGCCGCGCAGCGTGGTCTTGACCACGTAGCCCTCGGTGAGCGCGTCGTTGCCCAGCCGGTCGAGCACCTGGCGACGCACCATCTCGGCCAGGTACGGCGCATCCAGCTCGATCGGCTGCTCGTGCGGCGCGCCATGGTTGGGCTCGGCGCGGGCCTGCTCGTACTGCTCGCGGGTGATGTAGCGATGGCGCAGCATCTCGCCCAGCACCCAGTTGCGCCGGGCCATCAGGCGCTGCGGGCTGTTGATCGGGTTGACCGCCGAGGGCAGCTGGAAGCTGGACGCGATGGCGGCGCACTCGGCGATCGTCAGCTGGTCCAGCGTCTTGCCGTAGTAATACGAGGCGGCCGCGGCCACGCCGTAGGAGCGGTGGCCGAGAAACATCTTGTTGAGGTACAGGTCGAGGATCTGGTCCTTGCTGAGCTCCTGCTCCATGCGCAGCGCGATGAAGATCTCGGTGATCTTGCGCGAATACAGCTTCTCCGGGCTGAGAAAGAAGTTGCGCGCCACCTGCTGGGTGATGGTGGAGCCGCCCGAGCCCTTGTCGCCGCCGGTCTCGATCACGTGCCAGGCGGCGCGCGCGATACCGTGCCAGTCCACGCCGGGGTGGTGGTAGAAATCCGCGTCCTCGGCCGACAGCACGGCATGCTTCAGTCGATCAGGCACATTGCCGATATCCACCGGGATGCGGCGGGTCTCGCCAAAGCTGGCGATCAGCTTGCCGTCGGCGCTGAGCACGCGCAGCGGCACCTGCATGTGGTAGTCCTTGAGCACCTCGACCGAGGGCAGCCGGGGGGCCACCAGCCAGTACGCCACGCCCACCGCAAGTATCGCCAGCAGCAAACCGGAAAAGGCCAGGATCAACGCCCAGCGCAGCAAACGCCTGAAAATATGCATGGGGTGCAGTTAGCGAGACTTGAGTCAAAACACGCCAGAGTATAGATGTTGCAGTATCCAAGGCGTTGGGACGCCGCCGCGCGGCTGCGGGGCGCCCACCTTCCAACGCCGTGGCGCCGCTGGCGCGCCGTGGGGGAGGGATGGCGCAATTGTGGAGGGCATCACGAGAATCCGTTGAGAAAGTTCGTGTAGGCCGTTGCCATTGCGTAAATTTTTCGATTTAATGCCATGGCGTACCACCGGGGCTCCGGTTCGGACGTCAGGGGCAAGGGGGAACACCGTGGGTCTCTTCACACCCAAGAAGCCGGCGCTGGTCGGTGTCGACATCAGCTCGACCGCCGTCAAGCTGCTGCAGCTCAGCCAGGCGGGCAATCGCTATCGCGTCGAGCATTACGCGGTCGAGCCATTGCCACCCAACGCCGTGGTCGAAAAGAACATCGTCGAGGTCGAGGCCGTGGGCGACGCGATCCGCCGCGCCATGGCGCGCTCGGGCAGCAAGCTCAAGCATGCGGCGGTGGCGGTGGCCGGCTCGGCCGTGATCACGCGCATCATCCCGATGGCCGCCGAGCTGTCCGAGGACGATCTCGAAGGCCAGATCCAGGTCGAGGCCAACCAGTACATCCCGTACCCCATCGAGGAGGTCAGCCTCGACTTCGAGGTGCTGGGGCCGGTACGCGACAACCCCGACATGAACAACATCCTGTTGGCCGCCTCGCGTACCGAGAACGTCGACATGCGCGTGGCCGCGCTCGACCTGGGCGGCCTTGCCGCCAACGTCGTCGACGTGGAGGCCTTCGCGATGGAAAACGCGTTTGCCCTGCTCACCGACCAGCTCAACGTCAACCGTGACGCGCTGGTGGCGGTGGTGGACATCGGCGCCACCATGACCACGCTCTCGGTGCTGCGCAACCAGCGCACCATCTACTCGCGCGAGCAGGTGTTCGGTGGCAAGCAGCTCACCGACGAGATCATGCGCCGCTACGGGCTCTCCTACGAGGAGGCCGGCCGCGCCAAGCGCAAGGGCGGCCTGCCCGAGTCCTACGCCAGCGAGGCACTGGATCCGTTCAAGGAGTCGCTGGTGCAGCAGGTCAGCCGGCTCATGCAGTTCTTCTTTGCGGGCAGCGAGTACAGCAAGGTCGACCAGGTGGTGCTGGCCGGCGGCTGCGCCTCGATCGAGGGCCTTGCCCCGATGATGCAGGACCAGCTCGGCGTGCCCTGCGTGGTGGCCAACCCGCTGGCGCGCATGTCGCTGGCGCCGAAGGTGCAGTCCCAATCGCAATCGTTGGCCCAGGACGCGCCCTCGTTGATGATCGCGGTCGGCCTCGCCTTGAGGAGTTTCGACTGATGGCACACGTCAACCTACTTCCCTGGCGCGCGGAGCGGCGCAAGCAGCGCGAGCGCGAGTTCTACATGCAGCTGGGCGCCGCCGCCGTGGCCGCCGTGCTGGTGGTGCTGCTGTGGATGTTCTGGATGGGCCAGCGCATCGACAACCAGAACGACCGCAACGCCTACCTGCAGACCGAGATCAAGCAGCTGGACGTGCGCATCGACAAGATCAAGGACCTGGAACGGGTGCGCCAGCGCCTGCTGGCCCGCAAGGAGATCATCGAGCAGCTGCAGGCCGACCGCTCGCAGATGGTGCACCTGTTCGACGAGCTGGTGAAAACCATCCCGGCCAGCGTGCGGCTGACCAGCCTCAAGCAGGGTGGCCAGTCGATGACGCTCAATGGCGCGGCGCAGTCCAACGCCAGCGTGGCCGAGTACATGCGCAACATCGAGTCGTCCCCGTGGATGGGCCACGCCGACCTCAGCAAGACCGAAAACAGCCACAACGCCACGCGCATGCCGTACAGCTTCGGCCTCACCGTGGCGCTCAACCGGCCCAAGACCGATGAGGTCGACGCGCCCGCCGGCACCGCCAGCGCCGCGCCGCCGGCCACCGCCGCGAGCGGCGCCAAGGGAGGCAGCCGCTGATGAAATTCTTCGACGATATCCGCAACCTGGACCGCAACAACGTCGGTGGCTGGCCGTCCTCGGTAAAGATCTTCTTCACCGTGCTGTTGTTCGCGGCCATCGTGTTCGCCGGCTGGTATGTCTCCGTCAGCGGCCAGCAGGACGAACTGGCCTCGCTGGCCAACAAGGAGGAGCAGCTCAAGAAGGACTTCGCCGCCAAGCAGGCCAAGGCGGTGAACCTGGAAGCGCTGCAGCACCAGCTCGACGAGATGCAGGACATGCTGCGCCAGCTGCTGCGCCAACTGCCCAGCAAGACCGAGATGCCGGAGTTGCTGGTGGACATCTCGCAGACCGCGCTGTCGGCCGGCCTGCAGAGCGAGCTGTTCCAGCCCGGCGCCGAGACCAAGAAGGACTTCTACGCCGAGAAGCCGATCACCCTGCGCATGAGCGGCACCTACCACCAGTTCGGTGCGTTCATCAGCGGCGTGGCCTCGTTGCCGCGCGTGGTCATTCTCACCCTGCACGACGTGTCGCTGACGCCCAAGTCGCCCGCCAAGAGCGGCGGCGCCTCCGACGGCCAACTGGTGCTGCAGGGCACGGTGAAAACCTACAGATACCTCGATGACGACGAGAGCGCCGAAAGCAAGCCGGCGCCCAAGCGCGGGAGGCGGAAATGAGCAAGTTCGCTGCCATCAGGTCCACCCGCGCCGCGTCCGTCGCGCTCATGCTCGGCGCCACCCTGGTGCTGGGCGGCTGCACCCGCGGCATGTCCGACCTGCGCGACTGGGTGTCGCACGAAAAGGCCCGCAAGGGCCAGCCGATCCAGCCGTTGCCGGTCATCAAGACGTTCGAGACCTTCACCTACGACGACCAGGACCGGCGCGACCCCTTCAGCCCCAGCACCACCGAGCTGGAAAGCACGGCCTCCGGCGCCAGCGCCGGCCCGCGGCCGGACGCCGATCGCGCCAAGGAGCCGCTGGAGGCCTTTGCGCTGGACAGCCTGAAGATGGTCGGCACCATCGGTACCGGTCCCGGCGCCATCGCATTGGTGAAGGACCCCGGCCGGGTCATCCACCAGGTGCGTCGCAACGAATACATGGGCCAGAACTACGGACGGGTCACCGCCATCAGCGATGACCGCATCGAGCTGGTCGAGCTGATCTCCAACGGTAATGGTGGCTGGATGGAACGTCCCGCCAGCATCGCGCTCGGCGAGCAATAGGAATACAGGGGCTGATGCCAATGACCAACCAAATCCAATCCGTCCGGGGCCGTGTCATGCGCCATGCGACTCGCTACATGCTGATCGGGCTGCTGCTTGCCGGCGCCTCCTGGGCCAGTGCCGCGATGGCTGCGACCAGCACGCTCAAGGACATCAGCTACGACACGCTCCCCGGTGGCGCGGTCGAGCTGCACCTGAACTTCGCCAGCGCCGCGCTGCCGACGCCGAAGATCTTCACCACCGACACGCCGCCGCGCATCGCGGTGGACTTCGCCGACACCGACAACAGCGCCCAGCGGCACCTGGATATCGGCAAGGGCTCCACCTCGGGTGTCACCGCCGTGTCGGCGGGCGGGCGCACGCGCGTGGTGGTGGAACTGATGCGCGCGTCCACCTACCGCTCGCGCGTGCAGGGCAACAGCCTGGTGCTGACCGTCAACAACGGCACCTCCGGGCAGTCGGTCACCACGGCCGCCACCATCGACCCGTCCAAGGCGCTGCCTTCGTCGGCGGCCGGCCCGGCCATCAGCAACATCGATTTCCGCCGTGGCGCCAATGGCGAGGGCAAGGTGCTGGTCACCTTTGCCGGCGACGGCGCCAACGCCGACATGCGGCGCGAGGGCGACAAGGTGGTGGTCAACATCGACCATACCCAGCTGCCCGCCAACCTGGCGCAGCGCCTGGATACCACCGATTTCGCCACGCCCGTGCAGTCCATCGTCACGCGCGGCGGCGCAATGGGCGGCGCGCGCATGGAGATCGCGGTGAAGGGCGAGGTGGAAACCTCCTCCTACCAGAGCGGCAACCAGTACGTGGTGGAGGTTGCGCCGCGCAAGAGCGAAGACAAGGTCGACGCGCTCAACAAGGCCGCGCAGCCGCCGGCGTACAACGGCAAGCGCGTCACCTTCAATTTCCAGGACATCCCGGTGCGCTCGGCGCTGCAGCTGATCGCCGACATCTCCGGCCTCAACCTGGTGGCGTCCGACAGCGTGGGGGGCAGCGTCACCCTGCGGCTGGTGAATGTGCCCTGGGACCAGGCGCTGGACGTGATCCTGCGTGCCAAGAGCCTGGACAAGCGCCGTGACGGCAACGTGGTGTGGATCGCCCCGCAGCAGGAGCTGGCCAAGTACGAGGACGACGTGGCCCAGGCGCGCCTGAAGGCGCAGGACAACGCCGAGCTGATCACCACCTACATCCCGATCAGCTACGGCAAGGCGGCCGACATCGCCAAGCTGCTGACCACCGGCAGCATGCAGGGCGGCGGTGGCGGCAACAGCGGCGGCGGCAACAGCCGTGGTTTCCTGTCGCGCCGTGGCAGCGTGTCGTACGACGAGCGCACCAACACCCTGCTGCTCAACGACACGCCCGAGAAGCTGGAGCAGTTGCGCCTGCTGATCGCCAAGCTGGATCGCCCGGTGCAGCAGGTGCTGATCGAGTCGCGCATCGTGGTGGCCAACGACGACTTCACCCGCGAGCTGGGCGCCAAGTGGGGCATCTCCGGAGCCAGGTCGAACGACAACAACCTGATCACCATCGGCGGTACCGGTGCCGACGCGCAGAAGTACGGCGTCGACATCAACAACGCCAACGTCAACTACAACAACGCGGTCAACGACTGGCTGGCCAATGGCGGCACGGGCACGCCGCCGCATCGCGGGGCGGTCACGCTGCCGACCGGTGGCATGAACGTCAACATGCCGGCGGGTGGTCGCACCAGCGGCTTCGGCCTGGCCATCCTGGGCGCCAACTACGCGCTCGACCTGGAGCTGTCGGCGGCGCAGACCGAGGGCCGCAGCGAGGTCATCTCCAGCCCGCGCGTGATCACCGCCAACCAGCAGGAGGCCGTGATCCGCCAGGGCCAGGAAGTGGGCTACGTGACCTTCCAGAACAGCGGCGGCGCCGGTGCCGGCGCGGGCAGCGGCACGGCCACGGTGCAGTTCAAGGACGCTGTGCTGGAGCTGAAGGTGACGCCCACCATCACCGCCGACAACCGCGTCTACCTGATGATCAACGTCAAGAAGGACGCCATCGCCGGCTACGTGCCGGTGCCGGGCGGCGGCCAGATCCCCACCATCGACACCCGCGAGATCAACACCTCGGTGCTGGTGGACAACGGGCAGACGGTGGTGCTGGGTGGCATCTACGAGATCAACAAGGGCAACTCCACCTCGAAGGTGCCCGGCCTTGGCGATATTCCCGGCCTCGGCGTGCTGTTCCGCAGCACCTCGCGCAAGGAGAGCAAGGCGGAGCTGCTGATCTTCGTGACGCCGCGCATCCTCAGCAATTCGCTGCAGTAACGGCGCTGCGACATGCCCGGCAAAGAGGCGGCTTCGGCCGCCTTTTTGTTGTTGCCGGAGCCGGTTGCAGTGGCCCGACTAAACTTCCGCGCGCCGTCGTGGTCTGTTGCACGCCCGCGCGGCGCGTGGGGATGTCCCGCGCCGCGCGACGACGATGACGCCACCGCGACGCTGTCCGCATGACGGCGCGCCGCCCCGCACCACGGAACCGAAGATGGACATGCCCGACACCGCGTTGACTCCCCTGCAGCAGACCTTTGCCCAGCTGCGCGACGACCTGCGCCGCTGCATCATCGGCCAGCCGCACCTGATCGATTGCCTGCTGGTGGCGTTGCTGGCCGACGGTCACTTGCTGGTGGAGGGCGCGCCCGGGCTGGCCAAGACCACCGTGGTGAAGGCGCTGGCGGCGCGCATCGAGGCGGATTTCCACCGCGTGCAGTTCACGCCCGACCTGCTGCCGGCCGATCTCACCGGCACCGACGTGTTTCGGCCGCAGAGCGGCAGCTTCGAGTTCGAGCGCGGCCCGCTGTTCCACAACATCGTGCTGGCCGACGAGATCAACCGCGCGCCGGCCAAGGTGCAGTCCGCGCTGCTGGAGGCGATGGCCGAGCAGCAGATCACCGTGGGCCGCGCCACCTGGCGCCTGCCCAAGCTGTTCATGGTGATGGCCACGCAGAACCCGATCGAGCAGGAGGGCACGTTCGCCCTGCCGGAGGCGCAACTGGACCGCTTCCTGATGCACGTCACCATCGGTTATCCGGATGCGGCCGCCGAGCTGGCGATCCTGCGGCTGGCGCGCGAGCAGGCCGGTCGTCGCGCCCATCCGGTGGCCGCCGCGCCCGCGCTGCTCAGCCAGGCCGACGTGTTTGCCGCGCGCGACGCGGCCATGGCCGTGCACATGAGCGTGGCGCTGGAGGAATACCTGGCCCAGCTGGTGCTGGCCACCCGCGATGCGGGCCGCTACGGCCCGGAGCTGAAGCGCTGGATCGCGTGGGGCGGCAGCCCGCGCGCCACCATCGCACTGGACCGCTGTGCCCGCGCGCATGCGTGGCTGGCCGGGCGCGACTACGTGCTGCCCGAGGACGTGCACGGCGTGGCGCACGAGGTGCTGCGCCATCGCGTGCTGCTCAGCTACGAGGCGGAGGCCGAGGGCGTGCGCCCCGACCAGGTGATCGACCGCCTGCTGGATCTCGTGCCGCTGCCGTGAGCGCCGTCGTGCAACCTGCCGTGGACGGCGATGGCGTCAGCCACGTCGCGCTGGCCGAACTGATCGCGCTGCGTTCGCGCGTGGGTCGCGCGCGCATGGCATCGCTGCCCAGTCACGCCGCCCGCCATGGCGAGCAGTCCAGCCGTCTATACGGCCGTGGCATGGACTACGCCGAGTCACGCATCTACCAGCCCGGCGACGACGTGCGCCGGCTCGACTGGCGGCTCGCCGCGCGCAGCGGCAAGCTGCACACCAAGCTGTTTCAGGAGGATCGCGAAGGTTGCCTGCTGGTCGTGCTGGACACGCATGCGAGCATGCGCTTCGGCACCCGCGCACGCTTCAAGTCGGTACAGGCCGCCCGCGCGGCGGCCTGCGCCGCATGGTTCGCGGTGCGTGCGGGCGAGCGCGTGGGCGCGATGGCGTTTGGCGCAGTGACGCGCTGGCTGCGGCCGCAGGCCGGGCCACGCGGTGCGCTGGCGCTGTGCGGTGCATTGGCCGAATGGGATGCGTTGGCCGCGCACGGCAACGGTGTCGAACCGCTGTCCGAGGCGCTGCCGCGCGCCGGCCGGGTGCTGCATGGCGCCAACCGCGTGCTGGTGGTCAGTGACGGTTTCAGTACCGACCCGGCCGCGCGCCAGCGCCTGCTGGAACTGCGCCGGCAGGTGGGCGTGAGCGTGCTGGTGGTGGCCGATGCGCTGGAGCGTGCCCTGCCGCCGCCGGGCCGCTACCCGTTGGCGCATGCCGGCGAGCGTTGCGAGGTGGTCTTGCGTGGCGAGCGCCAACGCCGCGAATTCCAGCAGGTGCTGGGCGCAGGTGCGGCGCGGTTGGGCCGGCTGGCCGACGACACCGGCACGCGCTGGCGCGAGATCGATACCGAGGCCGATCCGCTGGCCGCCGTCGCTGCCGTGCTGGGCGCGCCGAGGTCGCGGCGATGAGCGCGCCGGCCGCCGCGTCGCCGCCGCAGGGACCGGCCCTGCGCGACATTCACCTGCCGCCGTCGCCGTCATGGTGGCCGCCCGCGCCGGGTTGGTGGGTACTGGCGGCGCTGGCGTTGCTGGTGCTGCTGGCGGTGATCGTGGGGTGGCGCTGGTGGCGGCGCGCGCGGCGCCGGCGGCAGCAATGGTTTGACGAACTGGATCGCGCCATGGCGCGCTATCGCCGCGACGGCGACCACGCGGCGCTGGCCGGGGGCATCCAGCAACTGTTGCGCCGCGTGGCGCGCCAGCATGAGGCGGCGGCCGCGCACCAACGCGGCGACACGTGGCGGCGCACGCTGGCGCGCATGCCGTTGCGGCCCGACGCGCTGGCCGCGCTGCAGGCGCTGGATCGCCACATCTACCAGCCGGGCCCGTTCGATGCGGTGGCGGCCGACCGTGCGGCGCGCGACTGGTTGCGGCTGGCCTCGCGCGCACGACGCTGGAAGCGCCCGGCGAAGGAGACGTCGCATGCTTGAGTTCGCCTGGCCGTGGGTGGTCGTGCTGTTGCCGCTGCCGTGGCTGCTGCGCCGCGTGGTGCGCGCGGCCGCGCCCGCGCAGGCGTTGCGCCTGCCGCAGCCGGGCCTGCAACTGGCGCGTGCGGCGGGTCGTCCGTCCGGTGGCGCCGCGTCCTGGCTGCTGGCGCTGGCCTGGCTGTGCCTGCTGGGTGCGGCGGCGCGGCCGCAGTGGGTGGGGCCGCCGCAGGCGCAGCAGCGCAGCGGGCGCGCCTTGATGATGGCGGTGGACCTGTCCGGCAGCATGCAAACCGACGACATGCAACTGGCCGGCCATGCGGTGAGCCGCTTTGGCGCGGTCGAGGCGATCGCGGGCGATTTCATCAGCCGTCGTGGCGGTGACGAGCTCGGCCTGATCCTGTTTGGCAGCCAGGCCTTCCTGGTCACGCCATTGACCTACGATCTCGACGCCGTGCGCGCGCAGTTGCAGGGCGCGGCGGTGGGCCTGGCCGGCACCGAGACGGCCATCGGCGACGCCATCGCGGTGGCGGTGAAGCGGTTGTCGGCCTTGCCCGAGCCGGCGCGCGTGCTGGTGCTGCTGACCGACGGCGTCAACAACGCCGGCAACATCGAGCCGCGCGAGGCGGCCCGCGCGGCCAAGGCGGCGGGCGTGCGCATCTACACCATCGGCATCGGCGCCACGCGTCTGCGCGTGGGCGGCTTTTTCGGCAGCCGCGTGGTGAACCCGTCGGCCGAGCTGGATGCGCCCATGCTTACCGCCATCGCCGAGCAGACCGGCGGCCGTTTCTTTCGTGCCACCGACAGCGCCGAGCTGGCCGACGCCTATCGCGCCATCGATGCGCTGGAGCCGATGCCGCAGCACGGCCCCGCGCTGCGGCCGCGCCGCGAGTGGTTTCGCTGGCCGCTCGGTGTGGCCGTGATCGTGCTGGGGCTGGCGATGGCGTCGCGTCGCGTGGTGCCATGGCCGGAGCCGACGCCGTGATTGCGGCCCTGCGCGATTTTCATTTCCTGCAGCCGTGGTGGCTGTTGGCGCTGGCATTGCTGCCACTGGTGTGGTGGATGGGAACACGTCGGGATCCGGCGCGCCGCGACCTGTCGCGGCTGGTGGACGCCGCGCTGCTGCCGCATCTGCTGACGGGCCGCGCCGAGGCGTCGCGCTGGCCGTCGTGGCTGTTGGTGGTCGGCTGGACGCTGGTCACGCTGGCGATGGCTGGCCCCGCGTGGAACCGCGTGTCGCATCCGCTGTACGCCAACCGCACGGCGCAGGTGGTGGCCATCTCGCTGTCGCAGCGCATGCTGGCGCGCGATGTCGAGCCCAGCCGCATCGCCCGCGCGCGGTTCAAGGCGCACGATCTGCTGGCCAGCAACCGCGACGGCTGGAACGCGTTGATCGGCTATGCCGGCGAAGCCTTCGTGGTGGCGCCACTCACCACCGACGTGCACAGCCTGGACGACCTGCTCGACGCGATGTCGCCCGACACCATGCCGGTGGACGGCAACGACGCCGCGCGGGCGATCGCGCGCGGCGTGGCGTTGATCCAGGGCGCACACGCGAAAACCGGCTCGCTGGTGCTGCTCACCGACACCGCCGATGACGCGGCCGAGGTGGCGGCGCGTGCGGCGCTGGCGGCCGGCATCCACGTGTCCGTACTGGGCGTGGGCACGCCGCAGGGCGGGCCGGTGGCGCTGGCGCGCGGCGGCTTTCTGCACGACGCCAATGGCGACATGCTGCTGGCGCGGCGCGACGACAAGGCACTGGCCGCGCTGGCGGCCGCCGGCGGCGGGCGCTACGCCCCGCTGCGCGCCGACCACGCCGACATCGACGCCTTGCACGCCGTGCTGCAGGCCGGCACGGGCGCCACCGCCAGCGCGCAGGTGGGCGACCAGTGGCAGGATCGCGGCCCCTGGCTGTTGCTGCCGCTGCTGCCGCTCATGGCGCTGGCGTTTCGTCGCGGCTGGTTGCTGCTGCTGCCGCTGGTGCTGCTGCCGTGCCTGGCGGGCAGCGCGCACGCCGGCACCTGGCGGGACTGGTGGCAGCGTCCCGACCAGCAGGCCGCGCAGGCCTTGCAGCAGGGCCAGCCCCGCCGCGCGCAACAACTGGCCAGCGACCCCGCGTGGCGCGGCGCCGCAGCTTATCGTGCAGGCGACTACGCGGCCGCCGCCCAGGCGCTGGCCGCGGCGCCCGGCGCGGATGGCGCCTACAACCTGGGCAATGCGCTGGCGCGACAGGGCAACTACCCGCAGGCGCTGGCGGCCTACGGACGCGCGCTCAAGCTCGATCCGACCCACGCTGACGCCAAGGCCAACCGCCAGGCGGTCGAGGACTGGCTGCGCCAGCACCAGCCGCCACCGAAGCCGTCGGGCCAGCAGGGCGACAAGGGCGACAAGGGCGACAAAGGCGACAAAGGCGACAAGGGTGCGTCGTCGGGCGGGCAGGGCGAGCAGTCGTCGTCCGGCGCGAAGGATGCGCAGCGACCGTCGTCGTCCGGCGAGCCGGCATCCACGGACAAGGGGCAAGCCCGGCCGGATGACGCCGGCAAGGGCAACCCCGACGCCGCGCACGACCAGCAGGGCCAGCAAGATCATCAGGACCGGCACGACCCGCAAGGCACACCGCCCTCCGCGTCGAGCGCGGCCGCTGCGCCCCCCTCGGCGGCGCAGCGCGACCGCGCCGCGCAGGCGCAGCAGGCCTTGAAAGACCAGATGGACCAGGCGCTGTCGCCATCGAGCGCCCGCTCCGGCGCCGCGCCGGCGCACCAGTTGGGCGCGCTTGGCGACGAGGCGTCGTCCCCGCTTCCGGCCGACCTGCGCCAGGCGTTGCAGCGCGTGCCGGATGACCCCGGCGCGCTGCTGCGGCGCAAGTTCGAGCTGGAATATCGCCAGCGCCATGGCGGCGCTCCCAACCAGGATGACCAACCGTGATGTGCCGTTGCCTGCTGATCGTGCTGACATGGCTGCTGCTGGCCGCGCCGGGCCATGCCGCCAGCGTGCAGGCCACGCTGAACCGCGACACCGTGCAGTTGGGCGAGACGGTGACGCTCAACCTGCGCATCGACGACTACGACGGCAACCTGCCGGCGCCGGACCTGGCCGTGCTGAACAAGGATTTCAGCATCCTGGGCACCTCGCAAAACCGCAGCCTCAGCATCGTCAACGGCCAGCGCCGTGCGCAGCTCACGCTGGGCGTGGCGCTGCGCCCGCGCCATGTCGGCACGCTTACCATCCCCGCGCTGACCCTGGCCGGCATGCAGACCGCGCCGCTTGCGCTGCAGGTGGACGCGGCCGCGCCCGCTGCGCCGGGCCAGCCGCAGGGCGACGTGTTCATGGAGGCGCAGGTCGAGCCCGCGCAGGCGTACGTGGGCCAGCAGCTCAGCTACGTGGTGAGGCTGTACTACGCGGTCGATCTCACCGGCGGCTCGCTCGACATGCCGCCGGTCAGCGGGGCGCAGGTCAGTCGCGTGGGCGACGACCTCAACTACCTGGCCGAGCGCGGCGGCCGCCGCTACCACGTGCTGGAGCGGCGCTTTGCGTTGATCCCGCAGCGCGCCGGCACGCTGGCCATCCCCGCGCCGCCGTTCCAGGGCGAGATGGTGGACCCGCGCGACCCGGACAGCTTTTTCGGCAGCACCACGCCGGTGACCGCCAGCGCGCCCACCGTGTCGGTTCAGGTGCGCGCCGCGCCCGCCAACGCCGACCAGAGTGCCTGGCTGCCCGCGCGTGCGCTGGCGTTGACGCTCAAGGGCTGGCCCGCCGACGGCACCCGCGTGCGCGTGGGCCAGCCGATCAACCTCACCATGTCGCTGCAAGCCACCGGCCTGCCGTTCGAGGCGCTGCCCGCGCTCAGCCTGCCCGCCATCGACGGCGCCACCGTGTACCCGGACAAGCCCGACACCGGCACCGACAACGACGGCCACTGGCTGGTCGGCCATCGCACGCAGGCGTTTGCCGTGGTGCCCACGCGCGCCGGCACGCTGACCTTGCCGGCCACCACGCTGACCTGGTGGAACGTGGAAACCGATCGCCGCGAGGTCGCCACCCTGCCCGCGCGGCGCATCACCGTGCTGGGCGCCGACGGCGCCGCGCCGGCCCCGCTCGCGCCGGCGGGCGCCGCCAGCACGGGTGCGCCGCCGCCGGCGACCGTGCCGGGCGCACCTGAGGGCGTGGCGTCATGGTGGCGGGTGGCGGCGCTTGGCAGTCTCGGCCTGTGGCTGGCCAGCCTGCTGGCCTGGTGGTGGCGCCGTCGTCGTATCGCTGCGCCGGCCCCGGCGGCCAAGCGCGACACTGCCCGATCGCTGCGGCTGGCCTTTCTTGCCGCCGCCCGTGGCGATGACGCCTCCGTGCAGGAGCGCAGCCTGCTGGCCTGGGCGCGTGCCGAGCGCCCGGCGTTGCGCCACCTGGGCGACCTGTCGTCCGCATTGGCCGACCCGGCGCAACGTGCGGCCATCGCCCGCCTGCAGCAACGCCGCTACGCCGGCGCGACGACGGCGGGTGGCGACACGCTCGCCGCCGCCTTCAAGCGCGGCTTTGCCTGGCGCGATGCGGACGCCACCGCCGACCCCGCCGAGCTGCCGCCGCTCTATCCCTTCGACCTGCACCGCGACGCCTGAGGTAGTGGCGCATCACCCTTGCGCGGCGGGGAACGCCGACCGCGCCGCCTCGCGCAGCACGGCGCTCATCGCGGCGCTGAAGCCGCACAGCTGCACGTCGAGCTCGGGCGCGTCGGCCAGCACCTCGCGCACGCAGGCCACGGCGATGCGGGCGGCATCGGCGGCGGGGTAGCCGTAGACGCCGCAGCTGATGGCGGGAAAGGCGAGGGTGCGTAGCCGGTGCCGGCGCGCCAGCTGGAGCGACTGCCGGTAGCAGCGCGCCAGCAGGGCCGGTTCGCCGTGCTCGCCGCCGCGCCAGACCGGGCCGACCGTGTGGATGACGAAGCGTGCCGCCAGGTCGAAGCCGGGCGTGAGGCGCGCCTCGCCGGTGGGGCAGCGCACGCCGGGTGTCACCTGCGGCAGGGCGCGGCAGGCCAGCAGCAGGCGCGGGCCGGCCGTGCGGTGGATGGCGCCGTCCACGCCGCCACCGCCGAGCAGGTCGGGGTTGGCCGCGTTGACGATGGCGTCCACGGCCAGTGCGGTGATGTCGGCGGTGACGATACGCAAGGGCATGGCGGCGGGCTTGGTGTGGCGGGGGCGCCGACGTATGCTCAGGAAACGCATGTCCGGAGTGGGAAGGCGCGACACCATCATGGCAAAAACGGAAGACATTTCCTTCGGCTATCTGCTCAGCGACGTGACCTTGCTGTTTCGCAAGCATTTCGACCGGCGTGCCGTGGCGTTCGGGCTGACCCGCGCGCAGTGGCGCGCCACCAAGATGCTGTATCACCGCCAGGGCCTGCGGCAGACCGAGCTGGCCGAGTTTCTGGAGATGGAGCCGATCGCCGTGGGCCGCGTGATCGACCGCCTGCAGGCCGCCGGTTTCGTGGAGCGCCGGCCCGACCCGCGCGACCGTCGCGCCTGGCGGCTGTACACCACCGAGCAGGCCAGCGAGGTGATCGGCGGCATGGAGCTGATCGCCCGCGGCCTGCGCAAGGACGCCACGCGCGGCATCGCCGGCGAGGAGCTGGAGCAGGCGCTGGCGGTGATCGGCCGCATCAAGGACAACCTGCTGGCGCTGGAACAGGCCGACGACGGCGCCGCCTGAGCGCGTGGCTGGCGCCGGCCAGTGCCAGAAGTCGCGGTCCGGGTGCCTTGGGCCCGTCACATAATGGACATTCCCCCGCAAGTGCCGTCAACCATCGTGCGGCTTGCGCGTTGTATCCCCGTTGTGCCCGGATCACCGGGTGCTCCCCACATTCCGCCCCGTCGCTGCGCGCGGCGCGGCGACTGGAGAACCCGTTTCGCATGTCCTGGAAAAAAGCCGTCCTCCTGGCCATTGTCCTGCTGGCGATAGCGCTGGCGCTGCATTTCGGCAAACCCGGCGCGGGCAGCGGGCACAGCGCGCCGCCCGCCGATGCGCCGGTGCCGGTCCAGGTGGCCGAAGCCACGCGCGGTGACGTGGAGCTGTCGCTGGCGCTGGTGGGACGGGTGGAGGCGTGGTCCACGGTGACCGTGCGTTCGCGGGTGTCCGGCCAGCTGCAGTCGCTCGGCTTCAAGCCGGGTGCGCTGGTGCGCAAGGGCAGCGTGCTGGCCCAGCTCGACCCGCGCATGCTGCAGGCGCAACTGGACCAGGCGCGTGCGGCGGTATCGCGCGACACCGCGCTGCTGCAGAAGGCGCAGGCCGATCAGAAGCGCTATGCCGACATCCTGTCCGAGGGCTACGTCTCCCACGCCGACTTCGACCTGTACCAGGCCAACCTCGACGTGGCGCAGGCCACGCTGCAAAGCGACGAGGCCGCGCGTGACCTGGCCCAGACCCAGCTCGACTACGCCCGCATCGTGGCGCCGTTCGACGGCATCGTCGGCGCGCCGCTGGTGTACCCGGGCGCGCAGATCAGCGCCGACGACACCGACATCGTGGTGCTCAACCAGGTCGAGCCGGTGCGCGTGGCGTTCAACATCCCCGAGGACACCTTGCCCGCCGTGCGCGAGGCGATGGCGCGCGGCACCGTGCCGGTGCAGGCCGTCATCTCCGGCGACCATGGCGCGCCGCTGGTGGGCACGCTGCAGTTCATCGACAACGCGGTGGACGCCAGCACCGGCACCATCGTGCTCAAGGCGCGTTTCGACAACGGCGACCATCGCCTCACCCCGGGCCAGTTCGTGCACGTGAGCCTGCCCACCGCGCGGCTGTCCGACGTGGTCAGCGTGCCGGTGCACGCGTTGCAGAGCTCCACCGAGGGCAATTTCGTGTTTGTGCTGGGCAGCGACGGCAAGGTGCGCCAGCGCGAAGTGCTTGCCGGCCCCACCAGCGCGGGACGCACCGTGATCGACAAGGGCCTGGACGGTGGCGAGCAGGTGGTCACCGAGGGGCAGATGCTGCTGGTGGACGGCAGCGCCGCCACGGTCAAGCCATGAACATCCCTGCGCTGTGCATCCGCCGTCCGGTGATGACCACGCTGCTGATGGTGGCGATGCTGGTGTTCGGCATCGTGGCCTATCCGCTGCTGCCGGTGAACGAGCTTCCCAACGTCGATTTCCCCACCATCAGCATCAGCGCCAAGCTGCCCGGCGCCTCGCCCGAGACGATGGCCTCGGCGGTGGCCACGCCGCTGGAAGGGCGCCTGTCCACCATCGCCGGCATCAGCTCGATGAGCTCCACCAGCGCGCTGGGCTCCACCTCGATCACGCTGACGTTCGAGCTCAGCCGCGACATCGACGCGGCGGCGCAGGACGTGCAGGCGGCGATCTCCTCGACCCTGCGCCAGCTGCCGCGCGAAATGACCACGCCGCCCACCTTTCGCAAGGTGAACCCGGCCGACGCGCCGATCCTGTTTTTGGCGATGAGCTCCACCACGATGCCGCTGACCCAGGTGGACGAGTACGCCGAGACCGAGCTGGCGCAGCAGCTGTCGATGGTCGATGGCGTGGCCGAGGTCAACGTGTACGGCTCGCAGAAATACGCCGTGCGCATCAGCGTCAACCCCGACCGGCTGGCGGCCAGCGGCATCGGCATCGACCAGGTGCAGAGCGCGATCGCCGACGCCAACGTCAACCAGTCCACCGGCTCGCTGTACGGCGCGCGGCAGCAGTTGCCGATCCGCAGCGACGGCCAGCTGCAGCGCGCGGCCGCGTACAACGACGTGGTGGTGGCCTGGCGCAAGGGGGCGCCGGTGCGCGTGGGCGACATCGGCCACGCCAGCGACAGCGTGCAGGACGACCAGAAAGCCAGCTGGTTCAACGGCACCCGCGCCATCGTGCTGGCGATCAAGCGCCAGCCGGGCGCCAACACCGTGGCCACGGTGGACCGCATCAATGCCGTGTTGCCGGGTTTTCGTGCCGGCCTGCCGCCGTCGGTGAAGCTGGCCACGCTGTATGACCGTTCGCAGTCCATCCGCGCCTCGGTGGACGACGTGCAGTTCACCCTGCTGCTGGCCGGCGCGCTGGTGGTGTTCGTGATCTACCTGTTCCTGGGCAACCTGTCGGCCACGCTGATCCCCGCCGTGGCGCTGCCGATCTCGGTGGTGGGCACGTTCGGCGTGATGTACGCGCTGGGCTACAGCCTGGACAACCTCTCGCTGCTGGCGCTGACGCTGGCGGTGGGCTTTGTGGTGGACGACGCGATCGTCATGCTGGAAAACATCGTGCGCCACATGGAGGCGGGCATGTCGCCCTACGCGGCGTCGCTCAAGGGCGCCAGCGAGATCGGCTTCACCATCTTCTCGATGACGCTGTCGCTGATTGCCGTGTTCATCCCGGTGATGTTCATGGGCGGCATCGTGGGACGGTTGTTCCACGAGTTCGCGGTGGTGATCAGCGTGGCCATCCTGATCTCCGGCGTGGTGGCGATCACGCTCACGCCGATGCTGTGCAGCCGCTTCATCACGGCGCACGACCACGAAAAAAAGAACTGGCTGATCGGCGGCTTCGACCGCGGCTTTGCCGCCGTCACGCGCGGCTACGGCCACAGCCTGCGCTGGTGCATGGATCGCCCGCGCCTGGTGCTGGCCGCGTTCGGGCTGAGCCTGCTGGCCACGGCGGCGTTGTTCTACGTGGCGCCCAAGGACTTCATCCCCGCCGGCGACAACGGCCAGCTGCACGTCAACACCGAGGGGCCGGAGGACATCTCCTTCGAGGGCATGGTGGCGCGCCAGCAGAAGCTGGTGGACATCGTGGCGGCCGATCCCAACATTGCCGGCTACATGTCCAGCGTGGGCGCGGGCGGCTCGCGCGGCACGGTCAACAACGGCTCGATCCTGCTGCTGCTCAAACCCGCCAGCGAGCGCCAGCTTGATCCCGGCGCCATCATCCAGGAGCTGCGCCCCAAGCTGGCCCAGGTCACCGGCATTCGCGCCTACATCCAGAACACGCCGGCCATCCGCATCGGCGGGCGCCAGTCCAAGTCGCAGTACCAGTACACGCTGCAGTCCATCGACATGCCCTCGCTGTACGCCTGGAGCGACAAGGTGACGCGCGCGTTCGCGGCGTTGCCGGGCTTCGAGGACGTCACCAACGACCTCGACCTCAACAGCCCGTCCATCGTGGTGAACGTGGATCGCAGCAAGCTGGCGCCGCTGGGGCTGACCATGGCGCAGGTGCAGACCGCGCTGGGCATCGGCTTTGGCGAAAACCAGATCTCCACCATCTACGGCGCGGCCACGCAGTACTGGGTGATCCTGCAGGTGGATCGCTCGCTGCAGGATGATCCGTCCGTGCTGTCGCGGCTGTACGTCACCTCCAGCAGCGGCGCCACGGTGCCGCTGAGCGCGGTGGCCACGTTCCGGCGCGAGCCGCAGGCACTCACCGTCAACCACCAGGGCCAGCTGCCGGCGGTGACGGTGTCGTTCAACCTGGCTCCCGGCTACAGCCTCAGTGACGCGGTGGCCAGCATCGACGGCGCGATGCGCCAGCTCGGCCTGCCGGCCACCATCAGCGGCAGCGTGCAGGGCACGGCGCAGGCGTTCCAGCAATCCATGCAGGGCATGGGCATGCTGTTGCTGCTGGCGGTGTTCGTGATCTACCTGGTGCTGGGCATCCTGTACGAAAGCTTCATCCACCCGCTGACCATCCTGTCCGGCCTGCCGGCGGCGGCGGTGGGCGCGCTGCTGACGCTGGTGATCTTCCACGCCTCGCTGGACCTGTTCGCCTTCGTCGGCATCGTGATGCTGATCGGCATCGTCAAGAAGAACGCGATCATGCTGATCGACTTTGCGCTGGAGCGTCAGCGCGAAGAAGGCATGGCGCCTGCGCAGGCGATCTTCGAGGCCTGCCGCGTGCGTTTCCGTCCGATCATGATGACCTCGATGGCGGCGATGGCCGGCACCTTGCCGATCGCGCTGGGCATCGGCGCCGGCGCCGACGTGCGCCGCTCGCTGGGCCTGGCCGTGGTCGGCGGACTGGTGTTTTCGCAGGTGCTGACGCTGTACCTGACGCCGGTGATCTACATCTACATGGATCGCCTGCAGAAGCGCTTCGGCAAGCATCCGGCGGCGGACGCGGAGGCTGTTTCCCACGCCTAGGGCGGGCATCGCCCGTCATCGGTGATGCGATGCACCTCCAACACGGGTAGGAGCCCGCTCGCGGGCGATGCTCTTGGCTTGAACCCGCCGCGAAGCATCATCGGAGGAGAAGTGAACCTGACCCCGTTCTTGTCCGGGCGATGCTTCTGGTTCGAAACCGGCGCGGCGCGTCCTCGGGTGATCGGGTTTCTCCATTCCGCCCGCCCCGGGCCGGGCATAATGGGCGGATGACGGATCACGACCCGAACGCCAGCACCGTTGCGCCATTGTTCGCGGTGTTGCCGGCCGGGTTGTTCGGGCCGCTGGCCAGTGCCAACCGCGAGCGTTACTGGGCGTTGCTGTGCCGGTTGTTCGAGCAGTTCTTCGGGCCGGATGCGCCGTTGCCCCCGAGCATCGGCTTCCAGCGGCGGGAGATCACCGCGGCGCTGGAGAACTACCTGCTCACCGATGACCCGTGGGTGGACGAGGCCGACTCCGGCGACGTGCCCGGTGCCTCGCTGACCGAGCGCGCCAACGCGATCTACGAGCGCTTCCGTTCCACCGGCTGGCTGCGCCAGGAGCGGGTGGGTGCGCGCGAGATGGTGTCGATGATGCCGGCGGTGTCGCAGTTCCTGTCCACCCTGGTCGAGTTCGCCGAGCACGGACCGACCTTCGTCTCGGCCAAGGTGCGTTCGATCGAGTTGCAGTTGCAGCAGGTGGTCGAGGGGCGGCTGGCCGGCGATGCGCTGGACGAGGCGGCCGACCAGGCGCGACGGCTGCTGGTGTCGCTGTCGTCGATGAGCCTGAAGGTGCGCGACCTGATGCCCGAACTGTCGCGTTCGGAAACCACCGCGCAGTTCGCGCGGCAATGGTTCGAGCGCTACGTGTCCAGCTTCTTCGTCGGCGACTACGCCGACCTGCACAAGGCCGATCACCCGCTGGCGCGGCGCAGCGCGATCCTGGCGATGGCGCGGCAGGTCGAAGGCGGCGAGCTGCACGAACGCCTGCTCGCGTGGTACTGCGAACACCTCACCGCCGGCGATGCCGAGCGCGCGGAGCTGCGCCTGCAACGCAGCCTGCGCCGGTTGCACGAGCTGGAGCGCATCGACGAATACCTGGGCCGGCTGGACGAGGACGTGCGCCAGGCCAACCGCCGTGCGCTGGCCTTCCTCGATTACCGCCTGCGCGCACCGGACAAGCTCGACGTGCTGCTGCGCCGCGCCTGTCGCGGCGTATTGCAGGCGCCGGCCGAAGCCTTGCGCCTGCCGGTGGCGCCGGGTGCGCTGATGGATGAAAACCAGTTGCGTCCGCCTCGGCGCAAGCCGCAGCCGATCCCGCGCAGCGCCAACATCGTGCAGCCGCCCACGCCCGAGCAACTGGCGCGGCTGAGCCTGCTGCGGCGGATGAAGCGCGCGCGGCTGGTCACCGCCGAGGACATGGCGCGCTACGTCGGCCGTCATCTGGCCGGCGCCAGCGTGGAGTCGGCGCACTTGTCGGTCGAATCCATCGCCGACCTGCGCGCCTACCAGACCCTGCTGACCCTGGCCTTGCGCAGCCACCGCATCGGCGGCCTGCGTCGTGACGACCCGCTGGGTCGCGTGCTGCGCGGGTTCCGCGTCGAGCTGCTGGACGCCGGCGAGCGCGACGACAACGGCTACCTGCGCGCGCCGCGCTTCGTCATCCATCGTTTGAAGAAGATCGCTTGAAGGGACGCGCATGAAACGCAGCTGGAACACCTTGAGCCAGATGTCCAACGGCGTCTACGTCGTGGCCGATTTCGAGCGCGCCGCGTGGCGGCTGGTCACCGAGCAGGTGCTGTATGCCAGCGACCGCGGCTCGCGCGTGGCCTACCACCTGGTCGAGGACCACTTCGACGACTACGTCGCCGCGCTGGCGCCGCTGGGCATCCGGCTGGAGCGCAACGCGCACTACCGCTACATCGTGGCGCTGCCGTCGCATGGCGAGGGTACGCCGGTGACGCTGGAGGAAACCCTGTTGCTGCTGATGCTGCGCCAGCGCTACGACGAGGCGATGCGCCAGGGCCAGGTGGAGGAGCAGGGCGAGGTGATCGTCGAGCTGCCCGAATTGCAGGAGGCCTACCAGGCGCTCAGTGGCCGCACCATGCCCGACGTCGGCACGCTGCGTGCGCTGGCCCGCACGCTCAAGCGCTGGGGCGTGTGCCGGCTGGTCGAGTCGGAGGCCGATGATCCGCAGCCGTTCCACCTGCGCGTGCGTCCAGCCATCGTCGAGATCGTCGGCGAGCAATGGTTGCAGCGACTGGACCAGCACGGTGGCGGCGACGAGCAGGGTGACGCCGATGCCGACGAGGCCACGGAGGACGACGATGCAGCTGCTTGAACGCGTGCACCTGGTGCAGTTTTTCCTGTTCGAGGCGCAGACCCTGGAACTGGACGCCACCAGCGCCATCATCGCGCCCAACGGCGCCGGCAAGAGCGCGTTGCTGGATGCGCTGCAGATCGTGCTGCTGGGCGGTGACCGCAGCCGCATCCGCTTCAATGCGCAGGCCGGCGGCAGTGCCCGCGCGCGCAGCATCCGCGACTACTGCCTGGGCACTTTCCGCAGCGGCGACGACGGCCGCAAGCGGCGCACCGCCACCAGCTACATCACCCTGGTGTTTCGCGACCAGGACAGCGGCGTGCCGCTGACCGCCGGCATCGCGCTGGGCGCCTCGCACGACGAGCCGGACCACCGCGTCTACGGCCAGTACATCCTGCCCGGCGTGGCGCTGGAGCTGGACGATCATCTGGAGCGCCGCCAGGGCAAGGAGTTGCCGCTGGAATGGGCGGCTTTCCGCAATCTGGGCCTGCGCCGCTGCCGCGAGGCCGGCAGCAAGCCCGAGCTGCATCCGACCAGCGAACGCTTCGTGCGCGACCTGCTGTTCCGCCTGCGCGCCGCGCCCGGCGCCCACCCGGATCTCAACGCCTACCGCAAGGCCTTCCAGAACGCGCTGAACCTGCAGCGGGTGGAAGACGTCGACCTGTTCGTGCGCACCCTGGTGGCCGAGGACCGGCCCACCGACATCGCCCGCTTCCGCGCCCTGCTGGACACCTTCCGCCAGCTCAAGGAAAAGATCGAGCAGGTGGTGGCGCGGATCGGCGCCGCCGAGGAAGTGGAGCGGCAATACACGAAAATTGCCGGCCAGGCGGTGCGTGCCGCCAGTTACCGCGCGCTGGCCGCCGAGTACGCCCGCGACCTGCTGGCCGAGCAGGTGGACGAGGCCGAAACGCAGTGCGAAACCGCCGGCCGCAAGCTGGCCGACACCCGCCGCGCGCTGGAGGAGGCCTCGCTCGAACAGCAGGCGTCCGAGGACGCCCATCAGCAGGCCCAGGCCCGCCTGCAAGGCACGCAAGGCTATGGCGAACAGGCCCAGCTCGACGAGCTGGCCGGTCGCGACCGTGGCGAGCTGGCCCGCCTGCAACGCGAGCTGCTGAAGCAGGTGGCCTATGTGCGCGACCAGTGGCAGGCCGCCGCGAAACTGGAACTGCCCACGCTGGATGCCGGCGCGCTGGCCGAGGCGCAGGCGGCATGGCAGGGCTGGTACACCACGCTGGCCAGCCTTGCCGCCGACGCCGCGTTGCCGTGGGACGCCTCGACCCTCCACGCGCAGGCGCGCCAGGCGCTGGCCGCCGCGCAGCCGCTGATCGCCGCCGTCGATGCGCACGCCCGCGCCCAGCACGCGCGCCTCGACGAGGCGCAGGGCCGGCTGGCCGCGATCCGCCAGAACCAGAAGCGGCTGACTGCGGGGCAGGCCGAGCTGAACCCCGATGTCGTGCGGCTGATGAACTACCTGCAGGACGAGGGCATCAGTGCGCGTCCGGTCTGCGATCTGGTCAAGGTGGCCGATCCGGCCTGGCAGCCGGCGATCGAGGCCTACCTGCGCAGCAACATGGAAGCGCTGCTGGTGCCGGCCGCCGACGAGCAGCGGGCGGTGAAGCTGTATCGCTCGCTCAGCGGTGGCCGCAGCGTGTATGGCGTGAAGCTGGCGCTGTCCAGCCATGCACGTGCCGGGCGCGATCCGGAGCGCGGCAGCGTGGCCGAGTTGCTCGAAGGCGACAACGCCCAGGCGCTGGCCTTCCTGCGCCGGCAGCTGGGTGATCTGCGCTGCGTCGACAGCGAGGCCGAGCTGGTCGCCGCCCGTCAGGGCCTGACCCGCGACGGCGTGCTGGCCAAGGGCGGCAGCATCGAACGGCTGCGCCTGCCGGCCAGCGGCGATCTGAAGATCGGCGCCAGCGACAACCGCGCCCGCCTGCGCGTGCTGCGCGAGGAACTGGAACTGGCCGAGCGCGAGGTGCGCACGCTGGAGCCGACGGTGCGCCGCGCCGAAACCAGCCAGCGCGGCTTGGCGCCGTTGTCCGCCCCCGAAGCAGTGGCGCAGGCGCTGCACGATCTGGTGCTGGAGCATCGCACGGTCGAGCGCCGCTATCGCGATGCGCAGGAAGGCCGCGATGCCGCGCTCGATCCCGACCTGCTGCGCCTGTCCGAGCAGGTGCGCGAACTGGCTGAACAGGTCGCCACCTGCCGCAAGCGCCGCGACGCATTGCTGGGCCAGGTGGCGGTGCAGGACGGCGAGGAGAAAGCCGCGCAGCGCCTGCTCGACGGCTTGCGCGCGCAGGAGGATCTGGTCGCCCAGCGCGCGGTGGAGGCGTTCCGTCATCCCGACGTCGACCCCAACCGGGTCGAGCGCCAGCGCGAGGAGCTGGACGCGAAATTCCCCGCGCTGAAGGAGCGCAGCGACCGCTGCGAGGATCGCGCGCGCGACAGCGACCGCCAACTCGCCGGTCTGCTGCCCGAGGCATGGAGCGCGCTGGCGCAGTACGGCAAGGACCACGGCATCGAGCTGGATTTCGCCGCCGATGCCTGGCGCCAGGCGCGTGACCTGCTGGCCAAGGAGCTGGCCCACCTGCGCGATTCGGAGCTGGCCAACTACCAGGGCCAGGCCGACCAGGCCTACGCCACGGCGGTGGAAACCTTCCGCGCCAACGTGGCCTCGGCGCTGTACGACAACTTCAGCAAGCTCAAGTACCAGATCGGCACGCTCAACCGCACGCTGCGCGCCAGCCCGGTGTTCTCCAACAACGAGCGCTACCAGTTCCACTACGAGGTGGCGCCGGAGTACCGCGAGCTGCACCGCTTCATCCAGCGCGTGGCCGACGTCGGCGGCGAGGACAACCTGTTCGGCAGCGCCGGCGAGGTGCCGCCCGCGTTCCGCGAGCTGATCGAGGACGACGCGGCCCGCCGCAACACGAGCTCGCCGCTGGACGACTACCGCCGCTTCTTCCAGTTCGAGGTGCAGATCCGCCACGACGACAAGGTGATCGGCTCGCTCAGCGAGCGCATGCGCTCGGGTTCCGGCGGCGAGCATCGTGCGCCGCTGTACGTGATCGCCGGTGCCGCGCTGGCTGCGGCCTACGGCAAGAGTGCAGCCCACCCCGGCGGCATCGGCCTGATCCTGCTCGACGAATTCGGCGACAAGATCGACGCGCAGAACGCCCGCGCCACCGTCGACTACCTGCGCTCGCTCGGCCTGCAGTTGGTGCTGGCCGCGCCGGACACCGCGCAGGGCACCTTGTCCGGCGTGCTGGACAGCTACATCGAGCTGTTCCGCGACGGCGAGCTGTTGCAGGCCGAGCGGATCGAGGTGAAGGCGGCCGCGCGCGAGCTGCTGCTCAGCGACCAGTTCGACCTGCATCCCGCGTTGCTGGCCGACGAGGCCGCGCGCATCGCGCGCGAGCAGGGCCAGTCGTGAGCGCGGCGCGGCAGGTGCTGCAACGCCTGCTGCGCCGGGGCGAGAGCGCCCGCCGTCGCGGTGTCGACGCGCGGGTCGCGTTGCGCATGGCCGGCGTGGCCGAATACACCGGCCTGCGCTCGCTGGCCGAGTTGGACGATTTCCATGCCGCCATCACGCTGGCCGAGCGCGATGGCGCGATCACGGTCGAGCGCGAAAGCCGCAGTGGCGACGGCTCGCGCCTGCTGCGCGTTCGCGTCGCCGATCTCGCGGCGTTGGCCCGTCATCTCGGCGTCGAGTTGCTGGACGACCGCGTGGGGCAGGCGGCCCACCTGCTGCAGCCCTGGTGCGAGCGCTTTGCGGTGATCGACGAGGTGCTGGCGACGTGGCGTGCCAACCGCAAGCTGCGCGGGCATGGCCCCGAGGCCGCCGTTGAGCTTGCCGATGCGGCACGTGCGGTGGCGGCACGGCTGGACGATGCCGGCAACGAACGCATCCTGCGCCGCGAGAGCGTGCGCCTGTTCGGCGACAGCAAGCGGCTGGAGAAACTCACGCCGTGGCTGGAGATCCTCGCCACCGGCGAGCTGGCCGCCAGCGGCCTGATGAAGGAGGAGGTGTGGTCGGCGATCGGCCTGCGCCGCGAACCGCAGCCGTTGCTGCTGGCCGGCAGCGGCACCGTGCATCTGGGCAGTACCAGCGTGCCGTTGCTGCGGCCGTTCATCGGGTTGCCGACGGAGTTGGTGCAATCCGTGGAAACCGGTGCGAGCTGCCTGCTGACCATCGAGAACCTGGCCAGCTTCCACGATGCGGCAAGTGCGCCCGGCGCGGACTGCGCGCTGCTGCTCTACACCGGCGGCATGCCGTCGCCGGCCTGGCGCGCGGCCTATGCGCGCATCCTGCGCAGCCTGCCGCCGGCCCTGCCGGTATTGCATTGGGGCGACATCGACGAAGGCGGCTTTCGCATCGCCGCCGTGCTGGCGGCCACCGCACGCGACGGCGGCCATGTGCTGCGGCCGTGGCGGATGTCGCCGGATGCGTTGCCGGCGGCGGTGGTCGATGCGGCGACCACGCCTGAGCCGGCGTCGCTGGCCGCGATGCAGCGTTGGGCCGCGCGCGCGGGCTGGGCGTCGGTGGCCGATGCGCTGGCGCGGCAGCCGCTGCGGCTCGAACAGGAGTCGCTGGAGCCCGTGCTGCCGCCGCCCGGTGGGCGCAGGTGCTGAGCGGTGGGGCCTGCGGCGGGCGCCGGTGGCGCTCGCCGGGCCCGCGCCTCAGGCGCTGGTGCCTTGCTGCAGTTCGGCCAATGTGGAGCCGACGCGGGACAGGCCGTCGGCCTGCGAGCGCACCGACTCGGCGATCTGGCGGATGCGCGCGTCCACCTGGCCCGACGAGCTGACGATGGTGCGCATCGCCTCGCCGGCGCGTTGCGCGCGGCTGCTGCAGCCGGCCAGGGCGTCGGCGTTGCTCTGCACCAGGTCGCGTATGTCGCGCGAGGATTGCGCACTGCGCTGGGCCAGGGCGCGCACCTCCTGCGCCACCACGCCAAAGCCCTTGCCGGTCTCGCCGGCGTGGGCCGCCTCCACTGCCGCGTTGAGCGCCAGGATATTGGTCTGGAACGCGATCGAGTCCATCACCGCGATGATCTCCGCCATCGCCCGCGCGCGTTCGTTGATGTCGTCGATGGCGGCCACCAGCTCCTCCACCAGGGTGCCGCCGGTGGCGGCGCTGCCGCTGGCCTGCATCGACAGGCGGTTGGCCGTCTGCGCCTCGCCGGCGATCGCCGGCACGGTGTCGCTGAGCTGCGCCAGCGTGTCGCGCAGCGTTTGCGCGGCGCGGGTCTGGCGGGTCACGTCGGTGGCGTACTTGACCACCTTCAGCGGCCGCCCGTTGAGATCGAAGATCGGGTTGTAGCTGGCCTGGATCCACACCGCGCTGCCGTCGCGGTGCATGCGCTTGTACAGCGCGGCGTTGTACTCGCCCTGGCGCAACCGCTCCCAGAACTGGCGATAGGCCGCGCTGTCGCGCTCGGCCGGCTCGACGAACATGCGGTGGTGATGACCGATGACCTCGTCGCGGGTATAGCCCAGCGCGGCGAGAAAGTTGTCGTTGGCGTCGAGGATGGTGCCGTCCAGGCCAAAGGTGACCACGGCCTGGGCGCGGTCGATCGCCTTGAGCCGGCCCTCCATGTCGGCGGCGTGCAGCCGCTCCTGGGTGACGTCGGTGGCGTGCTTGACCACGCGCCGCACGCGGCCCAGCGCGTCGCGCAGCGGGCTGTAGCTGCCTTGAATCCACACCTCGCGGCCCTTGGCGGCCACGCGCCGGTACAGGCCGCTGTGGTGCTGGCCGTCGCCGAGTTGTCGCCAGAACTCGCGGTAGGCCTCGCCGTCGTGCTCGGACGGGTCGACGAACATGCGGTGATGCTGGCCGATCACCTGCTCGCGGGTGTAGCCGAAGATGCGCAGGAAATTGGCGTTGGCATCCACCACCACGCCATCGACGGTGAATTCGATCACGGCCAGCACCTGGTCGATCGCCGCGATGCGACCGCGCAGGTCGGTGCGCTCGCGACGCCGGGTGTGCCGGGCCAGCCAGCGCGACACGCTGGCGACGATATCGGATGCCTTCATGCTTGCCACCTCCCTTCGCGTGCCGCCAGGCGCCTCATGCGGGGTACTTTTGGCGGCACATCTCCCACCGTAGCGGCGCGGCGCGCGCAAACTTTACGGCCGCCGCGCCGCCTGCCCTCAGTCGTCGGCGCCGTCGCCCTGGAACGCACCGGGCGCGGAGCCGAAGTCGCCGTCGGCCTGCGCCGCCATGTACGAGAACGCGGCGTACACGGCCACGTTCTGCGCCAGCTCGGCCGGGTCGATCTTGTCCAGCGTGTCGGCGGCGGTGTGGTGCCAGTCGAAGTAACGGGTGCCGTCCTGCGTAAGCGACAGCGCAGCCATGCCACGGGCATGCATCTGCGACAGGTCCGAGCCGCCGCCGCCCGGACGCGTGGCGTCGTAGGCCACGCCCAGCGGCGCCAGCACGGCGGCGATCTGGGCGATGGCGTCGCGCGCGTCGGGCTTCACGCTGGCGCTCATGCGCCAGATGCGGCCGGCGCCGAAATCCGATTCGCTGCCGAGCTGGAACCTGTCCACCTCGCCGGCGTGGCGGTCGGCGTAGGCGCGCCCGCCCCACAGTCCCATCTCCTCGTTGGCAAAGGCGATCACGCGGATGGTGCGTGCCGGGCGCTGCGGCAGGTCGCCGATCAGCTTGCCCGCGGCCATCGCGATCGCCACGCCGGCGGCGTCGTCGATGGCGCCGGTGCCCGGATCCCACGAGTCGAGATGGCCGCCGATGGCCACCACCTCGTCGGGACGGCTGGCGCCGGTGATCTCGCCGATCACGTTGGCGCCGGTGTAGCTGCCCTCGATGCCGCAGTCCAGGTCCAGCCGCACCGTCACCGGCTTGCCTTGCGCCAGGATGCGCTCCAACTGGTCGGCGTCGGGGTTGGACAGCGCTGCGGCGGGAATGCCGCCGCCATCGTGAAAGCCGGTGACGCCGGTGTTGGGCATGCGGCTGTGCGGATCGGTGCCGGCGGTGCGCAGCAGGTAGCCGGCCGCGCCCTTGGCCTGCGCCAGCACCGGGCCGCGCGTGCGGATGGGCGAGGCGATGCCGTAGTCCTGGCCGTCCTGGTGGCGCTGCATGCGGAAATCGACAAAGACGATGCGGCCCTTCACCGTGGCCGGGTCGGCCGCCTCCAGTGCCTGCAGGCTGTCAAACCGCACCACCTGCGCGGTCAGCCCGCCGGCGGGCGTGCCGGGCGAATAGCCCAGTGCGGTCAGCGTGATCGGCTGCGGAAACGGCGACACGATGGCGCCGCGCTCGCCGCGTCGCACCCACTTGGGGTAGCTGACCGGCTCGGTGTAGACCTTGTCGAAGCCCAGCGACTTGAACGCGGCCAGCGCCCAGTCCACGCCGCGCCGGTCGGCCTCGCTGCCGGCCAGGCGCGGGCCGACCTCGGTGGTCAGCGCGCGGGTGAGGTTGTAGGCGGTGTCGTCGTGCAGCGCGCTGTCGCGCAGGCGTTCGGCCGTCTTTACGGCCGTTTGCGGAATGGCCGTGGCGGCGCTGGCGAGGCCGCAGGCCAGGGCCAGGCCGGCGGCGAGCAGGGAGCGGGGAAGACGGCGCATCGGGAGACTCCGCGAGGGAAAACCCGATTATGGTGTCGCCGCCGGCGCGCGCTTAGGCCAGAAGTCATGGCCTGGGCGCGCGCCGTCACAACCGCGCCGCCCCGTGAGCGGGGCGGCGCCGTGCGGGGACCGCTGGCGCGGATTACTGGCGGTTTTTCAGCAGGTCGCGGATCTCGGTGAGCAGTTCCACCTCCGGCGGCGCGGCGGCGGGTGCCTCGGGCTCCTTGCGCACCAGGCGGTTGATCGCCTTGATCATCATGAAGATGGCGAACGCGATGATCAGAAACTGGATCAGCGTGTTGATGAACGCGCCGTACTGGATCGCCACCTCGGCCACCTGGTGGGCCGGGTCGCTGGCGTCGGCCGGGCGCAGCACCCACTTGAGTTCGCTGAAGTCGATGCCGCCGGTGATCCAGCCGATCGGCGGCATGATGATCTGGTCGACCAGCGAGGTGACGATCTTGCCGAACGCACCGCCAATCACCACACCGACGGCCAGGTCGATCACGTTGCCGCGCATGGCGAATGTCTTGAACTCGCTGAAGATGCTCATGCCTTTGCTCCTTTGGTTTCCAGCCCGATGGCCATGGGCGACTTTAGCGTGACGCCGCGTGCGCGCACAGTCGCGTCAGACGATGCGGCCGCGCAGTTCGGCCACGCCCGCCAGCTCGGCGTGAAAGCGGTCGCCGCGCGCCAGCTCGGCCACGCCCGCCGGCGTGCCGGTAAAGATCAGGTCGCCGGCCTTCAGCTCGAACAGCGTGGACAGCACGGCGATGATGCGCGGCACGCCGTGCAGCATCTGGCCCAGCGTGGCGCTCTGGCGCGGCTGGTCGTTCACTTGCAGGCGCAGCACGGTGTCGTCGCCCGGCACGCCCAGCGCGGCGGGGCGCAGCGCGGACACCGGCGCGGAATGGTCGAAGCCCTTGGCCACGTCCCACGGATGCCGCTTGGCCTTGGCCTGCGCCTGCAGGTCGCGGCGGGTGAGGTCCAGCCCCACGCCGTAGCCGTACACCCGCGCCTGCGCATCCGCCGGCGCAATGTCGCGCCCGCCGGCGGCCAGCGCCACCACCATCTCCACCTCGTGGTGCAGCGACGCGGTGGCCGAGGGGTAGGGCACGTCGGCGCCGTCGGTCACCACGGCGTCGGCCGGCTTGCAGAAAAACATCGGTTGCTCGAGGTCGGGCACCGAGCCCATCTCGGCGGCGTGGTCGGCGTAATTGCGGCCGATGCAGAAGATGCGGCGAACGGGAAACCGCAGGTCGCTGCCCAGGATCGGCAGGCTGGGGATGGCGGGGGGATCGAAGAGACAGGTCATGCGCGGCAGCTTAACCGATCGCCGCGTGGCGCCGGATGACAGCTGTCACCGCCGATGGCTGATGCCGCGCCCTGACCGCCCCGCCGCGGATCCGTCATGCTTTCCTCCGTGCTGGGCCGGTGCGCCGGTGGGGAGAGGACGAGTGGACAACGCTGAACTGTTGAAGGCCCTGCGCATCGAGCGCAGCCAGCGCGAGGCGCATGACGCCGGCGCGCGCCGCTGGCCGTGGATCGTGGCGGGCGCCGTGCTGGTGCTGGCCCTGGGTGGCGCGGCGTGGTGGTGGCTGGCGCCGCATGCGGTGCCAGTGCGCACCGCCGTGGCGGTGGCGCCCGCGTCCGACGCCGAGGCCGGCGCCGTGCTGCAGGCCACCGGCTATGTCACCGCGCGGCGCCAGGCCACGGTATCGGCGCAGATCACCGGCACGCTCGTCGCCGTACTGATCGAGGAGGGCGACCACGTCGCCGCCGGCCAGGTGCTGGCGCGGCTGGACGACAGCGGCTACAAGGCCAACCTGGCGGCCGCCCGCGCCCAGGCCGACGCGGCGCATGCGCAGGTGGCGCAGGTCCAGTCGCAGCTGGCGCAGGCCCGCCACGACGCGCAGCGGCTGCAGTCGCTGGTGGCGCGTGGGCTGGTGTCCACGCAAAGCGCCGAGCAGGCGGCCAGCCAGGTGGACGGCCTGCGCGCCCAGCTCGACGCCCAGCGCCAGCAGGCGCGCGCGGCCGATGCGCAGGCGGCGGTGGCGCAGGTGAATTTCGACTACACCGTGGTGCGCGCCCCGTTCGGCGGCGTGGTGACCACCAAGGACGCGCAGGTGGGCGAGATCATCTCGCCGCTGTCCGCCGGCGGCGGCTTCACCCGCACCGGCGTGGGCACCATCGTGGACATGGATTCGCTGGAGGTCGACGTGGACGTCAACGAGGCCTACATCGGCCGCGTCAAGCCCGGCATGCCGGCCGAGGCCGTGCTGGACGCCTACCCGGACTGGTCGATTCCCGCCCACGTGGTCGCCATCGTGCCCACGGCCGACCGCGGCAAGGCCACCATCAAGGTGCGCGTGGCGCTGGAGAAAAAGGACGCGCGCGTGGTGCCGGACATGGGCGCGCGGGTGTCGTTTCTGGAGCAGAAGGCGAAAGCCGGCGCCGCCCCGCCGCGCGGCGTGCTGGTGCCGGCCACGACGATCGTGCAGCGCGACGGGCACGGCACGGTGTTCGTGGTCGATGGCGGGCGGGTGCACCAGCGCACGGTGACGCCGGCCGCACAGGCCTACGGCGACCTGCGCCTGCTGCCTGCCGGGGTAAGCGCGGGTGAGCACGTGGTGGTGTCGCCGCCACCGGCATTGAAGGATGGTTCGGACGTCCAAACGCAGAAGACCCCGTAGGAGCGCACCCTGTGCGCGATTGCTTTTGCTTTTGCGAACCCCGAGCAAAAGCATCGCGCACAGGGTGCGCTCCTACGCATCACATCTATCGGAGAACGCCATGGCCACGCTGATCGAGATCCAGGACCTTGCCAAGACCTATACCCGCGGCAAGCAGAAAGTGGAGGTGCTGCACCACGTGGACCTGGCGATCGCCGAAGGCGATTTCCTGGCGCTGATGGGGCCGTCCGGCTCGGGCAAGACCACCTTGCTCAACCTGATCGGCGGGCTGGACACGCCCAGCGCCGGCAGCATCAGCGTAGGCGGCCAGCGCATCGACCAGCTGGGCGCCGGCGCGCTGGCACGTTGGCGCGCGTCCAACGTCGGCTTCATTTTCCAGTTCTACAACCTGATGCCGATGCTGTCGGCGCAGCGCAACGTGGAATTGCCGCTGCTGCTGACCCGACTGCCGGCGGCGCAGCGGCGCAGGAACGCGGCCATCGCGCTGCAACTGGTGGGCCTGGCCGAACGCGCCAGCCACAAGCCCAGCGAGTTGTCCGGTGGCCAGCAGCAGCGCGTGGCGATCGCCCGCGCCATCGTCTCGGACCCGACCCTGCTGGTATGCGACGAGCCCACCGGCGACCTGGACCGCCAGTCGGCGGAGGAGGTGCTGGGCCTGCTGCAGCAGCTCAACCGCGAGCACGGCAAGACCATCGTGATGGTCACCCACGACCCCAAGGCCGCCGAGTACGCCACGCACACCTTGCACTTGGACAAGGGCGCCCTCGTCGAATCGGCCGTGGCGTGAGGGTGCCGACATGAAATACCTCCATCTGATCTGGGCCGCGCTGTTCCGGCGCAAGACCCGCACCGTACTCACCCTGGTGTCGATCATTGCCGCGTTCGTGCTGTTTGGCCTGCTCAACGCGGTGCGCATGGCGTTCAATGCCGGCGACAGCGTGGACGGCGCCGGGCGGCTGATCGTCAACTCGCGCATGTCGATGCAGCAGCCGCTGCCGGAGAGCCTGGGCACACGCATCGCCGCCGTGCCGGGCGTGGGCGCGGTGGCGTCGGCCAACTGGTTTGGCGGCGTCTACCAGGACCCGCGCAACCAGGTCATCAGCTTTGCGGTGAGCCCGCAGTACATCGACCTGTACCCGGAGATCGTGCTGCCGGCGCCGCAGCGCGACGCGTGGGAGCGCACCCGCACCGGGGCCATCGTGGGCGCGGCGCTGGCGAAAAAGTACGGCTGGAAGGTCGGCGACAAGATTCCGCTGCAGTCGACGATCTTTCCGTCGAAGGCGTCCGGCGGCAACACCTGGACGTTCGACATCACCGGCATCTTCCACGCCAAGAGCGAGCAGGACGCGGGGCGCGAGCAGTTGCTGCTGTTCCACTGGAAATATTTCGACGAGAACAACGCGTTCGGCGCCGGCACCGTGCACTGGTACGTGGCCAAGGTGGCCGATCCGCAGCACGCCGATGCGGTGGCCACGGCGATCGACGCGATCTCGGCCAACTCCGACCACGAGACCCGCGCGCAGACCGAGCAGGCGTTCCAGGCCTCGTTCCTCAAGCAGCTGGTGAATATCGGCCTGATCGTGGTGTCGATCATGGGCGCGGTGTTCTTCACCCTGCTGCTGCTGACCGGCAACACGATGATGCAGGCCGTGCGCGAGCGCACCTCGGAGCTGGCGGTGCTCAAGACGATCGGCTTTTCCAGCCGTGCCGTGCAGGCGATGGTGCTGGCCGAGAGCGTGCTGCTGCTGGTGCTGGGCGGGGTGATCGGGCTGGCCGTGGTGTCGCTGATCGTGCCGGGCATCGACGCGGCCAGCGGCGGCATGCTGCCGGTGCACGACGTGGGCGCCTCGACCTGGGCGCTGGGCCTCGGCCTGATGCTGGCGATCGGCCTGGTCGTCGGCTGGATCCCCGCCTGGCGCGCGATGCGCCTCAACATCGTCGATGCGCTCAGCGGTCGCTAGAAGGAGCCTGCCATGAAGAAATTCCTGTTCAACCTGGGGCTGGTGGTGCTGGTGGTCGTGGCGGTGCTGGCGTGGATACGGCTGCCGTGGATCGCGGTGGCCGGGCTGGCGCTGGTGTTTGCCGCGTGGATGGCGCTGTCGCGCGGCGGGCGCCAGGCCGCGTCGGTGACGGCGGTGGGCGTGAGCACGATCCGCCAGAGGCTGGGGTCGTCGTCGGTGATCGTGATCGGCATTGCCGGCGTGGTGGCGGTGCTGGTGGCGCTGCTGGCGATGGGCGAGGGGCTGACCGCCACGCTGGCCAGCGGCGGGCGCGACGACACCGCCATCGTGCTGCGCGGCGGCGCGGCCTCGGAATCGGCCTCGGTGCTGGTGCGCGACGACGTGATGGCGGTGACGCAGGCGCCCGGCGTGGCGCGCGATGCCGACGGCAAGCCGCTGGTGTCGGCCGAACTGGTGGTGGCCGCCAATCTCCGGCAGAAGGGCTCGGGCGAGGACGCCAACGCGCAGCTGCGCGGCGTCGATGCGCAGGCCTGGGCGCTGCGTCCGGGCCTGAAGATCGTGCAGGGGCGCGCGTTCAAGCCCGGCCTGCGCGAGCTGGTGGTGGGCCAGGGCGCGGTGCGGCAGTTCGACGGCGTGGCGCCGGGCGACGAGGTGAAGCTGGGCAACGAGTCGTGGAAGGTGGTGGGCGTGTTTGCCTCCGGCGACGCCTACGATTCGGAGCTGTGGGCCGACCGCCAGAGCGTGGCCTCGGCCTACCGCCGCGGCAACAGCGCCGAGTCGGTGCTGGTCAGGCTCACCGGCGCGGGCGCGTTCGACGGCTTCAAGGCCGCGTTGATGGCCGACCCCAAGCTGAAAGTGGAGGCCAGCACCACGGCCGACTATTTCGCGCGGCAGTCCGCCGGCCTGGCCAAGACCATCCGCGTGGTGGGCCTGACCGTGGGCGTGATCATGGCGATCGGCGCGATCTTTGGCGCGCTCAACTGCATGTTTGCCGCCGTGGCCTCGCGCGCCCGCGAGATCGCCACCTTGCGCGCGATCGGTTTTCGCGGCGGCCCGGTGGTGGTGTCGGTGATGCTGGAGACGATGCTGCTGGCGCTGGCCGGCGGCGTGCTGGGCGCGCTGGTGGTGTGGCTGGCGTTCAACGGCTACACCACCTCCACCCTCAACGGTTTCACCCAGGTCGTGTTCGATTTCAAGGTGTCGCCGGCGCTGATGGGCAACGGCCTGAAGTGGGCGCTGGCGATCGGCTTCATCGGCGGCCTGTTTCCCGCCGTGCGCGCGGCGCGGCTGCCGGTGACCACGGCGTTGCGCGAGCTGTAGCGGCCGGGGCACCGTCGCGCCCGTGGCATCATGGGCGCGATGCCTCAGGCCAGGTCGTTGCGCCGAACCCATGTCTTTGCTCACGGTTGAAGTCGCCCGCCGCACCCAAGCCACGCCGGAGATCACCTGTTTCGACATGGTGCCGGCGGCCGGCACGGCGCTGCCGGGGTTCAGCCCCGGCGCGCATGTCGACGTGCACCTGCGCGCGGACCTGATCCGCGCGTACTCGCTGTGCAACGACAGCGCCGAGCGCGGGCGCTACCGCATCGCGGTGCTGCGTGAGCCGCACTCGCGCGGCGGCTCGGCCCTGCTGTGCGACACGGTGCGCGCGGGCGACCGCCTTTCGATCAGCGCGCCGCGCAACAACTTTCCGCTGCGCCGCGCGCGCCGCTCGCTGCTGCTCGGCGGCGGCATCGGCATGGCGCCGCTGCTGCCGATGGCGCAGCAGCTGGCGCGCGACGGCGCGGATTTCGCCTTGCACGGCTACTACACGTCGCGGTCGCGCGCGGCGTTCGTGCGCGAGATCGGCGCGGCGGCATGGTCGCCACGCGCGCAACTGCATTTCAGCGACGAGGCCGGCTCGTCGCGGCAGCGCCTGGCCGACATGCTGGCCGGCCTTGACGAGGACACCCACGTCTACGCCTGCGGTCCGGCCGGTTTCGTCGAGCACGTGATCCGCTGCGCCGCGCTGGCCGGCCTGGACGAGCGGCAGATCCACTACGAGCCGTTCGCGCTGCCGGTGTCGATGAAGCCCGATTGCAGCGGCCCGGCGTTCCAGGTGCGCCTGCGCAGCACGGGGCGCGTCTACACCATCCCCGCCGACGAGCCGCCCACGCGGGCGCTGGCGCGCCAGGGCGTGCGCATTCCGGTGTCGTGCGAGGAGGGCAATTGCGGCACCTGCCTCACCGGCGTGCTGGAGGGCATCCCCGACCATCGCGACGTGTGCCTGGACGCGGCCGAGCGCGCGCGCAATCGCCAGTTCGCGCCGTGCTGCTCGCGCTCGCGTACGCCGCTGCTGGTGCTGGACCTGTAGCTTGCGCCGCCGCCCATGACGGGCGGCGGGCGGGTCAGGCCGCGCTGGCCTGTTCGTTCCGGGCCGTGCGCGCGGCCGGCTTGGTGCTTTTCTTGTGGTGGAAAATGTCCACCGCCTTGGCCAGCACGCGGATCTGGTCCTTCATGCCCAGCACGGCGGTCGAGGACTGCCCGGCCAGCGTGGCATTGCTCTGGGTGAGCTGGTTGAGCTCGGTCACCGAGTGCTGGATGCGCTCCAGCCCCTGCGCCTGTTGCCGGCCGGCGTCGGCGATGCGCTCGATCAGCTGGCCGACCTTGGTGTTCTGCGTGCGCATGTCGCGCATCGCATCGACGGCTTTCTCGGCCTGCTCGGCGCTGCCCTGCACCAGCTCCACCACCTCGTGGATGATGTCGCCGATCTCCCGCGCCGAGGTGGCGCTGCGCTGGGCCAGCGAGCGCACCTCGCCGGCGACCACCGCGAAACCGCGCCCGGCATCGCCGGCGCGGGCCGCTTCCACGTTGGCGTTCAGCGCCAGGATGTTGGTCTGGAAAGCGAGCGAGTTGATGGTGTCCACGATGCCGCCGATCTTCTGGTTGGCCACGTGCATCTTCTCGATGTGCTCGGCCGTGCCCTGCACCAGCGCGGCCGCGCGGGTGGTCGATTCGCCGGCGGCGCGGGCCAGGCCGGTGGCCTCCTGCGTGCTTCGTGCGTTGCGCTCCACCGTGTCGGCCATCTCCTCCATGGCCTGTGCGGTGTCGTTGAGCCGGTTGGCGGCGGTGTCGGCCTGCGCGCTCAGGTGCTGGCTGTCCTCGGCGATCTCGCCGGCGGCGCGGTCCAGGCTCTTGATCAGCCGATCCACGTCGGCGATGAAGGTGTGCTGGTTGAGGTTGGCCTGGATGATCGCGCGCTGCAGCAGGCCGGCCTCGTCCAGCGTGGCCAGCCGGCGCGTGTCCAGCGGCTGGCCGGTGGCCGCCTGCGCGGCCTGGCGCATGACCGGCTTGAGGCGCCGCACGAAGCGGTAGTCCACCAGCGCGCCCACCACCAGGCAGCCGACGATGCCCGGCAGCAGGGTTTGCCACCACAGGCCGTCGTGGATCTGGAAAGTCAGCTCCAGCACCGTCCACACCGCCAGCACCGCACCGAGCATGCCCCACAGCTGGGTGCGCAGGCTGCTCATGCGCAGCCGGTCGAGCAGGCCGGGCAGGCCGCGCCGCACCAGTTGGCCATTGGCGTAGCTCACCCGCGGCCGGCCCTCGGCAAACTGGCGGTAGATGACCTCGGCCTCGGCCACTTCCTCGCGGCTGGGCTTGGTGCGCACCGAGACGTAACCGGTGAGGCGGCCGTCCTGGAACACCGGCGTCACGTTGGCGCGCACCCAGTAGTGGTCGCCGTCGCTGCAGCGGTTCTTGAGGATGCCGGTCCAGAAATGGCCCTGTTCCAGGTTCTCCCACAGGTCCTTGTACGCGGCGGCGGGCACGTCGGGGTGGCGCACCATGTTGTGCGGCTGCCCCACCATCTCGCTGGGCAGGTACTTGCTCACCCGCGCAAAAGCGGGGTTGGCGTAGATGATGCGACCCTTGAGGTCGGTGGCCGACATCAGGATCTCGTCGGCGGGGTAGTCGAATTCGCGTTGCGTGACGGGCTGTTTGCGCATGGGTGCTCTCCCTGGCGGGGAATCCGTGGAGTGTCCGTTGACTCTGGCAGGTGACGGCCGGCCGAGGGGCGTGCCCCGCCGGCGGCGCAGTATCACCGTGCCGGGTTATCGGCCGCCACGGGACGTGCTTGAGACTGTGCGCCGGTTCGCTATGCGGGCGTCGGGGCGAAAGATCAAAAGCGAACCCCTCCCCAACCCTCCCCTGCAGGCAGGGGAGGGAGCAAAAGCCGTGGCTCCTCCCCCTGCTCGGCAGGGGGAGGCTGGGAGGGGGGGGCTTGGGCGGAGCGTGAAGATCAAGGGCGAACCCCTCTCCGACCCTCCCCTGCAGACAGGGGAGGGAGCAAGAGCCGTGGCTTCTCCCCCTGCGCAGCAGGGAAGGGAGCAAGGCCCCGGCGTGCGGCGCTTTCGCGCCCGCGCGGCAGCCTTTACCGCTTCTGTCGGGCCAGCGTGATCGCCGCCACGCCCACCAGCACGATCGCCATGCCGGCGAGGTCGTACGGGCCCACGTGCTCGCCGGCCAGCCACACGCCGAACAGCACGGCCACCGGCGGGTTCACGTAGGCGTAGCTGGTGGCCAGCGCGGGACGCACGTGCTTGAGCACGTACAGGTAGGCGCTGAAGGCGATGATCGAGCCGAACACCGCCAGGTAGGCCAGCGCCAGCGTGGCGTGCCGGGTGGGGTGCGAGGGCAGGTGCTCGCCGCTGGCGTAGCCGACCACCAGCAGCGCGGCGCTGGCGCACAGCATCTGCGCGGCGGTGTTCATGGGGCCTGGCGGCATCTCCTGGCCCCGGCTCCATACCGAGCCGAACGCCCAGCACGCGGCGGCCAGCAGCAGGGCCATGGCGCCCAGGCGCGAGCCGGACAGGCTGCTGCCCAGGTTCAGCACGATCACGCCCACAAAGCCGATCGCCAGCCCGATGTTCTCGCGACGGCTGGGCCATTGGCCGTACAGGCCGGCGAACAGCGCCGCGAACAGCGGCACGCTGGCCACCGCCACGGCGGCGATGCCCGAGCTGACGTGCTGCTCGGCGAAACACACCAGCCCGTTGCCGATGCCCAGCAGCATCAGGCCGGTGAATGCGGCGTTGCGCCATTGCAGCGGCGTGGGCGCGGGCGTGCCGCGCAGCCGCAGGAAGCCGTACATCGCCACGCCGGCGCACAGGAAGCGCACGCCGGCCAGCAGGAACGGCGGATAGCTTTCCAGCGCAAAGCGGATGCCCAGGTAGGTCGAGCCCCAGACCACGAACAGCGTGAACAGCGCCAGCGGAATCAGTACGCGCGGGTCGGCAAGGAGGCGCGGCGTTTGCGCCACGGCAGGGGAGGGCAACTCGGACATGGGGAGGGGCGAACGAAAAATGGCCGCCGATTATCCATCGGCGGCCATCGTTTTGCAGGGTGCCACAGGTACGGCGGGAGGGCCCGGCGCTTGTGAGGAAAACCACTCCCTCTCAGTGCGCGATCGGACGGTTGGGATGCAGCACCACGAACTCGCCCTCGAGCACCTCCGGCGCATGACCGCGACGAGGCGCGGCGGCGCGCGGTGTGCGGCCACCGGTCCAGTGGCGCCACGCCAGCAGCACCACGCCACCGACCATCAGCACACCCGCCACCACCAGCCCGAACACCAGCAGCAGGCCGATCAGCGCCAGGCCCAGCAGCAGCGAGGCGGCGCGCGCCAGCGGGTGGCGGGAGCGGCGCATGGAGGGCAGTGAAAAGTGCATGTGTTAAAAATCCGTGTGGTAAAATCAATGACTTGCGCGTGTAACCATGAGGCTATACGCCCGCCGAGGCAAGTGCCGATGGACACAAAAACCACGCTTTCGCCGCTGTGCCGGCTGCAGGACATCGACGACGGCGGCGCCACCGCGGTCGACGCGCCGCTGGCCGACGGCCTGCAGAGCCTGATCGTGCTGCGCGACGGCGACCAGGTGCGCGGCTACCTCAACGTGTGTCCCCACGCCGGCCGGCGCCTGGACTACGCGCCGGGCCGCTTCCTGCTCAAGGACGACACGCTGATCTGCGCGGTGCACGGCGCCAGCTTCCAGCGCCAGGCGGGCGCGTGCGTGGCCGGCCCCTGTCGCGGCGACCATCTGCGCGCGGTGGCGCTGCGGGTGGAGGACGGCCAGGTGTGGCTGGCCTGAGCCGGCATCAGCGGTAGATCAGGTTGATCGCCACCACGGTCACCAGCAGCACCAGCGCCGTCAGCGGCAGGCCCACGCGCAGGAAATCCTTGCTGCGGTAGCCGCCCGGGCCGGTCACCATCATCAGCGCCGGGTGGCCGGAGCTCAGCAGGAAGGTGTTGGACGAGGACACCGCCACGATCAGCGCGTACGCCGACGGGTTGCCGCCGGTGGCCACCGCCACGCTGATGGCGATGGGCACCATCATCACGGTGGCGCCCACGTTGGACATCACCTGCGAAAACAGCAGCGTCAGCACCGCCAGCACCACCTGCAGCACGTACGGCGAGGCATCGCCCAGGTAGCGCAGCACCTCCTGCGCCAGCCACGCGGCGGTGCCGGTGGAGTCCATCGACCAGCCCAGCGGGATCAGGCAGGCGGTGACAAAGATGGTCTTCCAGTTGATGGCCTTGTAGGCCTCGTCCATGTTGAGCACGCCCGACAGCAGCATGGCGATGGCGCCGGTCATCATCGCCACGGACAGGTCGAGGTTGGTGAACAGGGCCAGGCACTTGGCCATCACGAAGAAACCCACCGCCTGCCAGATCTTGCCGGGGCGCTGCTCCTCCTTGGGAATGTCGGTGACCACGACCAGGTCTTTTTCCTCGGCCGCCAGCGCCAGGTCGCGCCAGTTGCTGTGCAGCACCACCGTGTCGCCCGCGCGCAGCGTCACCGCGCGCACGTCGTCGCGCAGCACCTGGTCGCCGCGATTGATCGCCAGCACCGAGATGCCGAAGCGCTTGCGCAGCCGCAGCTCGCCCACCGTCTGCTTGATGAAGCGCGACACCGGCGGAATCACCACCTCGGAAATGCCGGCGCGGGTCGGGTTGAACAGCTCGCCCAACTGGCGCATGCGCGGCGACAGCCGGCACAGCTGGTTGTTGGCGAACTGGTTGAGCAGCTCGCGCGGGCCCAGCACGCCGAGCACCGAGCCGACCCAGATCACATGGTCGGCCGGCGGCGCCATGCGCGCCTCGTTGCCGCTCTTGATCGCCAGGATCAGCGGCGCGCCGTGCAGTGCCTCGGCCTCGCCGATGCTCATGCCCACCAGCGGGCTTTCCGCCGTGACGGTCAGCTCGGCCGTCTCGCCGCCGATGCCGTAGGTCTCGGCGAAATAGCTCTCGGTGCGGCCGGGCGTCACCTTGAGGCGCTCGTCCTCGTGCCCCGGCAGCAGCTTGCGGCCGAAGAAATAGAAATAGCCCACGCCCAGCAGCGCCAGCGCCAGGCCCACCGGCGTGACGCTGAACAGGCCGAACTTGGGGATCGTGTGCGCGCCGGGCAGCAGGTTGGCGTTGGCGCTGGCGATCAGGTCGTTCAGCACGATCAGCGGCGAGTTGGCGATCAGCGTGGTGTTGGTGGCGGTGAGAATGCAGAACGCCATCGGCAGCAACAGCCGCGACAACGGCACGCCGGTGCGCGCCGACAACCGGCTGCTGACCGGGATCATGATCGCCGCCAGCGCCTGGCTGGGGATCACCGCGCTGAACAGGCTGGCGACCATGTTGATCACCACCCCCAGCCGCGTCTCCGCGCCGCGCGCCATGCGCATCACGAAATTGGCGGTGAGGTTGAGCACGCCGGCGCGGTCCAGCCCCTCGCCCATGATCATGATCGCGATGATCGCGATCACCGCGTTGCCGGCGAAGCCGTTGAACACGCGGTCGGCCGGGATCAGCCCGGTCAGGCCGATCACCACCACCACCAGCAGCGCCACCATGTCGGCGCGGATCCACTCCAGCACCAGCATGATCATGGTGAAGCCCACCAGCCCCAGCACCAGGATCATTTCGGGGGTGAGCGAAAGACCCATCAGCGCGCGTCCCGCGGTGGCGTTGCGCGCAAGTGGCTAGGCGATGGCAGTGGAAGCTTCACGCTGCGACGATTCGTCCCTGGGTGGATCGCGTGAGTATAAGCGGGGCGGCGCGGTTGCTGGTGAACTGGCAGGCAAGAGCGACCCCTCCCCGGCCCTCCCCTTCAAGCAGGGGAGGGAGCAAAAGCGCGCGGCTTGCAGGTGCGAGGGAGTACGCCGCTTTGCTCCTCCCCCTGCTTGTCCCAAAGGGACTTCCTTCGGTCGCAGGGGAGGGCTGGGGAGGGGTAACGCTCTTGCTTCAGACCTTCCGGTACAACAAATCCCAAACCCCGTGCCCCAGCTTCAGGCCGCGCCGCTCGAAGTGCGTCTCGATGCGCCAGGCGGGCTTTTCCGCGTATTGGCCGGGGCCAAGATCGTTGCGCCAGTCGGGGGCCGCTTCCATCACCTCCAGCATGTGCTCGGCGTAGGGCTGCCAGTCGGTGGCCAGGTGCAGCAGGCCGCCGGGCGCCATGCGCGAGGCCAGCAGGGCGACAAAGCCGGGCTGGATGATGCGGCGCTTGTTGTGGCGCTTCTTGTGCCAGGGGTCGGGAAACCAGATGCGCACCTCGGCCAGCGTGCCGGGGGCGATCTCGTGCTCCAGCACCTCCACCGCGTCGTGCTTGTACAGGCGCACGTTGGTGGCATCGCGCGCAGCCAGCGCATTCATCAGCCGGCCGACACCGGGGCCGTGCACTTCCACGCCGATGAAGTCGCGTGCCGCGTCGTGCTCGCTGGCCCACGCCAGCGCCTCGCCGTTGCCGAAGCCGATCTCCATCACCCGTGGCGCGGAGCGGCCGAAGCGGGCGGCAAAGTCCTGCGCCTGGCCCTGGTAGTCGATGCCGAAGCGCGACCACAGCGTGTCGAACGCGCGTTGCTGCGCGGGTGTCATGCGGCCCTCGCGCAGGACGAAGCTGCGGATGCGGCGCAAGGTGTCGGGGGCGGCGTGATCGTCGTCGGTCATGGTGTGGTCCGGGAGGGCGGCGTGCCCACGGGCGGCGTGGAGGAAAGCGGCGGGGCGCCCGCCCATTGTAGCGGCGCCGTCGCGGCGCGATCGGCGGACGGTTCCAACCGCGCCATTCCCGCGTTACCATCCGCCGGCCAGACGCGGGTGTAGCTCAATGGTAGAGCTGTTGCTTCCCAAGCAACTGACGAGGGTTCGATTCCCTTCACCCGCTCCACTTCCCCCCGGCCCCCGACGCGTCCGAAACCTGCATGGCGGATCTGATCACCGCGGACCTGATGGTGCTGGGTTGGCGCGAGCGGCTGAGCCTGCCGCAGCTGGGCATCGGCCTGCTCAAGGCCAAGCTCGATACCGGTGCGCGCAGCAGCGCGCTGCATGTGGACACGCTGGAAACCTTTGCGCGCGACGGCGCCACCTGGCTGCGCTTTGGCATGCACGTGGGGCGTCGGCGACCGCACGAGATCTGCTGCGAGGCGCCCGCGCTGGACCGGCGCGTGGTGACCGATACCGGCGGGCGGCGCACTGAGCGCTGGTTCATCCGCAGCGCGGTACAACTGGCCGGCCAACGGTTCGACATCGACCTCAACCTGGTGGATCGCCGCCACATGCTGTTTCCCCTGCTGCTCGGTCGCAGCGCCCTGGCCGGGCGTTTCGTGGTCGATCCGGCCCGCTCCTATACCCAGCCGCGGCCACTGGCCGTGGACCCTGCCTGATGGGTTTTTCATGAAGATCGCGATCCTGTCGCGCAATACCCGCCTGTATTCCACCAAGCGGCTGGTGGAGGCCGGGCGCGAGCGCGGCCATGTGGTGCGCGTGCTCGACCCGCTGCGCTGCTACGTGCGCATCGCGCCGGGCGCCATGGCGATCCGCTACCAGGGCAAGCCGGTGCGCGACGTGGACTGCGTGATCCCGCGCATCGGCACGGCCAGCACCTTCTACGGCACCGCCGTGCTGCGGCAGCTGGAGATGATGGGCGTGTATACGCCCAACCCGTCCGACGCGGTGCTGCGCGCGCGCGACAAGCTGCGTTGCCTGCAGCTCCTGGCCGCGCAGGGCATCGACATGCCGGTGACGGTGTTCGGCGACAACCCGGACGACACCGCCGACGTGCTGGCGATGCTGGGCGAGCCGCCGCACGTCATCAAGCTCAACGAGGGCAGTCAGGGCACCGGCGTGGTGCTGGCGGAAAAACGCAGCGCCTCGCAAAGCGTGATCGAGGCGTTTCGCGGCCTGTACGCCAACTTCCTGGTGCAGGAGTTCGTGGCCGAGGCCAACGGCAGCGACCTGCGCTGTTTCGTGGTGGGCAAGAAAGTGGTGGCGGCGATGCAGCGCGTGGCCAGTCCGGGCGAATTTCGCGCCAACCTGCATCGCGGCGCCAGCGCGGTGCCGGCCAGCCTGAGCGCGGACGAAAAACGCATCGCGGTGCGTGCCGCCGCCGCGCTGGGGCTGGGCATTGCCGGGGTCGACCTGCTGCGCTCCGATCGCGGCCCGCTGCTGCTGGAGGTCAATGCCTCGCCGGGGCTGGAGGGCATCGAGACGGTCACCGGGGTCAACGTTTCCGGCCACATCATCCAGCACCTGGAGCAGCAGGCGGCCCGCTGAGAGGTCGTGTTTTTTTCAACCTCGCAAGCGCCGGGCGGCGCCGGTGGCCGGGCCCACACGCGCGGTTAACCGGCCTGTAACTTCCCAACCTCTATAACGGCTGCACTGTTTGTGTCTGGCACCTCAACCGCGGTGACGGCAGATGACGGTATCGGGGCAGTAGCTTGGGTCCAGGTGTGGCGACGGCATGTCGTTTCACCTGGGCCTTTTTCTTGCCGGTGGCCTGGCGCCAGCGTGCCGCCCCCATCCCAAGCTTGTTAAGCTTGCAACCCCAGTCCGGCCCCTGACGCCGGCTGTGCAGCGGAGTGACGCATGCGCGTTCTGGTGATTGAAGACAACACCGATATCGCCACCAACATCGGCGATTATCTGGAAGACCGTGGCCACGTGGTGGACTTTGCCGGCGACGGCGTCACCGGGCTGCACCTGGCGGTCGTGCACGACTTTGACGTGATCGTGCTGGACCTGACCCTGCCGGGCATGGACGGCCTGGACGTGGCGCGCAAGCTGCGCCATGAGGCGCACAAGCAGACGCCCATCCTCATGCTCACCGCGCGCGACGCGCTGGAGCAGAAACTCACCGGCTTCGAGTCCGGCGCCGACGACTACATGACCAAGCCGTTCGCGCTGCAGGAGCTGTCGGCGCGGCTGGAAGTGCTGGCCCGCCGCGGCAAGGGGCCGCAGAGCCGCGTGCTCAAGGTGGCCGACCTCACCTTCAACCTCGACACGCTCACGGTCAATCGCGAGGGCAAGTCGATCCAGTTGAACCCGATCGGCCTGAAGCTGCTGCAGGCGCTGATGGAGGCCAGCCCGTCGGTGGTGACGCGGCAGGACCTGGAGCAGAAGGTGTGGGGCGAGGAACTGCCGGACAGCGATTCGCTGCGCGTGCATATCCATGGCCTGCGCGCGGCCATCGACAAGCCGTTCGACAAGCCGCTGATCCACACCCGCCACGGCATTGGCTATCGGATGGTCGAGCCGGATGCAGTCCAGGCGTAAGCTTCGTTTTCGATTGATCGTCTCGTTCGCGCTGTTCGGCTTCGGCCTCAGCGCGTTGTTCGCCGTGGCGGCGCTGTATGTGCGTGCCAAGGTGGAGGATCAACTGGTGGTGTCCTCGTTGCAGCAGGATGCGGACAGTTATGTCCAGCAGATGCACGAGGCGCCGGGACAGCCGTTCTATTCCAAGTTGATGACGGGCTGGGGTTGGAGCGATCGCACGCTCTACAAGGCGCCCCTCTCGTGGCAGTCGTTACCCAGCGGCGTGCATGACATCTACGAAACCGACGAAAGCGGCGATATGCGGCATTACAAGCTTGCCGTGAGCCGGAAATACGGCTTGATCGCCTTCGTCAAATATGACGTCAGTCGCGACGACCTGGGCAAGCAGCAACTGCTGATCAGCGTGATCGGCGCGGTATTCCTGTTCGGCCTGCTGTCACTGGCGATTGGCCTGTGGCTGTCACGCAAGGTGCTCAAGCCGGTGACCGAGCTGGCCAACCGGCTGCGTGATTTCCGCAAGGTGGGCAAGGCCGAGCCGCTGGCGCCGCACTTTGCCGACGACGAGGTGGGCGAGCTGGCGCATGCGCTGGACGAGTATTCGGCGCGGCTCACCGCGATGGTGGAGCGCGACCGCGAGTTCAACTCCGACGTCAGCCATGAGTTGCGCACGCCGCTGGCGGTGATCGCCAGCACCACCGAGCTGCTGCAGGGCTCGCCCGATCTCACCGACAAGCTCAGCGAGCGGCTCAAGCGCATCGAGCGCGCCTCGCGCCAGGCCACCGAGCTGATCGAGGCGCTGCTGCTGCTGTCGCGCGCCGAGCGGCGCGGGCCCACGCGTGGCGAGACCACCGAGGTGGGCAAAGTTGCCGCCGACGTCATCGAAAGCCAGCGCCCGCAGGTGCGCGGCAAGCCGCTGACGATCGAGCTGGCGGTGCTGGGCGAGGGCGTGAGCGTCAACGCGCCGGCATCCGTGCTGGCGGTGGCGCTGACCAACCTCATCGGCAATGCCATCAAGTACACGCTGGAAGGCAGCGTGCGGGTGGAGGTGGGGCAGGGCCGCATCGAGGTGATCGACACGGGCCCCGGCATCAAGCCCGAGGACGCCGAGCGATTGTTCCAGCGCGGCGTGCGCGGCGAGGGCGCCGGCGGCAGCGGCGCCGGCCTGGGCCTGGCCATCGTGCGACGGCTGTGCGACCTCTACGGCTGGGATGTCTCCATGCGCCCGCGCGCCGACGCCGACGGCGCGATCGCCTGCATCAAGTTCGGCTGATGGTCGGTCCGTAGGAGCGCACCCTGTGCGCGATGCTTTTGCGAATCCCGGCTCTCAACAGACGAATGTCTGGTCATCCCGGCTCAAAAGCATCGCGCACAGGGCGCTCCTACGGGCAAGCTCACACTTGCTCCAGCCAGCCCCACTTGTCGCTGGTGCGGCCGTCGAACAGGCCGAAGAACAGCTCCTGCAGGCGCAACGTGACGCGGCCGGCCTTGCCGGTGCCGATGGTCTTGCCGTCGACGGAGCGGATCGGGGTGATCTCGGCGGCGGTGCCGCACATCAGGATCTCGTCGGCCAGGTAGAGGTACTCGCGCGGCAGGTCGCGCTCGACCACCTCGATGCCGTCCTCGCGCGCCAGCGTCACCAGCGTGTGGCGGGTGATGCCCGCCAGCAGCGAGGCGCTGGCCGGCGGCGTGTGCAGCACGCCGTCGAACACCAGGAACAGGTTCTCGCCCGCGCCCTCGCTGAGCAGGCCGGTGGAGGCCAGCGCGATGCCCTCGCCGAAACCGAGCCGGCGCGCCTCGCGCGCGATCAGCTGGCCGGAGAGGTAGTTGCCGCCGGCCTTGGCGCCGGCCGGGATGGTGTTGGGGGCAAACCGCTGCCAGCTCGACACGCAGGCGTCGATGCCGTTCTCAAGCGCCTCGGCGCCCAAGTACGGGCCCATCGGCCAGGCGGCCACGGCCACGTCGATCGGCGTGTCGGCGGACAGGCCGAAGCCGCCCAGGCCGCGATACGCCACCGGGCGGATATAGGCCGCGCCCAGGCCGTTCTTCGTCACCACCTCGCGGCAGGCCGCCGCCAGCGTGTCGGCGTCGTAGGGCAGCACCATGTCGTACACGCGCGCGGACTGGTACAGCCGCTTGAGGTGGTCGGTGAGGCGGAAGATCGCCGCGCCGTCCGGCGTGGCATAGCTGCGGATGCCTTCGAAAACGGACGAGCCGTAGTGCAACGCATGCGACATGACGTGCGCGGTCGCGTCTTTCCAGGGCTTGATGTTGCCGTTCTGCCAGATCCAGTCGGGGTAGTGCTGTGTCATGTCGGTTCTCCGCGGGGAACGACCATGATAGCGCCGCGCTCAGTCGGCGTAGCGCAGCCACAGGCAGCCGGCACGTCGCACGATGTCGAAACGCTGCTCGCGCGGCGCGCCGTCGCCGTACGGATCGGCCACGTGCAGCACCAGCGTGGCGGCGTCATCGGCTTGCGCCACGTCCAGCAGCGGCTGGCGCACCAGCGCGGCCAGCGACTGGATATCGGCCACCGCGGCGCGATGGCCCTGGCCGCCCCACAGCACCAGGCCGGCCAGCCGGTTGGCGTCGCGGCGGGCGAACGCGTCGATCACGCCCTGGCGCAGCGCGTCGGGGCTGGCGGCGCACAGGGTGGATGGCGCGTCGCGCGTGCCGTTGTCCGTCTCGGCGGGCGCCGCCGCCACCGGCGCGGCCTGCAGCGCGGCGCAGGGCTGGTCGGTGAACACGGGGTTGCCGCCGGCGCCGATGCAGCGATGGATGGGCGTCTGCGCCATGGCCACGACAGGCAGGGCCACGACAGGCAGGGCGGCGACCAGCAGGGCGAAAGGCAAGCGCATGGGCGCCAGCATAGTCGCCAGAGAGGGCCCGATCTTTTTGTCGTCATTCCAGCTTTCGCCGGGATGACGGCCTGGCCGGGGCTTCACCCTATGCCAGTTGCTTCAGCACCGCCTCGGTGGCCTTGGCCCGGTTCAATGTGTAGAAGTGCAGCCCCGGCGCGCCGCCGTCCAGCAGGCGCCGACACAGCGTGGTCACCACCTCGGTGCCCAGCGCGCGCACCGCCTCGGCATCGTCGCCGTGCGCGCGCATGCGCTGCGCGATCCAGCGCGGGATCTCCGCGCCGCACATGTCCGAGAAGCGCTTGAGCTGGCTGTAGTTGCTGATCGGCATGATGCCGGGCACGACCGGCACGTTCACGCCCAACCGCTGCACGTCGTCCACAAAGCGGAAATACGCGTCGGCATTGAAAAAATACTGCGTGATGGCGCCGTTGGCGCCCGCGTCGACCTTGGCCTTGAAGTGCTCCAGGTCGCGCAGCGCGTCGTCGGCCTGCGGATGCGTTTCCGGGTAGGCCGCCACCTCGATGTGGAAATGGTCGCCGCTGTGCTCGCGGATGAACGCCACCAGCTCGGCGGCGTAGCGGAAATCGCCCGGTGTGGCCATGCCCGAGGGCAGGTCGCCGCGCAGCGCCACGATGCGGCGGTAGCCGGCGGCGCGGTAGTCGTCCAGCAAGGCGGCCAGCTCGGCGCGGTTGCCGCCCACGCACGACAGATGCGGCGCCGCCGGCAGCCCGTGGCGCTCCTGCAGGTGGCGCGCGGTTTCGCCGGTATAGCTGAGCGTGGAGCCGCCGGCGCCGAACGTCACCGACACGTAGTCGGGCCGGTACGCCTTCAACGCCTGCACGGTGCGGTCGAGCTGCGTGCGCTGCTCATCGGTCTTGGGCGGAAAAAACTCGAAACTGACGGCCGGCATCGCGGGGCTCCCTGTCGTGGTCGAGGGAGTATATCTTTGTTTCGCGATGAAGCGATGGATTGGGGTCGGGATTCGTTTGAAGTGACGAGCGGGCTTGGCGGCGCCCTTCGACTTCGCTGCGCTGCGCTCAGGGCGAACGGCTTTTCGCGCGCTGCCCCTCTCCCTCGCCGTTCGCCCTGAGCGAAAGGCCCGCAGGGCCGAAGCCGAAGGGCTGCCGCCGCCAAAAAAAACGGGACGCATTGCTGCGTCCCGTCATGCGGGGAACCGGGTTTCCCATTCCCAATTCCCTGTTCCCGGCGCTATCAGTACCGATAGTGCTCGGCCTTGTACGGCCCTTCCACCGGCACGCCGAGGTAGGCGGCCTGGGTGGGGGTGAGCGTGGTCAGTTTCACGCCGATCTTTTCCAGGTGCAGGCGCGCCACTTCCTCGTCCAGCTTCTTGGGCAGGATGTAGACCTTGTTCTCGTAGCTGTCCTTGTGCGCCCACAGGTCGATCTGGGCCAGGGTCTGGTTGGAGAACGAGTTGGACATCACGAAGCTGGGGTGGCCGGTGGCGCAGCCCAGGTTGACCAGGCGGCCCTCGGCCAGCAGGAACAGCGCGTGGCCGTCGGGGAACACGTACTTGTCCACCTGCGGCTTGATGTTGATCTTTTCCACGCCGGCCAGCGCGTTCAGCGCGTCCACCTGGATCTCGTTGTCGAAGTGGCCGATGTTGCAGACGATGGCCTGGTCCTTCATGGCTTTGAGGTGGTCGATCGTCAGCACGTCGCGGTTGCCGGTGGTGGTGACGTAGATGTCGCCACGGCCCAGCGTGCTCTCGACGGTGTTGACCTCGAAGCCTTCCATCGCCGCCTGCAGCGCGTTGATCGGGTCGATCTCGGTGACCACCACGCGGGCGCCGTACGCGCGCAGGCTGTGCGCGCAGCCCTTGCCCACGTCGCCGTAGCCGCACACCACGGCCACCTTGCCGGCCAGCATCACGTCCATCGCGCGCTTCAAGCCGTCGGCCAGCGACTCGCGGCAGCCGTACAGGTTGTCGAACTTGCTCTTGGTCACCGAGTCGTTGACGTTGATCGCCGGCACCAGCAGCGAGCCGGCCTCGGCCAGCTGGTACAGGCGGTGCACGCCGGTGGTGGTCTCCTCGGAGACGCCCTTCCAGTCCTTGACCACGGTGTGCCAGAAGCCCGGGCGCTCGGCGTGCACGCGCTTGAGCAGGTTCTTGATCACCTGCTCCTCGTGCGAGGAGGCCTTCTCGTCGACCCACTTGCTGCCGTTCTCCAGCTCGTAGCCCTTGTGGATCAGCAGCGTGACGTCGCCGCCGTCATCCACCACCAGCTGCGGGCCGAGGAAGCCGCCCTTGCCGTCGGGGAAGGACAGCGCGTCCAGCGTGCAGTCCCAGTATTCCTCCAGCGTCTCGCCCTTCCAGGCGAACACCGGCGTGCCGCCGGCGGCGATCGCGGCGGCGGCGTGGTCCTGGGTCGAGAAGATGTTGCACGAGGCCCAGCGCACGTCGGCGCCGATGTCCTTGAGCGTCTCGATCAGCACCGCGGTCTGGATCGTCATGTGCAGCGAGCCGGTCACGCGCACGCCCTTGAGCGGGGCGGCCGGCGCGTACTTGCGACGGATCGACATCAGGCCCGGCATCTCGTGCTCGGCGATGTCCAGCTCCTTGCGGCCGAAATCGGCCAGGGCGATGTCGCGGATCTTGTAGTCGTGCAGGTTGTCTTGCAGGGCGGCGTTCATGCGTCTCTCCGGTGGATGCGGCCCCGGCGGGCGTGGCCGGTGGCCATGCCTGGGCGAGGGACTCGCGTACTGAGCGCCGTTGGATGCATGCCCCGCCGAGCCTGGCCGTCAGCGGGCGGAAAACCCGCGTTCGCAACGGTCGCAGCGCCCCTCGGCGGACCAGGGGAACGGCCATTGTAACCGCAAGCCCGGCCGGCTTGAACGCCGCCGCCGATCGCCCGGCGCGGGCGCCTGGCGGGCCGTGGCACGCCGCCAGCCCGGCCAATGCCGGCGTTGCAACGGCCGCCGCGCAGGCGGCTGCACCGATATGGCCGGAAAGACGTCCATATTGGTGCAGGCAAGGCGCCGGCAAAGGGCAGTAAAGACGTCCAAAAGAAAAAAGCCCGGCGCGGTCCCTTTCGATTCGGTAAACTGCGCGACTGACCAGGCTGGAGCGCAATCCATGCAAGACCATCGCGAACCCGAGTTTCTTCCGCACGACGGCCCGCTGCGCGAGGACGTCAGTCGCCTGGGTGCGATGGTGGGCCTGATGCTGGCCGAGCAGGGCGGGCCGGCGTTCTTCGAGCGCGTGGAGCAGGTGCGCACGGCGGCCATCCGGCGCCGGCGCGAGGGCGCCTCGGTGGATGAACTGGCCGGCTCGCTGGCCGGGCTGGACGCGCAGCACGCCGAGCCGCTGGCGCGCGCCTTCGCCACCTATTTCCAGGCGGTGAACACCGCCGAGCGCGTGCATCGCATCCGCCGTCGTCGCGACTACCAGCGCGAGGGCGGCAAGCCGCAGCCGGAGTCGTTGCTGGACGTGCTGGGCGGGCTCAAGGCCGACGGCGTGCAGGCCGAGGAGCTGCTGGGCTGGCTGGAGCAGCTGTGGATCGAGCCGGTGTTCACCGCCCATCCCACCGAGGCCGTGCGCCGCTCGCTGCTGGAAAAAGAGCAGGCGATCGTGCGTTCGCTGGTGGACAACTTCAACCACAGCCGCACCCCGCAGGAGCGCAACGAGGACGACGACCGCATCTACATGGCGCTGTCCGCCGGCTGGCAGACCGCCGAGGCGTCGCCGGTGCGGCCGAGCGTGCAGGACGAGTACGAGCACGTGGGCTTCTACCTGGCCAACCCGCTGTACCGCATCGTGCCGGCGCTGTACGAGTCGCTGGCGCAGGCGCTGCAGCAGGTCTACGGCGTGGCGGTGAAGCTGCCACGGCTGCTGCGTTTTGCCAGTTGGGTCGGCGGCGACATGGACGGCAACCCCAACGTGGGCGCCGACACCATCGCCTCCAGCCTCGCCTCCCAGCGCGCCCAGGTGCTGGAGCGCTACCAGGAGGACGTGGCCGCGCTGGCGCGCCAACTCAGCCAGACCGACGGCCGCGTGGGCGTGGCGCGTGCGCTGCGCACGCGCCTGGCCGACTACCGCGAGCGCTTTCCGCAGGCGGCAGCCGGCATCCGGCCGCGCCATGCCGACATGCCGTACCGCTGTTTCCTGGTGCTGATCGGCGCGCGGCTGGAGGCCACCCTGGCCGACGAGGCCCACGGCTACGGCTCGGCCGACGAGCTGATCGACGACCTGCAACTCATCGCCGACAGCCTGTTCGACAACCTCGGCCTGCACGCCGGCGCCTATGCGGTGGAGCGGCTGATCTGCCGCGTGCGCAGCTTCGGTTTCCACCTGGCGCGGCTGGACCTGCGCCAGGACTCGCGCGTGCACGACGACGCCCTGGCCGTGCTGCTGGACGATGCCGACTGGGCCGCGCGACCGGTGGGCGAGCGCGCCGAGCGGCTGCGCCCCTACGCCAGCGGCGAGCGCGCGTTTGCACCCTGCCACGACGAGGCCGCCGATCGCCTGCAGTCGGTGTTCATCACCTTGCGCGAGAGCCGCGAACGCTACGGCCTGGAGGCCACCGGCCTGTACATCATCAGCATGGCGCGCTCGGCCGCCGACGTGCTGGCGGTGCTGGCGCTGGCGCGTCGCGCCGGCCTGGTGGCGCCGGCCAAGCCGCACGACGTGCCGCTGGACATCGCGCCGCTGTTCGAGACGGTGGACGACCTGCAGAACGCACCGGCCACGCTGCGTGCGCTGCTGGACGACCCGGTCTACCGGCGCCACCTGGCCATGCGCAACGACCAGCAGTGGGTGATGCTGGGCTATTCCGACAGCGGCAAGGATGCCGGCACGCTGGCCTCGCGCTGGGGCCTGCAGCGCGCCCAGGCCGAGTTGCTTGAGGTGGCCAACGCGGCCGGCATCAAGCTGGCGTTCTTCCATGGTCGCGGCGGCTCGGCCAGCCGTGGCGGCGCCCGCATCACGCCCGCGCTGATGTCCTCGCCGCGCGGCGCGGTGGCCGGCGTGCTGCGCGTCACCGAGCAGGGCGAGGTGATCCACCGCAAGTACGGCATCCGCGCGCTGGCGCTGCGCGGCCTGGAGCAGACCGTGGGCGCCGTGCTGCGCGCCTCGCTGCGGCCGCGCCAGGTCGACACGCGCGAGGCGCGCTGGTCGCAGGTGATGGATGCGCTGTCGGTGGCCAGTCGCAGCACCTATCGCGCGTTCGTGGACCGCGAGCATTTCGTGGCCTATTTCCGCAGCGCCACGCCCATCGACGTGATCGAAAAGATGACCCTGGGCTCGCGCCCGGCCAGCCGCCGCAGCATGCGCGGCGTGCAGGACCTGCGCGCCATCCCGTGGGTGTTCGCGTGGACCCAGTGCCGCTCCATCCTGCCCGGCTGGTACGGCCTGGGCAGCGCGCTGGAGCAGGGTGTCGAGCAGTTCGGCGAGGACACGCTGGCCGACATGGCGCGGCACTGGCCGTTCTTCAGCAACATGCTCGACGACGTGGAAATGGTACTGGCCAAGTGCGACCTCGACATCGCCGAGGCGTTCTCGCTGCTGTCCGGCCCGCTGCACGAGGAGTTCTTCGGCCTGATCCGCGACGAGTTCGCGCGCACCCGGCGCTGGCTGCTGCGGCTGAAGAACACCCGCGAGCTGCTGCACGACTCCCCGCGCCTGGCCATGTCCATCCGCCTGCGCAACCCCTACATCGATCCGATGAGCCTGCTGCAGGTGGACCTGCTGCGCCGCTGGCGCGCCAGCGACCGCACCGACGAGCCCCTGCTGCAGGCCCTGGTCGCCTGCGTCAACGGCGTATCGCAAGGCCTGCAGAACACCGGCTGAGTGTAGGAGCCCGCTCGCGGGCGATGCACTGCGCGGGATTCAAAAGCAGGAGCATCGCCCGCGAGCGGGCTCCTACCGGAGTGGATCGAGCCAGATGGCGTTCCAGTAGGGATAGTCGAGGACGTTTTCGACCAGCCCGGCGCGGAGGGGATTGGCGACGACATAGCGGGCTGTACGTCGCATGTCCTCGTCGGCGCGCAGGGCATGGTCGTGGAAGCTGCGATCCCACACCCGCTCGCCCGCCAGGCCTGCCGCATGCAACGCGCGGGAAACGTTGGCCTTGAAACGGTTCATGACACGCGCCAGTGGCTCGTCGCCCAGTTGCAGCAAGCCATGCCAGTGATCAGGCATCAGCACCCAGGCGAGCAGGCGGGCGTCGCCCCAGCTGGCGTCCGCATGGATCACGCGGCTGGCCATACGGGCGCGTGCCGGCTCCTTGAACAGGGGGCGTCGGTGACACGTGGTCGTTGTCAGCAGATAGACCTGCTCCGGGATGGAAACGCGTCCTTGCCGCAGGGCACGGCGGCCAATGGCGGGAAAAGAGGGCATGCGGCCATGCTGTCCGTACGCCCCATCGTCGGCATCACCCGCCGCCCCTCACCCATGTCGGCGCCAGCGCCCCATCCACGTAGGAGCCCGCTGGCGGGCGATGCTCCTGCTTTTGAATCCCGCGCAGTGTCGCCCGCCAGCGGGCTCCTACGTGTGTGCGCACCGCAAGGCATCGCCGGCGCGCGGGCTCCTACGTGTGCGTGCACTGCCAAGCGGCGGCTGCGTGCAGCGCCGCGATGCGCTGCGGGCGGGGGAGTTTTTTCCAGGCGATTTCCAGGCGCAGGGCGCTGCCCTTGTCGGCCACCCAGACCCAGCCCAGCAGCTTGCGGGGCGGGTTGGCGCGGGTGAAGCGGGCGCCCTTGCCGGCGAGGTGTTTGGCGTAGCGTTGTTCGGGGTCGCGCGCGATGCCGGTGTAGACGCGGCCGTCGGCGCATTCGAGCAGATAGACGGCCCAGGCATTCGCGCCCGGGGCGTCGTTCACGGGGTCAGGCCCATTCGGTCAAGCCTTCGGCCGCGCAGACCTGTTTCCACGAGGGGCGTGCCTTCAGGCGTGCGGCCAGGCTGGCCAGTTGCGGCCATTCCGTCGCCGGCTTCGGCATGTTGCGTGACCAGCGCATCAGCATCAATGCGTACAGGTCGACCACGCTGAAGGTATCGCCGAGCAGGTACGGGCCATGCGCGGCGAGGTGGGCGTCGATCTTTGTCCAGCACTTTTCGATGCCCGCGCGCGCCGCCTGCTGGATCGTGTCGGCGCCTTCGGGCAGGTGGTCGCCGGGATAGAACCACTGGCGGAACAACGGCTGCAGGCTGTTGGCGAGGTACAGCATCCACTGCAGGTAATCCGCGCGCTTGGCGTTGCCCGGGGCCGGGGCCAGTGCGGCATCGGCATGGCGTTCGGCCAGCAGCATCGCCAGCGCCGCCGCTTCGCCGTGCGGTACGCCATCGATCACCAGCGTCGGCACCACGCCATTCGGATTGATCGCCAGATACGCCGCGCTGCGCTGCTCGCCCTTCTCGATGTCGATGCGCTTGAGCTCGTGTGGCGCGCCGATTTCCAGCAGCGCCAGATGTACCAGCAGGTTGGCCGAGCCGGGGGCGTAGTAGAGCGTGTACATGGGGGTGGTCCGTGGTGCGGAGTCGCCCATGATACGAGGAGCGAGAAGTGAGTGGAGAGGAGTGAGAGAGAGCCAAAGCAGTCCGCGCTCCGCTCTTGCTCTCTCTCACTCCTCTCCACTCACTCCTCGCCTTCAGCTGTCGAGTTCTTCCCAGCGCGCGTAGGCGGCGTCCAGCTCCGCCTGCACGGCGGCCAGCGCCTCGTTGGCCTGGACGATGGCGGTGCTGTCCTGCTGGAAGAAGGCCGGTTCGGTCATGGCGGCGGTGCGGGCGGCGATATCGGCTTCCAGTTGCTCGATGCGGGCAGGCAGCTGTTCCAGTTCGCGCTGTTCCTTGAAGCTGCGCTTGGGCTTCGATGGCGTCGGTGCTGCTGCGGCAGGCGCGGTGGCTGCCGGCTTGGCGGCAACGGGTGCGGATGCCGGGGCGGGGCGCTGGCGTAGCCAGTCCGAGTAGCCGCCCACGTATTCGCCGACGCGGCCTTCGCCCTCCAGCACCAGAGTGCTGGAGACCACGTTGTCGAGGAAGGCGCGGTCATGCGAGACCAGCAGCAGGGTGCCCTGGTAGTCGGTGAGCAGTTCTTCCAGCAACTCCAGCGTCTCGACGTCGAGGTCGTTGGTCGGTTCGTCCATCACCAGCAGGTTGGACGGCTGGGCGAACAGCTTGGCCAGCAGCAGGCGGTTGCGCTCGCCGCCGGACAGCCGGGTGATCGGCGCGCGGGCGCGTTCGGGCGAGAACAGGAAATCCTGCAGGTAGCCGATGATGTGCTTGCGCTGGCCGTTGAGCTCGATGTACTCGCGGCCCTCGGCCACGTTGTCCAGCGCGTTGAGCTGGTCGTTGAGCTGCAGCCGGTGCTGGTCGAAGTAGGCGATCTGGATGCCGGTGCCCAGTTCGGCGCTGCCGCGCTGGGGCTTGAGCTCGCCCAGCATGATCTTCAGCAGGGTGCTCTTGCCGGCGCCGTTGGGGCCGATGATGCCGATGCGGTCGCCGCGCATCACCGTGGTGGTGAGCTCGTCGATCAGCACGCGGCCGTCGTAGGCCTGGTGCACGTGGTCCAGGTCGATCACCTTCTTGCCCGAGGCCTGTGCGTTGGCGGCGGTCATCTTGACGTTGCCGCCGAGGTTGCGCCGTTCGGCACGCTCCGCGCGCAAGGCCTTGAGCGCGCGCACGCGACCTTCGTTGCGGGTGCGCCGGGCCTTGATGCCCTGGCGGATCCACACTTCCTCCTGCGCCAGCTTCTTGTCGAAGGCGGCGTTGGCCTGCGCCTCGGCGTGCAGGCGCTCCTCGCGGCGGCGCAGGTAGTTGTCGTAGTCGCCCGGCCAGTCGGTGAGCTGGCCGCGGTCGATCTCGACGATGCGGGTGGCCAGCGCGCGCAGGAAGCTGCGGTCATGGGTGACAAAGATGATGCTGCCGGCGAACTGCTTGAGAAAGCCCTCCAGCCAGCCGATCGCCTCGATGTCCAGATGGTTGGTCGGCTCGTCCAGCAGCAGCACGTCGGGCTTCTTCACCAGCGCCTGGGCCAGCAGCACGCGGCGCTTCATGCCGCCGGACAGCGCGGCGAAGGCGGTCTCGCCGGGCAGCTCCAGCTGGGTCAGCACGTCGCCGACGCGGCGATCCAGGTCCCAGCCCTGGCGGGCCTCGATCTGGTTCTGCACCTCGCCCAGCGCGTCGAAATCGCCCTCGGCGATCAGGTGGTGATAGCGCGCCAGCAGCCGGCCAAGATCGCCCAGGCCTTCAGCCACCACGTCGAACACGCTGCCGTCGGTGCCCTGCGGCACCTCCTGCGCCATGCGTGCGATCACGATGCCGTTCTGCACCCGCACCTCGCCGTCGTCGGCGTGCAGCTCGCCGGCGATCAGCTTCATCAGGGTGGATTTGCCTTCGCCGTTGCGACCGACGATGCAGACCCGCTCGTTGGCCTCGATCGAAAGATTGACGTGCTCAAGCAGGAGCGGGCCGCCGATGCTGAAGTCGACGCGTTGCAGTTGGATAAGAGACATCCAGCCATTGTAGCGGGCGGTCGCCCAGGCTACGCCGAAACCCGCTCAACCTTTCCCCGTGGGGAGATGGGCGTGGGTTCACGAGCCGCCTCGGCAGGGCCCGGGTGGTGAACGTGGCGAGACTTTTGCCTTGGGCGGCGCCGCTGCGGCAAGCGCTGGCCGGTTGAGTCGCAGGCGCTGAGAAAACGGGGCCGTAGCCTGGCGTCCTGTCGTTGCCTGGGGGAGATGTCATGGGTCGTCGCCTGCTTTCCGTGCGGCTTTGCGCAAGGGCCTGTTGCCGGGGCGCCGAGGGGACGCTTCGATGAATCGGGGTGGGCCGACGCCGATGGGGCGGCGCATGCTCAACGCGTTTGCGTTGGGTTACGTGATCGGGTGGTTGTGGCCGGGCGGGTTTGTCGGTGGCCTGTTCTGCGGCCTGGGCTTCGCGTTCGCGTACTGCGTGGGGTTTCTTGTCTGGAGCCTGCTGAACTGGTGAGGTGCAGGGCGGCCCTTCCCGGTACGGTCACGAAGCCCTGGCGTGGTTCATCTTGCCGCGGTTTCCGTACGGCAGGCCCGTTCGGCCCGGTTGCGTCCGCGCTGCTTGGCGTCGTAGAGCGCCATGTCGGCGCGCTTGAGCAGGCTTTCGGCGGTGTCGCCGGCCGTCACGCCGGCCACGCCGCAGCTGATGGTGATGGTGTGTTCGCCGAGCAGCGGCGTGGCGGCCACGCGGGCGCACAGGGTGCCCGCGCGGTGCAGGGCGGCGGTGGCGTCGGTTTCCGGCAGCACCAGCACAAACTCCTCGCCGCCCCAGCGGCCCAGCGTGTCCACGTCGCGCAGCGTCTCGCTGGCGCGGATGCCCAGGGCCAGCAGCGCCAGGTCGCCCACCTTGTGGCCGAAGCGGTCGTTGATGTCCTTGAAGTGGTCCACGTCGATCATCACCAGCGCAAACGCACGGCCGTAGCGGGCAAAGCGCACCAGCTCCGATTCGAGTATCTCGGTCAGCCGCCGGCGGTTGGGCAGCCGGGTGAGCACGTCGGTGTTGGCCAGCTGGCCCAGTTCGTCCACGGTGAGCTGGGCCAGCTGCAGGCGCTGCTGGTAGCCGGAGAAAAAGTACAGCGCCGCCACCATCACGGCCGACACGGCATGCAACTGGACGGTGAAGTTGCCGTTGGGTTGCTCGGGGTGCCGGATCAGGTAGGGCAGGCTGAGCAGCAGCAGCGTGGCCTGGATCACCAGCGAGATCCTGAGCCCGGTGCGGTGGTTGGTGAACATGAACGCCAGCACGTAGATGACCGGAGTCCACAGGTACAGCGGCCGCAGGTCGATGTTGGCGCCGTAGGCGGGAAAGTACAGCCGCAACACCATGCAGCCGCCGAAGATCACGGTGGTGAAGGCCATGCAGCAGATGTCGACGCTGCGCTGCGGCAGCCATCGCCGGTACATGGCCAGCAGCATCGCCGGGTGGAAAACCAGGTTGGCGGCAAACACCACGCGCAGCGCGGTCGACGAGGCCTCGCGCCATTCGAGCAGCGGCCAGGCGATCAGCGTACTCACCCAGGCCAGCACCAGCATTGCCGTCAGCGCCACCCGCTTGGGATGCTCCGCGTCCGTCTTGAACGGACCGCGCGGCGTCGCCGGCGCGCGGCGGGCGGGCGTGGGCTGGCGCGTGGAGGGAGTCATGCGACGGGCGATCTCGCGGGACGGCGGCGGGCAACGCAGAGCATGCCCCGCGCGCACGGGAAATGACAGGCCGGCCCGGCCAAACGAAACGGGCCGCGCAAGGCGGCCCGTTTCTTGTCCGGTGCGCGACGGTCGCCGCGCGGCGGATTACTTCAGCTTGGCGTCGGCGCGCAGCGCCTCGGCACGGTCGGTCTTTTCCCACGAGAAGGTGGTGAAGGCCTTGCCGTTGGCGTCGACCAGCTGCTGCGGGGTACGGCCGAAGTGGCCGTAGCTGGCGGTCTGCTGGTACATCGGGTGGATCAGGTCGAGCATCTTGAGGATGCCGTACGGGCGCAGGTCGAAGTGCTTGCGGATGAGCTTTTCGATCTTGTCGTCGCTGATCTTGCCGGTGCCGAAGGTGGTGACCGAGATGGAGGTGGGATGGGCCACGCCGATGGCGTAGCTCACCTGCACCTCGCAGCGGTCGGCGATGCCGGCGGCCACGATGTTCTTGGCTACGTAGCGTGCGGCGTAGGCGGCGCTGCGATCGACCTTGGACGGGTCCTTGCCGCTGAACGCGCCGCCACCGTGGCGGGCCCAGCCGCCGTAGGTGTCCACGATGATCTTGCGGCCGGTGAGGCCGCAGTCGCCCACCGGGCCGCCGATGACGAACTTGCCGGTCGGGTTGATGTGGAACTTGGTGCCCTTGTGCAGCCACTTCTCCGGCAGCACGGGCTTGAGGATCAGCTCGCGCACGCCTTCGATCAGGTCCTTCTGCTTGACGCCCGGATCGTGCTGGGTGGACAGCACCACCGCGTCGATGGCCACCGCCACGCCGTTCTCGTAGCGCAGCGTGACCTGGCTCTTGGCGTCCGGGCGCAGCCACGGCAGCGGGGAGTTTTTCTTCTTGCGGATCTTGGCCTGCTGCTCGACCAGGCGGTGCGAGAAGTGGATGGCCGCCGGCATGAAGGTCTTGGTCTCGTTGGTGGCGTAGCCGAACATCAGGCCCTGGTCGCCGGCGCCCTGGTCCTCGGGGTTCTTGCGGTCCACGCCCTGGTTGATGTCGGGCGACTGCTTGCCGATGAGGTTGAGCACGCCGCAGGTGGCGCCGTCGAAACCGACCTCGGAGGAGTCGTAGCCGATGTCCAGGATGACCTTGCGCGTCAGCGCCTCCAGGTCGATCCAGGCGTTGGTGGTGATCTCGCCGGCCACGATCGCCACGCCGGTCTTGACCATGGTTTCGCAGGCGACGCGGGCGCGCGGGTCCTGCGCGATGATGGCGTCGAGCACCGCGTCGGAGATCTGGTCGGCAACTTTGTCCGGATGGCCTTCGGAGACCGATTCGGAGGTGAACAGATGGCTGGACATCGCGGCTATATCCCTTTGTGCGGATAGAAAGATAAAGAAAGGCGGCATGATACAACGCCGCCCCCCATTTTGCAGGCCTAGTGTTGCAGCGCGGCGGCCGTTCGCGGCGGCAGCGGCGGCGCCGGTTCATGCGCGATGGCGCCGGCGTCGGTGCCGCCCGTTGCCGGCAGCAGCTTGTCCAGGCCGCCGTTCATGCGCAGCTGGTCGATGCTGGACATGGCCTGGTCCAGCTTGCGCAGGTCCTCGCCCTCGGCCGGGGCGGCGGCGCCGGGGGCCTCGGTGAGCGCGGCCAGGGCCGGCCCCACCAGGTCGGTCAGCGCGAAATACGGGTCGCCATGGATGCCGGCCGCATTGAGCAGCGCGGCCGGCAGCAGCCACGAGGCGGTGTCCTTGCGCACCGGTGCGGCGGGGTGCTTCGGCTCGATGAGGAGGTAGGTGCCGGCCTGGCTCAGCATGTCGCGGCCGTCCACGAAGCCGGTGATCTGGTAGCTGTTGCTGAGCGCCGGCAGGTGGTCGCCGTAGAACAGCACCAGGCTGGGGCGCGCGCGCAAGGCCAGCTCGCGTACCAGCCGGCCCAGCTCCGCGTCGGCGTGGCGGGCGTGGTAGAGGTAGGTCTGCAGCTCCAGCTTGTCGCGGCCCTCGATGCCTGCGGGCACGGGGATGGCGTCGCGCTCGGCCACGTCGGCCGGCTCCACGTCGTAAGGGCCGTGCGCCTCGATGCTGATGGCGAACAGGAACTGCGGCGGGCCGTTGTCCTTGAGCTGGCGCAGGATCTCGTCGGTCATGGCGCTGTCGGCCATGTACTTGCCGTCCATCGGCGCGTCCGGCGGAAACGACGACACCGACACGAACCGGTCAAAGCCCAGCGCCTCGAACGCCGCGCTGCGGTTCCAGAACGCCGGGTCGTTGCCGTGCAGCGCCACCGTGTCGTAGCCGTGCGCATTGAGCACGCGTACCAGGCCGGGCACGTTGCGGTGGCTCAGCTGCAGGTAGGGAAACTGCAGGTCGTCGAAATAGCGCAGCGACAGGCCGGTGAGCACCTCGAACTCGGTGCGGATGGTGCCGCCGCCGAAGGTGGGCACGTGCAGCTCGCCGCTGGTGCCCTGCCTGGCCAGCCGGTGCAGGTTGGGCGTGAAGCGGCTGTCCTCGTAGCCCTTCATGATGGACGGGTCGAAAAACGACTCGCTCTGCACCACCACGATGTCCGGCAGCTCGGCGGTCGGCGTGGACGGCTGCAGCAGTTGCTGGCGCAGCGGCTGGCTGTAGTCGGCGATCAGGCCGCTGGCCAGCGCCATGTCGGGCTTTTTCTTGCCGTGGCCGAAATGCAGGTCAAACATCACCAGCGAGCTGACCAGGCCGGAATGGTTGGCGGTGGAGCTGGCCGACCACGGCTCCAGCCACAGCACGCGGCCGTTGTAGATGCGCTCCCACGCGGTGACGCCCAGCAGCAGGCTGGCCAGCAGCAGCGCCATCACGCCGCCGGCCACCCAGCGCCGGCCGCCGATGCGGCGCGGCAGCAGCGGCGGCTCCAGCCGCCACAGCGCCACCACCAGGGCCAGCCCGCCCAGCAAGGCCAGGTAGGGCCACGGGCTGTGCGGCAGGTAGCCGGACAACAGGTGCAGGCCGCCCTTGCTCAACTGCCCCACCATCTGGAAATCGGCCGGCAGCAGCGGCGTGCCCAGGTTGGCCACTTTCAGCGCGTTGACGCCGTACAGCACGCCTTGCAGCAAAAACACCAGGCCGAACGACAGCAGCAAGCGCCGCGTGGCCATCAGCAGCACGCCGGCCAGCAGCAGGCCAGGCCAGGCGTTGGCGAACGCGAAGCGCGGCTGGTCCAGCAGGCGCGACGGCACCACGCCGACGCCGCCGTCGAGCACGCCGGTCAGCAGCACAAACCCCAGGATCGCGGCCAGCAACAGGCCCAGGCGCAGCGCCAGGCGCCAGCGGTGTGCGGGGGGAGTCGGGTTCAACGGCATGGCAGTCCTGTTGCTCGGTTCGGTGACAAATGGCGGTCAAAAGGCCGGCGCCCTCGCGCGCGGGCAGCGACTGTAATCAAGCCAACATGAACCGGGCGTTGGGCGGGTCTCGCCCGGTCACCGCCACGTTCGCTTGGAAGCGGTGTCGACCGCACGCCGCACTGCGGCACAATGCGGCGATGCCTATCCAGGAAAGCCCCGCGCTGCGCGCGCTGATCGACGACCGCTACGGCGAACTGGCCGCCCGCTGCCGCGCCGCCTCCGTGCCGCTGCACGACGACGCCGGCGTGGCCGAGCGCATCCGCCGCACCTTGCTGGCCAGCGATTTCGCCTACGACGCGTGGTGCCGCCAGCCGCAGTTGCTGTCGCCGGCGGGGCTGGAGCGGATGCGCGCCGGCAGCGACGCCAGCGCGCGCGTCGACGCGCTCAAGCTGGCCGACGACGAGGCCGCCTGCATGGAGACGCTGCGCCGCTTTCGGCACGCCGAGGCGCTGCGGCTGGTGTTTCGCGACGTCAACGACCTGGACGACCTGCCCGGCACGCTGTCGGCCACCAGCATGCTGTACGAGGCGCTGCTGGGCGCGGCGCTGGCATGGTCCGAGCGCGCCATGGCCGCGCGCTACGGCCAGGCGCGCGACGCCGACGGCGCCTTGCAGCGGCTGGTGGTGGTGGGCTTTGGCAAGCTCGGCGGCGGCGAGCTGAATTTCTCGTCCGACATCGACCTGGTGCTGGCCTACCCGCACGGCGGCCAGAGCGACGGCGCCCGCGCGCTCGACAACAGCGAGTATTTCGTGCGGCTGGGCCGCCAGCTGGTGCGCCTGCTGCACGAGCCCACGGTGGACGGCATCTGCGCCCGCGTGGACCTGCGCCTGCGCCCGTTCGGCAACGCGGGGCGCCTGGCGCTGTCGTTTGCCGCGATGGAGCAGTACTACCAGAACGAGGGCCGCGACTGGGAGCGCTACGCCTGGATCAAGGCGCGCCCGGTGGCCGGCGACCGCGTGGCCGGCAAGCAGCTGCAGGAGATGCTGCGGCCGTTCATCTACCGCAAATACCTCGACTACACCGCGTTTGCCGGCCTGCGCGAGATGAAGGCGCTGATCGACGCCGAGGTGGCGCGCAAGGACCTGGCCGACAACCTCAAGCTCGGCCCCGGCGGCATCCGCGAGATCGAGTTCATCGTGCAGCTCACCCAGCTCATCCGTGGCGGGCGCGAGCCGTCGATGCGCGTGCGCGGCCTGCTGCCGGCGCTGACCGCCTGCGAGGCGCGCGGCCACATCAGCGCGGCGCGCGCGCGCATGTTGCGCGACGCCTACGTGTTCCTGCGCCGGCTGGAAAACCGCGTGCAGATGCTGCGTGACGCGCAGACGCACGACATCCCGCCCGACGCGCTGTGCCGCGAGCGCATCGCGCTGGGCCTGGGCTATCCCGACTGGGACACGCTGGGCGCCACGCTGGCGGTGCACCGCGCCATCGTCAGCGACGAGTTTGCCGCCGTGCTGATGCCGCAGGGCGGCCGCGCGGCCAAGGTGCCGGCGGCCGACAACGTGCTGTGGCAGCGCGCCTGCGACGAGTCGCTGGACGCCGGCGTGCTGGAGGCCTCCGGCTTCGTGCCCGGCGACGAGCTGGCCGACACGCTGCTGAAACTGCCGCAGGCCTCCTCGGTGCGGGCCATGTCGGCGCGCTCGCGCGAGCGGCTGGACCACCTCATGCCGCAACTGTTTGGCGCCGCGCGCGACAGCGCCGCGCCGGTGCCGTGCCTGCTGCGCCTGTGCCGGCTGGTGCAGGCGGTGGCGCGGCGCTCGGCCTACCTGGCGCTGCTGGAGGAGCAGCCGCTGGCGCGCAAGCGGCTGGCGCGGCTGTTTGCCGACAGCGCGTTCCTGGCCGAGCGCGTCATCGCCCAACCGCTGCTGCTCGACGACGTGCTCGATCCGCGCATCGACCAGTTGCCGCTCAAGCGCGCCGACATCAGCGCCGAGATCGCCCGCGTGCTGGGCACGTTGGACGAGCGCGAGGCCGAGGCCGAGCTGGAGCGCATCAACGAGTTCAAGGCCAGCACCGCCTTTCGCCTGGGGCTTGCGTTCAACGACGGCCGCGCCGACGCGGTCTCCACCGCGCGGCGACTGGCCGCGCTGGCCGACTCGGTGGTCGGCGCGGTCACCACGCTGGCCGAGCGCGAGCTGGTGGCCCAGCACGGGCGGCTGCCGGGCGAGGGCTCCGGCTTTGCCGTGCTGGGCTACGGCAGCCTGGGCGGCGAGGAGCTGGGTTTCGCCTCCGACCTGGACCTGGTGTTCATCTACGACGGCCAGCGCGCGCAGGCGATGAGCGACGGCGCGCGCCCGCTGGAAGGCGCGCGCTGGTACCAGCGCCTGGCGCAGCGCGTGATGAACTGGCTCACCGTGCTGACCCGTGGCGGGCGCATGTACGAGGTGGACACGCGGCTGCGCCCGGACGGCTCCAAGGGCCTGCTGGTGATCAGCCTGGACGGCTTTGCCGCCTACCAGCGCAGCCGCGCCTGGACCTGGGAGCACCAGGCCCTGTTGCGCGCCCGCCCGGTGGCCGGCGACGCGGCGCTCACCGCGCAACTGGCCGAGGTGCGCCGCCAGATCCTGGCGGTGCCGCGCGAGCGCGCCGCCGTGCTGGCCGAGGTGAGCAGCATGCGCCAGCGCTGGCGCGCCGAGCGCGACCGCTCCAGCCCGGCCGAGATCGACCTGAAACAAGGCCACGGCGCCTTGCTCGACATCGAGTTTGCCTTGCAGGGGCTGGTGCTGGCGCATGCGCAGGCGCCGGGCGTGCTGGGCGTCACCGCCAACGCCTCGGTGATCGGCGCCTGCCACGAGGCCGGCCTGCTCGACGCCAATCAGGCCGCCGTGCTGGGCGCGGCGCATGCCGAGCTGCTGCATCGCGCGCTGGGCTGCACGCTGGACCTGCGCTCGCGCATCGCCCCGCGCGACGACGAGCTGGAGACGCTGTGCGCCAGCGTGCGGCAGGTGACGGCCGCGCTGGGTTTCGCGTTCTGAGTGAAGCGGTCAGTCGTCGCGCGCGCGTGCCAGCCGCGCCTCCAGCGCGGCGGCCAGGGCGGCGGTTTCGCGTAGCGGGGCTTGCCGCGTAGGCGGTTCGGCGTCGATGTCGTGCAGCAGGGCGGCGGTGCGCAGGGCCGCGTGGAAGCGGGCGATGCGTGGCGGCAGCGGCGCGGTGACCAGGGTGTGCACCGGGCAGCCCACGGCGCAGGCTTCGGACAGCATGTTGACCGAATCGGGCGTGACCACCAGCCGGTCGGCCCAGCCCAGCACGCCGGGAAAGGGATTTCGGCCATCGTCCGGGCCGGCCCAGACCAGGCCGGGCACGTCGCGCAGCGCCTGGCGAAACACCTCCACCAGCGCCGCCGGCGTGCGGCGCGAACCCAGCACCAGCACGCTGCCGCCCTCGCGCCGGTGACGTGCCAGCAGCGCCTGCAGCAGCGCTTGCGCATAGGACGCGTCCAGCGCGATGCCGCGACGCGGGCCGCCCAGCAGCACGCCGGTACGCGGGCCGGGCAGCTCGCCCAGGGCGGGGCAGGAGGTGCGGCCATCGTCCAGCCAGGCATCGTCCACCGCATTGAGCGAGCCGAGCGGACGCAGCACGTTGGGGCCGTCCAGGCCGTCGTGGCGGGGCGCGATCACGAGGTCCCAGTGGTGCGGGTCGATGCGCGGATCGAGGATCTGCACCGTGCGGCAATACCCGTCGGACAGCGCGCGCAGTTGCCGCGTGAGCACGGCGGCGGCGCGCCCGCAGCCGATCGCCAGCCCGGGCCAGGGCGGCGCGAACAGTCGCCGCTGTGCCGGCGGCAGGGCCAGCCGCCCGCCCGCCACCAGTCGCGGCGACAGCCACGACCACGGCGCGCGCGGCTCCAGCTTCAGGTGGCGCAGCGGACGGCGCAGGTAGCCGGCCAGCGCCAGCGCCTGGCGCTGGTTGCCGGCGGCGTGGTCGGTGATGACCCAGCACTCGCCGCGGGCGGGCATGGGCGGCTGCGCGTCGTCCATTGTTTCGCTGGCGTGCACAGTACGTTCCCCTTTGCCCTGACCCGATGGCGCGTGCCCGCCTTTACACTCGACGGCCATGGCGCCGTTGCCGGCGCACCAAGCCTTGGAGGATACCGATGAGTGAACCGCTTGCCGAGATGGCGCTGGACCAGTTGTTTCGCGAGGCCCGCACCTACAACGCGTGGCTGCCGCGGGAGGTCAGCGACGAGCAGTTGCATCGGCTGTACGACCTGGCGAAGTTCGGCCCCACCAGCGCCAACGCCTCGCCGATGCGGCTGGTGTTCGTGAAGTCGGCCGAGGCCAAGGCCAAGCTGGCGCCGCTGCTGTCCGACGGCAACCGCGCCAAGACGATGGAGGCGCCGGTCACCGCCATCGTGGGCACCGACTACGCCTTCTACGAGCACCTGCCCAGGCTGTTTCCGCATGCCGACGCGCGCAGCTGGTTCGAGGGCAACCAGCCGTTGATCGACACCACCGCGTTTCGCAACGCCAGCCTGCAGGGCGCGTACCTGCTGCTGGCGGCGCGCGCGCTGGGGCTCGATTGCGGCCCGATGTCGGGGTTTGACCAGGCCGGCGTGGACGCGGCGTTTTTCGCCGGCACCACCGTCAAGTCGAACTTCCTGATCGCCCTGGGCTACGGCGATGCCAGCCGCCGTCTGTTTCCGCGCAGCCCCCGCTTCGCGTTCGACGAGGCCTGCCGGATCGACTGATCCGGCCCGCCTTTTTTCCCTCACCTCATTCTCATGGAGATCGTCATGCGCGCATTTCGTTGTCTTGCCATCGCCGGCCTGCTGGGTGCGGCCGCTTCGGTACAGGCCGCCCCGGTGACCTACAAGCTCGACCCCGGCCACACGATGGTGCTGTTCAGCTGGAACCATTTCGGTTTCTCCAACCCCACCGCCGACCTGGGCCTGGGCGAGGGCACCGTGGTGTTCGACGAGCAGAACCCCGCACAGTCGAGCGTGCAGGTGACCCTGCCGCTGGCGCAGTTGGACACCCATGTGCCCGACCTGGACGAGCACCTGAAAAAGGCCGATTTCTTTGACGCGGCCAGCTACCCGGTGGTGACCTTCAAGAGCACCCGGGTGGAGCCGCTGGGCGGCGGCAAGTTCAAGGTGACCGGCGACCTGAGCGTGCACGGCGTGACGCATCCGGTGGTGCTGGACGCCACGCTGAACAAGGTGGGCGTGCATCCGATGACCCAGGTCCAGTCGATCGGCTTTGACGCCACCGCCAGCATCAAGCGCTCCGACTTCGGCGTGGGCGCCTACGTGCCCAACGTCAGCGACGAGATCGCCATCCGCATCACCACCGAGGGCTCGGTGCCCGACGCGAAGTAGGCGGCGGCAGCGACCGCCACGGGGCCGCGCCGGGCCCGCCATGCCCGGCGCCGCCTGCTACCATTCCCGGCCTGTGTTTCCGCCTGGAGTTTCCCCCCATGTCGCGTCCCCTTTCCGCGGCCGTGCCGCTGATCCCGGCGAATGCCGAAAATCGTTACGAAGTGACGCGGGCGGACCTGCCGTTGTCATGTCCGATGCCCGGCATGGCGTTGTGGAACTCCCATCCCAAGGTGTACCTGCCGATCGTCGATGAGGGCGGCGAGTCCGTCTGCGACTACTGCGGGGCGCATTACGTGCTGCGCGACTGACCGGGCAGCGTCAGTGCCGCCGGTTGGCGGCATGATTTCTGCTTGTACCGAGCGATGTGTCCGCTCCGGATCGTGAATCCATGTCCACCCCCGACGTCTCCACCCGACCGCTGACCGTGGTCCAGTTGATACCCGCGCTGCACTCGGGCGGGGCAGAGCGTTCGGCGTTGGAGATCAGCCGCGCGCTGGTGCAGGCCGGGCACCGTTCGGTGGTGGTGTCCGCCGGCGGCCGGCTGGTGGCGCAACTGCAGGCCGAGGGCGGCGAGCACATCACGCTGGACATCGGCCGCAAATCCCCGCTGGTGCTGGCCCGGCTGGGCCGGCTGCGGCGCCTGCTGCGCCAGCTTCGCCCCGACATCGTGCACGCGCGCTCGCGGCTGCCGGCCTGGCTGGGCTGGTGGGCGATGAAGGGGCTTTCGCCGCGTCCGCACTTCATCACCACGGTGCACGGGCTCAACTCGCCCTCGCGCTACAGCGCCATCCTGCTGCGCGGCGAGCGCGTGGTGGCGGTGTCGCAAAACCTGCGCGACTACGTGCTCAGCCACTATCCCTGGCTGGAGCCGGGCCGCGTGCGGGTGATCCCGCGCGGCATCGATCCGGACGTGTTTCCCTACGGCCACCGCGCGGACGACAACTGGAAAACCTCGTTTTTCGCCGAATACCCCTCGCTGATGGGCGCGCCGCTGCTGACGCTGCCGGCACGCGGCACGCGGTTGAAGGGCCACCATGACGCGATCGAGCTGGTGGCCGATCTCAAGAACCGCGGCATCGACACGCGCCTGCTGCTGCTGGGCGTGGTCGAGCCCGGTCGCGAGGCCTACCTGGCCGAGCTGAACGCGCTGATCCAGGCCCGTGGCGTGGCCTCGCAAGTGGTGCTAGCGCCGGCGCGCGACGACGTGCGCGACGTGTACGCGGTGTCCACCCTGATCCTGCAGCTGTCCAACAAGCCCGAGTCGTTCGGGCGCACCGTGGTGGAGGCGCTGTCGCTGTGCCGGCCGGTGCTGGGCTATGCCCACGGCGGCGTGGGCGAGCTGCTGGCCGAGTTGTACCCGGCCGGCCGCGTGCCGCCGGGCGACCGCGAGCGGCTGGTGGAGCGCGCCGCCGAGCTGCTGCGCGTGTCGCCGCCGATCCCGCCGCTGCACAGCTACCGCCTGGCCGACATGCAGCAGGCGACGCTGGCGCTGTACCGCGAGGTGGTGGGCGCGTAGCCGCCGGTTGGCGGCGCTGCATCGCCGTCCCTCGCCCGAAAGCATCGCGGCTGAAGCCGCTCCCGCAACAACCGCCGCAAGCCCGTAGGAGCGCACCCTGTGCGCGATGCTTTTCGCCATGCCCACCAAAAGCATTCGCGCACAGGGTGCGCTCCTACGGGCGCCTCGCCTCGTGTGGGAGCGACTTCAGTCGCGATGCTCTCCACCCACCCAGCCAAAAGCCTCGCAGCCGGCCATCGCCCGCACCCGGTCGCCTACAATGCGGGGCTTTCCCGCCTCGGGTTTCGTGCATGAGTTTCTCCGCCACGTTGCGCGCCGCGTTGCGCTCGCCGCTGTTGCCGTTCTGGCTGGTGGTGGCGCTGCTGCCGTTCGGGCGCAGCGCGGAGGTGGGCACGGTGCTGTGCCTGTTGGGCGTGGTGCTGCTGTTTGCGCGTGAGCGTGACGCACTGCGCGGACACGACGGCGCGCAGCTGGCGCTGTGGCTGCTGGGGGCGTACATCGCGGCGGCCGCGCTGTCGGCGCCCGATTCGGTTGCGCCGGGCAAGAGCTGGGGCACGGTGGCCGGCTTGCTGCGTTACCTGCCGCTGGCGTTGTATGCCTGTTTCGCGATCCGCCGCGCGGGCAAGTTGCGGGCGCTGTACGTGGCCGTGGCGCTGGTGCTGGCGCTGTGGGTGCTCGATGCGTGGGTGCAGGCGCTCACCGGCTGGAGCCTGGGCGGGCGCGCCGAGGCGGAGCGGGTGTCGGGCATTTTCGGCGCCGACAACCTGAAGCTCGGGCCGACGCTGGCGGTGCTGTCGCCGTTCGCGCTGTGGGCGGCGCGGCGGCGCTGGGGCTTGCCGGGCCTGCTGGCGGCCTTCGTGCTGGTGCTGGGGCCGGTGCTGCTGGCCGGCTCGCGCGCGGCATGGCTGGGCTATGCGCTGGTGGCGCTGGGCTTTGCCTGGCGCGAGGCGCGTTCGCCGCGCCGTTTTGCGCTGTCGTGCGTGCTGGGCGCGCTGGTGTTGGCGCTGGCCGGCGGCGTGGCGTGGAAAACCTCGCCGCGTTTCCACGCGCGCATGGATCGCACCTTGCTGGCGCTGCAAGGCACCGATGGCGCGGTGGACGCGGCGCTGAGTGGCCGGCTGGACATCTGGCAGGCCAGCGCGCGGATGGCGGCCGATCATCCGTTCAATGGCGTGGGCGTGCGCGCGTTCCGCTACGCGTATCCGCGCTACGTGCCGGCCAACGACCATTTCGTGGTGGCCGAATCGTGCGGCGCCGAGCAGGGCGCCTGCCACGCGCACCAACTGGTGCTGGAGATCCTCACCGAGACCGGTGTGCTCGGCCTGCTGCTGTGGCTGGCGGCGCTGGCGCTGGCGCTGCGTGCGTGGTGGCGCGCCGGTGCGGCGGCGCGTGCGCGGGCGTTTCCCGCCACGCTGGCGCTGGGCGTGATGCTGTTTCCGCTCAACACCAGCCTGGCGTTCTACTCGGCGTGGTGGGGCCTGCTGTTTGCCTGGCTGCTGGGGTTGTGGTGCGCGGCGCTGTACGTGGCGGGGGACGGCGATGACGCGTGAACCGCTGTCGGTGGTGGTCATCACCTGCAACAACGCCGACACGCTGGACGCGTGCCTGGCCCGGGTGGACTGGGCCGAGGAGATCGTGGTGCTGGATTCGGGCTCCAGCGACGACACGCTGGCGATCGCCCGGCGCCACGGCGCGCGCATCGCCGTGCATCCGTTCGACGACTACGGTCCGCAAAAACAGCGCGCCATCGACATGGCCAGCCATGACTGGGTGCTCAACCTGGATGCCGACGAGATCCTGTCGCCGGGCACGGCCGAGGTGATCCGGCAGGCGCTGGTGGCGCCGCGCCACGCCGGTTTCCGCCTGCCGCGACGCGAGCGCATGTTCTGGACGGTGCAGCATCGCTGGAGCTGGCGCAACGCGCACCTGCGCCTGTTCGACCGCCGCCGCGGCGGCATGAACGACGTGGAGGTGCACGCGGCGGTGACGGTGCGCGGTCCGGTGAAAACCCTGCGCCGCGCCGATTTCGTCAACGACGGCGATGGCGACATCGCCACGCGGGTGGACAAGATCAACCGGTACAGCAGCGGCCTGGTGGCGAACAAGCTGCGCCGGCGCCAGCGCTTCACCGGCGTGCGCATGGTGCTGTATCCGCCGTGGTTCTTTTTGCGCCAGTACGTGGGCAAGCGCTATGCCCTCAACGGCTGGGCCGGCTTCATCGCCAGCGTCACCGGCGCGTTCTACGTGTTTCTGAAGTACGCCAAGCTGCACGAGGCGCGGCGGCACGGCCGCGATCAGTAGACCGGCGGCTCGCCCGGCGGGCGCGTCTTGAAGCGCTTGTGGGTCCACAGGTATTGCGTCGGCGCCTCGCGCACCATCTGCTCGATGCACTGGTTGACGCGGGCGGTGTCGCGCGGCACGTCGGTGCCGGGGAAATCCGCAAGCGGCGCGCCCAGCCGCAGCACGTAGCCGCCGCTGCCGGGCAGGCGGCGGTGGAAAAACGGCATCACCACCGCGCCGGACATCCGCGCCAGGTGATGGGTGGCGGTGATGGTGGCCGCCGGCACGCCGAAAAACGGCACGAACACGCTGTCCTTGCTGCGCATGTCCTGGTCGGGCGCGTACCACAGCGTGCCGCCGCCGCGCAGGTATTTCACCGTGCCGCGGATGTCCTCCTTGTCGAACATCGCGTCGGCGTAGCCCAGCCGCGCGCGCAGCACGTTCCACTCGAACACGTCCGAGTCCATGCGCCGGTACATGCCGGCGATGCGGATGCGCTGGGAGACCAGTCGCGCGCACAGCTCCAGGTGCGAAAAGTGGCCGCCCACCAGCAGCACGCCCTTGCCTTGTGCGCGCGCGGCGGCGAGGTGCTCCAGCCCCTCCACCTGCAGCGGGATGCGCGCGATGGCGCGGTCGCTGCCCATCCAGCCCAACGCAAACTCCACCAGCATCAGGCCCACGTCGCGCAGGTTGGCATCCACCAGCGCCCGTTGCGCCGGCGCATCGTGCGCGGGAAAACACAGCGCGATGTTCACCTGCGCCACATGTCGCCGTGGGGAGGGAAACACCCGCACCAGCGCGCCCAGTCGGCGGCCCAGCCACATCAGCGCCGGAAACGGCAGTTGCGCGATCGCGCGCAGCGCGCCCACGCCCAGCCATGCCGGCCAGTGACGGGGCGACAACAGGGAGCGGGTGAAAGCGGGACGGGGGGCGCCAGGCATCGCCGATAGTGTAGTTGGCGGGGAGCGGGGAATGGGCATTGGCCGTCCCTTCATCCGTCAACCGTCCTGGCCGTGCGGCGGTGCTCCGGGTGAGCGGTGGAAGTGCGCGGCGCTCCCCGTTCCCGCTCCCCGTATACTTTGCGTCCCCACGGGAGCTGCGCTTGCGCTATCTCTACACGTTCGTGATGTATCTGGTGATGCCGCTGATCGTGCTGCGGCTGCTGGTGCGCGGCATGCGCTCGCCCCCGTACCACCGCCGCTGGCCGGAGCGGTTCGGCTTTTTCGATGCGCCGGGCTTCAGCGGCAGCCTGTGGGTGCACGCGGTATCGGTGGGCGAGGTGAACGCCGCCGAGCCGCTGATCAAGGCGCTGCGGCACGACTACCCCAACGCGTCGATCGTGGTCACCACGGTCACCCCCACCGGCATGGCGCGCGTGCACCAGTTGTTTGGCGACGCGGTGTTCCACGTCTACCTGCCCTACGACCTGCCGTTCGCGGTGAACCGCTTTTTGCAGCGCATCCGGCCGCAGCTGGCGCTGATCGTGGAAACCGAGATCTGGCCCAACCTCTACCACGCCTGCCACAAGCGCGGCGTGCCGATGATGATCGTCAACGCGCGCTTGTCCGACCGCTCGCTGCGCGGCTATCGCGCGCTGCGCGGCACGGTACGCTCGGCGTTGCGTTGCGTGCAGGTGATCGCGGCGCAGTCGGTGGCCGACGCGGCGCGCTACCGCCTGCTGGGTGCCGAACCTCAGCAGGTGGTGGTCACCGGCAACATGAAGTTCGACATGCACATTCCGCCGCACGCCGCCGCCGCGGGCGAAAGCATGCGCCAGCAATGGGGGCGCGCGCGGCCGGTGTGGATGGCCGCCAGCACGCACGAGGGCGAGGATGTGGCCGCGCTGGAGGCGCACCAGCGGGTGCTGGAGCAGTTTCCCGATGCGTTGCTGCTGATCGCGCCGCGCCACCCGGAGCGTTTCCGGATGGTGGAGCACGCCGCGCGCAACCTCGGCTTCACCGTGGGCACGTACAGCGCCGGAGGCACGCCGGCGTCGTCGCACCAGGTGTTCGTGATCGACACCATGGGCCGCATGATGCCGTTCTACGCGGCCTCGGACGTGGCCTTCGTGGGCGGCAGCCTGGTGCCGATCGGCGGCCACAACGTGCTGGAGCCGGCGGCGCTTGGCCTGCCGGTGCTGGTGGGGCCGCATACCTTCAATTTCGCCGAGATCACGCTGACCCTGATCGGCGAGGGCGGCGCCGAGTGCGTGGACAGCGCCGAGCGCCTGGGTGCCGACGTGCGGCGTCTGCTGGGTGACGACGCGCGGCGCGCGCGGATGGGTCGGGTGGCGCGGCAGGTGTTCGACCGCGAGCGCGGCGCGGTGCGCCGCATCACGCAGATGGTGGACGCGCTGCTGCAGGAATAGCGTCTGCGCGGCGCAAAAAAAAAACGGCCGGGCAGGGCCCGGCCGTTCAGGTGGTGAAGCGCGCACCGGTTACTGCAGCAGTGCGTTGATCGCCTCGATGTCCTTGATGTCGGCGGTGCCGGAGGACTGCTTCAGCAACAGCTTGTTCAGCACGAACTGGTGGCGGGCCTGCGAGTAGTCGCTCTCGGCCTGGGTGAGGTTCTGGATCTGGATGAGCACGTTGGTCATCGTCTGCGTGCCCACGTCGAAACCGGCGCGGGTGGCTTCCAGCGCCTTGCGGCCCGACTCCACCGCCGCGCGGGTGGACTCCACCTGCGAGATGCCGGCGATCACCGAGCGGTAGTTGTTGAGCGTGGTGCGGATCACCTCGCGGCGCTGCAGCTCCAGCGCGTCCTGCGCCGAATCACGCTGGTAGATCGACTGGCGCACGCGCGACTGGGTGGCGCCGCCGGAGAAGATCGGCACGTTCAGCGTCAGTCCGATGGTGGTGGCGCCACGGTTGTCCTGCCGGCCGCTGCCGATGTTCTGGTACCAGCTGGCGTTCTTGCCGTAGCTGAGGTTGGCGGTGATGGTGGGCAGGTGGCCGGCGCGCGCGGCGGCGATGTTGTGCTCGCTGGTTTCCACGTTGCTGCGCTGGGCCAGCAGGTCGGGGTTGGTCTCCAGCGCCTGCTTCACCCACGCGTCCGGAGAGGTCGGGGTGGGCGGCTGCATCGGCAGGTCCTCGCGCAGCTTCTTCAGCTCGCCGGTGGGCTTGCCGGTGATCTCGGTGAGCGCCTCGCGTGCGTCGTTGAGCGCGTTCTCGGTGGCGATGGTGTTGGCCTTGGCCGCCTCGTAGTACGACTTGGCCTGGTACACGTCGGTGATCGCCGACAGGCCCACCTTGAAGCGCTGGTTGGACTGTTCGTACTGCTGGCGGAACGCGTCCTCGTTGGCTTTGGCGTAGGCGAGCTGGTCCTCGCTGGTGAGTACGCCGAAATACGCGCTGGTGACGCGTACGTACAGCTGCAGCAGCGCGGACTGGTACAGCTGGTCCTGCGCGTCGGCGGCGGAGTGGGCGGCCTTGAGGTTGGCGTACTCGCTGAAATCCAGCACGGTCTGGCTGAGTTGCGCGTTCATGCTGCGCGTGCGGGTATGGCCGAACTGGCTGGTGTTGATGGTGTGGCTGGGGTCGGTGGGGTCGGTCACCAGCTCGTGGTTGCCACCGTTGGTCTGCTGCAGGCTCAGTCCGGCGGACAGCTGCGGCAGCAACGCCGCGCGCGCCTGGTCCACGCCCTCGCCCACGGACAGGCGCGTGGAGTCGGCCTGCATCAGCACGGGGTCGTTGGCGCGGGCGTCACGATAGGCGTCCAGCAGGTCCTCGCCATGGCTGGGCAGGGAGACGGCGGCCATCGCCAGGGCCAGGGTGAGCAGCTTCAAACGCATGGATTGCCTCGTGGGGAAAGTCGGGGGCGGGGTGTCACAGCACAAAGCGTTGCAGCGGTTCGGCGTGAGCCAGGTAGGGCAGGTCGGTCTCGAACAGGATTTCCTCGCGCACGCGGCCTTCGCCTTCGTGGGTGAGCAAGGTGGCGTGCTGCACCGGCGACTGGCCGCGCACCACCAGGGCGCGACCGCCGGGCGCCAGCCAGCCCAGCCAGCGCGACGGCACCTCGGCCACCGCGCCGGTGACCACCAGCGCATTGAACAACGCCCCCGGCTCCCACGCGTTGACCGCCTCGCCGCAGGCCAGCGTGGCGTTGGTGACGCCGGCGGCCAGCAGTCGCTGCGTGGCGGAGGCGATGAAATCGGCGTGGATGTCCACGCTGGTGACGTGCGCCGACAGCGTGGCCAGGCAGGCGGTGAGAAAGCCCGAGCCGGTGCCGATCTCCAGCACGCGGTCGGTGGGTTGCAGGTCCAGCGCCTGCAGCACGCGGCCCTCCACCACCGGCTTCATCATCACCTCGCCATGGCCCAGCGGCAGGCAGAGGTCGGCAAAGGCCAGGCGGCGGTGCTCGGCGGCCACGAAATCCTCGCGGTGCACGCGGGCGATCACGTCCAGCACGCGGCCGTCCAGCACCTCCCAGGGGCGGACCTGGTTTTCGACCATATTCAGTCGCGCCTGCTCGAAGTTCATAGCCATCTCAGCGGGTGTCCCGTAGCTGCGGAAAAGGTCAGGAAGGATAAGCGCCAGGCCGGTTTCCGACAATCGCAGGGTGGCGTTTGCGCCCCGCGCGACGAAGTGCCGGAAGTCACCGGAAAAGGCTGACGGGCGTCATCCGCGCCGATGTGGGGGTGCGGTGCGGGCCCTTCTGGAAATAAATGTACCGTCGCGTATAATAAACGGCTGATCCTCAGTTGTGAAGGTGTGGCATGACCAGCGGCGCGCAAACAAGACCACAGGGACCGGGCCGCCCCAAGGACATGGAGAAACGGGCGGCGATCCTGGCCGCAGCCAAGGCGCTGTTCCTGCGCAACGCGTTCGCGGGTACCAGCATGGACGCCATCGCCGCCGAGGCGGGCGTGTCCAAGCTCACCGTGTACAGCCACTTCGGCGACAAGGACAACCTGTTCCGCGAGGTGATCCGCTCGCGCATCGAGGACCTGCTGCCGGAGGACATCTACCAGTTCGACCCCGACGTGGGCATCGAGCAGACCCTGCACGCCATCGCGCAGGCGCACATGCGCATCGATTGCGAGGCGGAGAACGTGGGCACGTTTCGCGCCATCCTCAGCGATTGCCGCCAGGGCAACCCGCGCTACGGCAAGCTGTTGTGGGAAGAGGGCCCGGCCCGCATGCACCGGCTGATGGAGCAATTGCTGCAGCGGGCAGTGGAGCACGGCGTGCTGGACATCCCCTCGGTGAAGACCGCCAGCGTGCAGTTTTTCTCGCTGATCAAGGGCGACATGCTGCTGCGCCGCCTGTTCGGTTGCGACGAGTGCCCGGAGGCCGCCGCTGCCGAGATCGAGGCCATGGCGCGCACCGGCGTCAACACCTTCCTGCGCGCCTACGTGCCGCGCTGAGCGTCGCCCCGGCGCGCCCGGCTCCAACCGGGCGCGCGACGAAGCATCGGGATGGACGCCGGCGCGCGGCGTTTACGCGATCACCACGCAGGCCGGTCGTAAGCTCCTCGGATACGTGTTTGACGTTACCGAGGAAACCCGCATGGCCGCCAACAAACAGCCCTTTCTGTCCGATATCCAGACCATTCGCCGGCGTGCGCGCGAGCACATGCAGCGCGGCGCGGTCACCGACAGCTACACGCTCGACCGCGACACCGTGCTGAAGCTGTTGAACGAGGCGCTGGCGACCGAGCTGGTCTGCGTGCTGCGCTACAAGGCGCACTACTACCTGGCGTCGGGCATCAACGCGAAAAGCGTGGCGGCCGAATTTCTGGAGCATGCCAACGAGGAACAAGGCCATGCCGACCAGATCGCCGAGCGCATCACCCAGCTCGACGGCACGCCCAACTTCGCGCCCGACGGACTGTCCAGCCGCAGCCATGCCGAGTTCGTGGTGCCCGAGGACCTGGCCGGCATGATCGAGGAAAACCTCGTCGCCGAGCGCATCGCGATCGACAGCTACCGCGAGATCATCAACTACGTGGGCGATCGGGACACCACCACCAAGCGCCTGCTCGAAGGCATCCTCGCCGTGGAAGAAGAGCACGCCGAGGACATGAAGACGCTGATGGAGGATTTCGGCAAGAAGGGCGAGCCGGCCAAGCCGGCGGCGCCCGCCAGGCGCGCCGGCGCAAAGGCGTCCTCCGGGCGCGGTTGAGCGGCGCGCACCGGCTGGCCGGCGCAGTCGCCTACCAGCCGGCCAGCACGACCTTGCCGATGGTGCTGCCCGACTCCAGCCGCCGGTGCGCCTCGCGCAGCGTCGCCGCCGAGATGGGCGACAGCGTGGCGGTGCGCGTGGCGCGCAGTTCGCCGGCGGCCACCAGCGCCGCCACGCGATCGAGGATGCGGCCTTGCTCGGCCCGGTCGGCGGTGCCGTAGCGGGCGCGGGTAAACATCATTTCCCAGTGGATGCCGATGGCCTTGGCCTTGTACGGGTCGCCGATGTTGAGCGGCTGCGACGGCTCCACCACCAGGCCCACGTGGCCTTGCGGCGCCAGCAATTCGCCTACGGCCTGCCAGTAGCGCGCGGTGTCGGCGAGGTTGAGCACCGCGTCCACCTGATCGAAGCCCAGCGCCTTCAGTGCCGGCGCCAGCGGCTGGTGGTGGTCGATCACGTGCGATGCGCCCAGCGTGCGGCACCAGGCCGCTGTTTCGTCGCGCGAGGCGGTGGCGATCACGGTGAAGCCGGCGCGACGCGCCAGCTGGATCGCGATGGAACCCACGCCGCCGGCGCCGCCGATCACCAGCAGCGTTTTCCCTTTGCCGCCGTGCTCGCTGTCGAACGGCATGCGCTGGAACAAGAGCTCCCACGCGGTGAGCGCGGTCAGCGGCAGCGCCGCTGCGTCGGCCAGCGCGATGGTGTCGGGCAGGTGGCCGACCAGGTGCGCATCCACCGCCTGCCACTGCGCGTTGCTGCCGGGGCGGGTCACGTCGCCGGCGTAGTACACGCGGTCGCCCGGCTGGAAGCCGGATACCTCGGCGCCCACCGTCTCCACCACGCCGGCGGCGTCAAAGCCCAGCACGCGCGGCTGCGCCTCCACCTGCGCCTTGGGCGCGCGCAGCTTGGTGTCCACCGGGTTCACCGACACGGCCTCCACGCGCACCAGCAGGTCGTGCGCGCCGGGCGTAGGGCGGGGCAGCTCCATGTCGACCAGCGATGCCGGGTCGTCGATGGGCAGGTAGCGGGTCAGGGCAACGGCTTTCATGCAGGTCTCCTTGGCGCCATCGCGCCGATCGGGGCGGCCGGAAGGCTCCGGCGAAGATAGTCCGGCCGCCGTGTCGCGGCGGTGCAGGCCGGTTCAGTCCGCTTCCATGGCCATCGTCAGGCTGGCGGGCGCGGTGGTGTCCAGCCGCACGCCCCAGGCCGCCACGGCGGCGCCCAGCAGCGGCAGCAGCGCGGCCACCCACGGCAGCGCGGCCAGCCCGGCGCCATGGCCGATCACCACGCCGCCCAGCCACGCGCCGATGGCGTTGCCCAGGTTGAACGCGGCGATGTTGAAACTGGATGCCAGCACCTGGCCGCCGGTGGCCTTTTGCAGCACGCGCAGCTGCAGCGGCGCCACGATGGCGAAGCCGGCCACGCCGAACAGCGCGCTGAAGGCCACCATCGCAGGCTTGCTGTGCAGCGCAAAGCCCATCGCGCCCAGCACCGCCGCCAGCGCCAGCAACGAACCGAGCAGCGCGCCCACCGGTCGCCTGTCCGCCAGCCGTCCGCCGAGCAGGCCGCCCACCACCATGCCGCCGCCAAACACCAGCAGGATCGGCGACACCGTGGCGTCGGCGAAACCGGCAAGCCGGGTGAGGATCGGCTGGATGTAGGTGAACAGCGCAAACACGCCAGCCGAACCCAGCACCGTGGCCAGCAGCGCCAGCAGCACCTGCGGCCGGACAATGCCCTTGAGCTCCCGCGAAAACGCCATCGGCGCGTGCGCGCCGCGGTCATCCGGCACCAGGGTGGCGATGACCACGGTGGCCAGCACGCCGATGGCGGTCACCGCCCAGAACGTGCTGCGCCAGCCGAAGTGCAGGCCCAGCCACGCGCCGGCCGGCACGCCGAGCAAGGTGGCAACCGTCAGTCCGGTAAACATGATGGAGATCGCCGAGGCCTTGCGGTCCTCGGCCACCAGGCCGGTCGCCACCACGGCGCCCACGCCGAAAAAGGTGCCGTGCGCCAGCGAGGTGAGTACCCGCGCCGCCATCAGCACCGCGTAGCCCGGCGCCAGCGCGCTGGCCAGGTTGCCCAGGGTAAAGATCACCATCAGCGCCACCAGCGCGCCCTTGTGCGGCAACCGGCTGGTGGCCGCCGTGAGCAGCGGCGCGCCCACGAACACGCCCAGTGCGTAGCCGGAGATCAGCAAGCCGGCGGTGGCCAGGCCCACGTGCAGGTCGGCGGCCACCTGCAACAGCAGGCCCATGATCACGAACTCGGTGGTGCCGATGCCGAAGGCGCCGGCGGTCAGGGCGTACAGCGCCAGTGGGGTGCGCGCGGGGGAGGAGCGGGTCATGGGGGTATCCGTGAAAAACGAGGCGGCAGCTTAGGGATTGGCCTTTTGTGGAGAAACCACCAAGATGGCTAATCATTTTCAATGATTGGTTGATAATCATGGACCGCATCGGTGACATCGGCCTGTTTTTGCGCGTGCTGGATGCCGGCTCCATCAGCGCGGCCGCGCGCAGCCTGGACCTGTCCGTGGCGGTGGCCAGCCAGCGCCTGAAGCGGCTGGAGCGCGAACTGGGCGTGCGCCTGCTGCACCGGACCACGCGCCAGTTGCATCCCACCCCCGAGGGCCTGCAACTGGCCGAGCAGGGGCGCGCGCTGGTGGAGGACCTGGAGTCGCTCACCGGCAGCCTGCGCCAGAGCGCCACCGACATCAGCGGCACGCTGCGCGTCACCATGTCGGCCGCGTTTGGCGGCCAGTACATCTCGCCGCTGCTGCCGGAATTCCTGCGCCGGCACCCGCGCGTGAAGCTGAGCGTCAACCTCAACGACCAGGTGGTGGACCTGATCGGCGCGGGCTTCGACCTGGGGATACGCGTGGGTGCGCTGGGCGACTCCAGCCTGGTGGCGCGGCGCCTGGCCAGCAACCAGCGCGTGCTGTGCGCGTCGCCGGCCTACCTGCGCAAGCATGCCGCGCCGCGCACGCCGGCCGACCTGGCCGCGCACGAGTGCCTGCTGCTGGTGGGCAGCCAAGGTCGGCAGGACGTGTGGCATTTCACCGACCGCGAGGGTCGCGACATCGCGCAGCGGGTGCGGGGGCGTTTCGAGAGCAACCAGGGCGCGCTGCTGCGCGACGCGGTGGTGGCCGGGCTGGGCATCGCCCTGCACTCGCTGTGGCACGTGCACGAGCCGTTGCGACGCGGGCAGTTGCGGGTGCTGCTGCCGGACTACCCGATTGCGGCCACCGGCATCTACGCGGTGATGCCGCAGCGGCGGCTGGTGCCGCCGCGGGTACGGGCGTTTGTCGATTTTCTGGCCGAGCGTCTGGGCGACCGCCCGCCGTGGGAGCGCTGACGGGGCGCGCCGCATGGGCGCCCGTGGCGGGACACGGCGCGGCGGCCGTGTCCCTGCGCGGTCACGCCTTCGGCTTGCTGTCCTGGTAGCGCGCGATGCCGGCGGTGATCTCGGCCTTGGCCTCGTCGGCGCCGACCCAGCCGTCCACCTTCACCCACTTGCCCTTTTCCAGGTCCTTGTAGTGCTCGAAGAAGTGGCCGATGCGCTCCAGCCAGTGCGGCGAGACGCCCTTCATGTCGTTGATGTGCGCGTAGCCGGGAAACACCTTGGGCGAGGGGATCACCACCAGCTTCTCGTCGCTGCCGGCCTCGTCGGTCATCTTGAGCATGCCCACCGGATGGCAGCGGATCACCGAACCGACGGTCAGCGGCAGCGGCAGGATCACCAGCGCGTCCAGCGGATCGCCGTCGCCGCCCAGCGTGCCCGGCACGTAGCCGTAGTTGCACGGGTAGCGCATCGGCGTGGACAGGATGCGGTCGACGAAGATCGCGCCGCTTTCCTTGTCCACCTCGTACTTGACCGGCTCGGCATCCTTGGGGATTTCGATGATGACGTTGATTTCTTCCGGCACGTTGCGGCCGGCGGGGACGAGGTGCAGACCCATGGAATGTCCTAGGCAAGAGAGGGGAAAGTCAGCCGCCTAGGATACGCCAAACCGTGCTGCATCGCAGCGTCGCGGGGTGCGGATGGCGTGGATCAGCCGCACCGCAACGGGCTGAAGGGCCGCTCGCGCAGCCACTTGGTGGCGATCCATTTCTCGCCGCGCGCCACCGGCAGGCCGGCGTGCAGCGAGCTGCGGTCGCCGCCCTCGTAGGCGAAATAGACGGCCGAACCGCGCCGCGCCGTCACGGTGAGCCCGATCTCGGGAAACGCCGTGCCGCCGCCTTCCTCGGGCGTGTTGAGGTACATCACCACGCTGGCGATGCGCTGCCCGCCCTGGGCGGTGATGGCGTCGTAGCCGGGCTGCGCCGGGTCGAACCAGTCGTAGTGCGGCTCGTACGCCTGGCCGGGCAGGTAATGCAGGATCTGCAAGCCTTCGCCGTGGCTGGCCGGCAGTTGCAGCAGCTGTTCCAGCCGTTGCTCGATGGCCGCCACCAGCGGCGTCTCGGCGGCATCGAAAAACATGCCCTCGCTGGTGCGCCGCCGGTCCACCTGCTGCACGCCCTGGCTGTCCACGGTGAGCGCGCGTTGCAGCCGCGGTCGCGCCGATGCGATCAGCGCCTCGCACTCGCCGGCGTCCAGGATGCCCTCCAGCACGCGCACCACCGGCTTGTCGGTGCCCGCCGTCACCGCGATGGCGCGGCCGTCCACCACCACGTGCGGCGCCTGCGGCACCGTGGTGCGCAGGCCTTGCGCGGGGTGCGTGGCAGCGGTGAGCGCGGCCAGCGGCAACTTCAGCACCTCGGCCACGATGCTGCGGCTTTGCCGCGGGTCGTAGCCGTTCTCCTTCATCAGGCGCAGCACGTCGGGCACGCCGTGGCCGGCGCGCGTGGTATCGAGGATCCAGGCGCGCAGGGCCGGGCTGATGGTGACGCGTGGATGCATGGCGGTGCGGGATGAACGGCGGGCGGGAGAGCTTACCGCAGTGCGGATGGCTCTCCCGCGTGCCGGCTGTCGCGCGCCCGCACGCGGGGCGGGCGACGGGTTACTTCAGCTGGTCCCACAGGAAGTCGTAGGCCATCGCGTGCATGTGCGCGGATTGGCGGTTGTCCGCGCCGGCGCCGTGGCCGCCTTCCAGGTTTTCGTAGAACCACACGTCGGGGTGGCCCTGCGCCTGCATTTTTGCCGCCATCTTGCGCGCCTGCACGGGGCCGACGCGGTCGTCGCTGGTGGCGGTGTAGAACAGCACCGGCGGGTAGTGGGCGTCCTTGCGCACGTTCTGGTAGGGCGAGAAACGGCGGATGAAATCCCAGTCCGCGCTGTCGGGGTTGCCGTACTCGGCCATCCACGAGGCGCCGGCGGACAGGTGGATGTAGCGCTTCATGTCCAGCAGCGGCACTTCGCAGGCGATGGCGCCGAACAGTTGCGGATACGTGGTGAGCATGTTGCCCATCAGCAGGCCGCCGTTGCTGCCGCCCTCGGCGCCCAGGTGCTTTGGCGAGGTGACGCCGCGCGCAATGAGGTCTTGCGCCACGGCGGCGAAATCCTCGTAGGCGCGCGGCCGGTTGGCTTTCAGCGCGGCCTGGTGCCAGGCCGGGCCGTATTCGCCGCCGCCGCGGATGTTGGCCACCACGTACACGCCGCCGCGCTCCAGCCAGGCGCGCCCGATGCTGCCGCTGTAGTGCGGTTGCAGCGAGATCTCGAAACCGCCGTAGCCGTACAGCAGCGTGCGATGGCTGCCGTCGAGCTTGAGGCCCTTGGGCGCGATCTCGAAATAGGGCACGCGGGTGCCGTCCTTCGAAGTGGCGAAATGCTGGCTCACGGTAAACGCGGAGGCGTCGAAGAAGTCCGGGTCCTGCTTGATCGTGACGGCCGGCTCGCTGCCCAGCACACCGCGCTGCAGCGCGGAGGGGGTCAGGAAGCCGGTGACGTCGAGCCAGTATTCGTCGCCTTGGTCGGGGTCGGTGTCGGCCACGCTGATGGTGCTCAGCGCGGGCGCGCCGGCCATGCGCTCGCGCGTCCACTCGCCGGCCCGCGGCGTGAGCACTTCGAGGCGGCTGGCAACGTCGTCCAGGATGTCCAGGATCAGGTGATGGCGGGTCCAGCTGTAGGACGAAAGCGAGGTATGCGCGTTGGGCGTGAACAGCACGGTGAAGTGGCGCTCGCCGGCCATGAATGCGTCGAAGTCGGTCGCCAGCAGCGCGCCGGTGGGGTAGGTGGTGCCGCCGACCGTCCACGGCGAGCGCGTCAGCACCAGCAGCCATTGGCGGTGCGCGTCGGCGCTGGCGTCGGTGGGCACGTCCACGTGGCGCAGTTGGCCGTCGACGCGCTGGTACAGCTCATTGTGGAAAAAGTCCTTGGCCACGGCGACGAAATCGCGCTCGAAACCCGGCGTGGGGTCGTGGAACGCGCTTACCGCCAGGTCGCTGGGCTTGCCCTCGTGCACGATGGTGGCGGCCGACAGCGGCGTGCCGCGTTTCCACTGCTTGACGATGCGCGGATAGCTGGATTCGGTCATCGAGCCGGGGCCGAAATCGGTACCCACGTAGATCGTGTCCTGGTCGATCCAGTCCACGTCGGTCTTGGCCACCGGCAGCTCGAAACCGCCCTTGACGAAGGCCCGGGCGGCCACGTCGAACTCGCGCACCACCACCGCGTCGCCGCCGTCGGGCGACAGCGAGATCAGGCAGCGGTTGTAGTCCGGGCGCAGGCATTGCGTGCCCTTGAACACCCAGCGCTTGTCCTCGGCGCGGTTCAGCGCGTCCACGTCCAGCAGCACTTCCCAGGTGGGGTTGGCCTTGCGGTATTCGTCCAGCGTGGTGCGGCGCCAGACGCCGCGCGGGTGCGCCTCGTCGCGCCAGAAGTTGTACAGGTGGTCGCCGCGTCGGCTGACGGCGGGGATGCGCGCGTCCGAATCCATCACCTCCAGGATGCGGTCGCGGGTGCGGGCAAAGCCGGGGCCGCTGGCAAAGCGCGCGGCGGTCTTGGCGTTCTGCGCCTCCACCCAGGCCAGGGGCTGGGCGCCGTGGATGTCCTCCAGCCACAGGAACGGATCGTCGGCGTGGGGCGGGGCGGTGTCGTGGGCATGGGCATTCATGCCCGCCAGTGTGACGCCGAGCGCCAGCATCAGCCAGAGCGTTCGTGGTGCCGCCATGGAGAAATCCTTGTGGGGGAGAGCGCGACCAGTGTGGCATGGCGCCCCGTGGCCGACCTGTGGCCAAAGTCGTGGGTGAAAAGAAAAGCCCCGCCGTGGCGGGGCTTGGTGGCTTGTCGACCCTCTCCCACGGCCCGTTGCCCTCTCCCTCGGCCCCTCTCCCGCAAGCGGGAGAGGGGAGACCGGCTTCGGCTACAGCAGGGGAATCAACAGCAAGGCCACGATGTTGATGATCTTGATGAGTGGGTTCACGGCGGGGCCGGCAGTGTCCTTGTACGGGTCGCCCACGGTGTCGCCGGTGACGGCGGCCTTGTGCGCCTCCGAGCCCTTGCCGTCGAAGTGGCCGTCCTCGATGTACTTCTTGGCGTTGTCCCAGGCGCCGCCGCCGGTGGTCATGGAGATGGCCACGAACAAGCCGGTGACGATGGTGCCGATCAGCACGCCGCCCAGCGCCTTGGGCCCCAGCAGCAGGCCCACCACGATGGGCACGGCCACCGGCAGCAGCGAGGGCACGATCATCTCGCGGATCGCCGAGCGGGTGAGCATGTCCACCGCGCGCGAGTACTCCGGCTTGGCGGTGCCCTGCATGATGCCGGTGATCTCGCGGAACTGGCGGCGCACCTCCACCACCACGGCGCCGGCCGCACGGCCGACGGCCTCCATCGCCATGGCGCCGAACAGGTAGGGGATCAGGCCGCCCAGCAGCAGGCCGATGATCACCATGTGGTCGGACAGGTCGAACGTGAAGGTGGCATACGGCAGGCCGGCGGCCGCCGCCTTCGCCGCGCCGGCCACGTCGAGGTTGTGGGTGTAGTCGGCAAACAGCACCAGCGCGGCCAGCGCCGCCGAGCCGATCGCGTAGCCCTTGGTGACCGCCTTGGTGGTGTTGCCCACCGCGTCCAGCGGGTCGGTGATGCCGCGCACCTCGGCGGGCAGCTCGGCCATCTCGGCGATGCCGCCGGCGTTGTCGGTGATCGGGCCGTAGGCGTCCAGCGCCACGATCATCCCGGCCATCGACAGCATGGCGGTGGCGGCGATGGCGATGCCGTACAGACCGCCCAGCGCAAACGCGCCCCAGATCGCGGCGCATACCGCGATCACCGGCCAGGCGGTGGATTTCATCGACACGCCCAGGCCGGCGATGATGTTGGTGCCGTGGCCGGTGGTGGACGCCTGGGCAATGTGCTGCACGGGCTTGTACTGGGTGCCGGTGTAGTACTCGGTGATCCACACGATGGCGCCGGTCAGCACCAGGCCGATCAGCGAGCAGCCGAAGATCTGGTGCGACGAGATCAGGCTGCCGTCAGCCGCCGCCAGCCCCTGCGGCAGCAGCGCGCCGGTGACAAACCAGAACGCCACCGCCGACAACAGCGCCGACACCACCACGCCTTTGTACAGCGCGCCCATGATCGAGCCGCCGGCCTTCACCTTGACGAACAGCGTGCCGATGATCGAGGCGATGATCGACACGCCGCCCAGCAGCAGCGGGTACAGCATCGCCGGCGGATTGTCGGCAAACATCAGGCCGCCCAGCAGCATGGTGGCGATCACCGTCACCGCGTAGGTCTCGAAGAGATCCGCCGCCATGCCGGCACAGTCGCCCACGTTGTCGCCCACGTTGTCGGCGATCACGGCGGGGTTGCGCGGGTCGTCCTCGGGAATGCCCGCCTCGACCTTGCCGACCAGGTCCGCGCCCACGTCGGCGCCCTTGGTGAAGATGCCGCCGCCCAGGCGCGCGAAGATCGAGATCAGCGAGCTGCCGAAGGCAAAGCCCACCAGCGCGTGCAGGGCCTGCTCGCCGTGGTAGCCCATGCGCGCCAGGACCAGCCAGTAGCCGGCCACGCCCAGCAGCGCCAGGCCCACCACCAGCATGCCGGTGATCGCGCCGCCGCGAAACGCCACGTCCATCGCCTTGCCCAGGCCGCCGCGCGCCGCCTCGGCAGTGCGCACGTTGGCGCGCACCGACACGTTCATGCCGATATAGCCGGCCGCGCCGGACAGCACCGCGCCGAGCAGAAAGCCGATCGCGGTCGGCCAGGTGAGAAAAAAGCCGATCAGCAGCAGCAACACCACGCCCACCATGCCGATGGTGGTGTATTGCCGGTTGAGGTAGGCGCGGGCGCCTTCCTGGATCGCCGCGGCGATTTCCTGCATTCGTGCATTGCCTGGCGATTGCGCCAGGATCCAGCGCGCGGAGAACGCGCCATACAAAACCGCCACTACTGCACACCCAAGAACGATCCACCAGCCATGCTGCTGCAGCATCGGAGCCTCCCCTTTGAGTTGTCAGTGGCCGTCCGGACGGGCGGTCGCCGCGAGTATAGGCAGAGGTGGCGGCGCCGGCCGTTGTGCGGCGCAGCGCCACGCGACGCATGAAAAAAGGGCCATGCACGGAGGCATGGCCCTCTGGGCTGGCGTGGTGGCCGATGGCTCAGTGCAAGGCCACGTCCAGGATGATGCCGGTGGCGATGGCGACCAGCAGGTAGTCGTTGTTGTCGGCCCTCACCCAGTGATAGCCGCGCGGCGGCTGGCGCAGGTGGTAGTGGCCGTAGTCGTGCACCACGTAGACCGGCCCGGCGTAGCGGTGGCCGCGCTGCCAGTGGCGGCGCGGCGGCGGGCGACGGTCGTGGTGGATCACCACCACCGGCCGGCGGTTGTCGTGGTGGTCGTAGCCGTGGCGGTCGTTGCGATGGTTGTTGTGCTGCTGGTGCGGGCCGTGCCGACCATGGTCATGGGCCGGCTGGGCCATGACCAGGCCGCCGGTGGCCAGCAGCGCGGTGGCGATGAGCAATCGACTGACAAGTTTCATGGCGCTTCCCTCTGTGGCATGCGTCGGGAGCCGGCGCATGGGTGAAGCGTAAAAACCCGTGTCTGAACCGTACACGTCGGCCGCGCGCGGCTTTCAGCCCCGGCTCAGGATGCTTGCCGCCAGCCGACGTCAGGGCGCGAACGGCGGCAGCTGCCGTCGCACCGCCACGTTCTTCAGCGTCACGTAGCGGGGCAGGCCGTTCTTGCCGTAGGGCAGCGGGGCCTCGCCCTGGATCAGCGGCGCCAGGTAGCGCCGGGCCGCCGCCGTGATGCCGAAGCCGTCGCGGGTGATGAAGCTGGCGGGCATCTTTTTCTCGCGGTTGGCGATCCGGGTCAGTGGCGCCGGTTCGATCGCCCAGCGGTAGGGCGCATCGGACGTGCGCACGATCACCGGCATCACCGCGTTCATGCCTGCCAGCGCGTACCGCACTGCGGCCTGGCCTGCGGCGAAGGCCTGCTCGGCATCCACCTTGGCGGCGGCGTGCCGTGCCGAGCGCTGCAGGTAGTCGGGCAGCGCCCAGTGGTACTTGTAGCCGAGCTTTTCCTTTACCAGCGCCGCCAGCACGGGCGCCACGCCGCCCAGTTGCGTGTGGCCGAACGCGTCGCGCGTACCGGCCTCGGCCAGAAACCGGCCGGCCGCGTCGCGCACGCCCTCGGACGCCACCACGGTGCACCAGCCCACGCGCTCCACTGTGGCCTTCACCCGCGCCAGGAAGGCCGCCTCGTCGAACGCCTTTTCGGGAAACAGGATGATGTGCGGCGCCGCGTCCGCACCCTCGCCGGCCAGGCCGGCCGCCGCCGCGATCCAGCCGGCATGGCGACCCATCACCTCCAGGATGAACACCTTGGTCGAGGTTCCGGCCATCGACGCCACGTCGAGACTCGCTTCCAGCGTGGCGATCGCCGTGTATTTGGCCACCGAGCCGAAGCCGGGACAGCAGTCGGTGATGGCCAGGTCGTTGTCCACCGTCTTGGGTACGCCGATGCAACGCACGTCGTAGCCCATCGCCTTGCCGATGCGCGACAGCTTGAGCGCGGTGTCGGCCGAGTCGTTGCCGCCGTTGTAGAGAAACCAGCGGATGTCGTGGGCGCGAAACACGTCGATCAGGCGTTCGTACTCGGCGCGGTTGTCCTCGATCGACTTCAGCTTGTAGCGGCACGAGCCGAACGCCCCGCCTGGCGTGTGGCGCAGCGCGGTGATGGCGCTGGCCGACTCGCGGGAGGTGTCGATCAGGTCCTCGCGCAGCGCGCCCAGGATGCCGTTGCGGGCGGCGTACGCCTTGATGCCGTGGGCGCGGGCGGTCTCGATCACGCCGGCGGCGGTGGTGTTGATCACGGCGGTGACGCCGCCGGACTGGGCGTAGAGCAGGTTTCCGGCGGGGTGGGACGGGCGGCGGGCAGGGCTCATGGCGATCCTCGCGGGCGGGAGAAACCTAAGGGGGCCGGGCCGCCGTGCTGGCGGCAGCCGACGCGTGCCGGCGGTTGCCGGGGCGCGGCGCGACATCTTGCCCGGTTTGACGGAAACGGGTGCAGACGTTAATTTGACGGTTGATTTTCTGGATACGTTCGGGCTGCGGCAGCGTGCGGCGGCCCGGCGAAACTCGTGGAGCATTATGCGACTGGTCCTACTTGGTGCGCCCGGCTCGGGCAAGGGTACGCAGGCCGCCCGGTTGAAGACGGATCTCGGTGTGCCGCATATCTCCACCGGCGACATGCTGCGCGCGGCCGTGGCCGCCGGCACGCCGATGGGGCTCAAGGCCAAGGCCGTGATGGATGCCGGCCAGTTGGTGTCCGACGACATCCTGCTGGGCATGCTGGAAGACCGCCTGGCCCAGAGCGACGCCAAGGCCGGTTTCATCCTCGACGGCTACCCGCGCAACCTGGCCCAGGCCGATGCGCTGGACCAGCTGCTGGCCAAGATCGGCCAGCCGCTTGATGCGGTGGTGAAGCTCGACGTGCCCAACGAGGCCATCGTGCGCCGCTGCGAGATCCGCTTCACCGCCGAAGGCCGCGCCGACGACAACCCCGACACCGTGCGCCGCCGGCTGGGCGTGTTCGCCGAGCAGACCGCGCCGGTGGCCGATTTCTACGCCCGTCGCGGCACGCTGCAGACCGTGGATGGCGTCGGTGAGCTGGACGAGGTCACTGCCCGCGTGAAGCAGGCGCTGCGGCGCGACTCGGTGGCGGCCAACGGCTGAGCCTTCCCTTCCCGTCGGGAAGGGCTTCCTGGAAACACCCGCCATGCGCCTGCATATTCTCGGCATCTGCGGCACCTTCATGGGCGGTGTCGCCGCGCTGGCGCGCGAGCTGGGCCACACCGTGGAAGGCTCCGACGCCAGCGTCTACCCCCCGATGAGCGACCAGCTCGAGGCGCTCGGCATCGCGCTGATGCGCGGCTACGAGGCCAGCCACCTGCAACCGGCTCCCGATCTGGTGGTGGTGGGCAACGCGATGAGTCGCGGCAACCCCGCCGTGGAATACATGCTCGACCAGCGCCTGCGCTACGTGTCCGGCCCGCAATGGCTGGGCGAGACGGTGCTGCCCGGGCGCGACGTGCTGGCCGTGGCCGGCACCCACGGCAAGACCACCACCACCAGCCTGCTGGCGCACCTGCTGGAAAGCACCGGCATGGCGCCGGGTTTCCTGGTGGGCGGCGTGCCGGGCAATTTCGGGGTGTCGGCGCGGTTGGGCGGAAACAACCTTCGCGACGCCCAACGTCCCCCTTCCGACGCTTCGCGCCTCCTTCCCCCGCGTGCGGGAGACGTCAGGGTGGAGCCGTCTTCGACGGCGCCCTTTGTCATTGAAGCGGACGAGTACGACACCGCGTTCTTCGACAAGCGCAGCAAGTTCGTGCACTACCGGCCGCGCATCGCCATCCTCAACAACCTGGAATACGACCACGCGGACATCTTTCCCGACGTGGCGGCGATCCAGCGCCAGTTTCATCACCTGGTGCGGACCGTGCCGGGCAATGGCCGGCTCATCGTCAACGCCATGGACGCGCGCCTGGCCGAGGTGCTGGCGATGGGTTGCTGGACGCCGGTGGAGACGTTCGGCATCGGCTGTGGCCACTGGCAGGCGACGCTGCTGGCCGCCGACGGCTCGGCGTTTGTCGTGCATCGCGGCGGCGAGCCGGTGGGCGAGGTGCACTGGCCGCTGCTGGGCAACCACAACGTGATGAACGCGCTGGCCGCGCTGGCGGCGGCGACGGCGGCGGGCGCCGATCCGCGCGCGCTGTTGCCGGCGTTTTCGGGCTTTCTCAGCGCGCGGCGGCGGATGGAGCCGGTGGGCGACGTCGGCGGCGTTCACGTGTACGACGATTTCGCCCATCACCCCACGGCCATCGCCACCACGCTGGCCGGCCTGCGCGCCAAGGTGGGCAGCGGGCGCATCGTGGTGGCGCTGGAGCCGCGCTCCAACTCCATGCGCCAGGGTGCGCACGCGGCGGGGCTGGCACCGTCGCTGGAGGACGCCGACGTGGTGGCGTTCCTGAAGCGCCCCGACCTGCCGTGGGACGCGCAGCCGGTGGTGGATGCCTTGCGCGGCGACGGTGCCACCGTGCCGCATGTCGAGGCGCTGATCGATCACCTGCTCGCGGTGGTGCGCCCCGGTGACCAGGTGGTGTTCATGTCCAATGGCGGTTTCGAGGACGCGCCGCGCCGATTCGTGGCGCGCCTGGCGCAAGGCGCCACGCCGGCCTGAGCGCTTGCCTTGCGCCGCGCGCCTGTGCCTAACTCGAACGCATGGCCGCTCCCGCCCATCTCGCCGACGTGCCGTTGTTTCCGCTGCGGGCGGTGTTGTTTCCCGGTGGCCAGTTGTCGTTGCGGATCTTCGAGCCGCGCTACCTGGACATGGTGCGCGAATGCACGCGCCACGACAGCGGCTTCGGCGCTTGCCTGATCCTGTCCGGCCGCGAGGTCGGCGCACCGGCCACGCCCACCGCGGTGGGCACGATCGCCCGCATCACCGATTTCCATACCGGCGACGATGGCCTGCTGGGCATCGTCGCCGAGGGTGGCGCGCGTTTTCGCGTGACCCGCGCCCGTGCCCGTGCCGACGGCCTGCTGCGCGGTGCGGTGGTGTTGTGGCCGCCCGAGCCGGCACGGCCGGTGCCGGTGGAGTTTGCGCTGCTGCAGAGCATCGCCGAGCGCCTGGTGGAAACCATGGCGCCGCAGTTTCACCACGTGCCCCGGGCGTCGTACGACGACGCGGGCTGGGTGGGCTTCCGGCTGGCCGAGCTGTTGCCGCTGAGCGTCGAGGAGCAGCAGCACATGCTGGAGCTCACCGATCCGCTGCAGCGGCTGGCCGAGTTGCGCGACGCGCTGCCGCGTTTCCAGAAAGCCTGAACGACACGCCGACAGGCCGGATGGCCGATGGGCAACTGGCTGAAAGCACACTGATTCTTCACGCCCCGTGGCGTCATCATGGTGGCTTGGTGCGCCGTGCTTGCCGCACATGGCGGCATGGCGTGGAACGCGACAGGGCATGGAGCAGCCGCGGAGGGGGCCGGGTTGCCTGATCCGGGGTGCTGGCACCGCCAGCCTCCGGCGCGGGAGAGACGGATGGTCAGTGGCAGCAGGGCGTGTGTGGTGTGGTTCGGCGGCCCGGCAGGGCACGAGCGCGAGGGCCTGCAGCGGGCGGGCTGGCACATTTGCGAGGGTGGCGACCGCGTGGCGATGGATGCGCTGGCGCGCCCGGGCCACGTCGTGGTGGCGGTGGCCGATCTTCGCCAAGGTGACGCCGCCGCGCGGGCGGCGATGGCGCGCCGGATGGTTGACGATGGCGACGTGCCCTGGATCGTGCTGGCCGCCGCCGACGCCTCGCTGCACGAGCCCGCGGTGCGGCGGATGCGGCAGGGTTGCCGCCAGGTGCTGGTGGCGCCGGTCGCGCTGCCGCCGCTGCTCGAAGCGTTGCGCCGAGCCGCCATGGCCGACCTTGCGGCCGACCCGTTGGCGTCCGTGGTCGGCCACAGCCCGGCCATTGCCGCGGCCGTGGCCAGCCTGCACAAGTTTGCGCCGGTGGATCTGCCGGTGCTGATCACCGGCGAGACGGGCACGGGCAAGGAGGTTGCCGCCGCCGCGCTGCACCGCGCCTCGGCGCGGCGGGACGGGCCGTTCGTCCCCATCAACTGCGGTGCGTTGCCGCCCAGCCTGGTGCAGTCGGAGCTGTTTGGCCACGAACGCGGCGCGTTCACCGGCGCCGCCACGCGCCGCATCGGCCATATCGAGAGTGCCGCCGGCGGCACGGTATTCCTGGACGAGGTGGGCGACTTGCCGCTGGAGGCGCAGACCAACCTGCTGCGTTTCCTGCAGGAGGGCTCGCTGGAGCGCGTGGGCAGCAGCCAGCCGATCACGATCGACGCGCGCGTCGTGGCCGCCACCCATGTGGATCTGGAGGCGGCGGTGGCGCGGGGAAGTTTTCGCGAGGATCTGTACTACCGCCTCAACGTGCTGCGCCTGCGCATGCCGCCGTTGCGCGAGCGCGGCGACGACGTGGAGCTGCTGGCGCAACATTTTCTGGACCAGTTCCGCGAGCGCCACGGCAGTCGCGCGCGTGGCTTTGGCGCGGCCGCGCGACGCGCCATGCGCGGTTTCGCCTGGCCGGGCAACGTGCGCGAGCTGCTGAACCGGGTGCAGCGTGCCGCCGTGGTGGCCGAAGACGCGCTGATCCATCCGGCCGACCTGGACTTGCCGCCGGATGGCATCGCGCCCGACCGCAGCCTGGGCGTGGCCCGCGTGGCGGCCGAGCGTGATGCCATCGTCGCCTGCCTGCGCGAAAGCCAGTTCAACATCAGCGAGTGCGCGCGGCGCCTGCGCATCTCGCGCGTCACCGTGTACCGATTGTGCAAGAAGCACCAACTGCAGCTTGACGAGATGCGCTGAGCCGCGTCGCGCATCTTCTGCTGCTGGCGCCGGCGGTGGATAATCGCCGGAGCCGCGCGCGCCGCAGGGCTCGCCGGCCACACCCTTTCCTGCCCACCACGAGGCTTCGCCACGGCGACGCCTGGAGCCACTCATGCAATCGCCCAGCCACGACGCGGCATCCCTGATCGACCTTGGCCAACGCTACTGGTTGCCGGTGTACCACCCGCGCGACCTGGTGCTCGACTACGGCATGGGCTCGCGCGTGTGGGATACCGACGGCCGCGACTACGTGGATTTCGGCGCGGGCATTGCCGTCAACTCGCTGGGCCACCAGGAGCCGGAGCTGCTGGAGGCGCTGACCACCCAGGCGCGCAAGCTGTGGCACGCCAGCAATGTGTTCTATACCGAGCCGCCGCTGCGCTTGGCCGAGGAGCTGGTGCAGGCATCGGGTTTTGCCGAGCGCGTGTTCCTGTGCAACTCAGGCTCCGAGGCGAACGAGGCGGCGATCAAGCTGGTGCGCAAATGGGCCACGGCGCAGGGGCGCACGCCGGAGCGGCGCACCATCATCACCTTTCGCGGCTCGTTCCACGGCCGCACCCTGGGCGCGGTCACCGCCACCGCGCAGCCGAAATACCAGCAGGGCTACGAGCCGCTGCCCGGTGGTTTCCGCTATGTGGACTTCAACGACGAAGCCGCGCTGGAGGCCGCCTTTGCCGCCGGCGACGTGGCGGCGGTGATGGTCGAGCCGGTGCAGGGCGAGGGCGGCGTGATGCCGGCCGCACCGAACTTCCTCAAGCGCGCGCGCGAGCTGTGCGACGCCCACGGCGCGCTGCTGGTGCTGGACGAGATCCAGTGCGGCATGAGCCGCACGGGTACGGTGTTCGCGCACGTGCAGGACGGCGTGACGCCCGACATCGTGACGCTGGCCAAGGCGCTGGGCTGCGGTTTCCCCATCGGCGCGATGCTGGCCGGGCCCAAGGTGGCCGAGGTGATGCAGTACGGCGCGCACGGCACCACGTTCGGCGGCAACCCGATGGCCGCCGCCGTGGCGCGGGTGGCGCTGCGCAAGCTGTCCTCGCCCGGCCTGCTGGCCAACGTGGAGAAGCAGGCTGCCGCGATCCGCGCGGGGCTGGCGGCGATCAACGCGGAGACGGGTGCCTTTGCCACCGTGCGCGGCCGTGGCCTGATGATCGGCGCAGTGCTTGCCGACGCCTACAAGGGCCGCGCCGGCGACGTGCTGGAACGTGCCGCCGCCCACGGCCTGCTGCTGCTGCAGGCGGGGCCCGACGTGCTGCGCCTGGTGCCGCCGCTCAACGTGGGCGACACCGACGTGTCCGAGGGCTTGTCGCGCCTGGCCCTGGCCGTGCGGGAGCTGGTGGCCGGGTGATGCCTGCGGCGTGCCCGTTCTGCGCCATCGCCGACGGTCGCGCGCCGGCGGCCATGGTGCTGGAGGAGGACACGGTGCTGGCGTTCATGGACTTGCGCCAGGCCGTGCCGGGGCATGTGCTGGTGATTCCACGCCGCCACGTACCCGACATCCACAGCCTGTCCGCGGATGAGGCCGCCGCCGTGATGCAGGCCGCCGTGCGGGTGGCCAACGCGTTGCACGCCGCCGTGGCGCCGGACGGCATCAACCTGTGGCAATCCAATGGCGAGGCGGCCGGGCAGGAGGTGTTCCATTTCCACCTGCACGTGCATCCGCGTCGCGTTGGCGACGGCCTGATGCGCATCTATCCCGAAGGTCGCTTGCCGCTTGCCGACAGGGCCGCACGCGATACCCTTGCCCGCGCGCTGCGCTCGCACCTGGACCGGTGACGGGCATCGGCGACCCATCCCCACGACCACACAAGAAGCTGACGATGAAATACCTGCACACCATGGTTCGCGTACGCGACCTCGACGCCTCGCTGAAGTTCTACGTCGACGGGCTTGGCCTGCGCGAAGTGCGTCGCATGGAGGTTCCCACCGGGCGCTACACGCTGGTGTTCCTGGCCGCGCCGGAAAGCCCCGAGGCGGAGGTGGAGCTGACCTACAACTGGGACGCCGACGAGGACTACGGCTCGGCCCGCAACTTCGGCCACCTGGCGTTTCGCGTGGACGACATCTACGCCACCTGCGAACACCTCCAATCGCTGGGCTATGTCATCTGCCGCCCGCCGCGCGACGGCCACATGGCCTTCGTGCGCTCGCCCGACCTGATCTCGGTGGAGTTGCTGCAGGACGGGCACCTGGAACCGCGCGAGCCGTGGGCCTCGATGCTCAATACCGGCAGCTGGTAATGCCGCGAAACGGCCGCCTGCGGGCGGCCGCCATCCACAGGGGATGTCACCAATGGGTTTGACGGTCGATCAATGGGCGATGCTGGGCACCTGGGCGGGGCCGGTCGTGGCTGCGCTGGGTTTCCTGCTTATCCGCAACCAGTTGCGCGGCGAGCGCGAATCGCTGGAGACGCAGACCAGCTGGCAGGTCTACGGCGTCAGCAGCACGATCCTGCAGACGTTTATCGCCAATCCCGAATGCCGGCCGTATTTCTACGACGACCAGCCGATGCCGACGGACGAGCCACTGCGCAGCAAGGTGCTGGCGGTGGTCGAGCTGATGTGCGACCTGATGGAAAACATCATCCTCAACCAGCATGCGCTGGACAAGGAAACCTACCGGGTGTGGGTGCTCTACATGCAGGGGCTGTTCAACCGCAGTCCGGCCATGCGCGCGTTTCTCGATCACGGCAGCGAGGGCTATCGCTATTCCAGCCAGTTGCTGGCGCTGCTGCATGCCGGCAGCCGCGACGCGGTGGGTTCGGCCGACTGGCTGCAGCGCCAGCGCGCCATGGTCAGCCTGGCGACGCCGCCGGGCAACGCATGATGGTGATGGCGCGACCGGTGTAGCTGTCCTCGCGCACGACCTCCCAGCCCAGGTGGCGGTACAGGTCGGTCTGGTCGAAGGTGTAGAGATAAAGCGTTGGCGCCAGCGTGCGGGCGTAGTCCATCACGTGGCGCACCAGCGCGCTGCCGATGCCGCGCCGCCGCCAGGGCGGCAGTACCAGCACGTTCGCCAGCCAGGGGCCGAGATCCGGGCAGGTGGGCAGGTCGTGCGCCACCACGCTGGCGATGCCGGCCATCGCGCCATCGACGCGGCAGGCGAAAAACTTGGGTACGCCCACCGCCGGGTCGAGGCTGCGCGCGATATCGGCCTGGTTTTCCTCCCACACCGCAGGCGCTTCCAGGTGCGCCCACTCCTGGTAGATCCATCGCGCTGCCCGTTCGGCCTCGGCGGCATCCTTCAGGGGCGAGATGTCCAGGCCGTCGGCGTTCACGCGGCGCGCGCCTCGGCCAACGCCTCGCGCGCGGCCTGCAAGGTGTCGGCGATGTCCTGGTCGGTGTGCGCGCTGGACATGAAGCCCGCCTCGAACGCGCTGGGCGCCAGGTAGACGCCACGCTTGAGCATGCCGTGGAAAAAGCGCTTGAACAGCGCCGTGTCGCTCGCCGTGGCCTGCGCGTAGGTTTCCACCTTTTCGGCGTTGAAAAACAGGCCGAACATGCCGCCCACGCGGTTGGTGCTGAACGGCACGCCGGCGCCGTCGGCCACGGATTGCAGGCCGTCGGTGAGCAGGCGGGTGCGCGCGGCCAGTCGCTCGTGGAAGCCCGGCGCCTGGATCAGCTCCAGCATGGCCAGGCCGGCGGCCATCGCCACCGGATTGCCGCTGAGGGTGCCGGCCTGGTAGATCGGGCCGCTGGGCGCGATCTGCGCCATCAGGTCGCGGCGACCGCCATAGGCGCCCACCGGCATGCCGCCACCGATGATCTTGCCGAACGTGGTCAGGTCCGGCGTCACGCCGTAATGCGCCTGCGCGCCGCCGAGGGCCACGCGAAACCCCGTCATCACCTCGTCGAAGATCAGCAACGCGCCGTGGCGGGTGCAAAGCGCGCGCAACGCAGCCAGGTAGCCGTCCTTCGGGGGGATGCAGTTCATGTTGCCGGCCACCGGCTCGATGATCAGCGCGGCGATCTCTCCACCTTGCGCGTCAAACAGCGCCTGCGCGGCATCGAGATCGTTGTAGGGCAGGGTCAGCGTGAGATCCGCGCTGGCGCTGGGTACGCCCGGCGACGTGGGCACACCGAAGGTGAGCGCACCGGAGCCGGCCTTCACCAGAAAGCTGTCGCCATGGCCGTGATAGCAGCCCTCGAACTTGACGATCTTGGGCCGCCCGGTGGCGCCACGCGCCAGACGGATGGCGGACATGGTGGCCTCGGTGCCGGAGTTGACCATGCGCACCATCTCCATCGACGGGATCAGCCGCGTGATCGTCTCGGCCATCGTCACCTCGGCCGCGCACGGCGTGCCGAACGACAGGCCGTCCTTCACGGCACGCTCCACCGCCTCGCGCACGGCCGGATGGTTGTGGCCCACGATCATTGGACCCCACGAGCCCACATAGTCGATGTAGCGCTTGCCCTCGACGTCCCACAGGCTGGCGCCGTCGGCGCGCGCGGTGAAAAACGGCTCGCCACCCACCGACTGGAAGGCGCGCACGGGCGAGTTCACGCCGCCGGGCATCAACGGTTGGGCGCGCTGGAACAATTCGTGGTTGGTGGTCATGCGGGGAATCCGGAAGGGGAAGTGGGGCCGTGCTTGTGGCGGCGACGCGCCATTCTCCGGCGTCATGCCGCCGATCGCCACCCGCGTCATCGCCGGCGCGGCGCTTTGTCCCACGATGGTGGCGGCTTCGGCTTTCGCATCGGCGGTCGAGTTGCCAGAATGCGCCTTTCCCTCGTGATCGAAGAAATCCCCATGAGTGCCAGCACCACCGAGACCCCTTTGCGCAAATGGATGTGCGTCGTTTGCGGCTATATCTACGACGAGGCCGTGGGCGTGCCGGAGGAGGACATCCCCGCCGGAACCCGCTGGGAGGACGTGCCCGAGGCATGGACCTGCCCCGATTGCGGCACCACGAAAGCCGATTTCGAGATGATCGAGCTGGATTGACGCGACATCGGACTGTCAGCAAACGGCCCCATCCATGCAACGCCATTGACCGGGTCGCCTGCTTTGATGCTCCCGACGCGCGCACGGTGCGCGCGGCCTTCCCGGAGCATCCCATGAGGCAATTCATACCCTTTGAAGACGAGTGGGACGTGTTTGCGCAACTGCGTCCCGAGGACCTCGTGCCCTATCAGGTTGGCCTGGTCCCGTCGCGCGACGGCGACTCTCAACGCGCCGCAGGCAAGGCGCCTTCGACCTCCAGCACGTCACCGGCTTGCACGCCGATGCGGTGGGCCGTGCCTGCCGCCAACTCCAGCACGTAGCGCGCCGGCGCCTCGCTGGGATAGAGCGGGCAGGGATCGGCCTTGCACGGCTGGGCGTCCGCTTGCACCGACACCAGCCGGCGCGCCTCGTCGAAATAGAGCATGTCCAGCGGCACCCAGGTGTTCTTCATCCAGAACGCCTGCGGTCCGGCGTGGGGAAACACGAACAGCATGCCGTGATCGGCGGCCACCGATGTACGCATCATCAAGCCGCGTTGGCGCTGCGCGTCATCGAGCGCCAACTCCACCGTGAAACGCTGGCCGCGCAGGCCCACCGTCGTGGTCTGCGCGAGCGGGGAAGGCGCGTTGGCGCATCCGCCCATCGAAAGGGCAAGCAACAGCATCCACGCTTTCACGTACGCGTCTCCTCAACATGGGGTGCGCGGCAGTCTAGCGTCCGCGACCCGGCATCACGACGCCGACGAATCGCACGCCGGATCCAGAAAATTTGCACAGACCTCTTCCCACGCGCGGAACCTGGCGCTATGATTCGCACCCCTTCGACGAGGCGCCATTTCGCGAAGGTCCTGCACCACCCACCACCTCGAAAAAAACTTTCTCGAGGGTGTTGACGGAAGCAGAAAGCGATGTAGAATGGGCGGCTCACCCGGGACGAAACGTCACGGGGTGCAAACCGGAAACGGTAAGCGAGCGAAAGATCTTTGACAGTGTGCGCAGGTGAATTGTGTGGACGTCTTGCGCTGGAGGGTCACGACCCGTCCAAGCAATGCAAGCGTCCCACCGAAAGAAAGTCAGTAATGAGTTTTGATTGG